>Ga0209479_1000013_pt1 | contig 578755 bp, 591 predicted proteins | sample DewCreD2012metaG_2_FD_184112 | JGI IMG/M metagenome (GOLD analysis project Ga0209479, IMG submission 184112) | Hot spring sediment bacterial and archeal communities from British Columbia, Canada, to study Microbial Dark Matter (Phase II) - Dewar... ... | reverse complement strand
CCACCACCGAGGAGCCAGGAGACCACCGGGAGCAAGGGGGAGCCAGGGAGCCAGGGGAGGGGGGCAGGGGAACCAAGGGAGTGTGGCCGATTTGGGGGTCTGTAGGGGCGAGTGTGCTCTCATCCCGTCAACCGACGCCCCACCGCGCCAGGAGCATCCGCATGGGTTCCAGGGTCCGCTTGAACGGGTTGAACACGAGGCCCAGGGTCTCCAGGGTCACCACCGCGAGCACCGCCTCATCGCCGCCCCGCCCAGGTCACCGGCGTGTGGGCTTTCCCTGAGGCAACACCACGGAACACTCCGAAACCTGGCGGACCACGGTCCTCCCGTCCGCCAGCACAAACGGGTGCTCCCGCCGAGGAGCTAGCCCGATTTTCCGCCACACCGCCTCTGGAAGGAGGGAGTAGGTGGCACCGCTGTCGACCAGGAACCGCACCGATTCTTTCCCGGTGGGTCCTCGGAGTCGGCCTTCCACGTACACGATGCCCGTGGCGCCCCTCTGCTTACGGCCCCGCCAGCGTCAACCGGTAGCGTACGAGGACGGTACCGCACGGTCAACGCCACAACAAGGCAAGGGCCTGCGCCTAGCCACCGCGCCCCGACAGGAAGGCCAGCAGGCCCAAGGACACGGTCGCGGTGGCCACCCAACCCCTCAGGCGTCCTGCACCTGCCAGCCGCACCGCCCGCGCGCCCAGGGGCACGGCCAGCACCGCGCCGCAGGTGACCGCCAGCACCAGATCCCACCGCCAGGAGGCCGAGAACCACCACGCGTAGCTCGCCACCGCCGCCAGGGACACGATCGCCTCCGCCAGGTTCGTGATAGCCACCGAGGCCTTCGGGTCCAGTCCCGCCACCATCTGCCCTGCGGCGATTAAAGGCCCGTAGCCGCCCCCCGTGAGCCCCTTGTTCACCGAAGCGAGGGCTCCCAGGGCCACCAGCCTCGCCCAGGAAAAGTCCCGCGGGGTCCGGCCCACCAGTAGCCACAGGCCGAGCCCCACGATCATCATCGCCATGTACGTGCGCACCAGCTCCTCTTCCACCTGTTGCGCCAGCCAGGGGCCCAGCAGCCCTCCGGCCAGTCCCGCGGCCACCAGCACCGCAGCCACCCGCAGGTGAAACGAGTCTCGGGCGAAGGAGGCGTTGCCGTTCGCGTGGTGGAACCGCGCACCCACCAGCCCGGCCGTCACCTGAGAGAGCAACAGGGCGGGAACGACCTCCGGCAGGCGGTACCCTGCGGCCAGGAGCAAGGGACCGAGCACGGTCCCGTACCCCATCCCCAGCGCGCTGTCCAGGAAGCCCGCCCCGAAGGCCAGCAGGACCAGGAGGGCCAGCATGCCGCTTCCCCGCTCACACCGCACCCCTTTCCCGGCCCGTGGGGTTCGGGGCCGCCACGGCCGAACGGCACAGCTCCACCACCCGTCCCACCACGAGGGTGGCCGGGGGCTGCAGCCCGGCCTCCTCCACCCTCCGGGCGATGGTGCCGAGGGTCCCCATCACCACCCGCTGATCGGGGAGCGTGCCGCGCGCGATCATGGCCGCGGGGACCGAAGGGTCGGCACCGGAATCCAGGAGGCCCGCCACCACCACGGGAAGCCGGCGCAGGCCCATGAGGACTACCAGGGTCGGCATACGGGCCAGGGCTGACCAGTCCAGGCCCGTCCCGCCGTCGCATGGGTGGCCGGCGACCACCGCGAAGCCCGAGGCGTACGCCCGGTGGGTGACCGGGATCTCCGCGGCCGCGGGTACCGCCACCGCCGCGGTGACACCCGGGATCACCTCGTAGGGCACGCCCGCGGTGCGCAGCGCCTCGACCTCCTCGCCCCCGCGGCCGAACACGAAGGGGTCGCCCCCCTTGAGCCGGACCACCTGGAGGCCTCTCCGGGCCCGGTCCACCAGCAGCCGCACGATCTCGTCCTGTGCGACCCGGGGACCGGCGGGGTGCTTGCCCGCGAAGACCCGCTCCGCGGAAGACGGTGCCGCCTCCAGCAGGGCCGGGTGCACGAGCCGGTCGTACACCACCACGTCCGCACTCCTTAGCACCCGGAGACCCCGCACGGTGATGAGCTCGGGGTCGCCGGGCCCCGCGCCTACCAGGAACACCTTCCCGGTCACGCCCCCTCCTCCACCAAGTGGAGGAACCGCTCCCTGGCCCGCTCGCGCGCGCCTGCCCGCAGGTCGTCCAGCACCCCGGAGTCCAGGATCCGGTACCAGAGGGCGCGGCGGCGTTCGAACTGGGGAATCCGCCGGACCAACTCCCCCCTCAGCTCCGCCGCGAGTTCCAGGAACGCCGCGTACTCCGGACCGAGTTGGGAGGCGAACCGGTCCCGCAGCCGCACCGCCAGCGCGGGCGCCCTTCCGGAGGTGGAGACGGCCAGCACGAGCTCGCCCTGACGGTAGACGGCTGGAGCGATGAAGCTGCAGTGGGAGGGGTCGTCCACCGCGTTCACCCAGACCCTCCTCGCCTGGGCTTCTTCCCACACCGCCCTGTTCAAGCTCCGGTCGTCCGGCGCGGACACCACGAGCCACGCGCCCTCCAGGTCTCCGGGGCGGTAAGCTCTAGGCTCCCAGCGCAACCGGCCCTCCTCGGCCCAGCGCCGGATCCGTTCGGTCACCTGCGGGCTGATCACCACCACGTCGGCACCGCACTCCACCAGCGCTTCCACCTTGGCTTCGGCCATGGCGCCGCCGCCCAGCACCACGCAACGACGGCCTGCGAGGTCCACGAAGAGGGGGTAGTACACTAGTCCTCCCTCGTGCCCCGGTGCGCGGCCAGCGCCGCCACCAGCGGCGCCATCTTGGGGTGCTCCGGAGTCACGGCCACCCGGATCCCGTAATCCTCCAGGGCCGCCCGGCTCGTGGGACCCACCGCGGCCACCACCACACGGCCGTTGAGAGCCTCCCGGACCGCCTCACCCAGCCCGTGCTGCTCCGCCACCTGGAGGAGGTGCAGCACCTGAGGCCGGCTGGTGACCACCAGCGCGTCCACGTCTCCCGCGGCCAGCGCTCGGACTGCCCCGATCAGCGGCCCGACCTCGCGGGGTACCGCCCAGCGGTAGGGCACCGCGTCCACCACCCGGGCGCCTCGCCGCAGCAAGTAGTCGCGAAGCCGCTGGTTGGGTTCACCGTAGTGCTGGACGAACACCCGCTGGCCCCGCAGCGCTACCGCTTCCAGCGCCTGACACAGCTCTGCTGTGGTGTGCGGGCTGGGGGCAGAGACCTGCGGCCGGATCCCCCACCGGCTCAACACCGCCACCGGCTTGGGGCCCCGTACCGCCACCGGCAGCCGCCGCAGCGCCTCCACGAACGCCTCCGCAATGCCCAGGACGCAGGCCGCGTCGTACAGCCGCTGCACACCCACGCCCGTGAGGAACACCACCCAGTCCACCTCCCCGGAGGACAGGCGGCCCAGTGGGTCCGCGAGCTCCTCCGCCGGAGCGGGTACCTCCTCCACCGCGGGCGCGCACACCGGCTCCCCGCCGTGCCGCCGGACCAGGTCCGACAGGATCTCCGGCCAGCGAGACTCCAGCAGGAGGACGCGCCAGCTCACCCCGACACTCCCGCGGTGACCCGCGGCACGTAGCCACGCTCCGCGAGCAGCTCCATCACCCGGGCCGCGCTCTGCTCGGGGGTTTCGCGGTCGGTGTCCACCACGAGGTCCGGTGTGTCCGGCTCCTCGTACGGGTCGCTCACCCCTGTGAAGTTGGGAACCTCGCCCCGCAGGGCCCGCGCGTACAACCCCTTCGGATCCCGCGCCACCAGCACGTCCAGGGGGCACCGGACGTAGACTTCCAGGAAGTCCCCGACCATCTGCCGGGCCAGCGCGCGCGCCTCCCGGTACGGGGAGATCAGGGCCACCAGCACCACCACCCCGTGGCGCACCAGCAGCCCCGCCACGTACGCCACGCGCCGCACGTTCTCCAGCCGGTCCTCCCGCGAGAAGCCGAGACCCCGGGACAAGTGCTGTCGGACCGCGTCGCCGTCCAGGACCTCCACGGCCAGGCTCTGGCTGCGGAGGCGTTCCGCCACGAGTTGGGCCAGGGTGCTCTTTCCGGCGCCCGAAAGCCCGGTGAACCACACGCACACGCCCCGGCTCCCACTCTGGCCGCCCTCTACCGACACGCTCTCCACCTCCACCCCGTCGGCCCGCGCCGCCAGGGTGACCGTCAGGCCCTCGGCCCGGAGCGCCACCGTGTAGTCGCCCAGGGTCCGAGCGCTCACCCGGACGTCCTCGAGCCGCCGGCCCCGCAGCCCCAGCAGCGCCCGGTTGGTGGCCGCCACCCTCGCCTGGAGCGCCTGGCCCCGAGGGGTGCTCCACAGGACGTCGGTGAGCAGCCGCTCGCCCTCCGCCCGGTACCGTCGCCGCGCCCGGCCCGTCTGCAGGGACAGCGCCACCGCGGACTCCACCACGTCCACCAGGTCCTCCGCCAGCTCGCCCCGCCGCACGCGCTCCGCAGCTGCCAGCGCCCGTTCCCGCTGCGCCTCGGGCAGCACCTGGGCCAGCGCCAGCACCTCCCGCGCCACCAGCTCCGCCGCCTCCGCGTTCAGCTCCCGCCGACCCGCCGCGTCCGTCACCGCCGGACCTCCTCCAGCCCGTGCGCCTCCCCGAGGATGGCGTGGGCCTCGTGCTCGAACCCGCCCGTCTCGATGGGGCAGTGGATGCCGCACTCCTTGGGGGCGCCCTGTTCCCACCACCACCGGCCCGCCCGGTCGTCCTCCCCGGGCTGGATGGGCCGCGTGCACGGGTCACAGCCGATGCTGGTGTAGCCCTGCGCGTACAAGGGGTGCACCGGGACCCGGTGCGACCGCAGGTACTCCCACACCTCCTCCTTGGTCCAGTCCGCCAGCGGGTTGACCTTCACGATGCCGTCGTGGTCGTGGTCCAGCTCCACCTTGCGGATGTTGGCCCTTGAAGCCCACTGCTCCCGGCGCAGTCCGGTGATCCACGCGTCCAGCTGCTCCAGAGCCCGGACCAGGGGTCGGACCTTGCGCACCTGGCAGCACAGCAGGCGCAGGGGCACGGAGCGGTAGAACAGGTTAGCCCCGTGGCGCCGGACCATGGCCTCCACCTCCCGGTGGTCGGGAAAGAGCACCTCCCACCTCGCGTGCGGGTAGTGCTCCCGGACCTGGTCCAGGAAGGCGTACGTGGCCTGGGGCAGGCGTCCCGTGTCCACCGTGATCACCCGCACGTCCGGCCGCAGGCGGGTGGCCATGTCCAGGATCGCCATCCCCTCCGCCTGCAGGGCCGTGACCACGGCCACCCGGTCCCCGAAAGTCTCGAGGGCCCACGCGATCACCTCGTGGGGCTCCCGGTCGTCCAGCTCCACGGCGATCTCGCCGATCTCCAGGTCGTCGAAGACAACCGTCCGGGCCATGGTCTCCTCCTCAGCACGCGCCGCCCGCCAGCGCAGGCAGGATGGTGAGCTCGTCTCCGGGGCGCAGAGGGGCGTCCAGCCCGCCCAGGCCCCGCACGTCCTCCTCTCCCACGAACAGGTTCACGCTGGGGTGCACGTTGCCGTCCGGGGTCAGGATCTGCGCCACCAGCTGCGGGTACTGGAGCCGCAGCAGCTCCAGGGCCTCCCGCACCGTGCGGGCGTCCACCTCCAGCCGGTCCGCGCCGCCGCTGTAGGCCAGCAGCATCCCGGGCACCCGGACCACGGGACGCCGCGGCGGGCCCTCCTCCAGGGCCGCCTCGCCCACGGCCAGCGCCCGGAGCTCTTCGTCGGTGTGCGCGTCCACGAAGTCCCGGAACGCCAGTCGCGCCCCGCGCCGGGCACGTTCCCGCAGCCATCCCTCCACCAGGCGGCAGACCACCTCCACGATGCGGTCTTCCGGCACGCGCCGGATCAAAGGCTTCCCGATAGCCGCCCGCGTCCCCAGCCCGCCCCGCAGGCACACGTCGTACGCCTCCACCCGTACTCCCCGCTCGGGGTGCACCACGGTGGTCCCCTGTAGGCCGATGTCGGCAACCCAGTGGTGCGCGCACGCGTGCGGGCAACCGTCCATGTAGATCCGCAGCTCACCCACCGCGTCGCCGAACCGCCGCTCCAGCACCTCGAGGATCTCCTTCAGCTTGCCCTTGGTCTCCGCCACGGAGTAGTTGCAGAAGCGGTGGTCGGTGCACGCGGTGGAACGGCCGTACACGGGGTTCCGGCGCGGATCCAGGCCGATCCGGGCCAGCTGCTGCAGGACGTACTCCAGCCGGTCCTCGGGTACGTCGGTAACGATCAGGTTCTGCATGCGGGTAAACCGCACTTCCCCGCCGAAGGAACCCACCAGCTCTCCGAGCGCGACCAGCTGGTCGCCGGAGATCCAGCCCATGGGCACCGGCACCCCCACGTACACCTGGCCCTCCTGCTTCTGGGGGTGGATCCCCAGGTGATCCGTGTCGTGCGCCGGCTCCGGTGCCTGCCCGTCCTCCAGGCGCCGCCCCAGACGGGCCTCCACCATTGCCCGCACCGCCTCCGGTCCGTAGTCGTCCACGAGGAACTTGATCCGCGCCTTCGCGCGGCTGAGGCGGTAACGCAGGTCGTTCTGCCACACGTCGGTGATGGCCCGCAACACCTCCACCACGCCTTCCACGGGCTGTGCGGGCACGAACACGCCTAAGTCCCGGCTGATGCGCGGCGTGGCCGAAAGACCCCCGCCCACCCGCACCGCAAACCCCGGCCGCCCCTCCTTCACCACGCCTACCAGGGCCACGTCGTGGATCTCGGGGGCGTTGCACTGCGCGGGACACGCGCTGATGGTGTACTTGTGCTTGCGGGGCAGGTTGGAGTAGTCGCGGTGGCCGTAGAAGAACTGCGCCACGGCCTGGACCACCGGCCGCACGTCAAACAGCTCCTCCCGGTCCACCCCCGCCACGGGGCAGCTCGTCACGTTGCGGACGGTATCCCCTTCCCCGCCTACGGTGGTGAGCCCCGTGGCCTGCACCGCGGACAGGACCTCGGGGAGCTGCTCGAGCCGCACCCAGTGGAGCTGGATCCCCTGCCGGGTGGTGAGCTCCCCGTAGTTCCGGCCGTAGCGCCGGGCGATCTCGCCCACCCCCGCCAGCTGCGCCGGCGTGATGCGCCCGCCGGGGACCTTGATGCGGACCATGAAGGTCCCCACCTTCGGCTTGTCGTGGGTCAGCCCCCACCAGTTCAGCCGGACGATGTCCTCCTCCGGGATGGCCTCGTACCCGCGCGCGATCAGGCTCGGCAGCTCGTCCACGATGTCGAGGGGGAACTTCTCCTGCTTGAGCCGCTCGATGGAGTTGCGCTTGAGCACGACCTCCCACGTGGGCTGGGATACGGTCTGGACCTGCGCCATGGTTCCTCCCCTCCCTCAGCCCGCCTGCTCCGCCAGTCCGCGGGACCCGCGGAAAAGGTGGTCCCGCAGCACCTGCGCCACCTCTGGCCGCATCACCTGCGGGGGTGGCAGTTGGCCGGACCGGAGCAGCCGCCGCACCCACGTGCCGCTGGGATTCACCCGGACGTCCGGCGGATGCGGGCAGCTGCGATCCGTGGCCATGGCGTCGCACCGGCGGCAGTAGAACGCCTCCCCGAAGAACACCGGCGTGATGCCGAGCCGGCTCGGGTCGAACCGATCGAAGATCCGGTGGGCGGCGTACGGGTCGTAGAACCCCCCGACTCCCGCGTGGTCGCGTCCGATGAGGATGTGGGTGCAGCCGTAGTTCTTCCGCACGAGGGCGTGGAACACCGCCTCCCGGGGGCCCGCGTACCGCATGGCGGCCGGGAACGCAGCCAGCACCACGCGATCGCGAGGGTAGTACAGCTCCAGCAGCACCTCGTACGACCGCATCCGCACCTCCGCGGGCACGTCGTCCTCCTTCGTCTCGCCTACCAGCGGGTGGAGGAACAACCCGTCCGTGGTCTCCAGGGCACACTTGTGAAGGTACTCGTGGGCGCGGTGGATGGGGTTGCGGGTCTGGAAAGCGGTGACCGTGCGCCAGCCCGCCCGCTGGAACAGTTCCCGGGTCTGCGCGGGGTCCAGCTCTCGATCCGCGAACCGCCCGCGGGGGCGTTCCACCAGCCACACCGGACCCGCTACCGTCCAAGGGGATTCGCCCAGCAGACGCGCCACGCCCGGATGCGCGCGATCGGTGGTCCCGAACACCGCCCGCGCCTCCTCCTCCAGATCCCGGCGGTACACCTCCTCCACCTCCACCACCGCCAGCAGCCCGGGGGCGCGCACGCACACGCGGCTCCCGCGTCCGAACCCCCGCACCTGGTCCGCGGCCACGGACAGGGTGATGGGAAGGGTCCACGGGAGCCCGTCCGGCAGGTGCAAGGTGTGCAGGACCGCGCGGTACGTCTCCCGGTCCATGAACCCTTCCAGCGGGCTGTAGGCTCCCGTGGCCAGCAGGACCACGTCCGCAGCCTCCCTGGGACTGGCCTCCACCACCGGCAGCCGCGCAGCCTCCGACCGCAGGGACGCCGCCTGAGCGCCTTCCGCCACGCGCTGTACCAAACGACCCCCGTGGGGTGCGACCACGAAAGCACACCTCCCGTGCGCGCACGCGCAACACGGCGCGACGTTCGTCTTGGAACGACGGCTAGGGAAAAACCGGAAGCCGCGGAAGGAGCCCGGACCCGGCTAGGCCAGGGCTACCCCCCGCCCAGGACAGATGCACTGGCGGGGGCGAGAGAACGGAACCTGACGTGTCAGTTGACGCTGCATGGCTACGGTTCCTTGAGGCACACTGTAGCGAGCACCCAGTCAGCCGTCAAGAGGGCGGTAACCTCCAGCAGCCCTTGCGGTTCCACGGGGCTTGCGACGCGGATCCCGCCCGCTCGAAGACCTCTGCCCTTGCGCCCGCAGGGTCCAACCCCTTGACAAGCGCGACCCTGATCCCGTAGGCACTTAGCAAGACCTCGACGTCCGCTTTGGCCCGGCCGCCCGTCCTCTCCCCGCGGATTGCTTTCGGCCCCGACGCCAGCCACGCGGCCGTGTCGCCGCGCGAACCCCGTCGTTCCCAACAATCCCAAACGCCGGAGGAGGTCACCGTGACTGGGAACGCTGCGGCGAACGCCATCGAAGCCCTCAAGACCGTCCGCGACGGCTTGGACGTCGACATCCGCCTGTACGCACGGCTGGGGTGGAAGGCGATCCCCAAGGACGACGTGGAGCGGCTCAAGTGGTGGGGCGTCTTCCTCCGCCGTCAAAGCGAAGGCGAAGCCGGCTACTTCATGCTGAGGATCCGCATCCCGAACGGGATCGCCACCGCAGCCCAGGTCCGGAAACTCGCCGCCCTCAGCCAGCAGGTGGGCCGCGGAATCGCGGACATCACCACGCGCCAGCAGGTCCAGCTGCGGTGGATCCGCATCGAGCAGGTCCCGGAGATCCTGGCGCAGCTACAGCGGGTGGGGCTCACCACCCTCCAGACGGGGATGGACAACGTCCGGAACGTGGTCGGCTGCCCGCTGGCCGGGCTGGTGCGCACGGAGCTGTTGGACGCCTCGCCCGTGGTAAAGGCCTTTACGGAAGAGGTGTTAGGCAACCGGTCGTACACGAACCTGCCCCGCAAGTTCAACGTCGCCATCACAGGCTGCGTGGAGAACTGCACCCACTCGGAAAGCCAGGACCTAGCCCTGGTCCCCGCCGTCCGCGACCGGGAGGTCGGGTTCAACATCCTCGTGGGCGGGAAGATGGGATCGGGCGGATACCGGATCGCCTCGCCCCTGGACGCCTTCGTGAGCCCCGAAGAGGCCCCGGGGGTGTGCGCTGCCATCGTCGCGGTGTTCCGGGAGCACGGACCCCGGGAGGCCCGCAGCAAGGCACGGCTGAGCTTCCTGCTGGACGCGTGGGGGCTGGAGCGGTTCCGGGCCGCGGTGGAGGAGTACCTGGGCCACCCCCTCCCGCGGTCCGGAAGGGACGCTCGCCAGCCCACACATTCCGACCACCTGGGCGTGACGCCGCAGAAGCAGGACGGCCATTACGCGGTGGGCCTCCTGGTACCCGTCGGCCGCATCCGGGCCGAGCAGCTCGAGGAGCTCGCACGGCTGAGCGAGGTCTACGGTTCAGGCGAGGTCCGGTTCACCACCGGTCAGAACGTCATCCTCCCCCACGTGCCGGAGGAGCGGCTGGCAGGCCTGCTGGACGAACCCCTCCTGCGAGAGCTGCAGCCGTCACCCCCGCCGGTCCTTCGGGGCCTGGTGAGCTGCACGGGTACGGACTACTGCAACCTGGCCCTCATCGACACGAAGAGGCGAGCCCTGGCCCTCGCCCGGGCGTTGCAGGACCGGGTCGCGCGACCGATCACCGTCCACTGGTCCGGGTGTCCGGCAGGCTGCGGCAACCACGGCGCCGCAGACGTGGGGCTGGTGGGCAAGAAGGTCCGGCTCGGAACCGAGGTGGTGGAGGCGGTAGACGTCTACGTGGCCGGCAGCAGCGGGCCCAACGCCACCCCGGCCGTCAAGCTCCTTGAGGACGTGCCCTGCGCTGCTCTGGAGCCGGTCCTCGAGGCCCTCCTGCGGTACGGCAACTTCGAGGAGCTGCGCACGCGGCTGAGGGCCAGCGCAAGCAGCTTTCCCGCCTCCCGCGAGGAAGCCCTCGAAAAGCCGGCAGTCCCGGTGGCGCAGCTTCCGGACAGCGGGGCACGGGTCGTGCGGGTGAACGGACAGGAGGTGGCCGTCTTCCGGTGCGAGGGGGCGGTGTACGCGGTGCAGAACGCCTGTCCCCACGCGGGGGCTCCTCTCGCCAGGGGCGTCGTGGACGGGACCCACATCATCTGCCCGGAGCACGGCTACCGGTTCTGCCTGCGCACCGGCCAGTGCGAGACCGACCCTTCTCTGCACCTCCGCACGTACCCCATTCGGGAGGGTCAGGATGGGATCATCGTGGTCGCGTGGGAGGAAGCCTGACATGTCGTACGTGCGGCCGGACACCGTGGTGCAGCAGATGGTGGAGGCTGGGGCCGCGAAAGCGCAGCTGCGGCCCCGTGAACTGGTCCTTCGAGGTTTCCTGTCGGGTGCGCTGCTCGGCTTCGCCACCACCCTGGCCTTCACCGCGACCCTCCAGACGCGAATCCCCCTCGCAGGCGCTCTGGTCTTCCCCGCAGGGTTCGTGATGATCGTGCTCCTCGGCCTCGAACTGGTCACGGGGAACTTCGCCCTGGTGCCCCTGGCGGTGCTGGAAGGACGGGCTAGGTGGACGGACCTGTGCCGCAACTGGAGCTGGGCGTTCCTGGGCAACCTGCTGGGAGCCGTAAGCTACGCGCTGCTGTTCGCGGCCACGGTGGGACCCGGTTCCCCCATGGCGCAGCAGCTGGCGGCGGTGGCGGAGGCCAAGACCGCGGGCTACGCGCAACTGGGCTGGACGGGACTGCGGACCGCTTTCGTCAAGGCCGTCCTGTGCAACTGGATGGTCACCCTCGGGGTGGTCCTGTCTTTCACCTCCCACAGCACCGGCGGGAAGATCGCGGCCATGTGGCTGCCCATTCTCACCTTCTTCGGCCAGGGATTTGAGCACTCCGTGGTGAACCTGTTTGTGATCCCCGCGGGGATGCTCTCCGGAGCCCCGGTGTCGGTGGCGGACTGGTGGCTGTGGAACCAGCTTCCGGTGACCGCCGGTAACGTGCTGGGTGGACTGGTGTTTACCGGACTCGGCCTGTACGCGGCACACCGTCCCTCCGCGGTTGGCCGCCCTCAGGGCGGGCCCGCGGCGTAGAGTTCCAGCAAGGCGTGGCGGACCCTGGCCAGCAGGGCGTCTTCGCTTTCCGCCCGGGGCGCTACGGGCTTCCCGAACCGCACCGAGACCTTGCGGGGCCGTGGCACCACGCTGCCCAGGGGCAGCGCGCGGTCGGTCCCGTAGAGCCACGCGGGTACCACGGGCGCGCCCGTGCGCAGGCTCAGCGCTGCAACCCCGCGGCGCAGCGGCGCCAGGGGTTGGTCCGTGCGGTTGACGCCCCCCTCCGGGAACAGGGCCAGCAGGCCCCCGGCCTCGAGGACCTGCAGGGCTGCGCGGAAGCCCGCTCCGGTGTACGCTGCGGGGTCCACCTCCGTGCGGCGGACAGGGACAAACCCGTACCAGCGCACGAAAGGAGCGATCACCCGGATGAGAGGATCCCACGGTACGAATCCTGGCGTCAGGCGCTGGCCCAGCAGCTCCTCCGCTCCCAGGAACACCGCGCGCCGGGGCAGCGCCGCCGCCAGCACCACGGGATCCAGCCACGACCGGTGGTTGGCGGCCACGATGGCCGGTCCGAGCTGGGGACAGAACTCGTGCCCCGCGGTTCGAAAGCTAAACAGGAACCACAGCAGGATACGTACCAGCGCCCGGACGGTCCGGTAGTCCCAGGTATCCCCGGGATGCTGCGGCGCGCTTGGGGGTTGCGGGCCCAGGCGCGTCTCCACGAAAGCGTACCCCTGGGGCCGACGGACCCCGTCTAGGTAGCCCGCGCGAGCCGGAACAACAGCGGGAGCACGTCCACGCCACGCAACCGACCCAGCCGTCCCCTGGTGGCCGGGCTCTCCCCGAAGGGCCCCGCGCCGTCCGGCTCTACACCCGCGCCCCACACCAACAAGGGGACTGGGTCGTCTGTGTGGGCACCCAGCTCGCACACGGTGGCGTGGTCCGCGGTCACCGCCACCAGCACATCGCCGCGGCTGGCAACTCCCTCCCGCAGGGGCCCGAAGAAGTGGGCGTCGATTCCTTCCACCACTGCGCGCTTGGCCTCCCCGTCGCCGTCGTGACCCGGTTCGTCGGGTCCCTTCAAGTGCACGTACAGCCCGTCCCACCGCTCCAGCTGCCGCAGTGCTTCCTCAGCCCACGCGGTATACACCCTGGTGTCCCCGCCGCTGGGCGGCACCTCCACCACGCCCATGCCCAGGAGCCGCGCGATCCCCCTCTCCACGGGCATCTCCACGAAGCACGCAAAGCGGGCGCCGAACCGTTCCGCGAAGGGAGGGACCTGCGGGACGTGATCGCTGGCGTCCCGGAGCAAGACCAGGTTCGCGGGAGGCTCCCCCCGAGCCCTGCGTTGCAGGTTCACCGGGTGTTCCTCCAGCACCCGCCGGCTGCGCTCGGTGAACTCGTTCACCAGCTCTGCGGCCCGCACAGCCCCCGGGGCGCCGTCCAGGGGCACGCAGGTCTCCACCTCGTCTTTGACCACGGTCCTGGCCACGCCCAGCGCCCCCACGCGACCGTAAGCGGGGTCGGTGTTGGACACCCGCGCGGACAGCTGCACCTGGGGGTCGTACAGCACCAGCACGCAACGATGCCCCACGCTGGCCTCGAAGCGGAAGGTGGCTCCCGGAAGCTCCACCTGCTCCTGGACGGCCCGCGCCAGCTCCCTGGCCTCCTCGCTGCGCAGGCTGCGGCCCACCCGTCGGTCCAGGATGCGCCGTCCCTCCCCCGCGGTTGCGAAGTTCCCGCGGAGCGCGAGGTTCCCGTCCCGGAAGGGGAGGTCCATGCCCAGGGCCTCCAGCAGCCCACGGCCTGCGTGGTATCGGAACGGGTCGTAGCCCAGGATGGCGGTAACCGCCACGTCGGACTCGGGGGCGATTCCCTCGCCCACCGTCACCACAAGCCCCTGTTGCCCGGCCGCCGCGAGGGCGTCCAGGTGCGGCGTCCGGGCCGCCTCCAGGGGCGTGCGCCCGCCGAGAGCCGCCAGGGGCCGGTCTCCGAGTCCGTCCAGGATCACGTACAGGAGCTTCCGCATGCGGCACCCCCTACGGGTCGTGGCTCAGACGTCCCAGCAGTTCGGCTAAGTCGCGCGCGACCAGCTCCGGCCGCACCGCCGCGCGCTCCAGCTCCTCCGCGGAGGCCACGCCGGTGAGCACCAGTGCGGTGCGCATCCCCAACCGGAAGGCACCCAGGACGTCGGTGGCGATCTGGTCGCCGACCATGAGGGTCTCCTCCGGGGAAGTCCCCAGGCGCCGCAGGGCCATCTCAAACGGATACGGCTCCGGTTTGCCCACGGAGGTGGGCTCGCGCCCCGTGGCGGTGCGCACGGCCGCCACGATGGCCCCTGCCCCGGGCCACAGCTCGCCCTCCACGGGCAGGTTGGCGTCCAGGTTCGTGGCCACGAAGTGTGCGCCCCGCCGGATGGCAGAGCAGGCGGTGCGCAGCCGCGCGTAGGTCAGGTCGGTGTCCAGCCCCACCACCACCGCCACCGCGTCCGCCTCCTCCGTGAGCTCGTAGCCCGCCCGCTGGACCGCCTCCCGCAGGCCTTCGCCCCCCACCACCAGCACCCGCCCCCGAAGCTCCCACCGGCGGAGCAAATCCGCCGCGCAGAGGGCCGAGGTCACCACCTGGTCCTCCTCCACCGAGATCCCCAGGTCCTGCAGATGCTGCACGTACTGGCGCGGCGTCCGGGTGGAGTTGTTCGTGACGAATGCGTAGGGGATCCCTTGGCGGCGGAGCCAGGCCAGGAACTCCACGGAACCGGGCAAGGCCTGGCGGCCCCGGTACACCACCCCGTCCAGGTCCAGGATCACCCCGCGGGGCCCAGCCACGGTTCACCCCGCGGTCCGGAGGAGGTCCACGAACTCCGGCGCCAGCGCGCCCGCGTACACCTCACTGGCGGGACCGGCCATGCGCAGCCGAAAGCCTTCGTCCACGGACACCCAGAGGACCCCACCGTCCATCTCCACGTGCAGCTGGCGGCCGGTGAGGCCGCGGCGCACGCACGCGGCGGCCACCGCGCAGGCGCTGGACCCCGACGCCAGCGTCTCCCCCGCACCCCGCTCCCAGATCCGGATCCGAACCCGGTCCGGACCCAGGACCTGGGCGAACTGCACGTTGGTCCGCTGGGGGAAGGCGGGGTGGCGCTCCAGGGCGGGCCCCAGGCGGTAGAAGTCCACCGAGCTCAGGTCGGGCGTGAACACCACGCAGTGCGGGTTCCCCACGTTCACCGCGGTGATCCGCACCGTCCTCCCCTCGACCTCCAGGGGCTCATCCACCACCTCCCGCTCGGCGCCCCGGACGGGGATGCGCGGGCTGCTGAAGGTCGCCTCTCCCATGTCGACGGTGACCTGCGCCACCCGCCCGCCCCGGACCTCCACGTCGCACCGCACCACGCCGCCCGGGGTCTCCACGGTGAACTCCGGGACACGGGCCAGGCCGTGCTCGTAAAGGTACTTGGCGAAGATCCTCAGCCCGTTGCCGCTCTTCTCCGCCTCGCTCCCGTCGGGGTTGTAGATGCGCAGTCCGAAGTCGGCCCGTTCCGAGGACACGCGGACCAGCACCCCGTCCGATCCCACCCCGAAGTGCCGGTCGCACAGCCGGCGGACCGCCTCCGGGGTGAGGGGGAAGTCCAGTTCCTGAGCCTCCAGCACGATGTAGTCGTTGCCCAGGGCGTGGAGCTTGACGAACCGGCTCATCGCGGGTCCTCCACCCGGATCCGCCGCCCCCCCTCGTACACCGTGCACAGGGCGTTGCGTCGGCTCCACCGCTCCAGGGCGAGATCCACGAGCCGGCTGATGAGCTCGCGGTACGAGACCCCCGAGGCCTCCCACAGCTTCGGGTACATGCTGATGGGTGTGAAGCCCGGGATGGTGTTGACCTCGCTTACGTACACCGCGCCCTCCCGCTCCAGCAGGAAGTCCACCCGGGCCATCCCGCACAGCCGGAGCGCCCGGAAGGCGCGCAGGGCTAAGCCCCGTACCTCCTCCGCCCGCTCCGCTGGGATCCCCGCGGGGATCACCAGCTCAGCACCCTCCGGGTCCACGTACTTAGCCTCGTAGTCGTAGAAAAGATGCCGCGGCCGTGCGGGTCGGATCTCGCCCGGCACGGATACGACGGGGTCGTCGTTGCCCAACACGCTCACCTCCACCTCCACCGGGTCGGGAACCGCCCGCTCCACGATCACGGCGAGATCGTACCGGAGGGCGTCCCGCACCGCGTCCGCCAGCGCCTCCGCCCGGTCCACCCGGTGCACGCCCACAGACGAACCGAGGCGCGTGGGTTTGACGAAGCACGGGTAGCCCAGCCGCTCCACCTGCGCGTGCACCCCGGCCGGGTCGCGCTCCCACTGGCTCCCCTCCACCACCACGAAGGGCACCACGGGCAGGCCCGCGTCCCGCAGCAGGGCCTTCTGCACGCCCTTGTCCATCCCCACCGCGGAGCCCAGCACGTCCGCGCCCACGTACGGCACGTTCACCATCTCCAGCAGCCCCTGCACGGTCCCGTCCTCGCCGTAGGTGCCGTGGAGCACGGGGAACACGACGTCGCAGGTCAGCTCCCGCCCGTCCACCACCAGAACCGCCTTCCCCATGCGGTCCAAGCGCAGCCACACGGGCCTGCCGTCCACGGACCAGCGGCCGTCCGGCGCGATGAACACCTCCACCACGGAGAACCGGTCCGGGTCCGCGGCCCGGATGACGTTCCGGGCAGACACACAGGACACCTCGTGCTCACCCGAGCGGCCGCCGTACAGCACCGCCAGGGTCAGCCGACCCACGGGATCTCCTCCACACGTGTTCTCACGAAACCGACACCGCAGTGTGACGATAGGAGGGTGGGGCGGGGCCGTCAAGCGCCGGTCACGCGCTCAGGGGCGCGCGGCGAAGAGAGGCCGCCAGACCGGCCACCAGCAGTACGGCGGAGGCCAGGGCCAGCACCGCTCCCACCTCCTCCTGAGTCCAGCGCCAGCCCACCTTCCGGGCCAAGTCCCGGTAGGCGTGCCGGAGCTCCCCGGCGCTGGTGGTGCGGTAGTAGCGGCCGCCCGTGCGCTCCGCGATGGCTTGCAGCGTAGGCTCATCCAGCAGACCCCAGTACCCACTACGGAGCAAGTGCGCGGGCCGTGTGGTGGCGATCCCCACGGTGTACACGCGCACGCGGGCCTGGACCGCCCGCTTCGTGGCCTCCTCCGGCGTGGGCCCGTCGCTGTACCGCCCGTCCGACAGCAGCACGGCCACGCCCCGCAGCTCGCCCCGCACCTCGCCCTCCTGCTCCAGCAACCGCACCGCCTCCAACAGGCCCGCACCCAGCTGCGTGCGTAGCTGGGTCGCAAGCTGCGCCACCGCGTCGGCCACGCGGCCGCGGTCCGCGGTCAGGGGCACGATGACGCTGGCGAAGTTCCCGAAGGTCACCAGCCCGACCCGCACCCCCGGCGGCAGCCGCCGGAGGAACTCCGAGGCGGCCCGCTTGGCGGCCTCCAGCCGCGACGGGTGGATGTCGGTCTCTTCCATGCTGCGGCTCACGTCTACCACCAGGACCACGGGCCACGTGGCGGGCACGGGCCACGGTGCCACCGGCCGCGCAGAGGCCAGGGTAGCCAGCAGGAGGGCCCCCGCAAACGCCCACCACGGGAATCCGGGGGCGGCCGCGGGCACCCACGCCACGCCCGGGTGCGTGTAAGCGCGGGGCGCCCGGCGCCGCAGGGCAAGGCCCCAGGCGACCGCCCCGAGCGGCCACAGGGCGAGCACCCACAGGACCGCAGGCCACCGGAAGTTCATGGCGGTGCGGACGCAACTGGGAGGCGGACCACGAACCGGGTGCCGCCCTCCGGCCGGCGTTCCGCCCACACGGTGCCGCCGTGGGCCAAGACCAGGTGCTTGACCACCGCGAGGCCCAGTCCGCTTCCGCCCGCCTGCCGGCTACGGGAGGGATCCGCGCGGTAGAAGGGCTCGAAGACCCGCTCGAGGTCCTCGGGTGAAATCCCCGGCCCCTCGTCCTCCACCGCCACCTCCGCCCATGCCCCGCGGACGGCCAGCGACAGCCGCACCCGGCCGCCGGGCGGACTGAACCGCACCGCGTTGTGCACGAGGTTCTGCACCACCTGCCGCACCCGCTGCAGGTCGCCCCACACCTGCACCGTGCCCTCCACGTGGAGCTCCGCGATGACCGCCCTCTCCTCGAACCACGGCTGCAGGGCCTCCACTACCTCCCGGCATACCTCTCCCAGGTCCAGGTGTGTGTGCTGAAGGGGGAGCACGCCCGCCTGTGCCAGGGTGAGGTCCCGCAGATCGCTCACCAGGCGGCTCAGCAGCACCGTCTGGGTGTGCAGGGCCGCGATGCGCTCCGGGGTAGGCTCCGCCACGCCGTCCAGGAACGCCTCCAGGTGGGCCTGGACGTTCGCCAGGGGCGTGCGCAGCTCGTGTGCGACCGCGGCCAAGAACTCCCTCCGCAGGCGGTCGTCCGCCTCCAGACGTGCGGCCATGGCGTTGAAGGCCTCCGCCACCTCTCCGATCTCCCCGCCCGCAGCCCGCACGCGCTGGTCCAGGCGTCCGGCGGCGATGGCGCGGGCCGCGGCCCGCAGCTCCCCCAGGGGGCGCGCCATCCGCCCGGCCAGCCACAGGCCCGCCAGGACCGCCACCGTGGCCGCGGTGAGCCCGCCCAGCCAAAGGGACTGGTTGAAAGCCGCCAGGAACTTCCGCTGCGAGGCCCGGAACAGCCGGGCGCTGGGCTTGAGGTTCTGCAGCCACAGCTCCCGCACGTGGGGCGGCTGCTCGGCCACCCACGGGACCTCACCCCGCCGGACCCGCTCCATGTAGGCCTGGAACCGTACCGCGGTCAGGTGCTGCGCCCAAAGCCCCACCGCCGCCACCGCCAGCACCGCCACCACCGCGAACGCCAGCGCCAGCTGCGCCCGGAGCCCCTGGAAGCTCCACCGCCGGGAAGGGCGCCCGCCCTCCGCGGCCCGCGGCGCTCCGGGGGATCCGGCCCAGGAGTCACGAGCTGGGCCCATGGGAGGGCCTCGCGAACTTGTAGCCCACGCCGTGGACCGTCAGCACGTACCGGGGCTGCTGCGGGTTCGGCTCCAGCTTCTGCCGCAGGTTCTTCACGTGCACGTCCACGGTCCGCTCGAACCCCTCGAAGGACTCCCCGTAGACCCGGTCGATGATCTGCCAGCGGGTCAGCACGTGCCCGGGCTGGCTGGCCAGCGCCTCCAACAGCTTCCACTCGGTGGCCGTGAGCTGCACCGTTCTACCCGACCGGATTACCCGCCGGCGTCGGAAGTCCACCACCAGGTCGCCCACCCGCAGGACCTCCCGGCCGCCCCAGCGGTGGCGCCGGAGCACCGCCTGGATTCGCGCCACCAGCTCCCGCGGGCTGAAGGGTTTGGTCACGTAGTCGTCGGCCCCTAGCTCCAGCCCCTGCACGCGGTCCTCCACCGCGTCCCGGGCGGTGAGCATGACCACCGGGCACCGGGACCGCTCCCGGATCCACCGGCACACCTCCCACCCGTCCGTGCCGGGCAGCATGAGGTCCAACACGACGACGTCCGGGCGCAGGTCCGCAAACCGCTGCAGGGCGCTCGTCCCGTCGAAAGCCACCTCCACCCTGAAGCCTGCCCGTTCCAGGTAACTCTGGACGAGCCCCGCGATCTGCGGCTCGTCCTCCACCACGAGGACCGTCCCGAGGACGCCCGCGCCGGACAACCGGGCCGCGGTCGCAGCGCCGGACCAACGGCCCACCGACTCCCGGGGAGGTCTGGCCGTCACGGCCTGACCCCCAGCACCAGCTCCACGTCGAAGGCGCCGCTACCGCGGACGACCCGCAGCCGCACGCGATCCCCGGGTTGGTGTTCCGCCAGGAGGGCCAGGAGGTCCTCCATGGTGTCCACGGGACGCCCGTTGAGGGCCACGATCACGTCCCCGGGCATCCCGTTCGCAACGTCAGGCCGCAGTCCTGCCCGGTCCGCAGGCGCCTCCGGGACCACCTCCACCACCAGAACCCCCCGTTGCACAGAGAGGCCCCGCTCCCTGGCGAGCTCCGGTGTCACCGTGGTTCCCAGGATCCCGATCCACGCCCGCTCCACCCGCGCGCCCGCCATCAGGCTGGGCAGAACCTGCGCCACCGCGGCGCTGCTCACCGCCAACCCCCCTTCTGCTCCGGGCCGAGCAGAGACGGCTACCACAACCCCCACCACCTCACCCCGGGCGTTCAGCACCGGACCTCCCGAACTGCCCGGTGCCACCGCGGCGCTGACCCGGATGAGGATGCCGGGTACGAGGCCTGGGAGCGTCAGACCCACGTCCAAGACGACGCCAGTGGTGAGGACCTTGGGGCGTCCTCCCGGGTTGCCGATGACCGCCACAGGTTCGCCCACCTGCACGCCGGAGGGCTCTGCCAGCCGCAGGAACGGCAGCCCTGCGGTGTCCACGCGCAGAAGAGCCACGTCCCGGCGGGCGTCGTAGCCCACCAGTCGGGCGGGTTGCCTCCGCCCGACCTCGAACTCCGCGGAGATCCGCTCCGCTCGGCGTACCACGTGGGCCGCGGTGAGCACCCAGCCGTCGCGGGAGATCGCGAACGCACTGCCGGTCCCCTGCCGGTCCTCCTGGAGGGTGCGCACGAGGGCGACCGCAGGGGCCGCCCGCTCGTAGAGGACCTGAGCCGCAAACGTCTGGGAAGCCGCCGCGGATGCGGCCACCAGCGCCGCGGCAACTGTGAGAAGGACTGCGCGCCTCACAGGTACGCCAGCAACCGACCGCACGCCACCACCGCCATCCACACCGCCAAGGAGACCGCACCTGCCACCCGCGCGGCCCGCGGCGGCGGGCCCTGGTCCCAGAAAGCTGCCCACCGGTACACGCCACGGTGGAAGGCCCACACGTTCACCCCGCCCGCTGCCACCAACCCCATCTTGACTGGAAAGGCAGGGTTGTGCCACCAGTCCGACGCGTGGGCCGCGAACATAGCCGCACCCGTCACCACCACGAGGCCGAACCCTCGCCACGCCCACGGCAGCAGGTGCCCGGCCAGCTGCCGCACCGACAGGTGCTGGGACAGCCCCAACAGCCGCAGGTCCAGGGCCGCCGCGCAGCCCGCCAGCAGTACCACACCCAGCAGGTGCCCGACTTCGGCGGCAGGGTACGCCCACAGGGCTTGGCGCATCCACACCGCCAGCCCCGACCGCTCTAGCGCCAGCGCCCAACCCGGGCCGTGGTTCACCGCAGTCTGAAGACCCGGTCCCCCACCACGAGCCGCAGTGCCCGCATCTCCACGGGTTCCCTGCGGTGCGGGTAACCCTCTACGGACACCCTGACCCCGGGCCCCAGCAGGTCCGGCGACAGTCCCGCGGCCGCGGCCCGGGTGGGAGGGGGCAGGATCACCAGCCACACCCGGCTGTCCGCCCGGACCCGCACGGTGACGTGCGGGTGCTCGAAACGCGCCTCCTCCACAGCCCCGGCCACGGTCAGGAGCCGACCCTCGTCGTACGAGGACCAGCCGTGGTGGGCCCACGCGGCGCCGGTCGCCGTGACCGCCAGCGCCAGGGCGAGCCCGTACCCTGTCGGGGCCCATCCGCTTCTCATAACGCCCGACCTCCCCGCCCGGCCTTCCCCCAGGGTCACCCCGGACGGTCAACGCCCTGTGAAGGAGGTTCGCCGCAGCCCGGCGCTGGCGGCTTCCCCGGGAGAGCGCTGCGGCTCAGTGGAGGCCGCTGCGCCGCATGAGCCTCAGGAACTGGCGTTTCCGCCGCCACCGGCGGAAGGCCTCCAAGGGGTTGGGGACGCGCACCGAGACGTGCCGCATCCTGTACCGCCCGCCGGATGCGTACCACCACGCCACCGCGCAGCCCGCCAGGGCAAAGGCACCCAGGGGGAACGGGAAGGAGAAGAAGACCAGGACGGCGCTGAGGATCCCAACCCACCGCCCGTCCACGGGGATCGCGAAGTACACCAGGAGGCGCTCCCCGGGGTGCAAAAGCGACCACGCCACTGCACAGGCGGCCACGGGTACCCACAGCCCGGAGAGGCCTGCCGCGCGGCCCAGCCACACCTCGGCCAACCACAGCCCCACCGCAGGTGCCGCTGTGGTGACCACCAGGAAGCGCAGGTAGTCCCGTCCCAGCCACCCCCGCTCCAGGCTCCCGCCGAACAGCCACAGCACGTAGCCGGACAGAAGCAGCGAGACCACCGAGCCGCTGCCGTCGAGGGCGTACGTGAGCAGGGTCCAGGGCCGCGCCGTCACGGTGTACGGGTGAAACGACAGGGGTAAGGGGAGTCCGAGAAACGACGCCAGAAAGGTGACCCCGTTCGCGAGCACCAGGGCCCACGTCACCGGGCAGTGACCGGGTAACGAGTTGAATCGCCTCCGCGTGACCCGCCACGGCTCCATGAACTGCCCGCGCGTGCGGCCGTTCGGTTCCGCGAGGCCCTCGGCCGCACCGCCGTCCCTATGGTCCCGCCTCGGCGCGCGCGGATCAAGGCACAGCCTCCAGGCCGTGCGCGGCGTCGGCCCGTCAGCGCACCCGGCGCCGGATCACTGAGGCAGCCGCCCCCGCAGGCTTCCGGCGTCATGCGGGCCCGGCTCTGCGATGAGCTGACGGGCGGCGTCCACTTGGCCCCACACGTTCCACAGCAACACGCCCCGCACCCGCCCGCCCTGCAGGTAGTACACCACTCCCTGGCGGTACGGCTCCTGCCAGTCCTCCACCACCTCCAGGCGCGGGTCCAGCTCGCCCACCGCCTCGTACCCGAGGTCGAACAGGTCGGAGTAGAAAAACGGCAGGTGCGTGTAGCGCTCCTGGGCGCCCGCCATGTTGCGTCCCGCGGTGCGGCCCTGGGCGTTGGCGTTGTCCTCGTGCTCAACCCGCAGACGCACCCCCAGGGTCGGGTTGAAGAAGCGCGTCACGTCGCCCGCGGCGAACACGTCGGGGTGGCCAGCCCGTAGGAACTCATCCACCACAATGCCGTCCTCCACGGGGAGCCCGGCGGAGGACGCCAGCTCGGTGTTCGGCCGGATCCCCAGCCCTGCCACCACCGCGTCTGCTTGGACCCGCTGGCCGGACTGCAGGTGCACCAGGAACTGGCCCCCCACGCGCTCCACGGCCACCACGCTCTGCTCCGGGAGCACCTCCACACCGCGCTCCCGGTAGTAGTCGTTCAGGAAAAGGGACAGACCACGCGGGAACAGGCGGCCGCCGACCCCCGCTTCCAGGAACGTCATGGTCACCGACCTGCCCGCATGGACCAGAGCCGCGGTGATCTCCGAGCCGATGAATCCGCCCCCGATCACGAGGAAGCGGCGCCCTTCCTCCGCCAGCTGCCGCAACCGCTGGTAATCGTCCAGGGTCCGGAAGTAAAGGAGACCGTCCTGCGGCAGCCGCCGAGGCGTTCCACCCGTGGCCAGGAGCAGACGCTCGAAGCCGTACACCTGCCCCGTGTCGTCCGTCACCTGCTTGTGTCTTAGGTCCAGGACCTGCACCGTCCGCCCCAGGTGCAGGGCGACCCCGAGTTCCTCCGTCCGCCGCCACACCCGTTCCAGGGGAGCCCCCTTCCACAGCCCCTTGGACAGCGGCGGCCGGTTGTACGGCGGGTACGGCTCCGCGGTCACCAACCCCACGGTCCCGTCGGGGTCCAGCTCCCGGATCCCCCGCACGGCCGCGTCGGCACTCATGCCACCCCCGACGATGAGATACCGGTAGTTCTCCATCCCACACCCCCCTTGGACCGCGACCGTTCCGTGACGCATCGTCATCTGACTCACCTCGGAAAGCAAGACAGATGACCGGTCACTTCCTGCTTCTTCGACCCGTGGCTCGTAGACCAGCATGTTGCCGTTCCGCCGCCAGAGGGATCTCCACAGGCGTCACTTCCCGGGGAACTCCCGGTAGAGCCCGTCAGGTGGGCCAGCCCGTAAGAGCGCAGGTTGAGCGCCGCGTTCAGGTCCCGGTCCACCTCCAGACCACAGCCCGGGCACCGGAAGACCCTCTCCGAAAGGGCCATTCTCGGGCCCAGGCACCCGCAGCGCGAGCACAGCCGGGTGGACGGGAATCCCCGCGGCGCGATAACCAGCTGCGACCCGTACCACCGGGCCTTGTACTCCAGCATCCGCCGGAAGGCTCCCCAGCCCGCGTCCGCCACGGGGCGGGAGAGCCTGCCCCGGACCAGCCCCCGCACGTTCAGGTCTTCCACCACGATGACCGGCTTGGTTCTCACCAGCCACGTAGTGGTCTTGTGCAGGAAGTCCCGGCGGATGCAGCGCACCCGGCGTTGCAGCCGGGCCAGGCGCAGCGCCGCCCTCGCGTGGTTCCGCGACCCCTTCTGCTTGCGGGAGAGCTGCTTCGACCGGCGCCGGAGAAGGCACAGTGCCCTGCCGAGCGGCCGTGGTGCTTGTCCCCGCGTCCCGTCAGACAGGGCCAGAAACCAGCCAAGGCCCAGGTCCACGCCTACCGGTTCCCCCTCCCGCACCGGCGGATCGGGCCGCTCCACCTCGCAGGTCAGGCTCACGTACCAGCGGTCCGCTTCGCGGCTCACCGTGGCCGAAAGAACGCGCGCCCTGCCCCCGGCCAGCAGCGTCAGAAGCTTGCCGGTGCGCTCCTTGGTGCGTACCCTGCCGATCCGGGGTAGCTGCACGTGCCGGGGCAGCACCCGGATCGAGCCGGTGAGGCGTGCCGTGTTGTCGTCCCAAGACTTCTTCCGCTTGAACCGCGGCCTCCGCGCCAGGCCCCGTCGCCAGCTCCGAAAAGCGCGCTCCAGGTCCCGGAACGCTTCCTGCGGCGCGCACTTGGAGACCTCCACCCACCAGGGGGCGTGTTGCCGCTTCCAGTGGTTCCACTCCCGGTGCAGCCGGGCTGCGGTGGGAAGCCGCTGACCCTGCTGCACGGCTCGCAAGCAGCGATCCAGACCCCAGTTGTAAGCGAAACGGGCGGCACCCACGTGCCTGGCCAGGGCCACGCGGGCGGTGCGGTTCGGGTCCAGCTCGAAGCGGAACGCTTGCGTCACGCGCATCCCATCGCCTCCAGCGCCCGCCTGGCCCGGTTCCGCGCCCACCGGCGCCCATATAGCCGCCCGCAGGCAGCGGTGAGGATCTCCAACAGGTCCCGCGCCAGGTCGTCCGTGACCTCGCCCTCTTCCACAACGACCACGCGCTTGCCCGCCGAGGCCAGGGCCGCTTCAAGCACCTCGAACCCGAACCGGCTCAACCGGTCGCGGTGTTCCACTACGATCCGGCCCACCCGGGGATCACGCAGCACGCGCAACAGCTTCCTGCGCTTCCCATCTAGCCCGGAGCCGATCTCGGCGACCACATCGCAGTCCACCCAGCCCTGCTCCCGGGCAAACGCCTCGAGGCGCCGCACCTGGCGCTGCAGCTCGCCTTTCTGGTCCGCAGAGAAGACCCGTGCGTAGAGCACCGTGCGAGCCCCCGGGCTGGGTTCCTCCACCACGATGGTGCCGGTGGGAAGCTGCCGAGCGGGGACAGGGAGCTTGCCAGCCTTGAACCACCGCCAGGCGGTGAGGTAGCTGATTCCTTGCCTGCGCGCCCACTCAGAGAGCTTCATATTCATCGTACACCAGTACGACTGTGAAAGAGACGATTAATGAAACAGCGAGCAGTTGTCAACCCCTACCAGTGGACTGCCCTACAGCTCTCCTCGAGCCCTGAGGAGCCGGTGGACCACCGCCATACACGCGTCCATCACCACGCGCAGCCCCGCCTGCCGGGCCCGGCGTGCCGCCTCCTCGTGACGCACCCCCTCCTGCATCCACACGGCCCACGCCCCCACCGCCACCGCTTCCTCCACCACCTCGGGCACGTACTCCGACCGCCGGAAGACCTGCACCACGTCCACGGGGCCGGGTACGTCGCGCAGGGAGGGGTAGCTCCGCAGCCCCAGGGTCTCCCGCACGTGGGGGTTGACGGGGACGATCTCGTAGCCCTGTTCCCGCAGGTACCGCGCGACGCCGTAGCTGGGCCGGTGGGGCTTGTCTGACAACCCCACCACCGCGATCCTGCGCGCCGCCCGCAGGATGGCCCGGGCCTCGTCCACCCACCCGCGGTCTGCTAGGAAATCGCTGTCCGCTCCGCTCACCGTCCGCTACCTCCCAGGGAGGCCAACGGCTCCTCCGGCGCGGCCATTCCCGCGCACTCCTGGACCAGGACTTCCAGGGCCGTCTGCGCCCGCGCCACGTCCTGCTCGCGGACCAGGAGGTGGTCCCGATGGAAGGTGGAGACCACGGACACCGACACTCCCGCCTGCGCCAGCCGCTCCGTCACCACCCTCAGGTACCCCACCACGTCCGGGTCCAGCTCCACGTCCAGGGTAATCATCCGGTAGCCCCGCTGCACCGCCCGCGCCCGCAACCCTCTGCCCACCTGGTCCCACTCCACCTCCCGACACACCAGGGAGACCTCGTGGGGCGCGAAGGTGAGGCAGAAGGGCGAGTGGAACCGGTGCGCGCGGCGCTGCAACCTGCCCCGCTCCGTCGGCGGCAGGCTCACCCACACCAAAGGCTCTTGGTGCACCACGACCCGCGTGCGGGCCAGCAGCTGGGCTATCCTTCGGTCCATCACGCCAGCGCCTGGTCCAGGTCCTCCAGCAGGTCCTCCGGATCCTCGATGCCCACCGCCACCCGGATGAGGCCGTCCGAGATCCCCGCCCGCAGCCGTTCCTCCCTCGGCACATGCACGTGCGTGGTACTGGCCGCGTGGGTGACCAGGGAGTGCACGCCGCCCAGGCTCACGGCCAGCTTCATCCACCGCAACCGCTCCACCACCCGGCGGCCAGCCTCCAGCCCCCCGGCCACCTCGAAGCTCAGGACGCCCCCGAAGCCGCGCATCTGGCGGCGCGCGACGTCGTGCCCCGGATGGTCCGCGAGACCCGGGTAGTATACCCGCTCGACCCGGGGATGGCGACGGAGGAACTCTGCCAGCGCCTGCGCGGTGGCGTTCTGCCGCTCGACCCGCAGGCCCACCGTCTGCATCCCTGTGAGCAGCAGCCACGCGGAGAAGGGGTCCGCGCAACCCCCAAAAACCCGCAGTTGCTCCCGCCACCCGGGGAGAAAGCTTGCAGGTCCGGCCACCGCGCCCAGCACCAGGTGGTGGTGGCCGCCGAGGTACTTGGTGGCGCTGTGCACCACCACGTCCACTCCCAGGGAGAGGGGCTGCGTGTTGTACGGGGTCGCGAAGGTGTTGTCCGCCACGCACACCGCGCCCGCGGCCCGGCTCAGCTCCGCTACGGCCCGGATGTCGGTGATGGTCAGCACCGGGTTCGCGGGGGTTTCCACGTACACCAAGCGCGTGTTGGGGCGCAGGGCTCGCGCGTAGTTCTCGGGGTCGGTGGGGTCCACGAAGGTGGTTTGGATCCCCAGGCGCGGCAGGACCTTCCCGAACAGCTCGAAGGTGCCCGAGTACACGCACTCTGCGCACACCACGTGGTCGCCGGCGCGCACCACGGACAGCACCGCCACACTCACCGCGGCCATGCCGGAGGCGGTCAGGACACACGCCTCCGCCCCCTCCAGGGCGGCCACGCGTTGTTCCGCCAGCCGCACCGTGGGGTTGGCCCACCGGGTATAGAAGGCCTCCGAGTACGAGGCGGCCCGCCGGGCGCCCTCCTCCACCGTGGGGAAGGCGAACGTGGAGGTCTGGTAGATGGGTGGCGAGACTGCCCCGTGGGGGTCCGCCAGTTCACCCGCGTGGGCCGCCAGGGTGTTGAAGCCAGGCTTGCGCGCCATCGAAGTCCGCCCCCTTTCGGGATCGCGATCCTGTTCGGCTCCTGTGAAACCTCACCCCGCCGCGCGGCAACCCCGACCCTCCCGGCCCGCAGGCCGTGCCTTCCCGGACAGGGGGGCTAGCGCCCCGCCGCGCCCTGCACCGCCGTCCCCACGGGGCCCGCGCGGAACTGTGCCAGCACGATCCCGACCAGGATAAGCCCGGCGCCCGTCCACTGCGATGGGCTCAAGGTTTCGCCGAGCCACCACCGCGCCAGCAGCGCGGCCGACACGGGTTCCGCGGTGAACACCAGACCCACATGGGTGGGGGAGGTGAACCGTTGCGCCCACGACTGCACGGTGAACGCCGCAGCGCTGGCCAGCACCCCCATCCCCACCACCGCGAACCAAACCTCGCCCGGCACGTTCACCGGAACCGGCTCGGTGGCCGCGAAGGCCGCTGAGCCCGCCGCGGCCACCAGCATCTGCACACCGCCCAGGGAGGCTACGGGAAGCCGCGGGGCCACCGCGTCCAGCAGCAGGATGTGCACCGCGAAGGACCCCGCGCAGACCACCAGCAAAAGCTCCGGGCCCCCCAGACCGGCCGGACCTCCGGTCAGGAGCGCGAGACCGGCTGTACCCGCCAGGACCCCCACCCACTCCCAGGGACCAGGGCGCCGACCCCACAGCGCTCCCAGCAGGGGCACCAGCACCACGAACAGCCCCGTGAGGAACGCAGCGTCCGTGGCTCCTGAGCCCTGAAGGCCCAGGGTCTGCAGCGCGTACCCTGCGGTGAGGGCCAAACCGACCCCCGCGCTGCGAGCCCAGTCTTCCCGCGCTGCCCGTCCCAGCTGCCGCCAGGCCACGGGCAGCAGGACGCCGGACGCCACCGCGAAGCGCACCGTCAGGTACCAGAAGGGCGGTAGGACCTCCAGGATGCGCTTCGCCAGCGGGAAGGTGGTGCCCCAGACCACCGCCACCGCCAACAGGGCTAGGTCCGCCAACGCTCTGCGTGCGGCCGTCGACACGCCACCAGGATACCGCTCGGGCCACCGAGTACAGTACCACCGTGCGGTTCGGGGCCCACGTGTCCATCCGGGGCAGGATCTACGAGGCCGCAGACCGGGCGGCCCGCCTAGGCGGTGAGTGCCTGCAGATCTTCGTGGGCAGCCCCCGCAGTTGGCGGGAGGTCCACTACCCACCGGAGGACCTAGCGGAGTTGCGGCGGCGGTGTCGGAGGTTCGGGCTCCGGCCCCTGGTGGCGCACGCCGCGTACCTGGTCAACCTCGCCGCCGACGGCGAGCTGTACGAGCGGTCGGTGCGCCACCTGGCTTACGCCCTGCGCACCGTGGAGGAAGCCGGAGGGCTGGGCGTGGTCACCCACCTGGGAAGCCGTCGCGGGCTGCCGCTGGGGCACGCGGTGCGGCGGGTGGCCCGGGCGGTGAAGCGTGCACTGGGTGGTTCGCAGCGCGCCTGGATCTTGTTGGAGGGCAGCGCGGGTCGTACCCTGGGGGCGACCTTTGAGGAGCTGCGCATGGTCCTGGACGCCCTGCACGGACACCCCCGGGTGGGGGTCTGCCTGGACACCGCCCACCTGTTCGCCGCGGGGTGGGACCTCCGCACCCGGGAGGGCGTGGACGCTACGGTGGCGGAATTCCGGGAACGCGTCGGCCTCGCCCGGCTGAAGCTGGTGCATCTGAACGACTCCCGCTCGGACCTCGCCAGCGGCATCGACCGCCACGAGAACATCGGCGAGGGCCGCATCGGCCTGGAAGGATTCCGAGCGTGGATCCACCACCCCAGCCTGAAGCACCTGAGCGGCGTGATCGAGACCCCGGGGTTCGACCGCACGGGGCCGGACCGGGCGAACCTAGAGCGGCTGAAGCGCCTGCGGGAGGGAGGGCCGCCGGGGTGAGTCCGATCCGCTGTGCGTACCACCCGGACCGCGACGCCCTGCAGTACTGCAACCGGTGCGGCAAGCCCATCTGCAACGACTGCGTGGTACGCGGCGCGGGCGGCAACCTGTGCCGGTCCTGTGCCGAGGGGCTGCGCCGCCCCGGCCGGCCGCGCCCCTTCCAGACGTGGCTGTGGGTGGCCGCGGGGATCGCCCTGCTGCTCCTGTGGTTGCTGCCCCGCGTGCTGCGCTGAGCGGCGGCGCAACGGTAAGTCGCGCAGCAACTAGGTCCGGCCCACCGCGGGCTCCCCGGCGTCGAACCGCAGGAAGGCGGCTTCCAGGGCCAGACGCGGGTTGACGTTCCGCCGGATGGCCCAGCGGGCTTCCTCGAGGGCGTCCAGCCTACGGCGAAGGGCTCGGGGATCCAGGGCCTCCGAGAGTTCCTCCACCTGCTCCCGACGGTCCACGTTGACCAGCAGGGAGGGGTCCCGGGTCTCCTTCCACACCAGCAGGTCCCGGTACCACAGGGCGGCCACCTCCAGCCTCTCCAGCAGCCGTGAGCGGTCCTGGGCGAGGAACTCACACGCCTGGAGGGCTGCCAGAAGTCCCTCCCGCTCGGCCCGCACGAGGCTGTCGACCACCGCGTCCCGGTCCCGCAGCGCCTCCGGATCCCTGGACCAAGCGGCGGCGCGGGCGGCGCGCCCCGCCGAAAGGGCAGCCAGCACCCGCGCGCGGGCGGGGTCGACCCCGAACTGCACCCGGAGGGCGTGCTCGATCTGGCTGATGGGCACCAGGTTGAACCGCACCAACTGGCAGCGGGACACCACCGTGGGCAGCAGGGCCTGCGCGGACTCCACCACCAGCACCAGCACCACCCGCTGGGGCGGCTCCTCCAACAGCTTCAGGAGGCTGTTCTGCGCCTCTGCCAGCATGGCGTCCGCGGGACAGAAGACGAACGTCTTCCACCGCCCCTCGTGGGGGCCGTACGCGGCCTCCCGCCGCACCTCCCGGACCTGGTCGATGCCGATGGTGGTCTTGCCCTCCAGGGGGCGCACCCACCGCACGTCCGGGTGCACGTCGGATGCGACTTTACGGCAGGGCTCACAGACCCCGCAGCTGTCCTCCTGGTAGCGCTCGCACTGCAGCGCCTGCGCGAAGGCCGCGGCGGTCTCCGACCGCCCGGTGCCTGCGGGCCCCGCGAACAGGTAGGCGTGGTGGATGCGCCCGCTCCGCAGGGCCGACCGCAACAGCCCGATGGCGTGGTGTTGGTCCAGAACGTCCGCGAACCGCACCCCGTCCCCCTACATGCGTTCCACCCGGTCCACGCTCAGCACGAACACCACCGCGCCGCCCACCTGGACCCTCACGGGGTACGCGGCGTAGGCGTCCACAGGTTCCGCCACCGGCGGGATCGGGCTCATGAGTTGCTCCCGGACCTGGCAGGTCTGCCGCACCACCTCCAGGACCCGTTCCACGTCTGCGTCCTCCACGCCGATGAGGACCGTGGCGTTGCCGCTCCGCAGGAAGCCGCCCGTGGAGGCCAGCAGGGTGGATTGGAACCCGGACTCCGTGAGGGCGTCCATCAGCCGCCCGGAGTCCTTCTCCTGCACGATGGCCAGCACCAGCTTCATCCGTCCGCCCGCTCCAGCAACGGCCGCACCGCCTCCCACACCCGCTCCGCCACCCGGTCAGGATCGTCTTCCGCCCGGACCACGCGGATGCGCGGGTCTTCTCGGCTCAAGCGCAGATACCCTTCCCGCACCCGGCGGTGGAACTCCAGCCCCTCCCGCTCGATCCGGTCGCGGCGAGAGGCGCCCTTCTCGGTATCCCGCTCCAGGCCCAGTTCTGCGGGCAGGTCCAGCAGGACCACCAGGTCGGGAACCAGCCCCCCGGTGGCCAGCTCGTTCACCTGCCAGACCACCTCCGCGCCCAGGCCGCGGCCATACCCCTGGTACGCCACGGAGGCGTACACGCAGCGGTCGGACAGCACCGCCGCACCCCGGTCCAGGGCCGGGCGCACCACTTCCCGGATCAACTGGGCCCGGGCAGCGGCGAACAGGAGCGTCTCGGCCTCCGGCGTCATGGCGGCGTGCGCGGGATCCGCGAGGAGCGATCGGACCTGCTCGCCCAGCCCGGTGCTACCGGGTTCCCGGACTTCCACCACCTCCCACCCCATCTGTCGGAGGCGGGCGGCCAGCCGCCGGAGCTGGGTGGTCTTCCCGGAGCCCTCCGGCCCCTCCAGGGCGATATAAAGCCCCCTCACCGGGCCCCGTCCATTACCGCGGGTAGATGACCACCCGCCGGAAGGGCTCCTCGCCCTTGCTCTCGGAGGACAGCCCGTACCGCTGGACCAGCTGGTGCTGGAGCCTGCGGATGTAGGCGTTCTGCGGGGACAGCTCCACGGGCTGGGCCTCCTCCAGCACCTCCCGGATGGCGTCCTCCACCTCCCGCAGGGCCGCCTCCTGGTCGTCCAGGTAGTCCCCCACGTCGAACAGGGACCGCAGGAACGCCTCCAGCTGTGTCACGGTGTTGCTGCGGACCACGTGCAGCGGCACGCCGCGCAGCTGCGCGTCCCGCAGCCGCTTCGGCTGGCGCTTCTCCTGGGACTTCACCGTCACCACGAGGTCCGCTTCCTCCAGGTGATCCACCACGTAAGCGGGGACCCGCAGCTCCCGGATGGCCCGCTCCAGGCGGTTGCGGCTGACCGCGTACGGGTAGATGCGCAGGACCTTGCGGCCCGGCCGCTCCCCGGAGTCCGGCGGCTGGGCAGCGAACGGGCCCTGGGGTGCGAAGGTGTCCACCCGCACCTGCGAGGGCTGGATCTCCACCCCGCCCTCCGTGGTCCGGACCCGGACCTCGGGTCTGGGGGGAATACCCCGCAGGAACCGGTCCACCACCTCCGCCACGTTGTGGTGGACCGCCAGCTTGTCCTTCTCCTGGATCTCGATCACCACATCGAAGGTCGGCGGTGCCTTGCGCTCCAGCACCGTCTTCTGGGTCCCCCGGCGGCGAGCCTCCTCGTCGGACAGGGTCACCGCCTGGATCCCCCCCACCAGGTCGCACAGGGTGGGGTTCTGCAGGAGGTTGTCCAGGGTGTTGCCGTGCGCGGTGGCAATGAGCTGCACTCCCCGCTCCGCGATGGTCCGGGCGGCCAGGGCCTCCGCCTCCGTGCCGATCTCGTCGATGACGATCACTTCGGGCATGTGGTTCTCCACGGCCTCGATCATCACCGCGTGCTGGAGGGAGGGCTCGGGGACCTGCATCCGCCGGGCGCGGCCGATCCCCGGGTGGGGGATGTCGCCGTCCCCCGCGATCTCGTTGGAGGTGTCCACCACGACCACCCGCTTGCCCAGCTCGTCCGCCAGGACCCGCGCGGCCTCCCGCAGCAACGTGGTCTTGCCCACTCCCGGCCGACCCAGCAGCAGGATGGACTCGCCCGCCTCGATGACGTCCCGTACGATGTCCACGGTCCCGTACACCGCGCGCCCCACCCTGCACGTGAGGCCCACGATCTCCCCCATGCGGTTGCGGATGGCCGAGATGCGGTGCAGGGTCCGCTCGATTCCGGCCCGGTTGTCCTTGCCGAACCGTCCTACCCGCTGCGCCACGTACGCGAGGTCCTCGCGGGTCACCTCCCGCACGGGCAGGACCTGGGTGCCGTCGGTGAACCGGGCTTCCGGGACCCGGCCCAGGTCCATCACCACCTCCAGCAGGGTGTCGCGCCGGTCCAGGCGCTCTACGGCCTCCCGGATGTGGGGCGGTAACACCGCCAGCAGCGCCTCCAGGTCGTCCGTGATGCTGATCTGCCGGGTCGCCAAGGTCCTCACCCGTTCGGGCGGCGACTCCGCCCCCGTCCGATGCCAGGGATGTCCGTACGTGCGCAGCGTCGCCAACGCTGGTCCCCTCCTCTGTAAAAAACGACGGGAGGGGCTTGCGCCCTCCCGTCGGCCGCTCCGCGAAACCTCGGTCTCCGGACCGCCACGTCGGTCCCTTCTATTCTACCGGCCCGCCCCTGCCACCGCCACGCCCTAGGAGACGGCCTGCAGGACGAAGCACTTCAGGTAGCGGGTCTCCGGCATGGCGGCCAGGGCCGGGTGGTCCCGCGCCTGGGATCGGTGCTCCACCAGCCGCAGGCGCCGGCCCGCGTCGCGGGCGGCGTCCAGGACTACGCCCCACAGGCTCGCGTCGTCCACGTGATAGGAGCACGAGCACGTCACCAGGAAGCCCCCGGGCCGAAGCAGCTTCAGGGCCCACAGGTTGATGTCCCGGTAGCCCGACAGCGCCCGGGGGACGGCGTCCTTGCGGCGTGCGAAAGCGGGTGGGTCGAGGACCACCCAGTCGAAGGACCGCCCCTCCCGGGTGAGGGCCCGCAGCTCGTCGAAGGCGTTGGCCACGCGGTACTCGCAGCGGTCGCCCACGCCGTTCAGCCCGGCATTCTCCCGGGCCAGCCGGACCATCTCCTCGCTCACCTCGATCCCGAGCACGGACCGGGCACCCGCCAGGGCTGCGTGCACCCCGAAGGCGCCCGTGTAGCTGAACACCTCCAGCGCCTCCGCCCCGCGGGCGAGACCGGCCACACTCAACCGGTTCTCCCGCTGGTCACAGAACCAGCCCGTCTTCTGCCCCCCTTGAACGTCCACCACGAACCGGGCGGGGCCCTCGTGCACCACCTGACGCAGCTCCGCCTCGCCCCGCAAGAACCCCTGGTGCCGCGGCAGGCCCTCCAGCTCCCGCGCGTGGGGGTCGTTGCGCAGGTACACGGCGCGGCAGCCTGTGAGGGACAGGAGGAGGTCTGCCAGCAGCTCCTTCCGCACGTCCATGCCCACGGCCAGGGTCTGCATCACCAGCAGGTCGTTGTACCGGTCCACCACTAGGCCCGGGAGCAGGTCCCCCTCCCCGTACACGAGCCGGTACGCCGTGGTCCCGGAGACGACCCGCTCCCTCAGCCGCAGCGCCTCCCGCAGCCGGCGCTCGAAGAACGCCTCGTCCACCGGCTCCTCGCGGTCCGTGAGCAGGCGCACCCGGATGGCGGACTGCGGGCTGAACGTACCCCGGCCCAGGAACTCGTTGCGCCACGACCGTACGTCCACCACCTCGCCCGGCGCCGGGTCGCCGCGGACCTCTTCCACCTCGCCCTCGTACACCCACAGGTGACCGGCGCGCAGCCGGCGGTCTCGGCCGCGCCGCAGCACCACCGTGGGAGTGCGCGCGGCCATCGTGCTCAGAACAGGCTCATCTGGGCGCCTTCCGCCGCGGCCGCCGGTGCCTGGGAGGGGCTGTCCTCAAAGAGGTGGATCCGCCCGAACTCCCCGTCGTACCCCGGCTCGATGTACACCCGTCCCTCCCGCATCCGACGGATCCCCTCCGCCACCTTGGCGTGGGTGGCCCGCTCCAGCTCCTCCAGCGGCACCTCCTCCAGGACCCGCAGTTCATCCCCAAACCGGGCCACCAGCTTCAGGTACTCGTCGCGGACCCGGGCGGTGCCCACTCCCTGACCCATGGCCTCCGCCAGGATCTCCTCCAGGGGGATCAGGTTTCGGTAGCCGGGCCGGCCGGGAGGCCGGACCCCCTCCTCGCGGTCCGCAAGGGACTCCACCCGGTGCAGGACCCCCACCGTCACCGGCCGGCCGCAGCGCGGGCAGCGTCCCCCGTGCTGTCGGGTCACGCGGGGCGGCCAGCGGACCCCGCACGCCCGGTGGCCGTCGTAGTGGTACTTGCCCTCCTCGGGGAAGAACTCGATGGTATACGCGACGCGGCCGGTCCGGAGCGCGTCCACGATGGCCGGGTAGGACCGGTCGCAGTCCAGCACGGTGGCCTCCCTCCCCAGCTTGGAGGGGGAGTGGGCGTCGCTGAAGGACACCAGGGTGACGCGGTCCAGAAAACTGCATCGCCAGTTCATGGGTGGGTCGCTGCTGAGCCCGGTCTCGATGGCCCGGATGTGGGGCAGCTGGTCACCGAAGCAGCTCTCCAGGTCGTCGAAGCCGGACTGGGATCCGAACACGGAGAACCACGGGGTCCAGGCGTGGGCGGGGATCACCAGGCAGTCCGGCGACAGCTCCATCACGTACTCCACCAGCTTGGCGCAGGACACCGTCAGGGTCGGGCGGCCGTCCGCCATCAGGTTCCCGAAACGCCCCAGGACCGCGGCGATCCGCTCGCACACCTCGAAGGACGGACTCAGCAGGAGGCTGTGGATCTTCCGCAGCCGGCCGTCCTGACTGTACACGTTGCTGACCTCCGCGGTGAGCACAAACCGGGTCTCCCCGTATCGGTACAGGCCAGGTTCGGCAGGCTCCAGCTTGGCGCGCAGCTCCCGCAACCACACGGGGTGGGTGAAGTCCCCGGTCCCCACCACGTGGATGCCCTTCCGCCGCGCCCACACGCTGATGTTCTCCACGTCCATGTCACGGCTGGTGGCGCGGCTGTACCGGGAGTGCAGGTGCAGGTCACACACCAGCCTCATGCGCGGCCTCCTCGGGCCGGGCGGAGCAACCACTCCCGCACCCGCGCGTAGGTGACCGGCAGCGTGGAGGTGAGCCCGTAGCCCGGGAACCGGGCCTGCAGCTCCGCGGTCACCTCCGCCTCCCCCTTCCCCGCGGCGAGGCCCTGCCGGACCACTTCCTCCACCGCGTCGTGGTAAGCGGCCTGCGCCTGTAGCAACTCCGGCCCTCCCGGGAGTCCGTGTCCGGGGATGAACACGTCCGCGTCCAGGGATCCCAAGGCCTCCAGGCCACGCCGTACGCCGGCCAAATCCGCGTCCTGGTAGTTGAAGTGGTAGCGGTGGAAGACCAGGTCTCCGCACACGGCTACACCCGCCTCGGGGAGGTACACGAAGGCGTCCCCGGACGTGTGGCCGTGTCCGGGGTGCCACACCTCCACCTCCACGCCGAGGTGGACCCCGATCCCCTGGTCGAAGGTAAGGGAGGGCAGCACGAGCACCACCTCCGACAGCAGTTCCGCGGCCTCCGCCTGACCCCGTCGGGCCGCCAGCTGGCCGGGGTGGTCTGCGGCCATCCGCTCCCGACAAGCCCGGTGCGCGACCAGCAGTGCGCCCTGCCGCACGAAGTGCACCGCTCCCCACGTGTGATCCGCGTGGTGGTGGGTGAGCACGACCAGTCGCACGGGCCGGTCCGTCTTCTGCCGCAGGGCCGCCTCCACACGCCGTGCGTGCGCCGGCGACAGCAGAGCGTCGATGAGGACCACGCCCGCATCGGCCACCACGGCCACACAGTTGGCGCCGTAGCTAGCGGCCGGTCCGTCCCCGTCGAACCCCCACACCCACACGTTGTCCCTGACCTGAACTTCCCGCAGCTCACTCATACCCGTGAGTATTCGCCCCCCGCCCCCGCCCTCCCCTGTCCCCGGCAACCGAGCTGGCGTTTTCGTGCCAGCTGCCCGCCTGGCTCCTCGGGAATGATCCGCGTACACCGGACGTTTGCCCGGGCATGGATCCCAACCCCCAACCGGACGACGGAGAGCTGCTGGACGCGTACTCCCAGGCGGTGGTCCGGGCCGTGGAACGCGTGGGCCCCGCGGTGGTGAGCGTGGCTTCGGGACCCGCGGGCTCTGGAAGGCTGCACGGCGCGGCCAGCGGCGTGGTGCTAGCTCCCGATGGGTACGTCCTCACCAACCACCACGTGGTGCAGGCGGCGCCCCGCCTGGCGGTGCGCCTGCCCGACGGACGTACGCTGCCGGCTGTGCGGGTCGGCGAAGACCCCCACACCGACCTGGCGCTTCTGCGGATCCCTGAGGGAGGCCTCCCCGCGGCGGAGCTGGGAGACTCCAGCCGGCTGAGGGTGGGCCAGCTGGTGGTGGCCATCGGGAACCCTCTGGGGTTCGCCGCCACGGTGACCGCGGGGGTGGTCAGCGCCCTGGGTCGGACCCTGTACAGCCAGACCGGCCGGCTCATCGACAACGTCATCCAGACGGACGCGGCCCTCAACCCCGGGAACTCCGGCGGACCCCTGGCGGACGCCTGGGGCCGGGTGGTGGGCATCAACACCGCGGTCATCGCGGGGGCCCAGGGCCTGTGCTTTGCCATCCCTGCCAACACGGCGCGCTGGGTGGCCGGTCAGTTACTCCAGTACGGCCGGGTGCGCCGCGCCTACCTGGGTGTGGCTGCCGAACCCGTCCGGGTGGAGCGCCGCCTGGCCGTGGAGTACCGGCTGGACTCCGATCGGTCGGCTCGCGTGGTGCACGTGGAGGCAGGCTCGGCCGCGGACCGTGCGGGCCTGCGCCCGGGCGACGTGGTGGTGCGCGCGTCTGGCCGGGCGGTGCGCGGCCCGGAGGACCTTCAGCTGGCCACGGGCCAGCATCCCCCTGGCCAGTCCATGGAGCTATGGGTCCTGCGCGGACCGCGGATGCTCCGGCTGGAAGCGGTCCCCACCGAGCTTCCGGAGCCCGGCGTACAATCGGGCTAGACCCTTCCCTGGGAAGGGCGACCTTCCAGAGCGGAGGGAAGATGCGGGCAGTGCTCCTCGTTGCGGCCCTGCTGCTGTGGGCGACGTCCTCCGCCGCGGCGCCCGAGTTCAAGAGGGGCACCGTGACCCTGGTGGACGGGCCGCGGCGGGTCACCCTGGACGTGGAGGTCGCGGACACCGTCGCCACCCGTGCCCGCGGCCTCATGCACCGCACCTGGCTCCCTGAGTACGCCGGCATGCTGTTCCTGTTCGACTCGCCCCAGAGGCTGGCGTTCTGGATGAAGAACACGTGGATCCCCCTTTCCATCGCCTTCATCGACAGCGCCTGGCGCATCGTGGACATCCAGGACATGAACCCGCCGGCCCCCGGCGGCGAAATCCCCATCTACCTGTCGCGGTACGAGGCGCAGTACGCCCTGGAGGTCAACCAGGGCTTCTTCACCCGGCACGGCATCGGCGTGGGTGCCCGGGTGGTGTACCGGCCGCGGGCTGCCAGGCTGCCTTCTGCCGCGCGGTGACCGGCCGCCCGCGGATCTCTGCCTGCCTCCTCACCCTCGCCCTGGGCGCCCTCCTGGCCACTTGGGGGACAGCTCCGGGCCTGTCCTTGTGTCTGCCTCCGGACGGCCGGTTCGAGCTGCACTACGTGCACTCGGCTGAGCGCAGCCCGGTGGTGGAGCGCTACCGGGTGGACGCGCAGGGCCGCCTTTGGCTGGAAGGGATGCGCTTCCGCTCCCTGGGCTGGGGGCTGCCCGCGGACGGGTTCGTGCGGCGCGCGGGGTGGTTCGAGACCACAACGCCCCCGCGACGCCTGGACGAATTCGTGTTGCGCGTAAGTCGGCTCGCTGGCCAGGAGCTGCGCGCGGCGGGCCGGGTACTGGTCCTCTCCGCTGTGGCGCGGGACGGCGCCGCGCTGCGGGTGGAGGCGGCGTCCACTCCAAGCTGCCCCCGACTGCTGGTGCTGCGGGAGGGGCCCTGACGCGTCGTCCGGGACCCTGGCGGTTCGGTCCGGGTTGGCCTAGGATAGCAATTTGGGCCCGGAGAGAGGGCCGACCTTACCCTAGCGCACGCGCTCGAGGAGGATGCATGTCGGAGGCCAAGGTCGTCCTGCCGGCGTTCTCCACCAGCGAGACGGTACTCCTGTGGCTGGTCCTGGGGTCTGCGCTCCTCGCGCTCGCGTACGGATGGATGCTGCGACGCCGGGTACTTCGGAGGGACCCCGGACCTGAGGCCATGGTGGCGGTGGCACGGGCCATCCAGGAAGGCGCACACGCGTACCTCTCCCGCCAGGCGCGCACCATGGCGTGGTTCGTCCTGGTGCTCGCCGTGGTCCTGTACGCCCTGTACGCGCCCCTGTACCGGGATCAGCCGGAGCTCGCGGTGGGCGTGGCGGCAGCCTTCCTGATGGGCTGCCTGGCCTCGTACGGCGCAGGGTACGTGGGGATGACGTCCGCGGTGCAGGGCAACGTCCGGGTCGCCAATGCGGCCCGCAGGTCCTTCAAGGAGGCGCTGGAGCTGGCGTTCCAGGCCGGGACGGTGTCGGGCATGTTCACCGTGGGGCTGGGCCTGCTCGGCGCGGTGGTCATCTTCCTGCTCTTCCGCGAGCACGCCATGCGGGTGCTGGTGGGCTTCGGCTTCGGCGGCTCGCTGGTGGCGGCTTTCATGCGGGTCGGGGGAGGCATCTACACCAAGGCCGCGGACGTGGGCGCGGACCTGGTGGGGAAGGTGGAGGCCGGCATTCCGGAGGATGACCCCCGGAACGCCGCGGTCATCGCGGACAACGTGGGCGACAACGTGGGCGACTGCGCGGGAATGGCGGCGGACGTGTTCGAGTCGTACGAGGTGACTCTCGTGGCCGCCATCATCCTGGGCGCCGCCACCTTGCTGGAGCCCACCTTCCGCGCGCGGTTCCCCGACGACGGGGCTGCCCAGGCCTACGCCCTCAAGCTGGTCATCTTCCCCTTGCTGGTCCGCGCGGTGGGCGTGTTCGCCTCGGTGGTGGGCACATGGGTGGTGCGGGGGTCCGACGAGGCCCTGGGCGACCCCATGAAACCCATCAGCCGGGGTTTCTGGACCGCGGCGGCTCTGGCCACGGTGGGGTTCGGGCTCGTTTCCTGGTGGTACCTGGGGGACGGCCGGTACTTCCTGGCTACCCTCACCGGCATCCTCCTCGCGGTGGTGATCGAGCGGATCACGGATTACTACACCCACACGGACCGGCCGCCGGTGACGGAGATCGCTTACTCCAGCAAGACGGGTTCGGCCACCCTCCTCCTGACCGGCATGGGGTTGGGGATGGAGTCCAGCGTGTGGTCCGTAGCGGCCATCGGCGCCACCATCCTGGGCTCCTTCGCCATCTTCGGGGGGGATCCCGCCCTGTCCGCCTACGGGATCGCCCTGGCGGGGCTGGGCCTGCTGACCACCACGGGCTTCATCCTGGCGGAGGACACCTACGGGCCCATCGTGGACAACGCGAACGGCATCTTCGAGATGTCCGGGGTGGAGCGCGCGGACAGCCTGGCAGGGCGCGTGGTGGCGCGCCTGGACCAGGTGGGCAACACCACCAAGGCCCTCACGAAGGGCTTCGCCATCGCCACCGCGGTGGTGGCCGCCACCGCTCTGTTCCGGTCCTACCTGGGCGAGGCCCAACTGTTCGCGGACCCCCAGAAGCTCTCTCGGGCTCTGGCCTCGGGAGGCCACGCGTTCCTGCAGGCCCTGGAGGGCGTGGGCATCCAGGTGAACTTGCCCCTGGTGTTTGTGGGGCTGCTGGTAGGGGGCGCTGTGCCCTTCCTGGTGTCCGCGTTCCTGATCCGGGCGGTGGGTCGGTCCGCCTTCCAGGTCGTAGAGGAGGTCCGGCGGCAGTTCCGTGAGATCCCGGGGCTCCTGGAAGGCCGGGCCCGCCCCGACTACTCCCGGTGCGTGGACATCGTCACCGCCGCCGCGCAGCGGGAGCTGCTGCCCCCGGCCCTGGTGGCCATCGCCACAACCGTACTGGTCGGTTTCTCCCTTGGAGCGGCAGCCCTGGGCGGCTACCTGGCCGGGGCCATCCTGAGCGCGCAGCTGCTGGCGGTGTTCATGGCCAACACCGGGGGTGCCTGGGACAACGCCAAGAAGAAGGTAGAGGACGGCTACCTGGGGGGCAAGGGGACGGACGCGCACCGGGCCGCGGTGGTGGGCGACACCGTGGGGGACCCGCTCAAGGACACCGCGGGGCCTGCCCTCAACCCCATCATCAAGGTGATGAACCTGGTGGCGCTGCTTGTGGCGCCGATCCTGGTTCGGCCCCTGCCGGTGTACGTGGAGGCGGCGGTGAGCGCGGGCGCAGTGGGGGTGATCGCGCTCGCGGTGTGGATGAGCAAGCGCGGAACCCTGGGTGAGGAGAAAGCCGCCCGGGTCGCCTCCGTCGCCCGCTAGACGCGCGTCCACGGAATCGGGACCGGCCGCTTGCGGCCGGTCAGCCGGGTGGCGCGCGGCAACGGGAGCTGCTAGGCTGTTCGCTGTGCGGACCCGGGTGGGAGTGTCGGCCCATCACAACTCCGGACGCCTCCTGGGTGGGATCACGGCTGTGGCCCTGTGGCTGAGCGCCCTCGCCGCCACGGGGCATGCCCAGCTCCTCGCCACCGGCCGCTTCGCGGTGGTCCCCGAGGACTCCCGGGTGGAGCTGTTCGTGCGGGACAACGTGGGCGGGTTCCGGGTCCGGGCGCAGCAGTTCGAGGGGACCGCGGTGGTGCGCCAGACGGGCGAGCGGAGCTTCGTGGCCGACCTGGAGCTGACCGTGGCGGCGCGGTCGGTCACCACAGGCTTGGCCCTGCGGGACGCCCAGATGCACCGCGACCAGCTCCTCACCGAGCAGTACCCCACCATCACCTTCCAGGGGCTGGTGACCACGGACGCCGCGCGGGTCATCGGTACGTTCCCGGCGATGGCCCACGGCCGCCTCACCCTCCGCGGCGTGACCCGCCAGGTCTCCGCACCGGTACAGGTCACCCCCTTGCCGGACGGGTTCCGGGGCCGGGCGGAGTTCGAGCTCCGAATGTCCGACTACGGCATGCCCGTGCCGCGCTTTCTGTTCTTCGTAGCCGAGGACCTGGTCAGGGTCACGGTGGAGCTGCGCCTGCGCGCCTCCAACCGGTCGTAGTCCATCGAGCGGCGTGCTCAAGACCCACGGCCTTCTCGCGCGCAGGCGCGGTAAAGTGGGCTTGGGTGCGGTCCGGGGGGAACGGTGGCGGAGGAATTCCGGCGGCTGAGCGTCCGGGAGGCCCAGGAGACTCCCTTGGCCCGGGTCCTGCAGGAGATGACCCGGGAGGGGGAGTTGTACCGCCGCCTGGAGGAGCACAAGGTGGAGTGCTTTGCCTGCGGTCACCGGTGCGTGATCTTCGAAGGGCTGTCGGGGATCTGTCGAGTCCGGTTCAACCGCGGCGGCCGGCTGTACGTTCCCTGGGGCTACGTGGGCGCGCTGCAGCTGGACCCCATCGAGAAGAAGCCCTTCTTTCACGCCTACCCGGGAGCCCGGGCCCTGAGCTTCGGGATGCTGGGCTGCGACCTGGCGTGCCCCTACTGCCAGAACTGGCAGATCAGCCAGACCCTGCGGGACCCGGTGGCCACACGCCTGGCCGGCTTCACCCCCATCACCCCCGAGGAGTTCGTCCAACTGGCCCTGCGCTCCGGCGCGCGCGTGCTGACCAGCACGTACAACGAACCCCTCATCACCAGCGAGTGGGCGGTGGCCCTGTTCCGCGAGGGCCGACGGCACGGGCTGGTGGGAAGCTACGTGTCCAACGGCAACGCCACCCCAGAGGTGCTGGACTACATCCGCCCGTACGTGGACCTGTACAAGGTCGATCTGAAGTCCATGCGGGAGAAGGGATACCGACGGCTGGGCGGCAGGCTGCAGACGGTCCTGGACACCCTGCGGTGGGCCCACGACCGCGGCTTCTGGGTGGAGGTGGTCACCCTGGTGGTTCCGGGGTTCAACGACGAGGAGGCGGAGCTACGCGACGCCGCTTCCTACATCGCCGGAGTGTCCCCCTTCATCCCCTGGCACCTCACGGCCTTCCACAGCGACTACCGGATGCTGGACACTCCGAGCACGCCTGCGGCGACCCTGCTCCGTGCGGCGCAGATCGGGCAGGAACAAGGACTCCGCTACGTGTACGTGGGGAACCTCCCCGGCCAGGTCGGGAGGTACGAGAACACGTACTGCCATGGGTGCGGGGCGCTCTTGGTCGAGCGGCGGGGCTTCCGCGTCCTGCAGAACCGCCTCACGGGCACCGGCGGCACCTGTCCGGACTGCGGGACGCGGATCCCGGGGGTGTGGGGTTGAGCCCTGGCTGCCCGGTCCCGGAGGGTCAGCGCGCATGCGGCACTTACGGCGCGGCGTACACGATCCGGGTCCCCTCCACCCGGGCGAACGGCGTCAGGCGGTGCGCGGAGCAACCCCGCTCGGTGATGTGCCGCACGTTCCAGCCGCGCACCAGGAAGGCGTCCGCCAGGAGCTGACGGTGGCACCGCCACGGCGTGGCCTCCGCGCACATGAGCGCCATCCTCTCCTGCGACGCCACCGTCTGCAGCTCCCCCAGGATCCGGTCGAACTCCGGGGTCAGCATGAAGTCCGCGTACGCGCGGAAGGCCGCCACCCGCCACCCCGTATTGGGCGATCCCGCGGAGGCGCGACGGAAGCCACCGAGCTCCTCCCGCCACACGTAGTCGATCCCCTCCCGGCTGAGAGCGGGCTGCAGCTCGTCCTTCCGGAAATGGGGGAAGCGGCGGGACGTGGGCCAACGCCGGACGTCCACCACCACCTGGATCCGGTGCACGCGCAGGAGCTCCAGGAAGTCCGCAAGGGCGCGCGTGGAGTGGCCCACGGTGTGGATCGTCCGCGGGTCGTGGCATCCCACCTCGCCCGGGTTCCTCACCGCCTCTGGCGCAGGCCCCAGGAGGCTCCCGCGAACAGGGCGATGCTGGCCAGTACCACCGCCCCGCTCGGCGCCACGTCCAGGTAGAAGCTCGCCACCAAGCCGACCAGCACCGCCACCGCGGCCACAGCCACGGCCAGCGCCAGGGTTCCGCGGAAGCTGCGCGCAATCCGCATCGCGGTAAGCGCGGGGACCACCAGAAGGGCGCTGGTGAGCAGGATCCCCACCACCTGCATGCCCACCACCACCGTCACCGCCACCAGCACGGTGAGCAGCAGGTTCAGGGCGTCGGTGGGCACGCCCTGAACCCGTGCGGCCTCCTCGTCGAAGGTGACGGCGAACAGGTCCTTGTAGAACAGCGCCACGCTGCCGCACACCCCCACCGCCAGCCCCGCCATCCACACCAGGTCCTGAGGCGTGACCGCGGTGACCGCTCCGAACAGGTAACCCAGCAGGTCCGCGTTCAGCCCGCGGGCCAGGCTCAGCAGCACCAGGGCCACCGCCAGCCCCCCGCTTAGGAACAGCGCCAGGGCGGCCTCCCCGAACAACTGGCCGGAAGCCCTCAGGCGTTCCACTCCCAGCGCCCCTACCACGGTGAGCACCAGGGCCCCCACCGCGGGCGACATCCCCAGCAGCACCGCCGCACCCACGCCCGCCAGGGCCACGTGGGCGAGGGTGTCCGCGATGGGGCTCATGCGCCGCAGCACGAGGAACACACCCACCGCCGGCGCGGTCACCGCCAGCAGCAGGCCGGCTACCAGCGCCCGTTGCATGAACCCGTACTGAAACAGCTCCACGGTACTTCAGTGCCGGTGCGCCACCACGAGGTTTCGGGCCCCGTACAGCCGCTCCACCGTCCCCGCCCGGAGGGCCTCCTCCGGCGGCCCGTGGAAGAACAACGTCCGGTTCAGGCACGCCAGCTGGGAAACTTCCCGGGCCACCGCGGTCACGTCGTGGGAAACCAGGACCACCGTGGTCCCCCGTTCCCGGTTCAGGTGACGGAGCAGCCCGTAGAAGCGCTCCTCCCCCTCCGGGTCGACCCCCACCGTGGGCTCGTCCAGGAGCAGCAGCTCCGGCTCGTTCGCCAGCGCCCGGGCGATGAACACCCGCTGCTGCTGTCCTACGGAAAGCCGGCCCACCAACCGGTCCCGCAGCTCCCACAACCCCGTGGTGCGCAGGGCGGCCTCCGCCGCGCCGCGGTCGTGGGGGCCGAACCGCCGGCCGGCCCCCACGCGGCCGGCCCGCCCGCTCAGCACCACCTCCAGCACCGTAGCGGGGAACCGAGTCTCGAACGCCACCGCCTTCTGCGGTACGTAACCCACCCGGTGCCAGTCGCGGAACCGCCGCAGCTCCTGGCCGAAGAGGCGCACGTGCCCGCAGGTCGGGCGGACTAAACCCAGCAGCACACGCAACAGCGTGGTCTTGCCTGCCCCGTTGGGACCGATGACCCCGAGGAAGTCGCCCTGGCGGATGCGCAGGTCCACCTGGTCCAGCACGCGGTCGCCACCGAAGTCCACACACACGTGCTGAAGCTCGGCCACGACGTCCCCTGCGAACTCCCTCACGGTTTGCGCACCAGCCCTCCTCGGACAGCACCTCAACGGCAGCCCAGGCCCCGGGCCAGGCTATCGAGGTTTCTCTCCAGCACCGAGAGGTAGGTCGCCCCCTCGCGCCGGGCCTCCTCCGTGACCCGCTCGCCGGGATCCAGGGTGAGAACCGGCACGCCCAGCTCTCGCGCGAGGGCCTGTACGGCACGATCCCCCGCTCCGGACTCCGCGAACACGGCCCGAACGCCTTGCCGACGTGCCAGGGCCACCAGCTCGCGGATCCGCCGCGGGGACGGCTCCGCCTCGGGGCTCAGACCGGCCAGGGACACCAGCCGCAGCCCGTACCGCCTGGCCAGGTAGCCGAAGGCGGCGTGGGACGTCAGCACCACCTGCGTCGGGCACCGTGCCAGAGTCCGCTGATAGCGCAGGTGCAGGTCGTCCAGCCGACGTTTCAGCGCCCCGGCCCGCTCGCGGTAGCCGGCTTCGCCGTCCGGATCCGCCCGAGCGAATCCCTCCGCCACGTTGTCCACCATCCCCTGGGCCAGCACGGGGTCCAGCCAGGCGTGCGGATCCATTCCCTTGGCATCGCCCTTGGAGCCAGGTCGGCCTCCCCCGCGGTCGTTCTCGCGGTCGGGCCCAAAACCCCCTGCCTCCGCTAGCGGCAGGCCGCGGGTAGCCTCCACCCGCACCACGTCGGCCGGCAGCTCCCCCGCCAGAGCTTCTACCCACGGTTCGAACCCGGCGCCGTTGTAGACGAACACCCTTGCCTCCCGCAGGCTCGCCACGTCGCCCGGTGTAGGCTCGTAGTCGTGCGGCTCCGCGCCTGTGGGCACCAGCTGCCTGACCTCCGCCCGAGGGCCTCCGACTTCCCGGGCGAACTCAGCCAGAGGGTAGAAGCTGGCGACCACCCTGAGCTTCGGAGCGGCCCGTGGCTGAGCGGCGCAGCCGGCCAGAAGCAGCGCGGCCACCGAGAAGGCCCACTGCCTCACCGCATCGCCTCCGTGCACGTCGAGCAGTAGCCCAGGAGCTCCAGCCGGTGCCCGGTCACCAGGAATCCGCCTACCGTGGCACCGGCTCCCACGGGCACCGGGCACCGGTCCCATCGCCGCACTTCCCCGCACCCTAGGCACACCAGGTGGTGGTGGTGCGGCTGGTCCAGCTCGTAACGGGCCACGCCGCCCTCCTCCCAGCGCTGCACCCAGCCTTCCCGCGCCAGCAGGTCGAGCGTCCGGTAGACCGTCACCAGCCCGAGCCTGGGGTGCACCTGCTTGGCCAGTCGGTACACCGTGCGCACGTCCGCAGCGCAGCCGGCCCGGCAAAGGCCTTCCAGCACCGCGCGACGCGCCGCGGTCACACGACGGCCGCGGCTCCTCCACGCCTGCAGGACGGGCAGCTTATCGAAACTCATTTTCAACTGTATTCTACGCGCCGAGCCCCGCCGACGGCAAGCCAACCCGTCGTGCGGGAGTCTTCCCGCGCGGCCCCCGTGAAGCCTAGGTCAGTCAGCTACGCGGCGAGTCAGCCACGCCCGTGCCTGCTCTAACACGGCGTTGCGGTTTGCCGGGGTCAGCACCAGCTCCGTCACACGGGGCTGGCGGCGGAACCTGTCGGCCCACGGGTGTGGGCCCGCCAGAATGGTGGCCACGAGAGGCGCGGGACCTGAAGCCACCTCCTCCAGGGTCTCGCGGAAGGTCGCGCTGAGCAGCTCCATCTTCCCCACCTCGTCCACGAGGACCGCCCGCCCCGACACCGCGCTCTCCCGCATCGCAGGGATCCCTACTTCGTCCAGGACCTCCAAGAGGACGCCGTAGCGGCCCACCCGGTACTTTGCAGGGAAATCCACGTGAGCGAACACCGCACGCTGCCCGCTAAGCGTGACCAGCGCGAACCCTACCCGGTGGCCGCCCTCGCGCAGCTCCTCCGTGTAGAACCCGCCCACGCGGCCCGGAAAAAGCTGCGCCAGCCGCTTCAAAAGGGTGGTCTTGCCCACCCCCGGCCGACCGGAGATCAACAGGACGTCTGCCAACTCCAGACTTCCGGCATGGCCGTAATCAGGCGCGGGCCGCTGCGGGCTCCTCGTGACCCGGCTCCGCAGCTACCGCACGCCCCGCGCGGAGACCCACCCAGAACACCTCGCCGTCCCCGAAGGGCATCGCCCTCTTCCAGACCACGACTCCCGACAGGACCGTCTCCTCTCCCCTTTCCAGCACCACCACTTCCGTACCGTCCGCGGGTCCCGCGGGGACCAGCAGTCGCGCTCCGGCCGCAGAGACGTCCTCCACCAGGCCCCACACCGCCGCGTCCTGCCACGTCACCCGCACGGGCGTCGGGGCAACCTGGCGGCGGCCGGCCCGCCGCCGGTTCTGTGGGCTACCCAGGGGGTCCAGTGGACCGGCGGCTCGTTCCAGGAGCCTGCGCTGCGCTCCGAACAGCACCAAGCTCAGGAAGGTGTCCGAGGCCTCCGGCGAAGGCGCAACCAGGCGCACGCCGACTTCCACCTTCGGGCCTCGCGTCCGGACCGCCACCGCCCGGCCTTCCAGGACCAGGTCCGCGTGGGGCCAGCCAGACGGCAAGGACAGGCGCACAGCGCCGCCCGGCGAAGGGACGGGCTCGTGACCGGAAAGCTCCAGGCCCGCGCCCTCCTCGTGCACGTCCCGCAACAGCCCCACGACTTCGCGGTCGCCGTCCCACCGCACCCGAACCGGCAGGTAGGCTCGCAGGCGCTGCAGCGCCCTGCGGTCTCGCTTGCGGTACGCGACCGCGACGGCCCAGGTCGCAAGGTAGCTGTGCCAGGTGGCCCAGGCGGCGTTGACCGCGTAGGCGGCCGCTAGGTCCCCCGCCGCGGGCAGTCGGGCCACGCAGCCCGCAGAGGCCAGCAGGTTCGCCACGAACACGCCCAGCTGCGGCAGGACCGCGGCAAGGGGAGGGCCTCCCCTGTCCGATCCCTTGGGTGTGACGTGGAAGGAGGCCCGGCCCGTGAACAGGTTGAGGGTCGCCCGCATGTAGGTAGCGAACCGGGCCATGTTGTAGTGCTCGGTCAGCAACACCATCCCGTAACCGCGGCTGGCCAGCTTGAAGGCCAGGTTGCTGAGCGCGTGGTAGGCGACGAACGTCACGAGGAAGGTCCAGTCCACGGCCCGCACGGGCAGCTGCCCGGTGGCGAAGAACACCGGCGGCGCCAGGTACAGGACCGCCTTCTGCCACCCCTCGAACCAGGTGATCATGGAAGCCAGGTACGTTAGGCGCTGTGCGAGGGAGAGCCCCGGCCGCCAGAGCGGGTTATCCAGCCGCAGCACCTGCATGGCCCCGCGGCCCCACCGCAGACGCTGGGTCCGGTACGGCGCCACCGTGGACGGTGCTAGGCCGTACGCGACGGCCTCCGAGTGGTAGACGGACTTCCAGCCGCGGCCGTGCATGCGGATGGACGTGTGGAGGTCCTCCGTCACGGTCTCCGTGGCAAACCCGCCCACGTCGTCCAGGGCTGCCCGCCGCAACACCGCGGGCGACCCGCAGTAGAAGGCCGCGTTCCAGTGGTTCTTGCCTGGCTGGATCACTCGGAAGAACAGCGCCTGCTCGTGCCAGGCGCGGCCTGTATCCGGCTGGACCCAGTGCTGGTAGCTCTCCACGTTGTAGAAGTCCTGGGGCGTCTGCACGAAGGCCACCCGCGGGTCGCGGAAGTAGCCGAGCAGACGGTCCAGGAACTCCGGCATGGGCACGTGATCCGCGTCCAGCACCGCCACGAACTCCGCGTCGCTGTGGCGGAGCCCGAAGTTCAGGTTCCCGGCCTTCGCGTGCTCGTGCGTCGGCCGGGCGAGGTACGCACACCCCAGGGTGGCGGCCAGCTCCCGGACCTCAGGCCGGTTCCCGTCGTCCAGCACCAGGGTCCGGTGCGGGTAGCGGATGCGCTGCGCGGCCAGGAGAGTCCGACGCAGCACCCACAGCGGCTCGCCCTTCGTCGGCACCAGTACGTCCACCCGCAGCCCTCTGGATGCGGGAGGAGGCTCCGGGTGCTCCACCTTCCAGACCGTGAAGAAGAACAGCACCGCGCTCAGCCACCCGAACGCCTCCGCTGCCCACAGCAGCACCGAGAACGCCCACGCGTCCGGGTTCAGCGTCCACCCGGCCCGCCACGCGAGGTACCCCGCGCCCACCACGGAGGCCGCCACCACCGTCGCCCTCGTCAGGCTTTCCCGATCGAAACGCAAACAACACACCTCCTCTTCCGCGACCGCTCTGCTGGCTTGCGGTGGCCACCGGCCCAGCCGTGGCCCGCGTAACAGCACCCGACGCAGACGTGCCAGGCAGGATGGCCTATAAATTGCTCCAGTCGTCTAGAGCAATTATTATGCCAGCATAACCGGGGGCCCAAGCGCGGTCAAGGCTGCGTCCCTGCCCGAACCCGGTCCCAGGAACCCCGGAACCGCACGGAGAATGCTCCTGGCGTTTTACCAGGACGCGGGCGGGAGAAGTGGCGGGCCCGGTTACACGTCGAGAGTTTCTCATCCAGGCGGCAGGGGCTGCTCTGTCCGGAGTTCTGCTGCCCGCCGGGCGGACTGCAGCCGCTCCCGCGGGAGCCGTAGGGCGGTGGGTGCGGCGGGCTCCTCTTCCCTTCCCCCGCACGGAGGTAAGCGTGGCCGCCGTGGAAGGCAGGGTCTACGTGGTGGCGGGCTACGCCCACGGACGCGTGGATCAGCCTTACAACCAGGTGTACGATCCTGTCACCGACTCGTGGCGGGACCTCGCGCCGCTGCCCAGGGGGCTCAATCACGTGGCGGTGGCCGGATCCCGAGGCCGGCTGTACTCGTTCGGCGGCTTCACAGACCAGAACCGCAACCCAGTAGCAGAGTGCTTCGCCTACGACGTCCGGGAGGACCGGTGGAGCCGCGTTGCACCGCTACCCGCGCCGCGGGGAGCCGGCTCCGCGGTGGAGCTGGCGGGGGCGGTGCACGTGGTGGGCGGCCGTGACCAGCAGAGTGTCGGGACCCACGAGGTGTACGACCCCGCCACGGACCGCTGGAGCTCCCGGGCGCCGCTTCCCGACCCTCGCGACCACATGGGGCTGGTGGTCCTTCAGGGCCGTATCCACGCCATCGGTGGACGCTTCAACACTTTCGCCAACAACCTGGCCAAGCACCACGTCTACGACCCCGCCCGCGACCGGTGGGAGGAGCGGGCGCCCCTGCCGAGAGCCCGCAGCGGTGTGGCGGCGGCGACACTGCGGGGCCGCATCTACGTGTTTGGCGGAGAGGAAACCGGCGGCGTGTTCGCCGACAACGACGCCTACGATCCCCAGACGGACCGATGGATTCCCCTGGCGCCCATGCCCACCCCGCGCCACGGCACCGGAGCCGCCGCCGTGGGGGACTGGATCTACATCCCCGGCGGCGGCCTCACCGTGGGCGGCAGCCGCCCCTCGGACGTCCACGAGGCGTTTCAGCCCTGAGCGGCCCGCAGCCTCTCCGGCGCGCACCGGCTGTGCGACCCCGAGGCTGGGAGCCCCGACTCAGGCTGCCCTTCGACCCCCCCTCGTCCCCGCGAGGGGCAACGGCTACCAGCAGGGCTTCCGGGTGGCCCGGGTGGCGGGGCCGAGGGGAAGGTGTCGTCTGGATCTACCTGGCGATCCTCCACGGACCTCGTGGAGGGAGCCTTCCGGCAGCTACGCTGCACTCGGGCCCCGCCCCCGTCCGAGCTGCGTGCGGCGCTTTCCCGAGCGCTGCGCAAGCGGCTGGAGGACCGCGTCTGGCCCCCTGGCGGACGTACAATTCCCTGTGGGAGATGACCCGGGCGCAGCTCGAGCACCTGCTCCAGCGCAAGTCGGCGGAGATCTCCGCCCTGCGGGAGATTAGCCGTACCATCAGCCAGGCCCACGACCTCGACACCACCCTGACCACCATCACCCGCAAGACCGCGGAGGTCATGGGCATGGATTCCTGCTCCCTGTACCTGCTCGACCCGCAGGGCGACTACCTGGTCCTGCGGGCGACCACCGGGCTGGCCCCGGAAGCGGTGGGCCGGGCCCGCCTGCGGTTGGGCGAAGGCCTGACGGGCTGGGCTGCCCTCCACGAGCAGCCCGCGTGGAGCAGCAACGCCCCCAGCGACCCCCGCTTCGTGCTGCTGCCGGAGACCGAGGAGCTCCAGTTCCGGTCCCTGCTGGCGGTGCCCCTGGTGGTGGGCGGGCGGGTCCTCGGGGCTATGAACGTGCAGACCCGCAACACCCACGAGTTTACCGACGACGAGGTGGAGCTGCTGAGCATGATCGCGGACCTGGCGGGCGGGGCCATCGAGAAGGCCACCCTGCACGACCACATGCGCCGCCAGATCCGGGAGCTGTCCACCCTGGCGGAACTCAGCCAGACCCTCACCTCACCCCTGTACCTGGAGCAGGTGCTGCAGGTGATCGTGGAGATGGCCGCGCGCATGCTGGAGGCCCGGCTATGCTCCCTGCTGCTGGTGGACGACTCCGCGGGGGTCCTGCGGCCTGCGGCGGCCCACCCTGCAGGCGAGGCGTACACGGAACGGGCGCCCATCCCCCTAGGCTCCGGGATCGCAGGCCGCGTGGCCGCGACCGGGGAGATGGAGGTGGTGGCGGACCTGCTGGCCGAGCCGCGCTTCTCCGACCCCGAGTTCGCGCGCCGGCAGGGCCTCCGGTCCATGGTGTCCGTGCCCCTGCGGGTGCGGGACCGGGTGATCGGGGTCCTGAACTGCTACCGTGCACGACCCGCGGCCTTCTCCGCCGCCGACGTCAACCTCCTCACCACCCTCGCCACTCAGACGGCCCTGGCCATCGAGAACGCCAACCTGGTGATGAGGTCCGCGGTGGTGCGGGAGATGCACCACCGGGTCAAGAACAACCTGCAGACCATCGCCATGCTCCTGCGTCTGCAGCTGGCGGACGGCCGGGAGCCCTCCGGGCGCGAGGTGCTCACGGAGACCATCAACCGGGTACTGGGGATCGCCGCGGTGCACGAGATCCTTTCCCTGGAGGGGTTCCGGACCGTCAACCTACGGGAGGTGCTGGACCGCCTCACCCACGCGGTGGTGGCCAACATGCGGCGGCCGGACCTGCAGCTAGAGGTCTCCGTGCAGGGGGATGACGTCTACTTCCCCTCCCAGCCGGCCACTTCTGCCGCCCTGGTGGCCACCGAGCTGGTGCAGAACGCCTTGGAGCACGCGTTTCGGGACCGCACCCGCGGCCACCTGTGGGTGCGACTGCTGGACTCTCCCACCCACGTGGTGCTGGAGGTGGAGGACGACGGGGCGGGTCTGCCCGAGGGGTTCGACCCCGCCCGCTCCTCCGACCTGGGACTGCGCATCGCCCGTACCCTGGTCCAGGAGGACCTGCGGGGAGAGCTGGTGGCCCAGCGGGCCGTGGGGGCCCGCTTCGCGGTGCGCATCCCCAAGGAGGTCCTTCGGGCGTGAGGCGCATCGTCATCGCGGACGACGAGGCCCTGATCCGCATGGGGCTGCGCGCCATGCTGGAGGACCGCGGCTACCGGGTGGTGGGCGAGGCCTCGGACGGCAAGCGTGCGGTGGAACTGGTGCAACGCCTGCGGCCGGACCTGGTGTTCCTGGACGTGAAGATGCCGGAAATGGACGGGCTGGCGGCTGCAGCCCGGATCCAAGAGGTGCGGCCCACCCCGGTGGTGCTGCTGACCGCCTACAGCGAGCGGGAGCTGGTCAAGCAGGCCCAGCAGGCCGGGGTCCTCGCCTACCTCGTCAAGCCCATCAAGGAGGAGGACCTCGTGCCCGCCATCGAGGTGGCGCTGGCGCGGTTTGCGGACCTGCAGCGCAAGGACGAGCGTATCGGGGAGCTGGAGGAGCAGCTGCAGACCCGCAAGCTGGTGGAGCGCGCCAAGGGGCTGTTGATGCAGCGGGAGGGGTTGTCGGAAGAGGAAGCCTTCCGACGCATCCAGCTGGAGGCGCGGCGCACCCGCCGCCCCATGCGGGAGGTGGCTCGGGAGATCCTCGGCGAGACCTCCCGCTAGCCCGCCTCCACCTCGGCGCGGAGCTGGCGCAGGAGGGTGGCCATCTCCACCGCGGCCAGGGCTGCGTCGCGGCCCCGGTTCCCGGCCTTCCCGCCCGCCCGGTCGGCTGCCTGCTGCGGGTCGTCCGCGGTCACCACTCCGTACAGCACGGGAACGCCGCTATCCAGCGCCGCCCGGGCGATGCCGGCCGCGCTCTGGCCGGCTACGTACTCGAAGTGGGGAGTCTGCCCGCGCACCACCGCGCCCACGCACACCACCGCGTCGTAGCGGCCGGAGCGCGCCAGCCGGGCGGCCACCAGGGGGATCTCGAACGCCCCGGGGACCCAAGCCACGTCCACCTCCTCCACCCCGCACCGGCGGAGCCCGTCCAGGGCTCCCTCCACGAGCAACCGCGTGGTGCCTTCGTTGAACCGGCTGGCCACCACGCCCACCCGCAGTCCACGGCCGTCCAGGGACCCCTCAAACGTCCGGACCCTCATCCCCACCTCCCAGCTCTCCCAGCAGGTGGCCCAGCCGGTCGCGCTTGACCCTCAGGTAAGCCAAGTTTTCGGGGCTCACGCCCACCACCAGGGGGATCCGCTCCACCACCTCCACGCCGGCCCGTTCCAGGGCCCGGATCTTGGCCGGGTTGTTGGTCAGAAGCCGGGCCCGCTGTATCCCGAGGGCGCGCACGATCTGAGCCCCCACCGCGTGGTCCCGCGCGTCGGCGGGGAAGCCCAAGGCCAGGTTGGCGTCCACGGTGTCGTAGCCCGCGTCCTGCAAAGCGTAGGCCCGTACCTTGTTGGCGAGCCCGATCCCCCTCCCCTCCTGCCGCAGGTACACTACGACCCCGCGCCCCGCCTGTGCCACCCGCTCCATGGACTCCCGCAGCTGCGCCGCGCAGTCGCACCGTTGCGATCCGAAGGCTTCACCCGTGAGGCACTGCGAGTGCAGACGGACCAGCACCGGCTCCGCACCCGCCACTTCCCCCAGCACCAGGGCCAGGTGTGTGCGGTCGGTGAACCGGTGGCGGAAGGCCACCAGACGCCAGGTCACCCCTCGGGCGGGCAGTTGCGTCTCGTCCACCACCTCCACCACGGTCTCGTGCTCCAGTCGCCACCGCACCAAGTCCGCTACCCGGATCATCCCCAGGCCCAACCGGCTGCACAGCGACGTGAGGTCCGCCAGCCGGGCCATCCTGCCGTCGGGCGCCAGCACCTCGCAGATGGCGGCCACGGGAGGCAGGCCCGCCCGCTGCACCAGCTCCACCGCCGCCTCCGTGTGTCCCGGCCGCTCCAGCACCCCGCCGTCGCGGGCCACCAGGGGAAAGACGTGACCCGGCCGGTCCAGGTCCTCCGGCCGGGTGGCCGGGTCCGCCAGGGCCCGCAGGGTGGTGGCGCGGTCGAAGGCGGAAATCCCCGTGCTCACCCCCTTGCGGGCGCTCACGGACACCGTAAAGGCGGTGCCGTAACGGCTGGTGTTGTGGACCGTCATGGGCGGGAGGTCCAGCTCCCGAGCCCGCTGCGCGGTGAGCGGTGCGCACAGCAACCCCCCGCCCTCGCGGATCATGAGGTTCACCGCCTCCGGGGTGGCGTGGCAGGCCGCCAGCACGAAGTCGCCCTCGTTCTCGCGGTCCTCGTCGTCCAGCACCACCACCAGATCCCCCCGCGCCAGGCGCCGGAGGGCTTCTTCCACGGAGATCCAGGGTCCGGTCACCGCCGGATCCCCCCCAGCAGCCGCTCCACGTATTTCGCCAGCACGTCCACCTCCAGGTTCACCGGGTCGCCCGGGCCGCGCAGGCCCAGGGTGGTGCGCTGCAGCGTCTGCGGGATCAGGCAGACGCGGAAGCTGCGGGACGTCAGGGCCGCCACGGTGAGGCTCACACCGTCCACCGCAACTGACCCTCGCTCCACGAGGTACCGCAGGACGCTGGTCGGTGCAGCCACCTCCATCCACCGCGCCTGCCCGTCCGGCCGTACCCACTTCACCCGCCCCACCGCGTCCACGTGCCCCTGGACCAGGTGTCCTCCCAGCCGCTGCGCCAAGCGCACGGGACGTTCCAGGTTCACCGGATCACCCGCTTTCCGCTGGCCCAGGGTGGTGCGCTTCAGGGTCGCGGGGCCCAGGTCGGCCTCAAAGCCCGACCGGTCCACGTACGCCGCGGTCAGGCACACCCCGTCCACCGCCACGCTGTCGCCCGGCCGCAGCCCGCGCAGCACCGCCCGGGCTTCCAGCCGAAGGCGGTTCCCCCGTCGCCACGCTACCCTTCCGACTTCCTCCACGATCCCTGTGAACACTCAACCCTCCACCGCTAGACGGCCGCGCACATCGCCTTCTACGCACAGGTCCGGGCCGAACCGGCGCACCGTCACTTCCTCCAGCCGCAGGGCGTGCACGAGCTCCGCCACGCCCTGCCCGGAGACAGGCCCGGGTGCCCCTCGGCCTCCCACCACCACCGGGGCCACGAAGGCTACCAGCCGGTCCACGAGGCCCGCCTCCAACAGGGAGGCGTGCAGGGCACTGCCGCCCTCTGCGAGCACGCTCAGCACCCCACGGTCGGCGAGCCTGCGCAACAGGTCGCGCAGGGACACGCCGCCCGCATCCGGCTCGCATACCCACACCTCCGCGCCTGCACGCCTCAACCGCTCGGCCCGGCCGGGGTCCGCGCGAGGGGTGGTCGCCACCACCACCGGCGAACTTCCCTCCCGCAGCATCCTGGCCTCGGGCGGCAGGTGCGCCCCGCTGTCCACCACGACTCGCAGGGGGTCGCGGCCGCCGGGGAGGCGGCACGTGAGGGCGGGGTCGTCGCGCAGCGCGGTCCCGCACCCCACGAGCACGGCGTCGTGGTAGTCCCGCAGGCGGTGTGCGTATTCCCGGGCCTGCGTCCCCGTGATCCACCGTGAGGCGCCTGTGCGGGTGGCGATGCGGCCGTCCAGGGACATGGCCCACTTGCAGGTCACCCAGGGGAGCCCGGTGGTCCGGTGCTTTACGTACGCGGCGTTCACGCGCCGGGCTTCCTCCTCGAGCACGCCCACCGCGACCTCCACCCCGGCTTCGCGCAGCCGCCGGATTCCTCGTCCCCGTACCCTCGGGTCTGGGTCTTCCATCGCCACCACCAAGCGGCGCACACCCGCTGCGAGGATGGCTTCCGTGCACGGGGGGGTCCGGCCGTGGTGGTCGCAGGGTTCCAGGTTCACGTACAGGGTGGCTCCACGCGCCAGCTCGCCCGCCCGCGCGAGAGCTTCCGCCTCCGCGTGCGGCCCTCCCGCCGCCCGGTGGTAGCCGCAGCCCACCTCCACCCCGTCCCGCACCACCACCGTGCCCACCATGGGGTTGGGGCTGGTGCGGCCCCGGCCCAGGCAAGCGAGCTGCAGCGCCCGCCGCATCCAGAAGACGTCCTGTAAACGCATGCGCCCGGAGGTAAGACCTCCGGGCGCCAAGGGAAAGTCAGCCGGCACCGGACTCCTGCGTCCGGGACCCGCCGCCGGACGCACTTCCACGGCGTCCCGCCGCCCCTCTCGCACGGCGAGACGCCGGCACGCCCGGCGTAGTCTGGCGACCTCCTCCCATCCGGACTGTACCGTCGGCCCCGGACTGGGCTCCCCAGGAGCCGCCACCGGAGTCCACCGCGCCGCAGACCGTGCGCGGGTCGCGGGCTCGCGCCGGCCCTGGCCGGCGCCTACCGCCGGTCGGGAATCGGGGACCGTGCGGCCCCCTCACCCTGCCCCGAAGGTCTTACCGGTTTTGCCACCATTGTACCAGGGTAAAGGACAGGACCCCAGCACTACTCCGAACGTGGCGCCCACGAATGTTCGAATATAGCGATCTTCCGGCCCTGTCTTTCACACAATTCCCAAGAACCTGGCTACTTTTCCCGGCCGAGCCCGTTGACAGCTCCACCCTGCACTGCTATCTAACAAAGAAACGAAATCGCTCTCGTGAGGAAGTGCGCCTAGGGTTCCGCGGCCCAACCCGGCCGGCCTGGACCGAGCGGCGCAGGCGGGTTTCCGGACTCGCTACACCGTCGGGACAAAAGCCCGAGGGGGAGGTTCCTCAAGCAGAGGCCCCCTCGGGCTTTGGGCTATCTTCCGATTTCCTGAGGAGGGAGCCGGGACCGTGACGTCTCTGGCAGCGTTTCCTGAGCGCGACGCGTGCGGGGTGGGGTTCGTAGCGCGGCTGGACGCGGCCCCGTCCCACGCCGTGCTGCAGGCGGCGCTGACGGCCCTCCGCAACCTGGCCCACCGGGGCGCGCAGGCTGCGGACGGCCGCACAGGGGACGGGGCGGGGGTGCTCACGGAGATCCCGCACGGGCTGTTCGCCCGGGTGCTGCGGGAGATGGGCTGCCGCGGCGACGAGCGGCCTCTGGCGGTCGGTGTCTTCTTCTTCCCAGCGGAGGACGAGGTCTACCGGGCCTGCCGCGCGGTGTGCGAGGAGGAGTTCCAGCGCGCGGGCCTGCACCTGTTGGGATGGCGCACCCCGCCCGTGCAGCCCAAAGCCCTGGGCGAGTACGCGCTGCGCACTCTGCCCCGCATCCAGCAGGCGCTTTTGACCGCGTCCCCGGATCTGGACCCGGAGGCCCTGGAGCGGCACCTGTACCTGGTCCGGCGCCGCATCGAGAAACGCGCAGGGCCCCTCGGCCTGTACGTCCCCTCGCTTTCGTCCCGCACCGTGGTGTACAAGGCCCTGGTTTCCGCTCCGCAGCTGGAGCGCTTCTACCTGGACCTGCAGGACCCGGACTTCGCGGTCCGGGCCGCGGTGTTCCACCAGCGGTACAGCACCAACACCAACCCCTCGTGGCAGCTGGCGCAGCCCTTCCGCCTGCTGGCCCACAACGGCGAGATCAACACCCTGCTGGGCAACGTGAACTGGATGCGGGCGCGGGAGGGCGGCCTGTCCAGCAGCCTGTGGGGGGACCGGTTGCAAGAGCTGCTCCCGGTGATCCAGGAGGGCGGCAGCGACAGCGCCATGCTGGACAACGTGCTGGAGCTGCTGCGCCGCAGTGGCCGGGACCTGCCGCACGCGCTACGGATGTTGGTCCCCGAGGCATGGGAGGGCGCGTGGGAGCTCGATGGTTCCGTGCGGGGCTTCTACCGGTACCACGCGTGCCTGGCCGAACCGTGGGACGGCCCCGCGGCGCTGGCCTTCTTCGACGGGCGCACGGTGGGCATGGCCCTGGATCGCAACGGCCTGCGTCCCGCCCGCTACACCGTCACCCGCGACGGCCTGGTGGTGGCCGCCTCCGAGGTCGGGGTGCTGCCCATCGCCCCCGGGCGGGTCCTTGAGCGCGGGCGGCTGGGGCCAGGCCACATGGTCGTGGTGGACCTGGAGGCGCGCCAGCTCCTCCACCACCCCGAGATCCGCCACCGACTGGCCTCGCGCCAGCCGTACGCCAAGTGGGTGGAGCGTCTGGTGCGCGTGGACCCCAAGCCGCAGCCCCGGACGCACGCGGGTGCGCCCCTGCATCTCCTGCACCTCGCCTTCGGTTACACCAAGGAGGACCTGCAGCGGGTGTTGCAGGCCATGGCCGCAGACGGCAAGGACGCGGTGGGCTCCATGGGAGACGACACGCCGCCCTCGGCCCTGTCCAGCCACCCCCGGCTGTTGTACCAGTTCTTCCGCCAGCGGTTCGCCCAGGTCACCAACCCCCCCATCGACCCGCTGCGGGAGCGGGTGGTCATGTCTCTGGAAGTGCGTCTGGGGCCGCGGCGGTCGTTCCTGGAAGAAACTCCCGAGCACGCGGACCTGGTGGAGCTGGCAAGCCCGGTGCTGCCGGACCTCGACTGGCTGGAGGAGGTCCCCCTGAAGCCCTGTCGCCTGGACGCTACCTTCGAGGCGTCGCGGGGGCCGCAGGGCCTGCAGGAAGCGCTGGACCGCCTGTGCCAGCAGGCCGCGGAGGCCGTGCGGGACGGGTGTACGGCCTTGGTCCTTACCGACCGCGGCGTCAGCCGGGAGCGCGCGCCCATCCCTGCCCTGCTGGCCACGGCAGCCGTCCACCACCACCTGATCCGTCAGGGGCTGCGGCTCAGCACCGCCCTGCTGGTGGAGACCGGGGAGGCACGGGAGGTCCACCACGTGGCGTGCCTGGTAGGCTACGGCGCCGAGGGGGTCTACCCCTACCTCGCCCTGGAGACCGCCCAGAAGCTTTCGCCCCAGGGGGCCGCGAACCTCAAGAAAGCGCTGGAAGCCGGCCTGCTCAAGGTCATGGCCAAGATGGGGATTGCCCCCCTGCAGGCGTACTGCGGGGCCCAGATCTTCGAGACCATCGGACTGGACCGGGCGCTGGTGGAGCGCTACTTCCCGGGGACTCCCAACCACGCTCCGGGCGTAGACCTGGCAGCTCTCGCACGGGACGTCCTGGAGCGCCACGCCGCCTACCGACGGGCGCTCGACGGCGAGCCCGCCACCGTCCCCGACGTCGGTTTCTACCGGTACCGGCACGGGGGCGAGCAGCACGGGTTCGAGCCCGACGTGGTCAAAGCCATCCACCGCGTGAGCCTCAACGGCGCCGAGGAGTACCCGAAGCTGGCCCAGCTAGTGGGCTCCAGGCCCCCACAGGCCCTCCGGGACCTCCTCGAGATCCGCCCCGCGGGACCCCCGGTGCCCCTGGAGGAGGTGGAACCGGTGGAGAACATCCTCCGCCGGTTCGTGATCTCCGCCATGTCCCACGGGGCCCTCTCCCGGGAAGCCCACGAGACCCTGGCCATCGCCGCCAACCGACTGGGTATGCGCAGCAACAGCGGCGAAGGTGGTGAGGATCCCGCCCGTCGGAAGGTACGGCCGAACGGGGACTGGCCGAACACCACCATCAAGCAGGTCGCCTCGGGCCGGTTCGGAGTGACCGCGGGGTACCTGCGGTCGGCGGTGGAGCTGGAGATCAAGATGGCGCAGGGCAGCAAGCCCGGCGAGGGCGGGCAGCTGCTGGGACACAAGGTCACCGAGGAGATCGCCCGGCTGCGGAAGACGCAACCCGGTACGACCCTCATCTCCCCGCCGCCTCACCATGACATCTACAGCATCGAGGACCTGGCCCAGCTCATCTACGACCTCAAGCAGGTGCACCCCACCGCGCACGTGGCCGTGAAGCTGGTGGCCACTACAGGGGTGGGCACCATCGCCTCCGGTGTGGCGAAGGGGTTCGCGGACGTGGTGCAGATCAGCGGCCACGAGGGCGGCACGGGTGCTTCCCCTCTGGACTCCATCAAGAACGCGGGTCTGCCCTGGGAGGTGGGGCTGAGCGAGGCTCGCCGGGCCCTGAGCGCCAACGGCCTGCGCGGCCGCGTGCGCCTGCGGGTGGACGGAGGGTTCAAGGTGGGGCGCGACGTGGTGCTGGCGGCTCTGCTGGGCGCGGACGAGTTCGGGTTCGGCACCGCAGCCCTGGTCGCCCTGGGCTGCGTGATGGCCCGGCAGTGCCACAGCAACACCTGCCCCGTGGGGATCGCCACCCAGCGGGAGGACCTGCGCGGCAAGTTCCCGGGCACGCCCGAGCGGGTGGAAGCGTACTTCCGTGCCCTCGCCGAGGACGTCCGGCGCCAGCTGGCGCAGTTAGGGGCCAGATCCTTGGACGAGATCGTGGGCCGGGTGGACCTGCTCCGGGTGCGGGACGACGTCACCCTGTACCGGGCGGAGCGGCTGGACCTGTCGGAGATCCTGCAACCGGCGGAGGGCGAGACCCGCGGGAGCTTCGCGGACCCCCTGCCCGTGGAGGGCAGGCTGAACCGCTTGCTGGTAGAGCAGTACCGGCAAACGGTAGAGCACGGGGTGCCGGCAGAGGGACACCATCCCATCACCAACCGAGACCGCACCGTGGGCGCCACCCTGGCGGGCGAGATCGCCCAGCGCTGGGGCGAGGGCGGGCTTCCCGAGGGCACCCTGCGGCTCACCTTCGAGGGCGCTGCGGGCCAGAGCTTCGGGGCGTTCTGCGTACCGGGGATGCACCTCCGGTTGGTGGGTGAGGCCAATGATTACGCGGGCAAGGGGATGTCCGGGGGCGAGATCGTCATCGTTCCCCCGCCGCCTTTGCACCGGGAGAGCTGGAAGCACGTCATCGTGGGAAACACGGTGCTGTACGGCGCTACCGGTGGGGTGTTCTTCGCCGCGGGCCGGGCCGGCGAGCGCTTCGCGGTGCGCAACAGCGGTGCCGTGGCGGTGGTGGAGGGTGCCGGCGACCACTGCTGCGAGTACATGACGGGCGGCGTGGTGGTGGTGCTGGGCCCCGTGGGCCGGAACTTCGGAGCGGGCATGACGGGCGGCCGCGCGTACGTGCTGGACGAGGCCGGGGTGCTGGACCGCCAGGTGAACAGCGACTCCGTCCAGACCGGGCCGCTCGCGGAGGAGGAAGCGGAAGAGCTGCGGGCGCTGCTGGTCCGCTACCACGAGGCCACGGGCAGCCACCGCGCCCAGTCCCTCCTGCGTCGGTGGGGACGGGCCCTGGGTCAGTTCCGGGCCGTGCGGCCCCGCTGCGCGGCGGAGGTCCCCGCTCAGGTCGCTGCACGCCAGGCCTCTGCAGCGCGCCCCGCCCGTTGACAGGGCCCCCACGGGCCGCTAGCCTGACTTCGAAATCCCAGGCCACGACGCCGGCGGTACCGCCGGCGTCGCCGTTTTCCGGAGGCCACGACGCCCCCGAAGCCGGGGGCGCTTTTGTTTTGAACCCGCAGGAGGAGGGGTGCGGTGAGCAAGCGGATCGTGATCGCGGAAGACGAGGCCGTGGTGCGCATGGGCGTGCGGGCCATCCTGGAGGACGCAGGCTACCGGGTAGTGGGCGAAGCGGCCAACGGGGAGGAGTGCCTGGAGCTGGTCCGCTCCCACGACCCCGACCTGGTGGTTCTGGACGTACGCATGCCCCCTCCCGACGGCATCGAGGTAGCCCGCCGCCTGCGGGAGACGTCTCCTCGGCCGGTGGTGTTCCTGACCGCCTTCGGCGACCGCGGGCTCCTGGAAGCGGCTGCGGCGGCGGGCGGCTTCGGCTACGTGGTGAAGCCTGTGGTGGGGGCGGAGCTGCTGGCCGCGGTGGAGCTGGCGTGGGCCCGGTGGCGTGACCTGCAGGAAGCCCGCGAGGCTCTGGAGACCCGCAAGCTGGTGGAGCGGGCGAAGGGCGTGCTCATGCGGCGCCTGGGCCTCGGTGAGGAGGAGGCGTACCGGCTGCTACAGCGCCGCAGCCGGAACCTGAGGCGCCCCATGCGGGAGGTGGCGCAAGCGGTGCTGGTGCACGAGGAGATCGTCTCCCAGTCACCCAAACCGAAACCGAAAACCCGTTGACATCCTTGGGGCGCGCTGCTATGGTGTGACCAGGGCCGGGACGCCCGCGAGTTCGGACGTCCCGGCTTTCGCTTTTTCGGAAACTTCGGGCCAGGACGCCCTCCGGGGCGTCCTTTGCCTTTTCGGGAGGAGGAGATGCGGAGAGCCTGGACCCTGGCCGCAGCCCTGCTGCTGGCCTGTACCCCCGCCGCGTGGGCTGCAGACCCCACGGGGACCACCACCTTCAAGGCGGACCCCAACTCCGCGGTGAACTTCACCTGGACCCTCGTAGCGGCCTTCCTGGTGTTCTTCATGCAGGCGGGTTTCGCCCTGCTAGGCGCCGGGTTGATCCGGTCCAAGAACACCGTCAATTACCTGACGAAGAGCTACATGGACTTCAGCATCGCGGCCCTCAGCTACTGGGCGTTCGGGTTTGCCCTCATGTTCGGCGGCAGCAAGCTCGCCAGCGGCCTGGAGCACGGGACGCCGTGGGTCGGTCTGTCGGGCTTCTTCCTGAGCGGCGCCGCCTACGACGTCACCACCGCCCTGTACTGGTTCTTCCAGATGGTGTTCGCGGCCACCGCGGCCACCATCGTGGCCGGGGCCATGGCGGAGCGCACCAAGATCCAAGCCTACCTGGCCTACAGCTTCCTGGTGAGCGCCCTGATTTACCCCATCTACGGCCACTGGGTGTGGGGCGGCGGGTGGCTGGCGAACCTCCCCTTCGGCGTCGGGGCGCGGGACTTCGCGGGCTCTGGCGTGGTCCACGCGGTGGGCGGGCTCCTGGGATTGGTGGGAGCCGCCATGGTGGGCCCGCGCATCGGGAAGTTCAATCCCGACGGCACGCCGAACTCCATCCCCGGTCACAACATGGCCTACGTGGTTACGGGGACCTTCATCCTGTTCTTCGGCTGGTTCGGGTTCAACCCCGGCAGCACCCTCGCCGCCACCGACCTGCGGATCTCCGTGGTGGCGGTGAACACGTTCCTCGCGGGCGCCGCGGGTGGCGTGGTGGCCCTGTACGCGACCCTGGCCCGCACCGGCAAAGCCGACATCGCCATGGCCTGCAACGGGGCTCTCGCCGGCCTCGTGGGGATCACCGCGCCGTGCGCGTACGTCCCAACCTGGGCTGCCGTGGTTATCGGCGGGGTGGCCGCCCTGGTGATGATGTGGAGTCTGGGCTTCGTGGAGCGGGTCCTGAAGGTGGACGACCCCGTGGGCGCGGTGTCGGTGCACGCCGCAGGCGGTCTGTGGGGGCTGCTGGCCGTGGGGATCTTCGCGGACGGGACGTACGGGAACGTGCGGGGCCTCATCGTGGGCGAGACGGGCCAGCTCGTGGCCCAGCTGATCAGCATGGGGGTGGTCACCCTCTGGACCCTCGCCACCGGCTACGTGATGTTCGCCCTGATCCGGGCCACCATCGGCCTGCGGGCCTCCCGGGAGGAGGAGCTGCAGGGCCTGGACATTCCCGAGCACGGCACACCCGCCTACGCCCTGGAGCCCGCGCTGGCGGGCGCCGGGTCGTAGCCCGGAAGACGGGAAAACGTCCGACGGAAAGGAGGTCAGACCTGTGGAAGCGTGGATCGCCCTCGGTGCGTTCGTGCTGTTGTTCTGCGCGTGGGTGGTGCTGCCCAGCCGCCTCCTGCGGCGGGCGGGGCGGGCCGAAGAGGAGGTTTGACGGCCCACCCGCGTCTGTGGTATAAGGACGTCGAGCTGAATAGTACCGTGTGGGCCATGACGCCCCGCGCCCTTGCGGCGCCGGGGCGTCTTTGTGTTTCCGCGAGTTTGCGGCGTTCGCGCACAAAAGAACGGACGGGAGGTGCAACAGATGGTTCCCAGGACGCCCAGCGACGTGCTGGCCCTGATCAAGGAGAAGGGGGTCCAGATCGTGGACCTGCGGTTCACCGACCTGCCGGGGACGTGGCAGCACGCTTCGGTCCCCGCCTCCCAGGTGGACCTGTCCACCTTCACCAAGGGGATCGGGTTCGACGGGAGCAGCATCCGGGGCTTTCAGGCCATCCAGGAGAGCGACATGCTCCTGCTGCCCGACCCCAACACCGCCTTCGTGGACCCCTTCCTGGAAATTCCCACCCTCGTGATGATCTGCGACGTGGTGGATCCGGAGACCCGGGCACCGTACTCCCGCGACCCCCGGTACGTGGCCCGCAAGGCGGAGGCCTACCTGAAGGAGACGGGGATCGCGGACACAAGCTTCTGGGGCCCGGAGATCGAGTTCTTCATCTTCGACCACGTGACGTACGAGGTGAGCCCGCACCGGTCGGGGTACTGCATTGACAGCCGGGAGGGGATCTGGAACAGCGGCAACGGGGAGGGCAAGAACCTGGGCTACAAGATCCGGCCCAAGGAGGGTTACTTCCCCGCCCCGCCCAGCGACACGTTCCAGGACATCCGCAGCGAGGCGGCGCTGATCCTGGAGCAGATCGGGATCCCCGTGGAGATGCACCACCACGAGGTGGCCACCGCCGGCCAGGCGGAGGTGGACATGGAGCGGGACACCCTGGTCCGCATGGCTGACAAGGTGATGGTGTACAAGTACGTGATGCGCAACGTGGCCCGCCGCCACGGCTGCACGGTCACCTTCATGCCGAAACCTCTATTCGGGGACAACGGGAACGGCATGCACACCCACCAGAGCCTGTGGAAGGACGGACGGAACCTGTTCTACGGGGAGGGGGGCTACGCGGAGCTGAGCCCCCTCGCCCTCCACTACGTGGCGGGCCTGCTCACCCACGTGGACGCCCTGCTGGGTCTGACGAGCCCCACCACCAACTCGTACAAGCGGCTGGTGCCCCACTACGAGGCACCCGTGAACGTGGCGTTCAGCAAGCGGAACCGCAGCGCCTGCGTCCGGATCCCCATGTACCACTTCGGCGCGGAGTCGGCCGCCAGCAAGCGCATCGAGTTCCGGCCGCCGGACCCCAGCTGCAACCCGTACCTGGCCTTTGCCGCCATGCTCATGGCCGGCCTCGACGGCGTCCGCCGCAAGCTGGACCCCTCTCCCTTCGGCCCCCTGGACGTGAACACGTACGAACTCCCGCCCGAAGAAGCGGCGAAGGTGAAGAGCGTGCCCGGTTCGCTGGCCGCGGTCTTGGACGCGCTGGAGGCGGACTCCGAGTTCCTGCTGGAGGGCGACGTGTTCACCCGGGACCTTCTGGACACGTGGATCGCGTACAAGCGGGAGCGGGAGCTCCACGAGGTGAACATCCGTCCCCACCCGTACGAGTTCTACCTGTACTTCGACATCTGAACGGTGCGGGCCCGGGAGGTCCCCTCCCGGGCCCCTTCACAGACCCGCCATCCGCAACAGAAGCCGCCAGGCCTCCTCATCCACCGGCACCACGGAAAGCCGGGGCTGCCGCACCAGGGCTAGGTGGGACAACCGGGGTTCCGCCTTGATCTGCGCCAGGGTTACGGGCCGTGGCAGGGGCCGGACCGCCCGCACGTCCACCACCACCCGTCTGCCCGACGGGTCCGTGGGATCCGGGTACGCCTCCCGGACCACCTCCACCACGCCCACCGCGCGCCGCTCGTCCCCCGTGTGGTAGAAGAGCGCCAGGTCGCCCCGGCGCATGGCCCGCAGGTTCCGCACCGCCTGCGGATTCACAACCCCATCCCACACGTCCGTCCCGGCGCGCACCTAGTCCTCCCAGGACCACTCGTCCGGCTCGCTCTTCAGGATCCAGTAGCCCACCGTTGTCCCTCACGTGCCGGTCCTGCGGGCTCCATGCTACCATGGCGGCGGTCTCCTGCCGGAAGGTCTGGGTGGAGTCGCGTTGTCGTTCGAAGGCCTGCTGCAGCTGACCCGAGACTGGCCGCGGCTGCGCGAGCTGCGGGACGTCATGTCCCGGCCGCCCGCCCGTGCGTGGGCCCTTGTGCCCGCGCAGGGGGGGAAGAGCCTTCTCCTGGCGGATCTGCTGGTGTGGGGGCCCCCGCGGCCGGCCCTGGTCCTCGTGCCCGGCCGGGACGCCGCGGAATCGTTGCAAGAGGACCTGTCCGCCTTGGCGCCTAGCCTGCGGGACCGCCTGCGCTTCCTGCCGCCGTTGGAAGTCTTGCCCCACGACCCCCTGCCCCCGGCGCCCGAGGTGGTGGGCGAACGGCTGCGGGCTCTGGCCGACCTGGCCAGCGGGCTACCTGTAATCGTCCTGGCCCCGGTGGCTGCCGCCTGCCGTCCCGTGCCGGCTGCGTCCGCGCTGGGGTCCGTGCGAAAGCGGGTTCGCGTGGGAGAGGAGGTCCCCCTGGAGGCCGTCGTCCGCTACCTGCAGGACGGGGGTTACGAGCGGGTGGACCTCGTGCAGACCCGCGGCACGTACGCCGTCCGCGGCGGGATCGTGGACGTCTTCCCGCCCGACGCGGACCGGCCGTGGAGGCTGGAGTGGTTCGGCGACGTGGTGGACTCCATCCGCCGGTTTGACCCGGAGACCCAGCGCTCAGAAGCGAAGGTGGACTGTGCGGAGCTGCCCCTGGCCTCCGAGCCGCAGGGGAATGCCCTTCTGGCAGACCTGTTCCCCCCGCAGGCTCTGGTAGTTCTGGACGAGCCTGCGGAGCTGGAGGCTCAGGCTCGCTCCGTATACCGGGCTGCGCGGGAAGCGGAGGGCCAGCACCAGGCCAAGCCCGCGTACGTGCCGTGGGAAGCCGTGCTGGCCGCCGCGGAGAGACACTGCCTGATGGCCGTCAGCGCCTACCACGGAGCCCCGGAGGGCTGGCGGGGGTTTGAGGTTCCCGTACAGCCGGTGGAGGCGTTCGCGGGCCAGACGGCCTTCCTGGCCGACCAGGTGCGGCGGTGGCTGGGCTCCGGACAGCGGGTGGTACTGGTCAGCGCCCAGGCGGGCCGGCTGAGCGAGATCCTGGCCGACCACGGGGTCCCTGTGGATCCATGCCCCGGCCTCGACAGCCCGCCCGCGGCCGGGCTCGCGGTGTCCGTGCCCGGCGGTCTGTCCCGCGGCTTCCGGGTCCCGGACCTGCAACTGGTGGTGGTCACCGACGCGGAAGTGCTGGGGTGGAAACGCCGGCGGCGTCGGCTCCGGGTGGCCAAGGAGGGGGCCGTCGTCCGGTCGTGGTCAGAGCTCGAACCCGGCGACCTGGTGGTGCACGTGCACCACGGGGTGGGGCGGTACCGGGGGGTGGTCCGCAAGGCGGTGGCGGGGGCGGAGCGTGACTACCTGCACCTGGAGTACGCGGAGGGCGATGCTCTGTTCGTGCCCACGGACCAGATCCACCTGGTCCAGCGCTACGTGGGCGTGGAGGGTCACACGCCGCGCATCCACCGCCTGGGCACCGCGGACTGGGAGCGGGAGAAGCGCCGGGTCCGGGAAGCCACCGAGCAGGTGGCGCGGGAGCTGCTGGAGCTGTACGCCCGCCGGCAGGCTGCCCGTGGCTTCGCCTTCTCCCCAGACACCCCCTGGCAGCGGGAGCTGGAAGCCTCCTTCGAGTTCGAGGAGACCCCGGACCAGTGGAAGGCCATCGAGGATGTGAAGCGGGACATGGAGTCGCCCAAGCCCATGGACCGGCTGGTGGCCGGGGACGTAGGTTACGGGAAGACGGAGGTAGCGGTCCGGGCCGCCTTCAAGGCGGTGATGGACGGCAAGCAGGTGGCGGTGCTGGTCCCTACCACCCTCCTGGCGCAGCAGCACTGGCAGGTCTTCCGGACCCGCTTCGCGGCGTTCCCTGTGCGGGTGGAGATGGTGAGTCGCTTCCGCTCGCCCCGGGAGGTGCGGCGCGTGCTGGAGGACCTGGCCGCGGGCACGGTGGACGTGGTGATCGGCACGCACCGTCTCCTGCAGAAGGACGTGCGCTTCAAGGACCTGGGCTTGGTGATCATCGACGAGGAACAGCGGTTCGGGGTAATGCACAAGGAGCGCCTCAAGCAGCTGCGCGCCTCGGTGGACGTGCTCACCCTGACCGCCACCCCGATCCCCCGGACCCTCCACATGTCCCTGGTGGGCCTTCGGGACATGTCCCTGATGGAGACACCCCCCGATGCCCGACAGCCGATCCGCACCACGGTAGCGGAGTGGAGCGAGGCTTTGGTGCAGGAGGCCATCCGCCGGGAGCTGGCGCGCGGAGGGCAGGTGTACGTGGTGCACAACCGGGTCAACACCATCGAGCGCGCCGCCCGGCGCGTTCAGGCCCTGGTGCCGGAGGCGCGGGTGGCGGTGGCCCACGGGCAGATGCCCGAGTCCCAGCTGGAGCGGGTGATGCTGGACTTCGTGGCGGGCCGCTACGACGTGCTGGTGTGCACCACCATCGTGGAGATCGGGCTGGACATCCCCCGGGTGAACACCATCCTGGTGGAGGACGCCCACACCCTGGGGCTGGCGCAGCTGTACCAGCTGCGCGGGCGAGTAGGCCGCGCGGACCAGCAGGCCTACGCCTACCTCCTGTACCCCAAGGGCGCGCAGCTGGGAGAAGAGGCCAGGGCGCGGCTGGAGGCGCTGCGGGAGTTCGTGGCCCTGGGCAGTGGGATCCGGCTGGCCATGCGGGACCTGGAAATCCGCGGAGCCGGTAACCTCCTGGGTCCCGAACAGCACGGCCACATGGCCGCGGTCGGCTTCGACCTCTACACCCGGCTGCTGGACGAAGCCATCCGCCGCCTGCGGGGCGAGTTTGTGGAGGAGACCCCGGACCCTGTGGTGGAACTGCGGGTGTCCGCCTACCTCCCGGAGAGCTACGTGCCGCAGGAGCGCGAGCGCCTGGCCGCGTACCGGAGGCTAGCTACCGCCCGCAGCCCGCAGGAGGTGGTAGCCGTGGAGGAGGAGCTGCGGGACCGGTACGGCCCCCTGCCGGAGCCCGCTCGGAACCTGGTGCAGGTGGCCGCGCTGCGCGAGATGGCCCGCGGCCTGGGCATTTCCGCCCTGATACGGGAGAGCCGCGGGGTCCTGGTGCGGGCCCGCGACCGCGTGCCGACCCGGGAGATCCGGTGGCTGGCACTGGAGTACCGGGGCCGAGTCCAGGGAGTACCGGAGGGCTTGCTGGTGTGCGTAGACACCGCGGACGACGCCCGGGTCCTCCACCTGTTGAGGGACGTGCTGGACAGCTGGGCGGCTTTGCGGCACAGGAGGCCGCAGCCGGTGACCGCGTAGGTCGGGAGGGCGAGGTCATGAGGAAGCGAAGCTGGTGGGTGGTCGGAGCCGTCGCTGCCCTGGCCGCGGTGGCGGCGGGTGGGCTGGTGGCGATCCGCTGGGCGCGGCGGGCGCCGCCGGTGGCGGCCACGGTGAACGGGGAGCCCATTTACACCGCGGAGGTGGACCGGTACGTCCGCGAGATCGGCGCCCGCTTCGGCGTGGACTTCTCCAAGGGAGACGCGGCGCGCCAGCGCGCACAGGTGGCCCGCAGCGTCCTGGACCAGCTCATCGAACGGGCCCTGATCCTCCAAGAGGCGCGCCGGACGGGGCGGCTCGCCCCAGAGGGGGAAGTCGAGGAACGGCTGCGGCAGATCGCCTCCAGCTTCCCCTCCGCGGAGGAGTTCGAGCGGACTCTCCAGCAGCAGGGCGTCTCCCGGGCAGAGCTCCGCGACCGGGTCCGGTTCGAGCTCACCGTGCGGCGGCTGTTGGACCAGATGCAGGTGCCCGAGGTTTCCGAGCAGGAGGCCCGCGCGTACTTCGACGCGCACCGGGCGGCCTTCGACGAGCCCGAGCGGGTGCGGGTCCGCCACATCCTGCTGGGGACGGAGGCGGAGGCGCGCGTGGCTTTGGCGCGCCTGCGGGCCGGCGAGTCCTTCGAGAAGCTGGCCCGTGAGCTGAGTCTGGATCCGGGCAGCCGGAGCCGAGGCGGCGACCTGGGCCTGGTGGCACCCGGTCAGACCGTCCCGGAGTTCGAGCGGGTGGCCTTCTCCCTCAAGCCGGGAGAGCTCAGCGAGCCGGTCCAGACGTCCTTCGGCTACCACGTAGTCCAGGTGACCCAACGCCTGCCCGCTCGGAAGGCGACTTGGGAGGCGGCCCGGCGGCAGGTGGTGGAGCTGTTGCGCGAGAACAAGCGACGGGAGGCGTTCGCAGCTTGGCTGAAGGACCTGCGGCAGCGGGCGAAGATCGCGGTGCACCTGTGAGGCGTCCGACCTTTCAGGACCTCGTCCAGGTCATGGCCACCCTCCGGGGCCCGGGGGGATGCCCGTGGGACCGACAGCAGACCCACGCGTCCCTCCGCCCGTACCTTCTGGAGGAAGCCTACGAGGTCCTGGAGGCCATCGAGGCGGACGACCCGGACCGCCTCCGGGAGGAGCTGGGAGATCTGTTGCTGCAGGTGGTGTTCCACGCCCAGATCGCCTCTGAGCGCGGTCAGTTCACCATCGAGGACGTGGTCGTCGCGATCCACGACAAGCTGGTCCGGCGCCACCCTCACGTGTTCGGAGGCGTGCAGGGTGTGGACACCCCCGAAAAAGTGAAGGAACGGTGGGAGGCTTTGAAGCGCGCGGAGCGCGGGGTGGACGCTTCCGCCCTGGACGGGGTGCCCAGCTCCCTGCCCGCCCTGATTCGGGCGCAGAAGCTGTACCAGCGCGCGTCGCAGGCGGGGTTCGAGTGGCCCGACCCCCGGAGCGCCCTGGACAAGGTGCACGAGGAGCTGGCGGAGCTGGACGAGGCGGTGGCCTCTCGTGACACCGCCGCCGTCCAGGAGGAGGTGGGGGACGTTCTCATGACCGTGGCAAAGGTGGCTGCCTTCGCGGGCGTGGACGCGGAGCAAGCCCTGCGGGACGCCTGCGCCAAGTTCACCCGCCGCTTCCGCTCCCTGGAGCGGCTGGCCGCCGAGCGCGGGCAGCGCATCGAGCAGCTGTCCCTGCCGGAGCTGGAGCACCTGTGGCGCGAGGCCAAACACGCCGCGGGCTAGGAGCGTGTTCCCGAAGGGCCTGACCGGACGGGTCCGAGCGGGCTAGCTGGAAAGCGCGCCGGGGATGCATACCGTGGCCTAGAGCCGTGCGCCTCGACAAATTCCTGCAGGCCAGCCGCTTGGTCCGCCGTCGCACCCTGGCGGACCGCCTGTGCGCCCACCACCGGGTGCGGGTGAACGCTCGCGTGGCCAAAGCGTCCACCCGGGTCCGCGTGGGGGACTTGATCGAAGTGGACTTCGGCGGACGGCGGGTGGTGGCCCGGGTGCTGGCCGTACCGGAGGAGCCCCGCACCGGGGAGCCGGGCCTCGTGGAGATCCTGGAGCGGGGGCCGGCGGAAGAACCCTACTGAGGAGGCGGAAGATGTCATCCATCGTTGCGGTGTACGCGCGGGAGGTGCTGGACTCCAGAGGCAACCCCACCGTGGAGGTGGACGTGCACCTGGAAAGCGGCGCCAGCGGCCGGGCCGCAGTACCGTCCGGCGCCAGCACGGGCACCCACGAGGCGGTGGAGGTGCGGGACGGGGGCCCCCGCTATCTGGGCCGGGGCGTTCGGCAGGCGGTGCGGCACGTGCAGGAGCGCATCGCTCCCCACCTCCTGGGCCTTGAGGCCTCCGACCAGGCCGCGGTGGACCGGCTGCTGTGTGAGCTGGACGGCACGCCCAACAAGTCCAACCTGGGCGCCAACGCGGTGCTGGCCACCTCCCTGGCGGTGGCCAAGGCCGCAGCCGCGGAGCAGGGCGTCATGCTCTACCGCTACCTGGGCGGCGCCCTGGCTAACCGCCTGCCCGTGCCCCTGATGAACGTCATCAACGGCGGGGCCCACGCAGACAACCCCCTCGACCTGCAGGAGTTCATGATCGTGCCCCTGGGGGCCAGTACCTTCGCGGAGGCGCTGCGGGCCGGGGTCGAGGTGTACCACCACCTGCGAGCGTGGCTGCGGGAGCGAGGGTTTCGGACCGCGGTAGGGGACGAGGGCGGGTTCGCGCCCGACCTCACCAGCGCTGAGGGGGCCCTGGACGCCCTGCTAGAGGCCGTGGCGAGGGCCGGCTACCGGCCCGGGGAGGACGTGGCCCTGGCCCTGGACGCGGCGGCCACCGAGCTGTACCGGGATGGCCGGTACCACCTGGAGGGACGGGCGCTCACCGGAGAACAGCTGGTGCGGTACTTCGAGCAGCTGGCGGACCGCTATCCCCTGGTGTCCATCGAGGACGGGGCGGCGGAAGACGACTGGGAGACGTGGGCGTTGCTCACGGAAGCCCTGGGAGGACGGCTGCAGCTGGTCGGGGACGACCTGTTCGTCACCAACCCCTCTCGCCTCCGGGAGGGGATGGCGCGCGGGGTAGCCAACGCGATCCTGGTGAAACCCAACCAGATCGGCACCCTCACGGAGACCTTCGCCGCCTTGAGGATCGCCATAGAGGGCGGGTACGCGGCGATTCTCTCCCACCGGTCGGGAGAGACGGAGGACGCGACCATCGCGGACCTCGCGGTGGCGTCCGGCTGTGGCCAGATCAAGACCGGCGCGCCTGCTCGGAGTGAGCGCACCGCCAAGTACAACCAGCTCCTCCGGATCGAGGAAGAGCTGGGGGCTTCCGCCCGCTTCGCGGGCCGGTCCGCGTTCCCGCGCAGGCGACCGTGACGTCCGCACGGCGCGTGTGGACGGCCCTCGGGAGTCTGGCCCTCGGGCTGGCTGGCCTCCTCAGCCTCCTCTGCATCGTGGTCGCCGGGCGCTGGCTGGTCCTCGCCCCGCAGGGCGCGGCAGAACTCCTGGCCAGGCGGTCGCTCCCCTCCCGGCCGGTCCACGGGATCCCCTTCGCGGACGAGATCAACCGCGCCGCACGGCGCCACGGCCTCGACCCCACCCTGGTGGCAGCGGTGGTGGCTGCGGAGTCTGACTTCCAGCCCACCGCGGTGTCCCCGAAGGGCGCCAGGGGGTTGATGCAGCTGGCGCCCCTGGCCTGGCGGGAGACGGCGCCAGCGGACTGCCGACCGCACGCCTGCGCGTTCAACCCCGTGGCGAACCTGGAGGCGGGAAGCCGTTACCTGCGCCGCATGCTGGACCGGTTCGGGGGCGACGTGCGACTGGCCCTGGCCGCCTACAACGCGGGCCCCGAGACGGTGGCCGCCTACGGAGGGCTCCCACCGTACCGAGAGACTCAAGGGTACGTGCTGCGCGTGGGCATCGCGTGGTGGGAACTCCGCCGTACGGGGACCCTGGCAACCCTACCGCGCACCCTTCTGCGCTTCCTCGACAGCCTCCCGGCCGTCGTGGCGGCCTCCACCATCCTGGCGTGCGCCGTGGCGGCGGTGGCGGTGTGGCGGGCTGCCCGGCGTTCCTGACAGGACCCGTGAAACGGCCCCGGGAGGAAATCCCCCCGGCTGTCGCGAAGGCCTGAGCAAACGCGCCGGCGCCGCAGAGCGCCCGCGGAGCGAAGTCGTGGCAACCGACGCAGCGAAACTGCTTCACCCGCGGCGGCTGGCGTGGGTCCTGGGTGTGGCCACAGCCGGCCTGTTCGCATTGTCCTCCGGCCAGGCAGCGCTACGCCTGTACCACCTCAGCCGCCAGCTCGCGGAACTCGAGCACCAACGGGAGGCCCTGCTGGCGGAGAACCGCAGGCTCCGCGAGGAGATCCGTCGGCTGCACGACCCCGCCTACGTGGAGCGCCTGGCCCGGGAAGAGCTGGGCTTGGTGCGCCCCGGCGAGATCGCGGTGGTCCTGGTCCCGGAGCCCACCCCCACCCCGCCGCCGCGCCGCTAGACCGCCTCCGCGCGAGGTCCGGGCGCTCCGCTCACAACCATCCTGTCCGGCGGAACCCTAACAGGAGCGCCCCCACAGCGCCCGCCATGAGCCCCAGGATGAAGGGCACACCCCATGCAGCCTCGAAGGGGGGCCAGGTACGTTCGAAGTTCATCCCGTAGAAGCCCGTGACCACCGCCAGCACGCCGATCACCACGGTGAGGGCGGTGAGGCGGTTCACCACCTGGTTCAGCCGGTTGGACACCGCGGACAGGTACACGTCGAGCGTCCCGGTCAAGATCTCCCGGTAGGTGTCCAGCATGTCGGTCACGCGCAGCAGGTGGTCGTAGACGTCGCGCATGGGGTAGCGCAGCTCCTCCGCGGACAGGTAAGGCAGGTCTGCGCGCGTGAGCAGGTGCAGCACGTCCCGCTGGGGGCCCACCACCCGCCGCGCCTCCAGCAGGGTGCGCTTGAGACGCATCAGCGACGACAGGGCCTCGGGGCCGGGACGAGCCAGCACCGTCTCCTCCAGCTCCTCCAGGGCCTCCCCGACCGCGTCCAGCAGGGGGAAGTACCCGTCCACCACCACGTCCAGCAGGGCGTGCACCACGTGTCCGGGTGTTGCCGGCGCATGTCGGTCCAACCTGCGCCGGGCCTCCTCCACCACGGGTTCTTCCCCCGGGTGGACGGTCACCACGTAGTTGGAGCCCACGAACACGTCCAGCTCGCGGAACTCCGCGCCCTCGACTCCGCAACGCACGGGGTTGAGGATCAGGAACACGTGTCCGTCGTACTCCTCCGCCTTCGGCCGCTGCCGCTGGTTGCGGGTGTCCTCGATGGCCAGGGGGTGGAAGCCGAACACCTCCTCCATCAGCCGCACGTCCGCCTCCTCGGGGCCCCACACGTCCACCCAAAGCACCGCGGCGGAACGCAGCAGCTCCGGGATGGCCTCGGGCTCCGACCCCGCGGGTAGCAGGATGTGCGCCGACACGTGCGGCGGGTTAGGCTTCGCCGAGCATGTACTTACGGGCCGCGTCCGTCACCACGGGGATCTCGAACCGCTGCCCCTGGTACGCCCGCACCGCGTACAGGAGCGACAGGACCACCCAAGCCAGGAACAGCAGCGTCCCGGTGAGGAAGCTAAACAGAACTCCCAGGAAGGGGACGAAGCTCAGGACCGTCCCCACCACGGAGAGTCCCACCCACACCACCAACCAAGCAATCCCCCAGAACAGAGCTTGCCAGCCGTGGTACCGCAAGAAGGGGTCCCGCTTTAGGTCGGTCAGGACCACGACCAGGGCCACAATCCAGATGGGATAGCTCAGGGCGGCCAGTAGCCGGTTCTCCGAACTCGCCCCCGTACTCACGTCTCCCCCTCGCCTCGGGATCGGCGCGGCGCGCCGTCGCTGGACGCTTCGCCACCCCCACCGGTGGCTCCTTCAAAAAAAAGCGGGCCTGGCGCGGACAGGGTCCGCGCCAGGCCCGGGACCCCTCCGGTCACCGCGCCGCGCTGGCCAGCATCTTCTCCCCGGACCCGGCCACCTCCACGGTGACCTTCCGCGGCAGGGCGCTCTCCACCACGGGGATCCGGATCTCCAGGACGCCGTGCTCGTACCGCGCGGAGACCTGATCGGTCTTCAGGTGCTGCGGCAGGGTGAGGGTCCGTTCGAACCGCCCGTAGGCCACCTCGCTGAACAGGTAGTCGTCCCGGGGTACGTCCACGCCCAACTTGCGCTCCCCGCGGATGGTGAGGACGTTGTCGGTGACGGTGACGTCCACGCTGCTGGGGTCCACCCCGGGCAGGAAGCACCGCAGCACCAGCGCACCCCCGTGGTAGAAGGCCTCCATGGGGGGCACCCACTCCACGGACCGCGCGCCGCCAGCCAGCGCCGCCTCCGTGGTACCCAGCACCCGGTCAAAGAGGTTGCTGATCTCCCGCTGGATGGCGCGGATCTCCTCGAAGGGATCCCACCGGTTCCACCGGCTCAGCATCCCGCATCACCTCCTGCACCGAGTGTCAAGGTACGTCTCAGAACTCCCATGGCTTTTTTACGGCATCGATGACTCTCTGTCAAGTCTTGTGCTTGACGGCTACGGGCAGGCGGGAGCCGGGGCGGACTCTCCCCGCACCGCCCGGTCCGCCCGCAGGAGGCCGCAGCCGCTGTCCCGATCGCGCCCAGGCTCCCCGATGTCCTCCGCAGCCCGCTGCAGCTTCCCGCGCACCTGATCGGGCGTCAAGGAAGGCCACCGGGACAGCACCAGGACCGCGGTCCCGCTCACGTGAGGGGCCGCGAAGGACGTGCCAGCCGCGCACGGGTAGTCCTCCGGGTTGGAGGCGGAAGGGCTGGCGGTGCGCACGTCCGCTTCGCAGGAACCGAAGTTGCTGCCCCCGGGCGCCGCCAGGTCCACCTCGGTGCCGCGGCTGGAGTACCACGCGACGGCACCATCCGGCCCCGTGGCGGCCACGGCGACCACCTCCGCCAGGCTGGCCGGGCAGACCACTGTCCCTGCTTCCGGTCCGTTGTTCCCTGCAGCCGCCACCACCAGCACGCCCCGGCTGACCACCTCCCGCACGGCATCCCGCAGGCCGTCCGGACAGGCCACTGGCTCCTGAGTACCCAGGCTGAGGTTCGCCACCCGCGCCCCTCTTTCCGCAGCCCACCGCAACGCCTCCTCCACGTCGAGGAGGCTACCGTTCCCCTGCTCGTCCAGGACCCGCGCCACCAGGAGCTGCACGCCTCCCCACGTCACGCCCGCCATCCCCCGCCCGTTGTTCGTAAGCGCTGCCAGGACGCTGGCCACCATCGTCCCGTGACTGGTGCAGTCGAAGCTGGGGTCTCCGGAGTCCGTGGGGTCCGCGTCGTCCTCTACGAAGTCGTACCCTGCCGCCGGCCGCGGGACGTCTGGGTGGGGCGAGATGCCGGTGTCCACCACCGCGACCTTCACCGCGCCACCCACGGTGAGTTGCCACGCGTCCGGTGCGCGGACCTGCGCGAGCGCCCACTGTCCCGGGTACAGCGGGTCGTCTGGAGCGAGCTGCAAGGCCCGAACCCGCAGGTGGGGCTCGACGCCCGCAACCCTGGGGTCCGCGGCGAGCTGGGTCGACAGCTGGACCAAGCCCACGCCGCCCCGCGGCCTCACGACCAGCGCCCGGGCCCGGCGACGTACCTTGACCACCTCCGCGCCCACTCCTCCAGCTAGGTCCACGGCTTGCTCTACCGGCACGCCCGGCCGCAGCCGTACCACGAGCTCACCGGCCGGCCGCACGCGCTGGCTGGGGCGTCGGAGGACCGTTCCGCGCCCAAGCGCCTGGCAGCTAGCCGGACTCGGGCTGGGGGCAGGGGCAACCCCGCTCTGCCCGCACGCGGCCACCAACGCCGCCACCACCAGCCCCGCGGCCACCCCCTCGAGCCCGCGGAGGCCGTTCAAGCAGGGGCGTCCAGCCACTCGAACGCCACCACGTGGAAGGTACTCAAGCGGCCGTTAGAGGAAGGCAGCCAGTGGACCTCGATGGGGTGCGCGAAGTCCGGCTGCATCCGGCCGTGCTGCAGCCAGTACCGCGCGTGGGGGTCTCCCAGGATGCTGGGGTTCGCCTTCGCCACCAGGCGCAACGGGCGGTCTACCAGGTGCACCTCCTCCAGCTCCGGAACCTGCCCTACCCGGCGCAGCACTTCCTGTGCCACGCCCGGCGGCGGCGGAGGCCACAGGTTCACCAACCCCACGTTGCGCCGCAGGGGCCCGATCACCTTCACGTTGGCCAGCTGCGCCGGGAAGCCCAGGTCCCGGACCGCCTCCAGCACCACCTCGTTGGCACGGGCCACCGCGCGGCCGTGGTAGTCGGGGTTGGCGAGGGGCTTGAGCAGGTGCTTCAGCTTGCACCCCTCGCGGCCGGGGTTCTCGCCAATCTTGGTCTGCGGCGGGTCGATCCCCAGCTCCAGCGCCAGGCACCGGATCTGGGGCTTGTCCAGTTCCAGCAGCGGTGCGTAGTAGCCGTTGCACAGCTTCAGCCCCATCTGGCCCCAGGTGTCTGACCGGTTGGCCCCCGTGACCACCAGGCGCCCACGGGCTGCCGCCTTCACCAGACCCAGCTTGATGTCCCGGGTGCACCGGTTGCACGCGGGCCCCCCGGCCATGATCCGGTCCTGCAGGGCCTGGCCCAACAGGCACCGCTGCGGCAGCCCGAGGCGCTCCGCCATTTCCAGCACGATCTCGTTACCACGGCGGTACGCGTACTGACCCATGTTCACGGTGACCAACAGCACACGCTCGGGCCCCAGCGCCTCCCGGCACAGGGCCGCGGCCACCGTGCTGTCCAGCCCCCCGCTGAAGGCCACCGCCACGGGCTGCCCCCCGGTGACCTCCCGGACTTCCTCCACCAGTGCCTGTAAGAGACTCACGGCTCCACTGTACGCCACCCGTCAGCCGGTGGCACGATGGGCGCACGCACATTCGATTCGACCTGAAGGAAGGCCGTTCAACAATGTTGAATCAAAACCGGAGCTGGTGAATCCACTGGTAAGGGGGGATGTCGGTGCGGAGCCTGCTGCTCGTATCGGTGGCGGCTGTGCTAGCGGTGGCTGTGGGTCTGCCCGCGGCCAGCGGTCCCGCCACGCCCGCCCCGCGACCCGGCGGCACCCTGATCATCGGTCGGGGGGTCGACTCGGTCACCCTGAGTCCCTACGCCTCCGCTTCACCGGACGCGGAGGTGATCTCCCACGTGGCGGAGACCCTGTACCAGCTCACGCCGGAGGGGCGGATCGAGCCCCTGCTGGCGGAACGCCTGCCCCAGGTGTCCCCGGACGGCCGCAGCATGACCATCCGGCTGCGGCGCGGGATCCGTTTCCACGATGGCACCCCTTTCGACGCGGCTGCGGTTAAGTGGAACTTCGACTTCATCCTCAACCCCGAGAACCGGGCGCCCTTCCGCGCCATCCTCCTCGGGGAGGTCACCAGCGTGGACGTGGTGGACGCGTACACCGTCCGCCTGAACCTGCGCCGGCCCTTCGTGCCGCTGCTCGCACACCTCACCCACGACTTCCTCGCCATCCACAGCCCCACCGCGGTGCAGCGGGCGGGTGGGATGCGGCCGCCCACAGGCGAACCGTACGGCCGTCAGCCCGTGGGGACCGGCCCCTTCCGGTTCCGGGAGTGGGTCCGAGGGGACCGCATCGTGCTGGAACGCAACCCTGACTACTGGGGTCCCCGCAAGCCCCTCCTGGACCAAGTGGTGTTCCGCGCCATCCCCGACGACGGGGCTCGGGTGCTGGCCCTGGAGGGTGGCCAGATCCATGTGGCGGTGCGGGTGCCCCCGCGGGAGACCACCCGGCTCGCCCTGAACCGCGCCCTGCGCATCGACCGGACCAGCAGCGTCAGGACCATCTACATCGCCTTCAACAACCAGAAGCCGCCCTTCACGGACCCCCGGGTCCGGCAGGCTTTCAACTACGCGGTGAACAAGCGGGCCATCGTGCAGACGGTGCTGGGCGGGGCCGCCCGGGTGTCTGACGCGCCCATCTCGCCCGGGATCGTGGGCTACAGCCCGATCCAGCCCGGAGGGTGGCCCTACGACGTAGAGCGCGCGAAGCGGCTACTGGCGGAGGCGGGTCACGGGGCAGGGCTGAACGTCACCCTGCTGCACCCCACGGGCCGGTACGTGCAGGACGCCGCGGTGGCGGCCGCGGTGCAGGCGCAGTTGCGGGCGGCAGGGATCAACGCGCGCCTGCAGACCATGGAGTGGGCTGCGTACCTGAGCTACACCAACCAGCCCGTGGACCGTACCCCCGTGGAGATGTTCATGCTGGGCTGGGGCACGGTCACCGGGGACGCCGACTACGGACTGTTCAGCCTGTTCCACAGCAGCCAGTGGGCCCCCGCCGGGTTCAACCGGTTCTTCTACCGCAATCCGCAGGTGGACCAGCTCCTGGAGGAGGCCCGGGCCATCACCGACCCCGCGCGCCGCGCGGCCACCTACAAGCAGGCCATGGAGCTGATCTGGCGGGACGCCCCGTGGCTGTTCCTCCACAGTGAGTCGCAGGTCACAGGGTTGCGCCGCGAGGTCCAGGGCCTAGTGGTGCACCCCACGGAGCGGGTCCTGGCCCACACCGCCTGGCTCGCGAGGTAGAAACGGGGCCCACGCAAGGGAAGGGGCCGGCTCTGCCGGCCCCTTCCCATTCCGGTAGCATAGGACAGGTGACCCGAGGTGTGGCGCTACGTGCTCAAGCGTGTGCTGCTGGCACTCCCGGTGCTCCTGGGGGTGTCGGTGGTGGTGTTCGTCGCCATCCGCTTGATCCCCGGCGACCCCGCCCAGATCATGGCAGGGCAGGCCGCCACCGAGGAGGTGGTCCGCCAGATCCGACAGTCCCTAGGACTGGACCAGCCTTTGCCCGTGCAGTACCTGTACTTCCTCCGCAGCGTGGTCCGGGGCGACCTGGGTCGGTCCCTGTTCAACGGCGCCCCCGTGGTGGAGGAGCTGCGCCAGCGCTTCCCGAGGACCGTCCGCCTCGCCCTGGCCAGCATGGTGGTGGCTTCCTTGATCGGCATCCCGGCGGGGATTCTGGCCGCCACCCGCCACCTCTCGTGGCTGGATACCCTCGTGATGCTGGTCGCCCTCGTGGGCGTGTCCATGCCCGTGTTCTGGCTCGGGCTCAACCTGATCTTGGTCTTCTCCGTCCGGCTCCAGTGGCTGCCCGCCTTCGGCTACGAGACCTGGCGGCACCTGCTGCTGCCCTCCTTCACCCTGGGCGCGGCCTCCGCGGCCATCGTGGCCCGGATGACCCGCTCCAGCATGCTCGAGGTGTTGGGCCAGGACTACATCCGTACTGCCCGGGCCAAGGGCCTCGCGGAGCGGGTGGTGGTCAACCGCCACGCCCTGCGCAACGCCCTGATCCCCGTGGTGACCGTCCTCGGCCTCCAGCTGGGTACCCTCCTTTCGGGGGCTGTCCTCACGGAGACCGTGTTCGCGTGGCCGGGCATCGGCCGTCTGCTGGTGGACGCGGTGCTGGCCCGCGACTACCCCATCATCCAGGGCGCCACCCTGCTGATCGCGGCCACCTTCGTGGCCCTGAACCTGGCCGTGGACCTGCTGTACGGGCTGCTGGACCCCCGGATCCGCTATGAGTAACGCCCCGCGCCCCTCTGCCGTCGTCGCGGCCGCGGCGGTGGAGCCCGTCGGTCGGGTGCAGGGAGTGGTGTCCACCGGAGCGCTGGTGTGGCGTCGGCTGCGCCGTAGCCGCTCCGCCATGCTGGGGCTGGGCGTCCTCGTGGTCTTCGCCACCTGCGGGGTCCTGGCTCCCTGGATCGCCCCGTACGACCCCTACGCCTCGGACCTGGAGAACAGCCTCAAGCCGCCCAGCAGCCGGCACTGGCTGGGCACCGACGAGCTGGGCCGCGACCTGCTGAGCCGGATCCTGTACGGCGCCCGCCTGTCCATGGTCATCGGCACCATCGCGGTGGCCATCGGCGTGATCCTGGGGGTTCCTCTCGGGCTGCTCTCCGGGTACCTCGGCGGCTGGTTCGACTTGGTCGTGCAGCGGGCCATCGACGTCCTGCTCGCGTTCCCGAGTACCGTCCTGGCCATCCTGCTGGTCACCATCCTGGGGGTGGGCCTGGTGAACGTGATGATCGCCGTGGGGATCGTGTCCGTCCCCACGTACACCCGCCTGGTCCGCGGACAGGTGCTGTCCCTGAAGGAGCAGGAGTTCGTTCACGCCGCCCGGGCCCTGGGCGCCGGGAGCCTGCGCATCGTGTTCCGCCACATCCTCCCCAACACCCTCGCGGTGCTCATCGTCCAGACCACCCTCCAGGTGGCGAGCGCCATCCTGTCTGCCGCGGCCCTAGGATTCCTCGGGTTGGGCGTCCAGCAGCCCACCGCGGAGTGGGGCGCCATGCTGTCGACCGCCCGGCAGCACATCCAGCTGGCCCCGCACACCCTGGTGTTCCCCGGCCTGGCCATCATGTTGACGGTGTTGGGGTTCAACCTGTTCGGGGACGGCCTGCGGGACGCCCTGGACCCGCGGCTGCGGGTGTAACTGGGTCTCTGGCGCTAGGTCTCAGGCACCCTGTAGAATCGGCGGGAGGTGAGGGAAGTGGCCCAGCCACACGTCGTGCGGCGCAAGTTCACGGTGGAGGAGTACCACCTCCTCGCCCGCGCCGGCATCCTCAGGGAGGACGACCGGGTCGAGCTCATCGACGGGGAGGTGGTAGAAATGAGTCCCGTCGGCAGCAGGCACGCGGGCACCGTCAAGCGCCTGCTGGATCGGTTCCTTCCGTTGCAAGTTGCGAGGAGGGCCGTGCTGAGCGTCCAGGACCCCGTCCGCCTGGGTGAGTTCGCGGAGCCCCAGCCTGACCTGGCCCTCCTGCGCCCCCGGGCGGACTTCTACGCCGCCGCCCATCCCACCCCTGACGATGTCTTTCTCCTGGTTAAGGTCGCCGAAACCTCCGCAGACTACGACCGCCAGGTCAAGCTGCCCCTCTACGCCCGCGGGAGCATCGCCGAAGTCTGGCTCGTCGACCTGGAGCACGACCGCATCGAGGTGTACCAGCACCCCTCCCCCGACGGCTGCCGCGACGCCCGCACCGTCAGCCGAGGCCAACTTCTCTCCCCTTCCGCCTTCCCGGATCTGTCCCTCTCGGCAGACGAGCTCCTGGGTTAGCGCTCAGTGGCCGTCGCCGGTCAGGTCCGGCGCCCCTCACCCGCCACGCCGAGACGGCGAGGGCATGACCCGGAGTAAAGACGTGCCGGTGTAAGCCGCTGGAGGGGCACGGCCCGCCGTGTCCCGTGCGGCCGAAGGACTGGCTCTCAGCTCATCGAACCCCAAAAGCTTGTCGACGGCTCACGCGCTCCGGGGAGGCCACCGCCCCATTCGTGAAAGTCCTGGATGTAGAAGCGTCCCCTACAATTGGGACGGAGGGGTGCCGGAGCGGTTGAACGGGGCGGTCTTGAAAACCGCTAGGGTGGAAGCACCCGCGTGGGTTCGAATCCCACCCCCTCCGCCACCGGCCGGATGGCCCAGCCCGCGTCCCCGGACCCTTGCCGGCCCAGGGGCCTACGCCCGGATCCACTCCTTCCGGACGGTGACCCGGTCCACCCGGTCCCGCCGGACCCGGGGCGCGATCCCGGCCTCTGCGGGCACGCGCACCGTCCCGTCCGGCTCCAAGACCACCGGCGGTTCGATCAGGTCCTCCTCAAAGTAACGGTCCGACGCGGAAAGGTCCCCCGGCAGCCGGAAGTTCGGCAGGGAGGCCAGGGCTAGGTTCGCCAGCCGGCCGATCCCCGTCTCCAGCATGCCCCCACACCACACGGGAATGCCGTGCGACGCACACACGTCGTGGGTGTCCAGCGCGGCGGCTAGACCTCCCAGTCGTGCCGGCTTGATGTTCACGACCCGACAGCTGCCCAGTTCGATGGCCTTCCGGGCGTCGTGGGGGTGCACGATGGACTCGTCCAGGCAGACGGCTGTCCGCAGGCGGGCCTGCAGTTTCGCGTGGTCCACGAGGTCGTCCTCGCCGAGGGGCTGCTCAATCAACAGCAGTCCGAACTCGTCTAGGGCCTCGAAGATCGGCGCATCCTCTAGGGCGTAGGCGGAGTTGGCGTCCACCTGCAGGGGGAGGTCGGGGAACTGGCGCCGGATCTCCCGTACCACGCCCACGTCCCAGCCGGGCCGGATCTTCACCTTCACCCGCCGGTAGCCCAGCCCGACGAACTCCTCCACCCGCCGCACGAGCCCAGACACCGTGGGCTCGATGCCCAGGCTCACCCCCACTTCCACCCGCTCCCGCACTCCCCCCAGCAACTCCCGGAGGCTGCGGCCCTCCCGCTGGGCGAAGAGGTCCCACACCGCCGCCTCCAGTCCCGCCTTGGCCATGTGGTGGCGCCGCACGAAGCGCAGGCGCTCCCGCACCTCGCGGGGGTGCGTGAGTTGGGAGCCCAGGACTGCGGGCACGAGGAAGTCTCGCAGCACGTGCCACGCGGTCTCCACCGTCTCCTCGTTGTACAGCGGCGCGGCCATCACCGGTGCTTCGCCCCAGCCCTGCAGGCCGTCCGCGTGCGCACACACGAGCACCGCGCGCTTGACCTCCTCCCGGCCGAAGCTGGTCTCGAACGGGAAGCGCAACGGCAGCTCCACAACACGCAGCTCGACGGCCTCCACCCTCATCGGGACCGCTCCAGCACGTAGAACCCCCTTCCGCCCTCCCGGACGAAGTCCACCGCCGCGTAGCCCTCCCGGAAGCACCGCAGGAAGGCCTGCCGAGTCGCAAGCCTCCACGCCAGGGCCAGCTGCGGGTCGCGCTCCCGCAAGGCGCTGATGGACGCGGGCACCTCCAGCCGAAGCAGAAGACCCGTCGGCCGGTGTACGCGGCCTGGGGCATCACCCTCCGCTTCCAGGACCGCGCGGGTACCTTCCAGCCGCGGCGCCGGCCGGCGGCCCTCCAGCCGCGCCACCACGGGTTCGCTGCTGACCCACCAGTCCACCTCCAGCCGGTCCGTGGGCAGGCCGCGGTTCAGCTCGTCGTCCATCTCGCCGTAGTAGTTGACCTCGTACCGTTCCGCCCGTGCTCCCAGTTTGTGCAGGTTGAAGTAGGCGTTGCGGCTCTGCAGCGGGTCGAACGTCCACACCACGCGTCGGTAGCCCTGCGCCAGCGCCCACTCCCGCTGCGCCAGCTTCAGCCGGTAGCCCACGTCCCGGTCCTGCAGTCCCGGTAGGACCGCGGTCATGTGGGAGTGCAAGACCCGCTCGCCCTGCCGCCAGCCCACGAAAGCGTAGCAGAATCCCACCAGCCGGCCTTCGGAGAACGCTCCGAGCACCACGCCGCCGTTCCGGACCGCGGCCAGCAGCTGGTGGCAGGGGACCACCTCGCGATCGGTCATGCCCCACACCGCCTGCTGCAGACCCTCAACTGCCCGCAGCTCGGCCACCGCCTCGAGGGGGTGGATCTCCATCCGCACGAGGGTGCCCTTCGACCCCACCCGGCAGGTTGCCTGCCACGCTACCGGTGCCCCGGGCTCCATCGGTAGAATGTCCGCGTCAGCCATCCGCGCAGAGGAGGAGGCTATGAGTCCGCTACCGGAAGTGGTCCGCATCCTCCAGTTCGAGGGGCCGTTCCGGGCCACCCGGGTGACGGTACACCCGGTGCTCCTGCAGGATCCCCAGGGCCCCATGTTGGTGGACACGGGCCTGCCCGGCCAGGTGGACACCCTCCGCCAGCTGCTCGCGGAGCACGGCATCCAGCTCGCCCACCTCCGCTGGCTCGTCCTGACCCACCAGGATCTGGACCACATCGGCAACGCACCCCAGGTGGCCGCGGAAAGCGGCGCACAGGTCTGCGCTCACGCCGAAGACGCCCCCTTCATCGAGGGCCACCGCCTGCTCCTCAAACTGTCTGCCCAGCGGCTCGCCAGCCTACCTCCCGAGGCCCGCGCTTTCTTCCAGCAGTGGGCTCACCACCCGCCGCAGGTCCGGGTCTCCCGCCACCTGCAGGACGGCGAGCGTCTACCCACTGCCGGTGGAATCCGGGTGGTTTACACCCCCGGCCACACCCCCGGTCACCTCAGCCTGTACCTGGAGGCCCACCGGGTCCTGGTAGCCGGTGACGCCCTGGTGGTCGCCGACGGACAGTTACAGGGCCCGCGCCCCGAGGTCACCCTGAACATGGAGGAGGCCCTGCGCTCCGTGGCCAAGCTCGCCGCCCTCGAGCCGGAGTACGTGGTCTGCTACCACGGAGGCGTCTTCGGGCCGGGCGCTGCGGCCCGGCTTCGGGAGATCGCCGCCCAGGCAAGGTGACCTCGCGCGCCGTGCGCGGGCTGATCGGCCTCGCAGCCGCGCTGCTTGCCCTGGCCGGCGCTGAGCCCACGGGGCTAACCGCTCCCTGCTCCCACCCCCCGCGGCCGGACGCGCTGCCCCAGGCCCGCGTGGTTCGGGTGGTGGACGGGGACACCGTCCGGGCCCGGTTGGACGGCGGGGAAGAACGGATACGGCTGATCGGGCTGGACGCGCCCGAGCGGTTCCCGGGTCCGAGGCTGGAGCATCAGGCACGTCAGACGGGAGTACCGCCCGAAGCGCTCCGCCGCTGGGCGAACGCCGCGTACACTTTCGCCCGCCGGTCCCTGGCCGGCCGGGCCGTGGGCCTGGAGCTGGACGTCCAGCAGCGAGACGAATTCGGCCGACTCCTCGCGTACGTGTGGACGGGCCGGGTGCTGTTCAACCTCGAGCTAGTCCGGCAAGGGTACGCGTGGGCTCACCCAGTTCCCCCAAACCTGCGCTACGCAGAGCGCTTCACCGCCTGCCAGCAGGACGCGCAGGCGGCGCGGCGAGGACTGTGGGGCCGCTGACCGGCCCTGGGGAACACGCCGCCGAGCGCCTCATCCCCGGCCCGCGTACAGGTTCAGGGGGTGGCGCTGCCACCGTGGCCCCAGCACCCGCTGCAGGCGGTCGAACATCTCCATGTCGTACTGGCCCACCAGGGTAATGGCGGTCCCTGTGGCGCCCGCCCGCGCGGTGCGACCCACCCGGTGTACGTAGGTTTCCACGTCCTCCGGCATGTCAAAGTTGACCACGTGTGACACCCTAGGGAGGTCCAGGCCGCGCGAGGCCACGTTGGTCACCACCAGGACCGGTGTGCGGCCTGACGCGAACGCCCGGAGGGCGGCGAACCTGGCGCCTTGCCGCATGCCCCCGTGGAGGGCGGCCACTCCCAACTGCTCGCGCCCCAGCACGTCCGCCAGCCGCTGCGCGGCCCGCTGCGTCCTGCGGAAGACCAGGGCGGAGCGCACCGGCTCGCTCCGGAGCAGCGCCCGCAGGGCCCGGAGCTTGTCCTGCTCGGCGACTTCCACGTAGAACTGCAGGACTCCGTCCACGGTGGGCACCGGCCCCTCAATCCGCACCCACACGGGGTCCCGCAGCGTCCGTCGGACAAGCCCCGTCACCGCCGAAGGCAGGGTGGCGGAAAACAGCGCTGTCTGCCGCCCCTTCGGCGTGGCACCCAGGATCCGTTCTACGTCGGGCAGAAACCCGACCTCCAGCATGCGGTCCGCCTCGTCCAGCACCGCCATCCGTACCGAGCCCAGGTGCACAGCACCCCGGCCCAGGAAGTCCAGGAGCCGGCCGGGAGTGGCCACCACCACCTGCGGCCGCCGCCGCAACGCGTCCAGCTGGGCTCCCACGGACCCGCCACCGTACAGGCAGGCGAACCGGATCGGCCGTCCCCGTGCCAGAGCCCGCAGGTGTTCTCCCACCTGCAGCGCGAGCTCCCGGGTCGGCACGAGCACGAGGGCCCGCACGGGCTCGCCACCAGGCTCCACCCGCTCCACCACCGGGATCCCGTAGGCCGCCGTCTTACCTGAACCGGTCTGCGCCTGTACCGCCACGTCGCGGCCTGCCAGCAGCAGCGGGACGGCCTGGAGCTGGACGGGAGTCGGAGCCTCCCAACGGAGGGACCGCACCCCCGCCAGCGTCTGCGGGCTCAAGTTCAACGCTGTGAAGGATTCCGGACCCTGACTGGGCGCCCGGCTCCTGTGTGTGGGGAGGGATCCCGCGTGCGAACCCCTCGGAACAGTCGTAGACATTCTTCAGCCTCCTTCGGCCGCGGCCACCGCCGCAGGGTTTCGGTGTCGGCATCCCGTGTCTCGCCCGACCCGTCCCCGACCGAAGAAGGCCCGCGAAACACACACCAGGGTTCTCTCGCACCCCGGGTCCAGCAATGACGACCCTGTTACGCTACCACGTCGCGCTCCAACGCGCAAGCCGCTCTCAACGCACGGCCCGCGCCACCGCGTACGCCGCCCCACGCACGGCGCCCCAAACGGCGAAGACGACCCCTCTGCCACCCCGGGTACCGCCCGGCGCGTGGAAAGTTGCCTCCGCCAGCCGCGCCCTGCGAACTGTCTCCGCATCCCGCAGCTCCTGCCGGATACGCTGCGCGGCCAGCTCCATCAGCAACCACGTGTCGTGTAGCACCCCACACCTCCTCTGTTGTCTGTGGCCTGCACCTGTGTCTTCCGTTCCTGGCCAACCTCCCGTCCCATCAGCACCAACAACACGCCCGCCAAGGTCAGCCCGATCCCTCCCAAGCCCGGCAGGCTCACCGCTTCGCCCATCACCAGCCCCCCTAAGGTCACCGCCACCACAGGGTTGACGTACGCGTGGCTCGTAGCGAGCCCCGGCCGCACCCGCCGCAGGAGGTAGGCGTACGCGCTGAACGCCAGAAGGGAGCCGAATACCGTCAGGTAGCCGGCCGCTACCCAGGCGCGGACGGGTACGGGGCCGTCCAAGCGCTCGCCGCCTAACAGCGACATCCCCAGCAGCGCCGCGCCACCCACGATCATCTGTGCCGCACTCCCCAAGAGCCCTGAGGGGAGTCGCACCCGCTGGCTCCACACGGACCCCGCGGCCCACAGAACCGCCGCGAGGACTAGGGCCGCGGCAGCCGCGGGCTGGCCGCGCAGGCCCTGTTCCCCCTGCAGCAGCGCGACGCCTGCGAACCCGACGAGAAGACCCGAGCGCTCCCACCAGTTGGGCCAGTGGCCCGACAGCCCCGAGAACACCCCGGCCCACAGGGGCACCGTGGCCACGACTACGGACGCGAGCCCGGATGCCACCCACTGCTGCGCGAACGTCACGAGCCCGTTCCCGCCCACGAGGAGCAGCAGGCCCACGACACCTGCCCCCCTCCACTCCGCCACCGTGGGAGCCCGCTCGCCGCGCAAGCGCAGGAACGCGTACAGGGCTAGGCCCGCGACGATGAACCGACCCGCCCCGAGCAGGAACGGGGGGAACCCTTCCAGCGCTACCCGGATGCCGAGGTAGGAGGATCCCCACACGAGGTACACGGTTGCAAGGGCCAGCCATACGCCCCTCTCCCCACCGTCCCGCGCTTCCTGCCCCGCGCTCATCCCGCCTCCTCGCCCCTGGCTCACCATTGGGGGGCAGCGCGGTCCAGCGGGATCTCTCCACCCCGCTGCGCCGCGGTCAGGTCCGCCTCCGCTGAGGCTGCAGCCTCGCAGGCATCTCCGCCAGCCTGGCCCTTAGCATCTCCAGGCTGGCGCGGTCCAGTTCCATCTGGTATGTGTGCAGCCGACCCTGTTCCCCCACCAAACGCTTCGCCACTGGGTAGGCCGCGGCGGACACGTACACTTCCTGTGCGTCCCTCAGGGCCCGCCGAAAGCGGTCCGGGGCGTCGACCCCCACCGCCACCACGGCCAGGTGGCGAACCCCCGCGTTCACCACGAGGGTACGGACTCTGGCAGCCCGCTCACGATCCAGGCAGCAAACCGCCACCCGCGTCCCCGCCGGCAGCTGTGCCAGGGAACGCAGGAACCGAATTTCGAGTCCGGCTCCCAGGCCCACCACTTCCGCGGCGCGCCGGATGACGCGCTGTACTTCCTCGAAGTGGAAGAACGTCGTCACCACGCAACCGACCTGCGCAGCCTGCCGACGGAATCCAGCGGGGTCGCGACGGACGTCGTCCAGGTGCACACCCTCCACCGCCACGCCAAGTTCCCGGGTCAGGGTGCGGCTGTGTTGCTCGATCTCCGGCACGTTGCACTCGACGAATAGCACGCGCCCCTGCATCCGACGCGCCTCCTGCATGCGCGCGAGGGCCCCGGCCGCCTCCGCAAACTCCTCAGGCGTGAACCCCATCTCCGCGGCCCGTTCCAGCGCGCGCTCCACCACCTCCCGCAGGGCCGCCCGCTGCAGCGCCGCTCGCGTCGCCTCGCCATCCGCCACGAAGGTGCCCGCGCCCCGGCGCGACACCAGGTAGCCTTCCTCCTGCAGGCTCGCATAGACCGCGGCCACCGTGTTCCGGTGCACCCGCAGGTGCCGTGCCAGCTCCTGGACGGTGGGCAAGCGGTCTCCAGGCTTGAGCTCGCCCAGGGCCACCAGCCAGCGGATCTGCTCTGCCAGCTGTGCCTGCAGGGGTTCAGCGAGCCGGCTGTCCACCGCCAGGGGAGGGTGTATCGCGGCACGGTTTTGAGCGCTTTTCATAATTGATCGTGACAATATCAGATCCTTGGCCTCCACGCAAGGGGCCCGGGATCCTCCGAACAGACTCCGTGCCGCGGCCAGCGCCGGTAGTTCCCAGCCGGGGCCGACACCGGTTCGCCCCATGCCGGTCGCGTGCGGCTATAATGGGGCCGCTGGCAGTACGCTTGGGGGTGACGCATGGCCCTACCCGAGTTCCGCAACGAGCCCTTCACGGACTTCAGCTCGGAGGCCAATCAGAAGGCCATGCGGGAGGCGATCGCTGCCGTGCAGGCGCGGGTGGGCCTGGACCTCCCCGCGGTCGTGGGGGGCGAGCGGCTGCACGTGCCCGACCGGTTCGAGTCCCGCAACCCCTCGAAGAAGGACGAGGTGGTGGCCCGGGCGCCCCTGGGCTCCCCGGAGCTGGTGGATCGCGCGGTGGAGGTGGCGTGGCTGGCGTTTCCCGTGTGGAAGCGGGTGCCGCCGGAGGAGAAGGCCGCGCTGTTCCTGCGCGCCGCAGAACTGCTACGCCGCCGGAAGTTCGAGGCCGCGGCGTGGATGGTGCTGGAGGTGGGCAAGAACTGGGCGGAGGCTGACGCGGACGTGGCGGAGGCCATCGACCACCTGGAGTACTTCGCCCGGGAGATCCTGCGGTACGCGGAGGGCAAGCCCACGACCCCGCACCCGCAGGAGGTCTCGTACTACACCTACGAGCCGCTGGGGGTGGTGGCGGTCATCCCGCCGTGGAACTTCCCCCTGGCCATCCCCATGGGGATGGCCCTCGGCGCCATCGCGGCCGGGAACACGGTCGTCCTCAAGCCGAGCAGCGACGCCCCAGCCACGGTCTACACCTTCCTCGAGGTGATGGAAGAGGCCGGGCTACCCCCCGGGGTCCTCAACGTGGTGCCCGGCTCCGGTTCGGTCGTCGGAGACTCCCTCGTAACCCACCCACGGGTGCGGATGGTCGCCTTCACCGGCTCCCGGGAGGTGGGCTGCCGGATCTACGAGCAGGCCGCCAGGGTCCAGCCGGGGCAGGTATGGCTCAAGCGGGTCATCGCGGAAATGGGAGGCAAGAACGCGGTGGTGGTCGCGGAGGACGCAGACCTGGAGGAGGCGGTGGCCGCCGCGGTGGTCTCCGGGTACGGGTACCAAGGGCAGAAGTGCTCCGCGGGCTCGCGGCTGGTGGTGACCGGTCCGGTCTACGACCGAGTCGTGGAGGCCTTTGTGGAGCGCGTGCGGGCCCTGCAGGTGGGGCCCGCGAAGGACAACTACCCCGTGGGTCCGGTGATCAACGAGCGCGCGTATCGCACCATCCTGGAGTACATTGAGGTGGGGAAGCGCGAGGGGCGGCTGCTCTGTGGCGGGGAGCCCGCGGACGGGGAAGGCTACTACATCCAGCCCACGGTGTTCGCAGACGTGAGCCCCCATGCCCGGATCGCCCAGGAGGAGATCTTCGGCCCCGTGGTGGCCGTGATCCGCGCGCGCGACTTCGACCACGCTCTGGAGATCGCCAACGCCACGGACTACGGGCTCACGGGGGCGGTGTTCACCCGGGACCCGGACCGCATCGCAAAGGCGCGAGCCGAGTTCCACTGCGGCAATCTGTACATCAACCGGAAGTGCACGGGGGCGCTGGTGGGGGTCCATCCCTTCGGCGGCTTCAACATGAGCGGGACGGACGCCAAGGTCGGCGGCCCCGATTACCTCCTGTACTTCCTGCAGCCCAAGGTGACCAGCATCAAGTACCGCTAGGTTACCGATGCCAGGCCCCCAAAGGCTGCGGGACCGCTGCGACGGGCCCAGGGGGACAGGGCCCCAGGGGACAGGTCCCGGGGGACAGAGCCAAGGGGACGGGGGCAACACCGGCACCCGGGCTGATCCGGCGCGGTGGTATGCTAAAGGACGGGCTTGGGGACGTAGCTCAGCGGGAGAGCACCTGGTTTGCAACCAGGGGGTCGCCGGTTCGAATCCGGTCGTCTCCACCAACGGCGAGCGCGGGGCCCGGTTTCACGCCGACCCGCGGCTGGTTAACACCTGACCGACGGCGCAGACGAACTCGACTCCGGCTGGCCCACCACGTTTCCCGCCGCGGCTCCAGACCCTGGACAGTCCTCAGACGTTCGTCCCCTCTCGGGCCGGGGGAGCCGCGCGGTGGAGCTCTTCCCTGCCGCCTACCCCGCGGCCCACGCCACGAGCCAGGGTACGCAGGCGATCACAGTGATGACCCGCGCCACGTGCAGGGACGCGATGGAGGGTGCGTCCAGTCCCATGTCGTCCGCGGCCATGGAGATTTCCGTCAGGCCCGCGGGTGCGGAGCTGAGGAACGCCACCGGCCACGGCCAGCGCGTCAGGCTTGCCACTCCCCACGCGATGACCGCGGAGACAGCCAGCAGGTAGGCGGTGAGGCCCAGGGCCGGTAAAAGCACCCGCCGTGCGACCTCCGGGTGCCAGGTGGCGGACACCGCCAGGATGATCCCCACCGCCAGCTGCACCCCGCGCCGCACGTGGAGGGACAGTTCCCGCACGGGGCCCCCCGCCAGGCGCAGGGCCGCCACCGCCACCATGGAACCGACCAGGCCTCCCGCTGGCACGCCGAGCCACAGGGCGGCCCAGCCGGCCCCCACCCCCACGGTCAGCGTCACCAGCAGCTCCCTCAACCCTCCACCTCCGCACGGCGCAACCACAGGCGGACCAGCGGCAGGGTCACCAGCAAGGTCGTCACCACGCGCACCAGCTGGACCGTGGTCACCAGATCTACCGGGCGATCCAGGGCCAGGGCGATCAGTATCATCTCCGGCATCCCCCCGGGGGTGGCCGCCAGTAGGGCGGTCCCCCATTCCAGGCCGGCCAAGGTACGGAGCAGCCACGCCCCTCCCACCGCGCCCACCAACGCCGCCAGCACCACCAGGAAGGCCGCCCGCGATGCGCGGCGCACGTTCGGCAAGGTATCCGGGCGGACCCGGGAGCCCAGCGTGACGCCCACCGCGATCTGCAGCCACCGGCGCACCGAGGGATCCACGGGAGGGATCTGCGTCGGGACCAGGGACAAGGCTGCGAGGGCGCCCAGCAAGCCGCCCAGCAGAGCCCCGGCCGGCAGGCGCAGCCGGATCCCTACGAGTCCTCCGGTCACTCCTGCGGCCACCACGAACGCTGCGGCCAGGACCTGCTCCGCGCTCATACCGACCTCACCCAACCTCCGTCCACCACGATGGTCTGGCCCGTGACGTAGCTGGCCCGCGGAGAGGCCAAGAAGGCCACCACCGCCGCCACCTCATCCGGCCGCCCGTGGCGGCCCAGGGGCACGTCCTCCGCGTCCTCCGCCACCGCCTCCTGAAGCGGGATCCCCCGACGCGCCGCCAGTTCTTCCAGACGCCGCAGTCTGCGTTCCGTAAGGATGCGTCCGGGGGCCACGCAGTTGACCGTTAGGCGGGGGGCCAGCTCCTCTGCCAGGCTCGCCGTGAGGTTCGCCAACGCCGCCTTCGCCGCGTTGGACGGCGCCTGGCCGGGGTGCGGGCGCTTCCCGGACGCCGCGCCCAGCAGCACGATCCGGCCCCCCTCCCGCAGGTAGGGTAACACCAGACGGATCACACGCACGGCGGCGAGGAGGTTCAACTCGAGGGCGTCGCGCCACACTTCCTCCGTAGCCTCCGCGAAGGGCACCCGGACCCCGCTTCCGGCCACGTGCACGACCGCCTCAAGCCCATCCCCACACACCTGCCGCAGGGCCGCGGCCGTCTGCTCGGCGTCGGTCACGTCAGCGACGCTCCACTCCACCTCCCCACCCTGCTTCCGGATTTCCTCCGCCAACCGCGCCAGCGCCTCTCCGTCGCGGGCCACCAACCTCAGTCGGGCTCCCTCCTCCGCCAGCAACCGGGTCACCGCGCGGCCGACGCCCCGGCTCGCTCCCACCACCAGCACGCGCTGACCTCGCAGTCCGAGATCCACTCCACCACCTCGGGAATCCTTCAGGCCCTTGCAGGGTCGGGCGCTTTTCCGTCCCAGCTCCGCCGCGTTCCTAACCGGCCGCCCTTTCCGCCAGCCCCTGCGCAGCGCGGGCCACCAACCGGCGCTCCTCCCGAATGCGCCGGAGGATGGGCCAGGTGAAGGTCAACACCGCGAGCGCCAGCAGCAGGGCCGAAATGGGGCGCGTGAAGAACACCCAGGGATCACCGAGAGAGATCAGCAGCGACCGGCGCAGGTTCGCCTCCACCATGAAGCCCAGCACGAAGCCCAGGACCATGGCGAGTACGTTGTAGCCGTACCGGCGCATGAAGTAGCCCACCAGTCCGGTCAGCAGGACGATCCATACCTCCACCATGCTGTTGTTGATCGAGTAGGCACCCACCAGGACCAGTCCCAGGATCCCGGCCAGCAGGAAGGGGCGACGCACATTGACCAGGGCGATGGACGGCCGCAGGGCCAGCAACCCCAGCCCGAGCATGAACAGGTTGGCCACCAGCAGTCCCACGAACAGCCCGTAGACCACGTGCGGGGTCCGGTCGAACAGGGCCGGACCCGGCTGCAGGCCGTGGAGCATCATCCCCGCGAGGAGGATGGCTGCGGAGTTGGAACCGGGGATCCCGAAGGTCAGCAGGGGGATGAGGGCCGTCGCCGTGACCACGTTGTTCGCCGTCTCCGGTGCGGCCACTCCCTCCAGGGAGCCCCGGCCGAACTCCTCGGGGTGTTTGGACCACCGCTTCGCCTCGTTGTAGGCGATGAACGACGCGATGGCCCCGCCCCCGCCCGGGAGCAGGCCCTCGATGGTTCCGAAGACGATCCCAATCAAGGTGGCTACCCGCAGCCGCCACAGCTCCAGCAGGGAGGGCAGCTTGGTTGTGTATCGGCCCCGGATCCGCTCCCAGTCCACCCCCTCGGCAACCTGGTAGAAGATCTCGGATACCGCGAACAGCCCGATCATGCCCGCCGCGGCCGCCACCCCTCCGACCAGGTCCACGCTGCCGAAGGTGAACCGCGGGGTCCCGCTGAAAGGGTCGGTCCCCACCGTGGCCAGCATCAAACCCAGCACCGCGGAGATCCCGCCCTTGACCAGGTCCCGGCCCACGAAGCTGCTGATGAGGGCTAAGCCGAAAACCCCGAAGGCGAAGTACTCCGGCGGGCCGAAGGCCAGCGCGATCCGGGATAGCGGGACCGCGAAGGCCACGAGGAGGAATACGCCCGCGATTCCCCCTACGGTCCCGGTCACCAGCGAAACCCCGAGGGCCTTGCCGCTCTGTCCGCGCTGGTGAAGCGCATACCCGTCCACCACGGTGATGGCGGAGCCAGGAGTCCCGGGCGTGCTGATCAGGATCGCGGTGATGGATCCACCGTACATGGCTCCCACGTACACACCCGCCAGCATCATGAGGGCCACTGCGGGATCCATGCCGAAGGTGAACGGAAGGAGCAACGCCATGGCGATGGATCCGGAGATTCCCGGCAGCGCCCCGCCGAGGATCCCCCAGGCGACCCCCAACAGGGTCATCAGCAGGGCGTACGGCTGCAACGCCACCTGCGCACCAAGGGCGAACCGCTCCAGCATCACAGCCTCCCTAACGGGCCGGGCGGCAACAGCACCCCTAGGAGCCGGCCGAACACCCCGTACAGGGCCGCGGTGATCCCCGCCGCCACCAGGACCAGCGGAACCGGCTCCCGGACTCCTAGGCAGACCAGCACCGCTGCCAGGAACGCTGGCGTTGCCAGCAGGAACCCAACCCTGGGCATCACCAGAGCGTAGGCCACCAGTAGGACCACGGTGCCGGCGAGCAGCCCGACCCGGGCCGGCGGGGGTGGACTGGCCTCCGACCTTCCCGCGGTGGCGCGGGCCAGCAGCGCCAGCGCCAACAGGGCCAGGGCCCCGGCGAGCAGCCTCGGCATGAACGCCGGACCAAGCCGGTCGCTGGCGAAGCCGCGCACGATGAACAGGGACTGGTGGAAGTACACTGCGGCGACAGCCAGCAAGGTCAAGCCCGCCACCAGGTCAGCCCTGCGCACCCCTCCCTCCTACTGGATCAACCCGATGGACTTCAGGTACCGACGGAGGGTCATGTTCATCCGGTCCAAATACAGCTTGTACTGCACGTGGTCCATGTAGGCAGGCACCAAATACACCGACCGGTAGTACATCTGGTAGGAGGGCTTGCGGAGCACCTGCTGGACGGCCCGCTCCCAAAAGGCGACCGCCTCTGGGTCCATGCCCTTGGGGCCCAGCAGCCCGCGGAATTTCTCCACCACCACGGGCAAGCCCAGCTCCTTCGCGGTCGGGATGGTGGTCCCCGGGATGCGCTGCTCCGTGAAGGAGTTCAGCACCCGCACCTTGCCCGCCTGCACCTGGGAGGCGATCTCCGCGTACTCGCCCACGCCCAGGTCCACGTGGCCTCCCAGGACGGCCACCAACAGGTCGCCCCCGCCCTCGAAGGTCACGGGCTGTACCTTTACCTTCGCCGCGGCCATGAGGTGGTAGGCGATCATGTGCTCCACGGATCCTGGCGTGGCAGCCCCGAACCGGATCTGGCCAGGCCGGCGCGCCGCCTCGTCCACCACGTCCTTCAGGCTCTTCCAAGGAGACTCCGCCCGCACGTACAGGATCATGGGGTCGAAGAAGACGTTGGCCACGGGCTGCAGGTCAAGGTACGAGTACTGGGTCTTCGTGAGGAGCGGCGTCTGGAGCATGGTGGGGGTGGCGCCGTACAGGACGTAGCCGTCCTTGGGGCTGGTGGCCACGTACGCCACCGCGCGGGCCGAGGCGCCACCGGGACGGTTCTCCACCACCAGGGGCACCGGGACGATGCCCTCCAGGTGCTTGGCCAGGTTGCGGAGGAAGATGTCCCCACCCGCACCCGGGCTCGAGTGGGTCACCAGCACCACCGGTTTGGTCGGGTACCGGCTCTGCCCCAGGGCCGCCACGCTCACGGCGGCTACCAGGACGCCCGCAATCAACGACCAGACCGCGTTCCGCTTCATCGACCATCCCCCCTTCCCTCGTCAGACCAGTCCGCTTGCGAACAACGGCTCTCCGTCCTGCAGCACGACCTCTCCGTCTAGGGCGACCGTGGGGCGCAGCAGGATGATGTCGAGGTGCACGCTGCTCTCCACGGTACCCGCCAGGCTGAGGTTGTCGCCCAGGGCCACGTGGGCCTGGCCCAGCCGTTTCTTCACTTCCCGGCTCTTGGGAATCACCCGGCAGGCGGGGTTGGTGCCCAGGGCCAGCTCCGCGGCGAAGTTCCGGGCGCCGGGATCCTTGCGCTCCAGGATCTCCCTCAGGGTCTGCGCTTCCACGCCCCCCTCCACCCGCACGATCCGCCCGCCTTCCACCTCCAGGCGGAACGGCTCCCGGACCCGGCCGACCTTCTCGATGAGGTAGGGAGCCACCAGAACCCCCTGCGTGGTGCCCTCTACGGGCGCGATGGCCGCCTCGCCGTCGGGCAACCCTGAGAACTGGCCCGGCTCCCGGGCGAACCCCGACAGCCCGAACGCGGGCCGGCCATCTAGGTCCATGCGCAGGTCTGTCCCTTCGGGAGTGGTGATGCGGGCGGTGCGGGCGGCGGTGAGGAGCTCCACAGCCCGACGGGTGATGCGGTCCACCACCTCGTAGTCCGCGGTCATGCCGCCCCGGACCATCATCTCCTCGTCCACCTCGCGGACGTTGCAGACGCGGGCGCCCGCCCGCAGGGCCTCCCGCTCCGCGTTCGTATGGGTCATGGAGTGGGTGGTCTGCACGATCACCGCGTCCGCTTCCCGCATGGCCGCGGCCACCGCGGGTGGGGGCTCCTCGCCGCCCATCTCCCGCGCGTTCATGGCCACCACCACCACCTCGCAGCCCAAGAGGGTCCCCGCCGCAGCCAGGAGGTCTGTGATGGTACGGGGCCGCTCGAAGTCGGTCACGATCACCACCCGTTCCCCGGGGCGGACCGCCAGCACCTGCTCGAACACGCGGCGTGCGGTGATGGCCATCTTGGGATTCACCGGTTGCCCTCCTCCGTGAGCTGTCGCCGGGCCGCCTCCCACGCCCGCAGGATGTGCCGTTCCATGGCCTCACGGGCGCCGTCCGGGTTTCCCGCGCGAAGCCGCTCCACGATCTCCCGGTGCTCGGCTACAGACTGCGGCGGCCGGCCCGGCAACGACAGCGACTCCACCCGCAGCAGGATGATGCGGTTGCGCAGGTTGTCGATCAGGGACTCCAGCAGGGCGTTGCCACACCGGCGAGCCAGCTCGTCGTGGAACGTGTTGTTGGCCGCCAGCACCGCCCGTACGTCGCCCGCCTGGACCGCCTCCTCCGCTTCCCGCACGCAGCGTTCGAGGCAGGCCACGTCCTCCGCCTGAGCCCGGGCCGCCAGCAGGCGCGTGGCCTGTCCCTCCAAGGCCGCCCGGACTTCGTACAGCTGCTGGGCGTCCTGGAGGGTCGGCCGCGTCACCACCGGGCCCCGGTACGGGACGGTGGTGACGAGCCCCTCCAACTCCAACTTGCGCAGCGCTTCCCGGATCGGGGTGCGACTCACTCCCAGCAGCTCCACCAGCTCCCGCTCCACCAGCCGCTGGCCGGGCTGGAACCGACCGGACAGGATCGCCTCGCGCAGCTTCTCCAGCACCCGCTCCCGGGTCGGACGCGCCTCCACCAGCAGGCTGCTCTTCACCGAAGTACCTCCAGGACCGCCTCCGTGACCTGGCCCGTGCTCGCCCGCCCGCCCAGGTCAGGAGTGCGCACGTCGGGTTCCCGCACAACCCTGCAGACGGCGTCGAACACCGCCGCCGACGCCTGCGCTTCCCCGAGGTGATCCAGCATCAGGGACACCGACCAGAAGGTGGCCAAGGGGTTGGCGACGCCCCGCCCCGCGATGTCCGGCGCGGAGCCGTGGACGGGCTCGAACAGAGACGGGAACCGCCGGGTGGGGTCCAGGTTGGCACTGGCGGCCAGCCCCAGGCTCCCCTGCAGGGCTGCCCCTAGGTCCGTGAGGATGTCCGCGTACAGGTTCGAACCCACCACCACGTCGAAGCGCTGGGGGTTGAGCACCATATGGTACGCCGCCGCGTCCACGTGGAGCCTCCAGACCTCCACCTCCGGGTAGTCGCGGGCCACCCGCTCCGTGACCTCGTCCCAGAGAACCGCGGTGTACTGCAGGGCGTTGGACTTGGTGATGGACGCCAGACGCCGGCGGCGTCGCTGGGCCAGCTCGAAGGCGTAGCGGAGGACGCGCTCGGTCCCGCGGCGCGTGTACACGGCGGTCTGCAAGGCGACCTCGTCCGGCGTCCCCTCCGCCACGCGCCCTCCCACGCCCGCGTACTCGCCCTCCGTGTTCTCCCGAACGAACACCATGTCCACGTCCGCGGGCCCACGCCCCGCGAGCGGGCCGGGCACTCCTTCCAGCAGCCGTACGGGGCGCAGGTTCACATAGAGGTCGAAGCCCTTGCGGATCCGCAGCAGCAGGCCCCACAGGGACACGTGGTCTGGGACGCGAGGATCCCCCACGGCACCGAGGAGGATGGCGTCGAAGGCCCGGAGCTGCTCGAGGCCGTCGGAGGGCATCATCACCCCGTGCTGGAGGTAGTACCCGCAACCCCACGGGAACTCCACCGTGTCCACGCTGAAGCGAAACCGGCGCGCCGCGGCCCGCAGCACCCGCACGCCTTCCGGGATCACCTCTCGGCCGATGCCGTCCCCCGGGATCACCGCCACGCGGTACGTCCTCACGGGGCGTCACCCTCCAGCAGGGGCACCAGGTCCGCCACGGTGTGTCCCCGGACGTTCCACAGGGCGTCCAGCAGCCGGCGCGCCCGCTCCGCCGGCATGACCAGGGCCGCGCACTCCAGGAACTTTTCCGACACCTCCTCGCGGGACAGGGGCTTGCGCGGGTGTCCGCGGGCCATGTCCGCCCGACCTGACAGAACGCGGCCGTCACGGAGGTGGATCGCCACCTTCATCCGCATCTCGTTGTACCCCAGGGCCTCGATCTCAGGGTCCACGTACACGTGCACGCGCTCCATGAGCGCCCGCACCTGCGGGTCCCGGACCCGGTCGTCCGTGAACTGAGCCAGTCCGGCCCGCCGGTCCACCACCCCCACGGCCATCTGGAACTGCAGGCTGAACTTGGCCTCCAGGGCCGTCTGCGGCCGGGTGTGGATGAGGGCGTTGGGCACGTGGGAGTTCACCCCGACCTCGATGCGCTCCACGTCCTCGGGCCGCACCTCGTGCTCCCGGACCAGCTCCAGCAGGACGTCCTGCGCCGGGTGGGACAGCGACCCGGACGGGTACGGCTTGATGGAGATCCCGGGACTTTCGAAGAAGTAGGGGTTCCCCAGCCTGCCCTCGATCTTCGAGGCGTCGTAGCCGCCCGCGGCGGCGCTGTAGAAGCCGCGCTTGGCCTCCAGGATGTTGGTGGCCGCGGTCCAGCCTCGCCGGGCTAACAGTACCGCCAGCACCCCGTTCTCCGCGGCGCGGCCCGCGTGGAACGGTTTGGTCATGGTGCCAAAGTTCTCCCGGAGGCCTGCAGCCATGCTGGCAGCCAGACCGAACGCCCGAAGGGTCTGGTCCAGGTCGCACCGGAGAAGCCGCGCCGCGGCCGCGCACGCCCCGAAGGTGCCCAGGGTGCCCGTGGAGTGGAACCCATCTCGGTAGTGCCGCGGATCCACCGCATCCGCGGTCCTGCAGGCCACCTCGACGCCCACCACGTACGCGCCCAGGAACTCCGCCCCCGAAGCTCCCACATACTCCGCCGCAGCGAGGGCGGCCGGCAGGACCGGTGCGGTGGGGTGGGTGAGGAGGCCGTAGACGCTACGCGGGTCGGTGGCCAGCTGGGTGTCGTCGTAGTCCAGGGCGTGGGCCGCGGTACCGTTGGCCCACGCGGCCAGTTGCAAGGGCGCCCGCAGCCTCGAGCCCACCACCACGGCCTGAGGCTTGCCGCCCAGCTCTCGCAGGTGCTCGCGGGAGATCCGGCCAGACTCTGCGGCCGCGCCCGCCAGCATGACCGCCACCCCGTCCACCAAGTGGCGGGTGGCCCTTTCCAGCACCGAATCAGGAACCGGAGGGTTCTCCAGCACGAAGCGCGCGATCTCAGCGGTCAGGCCCACGACGTGCCTCCAAGAGCTGGATCTGGTGTACTGTATACAGCATACCCCTGCCGATTCCTCCCGGCCGGAGGTGGAAAGTTGGCAAGACTCGCTATCGCCATGGGAGACCCGTCGGGGATCGGGCCCGAGGTGCTGGCAAAGGCACTGGCGCAGCCCCTGGACTGTCCGCACGTCGTGATCGGGGATCGGGACGTGTGGACACGAGCCTGTCAAGTGGTCGGTGCCGACCTCTCCCTGGCGCCAGCCGACGGTCCCGCTCGGCGTCCGGGTGCGATTCCGTTCCTCCAGGTGGACCCGCCCGTCACGGGGTGGGTAGCGGGCCGGGCGTCCGAGGAGGCCGGCAGGACAGCTGCCGCCTGGCTGCAGGCTGCGGTCCAGCTGGCGCTTTCGGGCCTCGCGGACGCCGTGGTGTTCGCGCCCCTCAACAAGCAAGCCCTGCGCCTAGCGGGCTTTGGGGTCAGCGACGAGTACGAGCTCGTGGCACGCCTGGCCGGCGTGGCGGAACACGACGAGGTGAACGTGATCCCTCACCCCGCGGGTTCCGGTCTGCTGTGGGTGGCGCGGGCCACCTCCCACGTGCCGCTCCGGGAAGTCCCCTCCCTGCTGGACGAACAGCGGGTGCTGCGGGCGGTCCGCCTGGCGCACTGTATGGCCCGGAGGGGAGGGAGCCAGCAGCCGCGGGTAGGAGTGGCCGCCCTCAACCCGCACGCGGGCGAGGGCGGGACCCTGGGCGACGAAGAGGTGCGGCTCCTCCTCCCCGCCATCCGGAAAGCCCAGGACGAGGGGCTGGCGGTCTCCGGCCCCTACCCAGCCGACCACATCTTCCGTATCGCACGGTCGGGTGCCCTGGACGCGGTGGTGGCCCTGTACCACGACCAGGCGCAGATCGCCACGAAGCTGCTGGGTTTCGACCGCGGCGTGTCCGTGGGCGTCGGCTACCCCTTCGTCATGACGACACCGTCCCACGGCACCGCCTTCGACCTCGTGGGTACCGGCCGCGCGGACCCACGGCCGATGCGCCAGGCTCTGGAGCTGGCGGCAATCCTGGCGTCTGCGGAAAGCGCCAGGTAGTTAGTGGCGTGCCCCCGAAGCCCTCCCCCCCGCGGGCCGAGGGGCTCAGCCGCCGTAGCGGTCTGCCAGGGTCCGCCAGAGGTGCGTGTCCACCAGGCGGTCCCGCTCGTCTTCGGGAGCAAGGGCCGCGCTGTCTACGAACCCCTCCTCCCGCAGCCGCTCCGCAACCCTCCGCACGGCTGCCAGGGCAGCGCGCTGCAGCTCGCCCGCGTAGATGGCCAGGCGGCACCCAGCTTCCTGGAGGTCGTCCGGCCGCCACCGCGCACCCGAGGGCACGTTGACCACCAGGGGCCTGGGCAGGCGGCGGGCCACCTCCGCCACCTCCTCCAGACTGCGCAGGCCCTGGACGAATAGCGCTTCCGCCCCCGCCTCGGCGTAGGCGTTCGCGCGGTCGACTGCCGCCTCCAGGCCCTCCACGGCCCGGGCGTCGGTGCGGGCGATGACCACAAGCCCGTCCCGACGGGCCTCCACGGCGGCGCGCACCCGCGCGACCATCTCCTCGGGAGACACCAGGCGGATCCCCTCGTACTGGCCGCAGCGCTTGGGAAGCGTCTGGTCTTCCAGGTGCAGCGCCGCCGCGCCTGCCTCCTCCCACTCCCGAACCGTCCGGTGGACGTTGAGCAGCCCGCCGTAGCCGGTGTCCGCATCGGCTACCACGGGGAGGCGGGTGGCCCGGCAGACGCGGCGCAGCACCTCCGCCACCTCCCAGAGGCTTACCAACCCCAGGTCCGGGAAACCGAGGGTGCGGGCGATGGCACCGCCGCTGGCGTACACGGCTTCGAACCCGCAGACCTCCACGAGGCGAGCGGAGAGCGCGTCGAAGACCCCCGGCGCCACGAGGAGAGGGCCCTCCTGCAGGCGCCGCCGCAGCCAGTCCCGCCTCTGGCTCGGACTCATATGCGTTCCCTGCTTACGCCCCCGGGTTGGGGGACCGTCACCGGGGTCCGGAGGCGCTGCAGGGCCACCACTGCCGCAAGCAGTCCAAAGCCCGCGGTGTCCGTGAGGAGGCCGGGCTTGATGAGCAACAAGGCGGCGCCGAACAAAAGCAAGCGTTCCAACGGGGCAGCCGGCCTGAGCAGGTAGCCCACCACCGCACCGCCCAGGCACAGGGTCCCGATCGTTCCCGTGACGAACGCCCACAGCACCTCGTACCAGTGGCCCTGCATGAGCAGGGCGGGCCCGAACACGAACATGTACGGCACGATGAAGCCCGCCAGCGCGAAACGCACCGACTGCCAGCCCGTCTCCCACATGGGCGCCCGGGCAAGGCTGGCGGCCGCGAAGCTGGCCAGGGCCACCGGCGGGGTCAGCGCCGACAGGCAGGCGAAGTAGAAGAGGAACAGGTGCGCGGCCATGGGAGGAATCCCGGCCTGCACCAGGGCCGGTGCGAGCGTGCTGGCCATGATGGCGTACGCGGCGGTGGTGGGAAGTCCCATCCCCAGAAGCAGCGCCACCAACATGGCCACCACAAGCATGGGCACCACATTGCCGCCCGCGAGGGTGAGGAGCGCCAGCGACAGCTTGCCGCCCAGGCCGGTAAGGGACAGGATCCCCACCACCATCCCCGCGGCCGCGGTGGTGGCCGCGATCTCCACCGACCTCCAGGACCCGTCATACAGCGCGTCCACCAAGCGGCGGATACCCTCCCGGGCCTCGGGGCGCCACGCGTACACCCCGGCCACGGTAGCGCAGCCGACCAGAAAGCTCCACAGGGACGGTGCGCCCAGCCGGCTCGCCACCCCGTACGCCACCGCCGCCAGCAGCACCCACGGGTGCGCCACCCGCTCCCCGCGTCCGGCCCACGAGGCCACCACGGTGGCGGCGAGTCCCCACAGGGCCGCACGGAAGGGCGACTGGTCGAACCCCATGATGAGGACGAGGATGAGGGCAATTGGCCCCAGGAGGAACCCCTGCTGGACCAGCACCGCGCCCAGCTTCGGCAGCCGGTCCCGCGGCAACCCCCGCAGCCCGTTGCGCGCCGAGTAGAAGTCGATCATCCAGTAGGCCGCCACGTAGTACAGCAGCGCGGGGATCAGGGCCGACAGAGCCACCCGGGAGTAGGGGACCCCGAGGATGTCTGCCATGAGGAACGCCGCGGCCCCCATCACGGGCGGCATCAGCTGCCCGCCCGTGGAGTTCATCGCCTCGATGGCCCCCGCCACCGAAGGGCGGAACCCTGTGGACTTCATCAACGGCACGTTGATCACGCCGTCCACCATCACGTTGGCCGCGGACGACCCCGAGGCGGTGCCGAACAGCGCGCTGGTGAGGATGGATACCTTGGCGGGGCCACCCCGCCGGTGGCCCGCCAGGCTCAGGCCCAGGTTGACGATGAACTTTCCGATCCCCGAGGCCTCCAGGAACGCCCCGAACAGGATGAACAGGTACACGTACCGTGCGGAGGCCGCGATGGGCGCGCTGTAGATGCCGTTGTCGCTGAACAGGAACGAGATGGTGGTGCTGAAGGGGAAGCCATTGTGTCGGAACAGGCTCGGCAGGTAGGGGCCGAGGAACGCGTACAGCACGAATAGCCCACCCAGGATGGGCATGGCCCACCCCGAGGTCCGCCGAACCATCTCCACCACGACGACCAGCAGCAACAAGCCCACCCCCACGTCCGCAAGGGTGGGCATGACACCTGCCCGGTTCGTCAGCTCCGAGAAGAACAGCAGCTGATACACCACCACCCCCACGCTGGCCACGGCGAGGAGGAGGTCCCAGGCGGTGGGGGTCGCCGACGCCTGTCCCCTGCGCGCGGGCAGGAGCAGGAACACCAGGAGGGACGCGAACATCAGGTGGAAGGCGTACATCTTCTGAGGGTCGGTGGAGTAGAAGCCCAGCACCGCCACGTGGTAGAGGGCCATAGCCACGCCCACTACGCGGGCCACCAACCACCACCGACCCGACAGCTGCCTTCCCCGGAGCTCCTCGGTGGGTCCCAGCTGTTCCTCGGTGACGGTCAGGGTCCCTGCTCCAGGCTCCCCGCGCGCCTCCATCCCCGTCTCCCCCGGCGAGGAGTCGACCTTCCGTCGGCCTTAGCGGGGCGGCTGGTGCGCGGGGCGCAGCTGCACGCCCCGTTCCCGGTAGTACCGCAGGGCGCCCGGGTGCAGGGGGGCGTTGATGTAGTAGATGTTGACGGGCAGGGTCTCCGCCCCCGTGGGGTGCACCTGCTCCAGCAGCTCGCGGTTGTCGAAAATGGTCTTCGTCAGCTCGTACACGAAGTCCTCAGGCATGTCCTTGTGCACGATGGCTCCGTTCCACATCTGCACAGTCCGGAGCACGTAGTCCTGGCCGCGGTACACGTTGGCCCGGATGGCAGCCGGCGCCAGGTAAGGGTACTGGCCGGTCAACCGCGCGATCTGCTCAGGGTTCGGGGCCACAAACCTCGTCGGGCGCGTCAGGGACAGTTCCACCCATGCCGGGACCGGGATCCCGATGGTGATACAGCTGGCGTCGATCAGGCCGTCCCGTAGGGCATTGGCGCCCTCCGCGAGGGAAAGATTCACGATCCGGGCAGGACGGATGTTTAGAAGCTCGAACGCCTTCAGGGAGACGAACTCGCCGGATCCTCCACGGGGTCCCACGTCCACGATCCGGCCCTGCAGGTCGCTGAAGGTGCGTACCGGGCCATCGCCCCGTACGACGCAGTGGTAATACGAGGTGTACATCGGCCAGGTGAAACGGATGGCGTCGTGGCGGACCCCCCGGGCCCAGCCAATTCCCTGCATCCCTTCGTACGCGGGCCCCATGGTGGTGAGCCCCAGCTCGATCTGCTTGGCCTGGACCAGCTGGATGTTCTGCACGGGCCCGCCCGTGACCCGGTTGGAGGCGGGGATCCCCAGTTTCTCCTGGATCACCTTGGCGTAGCCGCCCGCCACCACGTAGTACACCCCGCCGATGGACGCCGAGCCGATGGTGATGCTTCGTGGCCAGTTGGCCCGGACCTGGCCCCAAACGGGGACCGCGACGGCAAGCGCCAACGCAGCCCCCACACAGCGAACGACCCACCGCTTCACGCGGCTCCCCCCTTTCCGGTTGTCCGGCTATGCTACGGTACGCGCCACCCCGAGTCGACTCCTGCCGGCCCGCCTTCCCGGCGCCGTAGGGACCTCACCAGCACTGCCCCTGCCTGCCGCACATGTCGGCGCATGGCGGCGCCCGCGCCCCTGCTGGACCGCGCTTCCAGCTGACGGAGGATCTCCGCGTGGTCCCGCACCAGGCGGGGGAGCTGCTCAGGCAACGCCAGGGCCGCCAGGGGCGCTAGCCCGGACCACACCGCTTCGATGGCCCGCACCAGCCGCGGGTTGCCGCACGCGCGATAGATGGAGAAGTGGAACTGCTGGTTGTACTCCACGAACGCATCCGTGTCCCCCGCACGGGCCGCCTCCTCGAGCACCCCGTGGAGGTGCCGGAGTTCCGCCAGTTCGTCCGGGCGCAGCCGGCCTGCGGCCCGAGCGGTCGCAGGCGGCTCCAGCAACAGCCGGACCTCGTACAGCTGGGCCACCTCCTCAGGGCCCCACCGCACCACGTGGTACGTACCGCGGCCGTCCGCTTCCACCAGGCCGTCCCGCTCCAGCTGACGCAGGGCGTCCCGCACGGGCAACCGGCTGGTCCCCAGCCGACCCGCCAGCTCCTCCTGCACCAGCCGCTGCCCCGGTACCAACTCCCCCCGAACGATGGCCCGGCGTAGGGCGCGGTACACCTGCTCGTCCAGCCGTACCCGTTCCACCGCTGCCAGTAGGGTCGCCATGGCCGGTTGACAGTCTACCGTATACCGAATACCTTGACAACGTGGCGCCCCGACGGCTGCCCGTGGGTGAGGTGCGGGAGGCGGTGGTGGCCCTCCTGCGGGACTCGGTCACCCGACTGCCCCCGGACTATCTGGAGGCGCTGCGGGAAGCCGAGGCCCGTGAGGAGTCGCCTCTCGGACGCCGGATGCTCCGCATGCTGCTGGAAAACGCGGAGCTGGCGGAGCGGGAACGGGTCGCCACCTGTCAGGACACGGGCATCCCCGTGTTCTTCGTGCAGGTCGGCCAGGACGTCCACCTCACCGACGGGTCGCTGGCAGAGGCCCTGGAAGAAGCGGTCCGGGAGGCGTACCGCGGCTTTCGCAAGTCCGTGGTCCGGGATCCCCTGCTCCGGGAGAACACCGGAGACAACACCCCTCCGGTGGTGCACTACGAGATCGTGCCCGGAGACCGGGTGCGCATCGCCGCGCTGGTGAAGGGGTTCGGGGCGGAGATGACCAGTGCCCTGCGCATGCTCCCGGCCACCGCGGGCGAGACGGAAGTGAAGCGCTTCGTGGTGGAGGTGGTGCAGCGGGCGGGCCCCAACGCGTGCCCTCCCGTGATCGTGGGCGTGGGGCTCGGCAGCTCCTTCGACGGGGTCGCCCTGCTGGCCAAGAAGGCCCTGCTACGGCCCCTTGGGGTCCCGAACCCCAAGCCGCACCTGGCGCGGTTGGAGCGGGAACTCCTGGAGGCCATCAACGCCACCGGGTTGGGGCCCCAGGGCCTGGGAGGTCGCTTTACCGCGCTCGCGGTCCACGTGGAGAGCTCCCCGACCCACATCGCGGCGCTGCCTGTGGCCGTGAACCTGAACTGCTCCGCGCCCCGCCGGGCGGAGGTGGTGCTGTGAGGGAGTGGCACCTGCGCACGCCGCTGCGAGAGGAGGACGTAGTCCGCCTGCGCGCCGGCGATTGGGTGTACCTGTCCGGTGTCGTGTACGGAGCCCGGGACGTGGCCCACCAGCGCATGGCAGAGGCCCTGCTCCGAGGCGAGGCGCTCCCGATTCCCCTAGAAGGCCAGGTGCTGTACTACGTGGGCCCGGCTCCCGCAAAGACAGGGTGGGCCGTGGGGCCTGCCGGGCCGACCACCAGCGGCCGCATGGACCCGTTCACGGTTCCGCTCCTCGAGCGGGGCCTCAAAGCCACCGTGGGGAAAGGCACGCGATCCCAAGAGGTGAAGGAGGCGCTCGTGCGCTGCCGGGCGGTCTACCTCGCCACGGTGGGCGGAGCGGCGGCGCTGCTCGCCCGGCACATCGTCCGGGCCCATCCCGTGGCCTACCAGGAGCTGGGGACGGAGGCCATCTGGGAGCTGGAGTTCCGCGAGTTCCCCGCCGTGGTGGTCAACGACGCCCACGGCGGGGACCTGTACGCGATCGCCTCGCAGCCGTATGCCCGGTCCTGACCCGTACCGCGACCTCCGGGACGGGGTGCGCAAGCTGTGCGCCCGCTTCCCCGACAGCTACTGGCGGGAGCTGGACGAACAGGGTGCGTACCCGGAAGCGTTCGTCCGGGCCATGACCGACGCCGGGTACCTGGCCGCCTTAATCCCACCCGAGTACGGGGGTGCGGGGTTGGGGGTGGCGGAGGCCTCCGTGATCCTGGAAGAAGTCCACCGCTCCGGCGGCAACGCCGCGGCCTGCCACGCGCAGATGTACGTCATGGGAGCCATCCTGCGCCACGGGACTCCGGAACAGAAGCAGCGTTACCTACCCCGCATCGCCCGCGGGGAACTGCGGCTGCAGGCTTTCGCGGTCACCGAGCCGGAGGCAGGCTCCGACACCCCCAGCATCCGCACCACGGCGATCCGACGCGGAGACCGCTACGTGATCTCCGGACAGAAGGTGTGGACCAGCCGGGTGGAGCAGTCCGACCTGATGCTGCTGCTGGCCCGGACGACCCCTCCCGACCAGGTGCGGCGCCGCGGGGAGGGTCTATCCCTGTTCCTGGTGGACCTGCGGGCGAACCTGGGGAAAACCATCCACGTGCGGCCCATCCGCACCATGATCAACCACCCCACCGCGGAGGTGTTCCTGGAGGACCTGGAGGTACCCCTGGAGGATCGGATCGGCGAGGAGGGCCAGGGGTTCCGGTGCATCCTCGACGGCATGAACGTGGAGCGCATCCTCATCGCGGCGGAGTGCATCGGGGACGGGGACTACTTCCTGGACCGTGCGACCGCGTACGCGAGGGAGCGCCGGGTGTTTGGCCGGCCCATCGGGCAGAACCAGGGCATCCAGTTCCCCTTGGCGCAGGCGTACGCGCGGGTGCGGGCCGCGGACCTGATGCGGTTCCGCGCCGCGGAGCTGTACGACGCGGGCCTGCCCTGTGGCCCTGAAGCCAACATGGCCAAGCTGCTGGCCGCGGAAGCCTCCTGGGAGGCCGCCAACGCGGCCCTCCAAACGTTCGGCGGCTACGGCTTCGCCCGGGAGTACCCCATCGAGCGGAAGTTCCGGGAAACCCGCCTGTACCAGGTCGCTCCGGTGTCCACCAACCTGGTCCTCGCGTACCTGGCCCACCAGGTGCTGGGGCTGCCCCGGTCCTACTGATGCGCGCGCTTGTCGGGATCACCGTGGTCAGCGTGGAGCAGGCGGTGGCCGCCCCCTTCGCCACCCGACAGCTGGCCGACCTGGGGGCCCGGGTTATCAAGGTGGAGCGGCCGGAGGGCGACTTCGCGCGCCGCTACGATCGCTCGGTGCGCGGCTGGTCCAGCCACTTCGTCTGGCTGAACCGCTCGAAGGAGTCCGTGGTGTTGGACCTCAAGACGGAACGGGGCCGGCGGGTGCTGGAACGCCTGCTGGCGCGGGCGGACGTCTTCGTGCAGAACCTGAGCCCCGGCGCCCTGGACCGGCTGGGCTTCGCGCCCGAGGAGGTACACCGCCGCTACCCGCACCTGGTGGTGTGCAGCATCTCCGGGTACGGCCGTACCGGGCCGTACCGGGACCGCAGGGCGTACGACCTGCTGGTGCAGGCGGAGTCGGGCCTGATGTCCATCACGGGTACGCCGGAGGAGCCGGTGAAGGTCGGGATCTCCGTGGCGGACATTGCCGCCGGCATGTACGCCTTCAGCGGGATCCTCGCGGCCCTGTACCGCCGGGAGCGCACGGGACGGGGCGCCCTGCTGGAGGTCTCCCTGCTGGAAGCCCTTGCGGAGTGGATGGGATACCCCATGTACTACACGGCGTACGGCGGGCAGGCCCCAGCCCGAACGGGTGCCCACCACGCCACCATCGCGCCCTATGGGCCGTTCCCCACCCAGGACGGCGTGATCTTCCTGGCCATCCAGAACGAACGCGAGTGGGCCCGGTTCTGCCATCAGGTGCTGGAGGAGCCCCAGCTCGCCGAGGATCCCCGTTTTGCCACCAACCCCGACCGCCTGGCGCACCGCGCCGAGCTGGAGGAGGCGATCCTCGCCGTCTTCAAGCAGCGCACCACGGAGGAGGTCGCGGGGCGGCTGCAGGCCGCAGATGTGGCGTACGCGGAGATGCGGACGGTGCAGGGGCTGCTGGACCACCCGCAGCTGCGGGCGCGGAGCCGCTGGCGGCAGGTCTCCTCGCCCGTGGGTCCCCTGCTGGCCCTGCTGCCACCGTTCGCGCTGCCGGACGAGGAGCCGACGCTGGGCCCGGTGCCGGAGCTGGGCCAACATACCCGTGCGGTGCTCCGGGAGCTGGGCCTGGAAGAGGAGGTGGAGTCGTGACGCACGCGCTGGGCCGCTTCTACGAGGACTTCCAGGTGGGGGACGTGTACCACCACCCCTGGGGACGCACGGTCACCCAGGCGGACAATGTGTGGTTCAGCCTCCTCACCCTGGCCACCAACCCCATCCACTTCGACGCCGGCTACGCAGCCCGCACGGAGTTCGGCCGGCCCCTGGTGAATTCTTGCTTTACCCTGGGCCTGGTCACCGGGCTGTCGGTGGCGGACCTTTCGCAGAACGCGGTGAACCTGGGATGGGACCAGGTGCGCCTGCCCCACCCAGTGTTCGAGGGCGACACCCTGTACGCCCGTAGCGAGGTGGTGGACAAGCGGGAGTCCCGCTCGCGTCCGGGCATGGGGATCGTCCGGGTGAAGACCACGGGCTACAACCAGGACGGCGTGGTGGTGATCGAGTTCTTCCGGACGATCCTGGTCTACAAACGGGAGGCCTCGCCCCGCACCCTGCCGGCAGCTCGGGGGCCGGCACCAGGGAGCTAGCCGAGCTCCAGCTCCTCCGCCAGAGCACGAGCCAGGGGAGCTAGCACGTCTTCGTCCAGGCTGAAGCGGAGGCCCGCGGCCTCGAACAGCTCCCGCAGCGGCCGGGATCCGCCCAGCCTCAGGGCGGACTGGTAGCGCGCCACCGCTTCCGCGAAGTCCTCCCGAGAGCGCAGCCACAGCTGGAGCGCGCCCAGCTGCGCGACCCCGTACTCGATGTAGTAGAAGGGGTGCACGAACAGGTGCACCTGCCGGTGCCAAAGGTACGCCTCCGCTTCCTCGTACCCTGACCAGTCCACTCCCCGCTGGAAACGGCGGAACACCGTCACCCACCACCGGGCCCGTTCCTCCCGGCTGTGGTCGGGCTGGGTGTACAGCTGGTGCTGGAAGGCGTCCACGGTGGCCACCCACGGCAACAGGCGGAGGACGCCCTCGAAGAACTCCCGGCGGGCCCGCCGGAGGTCTGCGGGGTCCGCGTAGAACACGTCGAGGTGCCGGAGGCTCAACACCTCCATGCCCATGGAGGCCACCTCGGAGAACTCCGTGGGCGCGTGGCGGTAGCTGAGGAGCGGCTCGTCCCGCACCGCGAGGGCGTGGAAGGCGTGGCCCGCTTCGTGCACCAGGGTCCGCACGTCCGAGGCCAGCCCCGCGGCGTTCATGAAGATGAACGGCCAGCGACGTTCGTCGAAGGTGGCCTGGTAGCCTCCCGGGGCTTTGCCCTTGCGGCTCTCCAGATCGAGCAGGCCCTCCTCGACGAGGAAGCGGAACCGTGCTCCCAGCTCCGGGTGGATCCGCCCGAACAGCTGGACCCCCTTCCGAGCGAGCTCCTTGCCGTCTGCGAAGGGCCGCAGCGGAGGGCGGCCTTGGGGGTCCACCTCCAGGTCCCAGGGCCGTAACCGATCCACGCCCAACTCCTGCCGCCGTCGCTCGTACACGGCCTCCAACAAGGGCACCACGTGCCGCTCCACCGCCGCGTGGAAGGCCAGGCAGTCCTCCGGGGTGTAGTCCCACCGCCCCAGGGCCCGGAAGGCGTAGGCCCGGTAGTCGGGGAAGCCCGCGTTACGGGCGATGCGGTCCCGCAGCCGGACCAGCTGGTCGAACAGCCCGTCCAGGACCTCGCGATCGTTCAGCCGTCGCCGAACCACCGCCTCCCACGCCTCCTGCCGGAGGGCGCGGTCCGGCTCTTCCAGGAAGCGGCCCATCTGCTGGACCGTATACTCCCGCCCGCGGAAGTGGACCGTCCACGCGCCCGCGACCTTCTGGTAGCGCTGCTCCAGCTCCGCCTCCTGCACCCGCAGGGGCACGTTCTCCTCCCGGAACAGCTCCACCGTGTTGCGCACCTCCCGGTCCAGGACGAAATACCGGTCCTCCGGAAGCGGATACCGCGTCCGCAGCTCCAAGTACCGTCGGCGGAGGTCAAACCACAGGGGCTCGGCCCGTGGCTGGATCTCCCTCACGAAGCGCAGGTAGGCGGCCTCCCGAGCGGGGTCGTCCGTCTGCTGGGTCATCGCCACGTAGCGGCGGCTCCGCTCCTCCGAAAGCGCGGAGGCGAGCTCGCTGCAGTCCAAAAGCCACTCCTCCAGGCTGGCCGCGGAGTCCACGGGTCGGCGCAGGAGGGCCCGGAACAGCGGTTCGACCCGCGACCAGTCTCCCAGGTCTACGTCCGGCGGTACGAAGCGGCGGCTGGGCGTGCATCGGAGGTCCGCGAGCACGGTCTCGGTCACGGTGACGCCAGGTCTGTGGGCGGCCACCCCGTCAGGACGCCTCCACGCGGTTGCCGCCCGCCCGCTTGGCCCGGTACATGGCCTCGTCGGCGGCGCGCACCAGGGCGTCGGGGGTGTTGCCGTCGTCGGGGAAGACGGCAACGCCGAAGCTAGCGCTCAGCCGGAGCCCCTCCTCCAGGGACGTCTCTTCGATCCGTCTGCGGAGCCGCTCCGCCACCTGGAGGGCCGCCAGTTTGGGCGCGTGAGGCAGGACCAGTACGAACTCCTCTCCCCCGAGCCGCGCGGGGAGGTCCATGCCCCGGCAGGCCTCCGTGGCCATGCGTGCCACCTGCCGGAGTACTTCGTCCCCGTAGGGGTGGCCGAAAAGGTCGTTCACCTGCTTGAAGCCGTCCAGGTCCAGCAGCACCACGGACAGCGGGAACGAGTACCGGGACGCCTGCGCCAGCTCCCGCCGCAGGGTCTGGTACAGGGCCCTGTGGTTGGCCAGCCCCGTAAGCGGGTCCGTCAGGGCGAGCCGGCTCAGCTCCGCGTCCCGCTCCGCCCTCTGGACCGCCGCGGCCAGCAGCAGGGCGTACGCCTCCAGGAGGCTCCGGGAGTCCTCGGAGAAGGCCTCGGGCTCGGTGCTGGCCACGCTCAGCACGCCAACGGTCTCGCTCACTTCCGGCCGCAGGGGCAGTGCCAGCTCGCTGCGGACCCCCGCCGCGATCTCCACGTACCTGGGGTCCCGCTGCACGTCGGGCGCGTAATAGGGCCAGCCGGTATACGCCACCCACGCGGCCACGCCTTCCCGGCCCACCCGGTACCGCCGCCGCACGGCCTCCGGCGCCCATCCCCGGTGCGCCGCGCACCACAGCTCCCGCGCCTCCCGGTCCAGGAGCAGGACCGCGGAGATCCGGTACCCGAACACCGTGTGGATCACCGTCAGGGCTTCCTCCAGGACCCCCTGCAGGTCCATAGGCCGCAGGATGCGCCGCGCGGCCTCCAGGAGGCTCTGCTGGGAGACCCGGGATCCCCGCCACGCGGCCTCGTGTCGCAGGCTGAGCCCCGAAACCCACGGCTCCCTCTGGAGCTGCGCGAGCGGCTCGTGTGCCAGTGAAACCCCCTGCATCTTCGACCACCCACCGTCCCGAGGGGCGCAACAGGCCCTTTTCGCCGTGGATTCCGCAGCCGGCGGCAGATCTCCTGCCGCCCGGTAGGGTCTTCCTGGCCCGGCGGCGAATACAGACGTCCTGTTCCGGACGTTCGGAAGAGGGACGGCCATGGCGACCCGCTGGCTCGGCGCGCCCATCAAGCGCAACGAGGACCCTCGCCTCCTGGTGGGCCAGGGCCTGTTCGTAGATGACGTTCAGCTGCCGGGGATGCTGCACGCCGCGGTACTCCGCAGCCCGCACGCGCACGCCCGCATCCGGCGGATCGACGTCCGCCGGGCCCTCGAACACCCGGACGTGCTCCTGGTGCTCACCCACGGGGACCTGCCTCCCAGCCTCCGGGAGCCGCTTCCGAAGCTCATCCCCCACCCGGACCTCAAGCACCACAAGACCCAGTACGCCTTGGCCCCCGACAAGGTCCGGCACGTGGGCGAACCCGTGGCGTTCGTGGTGGCCACCAGCCGGTATGCGGCGGAAGACGCCCTAGAGCTCATCGAGGTGGACTACGAGCCCCTGCCGGCGGTGGTGGATCTGGAGGAGGCCGCCGCCGGCCGGCCTGCGCTGGTGCACGAGGACATCGGCACCAACGTGGCCGCCCACTCGGTCCAGCGCGTGGGCGACTACGAGGCGGCCCGCGCCCGCGCGGATCTCGTGGTGGCGCGGCGGTTCGTGGTGGACCGGGGGTGCGCATCGCCCATCGAAACCCGCGGGGTCGTGGCGCAGTGGGACCCCAGGGCACGCCAGCTGACGGTGTGGGACAGTACCCAGGCCCCCATCCCGATCCGCAACGGCCTAGCGGCGCTGTTCGGGCTGGCCCAGAAGGACGTGCGGGTGATCGCGCCGGACGTGGGCGGCGGGTTTGGGCCGAAGATCATGATGTTCTACCCGGAGGAGGTGCTGGTGCCTCTGGCGGCCATGCGGCTGGGCCGGCCCGTGAAGTGGATCGAGGACCGGCGGGAGCACTTCGTGGCCACCAACCACGAGCGCACTCAGATCCACGACGCGGAGATCGCCCTCGACCGCGAGGGCCGCATCCTCGGGGTCCGCACGGTGTTCCTCCACGACGCCGGCGCGTACATCCCCTACGGCCTCATCGTTCCCATCGTGGCAGAGTGCACGCTCCCGGGGCCGTACCGAATCCCCAACTACCACGCGGAGTTCCGCGCGGTGTTCACCAACAAGACCATCGTGAGCCCGTACCGGGGCGCGGGTCGGCCCCACGGGGTGTTCGTCATGGAGCGGCTGCTGGACCTCGCCGCCCGCGAGCTCGGCATGGACCGCGCAGAGATCCGCCGCCGGAACTTCATCCAGCCCCACGAGTTCCCCTACGACGTGGGCCTGATCTACCAGGACAACGCGCCCCTGGTGTACGACAGCGGGAACTACCCCGCGGCCCTGGAACGCGCCCTGGAGGAGGTAGGGTATTCCCGCTGGCCGGAGGAGAAGGCCCGCTACCGGGCCCAGGGCCGTCGGGTGGGGCTCGGGTTCGCGTGCTACGTGGAGGGGTCCGGCATCGGCCCGTACGAGGGCTGCCGTGTCACCGTGGAACCCTCAGGGAAGGTGTACGTGGCCACCGGCGTGGGGACGCAGGGACAGGGCCACGCTACCTCGCTGGCCCAGGTGGTGGCAGAAGCGTTGGGCGTGGACGTACGGGACGTCCACGTGGTCACGGGGGACACCGGTGCCTTCGGGTGGGGAACCGGGACGTTTGCCAGCCGAGCCGCGGTGGTGGCCGGGAGCGCGGTGCACCTGGCGGCTCAGGCGGTCCGGCAGAAGGCCCTGCAGGTGGCCGCCTCCCTCCTGGAAGCCAGTCCGGAGGACCTGGAGCTGGCAGATGGACGGGTCCGGGTGCGCGGCGCGCCGTCGCGCTCCGTGAGCCTAGGTGAGGTCGCCCGCGCGGCGAACCCGTTGCGGGGCGTGATCCCCGCGGAGTGGGAGGGACCGGGCCTGGAGGCCACCCGCTACTTCGCGCCGCCCCGGGGGACCTTCTCCCACGGGGTCCACGCCGCGCTGGTGGAGGTGGATCCGGAGACGGCCACCCTGCGTTTCCTCCGGTACGTGGTGGTGCACGACTGCGGGACCGTCCTCAACCCCCTCATCCTGGACGGCCAGATCCACGGTGGGGTGGCCCAGGGGATCGGGGGATCCTTCTTCGAGCGCCTGGTGTACGACGACTCGGGACAGCTGCTGTCGGGCTCCTTCATGGACTTCCACATCCCCACCGCGGTGGAGATCCCGGAGGTCGAGGTGATCCACCAGGAGACCCCCTCGCCCCTCAACCCCATCGGTGCCAAGGGGGCGGGCGAAGGAGGTGTGATCCCGGTTCCCGCGCTTCTGGCGCAGGCGATCGAGGATGCCCTGGACGACCTGGAGCTGGAGATCCTGCGCATGCCGCTGCACCCGGACGCGCTGTTCGAACTGATCCAGAAAGCTTCCCGGAGGAGGCCATGAAGATCGAGGGAACCGAGACCCTGCACGCACCCCGCGACCGCGTGTGGGCGTTGCTGGACGACCCGCAGGCTCTGGCCAGCTGCACGCCCGGCATGCAGGAGCTCCGGCCCACGGGCCCCGACGAGTTCGAGGCGGTCCTGTCCATCGGGATCGCCGCAGTCCGGGGTACGTACAAGGGTAAGCTCCGGATCACCGAGCGCACCCCGCCCGAGCGCTACGCGGTGCAGGTGGAGGGCAGCAGCGGCGCGGGCTTCGTGCGGGCGGTGGGGGTCCTGGAGCTGGAAGACCAGGGCGCACAGACCGGCGTGCGCTGGTCCGGAGAGGTTCAGGTGGGAGGTGCTTTGACCCTCGGCAGCCGCATGATCCCGGGCATCGCCCGCATGCTGGCCGGCCAGTTCTTCCAGTGTTTGGACCGGAAGCTGCAGGAGGGCTCCGCGTGAAGCCGCCGGTCTTTGACTACCAGGACCCTGCTTCCGTAGAGGAAGCACTGGAGCTGCTGGCACGCCACGGGGCGGCCGCGAAGGTGCTGGCAGGCGGCCAGAGCCTCATGCCCCTGCTCAACCTGCGGCTGGCCCGTCCGGAGGTGGTGGTGGACATCAACCGCATCGACGCCCTGGACTACCTGACGGAGGAGTCCGGCTGGTTGCGGGTCGGCGCCCGGGTCCGCCAGCGTCGGCTGGAGCGGGAAGCGGACGTGAGGCGCATGGTCCCCCTTCTGGCGGAGGCTGTGCGGTTCGTGGGCCACCCACAGATCCGGAACCGGGGGACGGTGTGCGGAAGCCTGGCCCACGCGGACCCCGCGGCGGAGCTGCCGGCGGTGGCGGTGGCGGTGGGCGCGCGGCTGGTGGCCCGCAGCCGGTCCGGGGTCCGGGAGATCCCTGCCGAGGAGTTCTTCACCGGCCCCCTCACCACCGCCCTCCGGCCCGACGAGCTGCTGGCGGAGGCACGTTTCCCGTGCACCGGTCCGGACTGGGGCTGGGCTTTCCTGGAGGTGAGCAACCGTCACGGCGACTACGCGCTGTGTGCGGTGGCCGCGGGCGTGCGGGCCGGGGACGGACGGATTCAGGACGCCCGGCTGGCGTACGCGGGCGCAGGGCCGGTACCGGTCCGGCTGCGCGAAGCGGAGGCCGCCCTGGTGGAACACTCGGACCTGGAAGAGGGAATCCGGGCCGCCTCCGCGGAGGCGCGCCGCGTTCTCCAGCCGGACGGAGACCTCCACGCCTCCAGTGAGTTCCGGCGGCACCTGGCCGCGGTGCTGACCGCGCGCACCGTCCGGCTCGCCTGGACCCGCGCCCGGACCCGCTCCGGAGGCGCCCATGCGTGAACCCCTGCGGACCGTGCAGCTGGAGGTGAACGGCGCGGCTTACACCGTCACGGTGCCTGTCCGCAAGACCCTGGCAGACGTCCTCCGGGAGGACCTACAGCTTACCGGCACCCACGTGGGCTGCGAGCAGGGCGTGTGCGGTGCGTGTACGGTGTGGCTGGACGGCGAGCCTGTCCGGTCGTGCCTGTTGCTGGCGATCCAGGCCGCCGGCCACCGGGTGACCACGGTGGAGGCCCTCGGTACTGTGGACCGGCTCCACCCCGTCCAGGAAGCCTTCTGGGAGAACCACGGGTTGCAGTGCGGATTCTGCACGCCGGGCATCCTGATGACGGTGGTCGCCTTCCTGCGGGAGCACCCCGCTCCGTCGCGCCAGCAGATCCGGGAAGCCCTCGCAGGCCACCTCTGCCGGTGCACCGGCTACCAGAACATCGTCCGCGCGGTGGAGGACGCGGCACGCCGCCTGCAGGCCCGCGGCACTTGAACGCCGTGCGCGTCCTCGCGTACCCCCGTTGGCTGGAGCCGCTCCGCGCCCGGGGCGCCCAGGGCCGGGTGCTGGCCACCTTCCGTCGGAGCGCCTACGTAGCCTTCTGGGGACCTGAGGAGACGGTGGCCGCGCTGGTAGCACCAGACCTCGGTCGGGGCCCCCTGAGTCTGCTCGCCGAAGGTGTGTCGTGGGCGTCCCTGCAGCCCGGGGATCCGGTGCGGATCACCCCCTCCTGCCTGCAAGCTGGCGAACAGACCCTGGACCTCGACGGTGCGGCGCGGTGGGACCCCACGCTGCCCCGCGTAAGGCCCGACCCCGTTCAGGCGCGCCGTTGCTGCGAGTGGCTGGTAGCGTCAGCTCCGCCGGAAAGCCTCGCGTGCCTGGTCCCCCATCTGCTGCGAGGCCGCGGTCCCTCCCTACGCGACTGGCATCGAAGGGCCCTGGAGGGAGCCCGCGCCCTCGCCGCGGGCGCGCACGCGTCCGGCTGCGGGCTGCTGTGCGGCCTCGGCCAGGGGCTCACGCCCAGCGGGGACGACTTCCTGTGCGGCTGGATGCTGGCCCTCTACCTGCACGGCCGGCCGCGGGAGACCCTGTTGCAGCACGCCCGGGGCACGCACCGCATCGCCCGAGCCTACCTGCGGGCCGCCGCCGCGGGGTTTGCCTCCGAAGCGTGGCACCGCTTCGCGGCCTCGCTTCCAGAAGGAGACTGGGAGGCGGCTGCGCGGGAGGTTCTGTCGGTCGGTGAGACCTCCGGCGCGGACACCCTGGCGGGCTTCCTGGCGGGGCTCCTAGCCGGCGAGGGCTCGCGGCCGGCTCCGCCCGGCCGGGTACCGTAGAATGGGCTTGTGGTGCAGCCGCTGCTTCTGGTGGTCAACCCGTACGCGGGTGGCGGGCGGATCGCGGACGCGTTGCCCCTGGTGACGCGGGCGCTCCGCAGCCGGGGCGTGGCCTACGAGGTCCAACAGGCCGCGGGGTTCCACGCCCTCGCGGAGACCGCGGAGCGCGGGAGCCGGGCTGGGTTCCCCGCCGTCGTGGCGGTGGGCGGGGACGGCACCGTAAACGCGGTGGTGAACGGGGTGATGCGCGCCGGCGGGCGCAGCGCGCTGGGGATCATTCCCGCGGGGACGGCCAACGAGTTTGTGCGGGGGTTGCCCATCCCCCGGAGCCTGCAGCGGGCCACGCAGGCGTTGATCCACGCGGAGCCCGCGGCGTTCGACGTGGCGGAGGCCAACGGCCGATTCTTCGCCAACGTCTTCGGGATCGGCTTCGACGCCCGGGTGGCGGTGGGCGCCAACCGCCTTCGGGACCGGCGCATCCTGCGGGGCCGCGCGGTCTACTTCCTGGCGAGCCTGCTGGAGCTGGTGGCTGGCCGCGAACCCCTCGAGGTAGAGGTCACCACCGAGTCGGAGCGGTTTACGGGCCGGGTCTTGCTGGTAGCGGTGGTGAACGGACGCATGTACGGGGAGCGGGTGGCCGCTCTGCCCACCCCGAGTCTCCGTGACGGGTTGCTGGACCTGTACATCATCCAGGAGATGCGCCGCATGCGGTCCCTGAACGCGGCGCTCAAGATGCTTCGGAGATCCCCCATCCCGGAAATCGTGATCCAGAGGTGCCGCCGGGTCACTGTGGACGCGGACCGGCCCGTGGAGACCCACGTGGACGGAAACCCCATGGAGCCGGCGAGGAGGATCCAGGCGCGGGTGCTCCCCCGTGCCCTGCGGATCCTCCTGCCGCCCGACTCCCTTCCGTGGAAGGCCGCGGAGGACGCCCGCCAGCTGGCCCCGGAAGTCGCGCCAGCGATCTCCGGGGAGGTCCCGTAGGCCATGGATCGCGCCCCTTGCTCCGAGGTGCCCTCCTTCCTGGTGCTCTCTGCCTCCTATGGGGGCGGACACCAGCGGGTGGCGGAGGTCCTCGAGGACGCTTGGCGCCGGGCGTTGCCCCGGGTGCGGGTGGACGTGGTGGACTTCTTCGAACAGTTCGTGAACCCCGCGGTGAACCGGCTCACCCGATCCCTGTACGTCCGCAGCGTCCGTCACGCGCCGCGCCTGTGGGGCGCCTTCTACTACGCCACCGGCAACATCCGGCCGGACTCCACCACGCAACGGTTCATCAACCGGCTGGGGAAGGCCCGGCTCCTGGCGTACCTGCGGCAACGCTGCCCCCACGTGGTGGTCTCGGTCCACCCCACGCCCGCGGGTTCCCTTTCTGAGCTCAAGGGTGAGGGGAAAGCGTCACAACCCTCCGCGGTGGTGCTGACCGACTACGCGGTGCACTCCCAGTGGATCCACCCGCACGTGGACCTGTACTGCGTGGCTTCCGAGGAGGTCCGCGCGGGACTGATGGACCGTGGGGTGCCGCCCAGCCGCATCCGGGTCACGGGGATCCCCGTGGACCCCGCGTTCGCACAGCCGGTGGACCGGGCGGAGGTGGCAAGCCGGCTCGGCGTAGATCCTTCCCGGATCACGGTGCTGGTGATGGCGGGAGCCTATGCGATGCTGGGGGGCATCCTGGACGTCCACCGGGTGCTGTCGGCACTCCCGCAGCGGGTCCAGGCGGTGTTCGTGTGCGGGCGGGACGAGGCGTTGGTGGCCCGTCTGCGGCAGCGGAGCCGGCGTCGGCCGGACTTCCACGTGTACGGGTTCGTCTCCAACGTGCACGAGTGGATGGCGGTGGCGGACCTGCTGGTCACCAAGGCGGGCGGGATCACCGTGTCCGAGGCGTTGGTGCGGGAGCTGCCCATGGTCATCTACCGTCCCATCCCCGGTCAGGAGGAGTGGAACACGCGGATGTTGGTGGCCTCCGGAGCGGCACGGGTGGCGCGGGACCCGGAGGAGCTCCGGCGGGTCGTGGCGCAGCTGGTGAGCGACCCCGCGGCGCTGGAGTCCATGCGGGCCGCCGCCCGGCGTGCCCGCAGGCCCCGAGCGGCTGAGGAGGCCGCGGAGGCCATCACCCAACTTCTCCCGGAGGCCTTGCGGGGTGCGCGGTAACCGCGCCACCTCCCACGCGGCCCTGGTGGGACTCGTGGAGTGCGCCCGGGGCGCGCTGCTGTTCACCCTCCTGCCCAACCACCTGCGCTTCGGCGTCGGGCACGGAATGTCCGTGGTGGGGCTCACCCTCTCCGTTTACTACCTGTCGGAGCTGGCCCTGAAGGTCCCGTCCGGGTGGCTGGTGGACCGGTGGGGTCGGCGACTTCCCGTGGTGGCGGGGCTCTCCCTGACCCTGCTGGCTACCCTGCTGTTTGCTCAGGTGGAGGCGGTGTGGGCGCTGCTGCTGGCGGCGGCGGTGGGCGGGGCGGGGGCCTCCCCCGTCTGGCCTGCGGTGGTGAGCGGTGTGGCGGACGCCACGGAGGAGGGAGGCCGCGGCAGCGCTATGGGCGCGGTGTTCACCAGCTGGCTGGTGGGGACCGGCCTGGGGTTCGTGCTGGCCAACTTCCTCCTGGAGGTGCACACGGCCGCGGCCTTCGGACTGGTGGCGGCCTGCCAGCTGGCGGCGCTGCCCCTCGCAGGCCGGCTGGAGGCTCGCTCCCGCGGTCACGTGCAGCAGGAGCTGCGGGAGTCAGTTCACGACGTGGAACTCACCGCGGGACGTCTGTGGCCCCTGGTGGCGGGGATGGCGGCGCAGACTCTGGCTATGGGTATGCTGGTACCCACCCTGTCCCCCTACGCCCGCGAGGTCCTGAAACTCACGCCCCTGTGGATCGGCGTCCTGCTGCTGGCGGGACCCGGCCTCACGGTACTCCTGCTGGTTCCCCTGGGCCGTCTCATCGACCGCCTGGACCGGCTGGAGGTGCTCCCGATGTGCATCGGAGCAGGAGCCGCGGTGCTCTTCGTCCTCCCCTTCTTCCGGTCCCTGTGGATCCTGATCCCACTGGTGGCGATCCTCGGGCTCGGCTACGCCACCATGCTGCCCGCGTGGAATGCCCTTTTGATGGACCTGCTGCCCCCTGCCCGGCGCGCCACCCTCCTGGGTCTCGCGATGTCCATTGAGGGCGCGGGGGTCGCCCTGGGCACCGCCCTCGGTGGCGTCCTGTGGGACGCCGTGGGGCCCTCCGCTCCGTTCCACGCCGCGGGACTGTTCCTGTTCCTGGTGGCGGTCAACTACCTCATGCTGCTGCCCCGTTCCCTGGAACCCGTGTTGCGCCGGAAGAACGCAAGGGGTGGCTGGCAGCCTAAGGAGGGGTAAGCGTGTGGCCGTGGGCGGTGTTGGCCGCCGCCGGGGTGGGGTACACCGTGGGTGCCCAGGTGGCGGCGAGGGCCGGGTTTGCGGTGCGACGCGGTCCTGGGCGGTCCCAGGTGGCGCTCACCTTCGACGACGGGCCCCACCCCGAGTACACCCTACGCATTCTGGACGTGCTGGCCCGCTACCGGGTGCGGGCCACCTTCTTCTTCGTGGGCCGCTACGCCCTGGAGTTGCCGGACGTCGCCCGCGAGGTCGCTCGGGCAGGCCACTCCCTGGGCAGCCACACCTTTAGCCACGGCCACCTGTGGACCCTGGGACCGCGCGCCACCTGGCGGGAGGTGGCCGAAGGAGTCCGGGCCGTGCAGCAAGCCACGGGCGTGCGGCCGATTTACTTCCGGCCGCCGTGGGGCGCTTTCAACCTGGCGGCGCTCGCGGCCTGCCGCCGCCTGGGGCTCGTGGCGGTCCTGTGGACCGTGCGCGGTGAGGGGTATCGGTGGAAGCCCACCGCGGAGCAGATGGCACGGGAGGTGGTCCGGCGGGCCCACCCCGGGGCCGTGGTGAACCTCCACGACCGCGGGGGGTTCCCGGACACTCCGCAGCGCGTTCTGGAAGCCCTACCCCGCATGGTGGAGGGATTGCGCTCACGGGGTCTGGAACCGGTCTCCCTGGACGAGCTGCTCAGGGCGGGCCACGGAGCCCGCCCGGCGGGCAGACCCGTACAGCTGGAGTAGCCGGCTCCGGGACATCCAGATCTGGCGCACCCGAGCCAGGCGGGCCCGGCCCGCGGTCCGCCGGGTCCCCAGGGGGTGGTAGTACCATACCAGGAAGCGCAGCCACACGTTGAGGAACCAGCGGTGGAATCCCGGCGGAAGGTCACGGACCTCCCACCCCAGCCGTTCGGCGCCCTGCCAGTACAGGGTGTTGCCGAACACCGCCACCGCGGCCACGTGCGGGTTGTCCCGGAAGTACGCGGCCAGGGCGGTAAACGCGTCCGTCAGCCGTCGCGCGAACTGCAGCCCCACTCGGCGGGGATCCTCCGCCTCCTGGTGAAGGCGCGCCACCTGCGCGCTGTCCACATGCACCTCCGCCACCGGGTCCCCCGGGCGTACCACCGTGCCGTCCGAAAGCTCCACCTCAGGCCCCGTGTAAGGGTGCAGCTGCAACCGCAGCACGCTGCCGGGCGCGTAGTCGAACACCCCGTACCGACGGGCCCACCAGCGCTCGAAGCGGTCAAACCACCGGCGGGGGATCAGACGCTGCAGCATCGCCGCCAGTGTACACCATGAGCCTCACGGGCCGAGCCGCTCCCTCCAGGGCCGCCGGCTACGCCGCGGTGTTGCTGGCGGCCAGCCTCTGGGGCGTTTCGGGTGTTGTGGCCAAGACCCTGTTCGCGGAGCAGGTCGCCCCCCACACCCTGGTAGCCATCCGGCTCTGGGGTGCGGCCGCGGTGGCCGTGCTGTACGCGGGATCCCTCCGCCCAGGGGGCCTGCGGGACGCCTGGGCGCGCCGCTGGCGGGTGGGCCTGCTCGGCGTGTGCCTCAGCGGAACCCAGTTCGCGTACTACGCCGCCATCGCCTCCGCGGACGTGGCCACGGCCATCTTCCTGCAGTACCTGGCGCCCGTGCTGCTGGTGGTCTGGGCGCGGCTGGCGGAGGGGGACCCCATGACTCCCTCCCGGACCGCCACGGTGGCCCTGGCCCTGTCCGGGGCCTTCCTGCTGGTGGCGGGCCCTCGCGGCCTGCTGGTCACGCCCGCGGGGCTGGGGTGGGGCCTGGCCTCCGCGGTGCTGTTCGCCGCGTACACGGTGCTGGCCCGGCGCGAGGTACTCCATTCGGACTCTTGGGGCGTGTTGGCCCTGGCGCTGGTGGCGGGCGCTGTGGCCTGGAGCCTGGTGGTTCCTCCGTGGGAGGCCTGGCTGCGGCCGTACACCGCTACCCAGTGGCTACGCTTCCTGCACCTGGCGGTGCTGGCCACCGTACTGCCCTTCGGGCTGTTCCTGTACGGGTTACGGGCGATGGCCCCCGCCCGGGCCAGCCTGCTGGCCACGTGGGAGCCGGTAGTGGCCGCCCTGAGCGCCCACCTGCTCCTGCAGGAGCGCCTGACAGCACTGCAGGCCGCCGGTGCCACATTCATCCTGGCCGCTGTGCTGTGGACACACTGGGAAGGCTTGCGGGGGGCCGGGCCCCGCTGGCCCGCGCCCGACTGAGCCCCTCAGGAGCCTACACTCACCGCGCCGACACGCTGGAGCTGCTCCACCTCCTCGTCGCTGTAGCCCAGCTCCCGCAGGACGGGCCGTGTGTGCTGGCCCAGCAGCGGCGGCGGGGTACGCACGGACCCCGGGGTGTCGGAGAACTTGACGGGCACCCCCGTGACCACGATGCGCCCCGCCTTCGGGTGGTCCAGCTCCACCCGCATCTGCCGGTGCAGGGTCTGCGGGTCCTGGAACACCTGGGAGACGGTGTAGATCGGGCCGCAGGGAACGCCCGCCGCTTCCAGGATCTGAACCCACTCCTGGGTGGGGCGCTGCCGGAAGCGCGCCTGCAGCAGGGGGATCAGCTCGTTGCGGTGACGGACCCGCTCGGCGTTGGTGCGGAAACGCTCGTCGTCCGCCAGCCGCGGATCTACGACCTCGCAGAACCGCTTCCAGATCGCCTCGCTTCCCACCGCCACGTTGAGGTATCCGTCCTGCGTCTCGAACGCCTGATACGGGCACAGGTTCGGGTGCGCGGACCCCATCCGCACAGGGTCCTTCCCCGTGGCGAAGTAGTTGGCGGCGGCGTAGGTGAGCCACGCCACCTGTCCGTCCAGCAGGGATGCGTCCACCCACTGGCCCCTGCCCGTGCGGTCCCGTACCCGCAGGGCCGCCAGGATCCCGAACGCCGCGAACATCCCCGCGCTGATGTCCGCCACCGCCACGCCGACCTTCACCGGCGGGCCGTCCTCCTCCCCGGTGATCCCCATGATCCCGCCCATCCCCTGCAGGATGAGGTCGTAGGCGGGCTTCTCCCGGTAGGGTCCGGTCTGCCCGAATCCGGAGATGGAGCAGTACACCAAGCGCGGGTACCGGTCATGCACCCGAGGGTAGTCCAACCCCAGGCGCTCCATCACCCCCGGCCGGAAGTTCTCCACCAGCACGTCGGCCCGCTCCAGCAACCGGTGCAGCACTTCCACCCCGCGGGGGTGCTTGAGGTTCAGCGCCACCGACTCCTTGTTGCGGTTGACGCTCATGAAGTACGCACTCTCGCCCTCCAGGAAGGGCGGACCCCACCCGCGGGTGTCGTCCCCGCCCTCCGGGGACTCCACCTTGATCACCCGGGCGCCCAGGTCCGCCAGCATCATGGTGCAGTACGGCCCCGCCAGCGCCCGGGTCAGGTCCACCACCAGGACGTCCTCCAGGGGTTGCACGTCACTCCCGCACGAAGGCCACGAAGCGGCAGAACGCCGCCTCCCCGCCCTTGAACCGGAAGGGGAAAGCGCCCACCCACACCCGGCGATTCAGCACGAGGTCGATCTCGCCGCCTACGTTTTCCACGTGGAACACCCCTCGGGGGAACAGCTTCGTGTGGGTGGCCTGGTAGTCCCGCGGCCAGGGGAATGCCTCGTCCAGGGACATGCCGATCTTCCGCTCCACCTCGGGGATCAGGTCCCGGCGCGCCTCCCGGACCTTGGTGTTGAAGGGGTGGTCGGTGGAGATGGCGTCCACCGCCAGCCAGCGGATCTTCCGGTCCAGGACCCACTCGCAGAACTCCGCCCGCGGCCCGGGATGCTTGAGGAAGGACCGCGGGAGATCCGGCGCCGCGTCCGGGTGGTGCTCCTTCGTGTGGGGAGACCAGTCCTCGTTGTAGTACGCGTGGTAGCCCGTGTGGATCACCAGGATGTCGTCGGGTTCGATGCGGATACCGGTGCGCCGCTCCCACTCCTCGAAGTGCTGCGGACCGTACACGTCGTAGTCCCCGATCCCGAACTGCTGGAGGTCCACGATGCACGCGGGTCCCACGAGCCGCTCGATGGGGATCCCGGAGATGTCCGGGCCGGGGTCGTAGAAGTGCAGGGGGGAGTCCAGGTGGGTGGCGATGTGGTTGGTGGTGGAGATGTGCTGGGCGTTCACCCCCTCGAAGGCGATCTTCTTCACCCACTTGATGGTGGGCCCGTCGTAGTACGCGAAGGGCGGGGAGTCCATGCTGAAGTTCTGGGAGAGGTCCAGCACCCGGCAGCCCCGCAGGTCAAACAGGTCGAAGGCCATGTGCCTCACCTCCACAGCCTGGGATGGGATTTCCTGTACGCCGTTGCAGCCACGTCCTCCTGCGGCTCAAGGCGCTTCCGGGACTTTCGGAGCGGGCCGGCGGAGCCGCCGCGCCACGCCCTCCCGGAGTTCCTCCAGTTCCTCCTGCAGCACCACCTTCCAGTACGCCCCCACCTTCCCGATGTGCCGGTACCGGCGGTAGCGCTCCCGGAGGAGCCGCCGCAGGGGATGCCCCTGGACCTCCCGCAGGGCGTCCACCAAGTGATCCCGCAGCAGCTCCGCGGCCTTCTGGGGGTCCGTGTGGGCGCCCCCCGGAGGCTCCGGCACCACCCGATCCACCACCCCCAGGCGCTTCAGATCCGAGGACGTCAGCCGCAACGCCTCCGCCACCTCCGGCGCGCGGCCCGCGTTCCGGTACAGGATGGCCGCCGCCCCCTCCGGGGAGATGACGGAGTAGATGGCGTGCTCCAGCATCAGCACCCGATCCGCGGTGGCCAGGGCCAGGGCTCCGCCGCTGCCCCCTTCCCCGATCACCACCGCCACCGTGGGAACCGGCAGCGCCACCATGGTGGCCAGGCACTCCGCGATGGCCACCGCGATCCCTCGCCGCTCCGACTCTGGCCCTGGGTACGCCCCGGGCGTGTCCACCAGCGTCACCAGGGGCAGCTGGAACTTGCTCGCCAGCCGCATGACTCGGCAGGCCTTCCGGAAGCCCTCGGGGAGGGCCATGCCCCGCCGACGTCGCGCCTGCTCGTCTTCCGTCCGCCCCCGCTCCTGGGCCACCACGAACACCGTCTGGCCCGCCAGCTCCGCCAGCCCTGTCACCACCGCAGGGTCGTCCCCGGAAGCTCGATCCCCGTGCAGTTCCACGAACCCGTCAAACACCCGCGACAGGTAGTCCACCGACGTGGGCCTGCCCACGCGGCGGGCCAGCTGCACGGTCTCCCAGGCGGACAGGTGCGCGGGTTCCGGCAGGGGAGGCAGCTGGGGCCGGGCAGCGCGGCCCGCCGGGGCGGGGCGCAGGTGCCGCAGCAGGTAGCTCAACACCCGCCGCTGCTGTCCGCGCGGGACCACCATGTCCAGCAGCCCGTGCTGCAGGAGCGTCTCGGCCCGGTAGGCCTCCTCCGGCGCCGCCTCGCCCGTGGTCATCTCCACCACCCGCGGACCCACGAACCCCACCAGGGCCTCCGGCTCCGCCACCAGCACGTCCGCCCGCACCCCGAACGACGCGGCCACCCCTCCGAACGTGGGGTTCGTCAGCACCGCGATGTACGGGAGCCCCGCGGAGTGGTGCTGCCCCGCGGCCGCCGAGGTCTTCGCCATCTGCAACAGGGACAGCATCCCCTCCTGCATCCGCGCGCCACCCGAAGCGGTCACCGCGATCACCGGAAGCCGCTTCCGGGTGGCCCGCTCGAAGGCCCGCGCCACCTTCTCACCCACCGCGGACCCCATGGTGCCTCCCAGGAACCGGAAGTCGAAGGCGACCAGCACGAAGGGCCGGCCGTCCAGGGTCGCCTGGCCGGTCACCACCGCCTCCCGCAGGCCCGTCAGGTGCCGCGCTTCCGCCAGACGTTCCCGGTACGGCTTCTGGTCCGCGAAACGCAGGGGGTCCACCGAAGTCAGGCCCCGGTCCCACTCCCGGAAGGACCGAGCGTCCGCCAGTTGCGTCACCCGCAGGGAAGCCGGCATGGGCAGGTGGGCGTGACAGTTCGGGCACACGTACCAGGAAGCCGCCAGCACCGACTCATCCACCGAGTTCCCGCACCGCGGGCAGCTGACCTGGGCCGGCGCCTTCCTCTCTGCCATCGCGCTTCTCCCTTCCGCTAGCGCAACCTTGAGGCCACGCCCTCTCCCGTGAGCGTACCACCTCCGGTCCGGATCCGCGGGCCGGCCGCTAGCGGCGCTCCACGATGCGGTCGGTCACCTCCTCGATGCGCTCCTGGCGCAGCACCACCGCCCGCCACACCTCCTGGACCCGACGGGACACCTCCGGCGGCACGTTCCTCGGCGGGGTCAGCCCGAAGCCTGCTCCCGGCCGCATCTCGTAGTAGCCGGACCGTCGGCCCGCGAGGATCTGCCGGACCACCTCCACGTAGGGCTTGCCGAAGTTGGACACCAGGGAGGTGGTGAAGTGCTGGGGCGCGTAGCTGCTCTTGTCGGTGTAGAAGGTGGTCAGGAGCACCGGCCGGCGGGCGGCTCGGGCCGCCTCGATGACGCCCACCGTGCCCAGATTCACGCTGATCACGATGAAGTCGACCCCCGCGGCGATCTGGGACTCCGCGGCCTGTCGGGCCTTCACGGGGTCGTTCTGGTCGCCCACGAAGGTGTACAGGACCTCCGCCCGGGGGTTGTACTTGCCCACCGCCTGGAACACCGCGTTCAGCGACGCGACGAAGTCCGGCAACCGGATCCCCGCGATGTACCCGATCTTGTTGGAGCGGGTGGCCAGGGCTCCCAGGACCCCCAACACGTAGAAGCCCTCGTAGAACTTCCGGCCGATGTTCCAAACGTTGCCGGGCAGGTTAGGGATCTGCCCGGAGGACTCCATGATGAAGGTGGCGTCCGGGAACAGGGGCGCCAGCTTCTGCACGATGGTGAGGTACTGGCCGCCGTGGAACGCCACGATGCTGTAGCCCGCGCCCAGGTACTCCCGGGCCACCCGCTCCGCGTCCGCCACCGCCACCTGCTCGGAGTGCCCGGTCTGCACCCCCGTGGTGGACTGCACTTCCTTGAGGGCCTGGTAGCCCACGGCGTTGAAGTCCGCGTCCTGGATCACCCCCGGCAGGATCATGGCCATGCGGGGCCGGGCCGGACCCGCGCCGGAGGGCCCGGCCACCACCAGGACCGCCAACAGCAGCCACAAGAGCCTTCGCACGTCACCACCTCCTTCGGGTTGGTCCCCTACGCACGCGCCTCCCGGTGGTACGGCTTCCCGAGCGCCTCCGGTGCCCGCGCACCCCGGTAGGCGCGGACCAGCACCGTCACCGCGAACGCGTAGGGCAACATCTGCAGGAACTGAGGCGGAACCGCCCGGCTGACCATGGCCAGCTTGAACTGCAGCGCCTCCACGTACGCGAACAGCAGGGCCCCCGCGGCGGCCCCCACCGGCGTCCACCGGCCGAAGATCACCAGCATCAGGGCGATCCACCCCCGTCCGCCCGCGATCCCCTCCGTGAAGGTCCCCGTCAGGGTGAAGGGGAGGCTCGCACCCGCCAGCCCCACCAGAGCCCCACCCGCTGCTGCCGACGCCCTGCGCAGACGGAACACGTCCACGCCCACCGTGTCCGCAGCCACGGGGTTCTCCCCCGCCGCCCGCAGCCGCAGCCCCAGGCTCGTCCGGAAGAGGACCAGGTGCACCACCGCCACCACGGCGGCGGACAGGTAGACCAGGGCGTGCTGGTGGAACAACACCTCGCCCACCACGGGAAGCCGTCCCACAACCGGAAGCACCACCGGTTGCAGGGTCTCCACCCGCGGAGGCGTGAGCCGGACGCCCACCACCACGCGGTACAGGAGGGACGACAGTCCCAGGCACAGCACGTAGAGGGTGAGGCCCACGGTCACCTGCTCCTGCCTCCACGCCACCGCGTAGTGGGCGAACACCGCCGCCACGACCACCCCGGAAAGCGCCGCGGCCAGCAGCCCCAGCCCGGTGCTCCCCGCGGCGAAGCTGGCCAGAAACGCCGCCGCTGCCCCCAGCGTTACCATGCCCTCGATGGCCACGTTCAGCAGCCCGGAGCGCTCCATGAGGAGCTCGCCCGCGCTGGCCAGCACCAGGGGCACCGACATCGCCACCGCGAGGCGGAGCAGGGAGGGGTCCAGGAAGAGCTCCCAGCTCATGGCGCACCTCGCCGCACACCCTCCGTGGCCAGCAGGACCAACAAGACCACCGCCTGCACCACGAACACCGCGCTGGCCGGCAGTCCCACGCTCCGCTGGAGGGAGTCCGTCCCTACCAGGAGGGCTGCGAAACCCATCGCGGCCGGCACCGCCAGCACCGGGTGGCGCCGGCTGAGGACCGCGATCAGGATGGCCATCATGCCGTAGCCCGGCGAAAGCCCCAGGATGAGCCGGTAGTGGAACCCGCTCACCTCCACCGCACCCGCCAGCCCCGCCAGCGCTCCGCTGGCCACCAGGGCGAGGCCCACCGCCCGACGCACGGGCACGCCACCCAGGAGCGCCGCGGAGGGGTTGTCTCCCGCAGCCCGCAGCTCGTAGCCGAAGACCGTCCGGAACAGCAACCACCACACCCCCGCCGCCGCCGCCAGGGCCAGCAGGATCCCCGCATGGGCACCGGCGCGGGGCCACAGGTAGGGCAGGGTGGCCTGCGGGGGAATGGCCCGGGTGATGGCCTCCCCCGCGGTGGGGTCATTCCAAGGCCCGGTACTCAGGTACTCCACCAGGAACACCGCCACGAAGTTCAGCATGACCGTGACGAAGATCTCGCTGACCCCCAGTCGCGCCCGCAGCACGCCCGGTAGCGAGCCCCACACGGCTCCGCCCGCCAAGCCCGCCAGCAACACCACCGGCAGGACCGCGCCCTTCGGCCCTGTGGACAGGAGGAAGGCCGCCCCCGTGGCAGCCACCGCGCCCGCGTAGATCTGTCCGTCCACCCCGATGTTGAACACGCCGCCCCGCAGCCCCAGGATCACTGCCAGGCTGCCCAGCAGCAGCGGCGTGGTCTTATTGAAAGTCTGGCCCAGCCCCGCGCCACTGCCCAGGGAAGAGCGCACCAGGCCCGCCAGGGCCTGGGCGGCGTCCCCTCCCAGCATGGCCACCAGCGCGGCCAGGAGGGCGAGGGCGATGGCAAGGGCCCCCGCGTACGGCCACACCACCTGCCAGCGGCCACGCGCCGCGGCCTCCGTGGTCAAGCCGGCACGCCCCCCGTCATGGCCCGCCCGATGGCGTAGCGGTCGAACTGGTCCCTCGGAAACTGCGCCACCACGCGGCCTCGGTACAGCACCACGATGCGGTCCGCCAGCTTCAGCAGCTCGTCCAGGTCCTCCGAGATCAGCAGCACCGCGCCACCCTTGCCGCAGAACTCCACCAGCCGCGCGTGCAGGAACTCGGTGGACGGCACGTCCAGACCCCGGGTGGGGTTGTGGGCCACCAGCAGCCGGGCCTCACGCTCCCGGGCGGCGTGGAACACCCGCGCGGCGATCAGCCTCTGAAGGTTGCCCCCGCTGAGCTGGCCCGCGGCCGCGTCGGGTCCGGGGCAGACGATGCGGAACTCGTCGATGGCGTGGCGGGCCAGCCGACGGCTCGTCTCCGGGTCGTAGCGGACACCCGGGAAGTACAGGCGGTGTCGTCCCAGGATCACGTTCTCCGCCACGCTCATCCGCGGCAGGATCCCGTCCCTCAGGCGGTCCTCGGGGATGCTCAGCACGCCCGCCCGCATGCGGTCCAGCACCCCGTGCCCCGCCGCGGGCCGACCCCGGATCCGCAGCACGCCCGCCGCCGGCCGCGCGGTGCCCGCCACCACCGCGGCCAGGGCCTGCTGGCCGTTCCCGCTGACCCCCGCCACGCCCACCAACTCACCCTCGTGGACGGCCAGGCTGCAGCCGTCGAGGACCGCCACGCCCCGCTGATCCACCACCCGCACCGCTTCCAGCTCCAGGACCGGGCTGCCCGGACGGGTGGCCTCCCGGGCCGGAGGGGGCGGAGGGGCGGTGCCCACCATCCACTCCACCAGCCGTACGGGGTCCGCCTCCTCGCGATCCACCGTGACCACCCGGCGCCCTCGCCGCATCACGGTGACGCGGTCGCAGCTGCGGAGGACCTCCTGCAGCTTGTGGGTGATGAACACCACGGAGACCCCGGCGTCCACCAGCGTCCGGAGGGACGCGAACAGCGCGTCCACCTCCTGCGGGGTCAGCAGGGTGGTGGGTTCGTCCAGGATCAGCACGCGCGCGCCGCGGTACAGGGCTTTCAGGATCTCCACCTTCTGCTGGACGCCCACCGGGAGGTCGCGGACACGCCGGTCCAGGGGCACCGCGAGGCCCACCCGCTCCATAAGGGCCTCCACCTCCCGCCGCAGCCGGTCCCGTCGGAGCCAGCCGCTTCCCTCCCGGCCCAGGATCACGTTCTCCAGGGCGGTGAAGTGGCCCACCAGCTCGAAATGCTGGTGGACCATCCCGACGCCCAGCCGGACCGCGTCCCGGGGCTCCCGGATGCTGACGGGACGGCCGGCGACTTCCAAGTCCCCCGCGTCCGCCCGGTACAGCCCCGCCAGCACGTTCATCAGGGTGGTCTTGCCAGCGCCGTTCTCCCCCAGCAGCCCGTGGATCTCACCCGCAGCAAGCTCGAAGTCCGCGCCGTCCAGAGCCACCACGGGCCCGAAGCGCTTGTACACCCCCCGCAGCCGGACCAGGGGTGCGCTCATGGGGAAACCAGCTCCGCTAGTGCGCGGAGGGCCTCCTGGAAGGGTGCCACGGGCGGCCGCACCAGGCCGGCGCCGATCTGCCCGACGCCCGGCTCGCGGTGGGCGATGCCCGTGTTGACCCTGGGCGTGATCCCGGTCCGCACCACCTTCCGGACGTCGATGGCCGTAGGAGTTCCCCGGAAGTCCAGCTGGGGGATGGCGAAGGCGGGATTCTCCGTCAAGGTGATCTCGTACATCTCCAGCGTGGCGGCGAGGGCGTCCTGCGGGGTTCCCCCTACGAACTTCACGATGGCGGGTGCCGCGGCCATGGCAAAGGCACCGATCCCCGCCGTCTCCGTGATGGTGGAGTCGCCGATGTCGGGGTTGGCGTCCTCCTCCCGGAAGCCCGGGAAGTACAGCCCTTTCGGCACCGGGGCCGGGGCGGTGAACCACCGGTCCCCCAGGCCGGAGACCCGGATCCCGAACTCCGTGCCGTTCCGGGCCATACAGGTGACCACGCTGGACCCCGCGACCCCGTGGGCCGCGTCCAGGGTGGCCTTGCACGCCGCCATCACCGGGTTGAGGATGGCGAGGTCGTTCTCCGCCAGGTAGCGGAGCACGCCCGTCAGCTCGTCTCGGGCAAGGCCACAGTCCGCCAGGGCAGGGGCCAGCTGGCGGGCAAAGAGGCTGGAGCCCGCCACGTTCCGGTTGTGCCCTTCGTCCCCCATGGTGAGCTGCCGGGCGATGGTCGCCTTCATGTCCAGCCCGCCCATGCGCTGAAGCGCCTGTCCGAGCGCGGGCGCCACGGTCTCGTTGATCCACCGGAGCCGATCCAGAACCTCCGGCGCGTACGCGCCGTACCGCAGCACCCGGCCGTACCCCTCGTTGAAGTTGGAGTACGCGCGGTTGCCGTGCGTGCGGTTCTCCACGATGTAGACGGGCATGGACGCGGAGGTCACCCCCGCCATGGGGCCCACGGCCGCGTGGTGGTGGCAGGGCTCGAACCGCACCGCGCCGGAGGCCGCCAGTTCCACGGCCTCCCGCTCGTCCCGGGCCATGCCCTCATACAGCAGCGCGCCGATCACCGCCCCGCGCAGCGGACCGCACATGCGGTCCCAGGTGACTGGGGGGCCCGCGTGCAGGATGAGATCCTTGCGCATCCCCGGGACCACGTCCAGGGCCCTGCCCACGCCGACCAGCACAGGGTGCGCATCCAGGATCCTCCGCACCACCACCTCGTTGGCCGCGTCCACGTCCATGGGTCGCCTCCACGTCCCGGGAAAGTCCGCGTCTAGCGGAGCGCGGGCCCGGCGGGCCTTCCGGAGCCAAGCCCTCCCCATCTTAACCTGAACCCTCGGGGACGTTCAGCCGCCCAGCCGCGACAGCAGCTCCAGCAGCTCCGCATCGCCTGCCGCGGGTGGCTTCCAGTCCACGGACACCACCGGAACGCCCTGCGACTGCAGGCTCTGCGCGAACGACTCCAGGCCCACGTTAACCGCCCGAACTGGCCCTCGGAGGAGTTCCCGCACCGCCGCGGGGACTCCGTGGGTCCTGCCCTCTCCGTCCGGGAGGTCCACGGGCGGCAGCGGCCCCGCTTCGCCCCGGGCCCCCGACCGGCCGCACAGGGCTCCTGCCAGCCGGGCCGCCGCGGCGTTCGTGGGCGCCACCACCACCCCACCTTCCCGCAGCCGCTCCACCTGGCTCCCGTGCGGCTGCGGGTCCAGCTCCGTCCCGCACACCGAGGCCACGCACACCAGCTCCCGGCCCGCCCTCCGGGCGGTACGCGCGGCCTCCTCCCACGCCTGTGCGAGCTCGCCCGCGGGGTCCGGGTGCGCTCCGAAGCCCAAAACCACGTCCACCAGCAGGACCGCCACCTCCGCATCCCGCGCCTCGTGCAACAGCCTTTGGCTGCGCACGGAGGGGTCCAGCATGGGGTGCAGCCGCCCCACGGTGAACTCGTCGGAGCCTAAGTCCACCACGGTGTGCTCCCGGCTCACCAGCGGGTCCGGTAGCCGCGCGTCCGGGCTGAGAGGGACGTTGGACCACACCCGACCCAGACTCCCGCGCAGCACCAGCTGGGCCTCCGCGCACAGGCTGCCTCCCACGAACAGACCCCGAAGCCAACGCTGCTCCGCGGCCCACGGCACCGCCTCCGGCTCGAGCTCGCGCTCCGCGGGTGGGTGCCCACCAGAGAGCCGGACCGCCAAGCGTGCCGCCTCCTCCAGGGTCGACGCGAAGTACAGATTCCCCGCCTGAGGGGGTGGCTGCGCACCCAAGAAGTTCACCACCACCGGCTTTTCGCACCTCCGGGCCAACGCGAGCACCTGCCTCGCCACCTGAGGGGACGGCGGCTTGGACAGGAGCACGACCACGTCGGTACCAGGGTCCTCCGCCAGGGCTGCAAGGGCTGTGGCGAAGCTCGCGCCTCCCACCGCGTCGGACAGGTCACGCCCGCCCGTGCCCAGGCCGTGGGAGACCCCGGCACCCCAGCGGTGCACCAGGCACGCCACCTCCTGCAGGCCTGTGCCCGAGGCGGCCACGATCCCCACACGCCCGCGACGGACCGCGTTGGCGAACCCCAACCCCGCTCCGGCCACTAGGGCGGTCCCGCAGTCGGGCCCCATCACGAGAAGCCCCCGTTCGGCCGCCAGGCGCTTGAGCCGTACCTCCTCCTCCAGCGCCACGTTGTCGCTGAACAGGAAGACGTGGAGGCCTTCCCGCAGGGCCTCCTCCGCCACGCCTGCCGCGAACCGGCCCGGCACGGACACCACGGCCACGTTGGCCCCCGGGAGAGCGCGCACCGCCGTCCGGACCGTGCGGGGTCGGTAGGGTGTGCCCCCTGCCGGCGCCCGCGGCGACAGCAACTCGTCCAGGCGTTCCAGCGCCCGCTCACCCTCCGCCTGCGTTCGCGCCCGGACCACCGCCACCAGGTCGTCCGGCCCCGCCCCCTGCAGCTCCGGCGCGTCCAGGCCTGCCCCCCGGAGCAACGCGAGGTTGGCGGGCGTGGCCATGACCACCCCCGCCTCTTCCACCCCCGGCATCTGTCGGAGCGCCTGCTGCACCTGCAGCAGGGCCACCGAATCGTGGTAGCTGCCTCTGCGGACCCGCGCGAGAACCGGCATGGCACTCCCCGCGAACGCGTTCCTGCGTGCGTGGATTCGACCCGCGGTCCATCCAGCCCTCTCGCCGCAGGAGGAGAACCGCGTGGCTGCGAAGAATCTAGGCCGCGTCTTGCCGCCGGCGGGTCGCCGGCGAGCCTCGGATCTTCAGGGGGCAGCCATGGATCTGCACACCTGTTCGAGCGCTCCGCGCGGCTGGCTCCGGGCCTCAGCCGTGGCCCTGGTCCTCGTGCTGGCCGTAGGTTCCCTGTGGCACGTGCACTCCGCGTCCGCGGCCGCGCCCAGCGTCACCCTGGCCATCCTGCACTTCAGCGTCATCAAGGGCACCACGTGGTCGGGTGCGCATCACCGAGCGGGCCAGCGCATCGCGCAGAAGTACCCCAACGTGAAGTACGTGTACCGCGAGGAGGTCGGACCGGACCTCACGGTCCCGTACGCGGAGGAACTCATCCGTCAGGGGGCCAACATCGTGGTCGGCAACGCGGAGTTCATGGGCCTGCCCCTGAAGGACATCGCGGACAAGTACCCCAACGTGTACTTCGGCTCCGTGGTGGCCAGCGACGTCAGCCGCAAGACCAACTTCATCCGGTTCTTCCCCCGCCAGTACCAGGCGCTGTACCTGGAGGGGCTGATTGCGGGCGCCCTGACCCGGACCGGTAACGTGGGCGTGGTCTCCGCCTTCCCCAACGTCCAGGTGCTCCGGCGCACCGCGGGATTCTTCCTGGGCGTGCAGGACGCCGCCCGTGCCTTGGGCAAGCGGGTGAACGTGTACGTGAAGTACGTGGGAGACTGGTACAAGCCCACGGAGGAGCGGGAGGTGGCCACCACCCTGGTCACGCAGTACAAGGTGGACGTCCTCACCCAACAGACGGACTCCGGCTCGCCCCTGGACGTAGCACAGCAGCGGGGGATCTGGTTCGTGGGGAAGGACATGGACATCGTGGGCTTCTACGGCTGGTCCAACACGGACACGGTAGCGGTGTCCTTCGACACCCGGTGGGAGGTCCTGTACGACCGGATGGTGCGGGACTACCTGGCGGGCAACCGGAGCCCGCGCAACCTCCTGTACCTCGGGATGCGGGACACCATGACCCTCGCGGACGGGACCGTGGTGTCCACCGTGGACATCATGAACAACAAGAAGGTGGGCGTGGACGCGATCAGCCCCAAGGCGCGCCGGCAGATCCCCGAGTCCATCGTGCGGCTGGTGGCCCAGCGGCGGGAGCAGATGCGCAGAGGGCAGTGGGACCCCTTCCAGGTGCACGCCCTGGTGAGCAACGGGACCGGGCTAGCGCTCCCGGGAACCCCCATCCCGCCGAAGGGCACGGTGGTGAAGCCCGCGGGGCAGACGCCCACCGACGAGTGGCTGCTGTCGAAGTTCAACTTCGACCTGAACGGTTTGAACGTCCTGAAGTGAACCGCCCCGGGGGCCGCGCCCGGCCGGGCGCGGCCCCCGTCAGACCGTGACGCCGGAGCTGGAGCACCGCACACCCCCACCTGTTCTCGCCGCCCGGGGAATCACCAAGTCCTTCCCCGGGGTCCGGGCCCTGGACCGCGTGGACCTCGAGGTGGCGGAGGGGGAAGTCCACGCGGTGCTGGGTCAGAACGGAGCCGGGAAGACCACCCTCATGAACATCCTCTTCGGGCTGATCCACCCAGACGAGGGGGAAGTATACCTGCGGGGCCGACGCGTTCGCTTCCGCTCGCCCCACGACGCGCTGGCGTCTGGCATCGGGATGGTCCACCAGACCCGCAGACTGGTCCCCGCCCACACGGTACTGGAGAACCTGGTCCTGGGTCACCCCAGGGCCCGGGGGCTGCTAGACCTGCGCCGGGCCCGCCAGGAGCTGGAGGCCCTGTGTGCCCGGTACGGTGTCCACGTGGACCTGGAAGCCCGCGTGTGGCAGCTGTCGGAAGGCGAAAAGCAGTGGGTGGAGATCCTGAAGGCCCTGTACGCGGGGGTCCGCATTCTGATCCTGGACGAGCCCACCTCCGCCCTGACGCCCCCGGAGGTACAGGCCCTGCTGCGGGCGCTGCGCGCCCTCGTGGACCAGGACGGCGTCACCGTGGTTCTGGTCACCCACAAGCTGCCCGTGGTGCGTGCGGTGGCCCGAACCGTCACGGTGCTCCGCGCTGGCCGGGTTGCAGCCCGGCTGTCGGTGTCGGACACCACCGATCACGAACTGGTCCAGCACATGGTGGGCCAGGAGGTTACCCTCCCCACCGTGCAAGCGCCCGACCGCCGCGGCCCCGTGGTGCTGGAGGTGGAGGACCTGTCCGCGTACAACGACAAGGGCGTGCTGAGCCTGCGAGGCGTCTCCTTCACGGTACACGAGGGCGAGATCGTGGGCGTAGCGGGGGTCACGGGCAACGGGCAGGAGGAGCTGGCTCAGGTGCTGGCGGGGCTTCGACCGGCCGTCTCCGGCCGCGTGCGCCTGCTGGGCCGCGATGTCACCCACCTTCCAACCCTCGACCGGTGGCGCCTGGGGCTGGGCTACGTGCCCGCGGAACGTACCGAGGTCGCCAGCGTAGCGGCCCTCAGCCTCGTGGAGAACACCGGGCTCAACTACCACTTCGACCCGGAGTTCTGTCCCCGGGGGATGCTGGACCGCACCCGCCTGGAACGGCTGACCCGTCAGATCCTGGCGACCTTCCGCGTGAAAGCTCCCCACCCGTACGTGCGGGCGCAGCACCTGTCGGGGGGGAACCTGCAGAAGCTGGTGCTCGGCCGGGTGCTGTCCCGGCAGCCGCGCCTGCTGGTCGCTCACCTGCCCACCCAGGGCCTTGACGTGGAGGCGGCTGCCTTCGTGCGGGCCCAGCTTCTGGAAGCCAAGGCACGCGGCGCTGCGGTCCTGCTCATCTCAGAGGACTTGGACGAGATCTTCGCGGTCAGCGACCGAGTGGGAGCCCTGTACGAGGGCCGGTTCGTGGCCCTCGTGCCGCGAAACGAGGTGGATCCTGAGACCGTGGGCGCGTGGATGGCCGGCTCGCTGGGGAGGCGCGCTTGAGGATCGGCGCATACCGGCTGTCCGTGGAAAGGGCGGAGGCCCCTTCGCCCGCCCGCGTGGCTCTGGGCGCCCTCCTGGCTGTGGCTCTGGCGCTCCTGTTGGCCAGCGTGCTGTTCTGGACCCCAGAGTCGGGCCCGTGGACCGCCTACCGGATCGCCTTCGGCTACGCATTCGCCAACCCCTCGGGCCTGGGCGCGACCGTGCATCGGGCGGTCTACCTGCTGCTGTGCACCCTGGCCTTCCTGATCCCCTTGCGGGGCGGGCTGTGGAACATTGGCCTGCCGGGTCAGGTTTACGCGGGGGCGCTGGCGGCGTTCGCGGTGCCCTTCTGGGCGGGGGCCCGGGAGCTGGGCTCCGGCACCGCCGGCGGTGTCGCGCTCCTGTCCATGCCCTTGGCCGCAGCGCTGGCGGGCGCTGCCCTGGGCGCCCTGGTGGGCCTGCTGCGGGCGAAGCTGGCGGTGAACGAGATTCTCGTGACCATGATGCTCAACTCCGTGATGTTCTGGCTGGTTTCGGACTTCATCAAGGAGGGCGGTGCGTTCATGAGCGCGACCGCGGAGGGCGAAAGCTTCACCCTGCCGGAGGCCTTCCGTCCCCCCCTCCCGCTGGGCCTGCCGCCCAGCGCCTTCCTCGGCCTGGCAGCCGCCGTGGTCGTGGACTTCGTCTTCTCCCGGGCGGCCGCGGGCTACCGCGTCCGCACCTTCGGCCTGAACCCGCAGGCCGCCCGGTATGCTGGGATCGACCCCGTCCGGGTGTCCCTGTGGGTGTTCGTGCTGGGCGGGGCCTTCTCGGGCCTGGCGGGTTACCATTACTTCGCCGCGGTGCCCGGCCTGTACAAGATCCCTACGAACTACGGGTACTACGGCGACCTGTCCTTTTACGGCATCATCTGCGCCCTCATCGCCCGCGGGAGCGCGGTGGGAGCGGTCCCGATGGCGTTGCTGTTCGCCGGCCTGTCCGTGGGGGGGCGCTTCGCTCAGGGGGCTCTGCGCCTGCCCTTCGGCGTGGACTACGCCATCCTGGGCCTGCTGATGACCACCTTCGTGTTCTCGCACTTGGTGGACCGGTACCGGGTGGTGTGGCGGCCTACCGCGCCCGCCCCCACCTCTGCGCCGCCCCGCCCGGAGGGTGCCCGGTGAACGAGCTGCTGGCCCGGAGCCTGGAGGCGTCCACGGTGTTCCTGCTGGCGGCTTTGGGCGAGCTGGTGAACCAGCGGTCCGGGATCCTCAACGTCGGGCTGGAAGGACTCATGCTGTTCGGCGGGACCGCTGCTTTCCTGGTGGCCCAGTCCACCGGCAGCTACCCGGCGGGACTGGCCGCGGGGATCGCAGTGGGCGGCCTGCTGGGCTGGGTCCACGGCCTGTTCTCCATCCGCCTGCGGGGCGACCAGGTGGTCAGCGGTATGGGCCTATGGATCCTCAGCTTCGGCCTGACCACGTACCTGGGAAGCCCCCACACCGGCCCCCTCGGCCTGCCGCGCTTCCCCGCGCTTCTGGGCCTGTCCCCCTTCGTGTACTTCGGAATCCTGCTGGTGGTCGCGGTGTGGTTCGTGCTTTCCCGGACGTCGCTGGGGCTAGCGATCCGCTCCGTGGGCGAGAGCCCGGCCGCCGCGGCGGCCTCGGGCGTGAACGTGGCCGGGATCCGGTACCTGTGTGTCGTGTTCGGCGGCACCCTGGCGGGCCTGGCGGGCGCGGCTTACACCCTCTCCTATAACCCCGTGTGGAACTACAACTTCCTCATGGGTTGGGGCTTCGTGAGCCTGGCGCTGGTGTTCTTCTCCATGTGGAACCCGTGGGTTCTCCTGGGGGGATCGGTACTGTTCGGCGCCATGTGGCAGCTGTCCCTGAGCCCGGAGTACGTCCTGCCCGGCGTGCTCTCCCGGTACGTGTGGCGGACGGTCCCCTTCGGCGTGACCATCGCCATCCTCACCGTCATCAGCACCCCGTGGTTCCGGACCCGTTGGGGACTGGCGAAGCCGCAGGCCCTGGGAGTTCCGTACGCGGACTGAGATCTGGTGCCCGGAGGGGGATTCGAACCCCCACGGGTTTCCCCACACGCCCCTCAAACGTGCGCGTCTGCCAGTTCCGCCATCCGGGCACACGGCCGGCCTGGAGGCCGGCCAGCCCGATTATAGCCCGGCCCCGAACCCGCGGCCAGAGGTCAGCGCACGAACGCCAGATAGGTGCTGGTGAGGGCGAACAGGACGGCCACCACCGCGGTGGTCCGGGTGAAGAAGGTCTCGCGGGGCCTCGGCCCGTGGAACAGCCGGGCGCTCCCGCCGATGGCTCCGAGACCCTCCCCCTTGGGCCCTTGCAGCAGCACCAGGCCCACTGCCGCCGCTGCCAGGATGAAGTGCAGGATCAACACGACCTTGTCCACGCCTGTCTCCTCTCCCGGTGGGGTGCCGCGGCCATTCTACCGACGCGACTTCGTTCCTGCAACCGGCCGTGCTCCCCGGTTCCCTACGGCCGCCCCACCATTCCCAGCAACCCCGCCCCCAGCACGACCGCGGCCACCGCGGCCTTGGCCCTCCAGGCGTAGAGCACCGCCAGGGAGAGACCGAACGTGGCGGCCGCCGTCAGGCTGTCCACGCCGACACGGAACAGCGCCACAGCGGTGGTTGCGATGAGACCGACGACCCCCGCCGTCACACCGTCCAGGAACCCGTGCAGGCGTGGCTGGCCGACCAGTCGTTCGACCCACCGGTGCCCTATCAGCGTGAACGCAAACGCCGGCGCGAACACGCCCGCGGTGAGCACCAGGGCACCCGGCAAACCTCCCCCGAGGAATCCCACGAAGGTCGAGAAGATCACGAAGGGTGCCGGGAGGACGCCCGAAAGCGCCACCCCGTCCAGGAACTGAGTGTCCGTCAGCCACCGTCCCACCTCCACCGCGTCGTGGCGCAGAAAGGGGAGCACGGTGTACGCGCCGCCGAAACTCAACAGCCCGGCACGCAAGCCGGAAGTCAGCAGACGCAGGAGCGACGGGCGCTGCGCTGCAGGAGCTCCGGACGCCCTCTCAGCCTCTTCTGTCCCCGAGGGGGTGACGATCTGTCCTAGGTAGGGAGGCCTGGGGTCCCCTGCGACCCGCGCGGGCACCCAGGAGAGGACGACGGCCGCGGCCATGCCGGCCGCTACGGCTGCCGCAAGCCCACCGCGTCCCCTGTGGACGAAGAAGTAGGCCAGGCCTGACAGGGGCAAAGTCAGCCAGAAGCTGGTCCCCGCCACCTGGCCGAGTCCAGAGGCTGCCGCCAGCCCCCACAGCCAGGCGTCCCGCAGCGCGTGCTGCCCGATGCGGTACACCGCCCGCACCACCAGGGCCACCACCGCGGGCTGAACCCCCGCGAAGAACTTCCGGAAGACCTCCAGCTCCACGCCGCCTGTGTACAGGGTCGAGAGGGCCAGCATCAACACGAACCCCGGAAGCATGAACCCGAGGCCCGCGAGCAGACCGCCCAGGCGGCCCCGGGACAGCATGCCGAAGTACACGCACATCTCGTGCGCTTCAGGGCCGGGCAGGACTTGGTAGACGGCCAGGACGCGGTGGAAGTGTTCGGGCGTCACCCACCGTCTCTCCTCCACGAGCTCCTGGCGGATCATGTTGATCTGGGCGACGGGACCTCCCCACGCCAGCAGCCCGAACCGCAGGTACCGCCAGAACAGGCGCGGGAGGGGCTCCGGGGGCATTGCTACCCAGTAGCTCCCTGCGCCCTGCCGGCGCCGGCGGCCAGCTGGACGATTCCCACGAACTCCTCCGGATCCAGGCTGGCCCCGCCCACCAGGGCACCGTCCACCTCGGGCTGCTCCAGGAACTCCGCCGCGTTCCGGGTGGTCACGCTGCCGCCGTACTGGACACGCGTGGCGTCCGCGGCGGAACCGAAGCGTCCCCGCAGCCAGGCACGGATGAGCCCACTCACGCGGTTCGCCTCCTCGCCCGTGGCCGCGTGCCCGGTCCCGATGGCCCATACGGGCTCGTAGGCGACCACCAGACGCGCCACCTCCTCCGCGGAGAGGTCCGCGGTCGCCTCCGCCAGCTGGTGGGTGACGCGGGAGTCCGTGAAGCCTGCCTGCCGTTCCTCCAGGGTCTCGCCCACGCACAGGATGGGCACCAGGCCTGCGTCGAAGGCCGCCCGCACCTTGCGCCGTACGCGGTCGTCGGTCTCGCCGAACAGCCGCCGCCGCTCCGAGTGCCCCACAATGACGTACGTGCAACCCACGTCCGCCAGCATGGTGGGCGACACCTCCCCCGTGAACGCCCCCTGGCGCTCCCAGTGCAGGTTCTGCGCGCCCAGCCGCACCGCGGACCCCGCCAGCAGGCGGCCCACGGTCTCCAGGGCGGTGTACGGCGGGCAGAGCACCACCTCCACGCCCTCCACGGCAGCCAGGCCCGGCAGGGCCATCTCCACGAACGCCGCGGCCTCCGCCCGCGTCTTGTGCATCTTCCAGTTGGCGGCCACCAGGGGTGTACGCACGGGTTACCGGTCCTGTAGAACCTGAATCCCCGGCAGCTCCCTGCCCTCCAGGAACTCCAGGGTGGCGCCCCCGCCCGTGCTCACGTGGTCGAAGTGTTCCAGCAGGCCGAACTGATCCACCGCGGCCGCGGTGTCCCCTCCGCCCACCACGGTGGTCCCGCGACACCGGGCCACCGCTTCCGCCACCCGCCGGGTCCCCTCCGCGAAGGGTTCCAGCTCGAACACCCCCATGGGTCCGTTCCACACCACCAGCCGCGCGCCTTCGACCACCTGCGCGAACCGCCGCGCCGTAGCCGGCCCGATGTCCAGGCCCATCCACCCCTCCGGGATCTCGTCCGCCGGGACCACACGCCTCGGCGCGTCGGCACTCGGCCCCTCCGCGGCCACCACGTCCTCCGGAAGCACCAACTCCACCCCCCGCGCCCGCGCCCGTGCCATCAGGTCCCGCGCCAGCTCCAACTTGTCCTCCTCCACCACCGAACGCCCCACGCGGTGACCAGAGGCCTTCAGGAAGGTGTAGGCCATCCCACCTCCCACCAGTACCGCGTCCACGCGTTCCAGCAGGTTGCTGAGCACCCCGATCTTGTCGGAGACCTTCTTGCCGCCCAGCACCGCCACGAAGGGGTGGTCGGGGTTCTCCAGAAGGCGGCTGAGGTAGCGGATCTCCTTCTCCATGAGCAGACCCGCCACCGCGGGCAGGTACCGGGCCACGCCCACGGTGGACGCGTGGGCCCGATGGGCGGTGCCGAACGCGTCGTTCACGTACAGATCCGCCAGCCGGGCCAGACGGGCGGCAAAGTCGGGGTCGTTCGCCTCCTCCTCGGGGTGGAATCGCAGGTTCTCCAGCAGCGCCACGTCCCCCGGCTGCATCCGGGCCACCGCGGCCTCCACCTCCGGGCCCACGCAGTCCGGCAGGACCTGCACGGGCCGGGCCAACAGCTGCGCCAGCCGCTCGCCCACGGGGACCATCCGCAGGCTCTCTACCACGCGCCCGCCGGGACGCCCCAGGTGAGACATCAGGACCACGCTAGCGCCGCGGTCCAGCAGGTACCGCACGGTGGGCAACGACTCCCGGATGCGCCGGTCGTCCGCCACCCGGCCCTGCTCGTCCAGCGGAACGTTGAAGTCCACCCGGACCAGCACCCGCCGGCCCGCCACGTCCACGTCCCGGATCGTCCGCTTCTCCATCCCGCAGCCTCTCCGCCAGCCGGCGGCCGGGGCCCAGCCGCGGCCCCTACACCCCGCGCTCCGCCATGTACCGAGCCAGGTCCGCCACGCGGCAGGCGTAGCCCCACTCGTTGTCGTACCAGGACACCACCTTCACCAGGTTGCCGCCCACCACCAGGGTGTCCAGACCACTGAAGATGGAGGACCGGGAGTCCCCCTTCAGGTCGCTGCTCACGAGGGGCTCCTCTGTGTAGCCGAGGATTTCTGGGATCCGTTCCTCCGCCCACCGTCGGACGGCGGCGTTTACCTCCTCCCGCGTCACCTCGCGCCGCAGGAGCACAGTGAAGTCGATGACGGAGACCGTGGACACGGGCACCCGGAAGGCCATCCCCGTGAACTTCCCCTGGAGCTCGGGGATCACCAGCCCCACTGCCCGGGCGGCCCCCGTTTCCGACGGGACGATGTTCATGGCCGCGGCGCGTGCGTCCCGGGGGTCCTTGGCGGCCACATCCAGCAGCCGCTGGGAGTTGGTGTACGCGTGCACCGTGGTGAGGATTCCTTTCTCGATGCCGAACTCCTCGTGCAGAACCCGCGCCACCGGCGCCAATCCGTTGGTGGTGCACGATGCGTTGGATACGATCCGGTGGCGGGCGGGGTCGTAGCGGTCCTCGTTCACCCCCAGCACGACGGTGAGGTCCTCGTTCTTGGCCGGGGCGGAGATGATCACCCGCTTCGCGCCGGCGTCCAGGTGTGCCCGCGCCTTCTGGGCGTCAGTGAACAGCCCGGTGGACTCCACCACGAGCTCCACGCCCACCTCCCGCCACGGGATCCTCCCCGGGTCGCGCTCCGCGAACACCCGGATGGGGTGCCCGTCGATGGCGATCTCCCCATCCCGGACCTCCACGGTTCCCGGGTACACGCCGTAGTTGGTGTCGTACTTGAACAGGTACGCGTTCATCTGGGCGTCCACCAAGTCGTTGATCGCCACCACCTCCAGGGTGTCCGGACACCTCTGGAGCATGGCCCTCAGGACCTGCCGGCCGATCCGACCGAATCCATTGATCCCCACCCGCACGGTCATGGTTTCACCTCCCTTCGGATGCTCCGGTACCGCGCACCGTCACGGGCTCCCGCGTGAACCCCCGGAGGAGGTCCCGGCGGATGAAGCTCACGTTGTTGAAGATCCGCATGCTGAACACGATCACCGCCCCCAGGTACACGTCGACGCCAAGCAGGTCTCCGATGGCGGTCAGGAGGGCCGCGAAGGAGGTGTTCACCACAAAGCCGCTCGTGAACACCACCAGGTCGAACCGTCCCTCGAGCTGCGCCCGCAGCCCCCCCAGGAGGGTGTCCAAAGCCGCCAGCACCGCGATGGCGGTGTACTTCACTAAGCCCAGGGGGATCTCCACGCCCACCAGCAGGCCCAACAGCACCCCCGCCGCTAGCCCCCCTAACGGAAGCCACATCCGCGACCCCTCCCTCCGTTCGCCCTGAAAGTCAGGCTCAGCGGTCCGCCCGCGCAAACCGGAACTGGAAGCCACCCCGGTACGCGGGTACCCGCAGGTCCGTGGACCGGGTCACCCGCACGGGGAACTGGAACGCCCGCAGGATAGCCAGGGGGCTGTCCTCGGCCTCCAGGGCTGTGAGCAGGGCCTCAGGATCGCCCAGGGCCACGATCACGTAGGGCGGTGCCAGCCGCCTCGCGTTACACAGGATCGTGGTCCCCACACAGCTCAGACCCGTGGTGGAAACCACCCGCTCGCCGTTGACGGCTACCGCCTCCGCCCCCGCTGCCCAAAGGGTTGCCACCACGGCCTGGACGTCGGTGTAGTGGATCAGGACGAGGTTGGGGTCGTCGCCCGGCTGCAGGCGCTGGGGACTGTCCCGGAGCTCCACCACCACGCCGGGGCCCCGAAGGGCCTCCACCCCGGCAGCCAGCCTCAGCGCCTCTAGCCGGCGCCGCAGCTCCCGCTGCGCCCCCTGGTTGCGGGTGGCCGCTTCCTCGTAACGGGCCAGCTGCGCCCGCAAGCTGGCGATCTCGTCCTCCAGCCGCTCCCGGTGGCGGCTTTGCTCCTGGAGGAGGAACGCCAGCTCCTCGAGCCGCTGGGAGGGGATCCGAAGGCTGGCGCGGATGGACCGCTCCGCCTTGAGCTGCCAGGTCACCAGCAGCCCGGCGGCCAGGAGGGCTGCCGTGAGGACCAGCTGGAGCCGCGTCGGCCGCACGCCCTTAGACCACCCTGGGCTTCCTTCCCTGGGTTCGTTGCGGGTCGGCACGCCTCTAGTATAGCGGCTGCGCCTGCGGCTTCAGGCCTGGCGTGCCTCCAGCTTCTTCTTGATCCGCTTGAGCCGGAACACATCCTCCCGGGCCCGCTGCTCCAGCACGTCGTTGATGTACCGGATCTCTGCCCGGATCCTGGGGATCACCACCTGCTCAAGGGCGTTCACCCGACGGGTGGTCTTCTTGATCTCCTCCCCGATCTTGCGCAGCCGCAGCTCGGTGCTCGCCACCTCTAGGATGGCGTTCAGCACCTCCTCGAAAGCCTCCTGGCTCTCGAGGGTCCGCACGCTGGTGGCGGTAGGGCTGAGGCCCCGCTCCAGGAACGACCGGCGGACGCGGTAGCTGCGCACCTCGGGCACCTTGATGCCCCAGATGTTGCGGATTTCTATGTCCACCATCACGGGCCGCCGTTCCGTTAGCGCGGCCGCCTCCAGGGCCTGACGTCCGTCCACCGCCTTCGCCAGGCTCAGGATCACGTAGGCCTTCTCGGACACTGTGTTCAGCCGCTCCCGGGCCTCCAGGGCCTGACGCACCACCTGGAAGAACTCCGAGACCAGGGCGTCCCGCTTGCGCTTGAGCAGGTCGACCCCCTGCTGCGCCACGCGCAGCTGGTTCTTCCGCTGCAGGAGGTTCATCCGGGTGGGGCTGACGAGTTCCGGCATGGCGACGGCCCCCTTGGCTCCTACGCCGGCGCGCCTAGCGCCGGGACAGGCGCTCCTCCTCCGCCCACAGCTGCTCCACGGCTTCGCCGAAGTAGTACTTCTCCACGTGGTCCTGCTTCACACGCTTCAGCTCCGCCCTGGGGAGCAGCGACAGGAGCTTCCAGCCCAGGTTCAGGGTCTCCTCGATGCTCCGCTCTGTGTTGCCCTGGTTGAGGAACTCCCGTTCGAAGGCGTCGGCGAAGCGCAGGTACAGCCGGTCCCGCTCCGTCAGGGCCTCCTCCCCGATGATGGCCACCAGCCGCCGCAGATCCACCCCGTTGGCGTACGCGCTGAACAGCTGGTCCTTCAGTCCCGCGTGGTCCTCCCGGGTCCGGCCCGGGCCGATGCCGTCGTTCATCAACCGGGACAGGCTCGGGAGCGGGTTGATGGGCGGGTAGATCCCCTGCCGGTGCAGGGCCCGGCTCAGCACGATCTGTCCCTCGGTGATGTAGCCTGTCAGGTCGGGGATGGGGTGGGTGATGTCGTCGTCGGGCATGGTCAGGATGGGGAGCTGGGTCACCGACCCCTTCCGTCCCTGGATCCGACCCGCCCGCTCGTAGATGGTCGCGAGGTCCGTATACATGTAGCCGGGGTACCCGCGCCGCCCCGGGATCTCCTCCCGCGCGGCGCCGATCTCCCGGAGGCTCTCGCAGTAGTTGGTCATGTCGGTCAGGATCACCAGGACGTGCTTGTCCAGCTCGAAGGCCATGTACTCCGCGGTGGTCAGCGCCAGCCGGGGGGTCATGAGGCGCTCGATGGTGGGGTCGTCGGCCAGGTTCAGGAACACCACGCTGCGCGACAGGGCCCCCGTGGCCTCGAACTGCTCGATGAAGTACGCCGCCTCCCGCTGAGTGATCCCCATGGCGGCGAACACCACCGCGAACTCCTCCTCCTCCCCCAGGACCTTCGCCTGCCGGGCGATCTGTGCCGCGATCTCGTTGTGGGGCAGGCCCGCCCCCGAGAAGATGGGCAGCTTCTGGCCCCGCACCAGGGTGTTCAGCCCGTCGATGCTGCTGATCCCTGTCTGGATGAACTCCTGGGGCCGCTGTCGAGCCACGGGGTTGATGGGAGACCCGATGATGGGCAGGCGCTTCTCCGGGATGATGGGCGGCAGCCCGTCGATGGGCTCCCCGCGCCCGTTGAACCGCCGGCCGATGATCTCCGGGCTCACCCCGAAGCGGGCCACGTCCTCCCGCAGGCTCACCGAGGTCCGGGCCACATCCAGGCCCGTGGTCTCCTCGAACACCTGGATGACCGCGTGCTGCCGGGACACCTCGATGACCTGCCCGCCCCGGACGCCGCCGTCGGGCAGGTGGATGTTCACGATGGCGCCGTACGCCAGGTCCTGCGCCCCTTCCACGAAGAGCAGAGGGCCGGAGATGTACGAGATGGACTGGTAACGTTTCGTCGCCAGTTCCATGGCCGTTCGCCTCCTCGACTCAGTGCGCGCCCGCGGGTTCTCGGAACGCCTCCGCCATCCTGCGGAGGAACTCCTCCGTGTAGGCGGGGAACCGGTCCGCGGGCACCTCCTTCATCCGCGCGATCTCCTGGATCTGCGGCAGGTTCAGGATGTCGTCCATGGGGACACCGCGCCGCAGCGCCGCACTCGCCTCGTCGTAGAAGCTCAGGATCGCCTTCAGGATCCCGTACGACTTGATGGGCGGGCAGTACGCGTCCACCTCGGAGAAGGCGGACTGCTGGAGGAAGTCCTCCCGGAGCATCTTACCCGCCTCGATGATCAGGCGCTGGTCGTCCTGCAGGGCGTCCGGCCCCACCAGCTGCACGATCTCCTGGAGCTCGGCCTCCTTCTGGAGCAGGGCGGAGGCCCGCTCCCGGAGCGCCTCGAAGTCCTCCGGCAGGTTCTGCCGGTACCACTCCCGGAACAGGGGCGTGTACAGGCTGTAGGACCGCAGCCAGTGGATAGAAGGGAAGTGGCGCCGGTTCGCGAGCCCCGCGTCCAGGGACCAGAAGGTGCCCACGATCCGAAGGGTCGCCTGGGTGACGGGCTCGGAAAGGTCTCCGCCGGGAGGCGAGACCGCCCCGATGACGGTGATGGCGCCACGCCGCTCCGGCCGGCCCAGGCATACCACCCGGCCCGCCCGCTCGTAGAAAGCCGCCAGGCGGCTGGACAGGTAGGGCGGGTAACCCTCCTCCGCGGGCATCTCCTCCAACCGGCTGGAGATCTCCCGCATGGCCTCCGCCCACCGGCTGGTGGAGTCCGCCATCAGGGCGACCTTGTACCCCTGGTCCCTCCAGTACTCCGCCATGGTGATCCCTGTGTACACGCTCGCCTCCCGGGCGGCCACGGGCATGTTGCTCGTGTTGGCGATGATGATGGTCCGCTCCATCAGGGGTCGGCCCGTGCGGGGGTCCTCCAGCTCCGGAAACTCGTCCAGGACGTGGGTCATCTCGTTGCCGCGCTCCCCACAGCCGACGTAGATGATCACGTCCGCGTCTGCCCACTTGGCCAGGGTCTGCTGCATCACGGTCTTCCCGCTCCCGAAGGGGCCGGGGATGGCTGCCGTCCCCCCCATGGCCACGGGGAACAGTACGTCGATGATCCGCTGTCCGGTCACCAGGGGCTCCCGGGGATCCAGCCGTCGGGCTGCGGGCCGCGCCAGCCGCACGGGCCAGGTGTGCATCAGCCGGAGCTCCCGTCCGTCCTCCAGGCGGGCCACCACGTCCGTCACGGTGAACTCTCCCTCCCGGATCTCCGCCACCCGCGAGGGCCGCGCGTCGGGCGGGACCAGGATGCGGTGCGCAAAGCCGAACTCCTGCACCTCCCCAATCACGTCCCCAGGGCCCACCTCCTGGCCCACGTGGACGGTGGGCCGGAATGCCCAACGCCGCTGTCGGTCCAGCGCCGGAGCCACCGCGCCCCTGCGGATGAAGTCGCCCTGCTGGCTGCGGACCGCGGGCAGCGGCCGCTGGATCCCGTCGAAGATGTTGCTCAGCAGGCCCGGCCCCAGCTCCACCGCGAGGGGCAGACCGGTGCTCTCCACCGGCTCGCCCACCAGGAGGCCCGAAGTGTCCTCGTACACCTGGATGAAGGCGGTGTCCCCGCTGAGCCGGATGATCTCCCCCACCAGCCGCTCGTTGCCGACGCGGACGATGTCGTACATCCGGGCCCCCCGCATCCCGCGGGCGATCACCGCCGGACCCGCGATCTTTACGATCTCGCCCTGCATGGCCACCGCCTCCTTCCCTGGACCTCTTTCAGCGCAGCTTCACGTAGAACCCGATGTGCTCCTTCACCAGCCGGGCGATGTAGTCCTCGCCGGACTCCAGCCGGGCCCGGGCTGCCGGGAACGGGACCACTACGGGCAGGTCCCGCCCCCGCAGGACCCGAGCAACATCCCCCTCCACCCCCTCCAGCAAGGCCTCGTTCACCGCTACCAGCCCGTAGTCCCCCCGCACCAGGTCCCGGAGCACCGCCACCGCGTGCCGGGGCTCCTCCGCCTCGAACACGTCCGCCCCCGCCAGGCGGAACCCCGTGGCCGTCTCCGCGTCCGTGATCACCGCCACCCGGTACGCCATCGCCTACACCAGCGCCATCTCCCTGCGGACCAGGTCCCGCGGGATCCCCACGGCCTTGCTGCGTGCGATCAGCCGCAGGTTGCGCACCTCGTTGGCCAGCAGAGTCAGGTAGCCCACCACCACGTCCACGCCCAGAGGGTCACCCAGGTATAGGTCCGCCATCCGCCGGGTGGCCTCGTGCTCCAGCCACCGCTCCACCTCCGCCGGGGTACGCCCCTCCGGTTGGATGCCCCGCGCCCGGATCTCCCGGATCCCCACCTCCGCGGTCCGCGGATCTGCCAGGTTGCGGAACACCTCTCGGGTGACCAGCCCGCCGCCTTCCAGGAAGAACTGCTCCCGCTGCTCCGGGGTCAGGTCCGGGAGCTGCTGGAGTTTGAAGGCGGTCTTCACGTTGGTAAAGTCCACCTGGGTGCGCACCAGCTCCGCGACCCGCGACGCGTCGTACCCACGCCCCCGCGCGGCCTGCAGGGCCCAGGTGTAGTACGCCCGATCCAGGGCCAGCTCCAGGACCAGGAGATCCTTGGAGGCGTGGTACTCCGCCAGCGCCGCCGTCAGGGCCTCCGCCAGAGGGTGGGCCCACGTGGCCAGGGTGGCCACCACCGCGGGTACATCCGGCTGCTGCAACAGCTCCCGCAGCCGGACGTCTGAAAGTTCCGCCGCGGGCACCAGGGTGGGCTCCACCGCCTCCGGGGGGTATCCCGCGTGCTTGGCCCGCAGCACCGCCCGGAGGTTGTGCACGTCCCACTGCATCAGCAGCACCTGGATCAGGGTCCGGGGCTTGCCGTCCGCGAAGGACAGCACCCGCCGCGCGGCCTTCTGGAAGGCCCGTGCCAGCGCTTCGTCCACCGCCCGCAACCCCTGGTACCGGGTCAGAGCCTCCTGCAGCTCAGGTCCGTACGGCGTGTGGACCAGGGCCTGCAGGAACGCGTCCAGGTCCGGAAGGCCCAAGAGCTCCTCCAGCCTCCCGGGCGGAAGGAGCCGGGAGCGCATCCCCTTCACCCGGGCGTTGATGTACCCGAAGTCCGCCGGCACCTAGTCCTCCCAGAGGATGGCCGCCACGTCGGCCAGCAACAGCTGCTGGGCCCGGCGCAGGCGCGAAAGCAGGGTGTTCTCCACCACGAACCGACCGTCCTCGCTGGAAACCCGCACCCCGCCTCTCAGGGCGGGGTCCGCGTTCACCCGCACGAGGTGCAGGCCCAGCTCCCGCGCGGCCGTCTCCACCGCGTGAACGTCCCGCTCCGCGCAGTCCACCACCACGGGCCCGTTGAACCCTTCGGCCGCCTCACGGAGCAGGCCCCGGAGGATCGACTCGTAGCGGGCCCGATCCTGGGTGATTCGCTCCAGCTCCGCCGCCGCGCGGCGGAACACCTCCTGCAGCTGTTGGTCCTTCGCTTCCAGGACCTTCGAGGCGGCACGCAGCTGCGCAACTCCCCGCGCCCGGACCCGGGCGGCCTCTACAGCCTCGGCCACCCGCTGGCGTTGCGCCTCCAGCAGCGCCTGCGCCTCCGCCTGTGCTTGTCGGAGGAGCCCCTCCGCCTGCTCTCGCGCCTGGCTCAGCAGGCGCTGTCGCTCCGCCTCCGCCTCACGCTCGAGCAGGTCGATCAACTCCGAGGCCATGGGGAGCTAGATGCGGCCGATCAGGAAGAAGGCCACCAGGAAGCCCAGGATGATCATGGTCTCCGGCAGGGCCAGGAAGACCAGCATGAGGCCTCCGATCTCCGGACGCTCCGCCATGGCTCCGGCTGCCGCGGCCCCGATCCGGGACTGGGCCCACGCGGTTCCCAGCGCACCGAACGCCACCGACAGCGCGGCCGCGATCCCCAGCAGCCCGGCCCGCACGCCATCCCCGGCCCGCGGGGCCGCCTCCGGAGCCTCCGCGGCCAGCGCGGGGAAGCCCGCCACGGCCACCACCAGTGCCGCCAGCACTACGACCCACCAGGTAGTACGCATCCTGTCGTTCACCTCCCTGTGCGTTGGAATGGTCGGTACGGTTGTCCGGTCTCCTCGTGGTACTTCACCTTGGTGAAGAACTCCACCCAGTGCAGACGCGCCGGCTGGATCACGTGTCCCACGATGGTGAACACGAAGAAGAGCACCTGGGCCAGGGCGGAGATCAGTGACGCCACCACCGTCCCCACCAGGCCGCTCAGGCCGAAGGTCTCCGCCATGCTGGGCCCCAGTTCGTTGGCGGCTGTCGCGAGCGCCGCCGCCGCCAGCCCAAAGGCCATGAGCCGGGCGTGGCTCAGGACGTGGCCGAACGCGGTGGCGGACTCCAGGAACCACATGGGGTTGGCCGCCCGGAAGGCCAGACCCAACCCGAACACCGCCAGCGCGGCCCACAGGAACGACCAGCTCACGGGGACCACCGCCGCCGGCAGGAGGCCCGACAGCCCCCCGAGCAGCAGGAGCACCCACGTCAGGGTCAGCACCATCACCGCGCTCTCGAAGATCCCACGGAGGTTCCGGTGCCGCACCGCCTGTGCCAGGTGCCCCAGCAGCCCGCCGTAGATCATCCCCATCCCGAGCAACACGATGAGCTGGAAGTACAGGTCCCGCTGCGCCCGCACCCGGTCAAAGAGAGGGTGGACCCGGAACAGCAGCTCCGGCAGGTTCCCGAACACCTCCGCGTACAGCGCGCCGAAGACCATCACCCAGAAGGCGATCACCCGGACGATCCACGACACCGCCTGCAGGGTATCGGGGGCCATGCGTAGATTCAGGAGGTTCACCTCCAGCGGCTGGCCCTGCCGGGCGCGGTTCCGCATCCACCACCCCAGGGCGAAGAACAGAGCCCCGTAGCCCACGTCACCGATCACCAGCCCCACGAACAGGGGAAAGGTGACGGCCAGCAAGGGACTGGGGTCCCAGGTGCCGTACCGGGGCGGCCGGAAGATCGAGAGGAGGAGCTGAAAGGGCCGCACCGGCGGAGCGTTTTCCAGGGCTACGGGGACGTGGGCGGCCTCCTCGTGGTCGTGCGGGTCCACGGGACTGTCGACCACCACCACGTGATCCCCGAAACGCTGCCGGAGGGTCGCCCGCAGCCGCGGGACCTCCCGCGTGGGCACCCAGCCGTGCACGACGAACGCGTACCGGGACTGGGCGAAGCTCGGGAGGACCTCCAGCTTGGCCAACTCGTCCCGCAGCCGCGCTTCCACCGCCTGCACGGTCCCCCGGGCGCTCCGGCTGAGGGCCTCCAGGCGCCGCTGGCAGTCCGACACCACTCGGGGGAGCTCCTCCCGCATCCGGGCCATCTCCTGCAGGGCCTCCGAAGCCGGGCGATCCGCGAACCGGGCGGGCAGCCGGAGCTCCGTGATCCCGGCCCGCTGCAGGAAGGACCGAACTGCCTCTCCATCCCGGCGGTGGAAGGCCACCACCACGCCGATGTTCTTCTCGTCAATCTGCCGGGCCACCACCTCCACGCGTCCCCCGGTGATCCGCTCCAGTTCACGCTGCAACGCGGTGACCGCGGGCATCGCCTTGCCCCGCAGGACGAAGCCGTACGTCTCGAAGTGGCGGCTCCCCCGAAGCGCCGCCAGCAGCGGGGACAGCACGCGGACCGCCCCCTCGTACGACCGCACCAGCTCCAGCTCCTCCTCCGCCTCCCGCCGCTGGCGCACCAGCTCCCGTGCCTCCCGCTCCACGGGTTCCAGCAACGCCTCCAGCTCGTCCAGACTCCGATCCTGGAGGGCGGGAATCTCCACCGGCCCCACCCGCGGCAGCAGCTCCAGCAGTCCCTTGGTGCGTGCGAGCAGGGCCTCCAGCCGCCGCTGTAAGGCCTCCTCCTCGCTGCCCGGCTCCACCGGCCGCAGCTGCGGCACCTCTTCCGCCTCCACGCGGTCCACGTGCATCAGTCCCAGCCGCTGGATCGCGTCCGTCACCTCGCCCAGGAGCCGCTTGGGCCCCAGGAGGATCACGCGGCTCATCTCGACGATCATGGCTCCAAGCCCTGCAGGACAGCGGCCAGCACCCGGCGCACCGCCGCTTCCAGATTCTGCTGCGCGCTCTGCCGGACCCGCTCGGCCTCCTCCTCTGCCCTCCGGAGCTCGTCCTCCTCCGCCGCGCGCGCCTCCACCTCCGCCCGCTCCCGCGCCTCCCGCTCCAGCCGGGCAGCTTCCTCCTGGGCTCGAGCCCGGATGCGCGCGGCCTCTGCTTCTGCCTCCTTCACCAAGCGGTCCGCCTCCGCGCGGGCCTCCGCGAGACGCTGCTCCAGCTCCCGCTCCTTCTCCGCCAGTAACTCCAGAACGTTCGGCCGGTGGCGGTCGTGGCCCTCAACCATGCTGCCCTTCCTCCTCTGTCCCGCGCTCCTCGCTTCGTGGATGCGGAAAACCGCAGGCGCACCGCGGTGAGACGAACCGCCCAAGCACGCGAACGGCGGCCCCCGCCGCGCCGGCCCGGCGCCGGGACACCGCCCCGATTATGCTACCACAGCTGAGCCACTCCGACACCGCCCCTCCGGGGTCCAGCGCGCCAGCCGCAGGCACGCCGTTCGCGAGCACGCCCTAACTCCCCAGCAGCCGCCGGGCCACCTCCACGAACGTCACCACCGGCTGCGGGTACACGCCCGCCGCCAGCGTGCCGATCAGGGCCACCAGCAAGCCCACCCGCAGTCCGGCGGGGACCGGGACCGGACCGGGAGCCGCTGGGGGCATGAGGTACAGGGCCCGTAGCACGCCCACGTAGTAGTACAGCGAGATCACGCTGTTGGCCACCGCGAGCGCCGCCAGCCACAGGAGGCCCGCGTCCACCGCGGCCGCGAAGAGGTAGAACTTCCCGAAGAAGCCCGCCGTAGGCGGGATGCCCGTCAGCGACAACATGAAGACCACCATGGCCCCGGCGACCCAAGGCGCCCGCTGGCTCAGCCCCGCGTGGTCAGGAATCTCGTCGGAGCCCGTGCCCTCCGCCGCCACTATGGCCACGAAGAACGCCCCCAGGTTCATGAACAGGTACGCCAGCAGGTAGTACAGCAAGCCCTGCAGGGCCCAGGCCGACTTCCACGCGGCGAGGGCGATGAGGACGTAGCCGGCATGCGCGATGCTCGAGTATGCCAGCATCCGCTTCAGGTTGCGCTGCAGCAGCGCCAGCAGGTTACCCACGGTCATGGTCACCGCGCTCAGGGCCGCCAGCAGAACCGGCCAGTTCACCTGTTCCAGGGGGACCCCGATGCTCAGGGTGCGCACCAGGGCTGCGAAACCGGCCGCCTTGGGCCCCACGGACAGGAAAGCGGTGATCGGCGTGGGCGCGCCCTCGTACACGTCCGGGGTCCACTGGTGGAAGGGGACCATGGACACCTTGAACCCGAATCCGGCCAGGGCCATTCCCACCGCCAGGTACGCCGCAGGGCCCGCCCGGTCGAGCCGGGCCGCGATGTCGTACAGGATGGTGCTGCCCGTCAGACCGTACAGGAGGGAGAACCCGTAGGCCATCACCCCGGTGGTGGCCGCACCGTACAGGAAGTACTTCACCCCCGCCTCATTGCTCTTCGGGTCCCTCTTAAGGAACCCCGCCAGGAGGTAGGAGCTCAGGGACACAAACTCGATGCTGAGCAGGAGCAGGATCAGATCCGAGGCGCTGGCCATGAGCAGCAGCCCCACGCCCGAGAACAGGAGGAGGCTGAACACCTCTCCCAGGTGCGGGGTCCTGCCGGGGAAGTAGTCCAAGCTCACGAGAACCACCAAGGCCACCGCCGCCAGGGCCACCAGCTTGAAGTACACCGCGAAAGCGTCCACCGTGTACGTGTCCGCAAAGACGCGGACCCCTGGGGCCCCCAGGCCGCCCAGGTCGGTCAGCACGACCGCGCAGGCGGCCCCGGCGGCCACCAGGGAGGCCAGGGCCAACCCTCCCAGCCACCGCTTCCGGTCTGCGGGGACCACGAGGTCCGCCCCGAGAAGGGCCACGGCCGCGGCAGCCAAGACCAGCTCCGGGACCAGCCACCTCAGGTCCGCCCAGTTCATCGCAGCATCGCCACCAGCTGGCTGCTGGCGAGGTTGATGATGTCCAGCAACGGCTTGGGGTAGACCCCGAACACGATCATGAGGACCACCAGCGGGAACAATGTCCACGCCTCCCGGCGGTCCAGGTCCGGCAGGTTCACCCACCGCGGGTTGGTGGGCCCCAGGAAGATCCGCTGGATGGTCCACAGGAAGAAGGCGGCGGTGATCACCACCCCCAGGGCCGCCAAGGCGGTGAACACCGGGATGATGCTGAACGAGCCCACGAAGATCAGGAACTCCGCCACGAAGCCCATGAGCCCCGGCAGCCCCAGAGAGGCGAACATCGCGGTGATGGACACAGCACCGTACTTCGGGAGCACCGCCCACAGCCCGCCGAAGTCGTCCACGCCCCGGGTGTGAGTGCGGTCGTCGTAGATCACGCCCACCACCAGGAACAGGGCCCCCGTGATGATCCCGTGCGCCAGCATCTCCATGGTGGCGCCGTTCAGGGCCGTGGCCGCAGCGTCCGCCAGCTCCGGCCGGCCGTAGGCGTAAGCGGCCGCCGCTACCGCCAGCATCACGTAGCCCATGTGGTTCACGGAGGAGTAGGCCACCAGCTTCTTCAGGTCCGTCTGCGCCATGGCCACGAGGGCGCCGTAGATCACCCCGATCACCGCCAGGGTGGCGACGAGCAGCGCGTGCTGGTGGAACACCTCCGGGAACAGGGGGAGGCTGAACCGCACGAACCCGTACGTGCCGAGCTTCAGGAGGATGGCGGCCAGGATCACGCTCCCCGCGGTGGGCGCCTCCACGTGTGCGTCAGGCAACCACGTGTGGAACGGCCACATGGGCACCTTGATGGCGAAGGAGAGGAAGAAGCCCCAGAAAGCCAGCTGGGCCAGCAGACCCGTGCCCGCCAGCGGACGCTGCCGGAGGATCTCCAGCACGTCGAAAGTCCGCTGGCCCGGCGGCAGGTGGAAGTACAGGAGCAGGATGCCCAGCAACATGGCCAGGGATCCCACCAGGGTGTACAGGAAGAACTTGATGGCGGCGTACTCCCGCCGGGGCCCACCCCAGATCCCGATGAGGAAGTACATGGGGACCAGGGTCAACTCCCAGAACACGTAGAAGAGGAAGAAGTCCAGGGCGAAGAACACGCCCAGCATCCCGGTTTCGAGGAGCAGGAACAGCAGGTTGTACTCCTTCACCCGGTGCGTCTCGCGGAAAGAGTACAGGACCGACAGCACCGTGAGGAGCGTGGTGAGCAGCGCGAGGACCAGGCTCAGCCCGTCCACCCCCACCTTGTACTGAATGCCCACCGCCGGGATCCACGCCGCCTGCTCGATGAGCTGGATCTCCCGGCGCCCGAACTCGAACCGCGGCAGGATCAGCAGGGACGCCACGAAGGTGGCCAGGGTGAACCCGAGCGTGACCCTGCGGATCCGGTCCGCGTCCTCCTTCGGGAGGAACAGCAACACGAGCGCCCCTACGAGGGGGAGGAACAGGGTAAGGGTCAGGATCGGCATCCCTCGACTCCCGGATTCCAGATTCGCAGGCTTCGCACCGGACCGTTCACAGTTTCCACAGACTCACCACCACGATGATCGCTACCCCCGCCGCCGCCACCAGGATGTAGTTGTACGCGCGGCCGGTCTGCAGGGGGCGCAGCAGGATCCCCAACCCCCGGGTGAGCCACCCCACCAGGTTCACCAACCCGTCCACCACGTAGGTGTCGAACAGCCGGTGCAGGCGGCTCACCAGCACCGTCACCCAACCCACCAGGTTGACCAGCCCGTCCACCACGTGCACGTCGAACCACCGCAGCCCCGCGGCCAGGGCGAGCCCGCCGCGCACGAACACCCACGCGTAGACGGTGTCGATGTACATCCGGTTGCGCAGGAAGGGGTAGAGGGGCCCGACCCACTCGCGCACCTGGTCGCTGCGCACCCACCCGGCCCCGTACACTACCCATGCCACCCCGATCCCCGCGAACGCCACCGCCAGGGAGCGCAGCGCCAGGGGCCACGAGAAACTGGGCGCGCGGATGCCCGCCTCCTCGAAGCCCTCGAACTTGAGGAAGTGGTGGATCCAGGAGCCCCCCTCTGGGCCTGTGCCCGGAATCCCTACGAACCCCGCCACGAGCGCGAAGAAGGCCAGCACCACCAGAGGGACGGTCATCACAGGAGGGCTCTCTTGGGGCCCGTGGTGCGCTCCGTGCTCGTGGTGAGGGCCGTGGATTCCAGCCCGCGCATAGTCCTCCGGCAACCACGGATCGGGTTCCGGGTGCTCGGGCCCTCGGTAGCGGCCGAAAAAGGCGTACGCGACCAGTCGGGACATGTAAAGGGCCGTGAGGAACGCGGCCGCGGTGAGGAGGGCGTAGATCCCGGGGTTGTGGTGGTACGCCTCCAGCAGGATCTCGTCCTTGCTCCAGAAGCCCGCGAAGGGGAACACCCCCGCCAGCGCCAGGAACCCCGCCAGGAACGTCCAGAAGGTGACGGGCATGGCTCGCCACAGACCGCCCATCTCCTTGATGTTGTTGGTGTGCACCGCGTGGATCACGCTGCCCGCCGCCAGGAACAGCAGGGCCTTGAAGAAGGCGTGGGTCAGGAGGTGGAACAGCCCCGCGGTGTAACCCAGGACGCCCAGGCCGGCCATCATGAAACCTAGCTGGCTGATGGTGGAGTACGCCAGGATGCGCTTGATGTCGTCCTGCGCGAGGGCGATCAGCCCAGCCATGAGGGCCGTCACGGTTCCCACCCACGCCACCCACGCCAGAGCCTCGTGGTGCGGAGTGAAGAAGAACAGGGGATAGGCACGTCCCACCAGGTAGACGCCCGCGGCCACCATGGTGGCTGCGTGGATCAGGGCGGACACGGGGGTTGGGCCTTCCATGGCGTCCGGAAGCCACACGTGCAGGGGGAACTGGCCGCTCTTCCCGATCGGGCCGCCGAAGATCAACAGCGCGGTGAGGGTGACCAGGGGGATCTCCCACGCACCCAGACGGACCACCGCGGACGCCTTCTCCGCTCCCTCTCGAACGGCCTCGAACACCGTCTGGTAGTCCACGGTGCCGAACTGCCAGAACAGGGCCATGATGCCCACCAGCATGAGGGTGTCCCCCACCCGGGTGGTGAGGAACGCCTTCATCTGGGCCAGGTTGGCGGAACGCCGGCGGAAGTAGAAGCCGATCAGGAGGTAGGAGCACAGGCCGATCACTTCCCACCCGATGAGCATCAGGAGGAAGCTGTTGGCCAAGACCATGGTGAGCATGCCCGCGCAGAACAACGAGAGGAAGGCGAAGAAGCGGGCGTAGTAGGGGTCCCCGTGCATGTAGCCGACGGAATAGACGAAGATCAGCCCGCCCACCAGGGTGATCATGGCCACGGTGATGCTGGACAGCGGGTCCACGGTGTAGCCCACGGTGATCACCCGCTCCCCGCCGACCGCCCACGCGGCCCGCCACACGAAGGGAGGCGCGCCCAGGACCTGCTCCAGGAACGTCCCCCAGCCCAGCACGGCCGACAGGGCCATGGCCCCGATGGCCACGTAGGGGGCCCGGTCTCCCAGGGCCCGGCCGCGGAAGATCAGGATCCCGTAACCGGCCAGGGGGAACAGGGGGATCAGCCAGGCTAGGCGGGCCACCGCGTCCTCCTAGCCCTTCAGCAAATCCACCTGGTCCACGTTCACCGTCTCCAGGTGGCGGTACGCGTTGATGATCAGGGCGAGGCCCACCGCCGCCTCACACGCCGCCAGGGTGATGATCACGAGAGCCGCCACGTGGCCGCGGACGAAGGTAGGATCCACGAACTTGGTGAAGGCCACGAAGTTCACGTTGGCTGCGTTCAACATGAGCTCGATCCCCATCAGGATGGCCACCGCGTTCCTCCGCGTGAGGACTCCGTAGAGTCCCATGCCGAACAGCAGACTGGACAGCACGAGGTAGTGGGGCAGTCCGATCATTCCTCCCTCCGGGCGATGACGATCGCCCCCACCAGCGAAGCCAGGATCACCAGGGAGGTCACCTCGAAGGCCAACACGTAGGGCATGAGGAAGCTGCGGCCCACGGCTCCGGGGTTGTAGGGGGGCAGCGGTCCGGTTGCTGGACCCCACGGCACCCGCAGGAGAACCACCCACAGGAGCACCACCAGCGCCCCGCACACTCCCAGGGCCAGGGGGACCTGTTCGTTACGCTGCCGCACCCGGAGGCCCGTGGCCCCCTCCGTGAGCAGGATGACGAACAGGATGAGGACGGTGATCGCCCCCACGTAGATGAGGATCTGGATGGCGGTGACGAACTCCGCGTGCAGGAGCACGTACAACCCAGCCACCCCGAGGAGGGTGGGGACCAGGGACACCGCGGCGTGGACGAGGTTGCGAGAGTACACCACCAGGGCCCCGCCCACGAGGACCATGGCGGCCAGCGCATAGAAGGCCAAGGCCTCCGCGTTCACCGCACGATCACCACCAGCCCGCCCGCCACGAGAAGGTTCATCATGCTCACGGGGAGCAGCACCTTCCAGGAAAGCCCCAGCAACTGGTCGATCCGGAACCGTGGGTACGTCCACCGCACCCACATGAGGAAGAAAACGACCGCGTACGTTTTCAGGAGGAACCACACGAGACCATTCCCCACGGGACCCAACCAGGGCAGCGAGAAGGGGCCCTTCCACCCGCCTAGAAACAGCGTGGTGAACAACGCCGAGCTGGCCAGCAGCGACCCGTACTCCCCCAGCTGGAACAGGGCAAAGCGCATGGGCGTGTACTCCGAGAAGTACCCAGCCACCAGCTCCGCCTCTGCCTCCGGGAGGTCAAAGGGGATCCGGTTGGTCTCCGCGGTGGCCGCCACCAGGAACACTACCGCGGCTACCCCCACAAACGGGTACAGGTACGCGGGATACGGCTGAGCCTCCACGATGCGCACCGTAGACAGAGTCCCCGTGACGGTGGCCACCAGGAGCAGGGAGAAAGCCAGGGGCAGCTCGTAGGATACCATCTGGGCCGCGGACCGCAGACCGCCCAGCAGCGAGTACTTGTTGTTGGACGCCCAGCCCCCCGTTACGATGCCGATGACCGTCAGGCTGCTCACCGCGGCGAAGTACAGGATCCCCACGTTCAGATCCCGTACCACCCAGCCGGGCGCGAAGGGGATCACCACCCAGTCCAGAAGGGCCGCCACCGCCACCAGGACGGGCGCCACGGAGAACAGCACCACGTCCGCCCGGTGCGGGACGATGTTCTCCTTATAGAGGAGCTTCAGGGTGTCTGCCACCGTCTGGAGCAGGCCGTGAGGGCCCACGTGCTTGGGACCCACGCGAGCCTGGATCCAGGCGCTGATCTTACGCTCCGCGAGCACCAAAAACAGCGGGCCCCCGACCGCCAGGAAGGTGAACACCACGGCGGCCAGGACCACCATGCGGACAAGCTCCACCTGCCAGATCGAGCCGAGAAACCCTCCTAGGCCCACTCCAGCGCACCCTTCTTCCACGCGTAGGCCAAGCCGACTCCCAACACGCCCAGGAAGATCAGCATCTCCACGAAGGCGAAGCCGCCCAGCTCGCGGAGGACCACGGCCCACGGGTAGATGTAGATGACCTCGATGTCGAACAGGAGGAAGGCCAAGCCGAACAGGTAGTACCGGACGTGGAACTGGCTCCAGGCCTCGCCAAAGGGGATGATCCCGGATTCGTAGGCAATGCGCTTCTGGGGGTACTGGCTGCGCGGCGCCAGCAACCACACCAGCCCCAGGGGGAGGGCCGCCATCCCCGCTCCCACGAGCGCGAAGACCGCCACGTACGCCCAGTCCAGCGGCACCCGCTCACCTCAAAGGGTTCGGTTCCCTCCTCGTCCGCGCACGGGTTCGCCGGCGACGCGGCCCTGTCCTCCCTGGTGCCGCGATCGGCGCACCACCTGCGCCGGTGGGAAGGCGGGAAAACAAACGCGAGGGGACGCGCCGGGTCGCGCGTCCGGCCGCGGCCCACGGGCATCATACGGACACCCCCGGAGGCTGTCAAGGTTGCCGTGTCGCATGAATCTTCCCGGTACGGTAGCTGCAGCCCATGGGTTTTCGCCACCCCTCTGGAGTGGAGCTGGGATGGGGCCAGGTGAGGCGTACGCGTGTTTGCCTCTCTTCAGCCCAGGTCCCGTGCACTCCAGGCGCACACGTCCGAGTCCGAAGCGTCTGCTCCTGGGCACCGCCTGAGGCCCCACGCCCTGAGGCCCCTGGAGCACCTCCCCTCGCTCGCCAGGGGCATCCACCTGCGCCAGGAGCCTGTCGCTGTCCCTCCTGCAGCTCACTCCACCCAGGCGTTCTTTACACAAGCGACGGCGGCTGAGGCAGTGGGTGGGAGCCGCCCCCCGGGCCCCACCCGCTCCCGTATCGGGACCACGGAACCTCGGCAAGGCCCCACCGTGCGCGCCAGGCGCGCAGCAAGGCCACGAGTTTCTGTCGGAGGGAGAGCCCGTCCCGCCCAAGGGCTCTGAGGTAAAGGTCCCCAAAGCCCGCGCGTCCCGCCACGAGGGGACAGACCCGGCATCCTCCCAGAACTCCGGATCCGCATCCCCGATCGCCAGAACCCGCTCGCCACGTACCGCGCCCCTTCCAGCAGGCCCGCGCCCTCCGGTGGGTCCCGTCCGGGAACCAGGACCAGCACATCCGGGTATACCGGACCTCCGCCCGCGTAGATGGCGGTCTCCGTCCGAAGCGCGCGGAACGCTAGGTGCTCCCCGCCGTTCGGCCCGTGGTCCAGATCTCGAACCAGCCGAAGCGGGAGCCAGGGGAGAGGAGCACTTCGGTGCGCTGGTGGATCTCCGCGTCGGGATACGGGATCCCCAGGCCCGGGTAGTACTCCAGCTCTCCGTCCTCCTCCACGAGGATCCGCACGTGCTGGCTGGCTTTTCGGCCCGGGGCCATCCGGTGCACCCTGCCTGCGGACTGGTGCAACACCACAGCTCTAGCGCCCTTGCCCACGTGGATCTCCACCCGGTAGCGGTCTCCGGCCAGAAGGCCGGGGCCCACCGTGAGGATCTGCAGGAGGATCCGACCCCCTCAAAGGGGAAGGGCCGGACGATCCGCAGCGCACCGCTACTCTCCAGGTCCGTGATCCCGGCTCCCCTGTCTGTCCGGGCCAGGGATATCCGGAGGCGGCCGTCTACCCCTGCGCGATCCCGCACCTGTCCTTCCACGATCACGGAGCCGATGCCGGTACCTCCCCCTCGAACAGGACCTCCTCCCGGATCCACCGGATGACCTGCTCCAGACCCTCTCCCGTCTTTCAGGTTGGTGAACACGAAGGGCCGGCCCCCGCGCTGGGCTCGCGCGTCTCGCTCCCCATCACCCGGAGCTCCGCGCCCACCAGGGGTGCCAGGTCGATTTTGTTGATCACGAGGAGGTCGCTGCGGGTAATCCCGGGTCCACCCTTTCGCGGGATCTTGTCTCCCCCTGCCACGTCGATGACGTAGATGAACACGTCCACGAGTTCCGGGCTGAAGCTTGCGGCCAGGTTGTCCCCTCTGGATTCCAGGAACAGCAGGTCCAGATCAGGGAACCGGCGCAGCATCTCCTCCACGGCCTCCTGGTTAGTGGACGGATCCTCCCGGATGGCGGTGTGGGGGCACCCGCCCGTCTGGACCCCCAGGATCCGGTCCCAGGGCAGTGCTCCGGAGCGGGCCGGAAACTCCGCGTCCTCGTAGGTGTAGATGTCGTTCGTGATCACCGCGATGCGGTAACGCTCCCGCATCGCGTTGCACAGCGCGTCGAGAAGTGCTGTCTTCCCCGATCCCACAGGACCCGCGACGCCGATCCGGGCGGGCTTCACGACTTCTCACCTCCTCCCGGGGTCACGCTAGCTCTGGAACAGCCGCGTGTGCAGCAGCGCCTGCTCGTGGGCACGGATGTCCCAGGCAGGGGTGCAGCTCCACAGATTTCGGGGCGGATCTTCCGTTATCTCCTCCACCAGCGCGACAAGCCTTCCGTGGAGGTCGCGGAGGATCTCCTGTGCCTGCTCCGGGCTCACCGGAGCCGGCAGCTAGTGCACATCTGGGTGGGAACCAGACGACGTCGGGCTGGACGCTAGGGTATGAGCGCGCGGCTTTCCCCCCACCACCGGCCGAGGTCCGTGCTCCTCGATGAGGACGCACCGGAGGCCTGGGTGTTCCTGGACTACGCCGACGACGGGAGGGTCCTCGTCCTAACCCGTCTCCAGTACGAGACGCGGTACCGGCCGGGCCCCGACGACCAAGGTTAGACCGGCCACTGCAGACCCTGCGGATTAGCTCCCGCACCCGCGTCCAGCCTAGGGGGAACGCAGGGAACGGCTAGAGGTCTCGGCTGGAGCCGGCGAGGGGATTCGAACCCCTGACCTGCTGATTACGAATCAGCCGCTCTGCCGACTGAGCTACGCCGGCGGCCCGCGGCGATTATACCATCAACCCCGGACCACCCGGTCTCCGGCCCGCCGCGCCCGCTCCGCGGCTACGTCCGCGGCGCCGAGCACCGCACTGGGCTCCTCGGCACCGCCGCTGTACGCGGACACGCCGAAGGACACCCGCGCCGGTGTCCGCATGACCACCTCGCTGCGGATCCGGGCAGCCACCCGCTCCGCCTGCTCTACCGTGGCACCCGGTAGCAGGCAAACGAGACGCTCCTCGGTGAGGTGGGCCACGTAGTCCGACCGGCGCAGCTCCCGCTGCACCGCACGGGCCACTTCCTGCACCACGGCTCCCGTCCCGGCAGTACCCAGGAGGCGCCGGAGGTCCTCCAAGTTCTCCAGCACCAAGACCAACACCGCGAGGGGTTGTCTTTGGCGCCGGGCCCGTAGCATCTCCTGGTGCAGCCGCTCCCACAGGCGGTGGGGGAGGTCGAAGCCGGTCAAGGGGTCCGTCTCCGCGCTGGCCCGCCCCCCGGTGGTGAGTCTGCGGGCCACCAGGGCCGGTAGCAGGAGGACCACGACCGCCGCAGGATCCGCCTGGAACAGCGAGGCGACCGCGACCCCGAGGGGTACCGACACCACCAGGGGGCCCAGCCCCGGCCGGGCGTGGAGCCGGAGGCTGCGCATCATGGGCACCCCCGACAGCGTGGCGAAGTAACGGGCCCGGATGGCCAGGGCGGCTATGCTCCACACGATCCCCACCAGGAGGTAACCGGTGGCGTTCCGCCCCAGGTCGACCCACCGCTGGACGGGTACCGCGTACAAGTAGGCTGCCGCCGCAACGACCGCCGGGAGGACCCGGCGCCCAAAGCGGTAGCCCGCCCGCAGCGTGTGCACGCGGCGAAGGAGGTCCAGCAGGGGGGACAGCACCGCTGCCATCCCCACGGACAGGAAGGGGCCCACCACCACGAACCCCGCTGCCACCCCGATCTCTACTGCGTCCACGGGCTCATCGTCCAGCCCGAAGGCCGCGAGCAAGGTGATCAGGGCCAGGGCCGCCAGGTCCGGCCAGGCAGCCCATCCCCAACCCCGGTACGCGCCCAACCATGACAGGCCGACCAGCGCCACCACCGTCACGGCCACCAGCAGCCGCACGTAGCCTCCTAGGCGCAGTCGCTCTCCCGGCCCCGGGACGTTGGGCTCGCCCACCGCTGCCTCCCCGCGGGTATTTCCAGGGTCCCGCACCGACTTCCTATCTTCCTACTTGGAAAGGCGGCAGGAGCCACGTGGTATGCTGTGGAGACACGGGAGGGAGTCCAGAGATGGCCTCGAAGTACACCCCGCCTCGGCGCCGGCGGACCAAGATCGTCGCCACCATCGGTCCCGCCACGGGGGAACCCGACCGCCTGCGCGCCCTCGTGGAGGCGGGTGTGGACGTGATGCGATTCAACTTCTCCCACGGCACCCGGGAGGAACACCGGCGCTGGATCCAGCTCGTCCGCCGCTTCAGCGCGGAGCTGGGCCGGCCGGTGGCCATCCTCCAGGATCTGCAGGGGCCGAAGATCCGGGTGGGAGAGCTCCGCGACCACCGGCCCGTAGTCCTCGAAGAGGGCAGTGAGGTGGTGATTGGGGCCCACACGGAAGAAGGGACCGCGCAGCGTTTGTCCGTCACCTACCCGGAGCTGGTGCGGGAGGTCCGCACCGGGGACCGCATCCTGCTGGCGGACGGCGAACTCGAGCTGGCGGTGACCTCGGTGGGCCCACAGGAGGTCCGGGCGCGGGTGGTGCGGGGCGGGTTGCTGGAGGAGCACAAGGGGATCAACCTCCCGGGCGTCACCCTGCGGGCGCCGGCCCTCACGGACAAGGACGTGGAGGACCTGCGGTTCGGACTGGAGGCCGGCGTGGATTTCGTGGCTCTGTCCTTCGTGCGGCGGGCGGAGGACGTGGCCCGGGCTCGGGAGCTCATGGAGCGGCTAGGCCGCACCGTCCCCCTGGTGGCCAAGCTGGAGAAGGCCGAAGCCGTGGACCACCTGGAGGAGATCATGCAGGCCAGCGACGGGGTAATGGTGGCCCGCGGAGACCTGGGCGTGGAGCTGGCACCGGAGCGCGTACCCACCCTGCAGAAGCACATCATCCGCCGGGCGAACGAGCTGGGGATCCCCGTGATCACCGCCACCCAGATGCTGGAGTCCATGGTGGACCACCCGCGGCCCACCCGTGCCGAGGCGTCCGACGTGGCCAACGCCATCTTGGACGGCACCGACGCGGTGATGCTGTCGGCGGAGACCGCCGTCGGCCGCTATCCGCTCGAGGCCGTCCGCATGATGGATCGGATCGCGGTGGAGGTGGAAGCCGCCAGCCCCCAGCTGTACCAGGCGCCCCGCCAGCACGACCGCCGCCTGGGGATCGCGGAAGCCGTGGCGGCCGCTGCGTGCCGCCTGAGCCACGACCTCCGGGCCAAGGCCATCGTGGTGATCACCCGCAGTGGCAGGACCGCCCAGCTCGTCTCGAAAAACCGGCCTGCAGAACCCATCGTGGCCCTCACGGAGGACGAGGCCGTCGCGCGCGGGCTCTGCCTGTGGTGGGGGGTTCACCCTGTGGTGATCGAATTCCGGGAGGATACGGACGCCATGCTGACCCACGCGGAGGAGGAGCTCCTCCGCAGGGGGTTGGTGGAGCCCGGAGACGTGCTGGTGGTGACCGGCTCCGCACCCATCATCGCCCGCGGCCGGACGAACTTCGTGAAGGTGCACCGCGTGCGGCGGGCGGCAAGGCCGTGAGCGACCGCCTCTGGGACGCCTACGAGCAGGTGTGCGTGGTCGAGCTGCGCCCGGTCCGCGAGCTGGTGGACCGGCTGCGGGCGGGGGAGTTCGGCCCGTTCCCGCGAGCAGAGGTCCTCGGCCTGCTGCGGACCCTACAGCAGAACGTGCTGGCCAATGTGTACCTGAAGGCGCAGGAGCACCCCGCGTACGCGGAGCGGGCCGACGAGGTCGCCGAGGAGCAGCGCCAGCTCTTCGACGCCCTGCTCGCGGAGGTGGAAGCGGACTGGCCCTGGCCCTGAGCCCCGGCTACCTCCGGAGACCGCAGGGGCTCAGGTGTCGAGGAGGAGGCGGCCGTCCCGGAGGATCAGTTCTCCGTCCGCGTACACTTCGCCACCCTGACGCAGGTCGCAAATCAGGTCCCAGTGGATGCCGGACTGGTTCCGGCCGCCGGTCTCGGGGTACGAGGAACCCAGCGCCATGTGCACCGTCCCGCCGATCTTCTCGTCAAACAGGGTGTTCCGGGTGAACCGCTGGATGTGAGGGTTGAGGCCGAAGGCGAACTCCCCCAGGACGCGGGCCCCAGGGTCGGTGTTCAGCATTTCCTGAAGGAACTCCCGGCCCTTGTCGGCCTCCGCGTGGACGACCCGCCCTTCCTCGAACACCAGCCGCACGCCGGTGACCTCTCGGCCCCCGTACAGGCCGGGGAAGGTGAAGCGCACGTGCCCGGTGGTGCGGTCCTCCTCGGGGCCTGTAAATACCTCCCCGTCAGGGAAGTTGTGCTCGCCCGCGGCGTTGATCCACCGCCGCCCTGCGACCCCGACGACCAAGTCCGTGTCCTCCGCCACCACCCGGAGGGTGCGCTTGGTGGACAGGAACTCCGCGATCCGCTGCTGCCGCTTGCGCACGCTCTCCCACTCCGCCACGGGGTCCGGCCGGTCCAGGAAACCTGCCCCGTACACGAAGTCCTCGTACTCCTCCAGGGACATCTCCGCCTCCTGGGCCGCGGCTTGGGTGGGGTACTGGGTGCCGACCCAGCGCAGTCTCCCCTGCGCCGCTCGCTCGAGGAACCGCTGGCTCAGAGGCCGCGTAGCCTCCGCCCGGATCCGGCGGCGCTCCGGCGGCACGTTGGTGAGACTGCGGGTATTGGTCTCCGCCCAGACGCCCAGAGACGCGTCGATCTGCTCCACTTCTTGCCGCTGCAGCTCGGACACGTACCGCAGCTGCTCCTCGCTGGCCTCCCGGTAGAAGGCCTCCTCGACCCCATCCACGGTGACCCGCAGCAGCGGGTGTGCCCCCGCCCGCAGGACCTCACGGTACGCGGCGAGGATGAGGGGCTGCGCCACCGCCGGGGCGCTGATGCGGACCAACCAGCCCGGCCGGACCCGGAGCGAGTAGCGGACCAGCACCTGGGCGAGACGTTCAACCCGCGGATCCAAGGCATCCCCCCGAAGGCCTTCCGTGGCGAGCTGTCGCCCGCACATCCCACAGGCCGGAGCGGGCAACTAGACGCCGGCGGCAGGTTGGTGGGCGGTGGAGGGTTCGAACCTCCGGCCTCTTGCGTGTGAAGCAAGCGCTCTCCCGCTGAGCTAACCGCCCGCACGGCCTATTATAGGAAGGGAAACCCGACGGCCACAAGCAACACGCGGGCCACACCGCTCCAGGAGCTGGGGCACCCAACGCGGCCGGCCTCCTGACCTGCAGGAGGCGCAGCCGGGTACACTCACGGCAGCACCTCACAGCTGGGAGGGTCCCTGTGCCAGCCCCTTCTGTCCCCCGCCCCGCGGTAACGTTACGGAGAGCCTGGGCGGTGGGCCGCTGCGTGATGTCCGGATTCCGCGCCCACGACGGGCCCTCCCTGGCGGCCACGGTGGCCTACTACGCCCTGCTGTCTGTGTTCCCCCTCCTGCTGATGACCACCGCCCTGGGAGCCGCTCTCCTGGACCGAACGCAGCTGCAGGCGGAACTGAGCCGCGTGCTGAGGACCTACCTTCCCCCGCAGGCGGCCGCGGCGGTGGAGCGCTCCGCGTACGAAGCGGTGCGGACCCGGGGGCCGGTGGGCGCCGCCGCGATGGCGCTATTCCTGTGGTCCGGGAGCGCGGCGACGGGAGCGCTGCGCCACGCTCTAAACCGTGTCCTGGAGGTACAGACCCCACGGCCCTTGTGGCGCAGGAGGCTTGTGGACATGTTCGCCACTCTGGTCCTTGCGGGGCTGCTGGGTGCGTCCATGTCCCTGGCGGTCGCCCGGGCGATCCTTCTGCGGCTCGCGCCTGGGCTGGGTGCTGAGGTCCTGCGATTCCTCCCGGGGCTGGACTTCTTCGGACGCTTCGGCCCGGGCGCGCTCGCGGCTTTTACCTTTCTCCTAGCGTACCGGCTGCTGCCGGCCCGGGCCCTCCCCTGGCGCGTCCTGGTGGCCGGAAGTCTCTTTGCCACTGTCCTGTTCGAGACCGCGCGGGCACTGGTATTCCGGGCCGTGGGCCTTCCCCCGCTACCAGGCGGTCTACGGGTCGCTTGCGGGCGTCATCGTGCTCCTCCTGTGGGTGTACCTGGCTGCCCTGGTGATCCTCGCGGGGGCCGAGCTGGCTCGTTGCCTGACCTCGGAGTGCCGTGGTGCCCCGGACGGGATTCGAACCCGTGTTGCCGGCTTGAAAGACCGGAGTCCTAGGCCTGGCTAGACGACCGGGGCGCGCCTACCCCAGTATAGGCACCGGCACCGTGAGAACTCTACCGCCGCGGCACGAGCACGTAGTCAGGGACCGCCCACTCCACCAGGGGCGACCGGTTCAGAGCCTGGGCGACCTCCCACGTCTCGTCCGCCTCCCGCGTGCGCACCACCCAGAATCCGGACGGGCCCGTCCGCTCCACCCGCAGGTCCAGAGCCCGGAGGAGCCGCCGGACCTCCCGTTCCGCCGCCCACGGGAAGAACCTCACGCGGACCCGGCCGGGGCGGAACACCTTGTGATACGCCGAGACGGCGCCGCGCGACCGCAGCCCAATGTCCACCCCGACCCGGGGCCCACGGACGCCGACCAGCTCGGGCAGGATCGGCCGCTGAGGCGGAAACAGCCCCACGATCCAGTAGCGGCCCGCGGGGACTGCCCTGCCCTCAAGGTCCCGCTGGTCCCACCGCTCCCGGAAGCGCCGCTCCTCCCCCGGCATCAGGGTTAGGCTCCCGAGAACCTGTGCGAACATCTTGTCGCGGGACCAGTACCACACCACAGCCCCACGGTCGTCCTGGACCACGAAGTCGTACCGCTGGCTGTCGCTGAAGTGGAACGTCACCGCCCCCGGGCCGGGGTTGTGCACCACCAGCTCCATCTGGACCGGCTCCCCCAGCGCGTATGCGTCCTTGTCCACCGAAAGCACCAGCTCCACGCCCTGCCGCTCGACCCGGGCCACCGGGCCTGCCAGGCCCGCTGCAGCTACCAACAGCACGAGGCTCGCCGCCGCTACGCCTCTCACCGTGTGCTCCCCTCCCTCGCCCGGTCTCGGTGGAGATACGGGATCCAAGCGGCCGGAGTTCCGAACGCCCGCGTGCGCTGGTGCGGGTCGGGAAGGCAAGCCCGCCCCGTACGCCCGGGGAGCAGATCAGGGGCGGCCGGAGGCCCTCAACACCTGGATCGCCCGGTCCAGCAGCCTGCGGCGGAGCTCCGCTAGCCTCTGCGGATCCGGGCTCGGCCGCGGCCCTCCACCCACCCTTTCCCGCAGGCGCTCCCGCGCGGCCCGGAGCACCTCCCGCTGGGAGGCGGTCAGCAAGGCGTCGAACTGCGACGCAAGGTTCCGGGCCGCCTCGCGCTCCTCCGGTTTGAGCTCCCGTAACGCCTGCAGGATCCCCAAAGCCCTCTGCGCCTGATGGCGGCTCAGGGGCGAGGGGCTCCGCTGTAGCACCAGGACGGCCAGAGCCACCCGTACCGCGGGGTCGCCGCGAGGCTCGGCCCCTCCCCGAGCGCACCCCGACAGGAGCGCCACCAACACGACGACAGGTACCCACCTCCGCACCGCCGCTCCTCACTCGTACCGAAGGGCCGCGATGGGGTCCAGGGAGGCGGCCCGGTGGGCGGGGTACAGCCCGAAGAACACGCCCACCCCCGCAGCAAACCCGAACGCCAGCAGGACGGCCTGCGCCGTGACCACCGTGGCCCAGCCCGCCACCGCGGACACGGTGCGAGCCGCGGCCACCCCGAGCCCCACTCCCACCAGTCCTCCGCCTACGCTCAGCAGCACGGCTTCCACGAGGAACTGCATTAGGACGTCCCGCCGCGTGGCCCCCACCGCCTTGCGGATCCCGATTTCCCGCGTACGTTCGGTCACCGAGACGAGCATGATGTTCATGATCCCGATCCCTCCCACCACCAGGGACACGGCGGCGATGGCGGCCAGGAGCAACGTGATGGTCCGGGTGACCCCGGTGAACGCCTGCACCACGTCCGCCTGGTTGCGCACCACGAAGTCGGCCTCCGCGTCCTCCGGGATGCGGTGCCGCTCACGCAACAAACCCTCGACCTGAGTCGCCACCTCCCCCATGCGCCCTGCCTCGCGGACCTTCACGTACACCGCCCGCACGTAGTCCACCCCGAACAGGCGCCTCTGGGCGGTGGAAAGGGGGACGAACACCACGTCGTCCCGGTCCCCGAACCCCGTGGACCCCTTCCGCTCCATCACGCCCACCACGGTGAACAGCGCCCGGTTGATCCGGATCGTCTGGCCCACGGGGCTCTCCCCGCCGGGGAACAGTGTCTCCCGGACCGTCTGGCCGATCACCGCCACCCGGGCCCGGCTCCGCAGGTCCTGGTCGGTGAAAAAGCTGCCCTCCACGGGGTGCCAGTTCCGGACCTCGGGGAAGGAGGGGGTCACCCCGCTCACGTTGGTGGTGTCGTTGTAGGAGCCGGCCACCACCCGCGCGCTCCGACTGAACTCCGCGGCCACCGCCTCCACCCCGGGGATCGAGCGCTGGACGGCCAGGGCGTCCTCCCACGTGAGGGTCTGCGCGCTGCCCAGCCCGAAGCCCACGCGCCCTGGCGCCTCCACCCGACCTGGCAGGACGGTGAGCAGGTTCGTCCCCAGCGCGGTAAGCTGGGCCTCCACGCTCTGACGCGCCCCGGCCCCGATACTCACCGTGGTGACGACTGCCGCTACGCCGATGATGACCCCCAGCGTGGTGAGCAAAGAACGCAAGGGGTTAGCGGCGAGAGCCCGCAACGCCACCCGCGCGCCGGCCTGCAGGGTCATCGCAAACTTCCCTCCGGCACCCGGGGCTGGTTCGGCCGGTCCGCCACGATGCGGCCGTCGCGGAACTGCACGATGCGGTGCGCAAACGCGGCCACTTCCGCCTCGTGGGTCACGAGGATCACCGTGATGCCTTCCCGGTTCAAACGCTGGAACAGCTGCATCACCTCCATGCTCGTCCGGCTGTCCAGGTTGCCCGTGGGCTCGTCCGCCAGCACCACCGCGGGCTGCATCACCAGGGCCCGGGCGATGGCGACCCGTTGCTGTTCTCCTCCCGACAGCTGCGACGGCAGGTGTCGGGCCCGGTGCTCGAGCCCCACAGACCGTAGGGCGGCCAGGGCTCGCTCCCGGTCCCGGACTCCCGCATACACCAGGGGTAGCTCCACGTTCTCCAGGGCGGTGGCCCGCGGCAGGAGGTTGAAGGACTGGAACACGAACCCGATGCGCCGGTTCCGCACCCGCGCTGCCTCCACTTCGCTCAGAGCGGTGGTGTCGCGGCCTTCGAACCGGTACTCCCCCGACGTGGGGCGGTCCAGCAGCCCCAACACGTTCATGCACGTCGACTTCCCGGAACCCGAGGGGCCCATGATGGCCACGAACTCGCCCGCCTCCACGCGGAGGTCCACACCCCGCAGGGCCTGCACCTCGACCCCGTCCATGCGATACACCTTCCAGACGTCGCGGAGTTCGATCAACATCACGGCCTTCCGGGCGACGGCGGCCGTCTCGGGAACTGGGGGAGGAAGGGGTTCCTGGGCTGGCCAGCGGGTACCGTCCCCCGCTCCTCGCCGAGGTACACCACCTCCCCTTCCCGCAGTCCGGTGCGGATCTCCACCATCCGCCCGTCGGTGTCGCCCACCGTCACCGGCCGGGGCAGCAGGCGGCCCCCTTGCACCACCAGCACCAGCCTGGACCGCTCTCCCCGGACCGCCTCCCGCGGCACCAGCAGGACGCCCGACCGCCTCAGGAGCTGGAACTCTGCTTCGACCGTCATCCCAAGCTTGAGCAGCCGCCTCGGATCCTCGACCCGGACGCTCACCTCGTACTGCACCACGTTGTTGTTCACCTGCGCGCTGGCCGCCACCGCCTCCACCCGACCCGGGAACGCTGCCTCCGGCAGCGCGTCCGCACGGACCACCGCGGGTGTGCCGACGCGGATGCGGGCGACGTCCACCTCGTCCACTAGCACCCTGGCGTACAGGGGCTCGGTGACCGCGAGGCTCATCACCGGCGTGCCGCCCTGCGCGGTGCCGATCACCGACTGTCCCACCTCCACCGACCGGCGCGCCACGATCCCGGAGACGGGCGCGCGGATCCGGCTCTCCGCCAGCCGATCCCGGGCGTTCCGCAGCCTCACCCGCGCCTGGTCCACCGCCGCCTGTGCCGCGGCCACCTCCTGCTGCCGCACCCAGTCATCCAGCAACCGGGCCCGCGCCTGCTGCATCTGCGCCTCCGCTTGGCGCACCGCGGCCTGCGCCTCCTGCAGTTCTGCGGCGGTGGGGCCGGCCTGCAACTGTTCCAGACGCTCCAGCGCGCTCCGGTAGGCCGCCTCCGCGGCCGCCAGACTGGCCTGCGCCTGGTCGACCTGCTGACGTGGGACGAACCCCTGCTCGTACAGCTGGGTGGCCCGCGTCAGGTCCTGCCGCCGCAGGGTCAGCTCAGCTTCCGCGGCCCTCACCGCCTGCTCTGCCTGGGCCACCTCCTGGGGCCTGGCCCCTTGCCGCAACTTGTCCAGGCGCGCCCGCGCCGCGGCCAGCGCCGCCTGAGCCTGCCGGACCTCCGCCTCCGCCTGGGCGCGCAACGACGCCCGCTGGGCCTGTGCCTGAGCAAGCCGCGCCTGTGCCGCCGCGAGCTGTGCCTCCGCGTCCCTCACCGCGCTCTGCGCGTCGGGGTCCTCGATGAGCACCAGGACCTGCCCCGCCCGCACCGCGTCCCCTTCCCGCGCGTACACCGCCCGCACGACTCCGGTGGCCCTGGACTTCACCTCCACCTGGGACGCCGGCTGTACGGTTCCGGATGCCGTCACGGCCACCCGCAGCTCGCCCCGCTGCACCACCGCGGTGCGCCACCGGGGCGCCTCCGCCCGACCGGTCCTCGCGCGCCAGTACCCGTAACCGGCCGCCACCACGACCAGGGCCGCCAGCCCCACTGGCCACCAGCGCCTCACCGCGCCACCTCCGCCAGAACCGGAAGGCCCACGGCCCTGCGCAGGGCCGCCAGCGAGGTCCATCGGGCTGCCTGGGCCTGCAGGAGGCTCTCCTGCACGCTGGCGAACTGGGCCTGCGCTGTGGCCACCTCGAGGATGCTCCCCACACCTGCCTGGTAACGGCCCTGGGCCACCCGCAGTGCCTCCTGGGCCGCCTCCGCGGCCCGCCGCGCCGCCTGCTCCCGAGCTGCCGCGGACCGATACGCGAGGAGCGCCTGCACCGCGTCCCGCCGGGCCTCCAAACGGACCTGCTCCAGGTTCGACCGTGCGGCCTCCAGGCCCGCCCGGGCCGCCTCCACTCTTGCCTGCCGCTGCCCTCCGTCTGCCAGCGGTACCGACACCGAAGCACCGACGGACCACGTGCCTGAAGGGCTGGTTCCGCTTCCCAGGATCACGTAGCGGCCGTCCAGGGTTACCGTGAGCCCTCCCTGCAGCATCGCCACCACCAACGCAGCCTCCGCGGCGGCCACGTCCGCTTCCGCGCGGCGCACCTCGGGACGCTGCAGCGCCCGCCGCACCACCTCCTCCTCCGACAGCTCGAAGGGAGGCGGCGGGCCCGGGACCGCCAGGGTGAGGGCCGCGGCCGGGGGCAGGCCCAGCAGCACCCGCAGGGCCTCCTGGCTGGCGGCGAAGTCCGCCTCCGCCTGCAGGAGCTGGACCTCCGCGGCGGCCAGCTGTGCCTCTGCGCTGATCACGTCCGACTGGGGCGCAGTCCCCGCCCGCACTCGGGCCCGGGCTCCCTCCACCTGCAGCCTCGCCTGCTCCACCACCTGCTGCCGCAGGGCGATCACCTGCTGGCTCAGCACGGTGCTCATGAAGGTCTGCACCGCAGCAAGCGCCACCTGGTTCTCCACCGCCGCCAGCTGCTCCCGGGCTGCGCGGGCCTGGGCCTCCAGCTGCCGGACCTGCGCTTGTCGCGCCCCACCGTCGTACAGCAGGTAGGTGACCCCCGCGCCCACCTGGTAGCTCGTGACCGTCCCCGAAAGGGCGGAAGCGGCCTGCAGGTTCGCCGCAGGAGCCAGCGCCGCCCTTGCCGCCCGCACCTGGGCCTCCGCGGCCTGGACCGTGCTGCGGGCGGCGCGGACTTGAGGGCTACGTTCCAGCGCGGTGCGGACCGCTTCTGCCAGGGAGAGGGGTTGCGGGATCTGAGCCCTCGCGGGCGCCGCGGTGCACACCAACAGCAACAGAGTCAGGGCCCGTGCGCGCATGACGCCTCCAAGGGAGTTAGACTCCTGCGGGCCGAGGAAGGTTGCGCGGTCAGGCCGGCGGCGCGCCGTTGGCCTCCTGGGAGGCACCGGCTACCACCGCGGGCCGGGTCACCGGCTGTGGGGCTCGCCGCCGTTGGCGCGCCTCCTCCACGGCCACGTACAGGGTGGGAATCAGGACCAGGGTCACCAGGGTGGAGAACACCATCCCCCCGATCACGCTGCGCGCCAGGGGGGCCTGCAGCTCCGCGCCCTCGCCCACGCCCAGAGCGGTGGGCACCAGCGCCAGCACCGTGGTGAGGGTCGTCATGAGGACCGGCCGCAGCCGGGTCCGGGCGGCCTCCTCCACCGCCTCGTACAGCGGCCGGCCCTCGTCCCGGTGCAACTGCAGGATGAAGTCCAGCAGGACGATGGCGTTGTTCACCACCACGCCGGCGAGCACGATGAGCCCGATGAAGGACTGGACGTTCAGCGTGGTCCCCGTGAGGAACAACAGGAGGAACGAGCCAGTAAGGGCGAAGGGGACGGAGATCATGATCAGAAGGGGTTCCAGCAGGCGCTCGAACTGCACCGCCATCACCGCATACACCAGCAGGACCGCGAGCCCGAACCCCGCGGCCAGCTGCCGGTTGGCCCGCTGCTGCTCCTCGTACTCGTCACTGAGGGCCACCGCGAACCCCGGCGGGAGGGTCATGCGCGCAAGGCGCTGCCGGACCTCCTCCGCCACACTGCCGAAGTCCCGGCCGGTCAGGCCCGCGGTGACGGTGATGACCCGCTCTCGGCCACGGCGGTAGATCTGTGCGGGGCCCAGGTCGCGGACCAGGGTGGCCACCTGCTTGAGCAGCACGGCGCGACCGTCCGGCGTGATGATGGGCACCTCCAGCACGTCCTGGGCCAGCCTCCGGTGTGCCTCAGGCAGCCGAACCACCACCTGGACCTCGGTACCGCCCTCACGGACCAGGGTGGCGGCCTCACCGGCCACCGCCGCCTGCAGCGCCTCCGCCACCCGAGCGGGGGTGAGCCCGAACCGGGCCGCGCTCTCCGGGTCCACCCGGACCGCCAGCTCCGGGGCCTGCTCCTCCCGTTGGATGGTGGCGTCCGTCACCCCCGGTACGGTCTCCAGCAGGGTCCGCACCTGCTCGGCCACCTGCATCCCCTGTCGCAGGTCGAACCCGCGCACCTCCACGGAGATGGGATCCTGGCTGGTCCCGAACCGCAGGATATTCAGCGCCCCTGCGCTCGGCCGGACCACCACCCGACCGCCGGGGACCACCAAAGACCGGCGCAGGACCGCGGCCACCTCCTCCGTGGAGCGGCGGCGCTCGGAGCGCGGCGCCAGCCGCACCCGGAGGATCCCGCTCCAGCTCCCGAAGGAGGCGGTGCCGCTGAGGATGGTGACGTCCCGGATCTCGGGGGCCACCCGCCGGGCCGTCGCCTCCAGGCCCTGCAGGACCCGGTCCGCCACCTCGAGGGACGTCGCCGCGGGGAGGCGCACGTTCACGAACACCTCCCCTTCGTCGGTCTGGGGGATCAGCTCGGACCCCACCAGGGGGAGCAGGCCTACCGTCATCAACGCCGCGGCGCCCGCCAGCCCGAACACGGCCCACCGCCGGCGCAGGGCCGCCTGCAGCAGGGACCGGTACCCTGCGACCACGGGCTCCATCCACCGTACGGCCTCCGAAGAGCGCAAAGCGGGAAGCCAGGAGGCCAGCACAGGAGTCAGCGTCAAGGACACCGCCAGGGAGCACAGCAGCGCGAAGACGACCACGAAGCTGAACTGTACGAACATCTGGGTGACCACCGCACCGCTGCGGAGGAAGATCACCGGCAAGAACACCACCACGGTGGTCAGGGTGGACGCGGTGACGGCTCCCGCCACCTGCTGGACGCCGAGCAGGGCGGCCTCCTTGCCGGCAGCCCCGCGCTCCCGGTGGCGGAAGACGTTCTCCAGGACCACGATGGCGGTGTCCACCAGCATGCCTACCCCCAGCGCCAGGGCGCCCAGGGTCATGAGGTTCAACGTGTAACCCGCGAAGTACATGAGGGCGAAGGCCGCCAGCAGGGAGATGGGGATGGTCACCGCCACCACCAGGACGCTGCGGACGTCCTTCAGGAACAGCCACAGCACCGCCACCGCGAGGGCGGCGCCCGCCAGCAGGGACTGCTGGACCGAGCGAATGGCGCTGCGGATGAACTGCGCGCTGTCGCCCACCACCAAAAACCGCACGTCCGCCAGCTGCGCGTCCAGACGCTCCACCTCTCGGCGGACGCCGTCCGACACCGCCACGGTGTTCACCCCCGGCTGTCGCTGAACCTGGAGCAGGATCCCGGGCTGTCCGTTCACCCGCACGAGGCCCGTGGGGTCCGCCACGGTCCGGCGCACCGTGGCCACGTCCTGAACCCGCACGGCCCGGCCCCCACGGACCGCCACCACGGTGGACCGGATCTGGTCCAGGTTGTCGAACCGGCTCACCAGCCGGACGGTGAGGCTGCGGGGTCCCTCCGTGACGAGCCCCACGGGCGCCGAAAGGTTGGAGCTCGCCAGCGCACGGACCAAGTCCCGGTCCGACAGCCGCAGGGCCTGCAGCCGGGACCGGTCCGCCTCCACCCGGATCTCCTCCCGCGTCCCGCCGCGCAACTCCACCACCGCCACCCCGGGCACCCGCTCGATCCGGAACAGCACCTGCTCTTCCGCCAGCCGCACCAGCCGGGCCAGGTCTACTCGAGAGCCGGGCGCAGCCACGAGCCCGATCTGGAGGATGGGCATCTGCGAGGGGTCGAACTTGAACACCACGGGTTGCGTGGCGTCCTCCGGGAGCCTGCGGCGCACGCGCTCCACCGCGGCCCGCAGGTCGGCGGCGGCCGCGTCCAGGTCGCGCCCGAAGGTGAAAGTGGCGGTGACGCGGGAGGTACCCAGGCTGGAGACGGACACCACGTCCCGAACGCCGGGCACGGTGCTCACCGCCTCCTCGATCACCCGGGAGACGAGGTTCTCCACCTCCTCTGGCCCCGCACCGGGGTAGTCCGTCACCACCGTCAGACGGGGCAGGGTGATGTCCGGAAGCAGGTCGATGGGCAGGCCCGCCAGGCTGGCCAGGCCCACCAGGACGACCGCGGAGAACACGATGCACGTCCCGATGGGTCTTGCCAGGCTCAAGCGGTACGGGCTCACGGCCGCCTCCTGGTCTGCGGGGGAGCCGAGCGCACCTCCTGGGGGGTCCTCACCGGGACACCGTCCCGCAGCGTCTCCTGACCTGCCACCACCACGCTCTCGCCCGCCCGCACCCCGCCGCGCAGCTCCACCCGCACTCCGTCCGACAGCCCCAGCGTGACCTCTCGGGCCCGCGCGACCCCGTTCTCCACCACGAACACCACGGTCCGCTCTCCCTGCCGGACCACCGCCTGCACCGGCACCGTCACCACGCCCTCCCGGCGGCCCAGGACCACCCGCACCCGCGCCGTCATTCCTGGCTTCAGGTCGCCCCGCGGGTTGGACACCTCCACGCGCACTTCAGCAGTGCGTGTATCGGGGGACAGCACGGGCCCAACCCGGACCACCCGTCCCGCGAAGCGGCGGTCCCCCAGAGCGTCCGCGGTCACCGCCACGAAGGTCCCCGGTCGCAGGGCCAGCAGCTCCCGCTCCGGCACGGTCACCACCACCACCGCAGGCTCCACCCTCACCAGCTGCAGGAGACGAGTGGACGGGGTGACGGTGTCGCCCGGGTCCACGGACCGCTGCGCCACCACCCCCTGTACGGGGCTGCGAACCACGCTCTCCGCGAGGAGAGCTTCGGCCTGCCGCACCGTCACCTCCGACTGCGCGAGCACCCTGCGCGCATGCTCCAGGGCCACCTGCGCCTGCGCGGCCTGGGCCTCTGCTTGCCGGAGCGCCACTTCGGCCTGGCGCACCTGGGTGTGCAGGACCTCCACCTCCTCCCGGGACGGGCCGCGGCGCAGCAAGGCCAGCTGCTCTTCCGCGGCGCGCAGGCGCGCCTCCTGCACCGTCACCTCGGTACGGGCCGCGTCCACCGCCTGTTGGGCCACGAACCCCTGGCGGAACAGCTCCTCCGTCCGCCTCAGCTGAGCCTGGCTGTACTCCAGGGCCGCCCGAGCCTGCCGGACCTGCTCCTCCGCTTGACGCACCTGCTCCGGAGCCGGCCCTGCCAGCAGCTGCGCGAGCCTCGCACGCTGCACCTCCACGCCCGCCCGAGCCTGCTCCACCTGAGTGCGCAGCGTCCGCAGCTGCGCCTCGGCCTGACGCACCTGCACCCTCTGCGCCTCCCTGGCCGCCAGGGCCTGCTCCAGCTGGTACCGCAGCTCCCGCGGGTCCAGCTGTACCAGCACTTGACCCGCGGACACCGCGTCGCCCTCAGCCACCCGCACCTGTTCCACCACGCCCCCGATCCTGGCGAATACGTCCACGGTGGCCGCCGCCCGCACCTCGCCGGTGTACACGGCCTCCCGCACCAAGTTCCCCCGCGAAGCGGGCTCCACCTGAACCAGCGCGACCCTCTGAGGGGGAGCACCCGCGGGTGCTCGGCGCGCCTGCAGCGCCGCGGTCACCCGCCAGGCCAGGAGGGCCACCAGCCCTATTGCCAGCAGGCTTCCGAAAAGACGCCGCACGCTACGGCACCGCTGGCCCGGGTCTGTCCTCAAGGGTCCGACCGTTCCTCGCCACTTTCGAACCCTCGGCTACGAGTCAAGATACCGCCGGAACCAGTCCAGCGCACGTTCCCACGCCTGGCGGGCAGCCTGCGGGTTGTAGCGGGCCCCCGTGTCGTTGAAGAACGCGTGGTCGGCAGCGGGGTACACCACGATCTCGTGCACGACCCCCGCCCGCTGCAGCGCTTCCCGCAGCGCGGGGATCCCCTGGTTGATCCGCTCGTCCCGCTCCCCGTAGATGCCCAGCACCGCGGCCCGGATGCGCGGGACGTCTTCCAGCGGAGGGTTGGGCCCGTAGAAGGGCACCGCCGCGCGCAGGTGCTGACTCCGGGTGACCAGCCTCCACACCATTCCCCCGCCAAAGCACCACCCGATGGCTCCCAGGCGGTCCGCCCGCACGAACGGACGGCCCCGCAGGTACTCCACCGCCGCCACCAGCATGCCCACCAGGCGCTCCACCGGCGTGCGGCCGAGGAGCGCGGTCACCTGGGCCGGGTCGGCGAACCGGTCGGTCCCGCCCTCGTGGGAAGCGAGGTCCGGGGCGACCGCCACGTACCCGACCTTCGCCAGCCGCCGGGCCACGTCCTTGACGTGCTCCACCAGCCCCCGGTTCTCGTGCACCACCACCAGGCCTGGCGCCTGCGGACGGCCGCGGGGCCGGGCGAGGTAACCCACGACTTCGGTGGAGTCGGCGGGGAACCTGACGGCCGCCACCTCGATGGCGGGGTCTTCCGGCGGCACCGTGACCCCGCTGGTCTGCTGCGGGGGCGGAGCTTGCGCCAGTACGCCCTCCACCTCGGCCGCGGCGGCCCGCTCCCCTACCGATGCCAGCAAGGCCAGTGCGGCGGCCTGCGACCCCGCCAGGGTCACGACCCTCCGGAAGAACTCCCGGCGGTCCAGTCGGCCCGCGCGGTAGTCCTCCGCCCACTCTTCCAGGATGTACCGACCGAGGTCGGTCAGGCGCGAACCATCCATCTCCGCCTCCCCGTGTGGGACCCTCATGGGATTCGGTAAGCTCGGGCCCCCGCGTACCAGGCCGCGGCCAGTGCTCCCGCAGCCACGAGAGCCAGCAGCCCAGAGACCTCCTCCCGCCGGGTCTCCCAGCTGACGCGGAGGGCCAGCTGCCGGTACACCCGCGACAGGGACGCACCGGACGCGGCGTGGAAGTACTCCCCGCCCGTCCTGCGGGCGATCTCCTTAAGGGTTTCCTCGTCCAGCGGGCCCCCAAGGGTCCAAAAGTTGTCACGGGGTGTGGGGCTTCCGATCCCCACCGTGTGCACCACCACATTCAGCCGCCGGGCCAGGTCTGCGGCCTCCAGCGGGTCGATCCCGGTGTTGCTGCGGCCGTCCGACAGCAGCACCACCACCCCGCGCGGCAACGGACGGGGCACGACGGGGTCCTGTCCTGGCTGCGGGCGGACGCGGCCCGGCAGGGCCGACACCGCTTCCAACAGCCCCTCCCCGATGGCGGTACGCGGCCGGAAGGTCAGGTCGTCCAGGGCACGCAGTACGCGCCGGTGGTGCCGGGTGGGGGGCTGCAGCAGCTCCGCGGTCCCCGCGAACGCCACCAGGCCCACCGCGGTCTCCCGGGACAGTCCGCGGATGAACACCCTCGCAGCCTCCCTCGCGGCCTCCAGCCGGTTGGGGAGCATGTCCTGGGACCGCATGCTGCCGCTCACGTCGATACTCAACACCACCGCGGCCTCCCGAACGGGCACCCGCAGGGGCAGCGTCGGACGCGCGGCAGCCAGCCCCACCGCGCCGAGCGCACCCAGGTACAGCAGGGCAGCCAGGTTCCTCCGCGGCGGAGGCCACGCCAGGCCCGCGGCCCACGAGTGGCTCCACGCCTGGGGTGCGCGCCGACGGGACTGCCACCAGAACCCCGCGGCCAGCCCGGCTAGGCCGACCAAGCCCCACAGCGCCCCGGGCCAAAGGAACTCCACGCCTCCCCCTTCCGTCTCAGCCTCCGCGGATCGGCCTACGGGCTGGTCCGCCGCGCCACCAGGTCCAGCTCCAACTTCGCCTCGTTCTCCGCCCGCACGAAGCCGAGGATGCTGGGCGGGTCGAAGCCGAAGTCGGTCATGCGGACCGTGGTGGCCGCCTGCGCCCGCAGCTCGTTGCCCGCAAGGCGCACTGTGGCCTGCCACGTCACCCGGCGCGTCACGTCGCGGACCGTGAGGTCGCCGACCAGCTGCAGCTCCACGGCCTGCCCGTCCCGGTAGGCGGCCGGCGCCCCGCGGATTTCCGTGGACACAAACCGAGCCTTGGGAAAGCGCGCCGACTCCAGCCACCTCTGCCGGATGGCGTTGTCCCGGCGCGCGCTGTCCGACTCTAGGGCACTCAGGTCCACGGTGATGGGGCCCACGCGGCTCGAGCCCGGGTTGCGCCGGTTCACCAAAATCTCCCCTTCCACCTGGCGTGTGCGGCCGACTGCCACGTTGAACCGGTTGTCGCCCAGGAACGTCTCCCCCACCCGGTAACGGGCTTCGGACTCCGAGGGGACCACCACGTAGCGCTCCAGGCCCGGCTCCGGTGCAGCACCCGCCTGCGCCAGCAGGCCCAGCGAACCCACCACGACCAGAAACGCCAGGACGGCCTGCCTCATCCGCACCTCCTCAACTCAGCTTTCGGGTTCCAGCACTAAGTCGAAGCGCGCCCCCGTGGCTCCGGGGCGGGGGTAGTGCTGGGTCACCAGGACGCGGTAGCCGGGCGCCGAGGCGCGCACGTGGAGGTGGGGGGGACGGCCCCCGTACGCGGGCGGGAAGTGGCTCTCGAACCGGTACGCGCCCGACGCGTCCGTCAGCACGGTGGCCCGGTAGTCGTCCCCGTACCGGCCGTCCGGCCCGGCCAGCCAGAATTCCAGCCGCGCGCCCGGGACTGGCCGGCAGACAGGAGCGGCCAGGACGCGCCCGCTGAGGACGTAGCCGCGCCCCACGGACGCGCGGACAGGTGCCCCGGGGGCGATAGAAGGGGCCCAGGGCGTCCCCGGCCGTGGGCGCACAGCCCAGCGATGCGCCGGCCGCCGGCCACGCCAGCAACCCCAGCCACAGCGCCACGCTGAGGAACGCCACGCCCTCGAGGTTGCGGGGCGGCTGTAAAAGGCTGGTGAACGTCGGGCTACGGCGTGGCGCTCGCCCCTGAGGCTCCTTCCCGGTTGCGATCCTCCTCGCCCTCCCGCTCGGGCTCGGCCCGCTGGCCCCGCATCCGCCGCAGCCGCTCCGCGAACTCCTCCAGCCGTGCGGCCACCCGGGCGTGCAGGGTACCCTCGGGGAACGTCCCGTCCGGGCGCGCCTGGCCCGCAGGCATGCCCGTGAGGATCTCCAGGCCCTCGTCCAGGGTCCGTACCGCCCACACGTGGAAGCGACCCTCCCGCACCGCTTCCACCACTTCCTCCCGCAGCATGAGGTTCTGCAGGTTGCTGTACGGGATGATCACCCCCTGACGCCCCGTCAGCCCCTTCGCCTTGCACACCGCGTAGAACCCCTCGATCTTCTCGTTCACCCCGCCGATGGGCTGGATCTCGCCCCGCTGGTTCACCGAGCCGGTGACGGCGATCCCCTGCTGCAGGGGGACGTCCGCCAGCACACTCAGCAGCGCGTACAGCTCCGCGGCGGAAGCTGAGTCTCCCTCCACCTCCTCGTACGTCTGCTCGAAGGTCAGGCTCGCGGACAGGCTCAAAGGCCGCTGCGCGGCGTACTGCCCGCCGAGGTAACCGGTGAGGATGAGCACTCCTTTGCTGTGGATGGGGCCCGACAGGTTGATCTCGCGCTCGATGTTCACTACCCCCCGGGTGCCCACGAAGGCCCGGGCCGTGATGCGGGTGGGGCGCGCGAAGGCATAGTCCCCCAGGTGCCACACCGACAGCCCGTTGATCTGGCCGACCACGGCCCCGTCCACGTCCACGTACAGCTGACCCCGCTGGATGAGCTCCTGGATCTTCTCCTCGATGAGGTTGCTGCGGTAGATGCGCTCCTCCAGGGCCTTCTGCACGTGCCGCGCGGTTACGACCCGCTGGCCGTCCCGTTCCGCCCAGGCGGAAGCCTCCACCAAGACCTGTTTGATCTCCCCGAACCGTGTGGACAGCTTGTCCTGGGACTCCGCGAGCCGCGCGCTGTACTCGAGGATCTTGGCCACCGCCCCCCGGTCGCAGGGGCAGATGCCGTCGTCCCGGCACATGGCGCCGAGGGCGGCCGCCACCCGCCGCATGTTCTCCTCGGTGCGCGGCATCACGGAGTCGAAGTCCGCCTTCACCCGGAAGATCTTCCGGAAGTCCTCGTCGTACCGGTACAGGAGGTAGTACAGGTCCGGCGGGCCGATGAGGATCACCTTCAGCCGCAGCGGGATGGGTTGGGGCCGCAGGGTGGCGGTGGGGATCAGGCCGTACTGCTCTGACAGGTTCTCGATGCGGACCTCCCCGCTCCGCAGGGCCCGCTTGAGGGCGTCGTAAGACGCCAGCTGCAGGAGCACGTCCCTCGCGTTCAGGATCAAAAAGCCGCCGTTGGCCCGGTGGACGGCTCCCGGGCGGATCATCCGGAAGTCGGTGACCATGGTGCCGAGCTCGCCCCGGTACTCCACCTTGCCGAACAGGTTGTAGTACGACGGGTTCGTCTCGAATACCACGGGGGCACCCTGCAGGTCGCTGTTGTCCACCAGCAGGTTCACCTCGTAGCGCTCCAGGACGCTGCGTCGCAGGGCCGCAAGGGGTGGGGGCAGCTGCGGCTGCTCCTCCTCACGGAAAGCGTCCTTGTGCTCCAGCACGTCCTCCTGGAGGGCGTCCAGGTAGGCCACCACCGCCGGGAGGTCCCGGTACCGGTCCCGCAGACGCTGGATGGGGTCCCGGATGGCCGCCAGCACCGCCTCCCGTTCCAGCTGGGCCACGGCCTCGCGCGCCTGGCGTTCGATCCCGCGGACCTTGCGCACCGCCTCCGCCACCTCTTCCTGCAGCTCCCGGTTGGCTTGAGCCAGGCGGTCCTTGATGAGCCCCGGCAGCCGGTCGTACTCCTCCTGGGTCATGGGCTGCCCGGAGGGACTCATGGGGACCGTCGTGATGCCCAGAGGGGTTCGCTGGATGACGAAGCCCTTCTGCCGGGCGAACGCTTCCAGTTCCTGCCAGACTCGGTTTGCCTCCGCCTCCAGGCGCTCCAGCGTCTGCCGCTTGACCGTTTCGAAGTGCTCGCTGGCCAGCACCTGGCGGATCGCGTTCCGCAGATCCTCTACCAGGGACTGCATGGCCGCCGCGAACCGACGCCCCTCCCCGGGCGGGAAGCTCAGGGCCAGGGGCTGGTTGGGGTCCTTGAAGTTGTACACGTAGCACCAGTCCGGAGGCGTGGGCTGGGTGCGGGCCAGCTCCCGGACCTTGGTCTGGGTGTAGGTGGTCCGGCCCGTGCCCACGGGGCCCACCACGAACACGTGGAACATGGGCTGCTGGACGGACAGGCCCAAGTCCAGGGCCCGAACGGCCCGCTCCTGCCCCACCAGGGACCGCTCCGGCGGGAGCTCCGCGACGGTCTCAAACTCCAGCTGACCCGGGTCGCACACCCAACGCAGGCGTTCGGGGGCGACCCGGAGGTCGAGTCGGTTCACGGCCATGGCGATCCTCCTTCGGGAAGCGTCTTATACGGCGCAGGTGGCGTGTCCCCGCACGGAGACAGGCCCGCGCAGGTGGGGACGGTCACGAGGGCTTCCTGTGTACGGGGCCGAACGGGATGAGCCCCACCTGGCGCGCGGCTGCCGACCGGCTCTGCGGGACCCTGGGGTGCTGGGCGAGGTCGAGGTTCAGAGTCTTTCCGCACGTGCACACCACCTGCTGCTGCTCCCCCGCGTTCACCCACGTCTTCCCCTGCTGCTCCGCCCGTTCCTGCAGGGCCCGCAGGGCGCCGCTTTGGACCTCGCGCTCGTCCTCCCGTGCCCCCTGCTCCCGCGTGCCCTGGCCGTACAAAGGGTAGACCACGGCCTTCGGATAGTACACCGCGTACTCCTTGCCGCAGCGGCCGCACCGGAAGCTCAGGACCAGTGCCATGCGCTCACCCCTCCCCACCATTCTAAGGGGCGGTTGACCGGTCGCCGGGGTAGGGCCAGGATGGTGTCAAAACCGCAGCGGGGGGTCCTATGGCCGCCAAGCTCGTCGCCCTGTGGGGGAAACCGCAGGACGTACCCGGGTTCGACGCGCACTACCGGAGCACCCACCTCGAGATCGTGAAGCGCTGGCCCAACCTCCAGTCCTACTCGGTGACCCGAATTACCGGGTCGCCCTTGGGCGGGGAGGTGCCCTACTACCAGATCTTTGAGGCCACCTTCGCCACGGAGGAGCACCTGCGGGAGGCACTCCGGAGCCCGGCCATGGCGGAGGCCGGGCGGGACGCGGCGGAGATGGTCCGCCGGTTCGGTGCCACCCTTACCCTCCTAACTGGAACCGCGGAGGCGGAGCCGAGCCGTTGACTTGCGAACACATGTACGCTATCTTCGGGGCGGGGCCATGGTGCCGGAGCTGGTAGAGGTCCGCGTGAAGAGCGTGCTCAACCGCGTGTGCGGGATGGGTTTCGCCTGGTCCGTCAACCCGTACCGCGGCTGCGCCCACGGATGTCCGTTCTGCTACGCCCGCCGCACCCACTGGTTCCTGGACGAGGACGGGGTGAGGGGCTGGTCCACCAGGATCTTCGTCAAGGTGAACGCCCCGCAGGTACTCCGGGCGGAGCTGGCGCGGCCATCGTGGAAGCGTGAACTGGTCGCCGTGGGCACCGCCACCGACCCCTACCAGCCCGCAGAGGCCCGTTACCGGATCACCCGTGGCATTCTGGAGGTCCTCGCTGAGTTCCGAACCCCCGCCAGCCTGGTGACCCGTTCACCCCTCGTCCTCCGTGATCTGGATGTCCTGCAGGACCTGGCCCGCAGGGCGGGACTGACCGTCTGCATCAGCCTGGTGACCCTCGACCCGGAGCTGGCGCGGCAGATCGAGCCCACGGTGGCCCTGCCGCGGCACCGACTGCGGACCGTGCAACAGCTCTCAGAGGCGGGGATCCGTACCGGCGTGCTGTTGGCCCCCGTGCTGCCAGGGCTCACCGACAGCCCCGAGAACCTGGACGCCGTGATCCGCGCGGCCGCAGACAGCGGGGCTCACTTCGTGGCCCACAACGTCCTGCACCTCGGGGAGGTCACCCGCGACGCCTTCTGGAGGTTCCTGGAGGCCCGCTACCCGCAACTCCTGCCCACGTACCGGGATCTTTACCCCCGGCGCTACGCGCCCTCCGCCTACCGCCGCCAGATCGCCCTGCGGGTGGCGCAATCCAGGAACCGAGCCCGTTTCAGGGCGGGCACGGTGCTGCAGCCGGCTCCCGCTCCCCGGCAGCTGACCCTGCTGTAAGCGTCAGGCCTTCAACGCGGACAGGAACTCCCGGAGGGCAGACGCCGTCGCCTCGGGTTCCTCCACGCTGGGCACGTGCCCGGCCCCCGCCACCACCACCAGCCGCGCCCTCGGTAAGGCCTCCGCCATGGCCCTGGCGGACTCCACGGGCACCACGGCGTCCTGTTCGCCCGCCACCACGAGTGCCGGCACCGACAGCTGCTTCAGCAGCTGCCGGCTGTCGGGCCGGTCCATCATGCCCTGAAGGCAGGCCACGAGGGCGCGGTCGGGCACCCGGCGGGCGGCCTCCCACAACCGCGCCATCACTTCTGGACGACTCCGCCGCGTCTGGTCGCTCACCAGGTTCGGCAGGAAGTCCGCGAGAAACGCCGAGGCTCCCTCGACTTGAATCCTCTCGATGGCCTTCCGGCGCCGGGCCCGGCCGTCCTCGGTATCCGCCTCGGCGCGCGTGGCCACCAACACGAGGCCCGAAAGCCGCTCCGGCCAGCGGGCCGCCACCCGGAACGCCACGTACCCGCCCATGGAGTGGCCGCCCAGGACAAACCGCTCAAACCCGAGCGCGTCTGCCAGGGCCACCACGTCTTCCGCGAGGTCGTCCATGGAGTACGGGCCCGGTGGTGCCTCTGAGCCCCCGTGGCCGCGCAGGTCGGGCGCCACCACCCGGAAGATGTCCGCCAGGCGCACGGCGACCTCGGCCCAGATCTCCGAGGACAGGGGGAACCCGTGGACGAGCACCACGGGCAATCCGCTCCCCCACTCCGCGTAGTGAAACCTCAGCCCGCGCAGGTACAGCTCCGGCAATCGCCACCTCCTACAGGCGCGCCGCCCGCAGGCTCACGGGGCCCGGCACTGCGACTGGAAACCGATCCGGGCGTGCGTGCCGTCGCAGAAGGGCTTGTTGGAGCTGCCGCCGCACCGGCACAGCGCGACCACCTCGCGGTCCAACGGCCACTCGCGGCCATCCGCGTCCACCAAGCGCACCGGCCCTCGCACCAGGTACGGGCCGTTGTCGCGCGGAGTGATGGTCACCTCTGCCATCCGACTCCACCTCCGGACGATGTTTGCGATTCGCTACTAGCATAGGCGGACCCGCAACGGGCCCGCACCAGGTCTAGCCCCACAGCACGAGCCCCGCCCCCACCACCGCCAGGACGCTGCCCAGCACCAGCCGCCCCCCTCCTGGGTCCTCACCCCGGAGCATCCACCGTCCCAGCACGATCACCAGCAGCACCTGCAGGTTGTACAGGGCCGCCGCGTTGGCCACGGGCGTGCGCTGGAAGGCGAAGAACAGGAGCAGCAACGCCACCGTGTTGAAGAAACCGCTTCCCAGCACGTCCGGCCGCCACACGTGTCGCAGGGACTCCCGCGGCCAGCGCCAAGGCCTCAGGTACAGCAGCTGTGCCGGCAGCGCCGCACAGACGCCCACGAACGCTCCCAGGGGTGGGGAGGGGGTGACGTGCAGTGCGGCCCGCCGGGCGGTGTCGCCCAGCGCGAACGCGGCCGCGGCGCCCACCGCGGTAGCGACCCCCATCCAGCTCGCCCCCTCCACCCACCCCTCCCGCTCGGTGACCACCAGCCAGAGTCCCGTGGTGATCAGGAGCGCCCCCACCACCTGCCACGGGCGCGGCAGGTCGTGCAACCAAACCCACCCCACCGCGGCTGCGAACAGTGTGTTGCACAGCCGGATGGCGGTGGAGCGCCCCGCACCGGCCTGCTGCACGCTCACGTAGGCGAGGTTACGGCCCAGCATGCTGGCCACCACCGCGCCTACCATGAACAGGAGAGCCGACTGCCAGGTGAGTTGCGCGCCCACGCCCCGCCGCAGCTCGGCCGCGGCCAGGCTCCCGAACAAGACGAGATCCGTGCTGAGGCTCACCAGCACGCCCACCTCCGGCCGCACAGGCGGCCGCCCTCTGGACCCCACGGCGAACTGCCTCGTGAACACCGTACTGAGGGCGAACGCGAAGGCGGCCAGAAGCGCGTACCCTTCCCCGCTCAAAGTACCTCCCGGACAGCTGGCGGGCTGCGCCTATTGTACCGAGCGCCGCCACGCCCGCCCGGGGTGTTACAATCGCCTCCGGGGCCGTTAGCTCAGCGGGCAGAGCGCCGGGCTTTTAACCCGGGCGTCGGGGGTTCGAGTCCCTCACGGCCCACCAGGCGGAGCCGCCGTCTCCAGGGGCTCGTAGGGGCACAGGGGGTCGCTGCCCATGGGGTCACCCGTGTGGGCGTACGCACGGGCCCGCGAGCCCCCGCAGATTTCCCGGAACGGGCAGCGTCCGCACTTTCCCCTGAGCCGGTGGGTGTCCCGCAGCCGTACCATCACCTCCGCGGAACGGTACAGCTCCACCAGGCTGCGTTCCCGGACGCTGCCGGCCCGCAGGGGCAGGAAACCGGACGGGTAGACCTCGCCCACGTGCGACACGAACACGATGCCGTTCCCGTCCCTTACCCCAAACCCGCGGCCCACGGACGTCTGAGCCACCTCCGGAAGGGTCATGCCCTCCCGCAGCATCCGCAGCAGCGCCACGCGGCGGTAGTGGGGGGCTTCCGTGGTCTTGATAGCGAAGGGAGACTCCCGGCTCAGGTCGAACAGCCAGTGGCACAGGCGCTCGGCCACCTCCGGACTGACCTCCTCCAGCAGCCGCCCCCGTCCCACGCGGATCAGGAAAAACAGGCTCCACCGGACCACGTCCAGGCTGCGCACCAGCTGGTACAGGCCAGGCAGGTCGTCCACGGTCGCCGCGGTGACCAGGGTGTTGACCTGCAGGGCGACCCCCTCCTCCCGCACGTACCGGGCCAGGCGCAGGGTGAGGTCGAAGCAACCCGCAATCCCGCGGAGGGCGTCGTGGCGCTCCGCCGTGGCACCGTCCAGGCTCAGGGAGATGGCCTGTACACCGGCCCGAGCCAGGCTTCGGACGGCCTCACGCGTCACCAGGGGTGTGGCGCTCGGCGCCAGGGACACGCCGAACCCCAGGCCACGGGCTTCTTCTACCAGCAGTGGTAGGTCCGGCCGTTTAAAGGGGTCGCCCCCGGTGAGCACCCAGTGCGGGAGGGGATCGCCGAACGCCGTGGCTCCGCGCAGCATGCGGCGTCCCTCTTCCGTGGACAGCTCCAGAGGGTGACGGTCGGGTACGGCTTCCGCGCGGCAGTGCTGGCAGGCCAGGTCGCACGCCCGGGTGAGCTCCCAGTAGATCAAGAGCGGCGCCCGGTCGAACACGTACCGCCGCCGCCCCAGCTCGGCAGGGGAGGTCGCCACGGGACCGTTCACCGGCCGTTTTCCCCCACGAGCCCCTCCGCCTGAGCCCAGGCCCAGATCTCGGGGGACCTGCGGAAGCGCAGGCGCAGCTTGCGGCGCAGGCGCCGCACGTACTCCCGCACGGTGCCCTCGGTGAGCCCCAGGGCCTCTCCCACGGAAGCCCGGGCCCGCCCGTCAGGTCCGTGCGCGGTGAGGTAGTACAGGACGAGGACTTCCAGTTCGCGCCACGAAAGCCGGTACCGGGCCCGCAGTCTCCGGAGGCCCCCGGGGCTGAGCCGCCCGTCCGCCAGGGCCCGGCGTAACAGCTCCGACGGCACCTCCTCGGCCGATACCTCCGGGTCTGGCGGACGCTGCGGGAGCGCTTCCCGCACGATCCCCGCCAGCACCCGCGCCGCGCGGCGCGCCCGAGCCCGGGCCCCCCGGGCAGCGGCCAGCCACAGCTCCGCCAGCACCACCGCCCGGGGCTCTCTGTCCACGCTCACAACCACGTGGGCCTGGCCGTTCTTGGGGCACTGCCGCACTACAGCCCCTGCAGCCGGATGCTCGGCGAACGCCCGGGCCCCCGGACAGATCCCCGTGAACTCCGGCGCAGAAAAGCACGGCACGGGGTAGCGCATCGCCGAGGCGAGCACCGTACCGTCGGGCCCTGCCACCACCAGAGGGCAACCCGCCTCCCGGCTCAGGGCGTCCACCACGTGGCTCAGTTCCACCGTCAGGGCCATGGCGTCACCCCACCAGGTAAAGGGTCGGGTAGATGAACACCCACGCCACGTCCACGAAGTGCCAGTACTTCACCGCGCCCTCCACGGGCCAGTAGTCGCCCGGCCCGTACCGGCCGCGCCGGCCGTGAAGGTACACGCCCAGCAGCAGCAGCGCTCCGCTCAGCACGTGCAGCCCGTGCAGCCCCGTCAGGGAGAAAAAGCTCGTGCCGTACCGGGTGGAGGGCGGGAAGTAGTGAAAGCCCTCCACCCACTCCACCACCACGCCCACCAGGAACACGCCCGCCAGCAGCACCGTCCACAGGACATTCCGCAGAAAGCCCGGGCGGTCTCCGTGGGCGATGCACGTCTCGGCGCGGTAGGCGGTCAGGCTGCTGAGCAGCAGTACCCCGGTGATCCCCAGGCCCAGGAGCTGGTTGAGCTCCTCGGGGCGGGAAGTCCCCAGGTTCAGGTACCGGGCCGCTATGAAGGCGCTGAACAGCGCCGCCTCCGACACGATGAACAGCCACAGCCCCAGGCGGGCGTTCTGCAGCTCGTGAGCGCTCAGGCGTCCTGCAGCCTCCGCGTGGTGCATCTCACTCCTCCGGCCGGACCAGCTGGGAGTAGTGCATGAAGTACTCCGCGATCAGGGCGGTCTTGCCCAGGGCGATGACCGTCAGCCACAAGAGCGCCCCGGGCCAGCGTGCGGCGAACCACTCCACCGCGGTCAGCACCACCAGGGCGCCGAACACCCGGCCGCCCAGGCGCAACTTCTCCGCCAAACGGTCCGGCCTCACCGTTCGCTCCCTCCCGCTGCCCCGAGGACCGCGTGACGGACTCCTGGGATCCCGTACACGTAGGGGGCTCCGACCACCACGGGTGGGGCCGGGAAGTTCTCCACCGGCGGCGGGCTCGGTACCTGCCACTCCAGGGTGGAGGCCTGCCACGGATTGGCCTCCGCCCTCGGGCCTCGCACCCAGCTCACCACGAAGTTGTACAGGAACACCAGAAAACTCGCGCCCAGCAGGAAAGCCGCGAGGCTCGTCCACAGGTTCACACCACCCAGGGCCGCCGGGTAGTCCGCGATCCGGCGGTTCATCCCGTGCAGCCCCGCCCAGAACATGGGCAAGAACGTGGCGTTGAACGCCAGGAAACTCCACCAGAAGTGCAGCCTCCCGAGGCGTTCGTCGTACATGCGGCCCGTGATCTTCGGGTACCAGTAGTACACGGCCGCCAGCAGCGCGAAGATCTCCCCGCCCATGATGGTGTAGTGGAAGTGGGCCACCACGAAGTACGTGTCGTGCAGGTGCAGGTCCGTGGCCACGTCCGCGTTGAAGATCCCCGTGATCCCCCCGATGAGGAAGTTCCACACCCACGCCAGCGCGAACAGCATGGGCGTCCGCAGCCACAGCCTCCCCCGCAGCAAGGTCCCCAGCGCCGACAGGAACACCAGCCCCGTGGGTACGGAGATGGCCTCCGTGGTGGCCAGCATGGGCGCGTGCATCCAGTCGGGCATCCCGCTGGTGAAGTTGTGGTGCGCCCACACGATGGTGCTGAGCGCCACGATGCCCAGGAACCCGCCCACCACCCACCGGTAGGCGTACAGGGGCGTCCGGGCGAAGTGGGTGATCACCTCCAGGGCGGCCCCGAAGGCAGGCACGATCATGATGTACACCGCGGGGTGCGAGTAGAACCAGAACAGCTGCTGGTAGACGACGGGGGTCCCACCCCGGGCGAAGTGGAAGTAGCTCATCCCCGCCACGCGGTCCAGCAGGACCATCAGCAGGCTCGCGGCCAGGTACTGGGTCACGACGAAACTCAGCAGGGACGCCGCAAACACCGACCACACGAAGATAGGCAACCGGCCCCACGTCATCCCCGGCGCCCGCATGCGGGCGATGGTCACCAGGAAGTTGATCCCGCCCAGGATGCTGGACAGGCCGAAGATCACCACGGCCACGATCATGAGGACCTGTCCGGGAGCGTTCACCGCGCTGAGGGGCGGGTAAGCGGTCCACCCGGAGTCCCAGCCTCCCACCAGGAGGCTTGCCAGCAGCATCACCGCCACGGGAGGCGTGAGCCAGTAGCTCAGGGCGTTGACCCGGGGGAAGGCCATGTCGTGGGCGCCGATCATCAGCGGCACACAGTAGTTCCCCAGCCCGCCGAGGAGGATGGCCACCGCCACGGCGATCATGATGATGCCGTGAAGGCTCATCACCTGGTTGAACCCGTTGAGGGTGAGCAGCTGCATCCCCGGCCGCATGAGCTCCCACCGCATCAACATGGCCAGGGCCCCGCCGAGGAACAACAACCCCAGGAACGTCACCAGGTACTGGATCCCGATGACCTTGTGGTCGGTGGTGAACCGGAAGTACCGGGCCACCCCGTCTTCCTCGGGCCAGGACCGCAGGGGCAGCCCGAACCAGCCCCGGGCCCACACGTCCCACATGCCCACGCCGGCCAGCCAGCCCACCGTCCCCAGGACCGAACCCGCGGCCAGCTCCAGGTCGAAGGGGAAGGAACCGCCCGCGGCGCGTACCGCCGCGGCCAGCACCGGCCCGCCCAGAACGTAGCCCACCGCTCCGTACAGGAGGCCCTTCAGGACCGGGCCTATAACCCGCACCCGCTCACCTCCGTGCCTGCTCCGCTACCCAGGCGTCGAATTTCTCGGGCTCCAGTACCCGAACCGGGGAGGCCATGAGGGCATGGCCGACGCCGCACAGCTCCGCGCACTGCACCCGCAGGTCCACACTGGCCTCGAACGAGCCCGTGCGGGTCGGGGTTACGTGCAGGTACGTGGTGAGGTTGGGAACCGCGTCGATCTTCGTCCGGAAGGCAGGAACCCAGAAGCTGTGCACGATGTCCGTGGAGGTCACCTCGAACCGCACGCGCCGTCCCACGGGCAACACGAGCTCCCGCGCGGTGACTCCCTGCTCGGGGTACTCGAACTGCCACAGCCAGCGGCTGCCCCGCACCCGCACCACGAGATCCCCGTCCGCACCGCCCAGGCTCGCCAGCCGCACGCGGCCGCCGGGACTGCCGCCCAGTAACTGGCTGAGGGGGACTTCCCGCATCTCCGCGAGGCCCACCAGCCCCGGGTTGTAGATCACGTAAGCGGCGAGGGCGGCGGTGAGGGCGAACCACACCCGCGGGACCGCGGGGTGCTCCGGGACGTAGGGGGGCGGTTCGGGAGGGTCTCCCTGTCCTCGCCGGCCGAGCACGCTGTACAGCAACGCCACCACCACGAGGGCGAACACGGGGCTCGCCATGAGCGTCAGGAAGCGGAAGGCGTGGTCGGCCACCGCGGCCTCCCGGGCGGCGGCCAGGGGGAATCCCTGAAACCGGGACGCGGCCCACACCAGCACTCCGGTGAGAACGACCCACCACGCCGCGAGGACGCCCACACGCATCGCCGGCACCCGCTCGTCGTGCGGTTGACCTTAAGTCAGCACGGCCGGGCCGGGTGCGGGCATCGGGCGCAGACCCGATTCCGCGGGTTCGGGAGGTCGGGCGCGGACCCGATCTGCTTCAGGGCTCGCCCACCTCGCGCAGGAAAACCTCCACCACCCTGGGGTCAAACTGGGAGCCCGCCTGCTCGCGGATGTAGCGCAGCGCCTCCTCCCGGCTCCAGGCCCTGCGGTACGGCCGGTCCGAGGTCAGGGCGTCGAAGACGTCCACCACCGCGAAGATACGGGCCGCAAGCGGGATCTCCTCGCCCCGCAGCCCTCGCGGGTAGCCCTTGCCGTCCCACCGCTCGTGGTGGCAGTACGGGATGTCCAGGGCGGGCCGCAGGAACTCGATGCTGGACAGCCAGCGGTACGCGTACTCGGGGTGCCTGCGCATGATGTCCCACTCTTCCTCGGTGAGCGGGCCCGGCTTGAGGAGGATGGCGTCCGGGATCCCGAGTTTTCCGACGTCGTGCAGCAACGCGCCCCGCCGGATGTGCACGATCTCGCTCTCCGGGACTCCCATGGCCCGCGCCAGCCGCACCGTCAGGTCTGCGACCCGCTGGGTGTGCCCCTCGGTCTCGCGGTCCCGCAGGTCCAGGGCCTGGGACCACCCCTCCAGGGTGGCGTCGTACGCGAGCTGCAGGTTGAGGTTCGCACGCCGCAGCTCCTCCACCAGCCGCGCGTTGTCCACGGCCACCGCCGCCTGCCCCGCCACCGCCTCCAGAAAGCTCCACCACTCGGGGTCCTGCGGCAGCTCGGAACGGGACAGCACCTCCAGGACGCCCACCACCTCGCCCTTCGCCAGCAGGGGTAGCGCGCAGTACGCCCGGAACCCTTCCGCCGCCAGCCACTGCTCCCGTGGCCCCGACGCTTCCGCCAGGTCCGGCACGCGCACAGGGTCGCCCCGCACCGCCGCCTCGCCCGCAGCGCCCTCGCCCAGCCGGACCCGCTCCTGCCCCACCGTCTTCAGACCCCGGACTGCCGCAGGCCGCAGGGTGTAGGTCCCGGGCTCCCGCAGCAGAATGGAGCCTGCGTCCACCCGGAGCTGGGCGGTCACCTGCTCCAACAACACGTTGAGGGTCAGGTGCAGGTCCAGGCTGGCCGTGATGGCCACGTCGATCGCCCGCAGCGCCTGCAGGCGTTCCACCTGACGCTCCAGACGCTGGCGCAGTTCCCGCTCGCGCTGCTCGGCTTCCTTCAGGGGCGTCACGTCTTCCGCCACTACCACGTGGTGCACCGGGTTACCCTGGGGGTCCCGCACCGCGGAGACGGTGAACACCGCCCAGAAACGGCTGCCGTCCTTCCTCCGCGCCAGGGCTTCCCCACGCCACCAGCGCCCCGAGCCCAGTGCCTGCTCCAGCTCCGCGCGGGCCTGCGGCTCCAGGGCCTCCGCCAGGAGGTGCGCGGGCGTGCCCACCACCTCCTCCGGGGCGAACCCGGTCAGCTCCACGAACCGGCGGTTCACGTACTCCACCCGCCCCTGCGCGTTGGTCACCACCACGATGCCGGGGCCCTGCTCCACCGCCTGGGACAGCCTCCGGAGCTGCGCCTCCGCGAACCGCCGGGCCCGCCGGTCCTCGGCCTCGCGCAACTCCCGAGCCACCGCCGCGGGCAGGCGGGTGAGGTTGTCCTTCATCACGTAGTCGTTGGCCCCGGCCCGCATCATGTCCACGGCGATCTCCTCGCCCACGGTACCCGACACCACGATGAACGGCAGGTCGGGGTCGCGGGCCCGGACGATCCCCAGGGCTTGGTGCGCGTCGAAGCCCGGCATGCGGAAGTCGCACAGCACCACGTCCCACACACCCTCCGCCAGCGCCGCTTCAAGCCCCTCGGCGCTGTCCACGCGCCTCCACTGGACCGTGTACCCCTCCCGTTGGAGCAGCCGCACCAACAGGACTGCGTCGTCCTCGCGGTCCTCCACCAGCAGGGCGCGCAGCACCGAGCGGGGAACTTCCGGAGCCATAGCGTCACCGGGGCGGCGGGGGCGCTTCGTTCAGCAACAGCCAGTACAGCCCCAGCTGCCGTACCGCCTCCACGAACTGTTGAAAGTCCACCGGCTTGCGCACGTAGCTGTTCGCCCCCAGGGAGTAGCCCGCCAGCAGGTCCTGCTCTTCCTTAGAGGAGGTGAGGATCACCACGGGGACCAGCCGCGTGCGGTCGTCCGCCCGGATGCGGCGCAGCACCTCCAGGCCGTCCACCCGGGGGAGCTTCAGGTCCAGGAGCACCACCGCGGGCAGGTCGCGCACGTCCCGGCCTGCATACCGGCCCTCGCCGAACAGGTACTCCAGGGCCTCTACCCCGTCCTCCGCCACCACCACCTCGTTGGCTACCCGGTGGGCGCGGAGGGCCCGCAGGGTCAGGGCCACATCATCCGGGTTGTCCTCCACCAGCAGGATCCGTCTCGGCTGCACCGCGCACCTCCAACCCCGGCAGGGTGAAGTAAAAGGTAGCGCCCCCGTCCACCTGCGCCTGCGCCCAAACCTTCCCCCCGTGACGGGCCACCACGCGCTGCACGGTGGCCAGCCCGATCCCGGTTCCCGGGAACTCCGACGATTTGTGCAACCGCTGGAAGGGGGCGAACAGCTTGTCCGCGTACCGCAGGTCGAACCCCACGCCGTTGTCCCGCACGAAGCAGGCGAGCCCGGCCTCGGTCTGGACCACGCCGAACTCCACCAGCGCCTGCGGCCGAGGGGCGGTGAACTTCCAGGCGTTGTCCAGGAGGTTCTCCAGGGCCACCGCCAGCAGCTTGGGGTCGGCCCGGGCGACCACGCCCGCTTGCACCCGCAGCTCCACCGCACGCCCTGCCGCACGCTGCCGCAACTCCGCCCCAATGCGGGCTACCAGGGCACTGAGGTCCACCTCCTGCAGCTGCATGGGAGACCGGGCCACCCGCGAGAGCCTGAGCAGGTCGTCGATCAGCTCCCCCATCCGCTGGCTCGCGGCCCGCACCCGCCGCAGGTAGTCCCGCCCGGTCTCGTCCAGCTGCTCCCCGTAGTCCTCCAGGAGGGCCTGGCTGAACCCGTCGATGCTGCGCAGGGGAGCCCGGAGGTCGTGGGCCACGGAGTAGCTGAAGGCCTCCAGCTCTCGGTTGGCCGCCTCCAGCTCTGCCGTGCGCTCCCGCACCCGCTCCTCCAGCTCCTGGGTGAGGGCGCGCAGGGCCTCCTCCGCGTGCTTTCGCTCCGTCACGTCCACCAGTGTTCCGATGACCGCGGGTCGGCCCTCGTAGACGGTGCGCCGGCCGTGGACCTCCACGTGGATCACGCGGCCGTCCTTTCGGACGCCCCGGAACCCGTACTGCACCGCTTCCACCTCGCCCTCCAGCCGACGCCGCAGGTTCTCCTGGACCAGGGGCCAGTCCTCCGGGTACGTCAAGTCCCTCGGCCCCATCCCCTCCAGCAGATCCTGTGGGGTGTAGCCGAAGATCGTCGCCAGAGCCGGGTTGACGTACCGGAACACGCCGTCCTGGATCAGGTACACGCCCACCAGGGACTGCTCCACGAGGCTCCGGAACTTCTCCTCCGACTCCCGCAGCGCTTCCTCGGCCCGCTGCCGCGCGGTGACGTCGGTCAGGGTCCCCAGAACCGCCGGCCGGCCACGGAAGGTGGTGCGGACTCCGTGGACCTCCACGTGGACCACGGTGCCGTCCCGCCGCAGACCCCGGGCCGCGAAGCTGACGTGCGGTGCCTCTCCCGCGAGCACCCGTCCGAGCTCCCGCTCCACCGTGGGCCAGTCGTGCGGCTGCACCCGCTCCCGGACCGCCGGCAGGGCCAGCGCTTGGTCCACGGTGTCGCCGAAAACGGCGGCCGCGGCCCGGTTCACGTACACCGCGCGCCCGTCTTGCAGGACGAAGACCCCCAGGGGCGAGTGTTCCACCAGGTTGCGGAACATCTCCTCCGATTCCTGGAGGGCCTGTTCCGCCCGCACGCGGTCGGTGACGTCCTGGGCCACCACCAGCACTGCCGGGCGGCCCGCGAACTCCAGCCGGTGGGAGCTCACCTCCACGTGGAGCACACGGCCGTCTTTGGTCCGGTGCCGCCATACCCCGGACTGCTGGAACTCCGGGCGGGGACGCCGGAGGTCCTCCAGCAACCTGGGCACGTCCTCCTCCGGGCGGATGTCGGTGATCCGCATGCGGAGGAACTCCTCCTCGCTGTACCCGTAGTGGGCCACCGCCGCCCGGTTCACCGCAAGGAAGCGCAGAGTTTCCAGGTCGTACACCCACATGGGCAGCGGGTTGTGCCGGAACAGCACGCCGAACGCTTCCTCCAGACTGCGGCGTCGCTGCTCAGCGGACAGCTCCGCGGCCCGGACGGTCTCCCGCACCAGCCGGTCCCGAAGGACCCCCACCAGCAGCGCGGTACCGGGGGTGGCAGCCAGGAGGACCGCCAGTCGGACCGCGCTTTCGGGCGCGTAGTGGAACATGGCTCCAGGCTCGGACAGGGTCCACGCGGAGTACAGGACCGCCACCAGCGAGCTGGCGAGCCCGGCCCGGAACCCTCCCAGGTAGGCGGCGTAAGCGGCCGCTAACAGAACGACGACTCCCGGATTGGGAACGTGGACCAAGAACCGGTGCACGAGCTCAACGACCCCTGCCGCCGCCAACGTCAGCAGAGGCCCTACGACCCAAACGTTCCAGCCCCGTTCCCCCGTAGCAGCGTCCCCCCGTGCGTTTCTTACGTGGCCTGGAGCAACAGACGTACCAAGCCCGGTCGCCCCTCCGTGATACGATAGCGCGGGCACGCAAGACGATGATGGACACGGGCCTGCGCCTGCGTCTCCGAGCCCTGGCCAGCCTGCCCGGGATGACCGCCGCGGCCCTGTTCCCCGCCGCCGCCTGCGCGCTCCTGCCGGCCGCGGGACTGGCGGTCCTGTGGGTATCTGCCGCGCTCGCGGTGGGTGAGTGGCGAAGTTACTCCGTACTGGCCGCCAACCACCTGCTCACCCTCGGCTGGGGCACCCTGGTGGCCATGGGTGCCCTGCATCAGCTGTTCCCCGCGGTCCTCGGGGTCTCCTCCAAACCAGGCCCGGCCGCCGCGGTCCAGTTCGGCCTCACCGCGGCGGGGGTCCTGGCGGTGGTCCTCGGCCTGCTGGCCGGCCGGCCCGGGTGGGTTGCAGCCGGGGGCCTGGGAGTGCTCGTGTCCGTGGTGGTTTTCCTGGCCGCGCTGGTGCGCCTGGTCCCACGCCGCCGGCGGTGGCCCCCGCCCGCCACGGGCGTGCTGCTGAGCCTGGGCTTCCTGTTCTTCACCGTCCTGTGGGGCGCGCTGATGGCGCTCAACTGGAACTTGCGCTTCTGGCCGGCCCTGTACACGTACCTCGGCCTCGGCGTGCACGCGGCGGCCGGGCTGGTGGGGTGGTTCGTCCAGCTGGTGGTCGCGGTGTCCTACTACTTACTGCCCCGGTTCACCGGGGTGCGCACACTGCCCGAAAAGCGCGTGGTGCCGCTGCTGGGGCTCGTCAACGCCTCCGTGGGGTCGTTCGTGCTGGCGGCGGTCCGCGGTGACCCGGCGCCTGCTCGCCTGGCCGCGCTGTTGCTGAGCGCAGCCGCCTTCGCTTACACCTGGGACCTGTACCGGTTCCTTCGGGGAGCCCGACAGACCTCTCCCGACCTTACCAACTGGCACTGGTGGGCCATCGCGGCGCAGACGGTCCTCGCCGGCGCCGCAGGGCTGCTGTGGGCTGCAGGGCTGCTCCCTGTGGACGGGAGGCGCCTGGCCGCAGCTGCGGCCGTCCTGGTGCTGTGTGGCTGGGTCACCCTGGCCATCATGGGCCAGCTGTACAAGGTCACACCGTTCCTCATGTGGTACTACCGGTACGCGCAGGGGCTGTCCGCCTACGACGTCCCCCGGCTGCCCGCTCCGTACTTCCCGCGTTGGGGGCTCTCCGCGTTCGCCCTCACGGCCTGCGGGGGCAGCCTCCTGCCGGCCGCTGTCCTCGCGGGCAGTGCAGCGTCCGCCCGGCTGGCGGCTGTCCTGTTCGCCGCGGGCTGCACGGTGTACGCTGCCGGGATCGCCTTCTCGTGGATCGTGGCAGTACTCCTCCGCACCCCGCAGCCGTCACCGAGCCCATCCGTTCTGGGCCCGAAGGCATGAGTTCTCACGCCTCCCGTCCCACGGGGACGGCAAGCATGGCTGTACCCCTCAGGCCTCACCGTGGAAGGCCGCGGACCAACATCACAGCGGCCGCCAGGACGCCCAGGGCGAGCACCGCGTTCACCCGACCCACCCACGCGGCCCGGCGCCGCACGGCCGCGTGGAGTTCTTCGTCGCCCGGGTTGCCGCGCCGGGCCAGGTCCGCGCTGACCGGGCCCAGGACGAAGTCGTGCCACGCACTTAGGGCCACCATGGCAGCCACCAGGACCAGCTTCCAAGCCAGCACGTGGCCGAACGGGCTTTCCCACAGCCTCCCCGTGACGACGCTGTCCCAGGTGACCCCCCGGTATGCCAGGTTCGCGACCCCAGTGACGATCAGCAGCACGATGCAAATCCACGCCACGGGTCGGAAGCGCTCTCCCATCCGGGCCACCAGGTCGGCGCGGGGGCGGTCCGGCAGGTTCCGCAGGACGGGGATGGCCACCAGGGCCAGGAAAAGCATCCCGCCGACCCACACCACGGCAGCCAGGATGTGGACGAACACGCTCAGGTGGTACACGGCACCCTCACCTTACCGCGTGGGGTCCGCACGTCTTTGATCTCGGCCAAAAGACTTCCTTCGGACGGACGGGTCACCCCGGCTCGCCCGAGTCTGAGGGTTGCTCGAGATCCTCCGCGATCTCCGCGAAGGCGTGGGGCACCCGCACCACCAAGCGCTGCCGGCCCGCGACCACGATCCCCCGCTCCTCCCACCGGCTCAACACCCGGCTCACGGTGAACAGGGTGGTGCCCGTGAGGTTCGCGAGGTCCTCCCGCGACAGCGGCAGGTCGATGAGCACGCCCTCCTCCGTCCGCCGGCCCGCCTGCCGGACCAGCCGGAGTACCGCACGCGCGATCCGCCGCTCCACCCGGTCGGCCACCAGCTCCTCCACCCGCGCCTGCAGGTCCCGCACGCGCTCAGCGGCCATCCGTAGCAGGTTCAGGGCCAGCTGTGGGTGCCGCAGCGCCATCTGGCGCAGCTGCTCGCCTGTCCATGCCAGCGCCTCGCACACCTCCCACGCCTCCGCGGACACCGGGTAGGTCTGCTCCCCCAGCAGCGCGAGCCCACCGAACACCTCACCGGGGCCCGCGGTGCGGTGGATGACCACCCGGCCGTCCGGGTGCACCGCCTGCAGCTTGACCCGCCCGGACAGAAGAACGTAGGCGTGCCTCGCGGGCTCACCCTGCCGGAAGAAACACTCGCCCCGCAGCCGGACCACGCGTCGGCCCTCCCGCTCCGCCTCCTCCAGAGCCGCCAAGGAAAGGCCTTCGAACAGCACGCACCGCTGCAGCAGGCCCGCACCCACGCCCCTATCATCCCGGCTGCAGGCGCCGCGGGCAACTCGCGGTCGCGGGCCGGGGTGCTACACAGAAGCTGGGAGGTCGAAAGGAGGGGTCACCGTGACCACGTTGATCCGGGCCTGGACGGAGGACCTGCGGCGGCGCCTTCCGGACGCCGGCCTGACGGCACGGGATGTCCGGGTCGGCGTGTTCTACACTGCGGTGCAGCTGTCCACCGGCCACGTGGGTGTGGCCTTCACCCCGCGAGGCCTGGTGGACGCGGTGTGCTGCCCCCGGTCGGCGGCGTCCGCGCCGCCCGCGGGCCGGATGGCGGGATGCGACGCGTGGGAGCTCGCGGACTACGCCACCTCTCCGATCCCCCTCCGGCGGGCCGTGGGGGTGGCGGTCCTGAACGCCCTGTCCTCCCTGGCGGTGGAGCGATTCGGAGTTCCCGGGGGGACACTTCTGCCGGGAGCGGACGCCCTGGAAGCGGCAGACGTGCGGTCGCAGGACCGGGTGGCCATGGTGGGGGCGTTCACGCCGTTCGTGCGCGCCCTTAAAGGACGGGTGGCGGAGCTGTGGGTGGTCGATCGCCACCCGGAGGCGCTCCGGGAGGACGAAAGGCCCTTGTGGAGGCCCCCCGAGGCCGCGCGGGAGGTCCTGAGTGCGGCCACCGTGGTACTGCTCACCGGCTCCGCCCTGGTGGAGGGAGGCGTGGACGAGCTGCTGGAAGCCAGCAAGCGGGCGCGCAGGGTGGTCATGGCCGGCCCCACCACCGCCCTGTGGCCCGTGCCCTTCTTCGACCGCGGGGTGCACGTGCTGGCCGGGATCCGGGTATTGGACGGTTCGCGCCTGGTGCGCATCGTGGGGGAAGGCGGCTCCGGCTACTTCTTCCAGGACGCTGCGGAGAAGGTGGCGGTGGTCCGGCACAGCTCCCCGGCTGCCCCGGAGCCACCTCCCGCGCTAGCCTCCGCCGGTTGACCCCGCGCAAAGACAACCGAGCCCGGGCCGGGTTGAAATGGGGCCGCAATGGTACCGGTAGACCCGGCGCGGAAGGTTTCCGAGGTCCTCCAGGAGCGGCCCGGAGCCGTGTGGGTGTTCCTGCGCAGACGGATGGCCTGTCCCGGCTGCGCCATGGCGCCCTTCGAGACGTTGGAGGAAGTCGCGCGAGTGTACCGCGTCCCTCTGGAGGCCTTCCTGCGCGAACTCAAGGAGGCGGGCCCATGTCCATCGTGACCTACCTGCTGGGCGAGCACGGCGTGCTCTACGCGCTGCTGGACCGCGTGGAGGAGCTGGCCCCCCACGCCGGGCTGGAGGAGGTCCGGGCGTACCGCGACCTGCTGGCGGAGGCGATCCGCTCCCACGCACAGGTGGAGGACGACCTGCTGTTCGACCCGCTGGAGCGAACGACCCCGCGCGCGGAGTCCGCGGTGAGGGGCATGCGGACCATGCACAACGACATCGACGGCGCCCTGGACGAACTCGGCCGCACGGGCGACCTCCAACGCGCCCGCCAGCAACTCCTCAACGTGGCCGGGCTGGCCAAACAGCACTTCTTCGCAGAAGAGGAGGCGGTCTTCCCGATGGCCGAGGAGGAGCTGCCCGCCTCTGCCCTGGAGGGCCTGGGCCGCGACTACCTGCAGCGCCGCGGGCTCCTGGGGATGGGGAGCCATGTCTGAATCGCCTCAGGAGTCTCTGCCGCAAGTCGCCGGAGGCCCGGGCGAAGCGGCCGGGGCGCTGCAGCGCCAGGTATGGGAGACTCTGCGCGGGGTGGTGGACCCTGAGCTCGGCATCAACATCGTGGACCTGGGGCTCGTGTACGACGTGACCGTAGAGGACGAGACGGTGCGGGTGGCGGTGACCATGACCACGCCCGCCTGTCCCCTGCACAGCTACGTGCTGGACGCCATCCACTTCTTCCTGCGCCGGGACGTCCCCTGGGTCAGGGAGGTGGACGTGTGGCTCGTGTGGGACCCGCCCTGGCACCCGGACATGATGTCTCGGGAGGCAAAGCGCCAGCTGGGCTGGGAGGGATAGATGCAGCTCCGGGACCGCGTGTGGGACGCGCTGCGGAGGGTGCGCTACCCCGGCTACAGCCGGGACATCGTGTCCTTCGGCCTCGTGCAGAACGTCACCGCGTCCGGGGACGTGGTGGGGATCGCCCTCCGGATCGAGCACCTCGACTCCTCCGTCCAGGAACTCCTGGAACGGGAGGTCCGCCGGGCCGTTCTGGAGCTTGGCGGCGTGCGGACTGTGGAGGTGGTCCGGGTCGCGCCGCCTGGCACCCGCACCGCAACCCCAACGGCTACGGACAGCAGGTCCCGCCTGGCCCCCCGGGTGTTCGGCGTCGCGAGCGGCAAGGGCGGCGTGGGGAAGTCGTCGATCACTACCAACCTCGCAGCCGCCCTGGTCCTGGACGGCCTGCGGGTGGGCGTCCTGGATGCGGACGTGTACGGGTTCAGCATCGCCCGCATGCTGGGGGTTCGAGAGCGGCCGGAAGTCCGGCAGGGCCGCATCGTGCCGGCCCGCCGCAACGGGGTCCAGGTGGTGACCATGGGAATGCTGGCGGATGCAGAGGCGGCCGTGATCTGGCGCGGTCCCATGCTGCACAAGGCCCTGCGGACCTTCCTGCACGAGGTGGCGTGGGAGGACCTGGACGTCCTCCTCCTGGACCTCCCGCCGGGTACCGGGGACGTCGCGTTGACCGTAGCGCAGGAGCTCCCCTACGCAGAGTGGGTGGTGGTCACCACCCCGCAGCCCGCCGCGGTGGAGGTGGCGCTACGGGCGGCCCGGATGGCGGAGAAAGTCCGGCTGACGGTGGCGGGGGTGGTGGAGAACTTCTCCTGGTACCGGGTCGACCCAGCGGGGGAGCGGCTCTACCCCTTCGGGCGCGGCGGGGGTCGCCAGGCGGCGGACAAACTGGGGATTCCCCTGCTCGCGGAGATCCCCCTGGACCCCCTGCTGCGGGAGTGCGCGGACCGGGGGGAGCCCGTGGTGTGGGCGCACCCGGACCGGGAAGTCTCGCACCTCGTCCGCGCCCTGGCGCGCGTCCTGGTTCCACAGACACAGCTCGTGGGAGGGAGGTGAACCTCTTGTCGCGGTTGTCAGACGCATTCCGCTCGCACCACCGCCAGCTGAGGGAGCGCCTGGACCGGCTGGCGTCCGAAGTGGCTCGGGATCCCCAGCGGGCCGACCTCGATGGCCTGGTCCGGTTCCTGCGGGAAGAGCTGCTCCCCCACGCCCGTGCGGAGGAGCAACACCTGTACCCCGCAGTGGCCCCCCTGCTACGGTTGCACGAGGATCCCACCGCCACCATGCGGCTCGACCACACGTATATCGAGGACCACGTCCGGCGCATCGAGGCTGCGGTGGCAGACTCCCGACGCGGTGGCTTCGCCTGGCCCGACCAGCTGCGCCGGGAGACGTTGGGTCTTCTGGCGTTGTTCGACGCCCACTTGGAGAAGGAGGAACGGGTGTACCTGCCCCTGGTAGAGGCACACCTCTCGGAGGCGCAACAGGACACTTTGCTGGATGCCATGCACGAGCAGCCGACCGCCCCGGGCGAGCCGACTCCCTCCAAGGTGGTGGACGTGCGCCGGCTGCCTCCGCCGCAGCGCCACCCCCTGATCTTCCAGACGTTCCACGCGCTGGGCCCCGGTGAGGCCTTCGAGCTCGTGAACGACCACGACCCCAAGCCCCTCTACTACCAGTTCGCCGCCGAGCTACCGGGGCAGTTCACGTGGCAGTACCTGGAGCAAGGACCGGAGGTGTGGCGGGTGCGGATCGGCAAACCCGTCGGGACGTAGGAGGGCCCGTGCGCGCGGCGACGGGTACCGGGGCGGTACACGCGGAAAGCCGGCGTACAGCGCGACTCCCGCTGCTCGTGGCCGGGGGCCTGTCGCTCCTGGTGGGCATGTGGGTGGGGCTCCGGCTGGCCGGATGGCCGCTTCCTGAGCTCGCGGGAGCCGGGCTCGCGGACCACGCGGCCCTGATGGTGAGCGGCTTTCTCGGAACCCTCATCGCGCTGGAGCGGGCCGTAGCACTCCGACGCACGTGGGCCTTCCTGGCTCCGGCCCTCTCGGGAGCGGGAGCCGTTGCCCTCCTCGCGGGACTTCCGCAGCAGCTAGCGGTGCTGCTCTTTGCCCTCTCGGGCGCGGCACTCAGCTGCGCGTACCTGTACGTTTTCCGGCTCCAGCCTGCTCCCTTCACCACGGTTATGGGGGCAGGCGGCGCCGCGTGGCTTTTCGGTACCCTCGCCTGGGGTGCGGGACTCCCCGTAGCCTCGTGGGTGACCTGCTGGGCCGGGTTTCTGGTGCTCACCATCGTGGGCGAGCGGCTGGAGCTGAGCCGGCTGACGCGGCTACCCCGCTGGGGCTGGCACGCCTTTGCAGGGATTGCGGTGCTGCACGGTGCCGCGTTGCTCCTCTCCCTCTCGCAGCCCGTCCTCGGGCTGCGCCTTTCGGGCGCGGCGTTTGTGGCCTGGGCCCTGTGGCTCGCGCGGTTCGACGTAGCGCGGCGCACGGTCCGAACCCCTGGCCTCCCCCGGTTCGCGGCCACCGCGTTGCTGTTGGGATACGCGTGGCTGCTCGTTGCCGGGTTGCTGTGGCTTTCGAGCCGCGGAGTCCCCGCGGGCCTCCGCTACGACGCGGAGATCCACGCGCTGTTCCTGGGGTTCGTGTTCAGCATGGTGTTCGCCCACGCCCCCATCATCTGGCCCTCGGTCCTGGGCGGCGAGATCGGGTTCTCACCCCGTTTCTACGGCCACCTCCTGCTCCTGCACTTCTCGCTGCTTCTGCGGGTTGTCGCCGGCCTCGCGGCATGGGAACCAGGGCGCCGCTGGGCTGTGGTGCTGAACACCGCGGCGGTCCTGCTGTTCCTGCTCAACACCGTCCGCACCGCGCGGTCGGGTCCCCAAGCCTGATCCCGCCCATCTCCCTCCAGTGGCCGTCCCGTAGCTTGCGGACCCCCTGCGGCAGCTCCACCCCAGGGCCGGCCCACCGTCCGTGGAAGCGAGGCCGCCGCAACCTCTTGGGCTGGGCCACATGGGTTAGCATGGGTGGGGAGGGATGGGCTATGGGCAAGCTCGAGCTGCCGCCCCGGGCACTCACGTACGAGGAGTTCCTCGCGTGGTGCGACGAGGACACGCGGGCGGAGTGGGTGGACGGGGAGGTGGTGGTGCTGAGCCCCGCGTCGAGGAGACACCAACAGCTGGCAGACTTCCTCCTCCAGGTCCTGGGGATCTACGTCCAGACCAAGGGACTCGGGCTTGTGCTGAGTGCGCCGTTCCAGATGAAGACGGGGCCGGACTTGCCCGGCCGGGAGCCGGACCTCCTGTTCGTGGCTTCAGAAAATCTGGGGCGGCTCCGCGACCGCTACCTGGACGGCCCCGCGGACCTGGTGGTGGAGGTGGTCTCCCCCGAGAGCCGGCTGCGCGACCGGGGCGAGAAGCTGGCGGAGTACGAAGCGGGAGGCGTGCGGGAGTACTGGATCCTGGACCCGGACTGGCAGCGGGCGGACTTTTTCGTGCTGGGCCCGGACGGTCGGTACGACCGCCGGCGACCAGGCCCGGACGGCGTGTACCGGTCCGAGGTGATCGAAGGACTCTGGCTACGGGTGGAGGAGCTGTGGCGGGACCCCCTCCCGCCCGTCCTGCAGGTGCTCCGGGATCTGGGTCTCGTCTAGCGGTTCACCGTCGCCGGACGGCCCGTCTCGGCTGAAGCGGACGTTGCCACATCGGCGAGACTGACGATCCTCCGCGCCTCCAAGAACCCAGCTGCCGAGCACCGCAGGACCGGGGAGGGAAAGAGCCGGCTGGCTCAGTCCACGCCGCATTCCTCGGCCCCAGCTGTTTCCGGACGCCGTACGGAAGAATGCAGCACAGGGGGTCAGGGCTGCGCCCGGCAGCGCAGGACCCCGGGTAAGGGTGCAGAACCTACGCAGGGGGTGTGACAGCGTGGAGCCGCGGAGGGAGCTGGCGTGGCTCGCGGACCGGCTGGTCCGCACGTACCGCGAGGGCAACTGGGCAGGACAAGGGCTGGCACAGGCCCTGGAGGGGGTCAGCCCCCTCGAGGCCCACTGGAGGCCCGTCACTAGCCAGCGGACCATCGCGGAGCTGGCGTCCCACGCTGCCTACTGGTGCCGGTGGACCGCCCACCACCTGCAACCCGATCGCTTCCCCCACCCTGGCCAGGACTGGCCGGAGGTGCCACCCACCCCAGAGGCCTGGGAGAAGATCCGTCGCGAGGTGGAACAGGCGCACCTGGAGTGTGCCGAGGCGATCCGCAACGCAGACCCCGGCATCCTGGACGCCCCCGCACCCGAAAACTCCGTGACGTGGAGGGAAGCCCTGGTGGACCTGGCGACCCACACCTCGTACCACGCGGCGCAGATCTTTGTGCTCCGCCGGTGGTACGCCACGCAGGACATCGCGCTGTAAGCTGCCCGTCCTATCCCGGGCGCCCATCCTACCCGGCAGCCCGGCGGCTCCGCACCTCGTCCAGGTACACCCGAACGATGTCGCTGGCGCTCACGATCCCCACCACCTGGCCGCCCCGCACGATCGGCACCCGCCGCACCATCTCGTCCAGCATCAGCTGCGCCAGCTCCTCCACGGGCGTGTCCTCCATCGCCACCACGGGGTCCGGCGTCATGATCTCGCGCACCGTCCCGCCCGCCTTCCCCACCAGGTCCACCAGGCTCACCATCCCTACCAGCATCCCGTTGGCGTCCACCACGGGCGCCCCGTGGATCCGGTAGCGCACCAGCAGGTCGGCGGCCTCCTGCACGTCCATGTCCGGCGTCAGCACGATCACGTCCTTGCTCATGATGTCCCGCGCTTCCACCGTCCTCCCTCCCTCGGCAGACCCCTCAGATCCGTCCCGGACCAGCATACTTCGCATCACTGCCCCGACCCATCCAGCCGCGACCCGATCCGGACTTCCGGCCGCGGCCCGATGGTGGGCCGAGCTCGTCTCACGTAGCCTGACGGTGGAAGGAAGGAGGAAAGCCATGGTTGGCGTGCAGGAGCGAGCTGCGGGTCGGTTGCGGGTCCGGGACGTGATGACCAGCCCCGCGGTTACCGTGAAGGAAGACACTCCCGTAAAAGAGGTCGCGGAGGTGCTGCTCCGTCACCGCATCAGCGGCGTGCCGGTGGTCTCGGAGTCGGGGGAACTGGTGGGTATCCTGACGCAAGCGGACCTCCTGTACAAGGAGCTGCCCGAGGAAAAGGGCGGCTGGTGGTTCCGGCCCGACCCCCAGGGGCTGCGGAAGAGGGAAGGTGTGGTCGCTAGGGACCTGATGAGCTGGCCGGTGATCACCGTGGAGGAGGACACGCCTCTCCGCGAGGCCGCACGGCTCATGGCCCGACACCGGGTGAACCGGCTGCCGGTGGTCCGCGGCGGGCAGGTGGTCGGCATCGTCAGCCGGGCGGACGTGATCAAGGCTCTGGCCCGGGAGGACTCGGAGCTGGAGCGGGCGGTGCGGGAGGCGCTTCTCCGAGAGCTGTGGATCGACCCTGCCACCGTGCAGGTCCGGGTGGAGGGCGGGGTCGTGTACCTCGAGGGCACGGTGGACCGCTGGTCCGACAAGGAGCTGGTGGAGCGGTGGGTCGCCGGCATCGACGGCGTGCTGGCGGTGCGCAGCCAGCTGGCGTACCGGTTCGACGACCGCCGCGCTGCTGGCACGGTTGAGCCGTTCTCCTGGGTCCGCTGACTGCCCTCCGCGGGTGGACTCCTCAAGCGGCGGGGTGTATGCTGGCAGCACCACGCAGCTCACCGCTCGCGGGAAGGTGCCATGCCTGAAGGACGGGTAGTTGACCAGCGGCGCCACCGCCGCGTGGTTCGCCAGCTGTCCTCGGACGGGAGGGTGGAGCCAGGGTCCGTGGAGGTTGAGGTCCGCGACGGCATCGCCATCCTGACCGGAACCGTGTACAGCGGGGTGGCCAAGCACGCGGCTCAGGAGGATGCACACCGAGTGCCCGGGGTGCTGGACGTGGTGAACCACGTTCAGCTGGCGGGGGGCGGAACAGCGCCCGAGTCCGACGTGGAGCTGTGCCGGGCGGTGCGGCGCACCCTGCAGCGGGCGGTGCGGGGGCACCGGCAGCTCCGGACCAGCGTGGAGCGGGGCTGGGTCACGCTGTGCGGCTCCGTGACCCGCGTGGAGGAAAGGCAGCGAGCGGAGCAGGCGGTGGAGCAGGTGCCCGGGGTCCGCGGGGTCACCAACGGCATCCACGTGGGTGCCACCTCGCGCTGCCTGTCCCCCTCACGCCGCTAGGCGGGCCGACCCGGTGCAGGTCACGCGTCCCGGGAACTCTCCTCTCTGGAGCCCGTCGGCGTGCCCGGCTCGCACAGGGCGCACACCGCCACGGGCGAGGTCCCCGCGGCCTCCAGGATCGCGGCCCGGCTGCCCTCCCGGAACACGGTAATGCCCTTGCACCCCATCTCCCACGCGGAACGGTAGACGGCCTCCACCACCTCCGGCCCGGCGGAGGCCGGCAGGTTCACGGTGGACGAGATGCTCTGGTCCACGTAGCGCTGCGCCGCGGCCTGCAGCCGTACCCGGCGGAGAGGGTCGATCCGGTGTGCGGTGGGCCAGTCGGGGTCTTCCCTGCCCGTGTGCCGCCGGTACAGGGCGAGCAGGGGGTGCTGCGCGGGAAGGCGCTGGCCCGCGACCAGCCGCGTGTACCGCAGCCCGAAGATGGGTTCGATGCCGCTGGAAGCGCCCGCCAGCAGGGAGATGGAGCCCGTGGGGGCCACGGCCAGCAGCGCTGCGTTGCGTAGTCCCCACCGTCGGATGGCGCGGCGCAGCTCGGCGGGCAAGCGTTGTACGAAGGGGCTGCGCTCGTGCTTCGCGGCGTCGAAGACCGGAAACGTCCCCTTCTCTTTCGCCAGCTCCACGCTCGCCGCGTACGCGCTGTCCCGCACCCGCCGGAAGCACTCCTCCACCCACCGCACCGACTCCTCCGACCCGTAGGCGACCCCCAGCATGGCCAGGGCGTCTGCCAGACCCATCACCCCAAGGCCCACACGGCGGCTGCGCTCCGAAGCCTCACGCTGTGCCCGAAGGGGGTGTCGAGGGGCCCCCACCGTCACCACGTCGTCCAGGAACCGCACCGCGAGCTGCACCGCCTCTTCCAGGGCAGACCAGTCCATCCGGGCGCGGGGGCCGAAGGGTTCCCGGACGAACGCCCCTAGGTTTACGCTGCCCAGGTTGCAGGCTCCGTAGGCTTCCATGGGGACTTCCCCGCAGACGTTCACACCCTCCACCTCCAGGCCCCCGTACTGGGCGGTGGACTCCCGCACCACCGTGTCCCAGAACAGAAGCCCGGGTTCCGCGCTGGCCCACGCCGCCTCCACCACAGCCTCCCACACGCGCCGGGCCGGCACCCGGCGCTCCACGAGCTCCCGGGGCGTCCGGAACCACAGCCGCAGGTCCGCGTCCGCGTCCAGGGCCGCGAAGAACCGGTCGGGAACCCGCAGGGACACGTTAGCGTGCTGGATTCGAGTCCGTTGGGGATCGGACTTCGCACGCACGAACTCCAGCACGTCCGGGTGGTCCACCCTCAGGGTCATCATGAGGGCGCCCCGCCGCCCTTCGACAGAGCCCATCACCCCCGTCAGCGCGCTGAACACCTCCATGAAACTCACCGGGCCGCTGGCCACCAGTCCGGCGCTGGCCGTGGATGCTCCCCGGGGCCGCAGCACGTCCACGTTGGTGCCCACACCGCCCCCCGCCGCGTAGGTGCGCGCCGCCTCCACCATCCAGCGGGTGATGCCGGCGATGGAGTCTTCCCGGATGGGGACGTAGTAGCAGTTGAACAGGGTCACACGCCTGGGGTTGCCCGCCCCGAACAGGATCCGGCCTCCCGGGACGAACCGGAACCCCTCCAGCAGCTCGCGGAAGCGAGCCCGCCAGGTGGGCCGGTCTTCCTCCGCGCGGGCCACGAAGCCCGCCACGCGGTCCCACATCTGCTCCGGTGTGAACTCCCGCAGGCGGCCCTGCAGGTCCCGTAGGGCGTACCTCCGCAGGAACACCTCGGCGCGCAGGCTATCACCCCCGAACCAGGCCTGCGCCCGCTGAAGGGCCTGATCCTCTGCCTCGGTCAGCTCCTCTCGCGTGGCCGCACCCCCGACCGGCATGCGGGTCACGGACCGCCTACGGTCACGCGGAACGTCGCCTCCAGAGTCCCGCCGTCCCACCGGCCCGTCACCCGGATCCTCCACAAGCCGTCCATGGAGAAATTGTGGCTCGCCTCGTAGGTCTCCTCTGAGGTCCTCCGAAAACGTACGGGGTCGGCCTCGTGGGACATCTCGGGCATGTCCGCCCGCGCCTCCAGGTCCCGGAGGCTCACGGGCCGGCCGGACCGGTCGTGGACGCGCAGGACGAGCTGCGCGGGCCGGAGAGCCTTCAGGGGCTGAGGGGTCCACTCAAGGGTCGCGACCCACCCGTCCCCCTCCACCTTCGCGGACGCCCGCTGCCCGCAGGCAGCCAGGAGCAGGACCGCGGCCAGCCAGAACCACCTCAAGGGCCGGCCGCCCTCCGGAACCGCAGCAGCCCGACCGCGAGGCCACCTGCCGCCCACACGAGGAGGACGCCGCACAGGGTCAGCGCGGCTCCCACGGGCCCCAGGCGGTCTGTGGCCACCAACCCCACCGGGCCGAGGAGCTCGGGAGACCGGGTGACCATCAGCAACCCCGCTATGCGGAACGCGGAGACCGGGTTTGCCGACGCCAGGGCCAGGAGGACCGCGGGCGGGAGCCGCAGGGCCACCGCGCTGGCCAGGACCCCCAGGTCTGTAAGCACGGTCAGGGCCAGCCACGCCAGCAACGCCGCTGCCAGGGCCCGGCCCCGGTTGGGGGAAGCCGCGGAAATGGCAAGCCCGACTGACACGGAGGCCAGCGCCAGCAGCGTGGACAAGACCACCAGCCACAGGAAGCTGTCCAGCCGGTCGGTGCCCGCGCCCCACGCCAGCACCAGGCCTGCGGCGCCGTAACCGATCCACGTGGCGCTCACCGCAGCTCCGGCCAGGCCCAGGTAGCGGCCCACGTACAGGGCCGAACGGTCCGCAGGCAGTGCCAGCAGGAAGTCCAGAGCGCCGCTCTCCCGATCCCCGGCGATCCACAGACTGCCCAGCACCAGACCCATCAACGGCACGAACAACATCGAGAGGTGCACGAGGGCGGCCGCCGCGCGATCGAAGGACGAAAGCCCCACCACCCGCAGGCCGGTAAGCGCCAGAGCTGCCGCGGCCAGGGTCATGACGCCAAACGCGGCCGCGAGCGCCCACAGCCAGCGGTCCCGCAGGGCGGCCCGCGCGTCCCACCGCGCCAGGACGGCCCACGTGCTCACCCCAGCACCTCCCGGAGCAGGTCCTCCACGGGCGGCTCGTGCACTTCCACCGGCCGGCCTTCCAGGGCGTGCAGGACCTCCCGCAGCCGGTGGTCCGGCACCTGAAGGTGCACCGCGCCATTGCGCCGCGCCAGCACCCGCACCTCCTCCGGCAGCTCCCCAGGCGCCGGCAGCGGTACCACCACCTCAAGCCAGTGCAGCGCACGCAACCGCTCCGCCCCAAGATCCCGTACCACGCGCCCCTGGTCCAGCACCACCACGCGGTCCACCAGCCGGTCCAGGCCGCGGAGCTGGTGGCTGGCGACTACCACCGTCTTCTTCCCCGCGGCGGCCTGCAGCCACTGGATCAGCCAGGCCTCGCCCCCGCGGTCCAGGTAGCTGGTGGGCTCGTCCAGTACCAGGACCGGAGGGTCGCCCACCTGTGCCACTGCGACCCCGAGCCGACGCAGCATACCGCCGGACAGTTCCCGCACGGGTTTGCGGGCGTGTTCTGTCAGGCCTGCCTCCCGCAGAAGCGGCGCGGGGTCGGGGGCTCCTCCCCGCAGTTCCTGCGCCAGCGCCACCACCTCCGCCGCGGTCAGTTGCTGGGGGAAGCTCATCAGCTGCGGAACGTAGCCGATGCGGCGCCGGACCTCCACGGGCTCGAGGCGAGCGTCCAGGCCGTCCACCTCCACGGTGCCCTCATACGGCACCAGGCCCACCAGGGTCCGCAACAGCGTGGTCTTGCCCGCGCCGTTGGGGCCGACCAGGGCCACCCGCTGCCCGGACGGCACCTCCAGGGACACCTGGTCCAGCACCACGCGGCCCCGGTACCGCACGGTGACACTGCGCCAGGCGATCACAGCCGCACCTCCCACGCCCTCCGCCGCCCCGCGAGCCAGATTCCCGTCACCCCCACGGCGGCCACCGCGGCGGAGGCTGCCGCGAACGCCCCGGACCGCTCCGTGTGGAGGAACTCAGCCGGGACGGGAGCCCGGACGAGGGGGTATCGGTCCTCCACCACCACGTGGGGCGGAAACAGGGGGACCGCCTGCGCTGCCCGCTCCAGGGCGGCCACCGCGGCGCTGCCATGGAGCACGCGGGAGGTCGGCACTGTGTCCGCGACCGACTCGAACCACCGGCGGAGCTGGTAGGGATAGTCGCCCACCCCGTCCCCGTTCAGGTCGAGTCCCGCGTAACCGTCCCACCAGTTGCCCCGGCCGGACTCCCACCACCGGTTCCGGGCGTTGGCGCCCCCCTCGGTGCGCACCGTCTCCCCGTTGGCCTCAAACACGTTGCCGGTGAAGGTGTTGCCGGTTACGTTGCTGAGCAGGACCACGCCCACTCCGTTTCCCGCCACCACGTTGTCCTCAAACCGGCCCCGCCCGTCGCCGCCCATGGGCGTGGCGTCCAGGTACAGCCCCACGTGGTTGCCTACCACCGCGTTGCGGCGCACGACCACCGCGTCGGACTCCTTGAAGGCCAGCCCTACCCCGGGGACGTCGCGGTTCCGGACGAACCGGTTCCCCTCCACCCGCACGCCCGTGCTGTACATGATGTACGCCCCCACCGCGTTCCCCTCCAGGGCACTGTCCAGCAGCGGCGTGCGGTGCGCGTACATGTAGTGCACTCCGTACCGGGAACCCCGGACCCGCAACCGGTGCAGGACGGAGTCCTCCGTGAACCACAGGAGCACGTCCCGCATCCCCTCCACCTGCACGTCCGTGAGGGTGACCCGCTGGCTGTACCAAAGGCGTACGCCGTCCCCGCGCCGGTTGAGGGGCAGGGGCTTCCCAGACAGGCGCACCCGCCGGATCACGGCGCCGTGCGCCTGCTTCAGGTTCAGGCCGAACAGCACGTCCTCCAGGACCAGGTCCTCCAGCACGACCCCCGGGGCCCCCACAAACACCCCCGCGTCCTCGGTATTGAGCTCCGAGCCGCTGTTGCGGATGCGCAGCCGACCCAGGTACACGGAGGGGGCCTCGATGCTCACCGCCGTCCCCTGGCCGCCAGCATCTATCACAGCTCCGGCTTCGCCCACCACCCGCAACGGCTTGCGGACCACCACCGGCCCCCGCACCACCCCGCGCACCACCACCTCCGAACCGGCAGGCGCGGCGTCCACCAGCGCCTGTAGGCTGGGCGCGACGCTGGACCCGGCCGCAGGCAGGGCCGTCACCAGCACCGCGGCCGCAGCCAGGAGCCACCTCACCGGGCGGCCACCTCCGCCGGCCCGGCGACCCGTACGCGCACCCTTTCCTGCTGGACCCGCGTCCGCCACAGGTCGTACAGGGCCACCAGGCTGGCCGCCAGGGCCAGGTAGAACCCTACGTGGAAGCTCGCTACTGTCCGGAACTGCGCGATCACCCCACGGCCCAGGATGGCGGGCATGAAGGGCTCCAGCCGGATGGGTGCCGCGGGGTCCATGGAGTGGCCGTAGTACCACAGCCACGCGGCCAGGTCTGCGAAGAACCCCAGGGGGAACAGGACCAGCGGCAAGCGCAGCAGCCACCGCCAGGGGGAGTGCAGGAGGCCGGAGAGGACTGCCAGCGCCCCGAACACCAACACCACGGGGACGGCCACCGCGCGCTCTACGGGCGCGGCCTCCTCCAGGGGCTTCATCCCGATGTAGTGGTTCAGGGTGGTCACCTCCTGGGCGTCCCCTGCCACGTGGGTGAGGTACACGAACACCCTCAGGCCGCCCGGGTACTGGGGTGCGTACAGGGTCAGCTGCCAGTAGGGCAGGACCAGCGAGGCGGCCAGCAACACCGCCGCCAGCACCGGCATCCCCACCGGCCCCCTGCCCGTCCGCACCTTGGGACTCCGCACTTGCGCACCTCCTAAACTCAGCGGGGGGCGGGCGGTGCCCGCCCCCCGCCTTCCCTACGGCTCGATCTCCAGGTAGCCCATCATCTCCAGGTGCAGGGCCGAGCAGAACTCCGTGCAGTAGAACGGGTACACGCCCGGCCGCTCCGCCCGGAGCACCACCGTCTCCGTCTTCCCCGGCTCCAGGCTCAGGTTCACGTTGTGCCGGTCGATGGCGAACCCGTGGATGGCGTCCTTGGTCCGCTCGATGTTCGTGATGTGGAAGATCACCGTGTCGCCCCGCTTCACCCGGACCCGGTCCGGGATGTAGTGGCTCCGCATGGCGGTCATGTACACGTGCACGGTCCGGCCCTGCCGGACCACCCGCTGCTGCCCGGCCTTCACCGCGTTGGGGTCCGGCCGCATCGTGAGCGGGTTGGTCCCCGCCGGGTAGACCTCCCAGCTCTTGATCCGGTCCATCCGCACGATCTGCGCCAGGTGCGGCTCCCCGATGCCGATGGGCGTGTTGCTCAGCAGCTTCATCTCCTCCCCGCTGATGTCCACCAGCTGGAAGTTCTGCGGCAGGAGCGGCCCCACGTTCCGGTACTGGTCCACCGACCACTTGTTCAAGGCAACCAGGTACTTCCCGCCGGGCTTCGTGGTGTCGCCCTCCACCGCGGTCAGGTGTCCGATGTTGTACTGCACGGGCAGCTTCTGCACCAGCTTCCACGCCCGCTCCGGCGGGTTGTACGGCGGTCCCAGGGTCCACTTGGCCACCGCGCTGTCCAGGAACAGGCTGGTGTACGCGTTGCCCTTGTCGTCGAACATGGTGTGCAAGGGTCCGAGTCCGAGCTTGACCTGGGCCGCCACCACCGCGTCGAACTTCAGGATGGGGATGCCGTAGTCGTCGCGGCCGCTGAAGGCCTTGTTGCGGATGGCCTCCTGGATCTTGCGGAAGCTGTACACGGTGGCGTTCGGGTCCAGCTTGCCGCCCACCACGATGTAGTCCCCGCGCGGGGCCACGTCCAGACCGTGGGGGCTCTTGGGCTCCGGCGCCAGGTACAGGATCCCCGCCTCCACCGCGTCCTTCAGGCGGATCACCTTCATGCCGTTGACCACGGTGTACTTGCCCTGCGCCACCAGCTCCTCAGCCCGCTTCCAGTTCACGATGTGGAGGTAGTCCATGTCCCGGGCACTGGCGCCGACCTCCACGGGCGGCTTCTTCTCCAGAGTGCCCCCGATGGCCCGCTCGCTGTTGAAGGAGTTCCAGAAGGCCCAGCCGTAGCTCTCCAGCTTTCCGAAGTCCGCCAGGTCCTGCCAGTAGGGAGGCAGCTCGATCTGGAAGGACTTGCTCACGTCGATGCGCCCCTTGCCCCGGTCGAACTTCCAGAAGGTGGCCAGGCCCCGGAAGTGCCGGTTGTAGTTCTCCTGGGTCAGGGGCACGTACCGGAAGGGGAAGGGACCCGCGTACTGGGTCACCTCCAGCACGTACTCCGTGTTGGGGCTCACCACGGCGCCGTGGTTGCTGACCGCGTTGGGGTTCTGCACGATCTGCTTGGTGGCGAAGTCCCGCAGGTCGATGACCGCGATGCGGCTTCCCGCCTTGTCGTTGATGAACAGCCACTTGCCGTCGTACTCCCCGTTGGTCTCGCTGAGGGCCGGGTGGTGGGTGTCCCCCCACGCCAGGCGCGAGTCCTTGGTCCGCCAGTTCAGAATGGTCTCCGTCTCCTCCGAGCCCACGCCATAGCCCTGCCAGGGCTCAGGCGCGAACACCCCGATGACCCGGAGCAGGCGCATGGACGGGACGCCGAACACCAGCACCTGGCCACCCTGGCCTGCGGACGAGAACATCAGGTACTCGTCGTACTTGCCGGGGGGCACGTACGTCTGAATGGCGGCCCGGACCTGGTCCGGGGTCAGCCCCTTCGCCTCAATGAGGCTCTGGACGTCCTGGGGTAGCGTGGCGTTGCGCTGTGCCCGACCAGCCAGGGCTCCCGCCAGGACCACCGCCAGCGCCACCACGACCAGCGATGCAAGCCGACTCCACCTCATGGTCCACCTCCCTTCGTCCTCTGGATTTTCCGGGCAGCGAGCTCGACCCAGGCCGGCGGGGGGTCTCGGGCCCACCACGCGGCCTTCACGTCCTCGAGGGTCATGCGCTCCAGGTTGGCCAGGAGGCTAGCCCGGATCGCCGCCCACGCGGGGTGGAGGACACACGGGCGGTCCTCGGAGCAGCCCGCGTCCCAGAACACGCACCGGCGGAAGGCGTCGGCACCCTCCACCGCCTCCAGGACCTCGCGAACGCTGATCTCCCCTGGGCTCCGGGCCAGCCCGTAGCCGCGGCTGCGGCCCCGGGAGGAGCGCAGCAGGCCGCTGCGGGCCAGCTTGCGCAGGGTCTTGCTGAGGAACGGGCCCGGAAGCCCGCAGGCGTCGGCCACCTGGTTGGCGGGCCGGACCTGCCCGGACGGTACGGAGGCGAGGTAGGCCAGGGCCCGCAGGGCGTACTCTGCTTCCCGCGTGAACCGCATGATGTCCTCCGCAGCCGGCAACAGTAAACCCGGCGGGCCGCCCACACGACGGACCCGTCGGGTCCGTTTACACGCTAGGGCGGGCCCCGCTCCGCAGCCATCCGGCGGACGCCGGATTTTTCAGCCCCGCCGGGTCCGGCGCAGGTCGGAGACGCAGCCTCAGAAATGATCAGCCCACGCCCGGATGGCCGGCCCGGCTCGCTCCAGGTACCGTGGGGCTGGAACGAAACGGAGGAGGCCAGCCATGTCGAAGGTGGAGCGGATCCTGGTAGCGGTGGACCTGGGCGAAACCACCGAAGCCACGTGCGCCACCGCAGCGGAACTCGCCCGGTCCTACGGTGCGGAGCTCATCTTCTTCCACGTCTACGACGTGGCGGGGTTCGAGGAGCTGCAGCGGGAGGCGCCGAGCCTGTACCTGGACCAGGTCCTGGAGAACCTGCGAATGCAGATTCGCAGCCGCCTGGTGGAGCTGGAGCTCCCTGTCCGGTTCCGGGTGGAGGTGGTGCCGGACGGGCCGGTGGCGCAGGCCATCGTGGACGCCGCGGAGCGCTTCGGCGCTGACCTCATCGTGATGGGGACCCACGGCCGGACCGGGCTGCAGCGGGTGCTGCTGGGCAGCGTGGCGGAGGGCGTACTGCGTCGGTCGCCCGTGCCGGTGGTGGTGGTCCCCCCGCGGGCAGCCCGGGCGGCCCGCGCGGAGGCGGCGGCCGTCTGACCTCCGGCAGGTCTCCGCCGGAGCCGTAGAGAACCTGACGGCTCGGGGCTGGTGATCGCACAGGGGAGGTGGAGGATGGCAACCGCGCCCACGCGAGTCCGGCTGCTGGCACGCGACGTGATGACCACACCGGTCATCACCGTGGCTCCCGACACTCCGGTGAAAGAGATTGCTCAGCTCCTCCTGACCCACCACATCAGCGGAGTGCCCGTGGTCTCCCCGGAGGGGAAGCTGGTAGGGGTCGTCACGGAGGCGGACCTCCTTTATAAGGAGCGACCTGAGGTCGAGGAGGCCGGGCTGCTGCGCCTGTTCCGCAGGGGCCAGCTGGCGGAGGCCGAGCGGAAGGCCGAGGGGCTGGTGGCCCGGGACGTGATGAGCTCCCCGGTCGTTACGGTGACCGAAGAGACGCCCCTACGGGAAGTGGCGGCTCTGATGGCGCGCCGGCAGATCAACCGGGTCCCCGTGGTGCGGGGCGACCAGGTGGTGGGGATCGTCAGCCGGGCGGACGTCCTGCGGGCCCTGGTGCGCGCCGACGACGAAATTAAGGAAGCGGTACGCCGCGCCCTCCTGGAGGAGCTGTGGATCGACCCCTCGGGTCTCCGCATCGAGGTCCAGGAGGGGGTGGTCACCCTCGAAGGTGAGGTGGAGCGCCGGTCCGACAAGGAGCTGGCGGAGCGCTGGGTTGCTACCATCGACGGCGTGGTGCGCGTGGAAAGCCGGCTCACCTACCGGTTCGACGACCGGCAGGCGCGGATGGAAACCTGGCCGGGAGACCCCTGGCGGAACGTACCCCGATAGGACGAAAGCCGCTCACGCAGGCGGAAACGGGGAGGCCTGTCCCCGGAAGGGCCTCCCGTGGCCGTTTTTATCCTTCTGACCCGCACTGACCCGCAATCCGGCCCGCAGGGTCCGCCGCCGGCGGGTCTTTTTGGTCCTTTTCGGTACGATAAAGAGGGCCCGTGCCCACGCCAAGCGAGGGGAGGTCCCCTTGCAGCTGGCCCGACAGACGGCCATCTTCCGGAGCATCTCGGAGGTCCTGAACCGCTCGTACACCCTCCGGGAGGCCCTCGACGGGGCTCTCCGCCGGATCTGCGAGCTGATGGACGTGGAGGCGGGGTGGATCTTCCTTCACGGCCCCAACCCCGGTGAGTTCCACTTGGCCGCTGACACCAACCTCCCGGCCCCCCTTGCCGCAGCAGGCAAGCGCAGGATGGCCGGGGACTGCCGTTGCATCAGCATGCTCCGCGAAGGGACCCTCCGGGAGCCTGTCAACGTCATCCAGTGCGCCCGCCTGGAGCAGGCTCTGCCGCAGCTGGCAGAACGCCACCGTCACGCCTCGGTCCCCCTGGTGGCGCAGGACGAGACGGTGGGCATCCTGAACCTGATGCTGCCGCCGGGGCGCACCTTCAGCGACGAAGAGCTGGACATGCTCGAGGCCGTGGGGCACGAGCTGGCAGTGACCATCCAGCGGGCGCGCCTGTTCGAACAGGTTCGGGAACAGGAGCACGTCCGCCGCCAGCTGCTCCAGCGCCTGCTGGTGGCCCAGGAAGAGGAGCGCCGCCGGATCGCCCGAGACCTGCACGACCATGCGGGCCAGATGATGACGGCCCTGATCATCCAACTGGCCCAGCTCGCCGGCCAGGCGGAGTCCGAGGGGAACCCGCTGGCCCCGCAGCTGCGCCGACTGCACGACCTCGCGCAGCAGGGGCTGGACGAGCTGCGCAAGCTGGTCCACGAACTGAGGCCGTCCATCCTCGACGATCTGGGTCTGGGGCCGGCGGTGCGCTGGTACGCGGACGCGTACGTCCGGCCGGCCGGCCTGGACGTGCACGTGGACACCGCCGGACTGGACTCCCGCCTGCCCGCGGACGTGGAGACGGTAGCGTTCCGGATCGTCCAGGAGGCCCTGACCAACGTCCTCCGGCACGCCCGGGCCAGCCGCGTGGACGTCCGCCTGGACCGTCGGTCCGAAACCCTCCTCGTGATGGTCCGGGACGACGGGGTGGGTTTCGATCCGCAGGAGACCGACCGGCGGACCCTCGGCCTGGCGGGCATGCGGGAGCGGGCGGAACTGGTGGGCGGCACGGTCCAGGTCCTCTCCGTGCCCGGGGTCGGCACCACCGTGCTTGCCCGGCTTCCCGCGGGACCGGAATAACCCCTCGCGATACCTCGTAGGACCTCCGTCATCCGGTCTGCGCGTCCCCTTCCCGCCCGGGCCTGATCGCTTCCTTCCCGGCCGCGGGGCTACGTTGCCACGCGGGGTGGTGGTCGTGCATCTGAAGCCGGAGCACGAAGCCGCACGGGGAGTGTGGGGTCTGGAGCTGCTTGCTGCGCAGCGGCTGCTCACGCAGGACCGGGGGGGCCTGACCAGGACACGGCGGGAACGCCCGGAAGAGGCCCGCGAGTACCGGCGGGTCCTGGAGTCCCTCCGCAGGGAGCTGGTGTCCGCACGGACCGCACACCGCCGGGCGGCCCAGCAGTACCGGTGGGTTCTCAGCCTCGCGGCGCAGTTCCTGCGACACCGGGGCTCCTGACTTCCTTCCTGCACCGCTCGGGTCCCCGCCCGATCCGGAAAATCGGTGCGCGGACCGATGCCGACGGCTGGTCCGCGCGGTCATACTCCGGGTTGTGCGGGGTGGGCGGGGACCGCCGGGGGTCGCTTCCGGCCAGTCTGCCGACACCCGTACGGGCGCCATGCTAGTACGCGACGTGATGACCGCTAACCCAACCACGATCGCGCCCACCGCGTCCCTGCAGGAGGCGCTGGAGCGCATGAAGGCCTTGCGGATCCGCCACCTGCCGGTCCTGCGAGGGACCCGACTGGTCGGGCTGGTGACCTGGACCGACCTCATGCGGGCCGCCCTGCCCCCAGCGGCCGGGGACGGCGCCGCGCGGCGGGTGGAGCTGCCGGAGCAGCTGCGGGTTTCGGACGTCATGGTGCGGGACCTCCACACCACCACCCCGGACGCCCCGGTGGAGGAGGCCGCGTCCCTGCTCCGTAAGCACAAGATCGGCTGCCTGCTGGTGGTCGAACGGGACCAGCTGGTCGGAATCGTCACCGAGAGCGACCTGTTCGACGCCCTGGTGTACCTGCGGGGCGGCGACCTAGACGGCGTCCGGCTGTCCGTGGCCCTACCGGGCGGTCTGGAGGACCTGGCCAAGCTGGTGCAGGCCCTCAAGTCCCTGCAGCCCGACCGCTGGGGGCTCGTCCTCTCCGTCCGCCTGGACGGGGTCGTCAAGCGCGCGGACATCTGCGCCACCCAGGTACCGCCCCTGGTCCTGGCCGAGCACCTGGCCGCCGCCGGCCTGCAGCCCTTCCACCTCCGCTTCCGCACCCCGGTCAAGCGACGGTAGTCCCCCAGGCGCCCGGGGGCCGCTGGTGCAAGCGGATTAAATCAACCCTCCCTGATAAAATGCGCCTTTCGGACACTTTTCCCGAAGGGTGGAAAGCGTACGGTGAGGGCGGAGGCTGCGCAGCCGTCGGGGAGGGCTAGGGGGTCATGAGGAGCAGGCGGCTCTACCTCTCCCGCAAGGAGGTCGCCCGGCTGTTCGAGGTTTCCCCTTCCACCATCACCCGCTGGGCGAAGTCCCGGAAACTTCCGAGCGTGCCCACGCTAGGAGGGCAACGCCGCTACCCGAGGGAGGAGATCGAGCGTCTCCTGCGGGAGTTGCTCGGCAAGCCGCAACCTCCGAGGACGTGATGCCGTCCCGGGTACCCCTGAACACCACCGCCGCCCGGGTGCCCCGGGGCCAGGTGTTCATCCTGCCCGAACGGTGCAAGGGCTGCAAGTTCTGCATCGACTTCTGCCCCAAGCAGGTCCTCATGGAGTCTCCGGCTATGAACTCCCGGGGCTACCACTACCCGGTGGTCCGGCCGGGCAAGGAGGACGACTGCGTACACTGTGGCTTCTGCACGATTATCTGCCCGGAATTCGCCATCTACACCGTCGAGGTGTCGGCATGAAGGGGCGCCGCGTGCTTACGGGGCGGCACTTCCTCCTGGGCGACGTAGCGTGCGCGGAGGGAGCCCTGGCGGCAGGCTGCACGTTCTTCGCCGGCTATCCCATCACCCCCTCCACGGAGGTCGCGGAGCGCCTGGCCCTCCGTCTCCCGGAGGTGGGCGGCCACTACATCCAGATGGAGGACGAGCTGGCCAGCATGGCGGCGGTCGTCGGCGCCTCCTGGGCAGGCGCGAAGGCCATGACCGCCACCTCCGGTCCGGGGTTCAGCCTCATGATGGAGAACCTGGGGCTTGCCGTGATGATGGAGGCGCCCTGCGTGGTGGTGGATGTCCAACGGGGGAGTCCGTCCACGGGGCTGCCGACCCTCACGGGCCAGGGCGACGTGATGCAGGCCAAGTGGGGGTCCCACGGCGACTACGAGATCGTCGCCTACGCACCCTCCACCTGCCAGGAGATGTTCGACCTGACCGTGCGCGCCTTCAACGTGGCCGAACGCTTCCGCAACCCCGTGGTCGTGCTGGCGGACGAGGTGGTGGGGCACATGACGGAGCGCGTGGTGATCCCTCCGGAGGAAGCCATCGAGCGGTGGGAGCGACCGCGTCCGAAGGTGCCTCCGGGCGAGCTCCTGTTCCCCTTCGCGCCCGACGGGGACCTCGTGCCCCCCATGCCGCGCGCGGGTGAAGGGTACCGAGTGTACGTGGAGAGCCTCACCCACGACGAGCGCGGCTATCCCGTCATGAACGCGGACGTACACGACCAGCTGGTGCGCCGCCTCAATGAGAAGCTCCGGCGCGCCTACCACCAGATCGTGGACTACGAGCTCGTCGAGGCGCAGGACGCGGAGGTGGTGGTGGTCGCCTACGGGTCCACCGCACGCTCTGCCCGTCAGGCGGTGCGCCTCGCCCGGAAGGAGAAGATGCGGGTGGGGCTGCTGCGCCCCATCACCCTCTGGCCGTTCCCGGGCCACGTGGTGGAGGAGCTGTCCGCCCGGGTGCGCGCCTTCGTGGTGGCGGAGCTGAACCTCGGCCAGGTGGCGCGTGAGGTGGAGCGGTTCACGGACCGTCCGGTGTACGGGGCAAACCACGCGGGCGGGAGGATGATGCCCCCGGAGCTCATCCTGCCCCGCATCGAGGAGGCCTACCGGGATGCCCAGGGAAGCCGTCGCCGATACGCACCCGCTGGATGAGATCCTCCGGGCGGACCGCCTGCCCCACATCTGGTGCCCGGGGTGCGGCCTGGGGACCGTGCTCGGGTGTTTCGCCCGCGCGGTTCTGGCGTCCGGAATTCCCCTGGAGCGCCACGTGGTGGTCTCCGGTATCGGGTGCACGGGCCGCGCCGCGGGCTACCTGAACCTGGACGGCTTCCACACCACCCACGGCCGCGCCATCCCCTTCGCCACCGGCCTCGTGATCGTCAACCCCGAGCTCGTGGTGACCGTGTTCAGCGGGGACGGGGATCTGGTGGCCATCGGCGGAAACCACCTCATCCACGCGGCGCGGCGCAACATGGACCTCAACGTGATCTGCGTCAACAACTTCAACTACGGGATGACCGGCGGACAGCTGGGTCCCACCACGCCCCTGGGCGCCCTCACCACCACCTCCCCCTACGGGTTCCACGAGGATCCCTTCAACCTGCCCCGGCTCCTCGCGGCCTGCGGGGCGGTGTTCGTCGCGCGGTGGACCTGCCTGCACACCCGGCAGCTCGAAGCGACTTTCCTGCGGGCCCTGCAAAAGCGCGGATTCCGGTTCGTGGAGGTCCTCGCCCCCTGCCCCGTAGGTTTCGGCCGGCCCAACGAGCTCGGGGAAGGAATCGACGAGATGTGGTTCTACCGGCGCCAGGCGGACTACGACCCCCGCGCGGCCCTGGAACAGCTCGAGCTCAGCATGCGCAAGGACTCGAAGATCCTCTGCGGCGTGTTCGTGGACACGGAGCGTCCCACCTATATGGACCGCTACCGAGAGTTCGTCCTCCGCAAGGTGGAGGGAGGTTCCGGTGAGGCGTGAGGTGCGGATCAGCGGGTTCGGCGGTCAGGGGATCGTACTGGCAGGGTACATCCTCGGGAAGGCCGCCGCGGTGTACGAGGACCGGGAAGCCACCCTGGTCCAGTCGTATGGCCCGGAGGCGCGGGGCGGTGCCGCCAGCGCGGAGGTAGTGATCTCGGACGAGCCCATCGAGTATCCCCACATCGAGCAACCGGACGTCCTCGTCGTCATGTCCGCGGAGGCCTACCACACCTACCGAGCCTCCCTGCGGCCCGACGGGGTCCTGCTGGTGGACGAGGACCTCGTTCCCGTTCAGGCGGAGGATCGGGCGGTGAAAGTGCCGGCCACGCGCCTGGCGGAGTCCCTGGGCCGCCGCATCGTGGCCAACATGGTCATGCTGGGGGCTCTGGCGGCCACTACGGGCATCGTCCGCAAGGAGGCTCTGGTGGAGTCGGTCCGCACCTCCGTCCGGCCGCGGACCGTGGAGCTGAACCTGCGGGCGCTGGAGACGGGTTACCAGCACGTGCGGGAGCGGAAGGGATGAGCGACCGGGTCCTGATCATCGGGGGAGGCATCGCGGGTATTCAGGCGGCCCTGGACCTGGCGCGGGCCGGCGCGCGCGTCACCCTGGTGGAGCGCGCCCCGACCATCGGGGGCAAGATGTCCGTGCTGGACAAGAACTTCCCCACCCTCGACTGCTCCATCTGCATCGAGGCACCCAAGATGTCGGAGGTCGAGCAGCACCCCAACATCGAGGTCCTGGCACCTGCGGAGGTGGAGCGGGTGGAAGGGCAGGCGGGGGCCTTCCGGGTCACCATCCGCCAGCGGTCCCGGTTCGTCACGGACGAGTGCACCCGGTGTGACCTGTGCACCCAGGCGTGCCCTGTGGTGCTGCCCAACGAGTTCACCGCCTCGATGGAAGCCCGGCGGGCCATCTACACCCCCATCCCGCAGGCGGTGCCCGGTGCCTACCTCGTCGACATCGAGAACTGCCTCAACGACCCGCCCAACTACCTGCCCTGCCAGCGCTGCGTGGACGTCTGCGGACCCAAGTGCATCGACTTCCTCATGCCCCGCACCCGGGAGGTGGTCCGTGAGGTGGCCGCCATCCTGGTGGCCACCGGATACGAGCTCTTCGATCCGGCAGCGCTCCGGGCGTACGGCTACGGCACCCACCCCGACATCCTCACCTCCCTGGAGTTCGAGCGTCTGTTGACCTCCGCGGGGCCCACGGGTGGCGAGATCGTCAAGCCCTCCAACGGGCAGCACCCCCGCAACGTCCTGTTCGTCTTGTGCGTGGGCTCCCGGGACCGGCGCTTCTACCCCTTCTGTTCCCGGTTCTGCTGCATGTACTCCGTCAAGCACGCCTTCCAGGCCCTGGATCACGGCATCCAGGACGTCACCGTCCTGTACATGGACGTCCGGGCCTACGGGAAGGGCTTCGACGCATTCTGGGAGCGCGCCCGGCACGAGGGCGCCAGGTTCGTGCGGGGTCGCCCGGCTTCTATCACGCCCGACGGCTCGAGCCTGCGGGTGCGGTACGAGGACACCCTGACCGGCCAGATCCGGGAACAGGACTACGACATGGTGGTGCTGGCCCCCGCGGTGCGTCCTCCGGAGGGTCTCGCGGACCTAGCTCGGATCCTGGGCGTGGAGCTGGACCGGGACGGGTTCTTGAAGGTGGTAGAGGGGCGCGGGGGTTCCGTGCATACCACCCGGCCGGGCATCTACGTGGCCGGATGCGCCGCCGGCCCCAAGGACATCCCAGACAGCGTGGCCGAGGGAGGAGCCGCCGCGGCTGCGGCACTCGTCCACCTCACGGAGCGCACCTGGCCCGAGGAGCCTCGGGTGGAACCCATCGCCGAGGTGGAGAAGCCTCGCGTGGGCGTGTTCGTGTGCCACTGCGGGAGCAACATCGCAGGCGTGGTGGACGTCAAGCAGGTGGTGGAGTTCGCCCGGACCCTCCCCGACGTGGTGTGGGCCCAGGACCAGATGTTCAGCTGCGCGGGGGTCCCCCAGCAGGAGATCGCCCAGGCGATCCGTGACAAGGGGATCAACCGCGTCGTGGTGGCTGCCTGCTCGCCGAAGACACACGAGGGAACCTTCCGCGGGGTTCTGATCCGCGCCGGCCTTAACCCGTACCTGCTGGAGATGGTGAACCTGCGGAACCAGGACTCGTGGGTCCACAAGGACTTCCGGCAGGAGGCCACGGAGAAGGCCAAGGACATGGTCCGCATGGGGGTGGAGAAGGCCCGCCGACTCCAGCCCCTGGAGCCCCGGTCCCAGCCCATCGTGCAGCGAGCCCTGGTCGTCGGGGGCGGGATTGCGGGCATGACCGCAGCGGCCAACCTGGCCCGCCAGGGTTTCGAGACCCACCTGGTGGAGCGGGAGCCAGAGCTGGGAGGCACCCTGCGACATCTCGACACCCTGTGGCCCTCGGGGATCCCCGCCCGGGAGGTCCTGCGGCGGGCGGAGGAGGACCTGAGGCGGGCGGGTGTCCGGGTCCACCTCGGCACGGAGGTGGAGGTCATCGGGGGTTACGTGGGCAACTTCTCCGCGCGCCTCACGGACGGCGAGGAGCTCACGGTCGGGGCCGTGGTCCTCGCCACGGGCGCACAACCCTACGTCCCCACGGAGTTCGGATACGGCCGGGATCCCCGGGTCATCACCAACCTGGAGCTGGAGCAGGTCCTCCACCAGGTGGACGCCCAGCGCATCACCTTCCTCTCGTGTGTGGGCTCCCGCCAGGGCTCTGTGGGCTGCTCCCGGTACTGCTGCACCTCCATGATCGGCCAGGCCCTCGAGCTACGCCGGCGCGGCAAGCACGTCCGCGTGGTCTCCAAGGACATCCGGACGTTCGGCCGGCAGGCGGAGGAGCTGTACGAGCAGGCCATGCGGGAGGGTGTGGTCTTCCTGCGCTACCCCAGCGACCTCCCCCCTCAGGAGGCGGTCCGCTTCCAGGACGGCGTGGTCAGCTTCCGAGACGAGCTGTCCGGGGCCACCGTCCACCTGCCTACGGACCTTCTGGTCCTGGTGGTCGGCCTCCGGCCACGCCCCGAGCGCCTCACGGACCAGCTGAAGCTGGCCCACAGCGAGGACGGGTTCTTCCTGGAGCTGCACCCCAAGCTGGGGCCCGCGGAGACCGCCGTCCAGGGCGTCTACCTCGCCGGAGCGGCTCAGGCGCCCAGGGACGTCCGCGATACCACCTCCCACGCCCTTGCCGCCGCCGCGAAGGCCAGCGGGCTGCTCTCCCGGGACTCGGTCGGGAAGGAACCCCTCACCGCCGTGGTGGACCCGGACAAGTGCATCGGCTGCATGCTCTGTGTTCCGGCCTGTCCGTTCGGAGCCATCGAGATGATCGGAAAGGTCAAGGAAGGGAAGGTCCGGATCATCGAGGCCGCCTGCCAGGGCTGCGGGAACTGCGCGGCCACGTGTAACTACGACGCCATCGAGATGCCCTACTTCACCAAGGAGCAGATCCTGGCCCAGATCGACGCGGCCCTCGCGGAGCGACCACAGGAGAAGGTCCTGGTGTTCGCGTGTAACTGGTGCTCCTATGCGGGCGCGGATCAGGCGGGAATCGAGAAGCTTCAGTACCCACCTTCCGCCCGCATCCTCCGCACCATGTGCTCCGCCCGGGTGGAGCTTGACTTCGTCCTCCGGGCGTTCGAGAAGGGCGCCGGGGCTGTGCTCATCACCGGCTGCCGGCTCACGGAGCAGGGCTCCGACTGCCACTACAACTACGCCAACCGCCACACCGCGAAGCGGTTCGAGCTGTGGAAGAAGCGGCTGGTCCGCCAGGGCATCGCTCCCGAGCGATTCCAGCTGCAGTGGATCTCCGCCTCCGAGGGCAAGCTGTTCGCCAGCAAGATGGCCGAGATGCACCGGGTGGTGCAGGAGCACTGCCGCAAGCTGGAGGCGGTGCCGCGGGGTGGATCATGAGCGCCGGGGTGCGGGAGATCACCCTCGACGACGCCGCGGTGGAGCGCCTGTTCCGCGCCACGGGCGGCGCCTTCGCCCCCTGCTTCAGCTGCGGGGTGTGTACGGCGACCTGCCCGTGGGGTCTGGTGGGCGGGGGCCAGCTCCACATCCGGGACGTGGTCCGGACCGTCCAGCTGGGGATCGAACCCGATCCTACAGACCTTCTGTGGCGCTGCACCACCTGCGCCGCGTGCCTGGCGGGATGCCCCAGGGGGGTGGACATCGCCGAGGGCATGGTGCGTCTTCGGGCCAACGCCTGGCGAGAGCGGCGTGTGCCCCGACACCTGCACGGGGTCCTCTGGGCTCTGCACTGGGACGGCAATCCCTACCGCCGCCCGCCCACCCACCGAGCGCATTGGACGAGAGACCTGGGGGTCCCGGAGTTCTCGCCGGACCGCGAGGTCCTCTACTACGTGGGCTGCACCGCCTCCTACGACCGGCGCGTCCAGAAGGTCGCCCGCAGCCTGGTGGAGATCCTGCAGCGCACTGGGGTCTCCTTCGGCATTCTCGGCGAGCGGGAGCGGTGCTGTGGCGAGAGCGCGTACGTCCTCGGGCACGACGCCTACCTGCGCCGGTACGTGGAGGAGCACGCCCGGATGCTGGCGGAGGCAGGGGTTCGAACCCTGGTGGCCACCTCCCCGCACTGCTTCGACATGTTCCGGCGCTTCTACCCGGACCTCCGCGGGGACTTCCGGCCCCTGCACTACACCCAGTACCTGGCGGGCCTGCTGGAGGACGGACGGCTACGGCTCACGCGCGAGCTGCGCCTCCGGGTCACCTACCACGACCCCTGCTACCTGGGCCGACGACACGGGATCTACGAGGAGCCCCGCAAGCTCCTCCACGCCATCCCGGGCGTGGAGCTGGTGGAGATGAGGGGCTCCCACGAGCAGGCCCTGTGCTGCGGAGGCGGCGGCGGAAGGATGTGGATGGAGACCCCCACGGAGGAACGCTTCGGGAACCTGCGGGTCCAGCAGGCAGCAGACACCGGGGCCGAAGTGCTGGTCACCGCCTGCCCACATTGCCTTGTGTGTCTGGAGGACAGCGTCAAGGTTCTCGGGCTGAAGGGACTGCGGGTGATGGACGTGGCGGAGTTGGTGGCGCAGGCCCTGTAGGAGGCACCCTCATGGTGCGATCCCTTTATCCGCCTGAGGAAGCGCACGGCCTCTGGGTCTACCTCGAGCAGACGGACGGGCGCCTTGCAGGGGTCGGGCTGGAGCTCCTCGGGAAAAGCCGCGGACTTGCCGATGAAACCGGCGTACCGCTCGTAGCGGTGCTGCTGGGGCACGCGGTCGGGCCGCTGGCGGAAGAAGCCATCCGGTGCGGCGCGGACGAGGCCCTGGTGGTGGATCACCCGCAGCTGGAGTCCTACCGGTTCGACCTCTACACGGACGTGCTCTTCCACCTCACCTGCACGGGCCGGCCAGACATTCTGCTGCTGGGAGCCACCCCCAACGGCCGGGACCTGGCAGCACGGCTGGCCGCCCGACTGCGCACCGGGCTGGTGGCGGACTGCGTGGATCTCCGGGTCGAGTCCGGGAGCGGAAGACTGCTCGGGATCACCGCGGGCTTCGGTGGCGGGGTCCTCGCGACCATCCAGTGCCCCCACCACCGCCCTCAGATGGCCACGGTACGACCCGGGGTCTTCCCGCGGCCCGTGCCGCAGCCGCGATCGGGTACGATCCGCCAGGTGGAGGTTCCCGTCGGTACGAGTCAGGTGGAGGTCCTGGAGCGGCACCTCGCAGGCGAGCAGGACCTCACCACCGCCAAGGTCCTGGTGATCGGTGGCGCCGGCACACGGGGAGACTTCCGTCTGTTGCAGGAACTGGCGGACCTGCTGGGCGGCCAGCTGGGTGCTACCCGGGTGGCGGTGGACGCCGGCTGGGCCCCGCGGGAGTGGCAGATCGGGCAGACGGGGTCCGTCGCGAGGCCCAAACTCGCCATCGTGTGCGGTGCGAGCGGAGCCATGCAGTTCACGGTGGGCATCGAGGCCGCCCACACCGTGGTGGCCGTGAACCTGGACGCGGAGGCGCCGATCTTCGACCACGCGGACTACGGGATCCCCGACGACCTGTTCACGTTTCTTCCGGCCCTCGTTCACCAGCTGCGCCGCCTGAAGGAGGAGGGGAGGCCGTGGACGGAATCCGCGTCCTCGTCTGCGTGAAGGTCGTCCCGAAGCCGGAGGAGGTACGCATCAACCCGGAGACCAGGACCCTGGACCGGGCCCGGGCTCGCTCCGAGATCAACCCCGCGGATCTCCACGCTCTGGAGCTGGCCCTCCAGCTGAAGGACCGGTGGGCCGGGTGGGTAGGAGTGGTTTCCATGGGTCCCCCGTTCTTCGAACCCTACCTCCGCACGGCCCTCGCCATGGGAGCAGACGCGGCCTATTTGCTCAGCGACCGCAGCTTCGCGGGTGCGGACACCCTGGCCACCGCGTACACCCTGGCGCGCGGGATCACCCGCGTCGGCGCCTACGACCTGGTCCTCTGCGGGGAGGAGTCCAGCGACGGAGCCACGGGCCAGGTCCCGCCGCAGCTGGCGGAGTGGCTGGGGGTCCCGCATGCCACGTACGCAACGCGGGTGGAGTGGATCCCGCAAAGCCGCCGCGTGCAGGTGCGACGGGAGCTGGGAGGCGGCTACGAAGTCCTGCGGATTCCGACCCCGGCGGTGGTCTCGGTGAGGGTCGGCGCCAACACGCCCCGGTTCCTGGACCCGCTTCGGATGGCGTGGGCGGAGGACGCCCCCGTCACCGTCTGGACTGCCAAGGACTTGGACGCAGACCCGGAGCTCGTCGGCGTCCCTGGCTCACCCACGGTGGTGGCGGGGGTGCAGGAGGCGGCCAGCCGAGAGCGCCGGCGGGAGATCCTCCTGGGCTCCCCGGAGGAGAAAGCGGCGGTGCTCGTGGACCGCCTGCGCGACGTGCTGCGGGAACTCCTCTAGCGCCTGCGCTCTCCCCGGCCCGAAAACCCTCCCGCGCTGAACGGGGCCACGGTCTTCTTCCCTGACTTCAGGATGCCCGCGGCGGTGGGCAGCCCCTCAGAACCTACCGAACTCGCGCCACAGGCCTTCCTGCGTGATGGCCTGAACCACCAGAGGTCCTTCCCGAGGGCCTGACATGCCCGGAGAACCACTGGGCATGCCGGGAAGCGCGATCCCCAGCCAGTCCGGGGCCCGCCGCAGCAGTTCCTGCACCGCCTCCACCGGCACGTGCCCCTCCACGAAGTACCGGCCCGCCACTGCCGTGTGACAGCTCCAGAGCTGCTGCGGCACCCGGTACCGCCGCTTGACCCCCTCCATATCCTCTGTCTTCACCACCTCGACCGCGTAGCCCGCCCCCCGGAGGTAGCTCACGTACGCACCGCAGCAGCCGCAGCGTGGGTTCTGGTACACGGTCAGCCGCGCACCCGCCGGGGCCGTGGCCCGGCTGCCCTGCCACGCCACCCACGCGACCGCGAGCCCCGCCACAGCCGCGACGACCGCCAGGGCCCAGATCCCACGCCTTCGCGCCTTCCTTTCCGGCCTCCTACCCACGCCGCGCCTCCTCCCGGGCCCCCCACAGCGGCCTGCAGGACGGGCAGTACTGGGTCAGGACCCGCTGCAGCTGGATGCCGTCCTCCCCTAGCAACTCCAGTACCCGATTCAGCATGAGCGCGGGCGCCACGGGTGCGCCGCAGGCCACACACCGCCGCAGGGGTGTCTGAAGGAGCTGCCGGCTCCCTGCCCGCAGGGACTCGGGGTCCAGGCGCCGGCTCACGTGAATGGCACCGCGCGCCTGCTCCGGACACCTGGACGCGCACAGCCCGCAGGCGGTGCACCGCGCCGGGTCAAAGCGCACCCACGCCTCCCCGTCCGCCTCTCCGTACTGCAGAGCCTCGGAGGGACATGCGGTCGCGCACATCCCGCAGCCCGTGCACGCAGCCGGGCTGATCTCCACCAGGCCCAGCGGGCAGCCCGGGTGCTCCCACGAGGAGGTGCCCCCGTGACGTACAAAGCGCAACAGCACCGCCGCCACAGCCTCGGGGCGCACGTGGAACCTGACCTCACCGTCCGCCCGCGGGACGGGCTCGGGGAGTTCCGTCCCCGGCGGTTGGTCTGCGGGCGGATGGCTGCGCACCAGCTCCGCGGGCCTCCCCGCCCGCCGGAGCAAGGCCTGGCAGAAGTCCACCTTCTGGAGGACGGCGGGCCCGCAGCCCCTGCTGCCCTGTCTCTCGCACGGCACAACCCCAACAGCCACCGCACCCAGCAGCAGGGGCGCCAGCAGCCAGTGCGCGGGTGCCATGGCCGCGCAGGGAAGCTCCACGGGCATCCAGCCGGCCTCCAGGAATGGCGGTGGGGACGCGCCGGCGCACACGAACAGGATGCCCCTCGGTTGGATCGCGCTGACCTCCGGATCCAGCAGAGCCCGCACCCGCGCTTCCACTTCCTGCGGGTTGTACCCCGGGAAGTGGAAGGCCTCCCGGGGGCAGGCGCTCACGCACCGCCCGCAACCCTCGCAGCAGTCCTTGTCCAGCTCGATCCGTCCGTCCGCTACCGAGAGCGCCCCGAACGGGCACGCTTCCACGCACAGGGAGCAGCCGGCGGACGCGGCGCAACGACTCCCGTCCACCGAGGGGCCCACGCGATAGGCCGGCACAGGGAACCGCAGGAACGACCGGCGGCTTCCGCGGGCGGGGAAGTACGGTTTGGCGTTGGCGACGGTACTGCCCCCGGACGCCCGGGCCGCGGCCACCGCCGCCGCGAGCATCACCTTCGCCTTTTCCGTGGCGGCCTCCGGCGGCAGCCCCGCGCACCAGCGCCCTAGCCGTACCGCACTCGCGGTCAGCGGGTCGATCCCCGCCTGCCGCAACTGGGACTGCAACTCGCGCTCGTCGTACCCGTCCCCGCAGAGCCCCAGAACCGCCCGCTCGGCGCCGTCCCGCAGCAGGACGGAGTCGAGCTCCCCGCTACCCTCGCACAGGCCAGCGACGACCCGCACGACCGCGTGGGGGTCGGTCTTCTGGAACCACGCCTCCACCGCGGCCAGGTTCACGCGGCTTGCCCGCGCCACGTCCGCGCAGATCAGCACTGCAGCTGGCTGCGCCGTCACCGACGCGCCTCCTGGATCCGGCTGAGAAGGCATACCAGATCGAAGTCCTGCTGCACGAACGCCTCGCAGGCCGCCGCACCGGCCCGGTAGACCGCCGCGGCTTCCTGCTCCGCCAGCGACCGCGCGAACTCCGGGACCCACCGGACCAGGTGCCGGTTCAGGAAGTTCCGCTCCCGGTCGAGGAGCTCTCTGGCTTCCTCGGTCCCGCGTCCCCACGCCTCCGCCTCCCGCCCGCACAGAAAGGCCATGTACTCGAGCTCCACCGCCAGGTGGTCCGCAGGCTCGTGCGGGTCGTTCGACAGGGCCAGACCCACGGAGGCGTATTCCCGTTCCAGCTCCGCGCACAGCCAACTCGCGGACGCACCCTGCCCGCAGCGGTAAGCGGACTCGTAGGGGGCACAGCGGCAGCCGTCAAAGCCTGGCGCGAAGAGACGGACGTATTCCTCCTGCAGGACCGAAGCCTCCTCGGGAGGGTTGGCCAGGGCGCGCAGCAGGCGCTCCCACGGCAGGAAAAACGGGAAGGCCGCCAGCACCCGCTCAGGTTTCAGCAGGTGTGACGCCTGCACCAGGGCCCACCAACGCTCCTCGGTGGGGTAGAGGAACAGCGCAGCCAGAAGGCGGTAGATGGCCTGCCGCAGCCGCGCCAGGGCTTTCATCCCGTTTCCCGATACGTCCGCCCGCCGGACTCCGGCAGCAACTCGTAGACCACCGCGGCCAAGAACACCAGCATCACCCCGAGGATGAACACGGCCGGGGCGAAGGGTACCCGGGGATTGCTGTACACGGGGCTGCTGGGAACTCCCAGGGGTGCCGCTAAGAAGAAGTAGCTCACCGCCTGTAGGCCAAAACCCACCACCACCAACAGCAGCGTCCACGCCGTCCGCATCACCGTTCCTCCGCCACCTCCATGATGGGGAACACTTTCACAAACAGGGTGTACAGCAGCGTGCCGAGCGCGAACAGGCCCGCCACCACACTGTACTCCACCCACGTGGGCGTGTACGACCCGGGGCCGTACGGCAGCAGCGTCCCGTGTGTCTGCGAGGGCACCACGATGAGCAGCCGCTTGCCCACCGCGGCCACGTTCACCAGCAAACCTCCCGCCACGCCTGCGGCCACCACGCTCCGGGCGAACAGGGGAAACCACGACAGGACAAACACCACCGCCAGACCCGCCAGCACCCACCCCACCCATTCGGGTTCGGGCCCGCCGGCTCCGGCCACGGGGACCAGGCGGGGGCTGTGGCGGTAGAGCATTAGGACCAGCCCCGCTCCCGCCGCCGCCAGACCGGCTGCACGCGTGAAGGCCGGCTGGAAGGAGGGCACGCGCACGGGCACCAGGGAGGGTACGTAGGGCAGGACCAGCGACACCAGCGCCAGCACCAGTGCCCCCATGCTGACCCAGAACAGCCAGGCGTACGGTCCGCTGAGCAGCGCCACGGTCAGCCGCACCTCTGCCTCGTGACCCGTGTACGTGGTGGTCAGCAGCTCCGCCACTGTGAAGTAGAGATAAACGAGCACCAGGAGCGCCAGCAGACCCCCTAGCCAGCGGAAGATGCCCTCGTGCAACCGCTCACGCTCGCCCAGCACGTGCCGAAACACCGCGGCGATCACCAGCAGCAGCCCGATCCCCGACACGCCAGCCATCACCACGAAAGCAGGGGCCTGCAGCGTGCTGAACCAGCCAGGCCGGCCGGACTGGATCCCGAACACGAACCCCAAGGTGGAGTGGGCGGTCACCAGCAAAGGCACGATGGCGATGGCGAGCCAGAAGGCGGTGCGGTGGTGCCGCTCACGCTCCGCCGGGGTATCCCGGTAGCCTGCAGCCCACAGGCGGTAGAAGCCTTGCAGGGGGCTCGGGATCCGCGCCAGCAGGGCCGCGTCCCGGCGGCCGTCCAGGTAAAAGTACACCAGGCTTGCGAACAGGTAGCCGGAGATCACCAGGGTGAACGTGCCGAAGAAGGGCGACTGCGGCCGCGCGTACCGCAACAGGTTCACGATGCCCCGCACGGGCTGGCCCAGGTCCGGCAGGACGCTGAAGGCCGCCAGGATCAAAGCCACGATGGTCAGCAGCTCGGCCATGCGCGACACCGGCCTGAGCTCCTCCAGGCGCAGCAGCCGGATCAGGGCCGCCATGGTGATGCCTGCGAAGCTCACCCCCACGAAGTAGACGTCAAACGCGATGTACAAACCCCACGCGGCACCGCCCATGCTCCCGATGTCCCGTAGCCCTGTCACCACCAGCCCCTCCACGAGCTGGCGGGAGTAGGCGTAGATTCCCCAGCCCACCACGCTCAGAAGGACCAGGATGAACAGCCAGAAGCCCGCCGAGAACCGACCCACTCCGTAGGGCAGTCGCTGGACCCGGATGCTCATGGCCTATACCCTCGCTTTCACTTCCTCGATCTGCCGACTCTCGGGGTGCGGGGAGTGGGCGCCCACGTAGTACACCCGGGGCTCGGTCCCCAGTTCCTCCAGCAGGCGCCAGGAGTGCTTCCGGCCGAGCACCTGGGAGACGCTGCTCTGCGGGTCCTCCAGGTCCCCGAAGTGCAGCGCGAACGCGGGGCAGTTTGCGACGCAGGCGGGCTGCAGCCCCTCCTCCACCCGCTGCACGCAGAACGTGCACTTCTCCACCACACCCTTGAGCCGCCCCCCACCCGCTACCCGGCGCTTCTCCTCCCCATACGGTCGATCCAGGTCGGGATTCCGGTAGGGCGGGGTCCGCCCGTTCGTCACCCGCCGCACGTCGCGATCACCCCAGTCCAGGTAGTAGTTCCGCACTGGCTCCTTCCAGTTGAAGTAGTTCACCCCATACGGGCAGGCGACCTCGCAGTAGCGGCAGCCGATGCACCGGTCCCAGTCCGTGGCCACCAATCCGTCCTCCCGCTTGTACCGCGCGCCCACTGGGCACACCTTGGCGCAGGGCGGGTTGTCGCAGTGCATGCAGGGCCGCGGCATGAACCATATGTGCGTGTTCGGATACTCCCCTTCCTCGAACCGGAACACGTACATCCAGAAGGCCGCGGTGGGGGTGTTGTTCTCTACCTTGCAGGCCTCCATGCAAGCGCGGCACCCCATGCACCGGTCCAGGTCGATCACCATGGCGTAGCGCGGCATGCCGACCTCCTACTTGTAAACCCGTACCTTCACGTGGAAGGACTGGTCCGCGGTATTGGCCACGTAGCCCTCGCCCGTGAAGAACAGGGAGTTGGGGGACGGCCCCTGTCCGTCGGTCCACGGGTGTCGGGCGACGCCCCCGAAGTGGTGAGGCATGGCGACGGTGTCGGGGCGGATGCTTTCCCGGTAGCGTGCCACCGCCCGCACCCGACGGGTCTCTCCGGTGACCGCGTTGTGGGACTCCACCCACACTTCCTCCCCGTCCCGGATCCCCTTCGCCCGCGCGGTGCGGGGGTTGATTTCCACGTAGGACTGCCGAGCGAGCTCCGCCAGGAGCGGCACCTGCGAGGAACGCGACTGCTTGTGCTCGATCCGCTTGAAGCTCACCAGATACAGGTCGTACTCCCGTGGCGAGCCTTCCATGGTGGGCTTCCGCCAGGTAGGAAGCGGGGTGTAGTCCCGCCAGTAGATCTCCGGCACGCCCCGCTTGCGCATCTCGAGCCGGTAGCGCAGCAGCGCCTCTCCGTACAGCCGGTGCCGTACCCCGCCGAAGGGCGGGTCCGTGGCGTACCCGTAGAACTTGGTGGCCGCCACCGAACCTTTCGTCTTCACCCCCTGCTTCTCGAAATAGGCCACCCCCTCAGCGATCCCCTCCGATTTCGCCCAGCGGTCGAAGATCTCCCGTACCGTGGGCTTCCGGTCCAGCGGGAGCCGGTAGGGGTCCTTCAACTTGAGGGCCTCGTTCAGGTGGTCCAGGTAGCCGCCCTTCCCGTACAGCACGCCCGCCTTCTCGCACAGGTCCAGGTAGATCTCGATCTCCCCCCGGCTCTGGAACAGCGGTTCCATCACGGGCACCCGCAGGGCCACCGCGTCCACGTACTGGTCCGTAGCCGCCAGCGGACCCTCGTACTTCTCCAGGGTACTGGCAGGCAGGACCACGTCCGCGAACAGGTCCGCGGTCCGCGACAGCCACGGATCGATCACCACCACGAACTTGAACTTCCGGTAAGCCTCCTCCAGGTCCGGAGTGGACGCAAACGCCACCAGGGGGTTCGACATGTGCACGATGATCATCTCGGGGATTTGCTTGACCCCGTACCTTTGCGGATCCTGCATGACCTTTGCCACGATGGAGGAGTTGTTGCTGTTGATGGGGAAAAACTTGGAGTCCTTCAGCCACACGTTGTACGGAGGGTCCTTGATCTCGATGTGCTCGAGCTTCTCGAAGTTCTCGTGCACCTTCCAGGAACCGACGTCCAGCCGCTGACCTCCAACCGCTCCCACCGCGCCCAGCAACATCACCACCAGCAGCATGGCCCGGACCGTCTGGAACCCCAGCTCCTGCTGGCTCATGTGGTAGGCCATGATGGCCACGGGCCGGTATGGGATCCGGACTCCATCCACCACCACCGTGCTCCCGATGCGGGCGTTCTCCGCCAGCTCCCGGGCCACGCGCCGGATCTGCTCCGTGGGCACCCCACACACCTCGGCGGCCCACTCGGGGGTGTAGCGGGCCAGGTGCTCCTTCAGGATCTGAAAGGCCGGCTTGACACGCTTCCCGTCCGCCACGAAGGTGCCTTCGAGGGCTGGCGAAGCGTCCCTGGCGTCATGAGGCCTCGGCCCACCCGCCCGGAGGTCCCACACCTGCTCCTTGCCTTCGCGACGGAAGAAAAAGCCGTCCTCCTGGACCAAAAAGGGCGCGTTGGTGTACCGGCTCAGGTACTCACGGTCTACTGCTCCCAGGGCGATGAGTTCGTGGCACAGGGCCAATGCCAGCGCCAGGTCCGTGCCCGGCCGGATGGGCAGCCACTCGTCCGCGAAGTGGGCCGTTCCCCGCAGCCGCGGGTCGACGGCCACTATCTTCATCCCGCGCTCCCTTGCCTGGATGAGCTGCTGCGGCCAGGTGATCCAGCAGAGTTGGTTGCCGCCCGCGTTGGTGAGGTTGTAGCCCCAGGCCAGCAGGTAGCGGCAGTGCCGGAAGTCCGGATGCAGGACGCCGCTGATCCCGACGGTGTACTCCCCTGCTCGGTACCCCGCGTCCGAGCAGAACGCCCCGTGGTGCAGCTTCGTCGCACCGGTCGCCTTGACGAACGCCTCGTCGTAGAACGCCTTGGCCTTGCTGCGTCCCTTCTGCCACACCAGAAGCCCGGGGTCCTTAGCCCGCACCTCCCGGACCTTCTGCCCCACCAGGGTCAGGGCTTCCTCCCAGGTGGCCTGCCGCCACCGGCCGGGGACTCCCTTCTCGTTGGTGCGGATCAGGGGCGTCTTCACCCGGTTGGGGTCGTAGAGGGCCATGATCTGAGCTACGCCCTTGGGGCAGAGCGTCCCTCGGTTGCGGGGGTGGCCGGGGTGACCGACCAGCTTCACCACGCGACCGTCGATGCGCCGTGCCAGCATCCCGCAGTCCTGCTTGCCGATCCAGCATGTGGTGGGGACCCATTCCTCCACGGCCCCGGAGACGCCACGCGGAGCTGCCCGAAGCGTCTCCAGATCACCGAACAGCAGCCGGCTGGCCAGAAGGCTGCCGCTTGCAGCAGCGGAGGTCCGCAGAAACGTCCGTCGCGTTACCTTCATCGTGCACCCCGCGGTCCCGTCTCTGAGAGGACATGCTACGAGCCGCCGGACCGGACGGGGTCCGGGGTGGAACCGATTCTCAATCCGTTCTTGACCCGAGGGATAAACGACTTGACGGACCGGTTCCGTCCGTCATCCTTTGCAGGATACCCTCGTGCGCCGGCCGCGCCTCAGGAAGCTTCCCGCACCAGCTTCACCCGCGTGTCGTAGAACACCGCGCTGGCCCCTGCAGGGTCGCTCAGGCACACATTCTTCAACACCGGATCCACCCGCATGGCGGCGTTCGCGTGGATCCCCCGGCCCCGCCGCGCGTCGCCCTTCAGCACCTTCCCGTCGATCACCAGGTCCACGGAGCCGTACGCCCAGTGACCGTGGCCCAGGGAGAACGCCACCACACCCGGCCGGATTCCCTCCGTAACCCGGACTCGCCCCACCATGGGCTTGCTGTGCCCGTCCAGCACCGGCCAGATGCCGTCCGGGTTGCTGGCGGAGGTCACCCGCACCCACTCCCCGTCCTTCAGACCCAGGCGCTCCGCGTCCTGCCGGTGCACGAGGACGAAGTTCTCCGGCAGCAGGGCCAGGAGCCAGTAGTTGGTTCCGGTCCGGGACTTCGTGTGGCTGACCTCCCGGTAGGTGATGAGGCGCAGGTCGTAGCCTGCCCTCTCGTCCTCCACCGGCCGGTCGAGGGCGTCCCGCGGCGCGGGGATGTAGACCGGCAGCCCAGGGAAGGGTTTGCCGGTCATGCTGTTCTTGGTCTTCGCCACCTTCTCCGAGTAAATGCTGACCAGGGTGCCGTACTGGTTCGCCAGCTGCTCCCCTTTGAAGGCCTTCCGGTACTCCTGGAACCGGCCGCCCCGGTTCAGCACGTAGATGACCTTCCGCCACCAGGCCTCGCCCACCGCCCGCTTCCACTTCTCCGGATCGAACACGCTGTTCGGCAGGTGCCGGCGGGCCTGCAGGAAGAGGCGCACCTCCTCATCGGAGGCGTCCGGGACAGCGTCCCCGGGTTTGTCACCCGCCGCCACGTTGGCCACCATCTTCAGGTAGAAGTCCTCCGGCCGCCGGAGGTCCTGCCCGGGCCCGAACCCGTCCTTTCCGAAACCGGGCAGCCCCAAGCGCTCCGCGCACGCCAGCAGGAACGCCTCGAGGGAAATCGGCATCTCCTCCCCGAACACCCGCACGGTCTCCGGGATGGGCGGGATCACGGGCTGCCGCACGGGTTGCACCTTCACCGTCATGTTCGGGTGGCTGCCCTGAAACTCCCACCGCTCCAGGTACGACAGGTCCGGGATGATGTAGTCCGCGTACATGGACGTCTCGCCCACCGTGATGTCCACAGCCACGAAGAGCGGCAGTTTGTTCGGGTCCTTCAGGACCTCGATGGTGGTGTGGCCTGCGGGCAGGGAGTAGGTCGGCGACCCCATGTACAGGAACGCGATCTTGATGGGGTAGGGGTACGCGTCCCCGATGGACGGAACAATCTCCTGGTAGACGTCGCTAGACAGCGGGTACCAGGGCCGCTTCGCAGGATAGCCCCGGAACAACGTGGACTCCTCGTACTTCGTCTCGTGCCGGATGATGCTCACCCCGAAGGGCGTGGTGCGCTTCGGGTGCAGCTCCTTCAGGTTGAAGGGCTGTCCCTCCTTCTCGCCACTGGGCTCGTACACCTTCGCGGAGGCCATGCCCCCCTTCCAGTCCAGGTTGCCGATCAACACGTTCAGGGTCATCCACGCCCACACGTTGTAGAAACCGTTCGTGTGCTGGCTCACCCCGCGGTGGATATCTGCCGCCGCCCGCTTGCCGTGGCTGGTGAACTCCCGGGCCAGTTCTTCGATGTCCTCCGCCCGCACCCCACAGATCTCCGCCCACTCCTGCAGGCTGTGCCGCCGTGCCTCCTCCCCCAGCAGCTGCAGCCCACTCTTCACCCGGATCCCGTTCAGAGTCGTGTCCACCAGAAGGTCGCCCTCCACGGGGTTCTGCTCGTCGTAGGGGTCGAAGGGCACCGGCTTGCCGTCCCGCAGCACCACGAACGGGTCAAACTCGTACTCCACTCGCTTGCCCTTGACCTCCTGGCTGCGCTTCTGGACCGGCAGTCCGAGGTCCGAGGCCCGCAGGAACCCTTCCGGCTTGCCCTTCTCCACCTTCACCAGCCAGGTGGCGTTGCACCACGTGGGCTCCCCGTCCTCCTTCGCCGCGGCCTTGTTGGCGTTGCGCAGGTACCGGGCGTCGTACCGCTGGTGGTCCAGGATCCACCGGATCACGGCCAGGGCCAGCGCGCCTTCCGTACCCGGTCTTGCCGGAATCCACTTCCACGCCTTCGCCGCGGTCTTCGACAACCGCGGATCCACCACGGCAAACTTGAGGCGCCCGCTCGCCAGCCCTTCCGTCAGGCGCGGCACACGGCTGGTCGGCCCGTAGTTCCCTTCAAAGGGCGAAGCGCCCACGAAGATCACGAACTCACTGTGCTCGGTGTCGGCCTGCCAGTAGAACTTGCGGCCCTTTGTCCACTTCATCTTGCCGTCTTTCTCGTCGAACTCGTACTGCTCGCTCATGGCCTTGCAGGCGAAGTACAGGGATCCCTGGCAGACGGTGGTGTGGCCGTGGAAGTTGACCGACCCGAAGCTCTCCTGTACGAACCGGCGCGCAAACTCCGTCCTTCCCGCCTTCTGCCGGCCCCAGAAGTACAGGAACTGGTTGTTCTTGGGCCCAAGGTCTGGATGGTTGGGGTCGATCAGCGTGTGCAGGTGGTCGCGGAAAGTCTGCTGGAACTCCCTCACCAGGGCCTGCTTCTTCGCCGGGTCCTTCTCCGCCCGGATGCGCCGCACGAAGGCGTCCATCTCCTTGGCCACCTTGGGGTCCCGCAGGGCCCACAGCTCGCGCAGCCCGGGCACGTGGCGGTCCTCGCCGATGTCCGCGAACAGCTTGCCGCCCTCCACGATCTCCCGCACCGCCTGGTCGAAGGGGATGGTGCGCCATTTGTTCGAGCCCCGGGGGCCCGCCCGCTTCAGGACCACCCGCAGGCGGTAGGGGTCATACACGCTCAGCAGCCCGGCCTGTCCCTTCGGACACAGGGGCGCATCCACTCCGGCCAACTGGTGCGGCGCGGTCTTGTACGACACGTGCGGCACCAGGTTGAAGGGGTTGTAGGGGTTTCCGTCGATCTTGGCCGCCACCCCGTCCAGCACCTTCACCTTGATCCCGCAGCCGGTGTTGCACATGAGGCAGGAGGAGTACAGCTGGTTCTCCGCCTGAGCCAGCGGGTACTGGGCGGCCGGACTCTGCGCCACCTCCTGAGCCGAGGCCAGCAGTTTGCCGGCCTGGCCCAGTAGGGCGCCTCCTCCCACCAGCGCCCCCGCCTTCAGCAGCTGGCGCCGCGTGATCCCGTACTTCTCTCCGTTGCGCTCCGTCATCACGCCACCTCCGTCTCCATGAGGGGCAGGAAGCGCGCTCCCAACCACAGCAGGGCCGCGGTGGTGGCCAGGACGAAGAGGGTCACCAGCCACTCGTGCACGCTCGGGACGTACGAGAACACGAGCCGCGGCCCGGTGAACGCCCGTTCCAACCCCCGCAGCGCGGGCTCGATCTGCGCAGGGATGACCAGATTCAGTCGCACGCTGAGGAAGGTGGCCGCTACCAGCAGCCCGGCCCACCCCACGGCCGCCGGGTCCCGCGGCCGCAGGACGAGGAGGACCACCGGAACTAGCGTCCCCAGCCCCAGGTGCAGGACCCAGAAGACCCACCAGTACGGTCCGAAGAGGACGACCTGCAGCAGGTGACCCTCAGGGCTGGTGCCGTACCACAGCGGGATGGAGAACTCCGCCCACTCCAGCAGCACGTCCACCGCCACCAGCAGGAGCAGGACGCGGCCCAACAGGCTCACCAGCTCCCGGTACTCTCCGTCCCGCTGCGGCCACGCGAACGCCACGACCGCGGTCAACAACCCTCCCCCGCTCACCAGGGCCCCGGTGAGGAACAGGATGGGGACGATGGACTGGTGCCAGTAAAGCTTCGCGCTCACCGTGGCGAACAGCGCCCCTACTCCCCCGTGGAACGCCACCGCGAGCGGCACACCTACCGTGGCCAGGACCTGCAGCACCTTCCGCTCGCGCTCCAGGACGTCCGGCTCCAGGGAGGTACGACCCAACGTCAGCCAGCGCGCCACCGTCCGCTGGAGGCGGCTCCGTCCGGCCTCCTGGCTCCACCGCACCAGGTCGGGCCGAAAGGCGAGGTACGCCTCGCCCAGCAGCACCAGGAAGTACGCCGTGTACAGCCAGATCATCCACGCCATCATGGAGCGGAAGTTCGGGCTCGTGTACACGCGGTAGAAACGCTCCATGTGTCCCAGGTCAAACCAGATGGACAGGAGCGCCGTGAGCAGGGTCACTACCGCCGTAAACAGGGCCAGCTTGCCAATCCGCTCCAGCCGCTCCACTCGGAACACGTACACTAGGCTCGACAGGAGGAACGCTCCCGCGGAAAGCCCGATCAGGTAGATGTACACGGACACCCACAGGCCCCACACGACGTAGGACCCGTACGCCGCCAACCGGTGCCCGAACACGAGGCGCTCCCCCACTCCCCACAGCCCCAGTCCGAACGCCACCAGCCACACCAGGTACAGGAGTCTCCGCATGCCTCACCTCACAGCAGGTAGTACACGCGGGGCTTGGTTCCGAGCTCCTCTTTCAGCCGGACCGCGTTGGGCCGGTGCATCAGCTCGCTCACCAAGGCCTCGGGGTCCTCGGCGTCGCCGAAGTACGTGGCACGCCCGATGCAGCTCGTCACGCACTCCGGCAACATCCCGGCTTCCAGCCGGTGCAGGCAGAAGTGGCACTTCCGCGCGTTCCCCACGGGGGAGGCGTCCCCCTCCCGCTTCCAGGGCTTCCCGTACTCGAAGTTGGGCACCTCCTCCACGGGGCTGCGTTCCGGGGTGCCGTCCGTGTAGTGCTCCCCCGCGTCGAAGGTGCGCGCGTTGTACGGGCAGGCCACGATGCAGTAGCGGCACCCGATGCACTGGTCGTAGTTGATAGCCACGATCCCGTCGGCGCGTTTGTAGGTGGCGTTCACAGGACAGACGGGGACGCACGGCGGGTTGTCGCACTGCATGCAGGGGCGCGGGATAAACCGCCGGGTTACGTGGGGGTACGTCCCGATCTCCTCATCCACCACGGGCCGGTACACCACCCCGGGCGGCAACTTGTTCTCGGCGACGCACGCAATGGTGCACGCACTACACCCCACGCACTTGCGCAGGTCGATGACCATCGCCCACCGCCGCAGGTGGGCGGGTTTCCGCAAGGCTCTCTGGAGATCTCGCTGCATACGCAGGAGCACGTCCTCCTGAGGGCGCTCGGCCGGGAGCGCTGCAGGTGGTGCCGCGGGCGCGGCCTCCGCGGGTCGCGCGGTGCTCTCCAGCACCTCCAGAGCCAGCAGGGTCGCGGCTCCCGCGCCCAGGGTCTTCAGGAACCGCCGCCGTCCGGATCGGGATTCTCTCGTCTGCGTGGCAACGGCGCGCTCTTCACCTTCCACGGGTCACCTCTCCTGCGATCCGTCGCTTCCACCGCGCAGGTTACGCGACTCCGGCGGGCGGCCAGAATCCGTCCGAAGCTCGATTCAGCAATCCTGCACGGTGCTGAGGAAGACGGGGTCTGCACTCCTGCCCGGTCATCCGGTTGGGAGAGGAGTCCCTCGGTCACAGACCGGACGGCCCCGCGAAGGGGGACCTTACTGTCCCTCCGGGCCGCGGGCCAGAGACCGCAAGCCAAGCCGGGGCGCGCTCAAACCTCAGCGCGTGTTCTTTCTCTGGCCCCCTTGTGCCGAGGCCGTCTGTCGTGGGCGGTGCCTAGTGGTCTTTCGCTTCCCTTGCCCGCAGCCGCTCCCAGTTCGCGTCCACCCAACGCTGGAGGGCTTCTACCGCCTCCTCGTCACCCAGTAGGTGCCGGAAACGGCCCTGCATCTCCAGGAACGCCCGCACCGGCACGGGCTCGCGCGGCACGTAGGTGACGCGGTACCGCCCCCCTTCTACCTCGTACAGGGGCCAGTAGCGGCTCTCCACAGCCCGGCGCGCCACCTCCACGAGCTGTTCCGGGGGGTAATCCCAGCCGGGCTGGCAGGGTGTGAGCACGTTCACGAAGCTGGGGCCGGAGACTTCCAGGGCCTTCTGGAGCTTGCGCCCCAGGTCCGCCCAGTGGCTGATGCTGGCCTGCGCCACGTACGGGATCCCGTGGGCCGCCACGATCTCCGTGAGGTCCTTGCGGGGCTGCACTTTCCCCCGCAGCACCCGGCCCACGGGGCTCGTGGTGGTCCGGGCGCCCTGCGGGGTGGCGCTCGACCGCTGGATGCCCGTGTTCATGTAGGCCTCGTTGTTGTAGCAGATGTAGAGGAAGTCGTGCCCGCGCTCCAGCGCTCCCGAGAGGCTCTGCAGACCGATGTCGTAGGTGCCCCCGTCTCCCCCGATCGCCACCACTTTGGGTGGGGAGGAGAGCCTGCCGCGCCGCTGCAGCGCCCGGACCGCCGCCTCCACCCCCGAAGCGGTGGCCGCGGCGTTCTCGAAGGCGTTGTGCAGGTACGGTACCGGCCAGGCCGAGTACGGGTAGAGGGTGGTCACCACCTCCATGCAGCCCGTGGCGTTCACCACCACGAGCGGCCGGCGGGCCACCGCGAACAACAGCCGCACCACCACGGGGAACCCGCAGCCCGCGCACGCCCGGTGGCCCGGCGCCAGGCCCTGCGCCCGTTGAGACAGCTCACGCAGGTTCAAGGACACGGCTTCCCTCCACCCCCAGGTACACCACGCCGCCGGGAGGGCCCGCGCGCAGCAGGCCGTCCAGCTCCTCGTCGCGCAGCTCCCGTCCGCCCAGGCCGAAGATGACGTCCGTGAAGCGTGGCCGGACCTCAAGATCGTAAAGGGCGGCCCGCACTTCCACGCCGAGGGGCCCTCCGAGGCCGCTCAGGGTGTCTGCCCGCTCCAGCACCACGACGTCCCGCACTCCACGCAGCGCTTCCCGTAGGGGCGCGGCCGGAAACGGACGGAAGGTCACCACCCGTACAAAGCCCGCCCGCTGCCCCCTCACCCGGGCCCGCAAGGCGGCCTGCTCCACGGCGTCCGCGTAGCTCCCGAGCACGACCAGGGCCACCTCGGCGTCCTCGGTGCCCCGCGCGTCCACGAGAGGCGGCAGGTCCTGGCCGAAGTGCGCCCGGAAGGCCCGCACGCCTTCTTCGAGCACCTCGGGCACCCGCTCCATGGCCGCAGCCAGGGCCCGACGGAACTCCATGTAGGAGTCCGGTAGGGCGAGGGGCCCCACCGTGATCGGCTCACCGCCCAGCAGGGTGTAGCCGTCGGGGGGGCCCTCGCCCAGGAACGCCTGGACCGCCTCGTCCGGGTATACCTCCAGGGGTTCCAGGCTGTGGGTGAGGGTGAACCCGTCCAGACACACCATCACCGGCAGCCGTGCCCGCTCCGCCACCCACACCGCCAGCAGGGTGCGGTCGTAGGCGTCCTGGACGCTGCGGGCGTAGATCTGGACCCACCCCGCGTCCCGGGACCCCATGGTGTCCGAGTGGTCCCCGTGGATGTTGATGGGGGCGGACAGCGCCCGGTTGGCCACGTTCATGACGATGGGCAGGCGCAGGCCGCTGGCGATGTACAGGACCTCGTGCATCAGCGCCAGACCCTGCGAGGCGGTGGCGGTCAGCACGCGGGCGCCGGCGGCGGCGGCCCCCACGCACGCGGACAGGGCGGAGTGCTCGCTCTCCGCGGCTACGAACTCCGTGTCCACCTCGCCCTGGGCCACGTACTCGCTGAACCGCTCCACGATCTGGGTGGCCGGGGTGATGGGGTAGGCGGCCACCACATGCGGGCGGATCTGCTTCCACGCCAGCGCGACCGCCTCGTTCCCCGTGAGTCCTACGCGGCGACGGCTCATGCCGAACCCTCCGGGACCATGCGGATGGCGCTGGCCCGGGGCGGGCACACCGCGGCGCAGACCCCGCAGCCCTTGCAGTGGTCGTAGTCCACTTCCACCACCCGCCCGCCTGCCACCCGGATCGCCGAGTCCGGACAGTACAGCCAGCACAGCATGCAGTGCACGCACCGCTGGAGATCCAGGACGGGCCGCTCCTGGCGCCAGTCGCCCGTGCGGTACGCCACGCTGCTGCCGCCCGGGATCACCGGCCCGCGGTCGAGAGCCTGCCAGTCCGTAGCCACGGTTGGACCTCCTCCACAGCCAGGCGGGCCGCCTCTACATTGCGGCGGGCCACCTCTTCCGGCAGGTCCCGCGCTAGGCGCTCGCCCAGCCAGCGCAGGAACGGCCCGGGCGGCAGCCCCACGAACGCCACGGCCACCGCCGCCAGCAGCGGTACGTTGGGAATGTCCCGGCCTACGGTCCGGCGGGCGATCCCCGACGCGTCCAGGACCAGGACCCCCTCCGGGGGAACCCCGGGCACCGCGACCGGTCCGGCGCCGTTCACCACCACCCGGGTGCGGGCCGTCACGCCCTGCAGGACCCCGGGGCTGGAGACGAGCCGGGCATCCAGGAGCACCAGCACGTCCGGCCGGTCCACGGGTCCCCTGCGGCGGACAGGCTGGGGCGAGATGCGCGTGTACGCCTGGACCGGCGCCCCTCGCCGCTCCGGCCCGAACTCCGGGGAGGCCTGCGCGAACCCCCCGAATTCGATCACGGCCTCGGCCAGCAGGAGCGCTGCCGTCTTGGCCCCGTAGCCGCCCCGGCCGTGCCACCGTAACTCCAGCGGAACGAACTCCATCGTCTGCCTCCTGGAGCAAACACTAGACCCCCGCGAGCTGGCCATCCATCGGGCAGCGGCCGGATTCCCCGCCTCCGGCCGGTCCCTCCGGTACACTAGGGGTAGGCGGGTTTCCCAAAGGACAGGGGGCGGTCATGGCGGGCCCGAAGATCCGGATCCTCATCGCGGACGACCACGGGATCGTGCGGGAGGGGATCCGCATGATCCTCTCCAGCCAGGAGGACTTCGAGGTGGTCGGGGAGGCCAGCACAGGCCGCGAGGCGGTGGAGCTGGCCCGGCGGATGAAACCCGACGTGGTGCTCATGGACATCAGCATGCCCGACATCAACGGCATCGAGGCCACCCGACGGATCCGGGAGGAGATGCCCGCCGTCCAGGTGCTGGGCCTGACCATGCACGAGGAGGAGAACTACGTGTTCCAGATGCTGAAGGCGGGGGGGGCCGGCTACGTGCTGAAGCGGGCGGCGGCGGAGGACCTCGTGGCCGCCGTGCGGGCGGCCCACCGGGGCGAGGCGTTCCTGTACCCCTCGGTGGCCAAGCTGGTGGTCCGGGACTACCTGGAACGGGCCAGCCGGCAGGAGCAGGACACATCCCTGGACGGCCTGACGGAGCGGGAGCGGGAGGTCCTCACACTGATCGCGGAGGGTCTCACCAACCAGGAGATCGCCCAGCGCCTGTACATCAGCGTAAAGACGGTGCAGACGCACCGCGCCCACATCATGGAGAAGCTGAACCTGCACGACCGCACCGAGCTGGTACGTTACGCGATCCGGAAGGGACTCATCGAGCCGTAGCCAGGGACTTCCCTAGGCGGTCCAGCACCCCGGGAAGCAGCAGGCCCAGTCGCGGCTTGGGGATCCAGTCGTCCGCGTGGAAAGCCGCGGCAGCCTGACCGTACTCTCCCTCGTCTCCCGGAGTGGCCACCACCAAGCGCACCGCAGGCCACTTGCGGCGCAGGGCCTCGAGGTCCCGGCGGCAGGGCTCCGCGCACGCGGCGAAATCCGCCACCACGACGTCCACGGGCTCCGGAAGGGCCAGCAGCTCCGCAAACGACGCCGCTTCCACCAGGTTGGCGCGGCCCTGCAGCAGCGCCGCGATAGCCTCCCGGACGGCCGTGGACTTCTCCACGATGGCTACCCGCATCCGCTCCGTACCCCCTCACCACCCCGGCTTCCGCCGCCACTGTACGCCACCCCGGGGAGGCCGGCTATCGGTCCGGCCACCGATCGCCCGTCGCGACCGCCCCGCGCCACCGTGCGAAAGCCCATCCGGTGGCCGCCCGATGGTGGCCGCCCCCGCGCAGGGGCATGGTCAAGCTGGAGGTGGCGGCCATGAGGACCGGCAAGCGGGAGCCGTACGATTACGCGGCGGTGTGCGGGCTGTACTGGGCCGGCAGTGCCTGGTACGAGGTGTTGCAGGCCACGTGCAGCACACAAGGAGAGGTGGAAGCGGAGCTGGTGAACCTGTGCCCCGTTTACGCGTGCGCCCGGGAACGGGGGGTGACTCACTGCGGGGTGTGCCCGGAGTTTCCCTGCCAGCTGCTCGTGAACCTCGCCTCGGTCAGCCCGCAGGACCGGCGGATTGAGTCCGCGGCGCTGCGGGCGCAGCTGGGGGACGAGCAGTGGGCGGAGTGGGCCCGGACGCAGCACCTGTGGCTGGCCTTCTGCCCCCTGCGGGACCGCACCGCCCGCGTCCACCACGCCGCGGCCGGGTAGGCAGGCGGCGCCGCGAGCGGCCTACTGGACCACCAGGGTGCCGGTCATCCCGGCTTCCTTGTGGCCCGGGACGCTGCAGTAGAAGGGGAAGGTGCCCTTGGCGTTGGGGGTGAAGGTCACGGTACCCGTCTTGCCCGGCTGGATCAGCCCCATTTTGACCTTGAACCGGTCTAGGACGAAGTCGTGTTCGATGACCCCCTTGTTGTCCAGCACCAGCTGCACGGGCTGACCGGCTTTCACCGTGATCTTGTTCGGGGTGTAGCTGAACTCCTTGGCGACCAGGGTGACCTTCTGGGCGGCCGCGCCCGCCAGCGCCGTAAGACCCGCCAGGGCCACCGCAGCTATGGCCCATCCCGCGACGACCCACTTCCTCACCGACCTCACCTCCCCGGGACTGTTTAGATCCGTTGCGTCCAACCTAGCGGCCCGCAGCCCGTGAGGCATCAGGCCCAGACCCGATTTTGTCACAGGCGTATGAAGGAAGACGGGGGGGGGCGGGCTAAGCCCGCCCCCGGCCCTTGTCTGAGGGTCACGCTGCCTGCGGCACCTGCCGGAACACCCGGCCTGGCCTCCACGGCGTGCCGAGGGCCGGCAGCAACCACCGGTCCAGCCCGTAGTACCCGGCTACCTTCCACGCGAGGATCAGCAGGAAGGACACCAGGAACATCATGGGGTTCGTGCTGGCCGTACCCGCCATCATGAAGTTCCAGTTCATGAAGGCGCCGAAGAACGCCGAGATCCCCACGAACGCACCCACGATGAGCAGGATCCCCACGACCAGCTCGCCGTACGCGATGAGCTTTCCGAAGAAGCCCTCCGCCCCGATGCTCAGCAGCCAGCTCAGGAAGTCACGGTACCAGTCGAAGGCCACGGGTGGCCGGGCGGGCGGAGGCGGCACCTGGATAGCCCGCTCCCAGAAGGCGCGCACGGCGGCGCCGGTCTGCACCCAGTCCGGGTTGCCCACCTTGTGCAGCGCCGCGTCGACCCATTTGTAGCCCAGCCAGACCCGCAGCACCAACCACAGCCAAGCGAACCGCGTGCTGTTGAACAGCTCCTGCACGAACTGTGGGTCCTGGAAGAACTCCCGCTCCTGCTTGGCCACGGTCATCACCTCCGCCTCCACGGTAGCGAGGCGACGTCTCAACGACCATCCGGCTGCCGTAGGACGTAAATGCTCCACCGGCTGAGGCAAGCCTCCGGCCTCCACCCGACCCGCACCTCGGGTCCTGGTGGCACCAGGTCCTTTCTGCACTCTGCGCATGGGGGATAGCCCGGCACCATCGCGTTCCGTAGACTGGAGCCGAGGCCGGCACGCCCGCGGTCTCGGAAAGGGGTCCAGCTTTGGAGGTCGCAGTCCGGAGGATCCTGGCGGCCACCGACTTCTCGCCCGCCTCTGAAGGAGCCCTGCGGTGGGCGGACTTCTTCGCCAGCCGGTTCGGAGCTGAACTGATCCTGTTCCACGCCCTGTCCCTGGATCCGGCACTTCTAGTGGGACCCACGGGGGTGGCGGTGGATCTGGCCGCGCGGTTGGTGGAGGACGCCCGCCGGGCCGCGGAGCAGTCCATGCAGGAGCTGCAGCGCCGGTTCCCGTCCGCTCGGACCGTGGTGGAGGAGGCCCCCGCGCGGGACGGGATCGTCCGGGCGGCCCAGACCCAGGGGGCCGACCTGGTGTGCGTGGGCACTCACGGCCGGACGGGGCTGCCGAGGCTCCTGCACGGAAGCGTGGCGCAGCACGTGGTCGTCCACAGCCCGGTGCCAGTCCTGACCGTCCGCCAGGACGACCGGCCCGTGCGGGTCCGCTGCATCCTGGCCCCCACAGACTTCTCGCCTGCCGCGGACGCGGCGCTCCCGTGGGCGGATCTCCTGGCCCGCACGTTCGACGCCCGCCTGGTCCTCCTGCACGTGGTGGAGGTCACGTACGAGACCCTCGTGGAGGTCCCATGGGGCGGTGGGTTCGAGCCCGTGGGGGAAGCCATCGCCCGCCAGCTGGAGGAACGGGCCCGGGCGGAGCTTCAGACCCGGGCACAGCGGCTGCCGCCGTGCGAGACCCTCGTGCGCACCGGCCTGGGTGCAGGGCTGTCACGGCAGCGCATCGTGGAAGCGGCCGCGGACGTGGGCGCGGACTTAGTGGTGATGGGGACCCACGGCCGCACGGGGGTGGACCGCATCCTGTTCGGGAGCGTGGCCGAGCACGTGGTGCGGACCAGTCCGGTGCCCGTGTTGACGGTGCGGCACCGGACCTGATCCCGTGGAGCTTTCCCCGCAGAGGAGGCATGGGTTGGCTAGCCGCGACCTGGCGCTCTGCGCGGTGCTGGCCGCGGTCACCGCGGTGTGTGCGCAGCTCAGCGTGACGCTGCCGTGGATCTCCAGCGTGCCGTTCACCCTGCAGGTTTTCGCGGTGGTGCTGGCCGGCGCCAGCCTGGGAGCCCGCCTCGGGTTCGTCTCCCAGCTTCTGTACCTGCTGCTGGGCGCAGCCGGCCTGCCGGTGTTCGCACAGCTCCGGGGCGGGCTCTCGGTGCTGGTCGGTCCCACCGCGGGCTACCTCTGGGCCTTCCCCCTGGCTGCGGCGGTGGCGGGCTGGGCGGCGGGACCGATGGGGAGCCGCTCAGCCGGTGGCGGACGGCTGGTAGCGGGCGCCGTGCTGGCCGTGGTTCCCGTCTACGTGCTCGGGGCCCTCTGGCTCACCCTCTCGGGGGTCGCGCCCGGGCTTCGGGAAGCCGTGCAGGTAGGCGTCCTCCCCTTTGTCGTCCCGGACCTGGTCAAGGCAGCCCTGGCCTCCCTGGTGGCCGTGCGGGTCCGCGCTGCCGCAGAGGGGTTCGCGCGCCGGTGAGGCATCTCCGGCAATCGTGGCACGCCCGCAGAAGGTCTAGCGGCGCGCGATCCACGTGGGCGGGCGGACGGGTTCCACCCGGACGCGCGCGTCCAGGACCCGCAGGCCCTGCCGGTACACCCGCACGGGGTTGAGGTCGAGCTCCACCACCTGGGGGATGTCGTCCGCAAGAGCGCCCACGCGGACCAGCAGGTCTTCGAGGGCTTCCACGTCGCACGGCGGGCTGCCCCGGTAACCCTGCAGGAGGGGGAACGTCCGCAGCTCCCGGACCATCTCCGACGCGTCCGTCCGGGTCAGGGGGGCCAAGCGCAGGGACACGTCCCGCAGCAGCTCCACCAGTACGCCGCCCGCACCGCAGGCCACCACCGGACCGAAGTGCCGGTCGGACGCAACGCCCACGATCATCTCCAGGCCCGGGGGAGCCATCTCCTGTACCACGAACCCCTCGACCCGGTAGCCTGCCGAGCTCACCCGAGCCAGCATCTCCCCCGCGGCCCGTTCCACCTCCTGGCGACCCCGGAGGTCCAGCAGGACGCCGCCCACCTCGGTCTTGTGAACCACCCCCGGTGCCACCACCTTCAGGGCCACCGGACCTCCGAAGCGTTCGGCCCAGTCCCCTGCTTCCTCGGGAGTGAGCGCGAACCGTTGCGCCACCAGCGAGATGCCGTAGCACCGCAGCAGGGCCTCCACCTCCGCCGGCGCGAGCCAGCCGGCGCCCCGTTCCACCGCGGTGGCCACGAGGGCCAGCGCCTCGTCCCGGCGTGCGTCCGCGGGTCTTGCGGCCGGCTCCGCAGGCCGCCTGCGCCACTGGCCGTACCGCACCGCGTGGGCCAGAGCCCGCGCCGCAGACTCGGGGAAGGCGTACGAGGGGATGCGCAGGTGGCTGCGCCGGAGCAGTTCCGGCACCCCGCGGGCGGACATGAACACCGTGAGGACCGGCTTGTGGTCCGGCCACCGGGCCACGCCCTCCACGATGGCCTGGGCCACGTCCTCTGCCTGCGTGACGAGGGGTGGGACGAAGATCACCACCACCGCATCCACGTTCGGGTCTGCGCCCACCGCGGCCACCGCCTCCCGGTAGTGCTCCGCGGGGGCAGAGGCCACGAGGTCCACGGGGTTGGACACCGCCGCGTGCGCGGCCAGGAACGTCCGCAGTCTTTCCTGGGTCGCCGGGCTCAGAACGGGTACCACCAGCCCCTCGGCCTCGCAGGCGTCCGCGCACAGGATCCCCGGACCTCCCGCGTTGGTCACGATGGCCACGCGTGGCCCCGCGGGCACCGGCTGGTTGGCCAGGAGCACCGCCACGTCGAACATCTCCTCAAGGCTGTCTGTGCGGATCACCCCCGCCTGGCGGAACAGGGCGTCCACGGTGGCGTCGGAGGCCGCCACCAGCGCGCCCGTGTGGGAAGCGGTGGCCCGCAGGCCGGACCCCGTCCGACCGCTCTTCACGGCCACGATGGGCTTGCGCCGGCTCACCCGACGGGCGATCCGGGAGAACTTCCGGGGGTTTCCGAAGGACTCCAGGTACAGCAGGATCACGTCCGTATTCGGGTCGTCGTCCCAGTAGTTCAGCAGGTCATTCCCCGACACGTCCGCCTTGTTGCCCACCGACACGAAGGTGGACAGTCCCAGGCCCAGCTGGTTCGCGTACTCCATGACCGCGAGGCCCAAAGCGCCGCTCTGGGACAGAAACCCCACGCGGCCCGGGGGCGGCAGCACCGGCGCAAAGGTGGCGTTCAGCCGCACCGCGGGGTCGGTGTTCACGATCCCCATGCAGTTGGGACCGATGAGCCGCATCCCCGTGGCCCGGCATACCCGTAACAGCTCCTCCTGCCGTGCCCGACCCTCCTCGCCCGCCTCCGCGAACCCCGCGGAGATCACCACCAGGGCGCGCACGCCCTTGCGGGCGCACTGCCAGGCCACCTCCACCACCTGCTCTGCCGGGACCACCACCACGGCGAGGTCCACGGGGCCCGGGATCGCCTCCACCGTCGGGTAGCTGACGACACTCTGCACGACCTCCGCGTGCGGGTTTACGGGGTAGACCGGGCCCTCAAAGCCGTACCGCAGCAGGTTGTGGAAGATCTCCCCGCCGATGGTCCCGCGCCGCCGGGACGCACCCACCACGGCCACGCCCCGAGGGTGGAAGAACGGGCGCAGGGCCGCCTGCGCGGCCAGCTGCTCGCGCCGCTCGAACCGCCGCAGCGCGTCCTCTGTGAGCTCCGTCGGGAAGGTGACGCGCAGCTCTCCCGGCTCCGCGTGCACCTCCACCGGAAATCCGGACTCCCGGAACACCTCCAGCATCCGGTGGTTGGTAGGGAGCACGGAGGCCTCGAAGACACGGATCCCCTGGCGGGCGGCTACCTCCGCGAGCTGCCCGAGCAACAGCGTCCCCACCCCGCGGCCCTGAAACTCGTCCGCCACCGCGAACGCCACCTCTGCACGGTCCGAGTCCGCGAGCGCGTACAGCCCGTGGGCCACGACCCGCGGCGGGTCGCCGAAGGTAGCCACCAGGTGGACGGCCCGGGGGTTGTACAGCAGACGGCGGACCTGGTCCACTAGCGCCGCGTTCGAGATGCGGGTGAAGAACCGGTACACCAGGGACTGTTCCGAAAGCCCCCGGTAGAAGGCCACCAGGGCGTCTTCGTCCTGCGGGCGGGCGGTGCGCACGCGCACCGCGGTCCCGTCCCGCAGCACCACCTCCGCCTCCCAGGCGAGGAACGTGGACCGGTCGCTCACGGTTGGACCTGAGGCTCCGGCCGGAGTTCCGTGGTGTCCACGCCGACGACACCGTCCAGGCCCCGGACGCTGAGAGCCACCAGCCGCGCCTCCGCCGGCGAGCCCACCTGACCCCGCAGGTGGACCACCCCGTCGCGGACCTCCACGTGCACCGCGCCCGCCGGCACCCCCAGCTCCCTCAGGGTTTCCTCCACCTGCTGCGCGAGTTCGGCGTCGTCCAGGAGGAACGCTTTGAGCACGTCGTTGCGGCTCACGATACCCACCACCTGGCGGCCGCGGACGATGGGCACCCGGTTCACGTTCTTCCGGGCCATGAGGGCCGCCACCTGGTGCAGGGGCGTGTCCTCCTGGGCGGTGACCACCTCCTGCGTCATCACGTCCGCCACCAGCCGCCCCTCGTAGCGCCGCAGCAGCGGTAGGACCTCCGGAGGGGGGCTCTCCGCGTGGAAGGCCAGCAGCGGTAACCCCCCGGGCCCGGCCTCCTTCAGGAGCAGGTCCGCCTCGGTGACGATGCCCACGAGCCGGCCCTCGTCGTCCACCACGGGCAGCCCGCTGATCCGCCGCCGCGCCATGATCCGCGCGGCCTCCACCACCGGCGTGTCCGGGCGTACCGTCACCGCCGGGGAGGTCATCACGTCCCTGGCCCGCAGCCTGCGCATACCTCCTCCCGCGGCAAGTCCCCGGGCCTGACCCCGGTCGCCCGCGCCTCCGGCTCGGGGACCGTCCACGCCTGCGGAGGTCTCACCGCACCACTAGGGTACCGTGCATCCCCGCCTGCTTGTGACCTCCCACGGTGCACTCGAACGGGTACGTCCCGGGTTTGGCCTCCAGGACCACCACCGTCTCTTTCTTCGCTGCGATGTACTCCGTCTTGACCCCCAGTGCAGGGATGGCGAAGTCGTGGGGGATCACCCCGTCGTTGCGCAGGACCAGCTCCACCCGGCCCGCCTGCACCTCCACCCGCGCGGGCTCGAACCTGAACTCCCTCATGCGGACCTCCACCCGCTGGACCACGGGCTGGGCCGTCTCCGGCCGCGCCCCCTCGCCTCCCGGGGCCCGCAGGAGCAACAGCACGGCGCCGGCCACCCCCACGAAGGCGGCCAGGCTCAACCACCACGCCGAGCGAACCAGCAGACGGTCGGTCGCGTCCATGTCAGGGCTCCACCACGAACACCCCGATCATCCCCGCGTCCGCGTGGTTCACCACGTGACAGTGGAACAACCACAGACCGGGGTGGCGGAACTCGAGCAGCAGCGTGTCCAACGTCCCGCTGAGCAGCGGGACCACGTTGCCAGGCCACGGGCGGCCCTGCAGGACCGCCAGGGAGACGTGCGGGACCTCGTGCGCGTGGAAGGTGTGGTCCAGATTCCCGATGTTGTACACGTGCAGCTTGATGGCCTCTCCGGCCCGCAGCCGGAAGTACGGAACGGTCTTGCCCAGCTGGGCCACCACACCCTGGAGCCCCTGCTTCTTGAAGATCTCCTCCAGGGCCAGTTCCCCGCCCGGGATCCCCTTGCCGTTCATGATGTAGAAGGGCGGGTTGGGGCCGGACCGCAGGGACCCTGTCTCCGCCATGAACACCACGCCCTCCCGCACGGGCTTCATCGCAGGATCCTCCACCAGGATCGCGCCGTACAGGCCCTGCAGGATGTGCTGGTTGATGGCGAACTCGCGGTCCGCGCTGTGACAGTGGTAGTAAGTAGCCCCCGCCTCCTCCGCCAGGAACTCGTACACGTACTCGCCCCCGGGCGGGATCATGGCCCGGGGTGCCCGGCCCGTGATGACGTTGGCCTGCGAGCCGTCCATCTCGATGGGGTAACGGGAAAGGTGCGCGTGGAAGCTGTGGGTGCGGTTGTGCCGGTTGATCACCCGGACCCGCAGGATCTCACCCTTCCGCACGCGCAGCGTGGGGCCCGGCACGGTCCCGTTGTAGGTCCACGCCCTCCACCGGTTCCCCCCGCCGAAGTCGAACACCTTCTCCTGGATCACCAGGGTGTACTCCCGCACCGTCCGGCCGTCCCTAGTGGAAACCTGCGCCTGCAGTTCCCGCCGCGGCTCCTCCGGGAGGGCACGCGCCACCTGCGCAGCCGCCTCCGCCGCCCGCGGTCCGCCCATGAGGAGATCCATGAACATCCCCTGGGCCCCGTGCGGGTGCGTGCCCGGGGACAGCCTCTCAGGACCTGCCAGCGACCAACTGAGGACCAGTCCCACCAGGATCAGCCCGACTCCTGTCGCGCGTCTGTACACCGTACCTCCTCCTTTCCGACGGTCACAACTCGCGGCGCATGCTACATCGGCCCGGGGCCGGGTGTCATCAGGTGACCACCTGATTTTCCGCCCCCGCCGGCCTCCCGCGCGGGCCGGAGCCGATCCCGGGGCCGACCGATCCCATCAGGGATCCATCCCCCTTTACGGTCGGCCCGGAGGGATTGGAAGTGCGCTGGCAACCGGAGCACCGCAAGGCCCTGACCCAAAGCCGCACCGCGGGACCGACCGGCCCCAGGGCTCCTGACGACCACCGGCTGGCCGTGCTGCGCGAGCACGAGAGAAGCCGGGCGGAGCGGGAACGGGTCCGTTCCCTGCTCAGCCTCCACCGGGACGTGCTGGAACAGGTGCGGGACCAGCTGGCCCGGGACCGCACCTACCACCGCCGCGCCTACGAGCAGAACCGCTGGTGGATCGAGCTGGCGCTGAAGTGGTGGGAGGCCCGTCGGGCGGCCTGAGCACCTCGGGGGGCCGCGGCGTACACTGAGCCCAAACGGCTCAGGAGGGCCTCATGCTGGACGGCTTGGCGCAACCGCTGAAGCAGCTGGTGGAGCAGGTGGGAGTCCGGGCGGTGTTCGGCGAGCCGGTGCACGCCCACGGCCGGACCTTCGTCCCGGTGGCCAAGGTGACTTACGGGTTCGGGTTCGGGGGAGGCCGGCGGCAGCGGCACGAGCAGGAGGAACACGAGGAAGAAGAGCGGGAGCACGACGAGGGTGGAGGTGCTGGAGCCGCCTTGGTGGCTCGGCCGGTGGCGGTGGTGGAGATCCGCGACGACCGCACCCGCGTCCTGCCCGTGTGGGACGCCAACCGGCTGGTGCTGGCCGCCCTGGCGGCGGCCGCGTGGACGGTCTTCTGGGTGGTACGGCGGCCGCGACAGGGTTGACGGCGGGATCAGGACTCAGCCCCTCCCCCGGGGCCCGATGCCTCTCCGATCACGTTCAGGAACGCGTCCACCACCGCGGGGTCAAACTGCGTCCCCGCACACCGCCGCAGCTCCGCCAGCGCCTCCCCGTGAGACCGGGCGGCCCGGTAGGGACGCTGGTCCGTCATGGCGGTGTACGCGTCCACCACCGCAAGGATCCTCGCGCCCAGGGGAATCTGTTCGCCTCGGAGGCCGTCCGGATAGCCCGTCCCGTCCCACCGTTCCTGGTGGTACCGGACGAGCTTCGCGACCCCCGCCAGCCGACGCACCGGCCGGAGGATCTCCTCCCCCAGGACCGGGTGTCGCCGGATCACCTCCCACTCGTCCGGGGTCAATGGCCCGGGCTTGCGCAGGACCGCGTCGGGTACCCCCAGCTTCCCGATGTCGTGCAGCAGCGCGGCCCACCGTACCTCACGGACTTCCGCCGGGGGACAGCCCAGGCGCTCGGCCACCGCCTCCGCCCACCGCGCCATGCGCTCGCTGTGGTCCGCGGTGTACGTGTCCCGGGCGTCCACCGCCCTCGCCAAGGCCAGCACCGCGTCGATGTACGCCTGCTCCAGTTCCGCGAACGCTGCGGCCCGCGAGAGGGCAGAAGCTCCGAGCTCTGCCACGGCCCGCAACACCCGCGTACTCGCGTCGTCGTACGGCGGTTCTTCCGGCCTGCGGGCTACCACCAACCTTCCGACCTGCGTGCCGGCCGCCACCAGCTCCACCTCTGCTCGGTGCCCCACGCTTGACCCACCCTCAAGGGCTCCCGGCCCAGGTAACCGCCTGCCTTCCAGGGACTCGTACGCGCCCGTGCTCCGGGCGACTGTCCAGCCGGCTCCCGAGGGATCTGCGAGCAACAACGCCCCGTGCGCGGAGCTGGTCACCGCCGCCGCGTAGTCCAGCAGCACCGCCTGAACTTCCTCCGGCGAGCTCGTCTCTCGCAGCCGCAGGCCCAACTCCGCCACCGCCTCTAGCTCCGCGGCCCGGCGCCGGAGGCTCACCTCGTCTTCGTCCCGGCGAATCGCGGCCCCCAGCAGGGCGGCCACCGCCTGCAGGAAGTGAACGTCGTCCTCGCTGAAGCGCCGCTTCTGCCGGGTGTGGGCGCCCAGAACCCCCCAGGGGGAGTTCCGCCCCGGCACCACCACGCTCATGCCGCTGCGGACCCCGTGCTCCACGAGCAGCGCGGGGCCCGAAAACCGCGTGTCGCACGTCAGGTCGTCCACCACCACGGGGCCGTCCCGCAGCAGCGTGTACCCCGCCTGCGAGTCCTGCCCCAGAGGTACCGTGGCCGTCCCCACCAGTCCGTCCCGCCAGCCTACCCCGGCCCGCAGCAGCGCGGTGTCGCCCTCCGGCAGGACCTGCAGCACCTTGCACAGCTCCACGCTCAGGGCCTGCGCCACGAGCTCGGTGGCACTCTGGAGCAGGCTGTCCAGGTCCTCCTGCAAGGCCAGCTGGCCTAAAGCGGCCAGGGCCGCGTGCTGGCGGGCACGGATGCGGGCGACCTGCTCGGCCTCCCACCGTTCCGTCACGTCCCGGAAGTTCACCACGACCCCTCCCACGTCGGGGTCGCGGAGGAGGTTCCGGGCCACCAGCTCCACCCACCGCCAGCTTCCGTCCCGATGCCGGGCCCGCACCACAGCCTTCAGCTCGGCGGAGTCCTCCAGCAAAGCCCGTGTGGGGCCACCCCGCAGCCAGTCCCGGTCCGCGGGGTGGATGAAGGCTGCCGCTGGCTTGCCCACGATCTTTTCCGGCGGATGGCCCAGCACGGCGGTCACCGAAGGGGTCACGTACCGCACGTGCCCGTGCCAGTCCAACACCACCACCGCCTCCCCGCTGCGCTCCACCAGGGCCCGGAACCACCGCTCGTTGCGCCGCACGGCCTCCTGCAGCCGTACCTCCACCAGGGCGTGGCTGAGGACGTGACCCACCTCTTCGAGAAAGCCGACGTCCTCGCGTGAGAGGACCCGCGGGGCCAGGGTCTCCACGCTCAGCGTCCCCAGCAACCGGTCCCGGTCCCGCAGCGGCACCGCCACGATGGACTGCACGCCCGGCACCGAGCCCAGGAAGTCCGGGTCCCGGGTCACGTCCGGTACCAGCTGCACCTTGCCCGTGCGGGCGGCCCGTCCGTTCACCCCCGCGGCGAGCGGCATCCGGAGTACGGGGCGTTGCTCCGGAGGTACACTGTGGGCCCGCAGGACCAGATCGTCGCCTTCCAGCAGGAACACGGCCACGCGCTCGTAGCCCAGCGTCTGGTGGACCGCGGCCACGGCGGCTTCCAGCAGCGCCGGCTCGCTGCGCTGAGCGTCAAGGGCAAGGTGCAGGCGGTGCAGCAGCTCCAGTTCTCGGGTCCGCCGCTGGGCGACCTCCCGCTGTCGGGCAGCCTCCACGGCCACCGCGGCCAGCTCCGCGAAGTACTGCAACAGCCGCAGCTGCCCCGTGTGCACGCGGCGCTGAGGACTCGGGTGAGCCACCGCCAGGACCCCCAGCACGCGGTCGCCGTAGCGCAGGGGCACTGCCGCCGCCGACCCCGTGACGCCCCGCGGGAAGCTCGAAAGCCGCCCTTCCCAGGCGTCGTAGTCCTCCACCACCACGGGCTCGCCCAGCTGCCACGCGCGTCCCAGCAGCCCGACCCCTGGCGGCACCCGCCTGGCCACCCAGGGCCGCAGCGGCTCGGTGACCGCCTCCACCTCCAGCAGGCCTCCTTCGGTGTCGTACAGGGCCACCGCGCCCTGAGGCGCCTCCGCCAGCGCGCACGCCTGCTCCAGGATTCGCTGGAGGACCTCCCGGAGCGGAGCGGGCTGCGTGAGGGCGACGACGGCCCGGTGCAGTACGGCCAGGTAACCTTCCGCTGGCAGCGAACCCCCTCGCCCTTCGTCCCCGGCACGGGCCTTTGCCACGGGTCACCTCGGTTGTCGGGCTCGTTATATGGACCGCGACTCCTCGAGCAGTTCCAGGAACGCCCGTACCACCGCCGGGTCGAACTGGGTCCCGGTGTTGCGCTGTAGCTCGGCCACCGCGTCCGCGTGGCTGCGCGCCACCTTGTACCGCCGGTGGTCGGTCATGGCGTTGTACGCGTCCACCACCGCGAGGATGCGGGCGCCGAGGGGGATCTCCTCACCCTTCAGTCCGTCAGGATAGCCGGTGCCGTCCCAACGTTCCCGGTGGTGGCGCACCAGTTTCGCCACCCGGCGGAAGCGCGGCACCGCCTCCAGGATCTGCTCCCCGATGACGGGGTAGCGCTGCAGGAGGGCCAGCTCGTCCGAAGACAGGGGACCGGCCTTCCGGAGGATCTCCTCCGGGATCGCCACCTTCCCCACGTTGTGCAGCAGTGCCGCCCACCGTACCTCCCTCGCCTCCGCAGGGCTGCAGCCCATGCGCCGGGCCAGCGCTTCCGCCCAGTGAGCCACCACCGTCCCGTGGCCGGGCCCGACTCCGTCGTGGGCGTCCATGGCCCGTGCCAGGGAAAGCACCACTTCCGTGTAGGCACGCTCCAAGGTGTCCACCACCTTCACACGGTCGAGGACATCGGAGGTGAGCTGCGCCAGCCCCGCCAGCCGGTCCGCGTCGTGCTCGTCAAACCCGCCGGACGGCGATCCGGCCCGCCGGGCCACCGCCAGAGAGCCGAGCACTCGCCCGGACGTGCGTAACGGCACCACGAGAACGGGGCCCAGGTCTGCGGCCTGACTGAAAAAGGGATCCTCGGGGAGCTGGTCGGACCGGAACACCTCGCCGGTGCCGATGACATGGCCGTGCACGCCCACCAGGGGGAAGCTCATGCCCTCCAGCTCTGCCAGGACCCCACGCGCCGCCGCCACCGTGTAGGAGTCGCCGTCCGGGTCCAGGACGACCGCGGAGGCGTGGTCGGCGCGCAGCAGCCGGATGCCGTGCTCTGCTGCCCGGCTGGCCGCCTCCCCCGCGGTCTGCACGCCCTGAAGGGCCGCCCCGAACTGGCTCAGGACCTCCAGGTCCTCGGCGCGGCGGGCCAGGGCCTGCTCGGCCTCGCGCTGGGCGCTCACATCCCTCAGGGACACCAGCAGGCCAGCCACGCCCGGCTCGTCCAGCCGGTTGGACGCCACGGCCTCAGCCCAAAAGGCGCTCGCGTCCCGACGCAGGAGCCGCACGGTGAACGGGACCACCGCCCCCGCTTCCGCATAGACCCGGCTCAAGACCGCAGCGGCCTCCCCGCGGTCCTCCGGGTGCACCAGCTCCAGCACGGGCCGTCCGACCACGTCGTCGGCCGCGCGTCCCAGCAGGGCGGCTGCGGCGGCGTTGGCGTACCGAACGACCCGGCTGCCGTCCACGAGGATGGTCCCCGCGGGCGTCGAGTCCAGCACTTTCCGGTACCGCTCCGCCTGCGCCGACCACGCCGCAGCCTGCTCGTGCCAGCGCACGACGGCCGCCAGCTGGCCCGACACCCGGTCCAGCAATTCCAGGTCCGCGGCCGCAAACCCGTGATCCACAGCGCTTTCCACCGCCAGCACGCAGGGCTTCGGGCTCGGTAGCGGCACCACCACGCCCTCCGCGCCGTAGCCCACGAAGGCCGGGTCGTCACGGGTCGTGGACACCCTCTGGGCCTGGCCCGTCCGTACCGCTTCGGCCGCGGCGCCCTCGTGGACGCCGAAGGTGGCCGCGGGGTAGCGTTCACCAACCTGGGCCACCCTCACCCACAGGTCCCCCTCCGCCACGTACACCGCAGCTCCGCTGGCACCCAGAACCTCCACCAGGCCCCGTAGCCAGCGATCCGCCGCCCCCGGAAGGTCCGGCGCCTCCGCCACCCCAGCAGCCACCCGCCGCTCGCGCCCCAGCGCCTCCGCGGCCTCCTCCATCCGCTGCAGGCGCACGAGCACCGAGCCCACCGACCCTGCCAGGCGGCACAGCCGCACCACGGGACACGCATCCTCCGCTGGTTCCGGGTCCTCCCACTCCCACGCCAGGAACAGGACCCCGCTCACGCCGGTCACGTGTACCGGTACCACCAGCGCTTTGCGGAAACGCGTGGCGGTGATTCCCAGCAGCCGGGCCTCCTCCGTAGAAGCGTCCAGCCAGACCGCCTCGCCCACCGAAGCCTGCTCGAGGACGCGCTCCCACGCAGGTTCGGACACCGCTCCCTCGACCCGCCGGACCAGCATGTGCCCCGTCTCGGGGTCCCACAAGGCCACCCCGCCGTGGCGGGCTCCGGAAAGCTTCTGTGACTGGTGCAACAGCCGCTCCACCAACGACGTCACGTCCGCGGCGTTCACCACCTCCGCCGCCGCCTGCGCCCACGCCTCCCAGCGCGCGCCCTCCCGCCGTGCGGCCTGCAGCCGCCGCACCGTGTCGGTGACCTCCCACCCCACCAGCACCACGCCGCAGCGGCGCCCGTGCGCGTCGACCTCCGGAGCGGCCTGCCAGCGGTACACCGCCTGCCCCTCTTCCCCCAGGGGGACTTCCAGCGCGGCGGCTTCACCCAGGTGCCAGGCCCTCCGGGCCAGCTCTTCGAGGGGCGCTACTATCGGCAGCTCACCCAGGACCTTAGGCTCCGGCTCCTCGAGGCTCAGCAGTCGTCGGGCCGAGGCGTTCGCGAAGGTGACTCGCAGCTGATCGTCCAACCGCAGCACGCACGCGGGAATGGCGTCCAGGGTATAGCGGGAGGCGGCCTGTTCCGCCGCGGCCACCAGCTCGGTGACGTCCACGGCGCACGCCACCACCCCCACGACCCGGCCGATGGCGTGCCGGACCGGACCCACGGTCACCGTGAACACACGGCCCCCGCGCTCGAACCGGTAGCTCTCCACGTTTCCCTGCAGGGCGTGCAGGTGGGCCCCCAGCGGCGGGTATGCGGGGTCCGTGGTCTGAAAGTAGTCGTACACGGTGGTGCCCAGGACCCGGTCCGGTTCCAGCCCGAGGGATCCTGCTGCGGCCCCTCCCACGGCCACGAACCGCAGGGCTCCGTCGGTGGCCCAGATGGCCTCGGGCATCTGGTCCACCAGCCACTGGGAGGGAATCCGTCCTTGCACGAACATGCGCCGCTCCATGCCGTTCTCGCCCACGGTCCGCACCTACCTGCTTAGTATTCCCGGGTGCCCGGATCCTCCGACCCGGCCTCAGCAGCAACCCGCGTGCCACGCCCGACGGGTGATGCGAACCCCTGTACGACTCTGTCGGGTGTATGATCGGCACGGACATGGCAGCCACGGTGCGCGCGCCGCAGCCGGCTCTGCGCAATTCGGGCACCGCCCTGGACCTGGCGTGGCTGGCCTCCGTGCGCGTCAACCGCGCTGGGGCCGAGCGGCGCGCTCAGACGCTGCCGGCGCGCCGCAGCGTCAAGGGTCCGTGGCAGGTGGGCTGGCTGCTGCGGGCCGTGCGCTGTCTGGACCTCACCACCCTGAGCGGCGACGATACCCCAGGCAACGTGCGGCGGCTGGCCGCCAAGGCCCGACAGCCCGTGCGGCCGGATGTCCTACAGGGCTACGGACTGGACCCGGAGCAGGTGCGCGTGGCTGCGGTCTGTGTGTACCCCCAGCTGGTCCGCGTGGCGCGCGAGGCGCTGGCGGGCTCAGGGGTACGGGTGGCGTCCGTAGCCGCGGGGTTCCCTGCGGCTCAGACGCCCCTGCGCACGCGCCTGGCGGAGGTGGAGGAGGCGGTGGCGGCGGGCGCGGACGAAGTGGACGTGGTGATCTCCCGCGCCCACGTGATCCGTGGCGACTGGCACGCGCTCTACGACGAGGTACGGGCGCTCCGCGAGGCTGCGGGCGGGGCGCAGCTCAAGACCATCCTGGGGACCGGGGAGCTGCCGACCCTTCGCCACGTGGCCCAGGCGGCGCTTGTGTGCATGATGGCGGGCGCGGACTTCGTCAAGACCAGCACGGGCAAGGAGGCCCAGAACGCCACCCTGCCGGTGGGTCTGGTCATGGTCCGCCAGGTCCGGGACTACCACGAGCGCACAGGCTTCCGGGTGGGCTTCAAGCCTGCGGGGGGCATCCGCACCTCCCGGCAGGCGCTGGAGTGGCTGGTGCTGGTGCGGGAGGAGCTCGGCGAGGAGTGGGCCCGCCCGGAGACCTTCCGGCTGGGCGCGAGCGGCCTGCTGACGGATATCGAACGGCAGCTGAGCTACCACCTCACGGGCCGCTACTCCGCGGCCCACCACCACCCCATGCCGTGAGCGCCCAGGTCCGCGAGGCCCTTGAGACCCTGGCGTACGGCCCGGCGCCTGAGGATCCAAGGCCCGCCCTGCGCTGGCTGGACGCCCGCGGACGGCGTTTCCGCCTGTTCATCGGGAACCAGTGGGTGGAGCCCGCGAGCCGGGAGTGGTTCGAGACCCGAAACCCCGCCACGGGGGAGCTGCTGGCGCACGTACCACAGGCCGGGCCGGACGACGTGGAGCGGGCGGTGCGGGCCGCACGGGAGGCCCTGCCTGGGTGGAGCCGGACTCCTGACCACGTGCGGGCCCGTTACCTGTACGCCATCGCTCGCCAGGTGCAGAAGCACGCGCGCCTGTTGGCCGTGCTGGAGACCCTGGACAACGGCAAGCCCATCCGTGAAAGCCGCGACATCGACATCCCCCTGGTAGCGCGGCACTTCTACCACCACGCGGGGTGGGCCCAGCTGCGGAGCCGAGAGTTTCCCGGCCACGAACCCGTGGGCGTGGTCGGGCAGATCATCCCGTGGAACTTCCCCCTGCTGATGGCCGCATGGAAGCTGGCGCCCGCCCTGGCCGCAGGGTGCACCGTGGTCCTCAAGCCCGCAGAGCACACCCCCCTCACCGCCCTGGCCCTGTGCGAGATCCTCCTGGAGGTGGGACTCCCTCCGGGCGTGGTGAACGTGGTCACCGGCGACGGCCGCACCGGGGAACTGATCGTCCGCCACCCGGAGGTGGACAAGATCGCCTTCACCGGCTCCACAGAGGTGGGGCGGCGCATCCGCCAGCTCACCGCGGGGTCGGGCAAGCGGCTTTCCCTGGAGCTGGGGGGGAAGTCTCCCTTCCTGGTGTTCGAGGACGCAGACCTGGACGCCGCGGTGGAGGGCGTGGTGGACGCCATCTGGTTCAACCAGGGCCAGGTGTGCTGCGCCGGCTCCCGGCTGCTGCTGCAGGAAAGCATCGCGGACCGCTTCCTCGCCAAGCTGCGGTCCCGCATGGAGAAGCTGCGGGTGGGAGACCCGCTGGATAAGGCCGTGGACATGGGTGCCATCGTGGCCCCCGTGCAGCTGGAGCGCATCCGGCACCTCTGCGAGGTCGGCCTGCGGGAGGGAGCTCGCATGTGGCAGCCTTCCTGGGCCGTGCCACGGGACGGCCTGTTCTTCCCACCCACCCTGTTCACCGACGTCTCCCCGGCCAGTACCCTCGCCCAGGTGGAGATCTTCGGCCCGGTGTTGGTCAGCATGACCTTCCGGAGTCCCGCAGAGGCCGTGGCTCTGGCCAACAACACCCGCTACGGCCTCGCGGCGAGCGTGTGGACGGAGAACCTGAACCTGGCCCTGGACGTGGCCCGGCGGCTCCAGGCGGGTACCGTGTGGGTGAACTCCACCAACCTGTTCGACGCCGCCAGCGGCTTCGGCGGCTACCGCGAGAGCGGCTTCGGCCGCGAGGGCGGCCGGGAGGGGATGTGGGAGTACCTCCAGCCCGCGGAACCGCCTCAGGTCTTCGTCTGGCCCGGCGCGGGCTGGGCCACCCCGGAGGCCGCCGGGGGGCCCGCAGAACGAGCGGCCGCTCCTCCGGCTATCGACCGCACTCCGAAGCTGTACGTGGGCGGCCGCCAGGTGCGCCCCGATGCCCCGTACGTGCGGTGCGTGTTCGGCCCCGACGGTCGGCTGGTGGGCGAGGTGGGGGAGGGAAACCGCAAGGACGTCCGCAACGCCGTGGAAGCCGCCCGCAGCGCCCTGGCGGCCTGGAGCGCGGCCTCGGCCCACGCCCGCGCCCAGGTCCTGTACTACGTGGCGGAGAACCTACAGGCCCGTGCAGAGGAGTTCGCCCGGCGCATCGCGGCCATGACCGGCGAGCCGGAGCTCGCGGAGCGGGAGGTGCAGGCGGCGGTGGAACGGCTGTTCACCTACGCCGCCTGGGCGGACAAGTTCGACGGTGCGGTGCACGCCACCGCGGACGCCCGCCTGCTGGTCTTCGCCGTGCACGAGCCCGTGGGCGTGGTCGGGATCGCCTGTCCGGACGAGTTCCCCCTCCTCGGCTTCGTTTCCTTGGTGGCACCCGCGGTGGCTCTGGGCAACACCGTGGTGGCGATCCCCTCTCCCCGACACCCTCTGGCGGCCACCGACTTCTACCAGGTCCTGGACACCTCCGACGTGCCCGGTGGGGTGATCAACATCGTCACCGGAGACCGGGAAGCCCTGGCCGTGGTCCTGGCCCAGCACGACGACGTGGACGCGGTGTGGTACTTCGGGCCCCCGGAGGGTGCGGCCGCGGTGGAGCGGGAGTCCGCAGGCAACCTGAAGCGCACGTGGACCTGCACCGAACCCCGCGACTGGCTCGACCCGCGCTGGGCAGAGGGCCCCCCGTTCCTGCGCCAGGCCACGCAAGTCAAGAACATCTGGGTCCCCCACGGCGAGTGAGTCTGAGGGCCGGCTGCCTCCTCGCAACGCTCGTGCTGGCTGCCTGCGCCCGGCCGCCCGACGTGGCCGGCACGTGGGAGGGCGAGTGGGACTCCGCGGACGGCACAGCCCGCGGCACCTTCCGGGTCCACGTGACCCAGCACGGGAACCGGATCTCGGGCCGCATCGAGGTCACCGGTACATGGTTTTCCGACGCGCAGGTGGACGGCGTGGTGGAGGGCGCGCGGGTGCGGTGGGGCGTGCTGCGCGGAGGAGTCGCCGTCCTCATGTTCGAAGGCACTGTGGAGGACGGACGCAGTTCGGGCGTGTACCGTGGTCCGGCGGGCTCGGGGAAGTGGGCCGCCCGAAGAGTGCGGCCGCCGTGAGGAGGTGGAGGGATTGGCGTACGACGTCGTCGTCGTGGGGCTGGGCGGAGCCGGTAGCGCCGCCGCCTACCACCTGGCCCGCCGCGGCCTTCGGGTTCTGGGCCTTGAGCAGTTCGGGCCCGTGCACGACCGGGGCTCCAGCCACGGCCACACCCGCATCACGCGACAGGCGTACTTCGAGCACCCCGACTACGTGCCCCTGCTGCTGCGGGCCTACGAGCTGTGGCAGGACCTCCAGCAGCGCACCCGAACGGAACTCCTCCGCATCTGCGGCGGTCTCATGGTGGGCCCGGCCACCGGCGCCCTGGTGTCCGGGGCCCTGCGCAGCGCCCGGGAGTACGGCCTGCCCCACGAGCTGCTGAGCGCCGCCGACGTCCGCGCCAGGTTCCCCGCCTTCCGGCTGGCAGAGGACGAGCAGGCGCTGTACGAGCCGCGGGCGGGCGTCCTCTTCCCCGAAGCCTGCGTGCGGGCCCACCAGGAGCTGGCGGTCTCCCACGGCGCGGAGCTGCGCTTTCACACCCGGCTCTTGGACTGGCACAGCGACGGTGCGCGGGTGTGGGTCCGTACCGACGGCGGCACGGAGGAAGCCGGCAGCCTCGTGCTGGCCGCGGGGCCGTGGATGCCGGAGCTGGTCCGCTGCCCGCTCGAGCTCTCCGTGGAGCGCCAGGTGGTGTTCTGGTTCAGGCCCCAGCGGCCGGAGTGGTTCACTCCGGACCGGTTCCCGGTCTTCGTGTGGGAGACCCCGGAGGGGTTCTTCTACGGGATCCCCGCGGTGGGCGGACGTGGATTCAAGGCGGCGCGCCATCACGGCGGCCAGACCGTCCACCCCGACCGCGTACCGCCAGTGCGGCCCGAGGAGGCCGGGTGGCTGCGGGCCCAGCTGAGGCTGCGGCTCCCGGAGGCCGACGGCGAGCTGGAAGATGCGGCCACCTGTCTCTACACGAACACGCCGGACGAGCACTTTGTGCTGGACCGACACCCCGAGTTCGGAAACGTGGTGATCTGCTCCGCCTGCTCGGGCCACGGGTTCAAGTTCACCAGCGTGGTGGGGGAGGTGGCCGCGGACCTCGCCACGGAAGGTGCCAGCCGCCTGCCCGTGGGGTTCCTGTCCCTGCGGCGCTTCCAGTGAGCTCCGGTGGGCTACACTAGTCGGCGATGGACACGCGGGTAGGTGGCACCACGTCCTCCGCACACGTACCCCCTGGCGAGCTCCCCCTCTCCCGCATCCTGGAGGAAGCGCTGTCGGAGGCTTCCTCCGGCCCCGTGACCGTGGGCCAGCTGGCGGAGCGCATGGAAGAGCGGGGCTTCGGGCTCCTCATCATCCTCCTGAGCCTGGTCACTCTGATCCCCGTCCTCCCCCCGGGGTCTGCGGCGGGGGTGGGCCTCCTGTACGTGGTGGGGGCCCTCCAGATGTTGGCGGGCCGCCGCCGGCCGTGGCTGCCGCGTCGGCTATCGGAGTACCGGCTGTCCGGCAGGGCTGCGGAGCGGCTGCGCACCCGCGGGGTGCCCGTGCTGCAGCGGGTGGAGCGGTTCTCCCGGCCGCGCTGGACCCCGCTCAGCGACGAGGCTTTACTCCGGGCCTCCTCGGTGGTGGTCCTGCTCATGGGGGTGGTGCTGTTCCTGCCCCTCCCCTTCTTAAACACGCTCCCCGGGCTTTCCATGCTGGCGGTGGGCATCGGCCTGATGAACCGGGACGGGGTCTTCCTGCTGGTGGGGACCGGGCTGGCCGGCGTGGTGCTGGCCCTGGTGGGGTTCGGCGTGGAAGCGCTGCGGGCGTTCGTCCGGTGGGCGCTGTCGTGGAGACCCTAGGCTTGCGGTTCCAGGCAGAGAGGGTTCCCGGCAAGGGCCGGGGCAGGCAGCTGGGCTTCCCCACCGTCAACCTGAGGGTGCCGGAGGGGCTGTCGCTGCCCCACGGCATTTACGCCTGCTGGGTGCGCGTGAGCGACCGCACCTATCCGGGCGCCCTGCACTACGGTCCGGTCCCCTCCTTTGGCGAGGAGGAGCCATCCCTGGAGGTGCACGTCCTGGACCACGTGCTGGACACCACTCCCGAGACGGTGGAAGTGGAGGTGGTGCGCTGGCTGCGTCCCGTGCTGGCGTTCGACTCCACGGAGGCCCTGCGGGCCCAGATGGAGCGGGACGTGGAGGCGTGCCGGGAGGCCCTGGGCCTTGCCGCGGACCGCGTGTCCCGCGTAGCGGAGGAACTCCGTCGGAAGAACGCCACGTTCCGCCTGCACCGGTTCTCACAGAGCACCCGCACCGCCCTCGAAGCCGCCCAGGCGCTGGGGACCACCCCGGACCGCATCGTGAAGTCGGTCCTGTTCCTGGCGGACGGGCAGCCCGTCCTGGCCCTGGTGTCCGGAGCCCACCGGGTCAGCACCGACAAGCTAGCCCGGGCCTGCGGCGCCGGCCGGGTCCGGGCCGCGGACCCCGAAACGGTGGCCCGACTCACGGGTTTCCCTGCAGGTGCGGTGCCGCCCGTGGGGCACGTCACCCCCTTGCTGGTGTTCATGGACGACGCGCTGCTGGTCCCGGATCTGGTTTACGCAGGTGCCGGAGATCCCAACACCCTGGTCGCCATCTCGCCGCAGGACCTCCTGCGGGTCACGTCCGCCCGCGTGGTGGAGCTGCGGGAGGGCCCCTGAGCTTGCGTCCCCTCCCCTGAACCTGGAGTTGATCCGCACGCGGGCTACGAGCCTACGCGGCAATCCCCGGCCTGCCTTCAGCGGAGACCCGGAAAAGGCCCGCGGCGTCCGGTCGGGCTCACCGGGGTGATCCCCCTGGACCTCGCCACACGCCTGTCCAGCATGGCGCGCCTGCGGAACCTCCTGGTGGTCGTTTATGGCAGGGTGGACGACCACCCGAACGACGCCCCCGCAGGCGTCGCCCTGGCCGCCGCGCAGGGGGAGCTGGTCTTCTGCCGGGACCCTCAAGCGCGCCTCGCCTTCCTGGAGCGCACGGCCCTGCGGGCCATGAACACCCGGTACCTGCGCTGGCAGGCGGTGCGGCACCCGCTGGGCATCCCGCCGCGGTGACCGGTTCGGGCCCCGGCTTGCGCGCCTGGGGGCCCGGGAGTATATAGCCTATTGTGCTAAGAGCCAGAGCGCTTCCGGCCACCCTCTGGCGGGCCCTCGTGGGCAGCCCCCTGGAGACCCAGCGCCTACGCCACGAGCGGCTCACCAAGGTCAAAGGGCTAGCGGTCTTCGGGGCGGACGCCCTGTCGAGCAGCGCCTACGCGACAGAGGAGATCCTCCGCGTCCTCGTCCTGGCAGGCATTGGAGCCATCGCCCTCACCGTCCCGGTCTCCTTGGCCATCGTCGCCCTGATGGCCATCGTGGCCATCTCTTACTACCAGACCATCCACGCCTACCCTTCCGGGGGAGGTGCGTACATCGTCGCCCACGAGAACCTGGGCGTGCTCCCCGGCCTCGTTGCCGCGGCAGCCCTCCTTGTGGACTACATCCTGACCGTGGCAGTGAGCATCTCCGCTGGGGTAGCGGCGATCACCTCGGCCCTGCCCGAGCTCTACCCCCACCGGGTAGAGCTCGCCCTGGGCTTCATCGCGCTGATCACCGTGGCGAACCTACGGGGGGTGCGCGAGTCGGGAACGATCTTCGCCATCCCCACCTACTCCTTCATCCTCGCCTTCGGCGCGGTGATCACGTTCGGCGTCTGGCGCTGGCTGAACGGCACCCTGCCGCACCTCACGCCGACCGAGCCGCCGACTCCGTTCCAACCCCTCACCCTTTTCCTCCTGCTGCGGGCCTTCGCCTCGGGGACGGCCGCCCTTACCGGGATCGAGGCGGTGAGCAACGGGGTGCAGGCCTTCTACCCGCCGGAGCCGCGCAACGCCAGCCGCGTGCTGCTCCTGATGGTCGCCCTGCTGGGGAGCTTCTTCTTCGGAACCAGCGTACTCGCCCGCGAGATGGGCATCGTCCCGCGGGAGGAGGAGACGGTCGTGTCCCAGATCGCCCGGGGCGTATTCGAAGGCAGCTGGCTCTACTACGCCGTGCAGGCGGCGACCATGCTCATTCTCGTCCTCGCCGCCAACACCGCCTTCGCGGATTTCCCCCGCCTCGCCTCCATCCTGGCCCGTGACCGCTACCTGCCGCGGCAGCTCGCCAACCTTGGAGACCGCCTGGTGTTCGCGAACGGGATCCTGCTTCTCGGCGCCACTGCCTCCCTCCTCATCGTGATCTTTCGGGCCACGGTGCACAACCTCATCCCCCTGTACATGGTCGGCGTCTTCGTGGCCTTCACCCTCTCCCAGGCAGGCATGGTGCGCCATTGGTTGACCGAACGCAGAGGCCAGTGGCGGCTAAAGCTTGGCATCAACGGCTTCGGAGCGATGTGCACCGCGGTGGTCGGAGTCGAGGTGGCAGTGATGAAGTTCCTCGACGGAGCGTGGATCACGGTCTTCGTCATCGGCTCCTTCGTGGTGCTCATGCGGGCCATCCACCGCCACTACGAGGACCTCAAGCACCAGCTGTCCCTGGAACGGGCCAAACTCCCGCGTCCCTTCCGGGCCCACAAGGTCATCGTCCCGGTGAACAACGTGCACCGCGGAGTCCTGGAAGCCCTCCGGTACGCGAAGGCTGTAAGTGACGACGTCACGGCGGTGTACGTGGAGATCGAGCCGGGGGCGCGGGAGGAGATCGAACGGAAGTGGGAGCGCTGGGTGCCCGACGTTCCTCTGGTGGTCCTGCCCTCCCCCTACCGGTCCGTGGTGGGTCCCATCCTCCTGTACCTGGACCAGGTCCAGCGGGAAGCCGGCCCCGACACCGCTCTGACGGTGGTCCTGCCCGAGTTCGTGCCGCGCAAGTGGTGGCACCACCTCCTGCACAACCAGACCGCCCTGATGCTGAAGTTCGCCCTGCTGTTCCGGCAGCGGAGGCTACGCCGGTACAAGGTTCTGGCGGACGTCCCCTACTACCTCACCCGTTAGGGAGCGCGTCCATGAGGAGCACGGCCGGCCGACCGACACTGCCCAGGACCGCGCCGGCAACCTTCCGGAGCACCGTCGCGGTCTGGACGCGGGCGGTAGCCGCTTTGGCCGTGAGCCTGCTGGTGGGCTGCACCCGGGGCCCGGCGCCCCCGGTCCGCTACGAGGACCCGCTCCTCAAGGTCGCCGTGGAACACCCACAGGGCTGGGACGTGCTGCGGTCCGGGGACGGCCATTGGCTGCAGGTAGTCCCTCGCCGCGAGGGACCTGAGCCTGACGCCCTCCGCTACACGGAGTTCCTCAGCGTGCGGGTGGTCCCGGGCCGGCCACCCAGCCACGAGGACGCCCTCCGTCAGGAGGCCTTTTCCCTCCTGCCCTTCCACGGCGTGGCCAAGTTCCAGCGCGAGGAAGGCTCCAGTCCTCCACGGTACCGGTTCGAGGGCACCGGCAGCGCCTTGGTGGGTCAGTGGGCTGCGGTGGGCGTGCTGGTGGTGGAGACCGACCGGCTGGTGCACGTGGTCTGCGCAAAACCCCTGGATCGGTGGCGTGAGGGCCAGCGGGAGTGCGACCGGCTGGTGGGCAGGGTGGAGCTCTTACGCTGACGGTCTCCTCGCGGCCCTCTACCGCTCCGAAAGTCGCGGTCCCGGTCCTTCCACAGCCTCCGGGCGGCCCCCCACCACTTCCCACCGAACGGACCCGGCCACGCCGAACGTCCGGAGCCGGGCGGCAAAGGCCTCCACGTGATGGCGCATCCGGGCGGCCGGATAGGAGGCCGGCGCAAACACGATTGCCAGTGCCCTGCGCGTGTGGAGGGTGATGGCCGTGCGCACCGAGTCGTTGGTGGGGCTGCCGATGGGGCCCTCCCCGTCGCACACCACCAGCCTCCCCTCCGCACGCAACACGCCCTTGCCCAACGACTCGTAGACCTCCCCGGGCCGGCCCAGGCGCACCTCGACCTCGCCCCGGACCCGATCCAGGTCGTACAGCCCGATGGGCAGCATGAAGTCCAAGGAGCACAGGTTGCACACGTCCACGAGGCTGTTGACCCGGGGCAACGGCTGGCCACGCAGCGCGCGGCGCAGCAGAGCCTCCGACGACGGCCGGGTCTTGGTGGGATCCTCCCCCGTACGCCGGTACAGCTCCCGGGCCGCCTGCAGCCCGTCGATCTGGGACGGCACGCGGCCCGCGTACTGCTCCCGGAACCTCTCGGCGAGCCGCTCCAGCTCCTCCCACACCTCGGGAGCTTCGGCCCGCACGCGCACCCCCTCCGCTTCCACTACCCCGAGGCAGACCCGGTCTGCCACCGGTCCGTCCACGGTCACGCGCACAGGACTTGGATTCCGCACCGTCGCCCGCCTCCCCTCCGGCTGGCTTGCCCCCGCCGAACCGGTCCGGCTACACTCCACCGCGGGCCTAGCTTGCGGCCACCCAGGAGGGACGCTTGCCCGTCGTCCGCGTGGAACCGGACGTGTTCTGCGTTCGCATGCCCATTCCTTTCCCGCTGGGCAGCGTGAACGCATACCTGGTGCGCACCGATGACGGCGCAGTCCTGGTGGACGCGGGGCTGCGAACCCCAGACTGCTTTGCGGCCCTCCAGGAGGCCCTGGAAGCGGCGGGGGTCTCGCTCTCCGGGCTCCGGGCGGTCGTCCTCACCCACGCGCACCCGGACCACATCGGTCTGGCCGGAGTCCTCCAGGGACGGACGGGGGTCCCCCTGTACCTGCTGGACGTGGAGGAACCCCTCGCGCGCCGCGTGTGGGTAAACGATCACGCTGGGCGCGTCCGCGCCATCACCCAGATGCTCCGGGCACACGGGGTCCCCGAGAAGTGGGCTGAGGAGGCAGGCCGGCAGGTGGCGGCCCTTCGAGAACTGGTGGCGCCGTTCGGGCCGGTGAGGACCCTGGGGGACGGGCAGCAGCTGGAGATGGATGGGTTTTCCGCACACGTCCTGTGGACCCCGGGGCACAGTGACGGACACATGGTGCTCCTGGATCCCCGCGGCAGGCTGTTCTGCGGGGACCACGTGCTGCCGGAGGTCTCGCCCAACATTTCCCTGTACCCAGGAGCGCGGCCCAATCCCCTCGCGGACTACCTGGACTCCCTCCGGAAGGTTCGGGACCTGCCGGTGCGGGTCGCCTTGCCCGGCCACGGCGACCCGATCACGGACTGGGCCACCCGCGTGGACCAACTTCTGGAACACCACCGGATGCGGCTGGACGCCGCCTACGCCCTGGTGCCCCCGGAAGGGGTGACGGCATTCCAGCTAGCGCAGAGGCTCTTCTTCGAGGGATCCGGTGACGGCGTGGGCCCGCCGGAGATCCCCTTGCCGCTGGCGGTGGGCGAGGCGGCGGCCCACCTGGAGTGGCTGTACCGGGAGGGACGCCTCGTCCGCGAGGAAGGACCTCCGGTGGTATACCGACCCGCGGAGGTGAGCACGTGAAGCGTACGCGACGGGTGGATGACCGCACCGTCCTCGTGGACCTGCACTTCGGTCAAGCCGAGGTCCTGGGGAGCTACCTCCTGCTGGGGGAGCGGCCCGCCCTCGTGGAGACCGGACCCAGCACGTGTCTGGACTCCCTGGAGGCCGGCCTCGCGGAGCACGGCCTGCGCCTGGAAGACCTGGAGGCGGTGGCGGTCACCCACATTCACCTGGACCACGCGGGGGCCGCGGGCGTCCTCTGCCGGCGCAACCCCCGCCTCCGGGTGTTCGTGCACCCGGTCGGGGCTCCGCATCTCGCAGATCCCACCCGCCTTCTGCGCAGCGCGCAGCGCATCTACGGCTCGGGGATGGAGACCCTCTGGGGCGAGGTGGCTCCGGTTCCCGCGGAACGCATCACCGTGGTGGAGGACGGCCAGACCTTCCGGATCGGCGGGCGGGTGCTGCGGGCCCTGGACACCCCCGGCCACGCCAGCCACCACCACGTCTACGTGGACGAGGAGGCTCAGTTGGCCTTTTCGGGTGACGCGGCGGGGATCTCCCTCCCGGGATGTCCCGTGGTCCGTCCTCCGACCCCGCCACCGGACCTGGACCTGGACGCGTGGGACCGCACCCTGGACCGGCTACAGACCCTGGACCTGCGGCGCCTGTGTTTGACTCACTTCGGAGTGCGGGACGACCCTCCTGCCGTCCTCAGCGAGCTGAGGCGTCGGCTTCGGGAGGTGGAGCAACTTCTCCTGCCGGGATGGAGGGCGGGGGAGGATGTGGACCGGCTGGTGGAGCGCCTGCGGGGATACCTGCAGCCCGAGGTGGAGGCCCGCTGCGGCCGCGGCGCGGCCGACCGTCAGGAGCTAGCCGCCAACTACCGGATGAACGTACTCGGCTACGTGCGGTACTTCGAAAAGCGCCTCGGCCCCAAAACCGCGTAGCCAGGCCAGCCCGCTCTGACCCCGCTGAGCCACCACCGCGACTCACGGCCATGGGCCTGGCCGTAGAATGGAGCCGTGGGATGGACGGGCTATCCCGCACACGAACTCATCGAGGAAGGTCTGCGCGACCTGGAGCGGGGCGTGGAGTCGGTACCCGCCCTCCTGGTGTCCATCGGGGCGCCGCGGCTGCGCCGCCTGGGCCTTCGGATCCCCCGCGCTATCCCCGAGCCGGAGCACCGCCTGTACCAGCTGCTGGCCCGGCAGGACCCGGACTCCGCCCACTCCCGCTACAACGCCCTGATCCGTCGCCTGGTCAGTTTCGAGCGCGCGGCGGAATGCGCCAGCTAGCTGACGCGGACCGAATCCGCCGGTTCATGCGGGCTTTGGGGCGGGAAGCGTCCTCGGAGGTGCGCTGCTACTTCACCGGTGGGGCCACCGCGGTCCTCCTGGGGTGGCGGCGGAGCACCATCGACGTGGACCTGAAGCTGGTCCCCGAGGCCGACGAGGTGCTGCGGGCGATCCCCCGACTGAAGGAGGAGCTCCAGATCAACGTGGAGCTCGCCTCCCCGCTGGACTTCATCCCGGTCCCCCCCGGTTGGGAGGACCGCAGCCTGTTCATCGCGCGGGAGGGGAAGATCTCCTACTACCACTTCGACCCCTACGCCCAGGCGTTGGCGAAGCTCGAGCGCAGCCACGCGCAGGACCTGGAAGACGTCCGAAACATGCTGCGCAGCGGACTCGTCCAGCCGGCCCGTGCGCTGGAATACTTCGAGCGGGTTGTACCCGAGCTGTACCGCTACCCCGCAATCGACCCCCGGGCGTTCCGCCGGGCCGTGGAGGACGCGTTCCGCCAGGCCTAGCTGTGGCTTCAGCCGATCTCCCGCCTCAGCCGCTCCGGGTCCAACAGGGTGATCCGGTCCCCGGACCGGCGGACCGCACCCGCCCGTTCCAGCCGCCGCAGCCACTTGTTCACGCTCTCCCGCGTCGCACCCACCATCTGGGCCAGCTCCACCTGGCGCAGCCGCGGACACAGGAGCCCGCCGCCGGCGCCGGGCTCTCCCCGTTGGGCACCCAGCTGCAGCAGCACCCGCGCGAGACGGCCTCCCACACCCAGAAAGGCGCTGTCGCGAATCTGTAGGTCCGCGGCCCGCAGCCGCCGGCCCAGAAGCTGGACCAGCCGTAGGGCGGCTTCGGGCCGACGCCACAGCCAGCCAGCCCAATCCTCCCGCGTGAGGAAGACCGCCACGCAGTCCTCCTGTGCCACCGCGTCCGCGGACTGGACCCCACCATCCAGCGCTGCCACCTCCCCTAAGACGTCCCCGGGGCCCAGCAGGGCGAGGGCCCGCTCCCGCCCGTCCAGAGACGTGCAGCGCACCCTCACCCAGCCCCTCTCCATTACGAAAACTCCCGTAGCCGGATCGCCCTCCCGGAAGAGCGCTTCCCCCCGACGGTAGAACCGCCGCTGCGCCCCCGAAGCCAGCGCAACAAGCTCCTCCGCCGGACAGCCGGCAAAGAGGGCCATACTGGACAGCACCGTGCTTATCCCACCATCTGGACGAATCGGAAACCCAGGGAGAGGGGCCAGATCTGGCCCCCGGGGAGCACCAGTACTCGCAGTTTGAGTAGACCCCGTCTGTTCGGCCACCACCCACCCCCGCCAGATGATCCACCCGCACCACCCAGATGCCGCAAGCGTACCACTTCGCACCCCGCCTGTCACTCAAAATCCGCCTGCCGAGGTGACGCACTTCACTCGTTTCCGGTGGCCCCCTTCACTGCCCCGCCGGCCGCCCAGTGTTACCGTTGCCCGTGACACCTGAACGGGAGGAGAAACCCCATGGGTCACTACCTGATCGAAGTTACGCATACCCCGGAGCAGTGCCTCGCGGACCTGGACACCGTCCTGGAGCAGAGCCCCGGCCTCCTGCAGAAGCTCGCGTGGGGCTGCCGGACCGGCGTCCACATGGGGTGGGCGGTGGTGGAGGCCCCGAACGCTGCGGACGCGAGCCGGCAGGTCCCCCCCGACATGCGTTCCCGCACGCGGGTCGTGGGCATCCAGCGGTTCACCCCGGACGAGATCCGGGCCCTGCACGTCAAGTGAAAGACCCAACAGAAGAGGGAGGTCCTCTTGAAGCGTCTTGAGAAGGGGGAGGTCACCGCGTTGACAGACCAGCTCCAGGGGGAAGTCCTCCTCCCGGGTGAGGCGGGCTATGACGAGGCGCGCCGGATCTGGAACGCCATGATCGACCGCAAGCCCGCGCTCATCGCCCGTTGCCGCTCCGCGGAAGACGTGGCCCACAGCGTCCGGTTTGCCCGCGAGCGCGACCTCCTGGTCTCCATCCACGGTGGCGGCCACAACATCGCGGGCAACGCGGTCTGTGATGGCGGACTGATGATCGACCTCTCGCGGCTGAAGAGCATCCACGTGGACCCCGCCGCCCGCCGGGCGACCGTGGAGCCCGGCTGCACCCTCGGGGACTTCGACTCCGCCGCCCAGGCCTACGGGCTCGCCACCCCACTCGGGATCAACTCCACCACAGGCGTGGCCGGCCTCACCCTCGGAGGCGGCTTCGGATGGCTGAGCCGCAAGTACGGGATGACCGTGGACAACCTGCTGTCCGCGGACGTGGTGCTGGCGGATGGCCGTCAGATGCACGCCAGCGAAACGGAAAACGACGACCTCTTCTGGGGGCTGCTTGGCGGCGGTGGGAACTTCGGCATCGTGACCCGCTTCGAGTTCCAGCTCCATCCAGTTGGACCGGACGTCCTGTCCGGGCTATTCGTCTTCCCCTTCCAGGAAGCCGAGCCCCTCCTGACCCAGTTCGCGCGGTTCACCGAGTCCATGCCGGACGAGCTCAACGTGTGGATGGTCACCCGGAAAGCCCCCCCGCTGCCCTTCCTGCCGCCCCAGGTTCACGGGCAGGAGGTCGTGGCCCTCGCCCTGTGCTACGCGGGCGACCCCGCGGCGGGCGCGAAACTTATCGCGCCCCTGAGGGGGTTCGGGACCCTCCTCGGCGAGCACGTGGGCGTGCAGCCATACACCGCCTGGCAGCAGGCCTTCGACCCCCTGCTCACCCCGGGCGCCCGCAACTACTGGAAGTCCCACAATTTTACACGCCTCAGTGAAGGCGTGATGGACGCCGTCGTGGAGTACGCGGGGAAGCTTCCCTCCCCCCACTGCGAGATCTTCGTCGGCACCCTCGGCGGTCAGACCGGCCGGGTAGCGCCCCAGGCCATGGCCTACTCCAGCCGGGATGCCAACTACGTGCTGAACGTGCACGCCCGCTGGGAGTCGCCCGCGGAAGACCGTCGCTGCGTCACTTGGGCTCGCGAGTTTTTCGAAAGGTCCAAGCCCTTCGCCAGCGGCGGCGCGTACGTCAACTTCCTGACCCAGGACGAGGCAGACCGGGTCGCCTCCGCCTACGGTCCCACGTACCGGCGGCTCGTTGAGCTCAAGAGGAAGTTCGACCCGACGAACTTCTTCCGGATGAACCAGAACATCGCACCCGCGTGAGTCCCAATCCCGGTCTTGAGGAGGTCCAGATGCTGACCGCAGAGGAACGGACGATCCTGCAGGAGGTCGGCGCTTTCGTGAAAGCCTGGAACCAGATAGATCCCCAATCCCTGGCGGCCTTCTTCACCGACGACGCCGTCCGGGTGGACGCCTTCGGCGACGTGCAATCCGGCCGCCGGGCGATCGCCGACGGCTTCCGCCAGCTCTTCCACCGGATGCCCGGGGCCACCGTCCGGGTGGATCAGGGCACCGTGCGCATGCTTTCCCCCGACCTGGCGGTCTGGCAGGGCGGGTTCGAGATCCTCCGGCCGGACGCTGCTCCGCTGAAGGGCTACGTGGTCGAGGTCCTGAGAAAGGAAGCGGGCCGGTGGCTCGTCCTGGAGAGCCACCCCAAGCTGCTTCCCGAAAGTCGCCCCTAGCAACCCCATCCCGGGAAGGGAGGAGGTACCGCCATGTCTGACATGTCCCAAAAGAACATCGCCCTGGTCAAGGAAGGGTACGCGGCCTTCGGGCGGGGGGACATCCCCGCTCTGCTCGAGCTCCTCGCGGAGGACGTGGAATTCTTCCTGCACTACCCAGAGAACCCCACCCTCGGCGGTCGGTACCGGGGCAGGGCCTCGGTCGCCGACTGGTTCCAGCGTCTCGGGGAAGAGATGGAGTTCACCCTCATGAGCCCTGACGAGTTCATCGCTTCAGGCGACCGGGTGGTGGTCCTGGGCCGCCAGGCTGGCCGGGCGAGGTCCACTGGGCGCCACGGCGAACTGGAGTGGATCCATCTCTTCACGGTCCACAACGGCCGGGTCACCCGGTTCGAGGAGTTCTTGGACAGCTACGCCCTGGCACGGCTCTGGGAGCCACAGAAAGCCTAGGGTCCGAGGGGTGGGTTGCCCCGGGGTGGCAACCCGAGACCGTTCCCTGAGCTTAGCCACGAAAACACAGACAAGACATTTATGAACAACCGACTAGCACAAGCCTCTCGGATCAGAAAGCAACTGATGGAATCTGAGTTGTAAGGAGGTAAGCCATGAGTCAAGCAGCACCCCGCTGGGAGATCTCCGGCGAGTACTTCGAGAACTGTTCCTGTGACGTCGTCTGCCCCTGCGAGGTCTCGTCCCAGGGTCCTATGCAGGCGCGGCCGGACCAAGGCTACTGCAACGTATACCTGGTCTTCCACGTGAACCACGGCCGCTACGACGGGGTGGACCTGGCCGGTCTCAACGCCGTGCTGGCCATCCATACGCCCGGCCCCATGGCCGAGGGCAACTGGACGGTGGCCGCCTACATCGACGCTCGGGCCTCCGCGGAACAGCAGCAAGCCCTGGGCGCGGTCTTTTCGGGCAGTGCCGGCGGCCCTCCCGCTGCCCTAGGCCCCCTCGTGGGTACGAACTTGGGCGCCAAGGTCGTGCCCATCGAGTACCGGAGCGCCGGCAAGAGGCGCAGCGCCCGCATCGGCGACGTACTGGACGCCGCGGTGGAAGCGGTGCCTGGCGGATTCGAGCCCGACCGGGAGGTCGTCAAGCGGAACGCCCATCCGCTATTCCCGGAGGTCGTCCAGGCCTACGGCGTCGTGAGCCGCTACACCGACCACGGCCTCCAGTGGGATCACACGGGCAAGAACGCGGATTACGCCACCTTCCGGTGGACGGGTCCGTGAGGACGGGCTCCGCGCAACCCTTCCCGCGGAGCCGCCACACGCCCCTGGTCCTCCTGCTCGGGCTGGCTGGAGCCGCCTGGGCGGTCAGCATCTGGCAGGCGAACACCAGCCGCGAAATGCCGATGGGACCCGTGTTCTTCCTGGCCACCTGGGCGACCATGATGGCCGCCATGATGTTCCCCTCTGCCGCACCCATGGTCCTCACCTTCCGCCGCCTCCAGGCGGGCAGGCGGCAGCTCGGATCGCTCACGGCGTCCACCCTGGCGTTCGTAGCGGGATATCTGGCCGTCTGGACCGCCTTCGGCGTCCTGGCCCTGGCGGCCAGGACCCTCCTCGAGTCCGCAGGACTGATACTGGCGGGGCGGACGGTCACCGGGGGGCTGCTGGTCGTGGCGGGACTTTACCAGCTCTCGCCCTGGAAACACGCCTGCCTATCGAGCTGCCGTACGCCGCTCGGGTTCCTCCTGGGTTCCTGGCGGAACGGCGTCGGTGGAGCCTTTCAGATGGGACTCCAGCACGGCCTGTACTGCCTCGGCTGCTGCTGGCTTCTGTTCGCGCTCCTCCTCCCGCTCGGCCTCATGAACCTCGCCGCCATGACCGTCCTGACCCTCCTCGTCTCCGCGGAAAAACTGCTGCCCCTCGGCGACCGGTTCGCCCGCGCGGTGGGGATCGGGCTTGCGGCCGCGGGACTCATGCTGCTGGCGTCGTAGGCATTGCCATAGTGGGACGGAGGTTGGACGTGGCACACATCGGACAGGAGATCGTAACCCCCCGGACCGCGCAACGCGTCCGGTTCCTCGAGACCGCAAGTGCGTCCGGCGGTGCCCGGCTCGTTCTCGAGTGCGTGAGCCCGCCCAGTGCGGAACGAGAGCCCGAGCATGTGCACCCGTACTAGGCCGACCGGTTCGCGTTGCATCGCGGCGCCCTCCGGTTCCGCATTGCCAGCCTGGAGCGCGTCGTGGCCGCCGGCGAGGAAGTCAGCATCCCGCCGGGTACACCGCACCACTTCCGCGTTGAGGGCAGCGAGCCCGCCGACTACCGCCAGGAATTCGAGCCCGCCCTGAACACGGAAGCCTTCTTCGAGGCTCTCTTCGGCCTTGCACAGGCCGGCCGGTTGAGCCGGAGTGAGATGCCGCCCGTCCTCCTCCTCGGCCTGTTCGGGCAGACGTTCTGGTCGACCGTGGGCGTGACGCGCCCGACAGTATGGCTACAACGGTTGACCTACGGCCTCCTCGGGCGGCTGGGCCGGGTGCTTGGCCAGCGCCTCCCCACGGCGCGATAATGTCCGACATGCGGACACCAAGACACCGTCTGCACCGCGCAAACCCCGGCGGATCAACCCGCATGCCGCCTCCCCACTTCGAAGTCACCGACAAAGCCCTCCGCCGCCACCACGAAGCTTTCTGGACCGCCGCAGACCATCCGCCCAGAAGGAGGACAGCGATGGCAATCCTCGTGACCACTAGAGTCAAGGGTCAAACCGCCCAAGGCTACGGCCACGTCTCGACCCTCCTCCACGACCTCGTCCGGAGCTCTCCCGGGTTCGTCTTGCATTGCGCCTACCAAGATGAAGACTGGACCGTGCTGGAAGTCTGGAACTCAAAGTCAGAAGCGGACCAATTCTTCGCGAGAAACGTCGTCCCAAATCTTCCCAAAGGCCTTGTGCCAAAGCGCTCTTACAAGGAGTTGCATGCACTGGTGACACCGTAGGTCTGAACGCGGAGTGCGGACCGCAGTCACGGCTTCAAGCACTTGGGCTGGTTACTGCGCGTTTAGGAGCAGCACTTGCGGGAGGTGCAACAATTCAAGCTCAACCCTGGCGGGGGCGTGCTCCTCCCGGTCCTCCGGCCCGACGAGCAAAGCTAGGGAGCCGTGCGAGAACCAGACAAAATCCACGCGAGGTGAGCCATGTACGCGGTCATTCGGCGCTACCAGTTCGATCCGAAATCAAGCCCAGAGATCAGACGCCAGATCACACAGGGTTTCCTCCCGCTCCTGCGCCAAACGCCTGGCTTTGTGGCGTATTACTGGCTGGACACGGGAGACGGCGTAGGGGCCTCCCTCAGTATCTTTGAGGCCAAAGCCGGGGCGGAGGAGTCCGTCCGCCTCGCCGCGGGCTACGTCCAGCAGCATCTGGCCGGGTTGCTGGGCACGCCCGAGGTCATCCAGGGCGAAGTGAAGGCCCACGCCTGAACTGAGGGCCATCACACGCCAAACGGCGGGCCGGGTCTGCTAGGAGGTCGCACACGCCACACAGCCTCAGAGCAGGCCCGGCTCACGCACCGTCCCGGAACGCATGGGAACGCAACTGGGCCTCGACGGACGCCTCTCGGTCCTCTTCGGTCCACCCCGCGTCCGTAATCTCCTCCCGCCAGGCGCAGAACGACACCCGAAGCATCGAGGGCCCGGTGAGCTCCACCTCCAGCTCCTCCGCCCCCAGGAGCCTCATCCGAACCACCGGGCGGCCCGTATCGGAGTTCAGGCCGTCCGGTGTTCGGTGGCCACCCTCAGGTGAGGGGCTCTTCAGCCCGGCACGCGCACACCGTGCTGGAGGAAGTGAGCCGCGAGCCGCACCTCCCACTCCTCCTCGGTGCGGTCCGGGTCCGTGACCTCATCGCGGGAGGCGAGGAACGGCACCCGCAGCCTCCACGGCCCGGTGAGCTCCACTTCCAGTTCCTCCGCCCGCTCGTTCAGGACCACCTCGGCCCCCGGCGCGGCCCGGGCCGCCGCCCGGGAGGCGGCCTCGTGGAGCCGCCGCACCGCAGCCCACGTGTGTACGGCCCCTTCTGCCCGCCACCGGGCCTCGTCCTCCGTCCGGCCCCTCACCCGTCGCGGCACCACGGGAATCCCCTGGGCGTCCAGGATGGCCACCTCCCACCGCGCCGGTTCCTCTACGGGACCCCGGAAGCGGAACCGGTAAGGCGTGCCGAAGACCTCGAAGGTCTCCTCCCACTCCCGGTACGGCCTCACCCGCTCCTCCGTTGCCACAACCTCCCAGGCATCGTACCGCAATCGCCCGGGACCCGCCAGGGAAGCTCTAGTTTGCACGGACGGGGCCGGCCGGAGGAGCCGCGGGGGGCTGCGCCGAACACTTGCAGTTGCGCTAAAAACTAGAGACGGAGCGAGGGAGGGAACAGCCATGCGGGTCGCTCGGTGCGTCTGGTCGACGCTGCTCCTGGTGCTGGTCCTCGCCGCCGGGCTGTCGGCCGCGCCCACCGTCCGGCGGATCTCCATCGCCACAGGGGGAACCGGCGGGGTCTACTTCGTCCTGGGCGGCGGGCTGGCCCGGCTGATCTCGCAGCACATCCCTGGCGTGCAGGCCACCGCGGAGGTGACCTCCGCCTCCGTGGACAACATGCGTCTGATCGGCGCCAAACGCGCGGACATCGCCTTCACCCTGAACGACACCGCCTACGACGCGTGGAAGGGGCTGGCGGACTTCCGCGGCTCGCCCATCCCCATCCGGGTCCTGGTGCCCGTGTACGACAACTACAACCACCTGGTGACACTGGAGGGAACCGGGATCAACCGGGTGGCGGACCTGCGGGGCAAGCGGGTCTCCGTAGGCTCTCCCGGCAGCGGTACCGAGGTCACGGCCTTACGGATCCTCCGCGCCGCAGGCATCGACCCGGACCGGGACATCCGCAAGGAGCGGCTGGGAGTGGCTCCGTCCGCAGACGCCCTGAAGGACCGCAAGATTGACGCGTTCTTCTGGAGCGGCGGCCTGCCCACCCCCGCAGTTCTCGACCTGGCCAGCACCCCCGGAATCCGCGTGAAGATCGTTCCCATGGACGACCTGGTGGAGCCCCTGCGGAAGGAGTTCGGGCCCCTGTACTTCCGCGCAGTGATCTCCCGGGTGGTCTATCCGGGCATGGACCAACCGGTACCCACCATCGGGGTCGCCAACCTGCTGGTGGTGCACCAGGACTTCCCGGAGGACCTGGCCTACCGGATCACGCGGCTGATCTTCGAGCGCAAGGCGGAGCTGGAGACGGTCCACGCAGAGGCCAAGAACATCACGCTGCTGCGGATTACCGGCCGGACTCCCATCCCCTTCCACCCCGGCGCGGCCCGGTACTACCGGGAGCGGGGGGTTCCGGGGTTCTGAGCCTGCGGGCTGCAGTTCAAGGCCCGCCGCCCGCCCGGCGGCCTGACCGCATGAGGTGGGTGCTGGCGCGGGCTTTGTTTCTACCTCTGGGTGGCGCGCTGGCGGCAGCCCTGTGGCCGGTGCGGGCCCTCGAGGTCGTAGACTTGGACCGGGACCGGCTGGTGAGCGTCTACCCCGCCGGGCCCTTCCAGCTCCGGTACCGGCACTCCGTGTACGGCGGCTTGGTGTGGGAGCAGTTCACCGTGGTGGGCACAGAGATCGTCCTGGACTCGGTGGAAGCGGAGCAGGAAGCCGCCCTGGAGTACTATGGGCTGCCGCAGCGCGTCACCCACGTGGCCGGCCGATACCGACTCTCTCCTGTGCGCCAGCGGCTCGGTGAGCTGGTGGTACGGGCCACCGCCACCGGTCAGCGCACGCTGGTGGTGGGACGCACCTCGCTGCCCCTGTACGGAGAGGGCCGGGAGGGGCACCGTGTGAGGATCCGGGTGGTGCGTGTGCCGGCAGGGTGGCTGGCGTTGCCTATCGTGTGGAAGCAGATTCGGGAGAGGGTCAAGCCATGAAGGAGCCGGCGCAAGCGGTTGCCGTCGAGGAACTCATCGAGCGCTTCGAGGGTGCCACCCGCAAGCTCACCGGACCGGTCGGCTGGTTCGTCACCGCCCTGGCGGTAGTAGGCTCCCTGTACCACCTGTGGGCCGCTCAGGCGCCGTACATCCGCCAGATCCACCTCGCGCGCCACCTGCTGCTGGTCCTAATCCTAACCTTCCTCCTCTACCCCGGATGGAAGGGGGCCACCCGACGCGTGCACGCGGTAGACCTGCTGCTCGTGTTGGCGTCGGTCCTCGGGTTGGGTTGGGTCTTCTGGGACTTCGAGCGCTTCGTGTACCGCCAGGTGGTGCCCAACACTTACGACATCGTTTTCGGCATTCTGACCATCCTGGCAGTCCTGGAGGCCACCCGACGTACCACCGGCTGGCCGCTCGTGCTTCTCGCCGTGGCCTTCGTGGGCTACGCGTTCCTGGGCCACCTCCTCCCGGAACCGTGGACCCACCGCGGCTACGACCTCGACCGGATCATCGGGCACCTGTACGTGGGGCTGGAGGGGATCTTCGGCGTCCCCCTGGACGTGTCGGCCAGCTTCATCATCCTGTTCACCATCTACGGGTCCTTCCTCGAGCAGTCGGGCGCAGGCAAGTACTTCGTGGACCTGGCCTTCGCCCTCGTGGGCCGCCGCCGCACGGGCGCAGGGCAGGCGGTCACGGTGGCCTCGTTCCTCCTGGGGGGCCCCTCGGGGAGTGGGGTAGCCACCACCGTCACCGTGGGAGCCATCACCTACCCTCTGCTGCGGCGGTCCGGCTACGACCCGGAGTCCGCCGGCGGGCTGCTCTCGGCGGGCGGGATCGGCGCCGTGATCTCCCCGCCCATCCTGGGAGCCGCGGCTTTCATCATCGCGGAGATCCTGAAGATCTCCTACCTTCAGGTGCTGGTACTGGCCATCATTCCCACGCTCCTGTACTACTTCTCCATCTTCCTGATGATCGAGCTGGACGCCCGTCGGTTCCGGCTGCGCCAGGTGGAGATCCAGGCTGCGAACCCCTGGCGACTGGTGGGACGGTACTGGTACCTGCTGGCGTCCCTGGTCATGATCCCCCTGTTCATGGTGCGCGGCTTCACGGCCATCTCCGCGGTGTTTTGGTCCACCGTGGTGGCCTGCGTGACCAGCTTCCTCCGCCCGGAGACGGCGCTGGCCAGCCTCCGGAGGGCTTCCGGCGGCGGATCCTCCCCCCCGATCCTCCCGGCCCTGTTGGGCGCCCTGCTGGCCCTTCCGCTCGCTCCCGCGCTGCGGGACCTGTTGGGGGTCCCCCTGTCCGCGGGAGCTGCCGTGTGCGTCCTGCTGGGCGCGCTGCTGGGGCTCCAGGCGCGCAGGGCGTGGACGGAACCGTACGCGGGCGAGCCCCTGCGTCCTACGGAGCCCCGTTACTGGCGCCTGGGGCCGTGGGAGGTCAGCGTCACCCCGCTGGTAGCGGCCCTGGCCAACGGGACGAAGCAGGTCCTGACGGTGGCGGTGACCTGCGCCGTGGCCGGCATCGTGGTGGGAGTCATCACCCTCACGGGCTTGGGGCTCAAGCTATCCGGGATCATCGTGGACCTCGCGGGCCGCAACCTCCTCCTCACCCTGGTGTACTCGGGGGTCGCCCTGTGGATCCTCGGACTGGCCCTCCCCATCACCGCCACCTACATCATCGCCGCCGCGGTCATCGCACCGGCCCTCATCCAGCTCGGCGTCCACGAGCTGGCCGCGCATATGTTCATCTTCTACTACGCCATCCTGTCGGAGGTCTCCCCGCCCGTGGGCCTGAGCCCCCTGGCGGCCTCAGCCCTCACGGGCGGCAACGCCTTCCGCACCATGATGATGGCGTGGAAGTACACCCTCCCGGCCTTCGTCGTCCCCTTCATGTTCACGGTCCATCCCGACGGCATGGGCCTGTTGCTCCACGCCCCGGTGGACGTGGTGTTGAAGACCACCCTGACGGCGGCGGTGGGCCTGACCGCCCTGGCCGCGGGGATCAACGGCTGGCTAGTAAGGGAGGCCACGTGGGTCGAGCGTGCGATCCTGGTGGCCGCGGGGCTTCTGCTGATCTACCCCTCCCTGGCCCTGGATCTCCTGGCCGCAGCCGCGGTGGGCGTCGTGTTGGTCCTTCAGTGGCTCACCCGGCCGCAGCCCGCGGCCGCGGAAGGGCCCTGAAGGTCTGATGGGGACCGGGTTCGGGTATAAAAGATGAGGAGGCGACCGTGGACCCGGAGGAGTTCAACCCGGTGGCAGCTCTGGAGTCCGCGTCGGCTGCGGACGTCCTCAGCTGGTGCGTCATGCTGCTCGCGCACCAGGCACGCGTGTACCTCGGCCTCATTCCGGGCAAAACCCAGGTGGACCTGGAGCAGGCCCGCCTGGTCATCGACGCGGCAGGGGCCCTCACCGACCTGCTGCAGAACCACCTCCACGGGGATCGGCTCAGCGAGCTGCTGATGCACGTGGCGGACCTGCGGCTGAACTACCTGGAAGCCACCCGCCGCCAGTAGGGCCCGGTCCCCGGAAAGCGTAACGTCTCCAAGCCTCGGCCTCCCGCGGGCGGTCCCGCCTCGCGTACCATGGGGAGGGCATCCGCCCGCAAAAACTACCCAGGAGGTCCCCATGGCGGCGCAAGCCTGGCGGTCGCGCTACCGCGCCCTCCAGATCGGCGAGCTTGAAGACGGGATCGTGGAGGTGATCCTCCACAACCCGCCCACCCTGAACTCCGTCACCGCGCAGGCCCACGCGGAACTGGCACAGGTGTGGCGGGATCTCGACACGGACGAGGACGTCCGGGTGGTCCTGGTTCGCGGGGCGGGCGGCACCTTCTCTTCGGGCGGGGACCTCCAACTCATCGAGGACATCATCCGGGACGAGTGGGTGCGGCTGCGGGTGTGGAAGGAGGCACGCGATCTGGTCTACAACCTCCTGAACTGCGGGAAGCCTGTGGTCTCGTGCGTGGAGGGCGTGGCCGTAGGAGCCGGGCTGGCAGTGGCCCTCCTGGCGGACGTGTCCGTGGTGGGGCGGTCCGCGCGCCTGCTGGACGGCCACGTGCGGCTGGGGGTGCCCGCCGGCGACCACGCGGTGCTCCTGTGGCCGCTGCTGGTGGGCCTCGCCAAGGCCAAGTACTACTTGCTGCTCAACGAACCCCTCTCGGGGGAAGAGGCGGAGCGCCTGGGACTGGTCTCGCGGTGCGTGCCGGACGAACAGGTGTACCCCGCGGCTCTGGAGGTGGCCCGCCGCCTAGCCGCAGGGAGCCCGCAGGCGATCCGCTGGACCAAGTACGCCCTGAACAACTGGCTCCGCATGGCAGGCCCCGTGTTCGACACCTCCACCGCCCTGGAGTTCCTGGGCTTCCTCAGCCACGACGCCCAGGAAGGGGTGGCCAGCTTCCGGGAGAAGCGGGAGCCCCGCTTCTCCCGGAAGTCCCCGCTCTGACCCCGCCGAGACCAAGTCCCGGTGGCGTACCATTAGGAGAGATGGCGAACCGCCTAGCCCAAGCCCGCAGCCCTTACCTGCGCGCCGCGGCCCACCAGCCGGTGGCGTGGTACCCGTGGTGCGAGGAGGCCTTCGAACGGGCTCGACGGGAGGACAAACCCATCCTCCTGGATATCGGCGCCGCCTGGTGCCACTGGTGCCACGTCATGGACCACGAGTCCTACGACGATCCGGAGGTGGCCGCCTTCATCAACGAGCACTTCGTCCCCATCAAGGTGGACCGGGACGAGCGGCCGGATGTGGACGTGCGCTACCAGAACGCGGTGGCCGCGCTCTCCGGCCAAGGCGGGTGGCCCCTCACCGCGTTCCTCACCCCCGACGGGCACGTGTTCTATGGTGGCACGTACTTCCCCAAACACGACCGGTACGGCCGGCCCGGTTTCCTGCGGGTCCTGCAGAGCGTGGCTGACACCTACCGGCGGGAGCGGGACCGGACGCGGGAGGTGGCAGCCCAGCTGGTCCAGGAGCTGCGCCGCGCGCAGACGGCCACGGGCCCCGCGGACCTCACGGAGACCCTCGTGGAAGAGGTTCTAGACGGCATCGCCCAGGCCTTTGACGTCCGCCACGGCGGCTTCGGGAGTGCGCCCAAATTCCCCCACCCGTCCGCCCTCGACCTCGTCCTGTACCACTTCGCGTACCGACGGGAAGGGTGGCTGGAGGCGGTGGCCCGGCGGACCCTGGACGGGATGGCGCGGGGCGGCATCTACGACCAGCTGGGCGGCGGTTTCCACCGGTACAGCACCGACGCCCGGTGGCGCGTGCCCCACTTCGAGAAAATGCTCTACGACAACGCGGCCCTGCTCGCCACGTACAGCCGCGCTTACGCCCTGTGGCGCGACCCCCTGTACGCGGAGGTCGTGGAGGGGACTGCCGGCTTCCTCCTGCACGTCCTGGCCGACCCCGCCGGGGGGTTCGGCGCCAGCCAAGACGCGGACACCGGCCCTGGAGACGACGGCGACTACTTCACCTGGACCCTGGACGAAGCCGCCGCGGTTCTGGAGCCGGAGGAGCTGGAGGTGGTGCGCCGGCGGTTCGACCTGAACGAACAGGGAGAGATGCACCACGACCCGCGGCGGAACGTGCTGTGGGTGGCGGCTTCCCTGGAGGAGCTGGCGACGCAGCTGGGGTGGAGCGTCCAGCAGGTGCGGGCGGTCCTGGACAGCGCGGTCCAAAAGCTCCGACGGGCACGCGCGAGTCGCCAGGCTCCCGCGGTGGACCGCACCCTTTACACGGGCTGGAATGGGATGGCCGCGGCTTCCTTGCTGGTCGCCCACCAGGCCACGGGCGTGGAGCCGTACGCGGAGGCAGCCCTGAAAACGGTCGACCGGTTCCTGCGCGAGGGTTTCCAGGAAGACCACGGCTTCCCGCACGCCCTGCACGACCCCGCAGGACCCAGGACCCTGGAGGATCAGGTCCACATGGGCCGCGCGCTGTTGCTGGCGTACGGGCTGACGGGGCAGCACGGGTACCTCGACGCGGCCGTGCGGATCGCGGAGGTTCTGGACCGGGAGTACCGCGACCCGGTGGAAGGGGGGTTCTTCGACGTCCCGAAGTCCCAGGCCAGGGGCCCGGCCCTGGAGCTGCCGTACAAACCCATCCAGGACGCCCCCACCCCCTCGGGGAACGGCGCGGCCGCCCTGTTCCTGCAGGACCTGTCTCACCTGACCGGTCAAGCCCGGTGGGCCGAACGGGCCCACGAGGTCCTACGGACCTTCGCCGGGCCCGCTCGGGCGCACGGGTACTTCGCAGCCACGTACTTCCTCGCGGCGAGCCGTTTGCTGCGGCCGCCGGCACACGTGGTGGTCTCGGGCTGGCGGGGCGACCCGGCCGCCCAAGCCCTGCACCGCGCGGCGTGGTCCGCCGTTCATCGGGACCGGCTGGTGTCGTGGGTAGAGCCCGGCGAGACCCTACCCGAACCCGCCCGGGCCATGGCAGAGCGGGCGGGGAGTCAGGCCACGGCCTTCGTGTGCGTGGGCAGCTCGTGCGCGCCGCCCGTCACCGACCCGGCCGCGCTCAGTCAGGTCCTGGAGAGCGGGCAGATCCGCCTGGGTGGTCCCGCTGGTTGAAGGCGTTCCGGGAGCACAGGAGCGCGGCCTGTACGTCCGCCTGAAGCACGCCCTGAGCGAGCTGACCCTCCGCGCTACCGCACAACCCACAGGCGCCAGGTTCGTGGCGTGGATGGCGGCCTACGCCCGCCTGGCGGCTTCGGGCGAGGCGGTGCCCGAGGAAGACGTGCGGGCGGAGGCCGTACGCCTCGCCCGCTCCGCAGGCTGGGCGCTGTCGTCGTCCGACCTGGCCCCACTGATCCGGGTACGGGTGCTGTGGCGCGGCGCGGGCCGGCTGTCCGCCCCGCGCGCGTACCGGCCCCACTGGCGGTACTTCCGCCAACAGGCGGACCGCCTCCATCGGGCGGTGCTCTTCCTTATGGACCCTCCTCCCGCCCCGGAACCGGAGCGCTCCACGTACCGTGGGCTCGTCCTGTTCGACTTCGGCCTGTTCTTCGCGTGCCACGAGCACTTCGAGGGCCTCTGGCGCGAAGCAGCCGGTGAGGACCGCGACTTCTACCAGGGGCTCGTGCAGCTGGCGGCGGCCTTCTACCACCACGAGAAGGGCAACTCCCGGGGTGCGGTAGCACTCCTCCGCCGGGCCATGAGACGGCTTGCCTCCTACCGGCCCTCGCACCAAGGCCTGGACGTGGACGCGTTGCTGCACCAGCTGGGTCCCTGGGAGGCGCGCTTTGCCCTGGGTGCGCGCGCTCCGTATCCTGTACTCGTCTCGAGCCGGGGGTTCACGGGTGGCGGGTAGACGGGCGGCTTCAGGAGGTCCCATGAGGGACGTCTTCGACCACATCGACCGCCACGCGCAGGAGTACGTGGCGGAACTCGCAAGGCTGGTCCGCCAGCCCAGCATCGCTGCCCAAGGCGTGGGGCTGGAGGAGTGCGCCCGCCTGGTGGCCGAGATGCTGGGGGAAGCGGGAGCCAGGGTGCGCGTGTTCCGTCTGCCGGGCGCCGCGCCCCTGGTGTACGGGGAGTTCCCGGGCCGCTCCCGTAAGACCCTCCTGGTCTACGAGCACTACGACGTCCAGCCCGTAGAGCCGCTGGAGGAGTGGGAGTCGGACCCCTTCGAGCCGGAGGTCCGCGACGGCCGCATCTTCGGCCGCGGGGTGGCCGATACCAAGGGCAACCTGGTGGCTCGCCTGTGCGCCGTCCGTGCCTACCGGCAGGTCCGCGGGGAGCTTCCCGTCACCGTGAAGTTCCTGGTGGAGGGCGAGGAGGAGATCGGCAGCCCGAACCTGCGGCGGTACGCGGACGCTTACCCCGACCTGTTCCGCGCGGACGGCTGCCTGTGGGAGTCCGGCGGGAAGGACCACCAGGACGTCCCCAACCTGTACCTGGGGGTCAAGGGGATCTGCTACGTGGAGCTCGTGGCACGGGGCGCCAACCGGGATCTGCACTCCTCCATGGCCACCATCGTGCCCAACCCCGCGTGGCGGCTGGTGTGGGCCCTCCGCACCCTGAAGGACGAAAACGAGCGCGTGCTCGTCGACGGGTTCTACGACGCCGTGGAGGAGCCCAGCCCGCAGGAGGAGGAGTGGCTGCGGCGGATCGCCGCGGGGCGCGACGACGCCGCGCTGCTGCGGGATCTGGGGCTGGACCGGTTCCTCCTGGACCTGTCCGGCGTGGAGCTGCTCAAGCGGCACCTCTACCAGCCCACCTGCACCATCTGCGGGCTCGTGGCGGGCTACGGGGGGGAGGGCTCCAAGACGGTCCTCCCGAAGGTCGCACGGGCGAAGATCGACTTCCGCCTGGTGCCCCGGCAGCGGGCGGAGGACGTCCTGCACAAACTCCGGGCGCACCTGGCGCGGCACGGGTTCGCGGACCTCGAAGTCATTCCCATGGGGCTAGAGGACCCTGCCCGCACGCCTCCGGACTCGGAGATCGTGCGGGTAGTCGCCGCCGCGGCCCGCGAGGTGTACGGCAAGGAGCCCGTGATCTACCCCATGATGGCGGCCACGGGACCCATGGACGTGGTGTGCGCGCGCTTCGGCACGCCCGCGGTGGGCACGGGGGTGGGCTACCCCGGGACCAACGTGCACGCGCCCAACGAGAACATCCGGATCCGCGACTACCTGGAGGGGATCAAGCACGTCGCCCTGGTCCTGGAACGCTTCGGGACCCCGGAGAGCTAGCAGTCGTGAAGTCGTACGACCCGTTCTGGGAGCGCCCGGAGGTGGTGGAGCGGTTCGCCTCCCGGCCGCCGGACGACCGGATGGTGGCCCTGCTGTCCGGCGCGCCCCGTGCCACCCGGGTGCTGGACCTGGGCTGTGCCGCGGGCCGCAACACGGAGTGGCTCGCGCGGGAGGGGTTCGACGTGTACGCGTGCGACGCCTCCCAGGCCATGGTGGCGTACACGCGCAAGCGCGTCGCTCCCTACCTGGGTGAGACGGAGGCCGAGCGCCGAGTCCTCCTGTGCTCCATGGACCACCTGGCCATGTTTGAGACGGAGTCCTTCGACCTGGTGGTGGCCCTGGGGATCTACCAGCAGGCGCAGAGCACGGACGAGTGGCACCGGGCGGTGACCGAGACCGCCCGGGTGTTGCGCGCGGACGGGCGGCTCCTGGTGCAGCACTTCGGGCTCGGGAGCCAGCCCTGGCCGGAGCCCCTGCGACAGGTGGAACCGTTCGTGTTCGAGGCCACCGTCCCCGGGGCGGGGATGCGGCGGTTCGTCCTGCTGGACGAGGCTACCCTGGACGCGTGGATGGCGCAGCACGGCCTGGTACCGGAGACCCCGACCCGCAGCACCACCCGCCCCACGGAGGAGGGTGGCTTCTGGCGGAACCTGCACGCGCTTTACCGGAAGCGCCGGTAGCGTGGGTTTGACACCACTCGGCAGGGGTCGTGTACCATGGGGTCGGCCCGGAGGGGTGGCCGAGCGGTCCAAGGCGGCGGTTTGCTAAACCGTGGCGGGGCAAAAACCCCGCCCGTGGGTTCGAATCCCACCCCCTCCGCCACCACTTCCCTCACCCCAGCAGCCCTTTTGCGTGCCGGCCCCGCAACAGCGCGCCTTCTGAGAACCTGCGTAGGGAGAACATCCGCAGGTCCACGCTGAGCGGCTGCCCGCACACCCAGCGGGCCAGTTCCTCCCCCAGCGCGGGGCTCAGCTTGAATCCGTGGCCGCTGAAGCCGGCGGCCACGAACAGGCCCTCCGTCCCGTCCACCGGTCCGAGCACGGGCTGCCAGTCGGGTGTCACGTCGTAGATGCTGGCGTAGCCTCCCCGGAACTCCGCCTGCGCGGCGCCTGGGTAGCGCTTCGACCACAAACTCCCCACCCGCTCCACGAACGCCCAGTCTACTCCCGCGTTGTACCGGTCCGGGTCCACCACTTCTTCCGGCTCCTCCTCCAGCACGCCCGCCAGAACGGTGCCCCCGGTCTCCGAACGGGCGTAGAAACCCAGGCTGAGATCCTCCAGGACGACCTCCAGGCGGCCGAACTGCGCAGGGGGAGCCAGCTGGACCACCTGCTCTCGGGAGGCCACCACCGGGAAGTCTACGCCCAGAGGCCGGAGCAGGGCTGCCGTCCACACACCCGCCGCCACGAGGACCCGAGAGCAGGCCACGGGGCCCCGGGAGGTTCGCACACCCGTCACCCGCCCGCCGGCGGCCTGTACCTCCTCTGCCGCCACGCCTTCCCACACCTCCACGCCCAGCTCCCGCGCCGCCGCGGCGAAGCCCGCCGCGGTGGCGTAGCCGTCCGCATAGCCTGCGTCGGGCTCGTAGGCGGCGCCCGCGACGCCCTCCAGGTTCAGCCTCGGGTCCAGCCGGGCCACCTCCTCCGGGGTCAGGACCTCCGCGCGGACGCCCAGCCGACGCTGTAGCGCCACGTTCGCCGCCAGCCCCTCCAGCTCCGAGGCCGGGGCCAGCAGCAGGAAGCCTGTGCGGGTGAAATCCGCGCTCCGTCCCGTGAGCTCGTGGAAACGGACGAAGCGTTCGAGGCTCCGCCTCGCCAGCTCCACCAGCGGCTCGTGGGAGTAGTGGAGCCGGACGATCCCCACGGTCCTCCCCGTGGGCCCACTACCCACCTGCCCGCGTTCCACCAGGACTACCCGGCCTGCCCCCAACTGTGCCAGGTGAAACGCGGCGCTAGCGCCCACGCAGCCACCGCCCACCACCACCACGTCCGCCTGCACCCTTTACCCCCCTCCGTCCTGCGCCGCCGCTGGCAACAGGTACACGCCGGCCTCCTCGAACCGGAGCCGGACCTCCTGTCCGGGCGCCAGCTTCCGGTCCGCGCGGTACGGCTGCGTGGCCAGGACCTCCCCCGCCGGCGTGTCCACGAGGATCTCCGTGGTCATCCCCATGAAGAACACGGTCCGCACCAGGCCGGGCAGCCCCGCACCGTCCTGGACCACCACCACCGCCTCCGGCCGCACCATCAACGTTACCGGTCCCTCGCGAACCTGCTCCTGCTCCAGGGGGAAACGGTAGCCCGCCACTTCCACCGCCCCGTCCCGGTAGGTGGCCGGAAGGAGGTTGGCCTCACCGATGAAGTCCGCCACGAACCGGGTGCGCGGGCGCCGGTACACTTCTTCGGGGCTGCCCACCTGCTCTACCCGGCCCTGGTTCATCACCACCACCACGTCCGACAGGGCCAGCGCCTCCGCCTGGTCGTGGGTCACGTACACGCTGGTGATCCCGAGCCGTTGCTGCAGCATCCGGATCTCGGCCCGCACCCTGCGCCGCAGCTTGGCGTCCAGGTTGCTGAGGGGTTCGTCGAACAGCAGCACCCGGGGCTGCATCACCAGCGCCCGGGCCAGGGCCACCCGCTGCTGCTGGCCGCCGCTGAGCTGGGCGGGGTAGCGCTGCGCCGTCTCCGGAAGTCCTACCAGCTCCAGTGCCTCCAGGGTCCGGCGCCGCACCTCCGCGGCAGGCAGCCGCTGCGCCCGCAGCCCGTAGGCTACGTTCTCGAACACCGTGAGGTGTGGGAACAGGGCGTAGGACTGGAACACCATGGTCACACCGCGCCGCGCGGCGGGCAGGTCCGTGACGTCCTCCTCCCCGATCCACACGCGCCCCGCGGTGGGCCGCTCCAGCCCGGCCACGATGCGCAGGGTAGTGGTCTTGCCGCAGCCCGAAGGTCCCAGAAGGGTGACGAGCTGGCCGGGCGGAACGTCCAGGTCCACGGAGTCGACCGCCACCACCGAACCGAATCGCTTGGTGACGCCTCGGAGGCGCACGGGTACGCTCTCGGCCACTGCCCTCACCCCGCTCCCAGCTGGGCGGTCCTCGGGTCCAAGCGGCGGCTGAACAGCTGGAGGGTCAGCACCACCGCCACCAGCAGCAGCGTCAATACCGACGCCAGGGCGGCTCCCCGCCCCTGGCTGCCGTACTCCAGGTAGGACAGGATCTGCGTGGTGGCCAGGTTGTGCTGCGGCGTGATGAGGAAGATGACCTGGCTCACGGCGGTCATGGCCCTCACGAAGGCGAACACCAACCCGGACAGCAGGGCCGACCGCGCCAGGGGAGCCACCACCCTGCGGAGGGTCAGGCCCGCACCGGCCCGCAGGACGGTGCTGGCCTCCTCCAGCGACCGGTCGATCTGTTCCAGGGCCGCCACCGCGGCCCGGATGGCCACCGGCATGTTCCGGAACACGAAGGCCAGCACGATCACCAGCTCCGTACCCGTGAGCAGCAAGGGACCCTGGTTGAAAGCCAGGACATAGCCGATCCCCATCACCGTGCCCGGAGTGGCGAAGGAGAGCATGGAGCTGAACTCCAGGGCGCGCCGGCCTGGGAAGTTCACCCGGTTCACCAGGTAGCCGATCAGAAACCCCACCAGCACGGAAGGGACTGCCGCGTAGGCGGACAGCCGGACGGTGGTGCGTAGCACGTGCCAGCCCTGCGGGTGCAGGTCCTGGAGGTGCCGTAGGGTGAAGGTGTAGTCGAACCCCCACAGGCGCGTCACCGCCCCGACGAACACGGAGCCGTACAGGAGGACCACCAAGAGCATCCACAGCACGAACACCGAGGAGGCGGCCCAGTCCAGCCACCCCGGCAGCGGCTGGGGACGGGCACCCGTGGGCCGGCCCGTGACCGTGACGTAGAAGGCCCCGCCCACCCACCGCTGCTGCAGGGCAAACACCGTCAGGGTCAATGCCAGGAGCACTGCTCCGTAGGTCGCGGCCTCGTGGGGGTTGTAGCGGCCCACGATGGCGAAGAACACCTCTGTGGCCAGGAACGGCTTCCCGCCCCCCACCACGATGGGGTTCGCGAAGTCCGCCAGGCTCTCGATCGCTACCAGGAGGAACGCATTGGCCAGCCCCGGACGGGCCAGGGGCCAGATGACGGTCGGCAGGAGGTAACCGGGGGAGGCTCCCAGGGTCTGGGCCGCTTCCTCGAGGCTCGCGTCCAGGGCGCGGACCACGCCCACCAGGACCAGGTATGCGATGGGGGTGTAGGCCAGGACCTGCGCCACCGCGACGCCCAGGGGTCCGAAGAACACGTCCGTGGACACACCCAGGAGCCGGTGCGTCACGAAGCCCCGTCGGCCGAACAGGTACAGCATAGCAATGCCCAGCACGAAGGGAGGGGTGATGAGGGGGAGCACCGACAGCGGCCCCATCAGTCGGCGCGTAGGCAGCTGGGACCGCTCCGACAGCAGCGCGAACGCAAAGCCCAGCCCGGTGGACACCGCACCCACCACCACCGCCAGGAGGAGGCTGTTTCGCAGGGCCCCGAAGCCCAGGTACAGGGCCGCCAGCGCCGCCGCGGCCAGCCCGCCGAGCGCAGCGCCCCGCAAGGCCCGCTGACCCCAACCCAGTCGCCACAGGACGACGCCGGTGAGCACCGCCACCACACCGCCGACCTGGGCTGCCAGCAACAGTTCGTTTCTGGCCGTACCCGGGTGGTCCAGGGCGAAGAAGGCAGGCGAGCTGAGGGTCCGCTGCAGGACCTCTGTGGTGAGGCGGCCGTCCACCCACACGCTGGCCACCACCACGGAAGCCAGGGGAAGCAGGATGAACAGCATCACGAAGGCGGCGGCCCACAGCACGGCGGCGGAGAGGAACGGGTCCACGAACCACCAGCCGGAGCTGGACAGGCCCACCCCGGTGAGGGTGAGAAACCCCAGGACGGCCACCACCGCGCCCGGGCCGAGAGGGGTTCCCCGCAGCGCCACGAGCAAGCCGGACAGCACCACGCCCGCCAGCGCCAGGGCCACCAGCGCGGCGCCGCGGCTCCGCTCGGGCCCGGGCCACACCGCCACCACCACGGTGGCGGCGGCGACCAGCAACACTCCCGCTGCCAGGGAGGAGCCCGACGCTAAAGCGAGCCCGGTAGACTCCGCCACCCACGAGCCGAGGTCCCGGCCCGTACGGCTCCACGGCAAGGCCGAGGCCGCCAGCAGGGTGAGGGCCGCCCAGCCGGCCGTAGCCGGCTGGGCGGCCCAGCGGAGTTGGGGAACTGCGACCGCCCGCGCCAACTCCCCTACTTGGGAAGCGGGAACACTTCGTCCGTCCAGCGCTTCACCAGACGGTCGCGGACCGCGGCGCTCCCGTACTTCACGAAGTCGTACTTGATCACCCGGAACGCCTCAAACCGAGGCGCCACGGGCGGGATGGGGGTCTTGCTGTTGGACGGGATCTGGTAGGACTGGCCCTTCTCCGGTCCGAGTCGCTGCGCCTCCGGCGTCAGTGCCCACTCGATGAAGGTGATGGCGGCAGCCCGGTTGGGACCGCCCTTCACCAGGCTGAGTCCCCCGATCTCGTACCCGGTGCCGTCCCGGGGCGCTCCGTAGCTGATCGGAAACCCCTTCAGGACCTGGTCCACCGCGTCGTGGATGAAGGTGATGCCCACGGCGACTTCTCCCCGCCCGGTGAGCTGGCCCGGTGCTGCGCCGCTGCGCGTGTACTCCGCCACGTTCCGGTGGATCCGCTTGAGCAGGTCGAAGGCCTCGCGCTCCCCGTACAGCTGGACCAGGGTCGCCAGCATGGTGTAGCCGGTGCCCGAGGTGTTGGGGTTCGGGTACGCCACCAGCCCCCGGTAGCGGGGATCTGCCAGGTCCTTCCACGTCCGGGGGACGGGCGCGTTGCGCTCCCGGAGCACCCGCTCGTTCAGCGCCCACCCCAGGATCCCTGCGTAGAGGGGGATGTACTTCCCCGCCACCGCCTCCCGCAGCTCCGGACGCAGGTCATTCCAACTCTTCGGCCGGTACGCCTCCGTGAGGCCCTCCTCGAAGGCCACCATGTGGGGGTCCCCGGTACCCCCAAACCACACGTCGAAGCTGGGGTTGCGCCGCTCCGCCCGCAGCCGTGCCAGCCCCTCGCCGGAGCTCAGCCGTACGTAGTCCAGAGCGATCCCCGTCGCCTTGGGGAACTCCTCCTTGATGGCGTCGCACCAAGCGGGGTTCGGGCTACACAGCACCACCACCCGCTGAGCCGGTCCCGCCCCGGAAGAGGCGGGCAGGAGCAACAGCAGACCAGCTAGGAGCAACCACGCCTTTCGCACCGTCATCCCCTCCTCCCGACAGTCGGATGTTGTACGGTCTCCGCCTCCGGAAACCGCCCCTGGCGCGCTCACCCCTCCTCCACGACTCGCAGCCGGTCCGGTGGGACCTCCAGGTACACCTCCTGGGCCGTCTGCAGGCGCACGTCCGGCTGCACGTCCACCACCCACTGCAGGCCGTCCGTCTCTACGGTACAACGGCGCACCGAGCCCAGGAAGGTGATGGAGCGCACGCGCCCGCGCAGGGCATTTGGGCTTCCGGCGGGCGGCGCGCTGCGAACCCGCACCTCCTCCGGCCGCACCGCCAGCAGAACCTTCCTGCCTGAGGATCCTCCGTCCTCCACCTGCAGTTCCAGACGACCTGCCTGGACCCTCCCAGGCCCGACCCACTGCCCTTCTACGAAGTTCGCGAGCCCCACGAACTCCGCCACGAACCGGTTGCGGGGCCGCAGGTACACCTCCTCCGGCGTGCCCACCTGCAGGACCCGGCCCGCGTTCATGACCGCGATCCGGTCCGAGAGGGCCAGCGCCTCCTCCTGGTCGTGGGTCACGTACACCGTGGTCTGTCCCAGCCGCCGCTGCAGGTCCCGCAGCTCCTCCCGGACTCGCAGGCGCAGCTTGGCGTCCAAGTTACTCAGCGGCTCGTCCAACAACAGAACTTCAGGCTCCACCACCAGGGCCCGCGCCAGGGCCACCCGCTGCTGCTGGCCGCCGCTGAGCTGGTGCGGGTACTTGCGCTCCTGGCCCACGAGGCCCACGAGCTCCAGGACCCTGCGGACCCGTTCCCGCGCCTCCGCCGCCGGCACCCGCCGCATGCGCAGGCCGTAGCCTACGTTCTCCTCCACCGTCATGTGGGGGAACAGGGCGTACTCCTGGAACACCATGGCGGTCCCGCGCGCGTGCGGCGGCAGGTGGGTGATCCGCCGGTCCCGCAGATACACGTCCCCCCGGTCGGGCAAGTGGAACCCCGCCACCACGCGCAGCAACGTGGTCTTGCCGCAACCCGAGGGGCCGAGGAGGGTGAAGAAGCAGCCCTCCTCGATGTCTAGGGACACTCCGTCCACCGCCACGGCGGTGCCGAAGCGCTTCACCACGTCCACGAGACGCAGGTGGATCGCCATGGTTACCCGGCCGGCACCGGCCGTAGGGCCCGTCCCGCCGCCAGCCGGGCCGCGGCCAGTGCCGCGAACGTCACCAGCAAGAGCATGGTGGTCAACGCCGCAGCCCCGCCCCAGATCCCGTTGCCGATCATGTTCAGGATGGCGAAGGTGGCCACCACGTTCCCGGGCGACACCAGGAATACCGCGATACTCACGTTGGTGACGGCCCGCACGAAGGACACGGTGAAGCCTTCCACGAAGGCGCGCGCCAGCAGCGGAAGGTAGACGTCTCGCAGCAGGTGCAGGCCCCGGGCACCCAGGTTGCTGGCCGCCTCCTCGATGGACCGGTCGATCTGCTGCAGCTGGGCCACCGCCGCCTGGTAGCCCAGGGGGAGGTGCCAGAAGGCCAGCGCGAGGACGAGCACCCAGGGAGTCCCCACCAGCTCCAGAGGCGGCCGGTTAAAGGCCAGCACGAAGCCCACCCCCACGAACACGCCGGGCAGTGCGCCCGGCAACACCGCGAGGAAGTCCAGGGCCCTCCGGAGGGGCACGGGCCGACTGGTGAGGAAGGCCAGGAGGATGCCCGCCACCGCGGTGACCAGCCCGGCGCCGGCGGCCACCCTCAGGCTAGCCCACAAGCTGGTCACGCGGTCCGAGGCCAGACGCCAGTGGTCCAGGGTGATGGACCAGTCCCTCCCCCACACCGCGGTGAAGGCACCCGCCACCACGCCGAGGTATATCAGCACCACAAGGACGCTGGTGAGCACGCACACTGAGAAGGCCGCCCACTTAAGGGGCGGGTACGTGGGCGGCCGCTCCAGCCGGCCGCCCCGGCCCGTGATGGTGGTGTACCTCCTCCGCCCGACCCAGTAGCGCTCCACCAGGAACAGACCCGTGGTGGGCACTACCAGCATCGCCACCACCAGCGAGGCGCCCCGCAGGTCAGCCATTCCCTCCAACCGGAACCACGCCTCGGTGGCCAGCAGCGGCCAGCCGCCGGCGATGACCACCGCGTTGCCGAAGTCCGCCAGCACGGAGATGGCGACCACCAGGGCCGCGCCCGCGATGCCGGGGCGCGCCAACGCGAGGGTGACCGTCCGCGCCACCTGCCACTCGTCCGCACCCAGGTTGCGGGCCGCGTGCTCCAGGCTCGGGCTGACGCTCTCCAGCACCCCCGCGATGACCAGCATCGCGAGGGGGAAGAACGCCACCGTTTGGGCCAGCCAAAGCCCGTGCAGGCCGAAGATGTTCACGTCCAGGCCCAACAGGTGGCGGGTCACCAGGCCCTGCCGGCCGAACAGGAGAATGTACGAGAACGCCACCATGAAGGGCGGCGCGAACAGCGGCAGCAGGGCTACCGTTCGGAAAAACCGCCGCCCGGGCACGTCCGGACGGGTGATGGCGAAAGCGAAGGCCAGCCCCACCAACACGGCGGTGCTGGTGGACAGGACCGTGCTCACCAAGCTGTTCCGGGCCGCCTGGATCCAGCGGACGCTTTGCGGGATGGTCAGGTAGTCGTGCACGGTGGGGTAGAGGAGCACACGGACGGTAGGGTAGAGCACGAACAGCCCCAGGGCTGCCGCCCCTCCCACGAACGCCAGGGCGAGGCCGGGGTCGGCCAGCTGCCTTCTGGCCTCCACCCCGGCCGCCACAACACCCAGGCGCCCCACCAGCGTGTGCCTCCCCACCGCTAGTCCAGTTCCCGGATCGGACGCTCCGACGGGGGACCGGAGCTACCGTCCGATCTCCCGGGTCCACCGCTCCCGCACACGTTCCGCGTTGGCGATGGCCCACTCTCGGTCGTACCGGACGAACTTGACGGACTCAAAGGGCGGAGCCCCCGCCGGTGGCTCCACGTCGGCCCGGACCGGGTAACGGAACCCGTACCGGGCGTTGATGTCCTGAGGGGTCCTCGTCATGAGGAAGTCCACGTACGCCCGGGCGCCCTCCGGGTTGGGGCCACCCCGGATGATGGACACCGCGCCGATCTCGAACGCGGTGTCGGGCGGCACGATCACCTCCAGGGGCTGGAACCGCAGCCGCCGTGCCCCGATAGCCTCGTGGGCCCACATCATGGCCACCACAGCCTCACCCCGCTCCAGCAGGGTGATGGTCCCGGGCGCGGTGGGCGTGTACTGGGCTACGTTGCGGTTCAGCTCGCGTAGGTACGCCCAGGCCCGATCCTCCCCCAGGCGGAAGATCTGCCCGGCCACGAAGATGTAGCCGGCGCCCGTGGTAACGGGACTGGGCATGATGAACTGCCCGCGGAACTCCGGCCGCAGGAGGTCGTCCCACGTGGCCGGTTTGGGGACCCTGCGGGGCGCCATCTCCCGATCCCATCGCTCGGTGTTCACGATGATGCTCAGGATGCCCAGATACCACCCGTGCCAGTAACCGTCCCGGTCCAGGAATGCCGGGCTGACCCGCGCCTCGCGGGCGACGGGCGAGCGGTAGGGGAGCAGCAGACCCTCGCGGGCTAGAGGGGCATGGAAGTCCACGGAGCCGCCCACGAAGATGTCCGCCCGGGGCCGCTCCCGCTCCGCCCGGATGCGGGCCGCCAGCGTCCCCGCGGCCGCCACGCTCAGGGCCTCCACCGCGATCCCCGTCCTCCGCGTGAACTCCCGGTTGATCAGGGACGTCTCCAGGTCCGGCAGTGCGGAGTACACCACGATCCGGCGGGCCTGCGCGCCCGCGGGTGCTGCGGACATCACCAGGCCCAGCAACAGGACGACCCACCCTCGCCGCACGGTCTCACCTCCCCGTAGATTCTTCGGTCTGGCCGTCCAGCAGGAACCGGTCCACCACTTCCACAATGGCCTCTCCCGGTCCGGCCCGTGTCACGTAGGCCGCCGCCGCCCGCAACGTCGGGTGGGCGTTGGACACCGCCACCCCGAGCCCTGCCACCTGGAGCATCTCCAGGTCGTTGGGGTTGTCGCCCACCGCGACCACGAGCTCGGGCGGGACGCCGAGGAGCGCACACACCCGCTGCAAAGCGCTCCCCTTCGAGACGCCGGCGGGCAGCACCTCGAGGAAGTTCCGCTCCGAGAAGACACGCCGCACCTGTGGGGCGCGCCGGGCCAGCTCGGTGTCCAGCACCGCCAGGCGATCGGGGTCCCCCACCACGAGGACCTTGATCGGGTCTGGAGGAAGGCACTCCAGAAGGTTGCCCACCTCTTCCGCGGTGATCCCGTCCCGCTCCAGGTAGGCGCGGCTTTGGGCGTCCTGACGGTCCACGTACACCCGGTCGTCCGCGAACAGGTGGGGCCGCACGTCAGGGAACTCCCGGAGGACCTCCAGAGCGGCCCGCACGCCATCGGGGTCCAGGGTGTGCCGCTCCACCACCCGGTCGGCCTCAAAGTCGTAAACCACCGCTCCGTTGTACAGGATCACGGGACTGTCCGCGCCCACGGCCTCCAGGTACGGGCGGACCGACCGCCACATGCGCCCAGTCGCCAGGCACACGCGGACCCCGCGCGCCTGTGCCGCGCGAACCGCCTGTCGCACCGCTGCCGGCAGCTTGCGGTCCGCCGGCAGCAGGGTGCCGTCCACGTCGGTGACCAACAACCGGTACCGCACCCCATACCCCCGTATCCTGCAACCGTTAACGACGTGTGATTTCCGTACCGGCCTGCTCCCTGGGGAGACAGGCTCGAAGCAGTTCCACAGACCGCGCCACCCCGTCCAAGGGGTCCAGGAAAGGGTCTTCGTGTTCCACGCTGAGGGCGCCCCGGTACCCCACCTGACCTAGGGCGTCCACGAACTGTGCCCAGAAGAAGGCGTCGTGGCCCAGCCCCAGGGTCCGGAAGGCCCAAGGCCCGTCCGCGGGCGGCCAGCCGCTGGACAGATAGAGCACACCGTCCTGCCGCACGCGGGCTTCGTCCACCCATGTATCCTTGGCGTGCACGTGGAAGATGGCCTCACCCAGCCTCCGGACGGCCCCCAGTACGTCGATCCCTTGCCAGAACAGGTGGCTGGGGTCCAGGTTGGCCCCCAACGTGGGGCCCACCGCTTCCCGGAGACGGAGCAGGGTGGCGGGGTTGTACACGCACTGGCCCGGGTGCATCTCCACCGCGATGCGCCGCACCCCACACCGTCCCGCCCACTCCGCCATCTCCTGCCAGAAGGGGATCACCCGCTCCCGCCACTGCCACTCCACGATCTCCAGGAACTCCGGCGGCCAGCCCGACAGCACCCAGTTGGGATCCCCACCGCCCGGGCCTGAGGGGCAGCCCGACATGGTCACCACCGTGTCCACCTCCAGCAGGCCCGCCAGCGCGATGGTATCCCGCACCACCTGCGCCTGCCGGGCGCCTTCCTCTGCCCGCGGGTGAAGGGGGTTGCCGCTGCAGTTGAGGGCGCTGATCACCAGCCCGTGGTCGCGCAGCTCCCGCAGCAGTCGTTTGCGCTCCTCCTCGCTCTTGAGGAGCTCCCCCAGTTGCAGGTGGGGGGCCGGGGAGAAGTTGCCGGTCCCCAGCTCCACCGACCGGATCCCCCAGCGCGCACACCGCTCGAATACCCGTGCGCGCGGCTCGTGCCGGAGGCTGTCCGTCATCAACCCGACCCACATCTCACCCCTCACCGGTCCTCCTGCCCGTACAGGGGCGGGGCGGCCTCAAGGGCGACCCGAACGGGACGGCCCGTGGCCAGGCTCTCTGCACAGGCCTCCGCCACCGCCAGAGAGGCGTACCCGTCCCACGCGTTGGGCCACGGCTGACCCCGTCGCACGTGATCCACCCAGGCCACCACCTCCGCCGCGTAAGCGGCGTCGAACCGCTCCAGCCAGTCCGGCGGCACGGCTCTCGTACACCGGCCCTCCGCGCGGGTGACCACACCGCCAGGCAGCCCTGCCGTCACCGTCCCTCTGTCCCCGGAGACCTCGATCCCCACCTCGTACCCGTACGCCGCGGACAGGTTCAACTCCACCAGCGCCAGCGCGCCGTCCCGCAGCCCCAACTGGATCAGCTGCAGGTCGTAGACGCCCTCTGCCAGGGAGGGGTCTACACGGCAACCGACCACCGAATGCACCACGTCCACTTCCTGCCCTGACAGCCACCGGACCTCGTCCAGGTCGTGGATGGCCGCATTCACCAGCACCGCCGCGCTGCTGTCCGGGGCGAACGCGGCGCGCACGTTCCGGTGCCACGCGCGGTACAGCACCGGCCTGCCCACCGCGCCGTCCAGCAGCGCCCGGCGCAGGGCCCGGAACTCGGGGTCGTACCGCCGCTGGAAGCCCACCTGCACCAGCCGGCGGCCCAACGCCACCTCGCGCTGCACGACGGCCCGGGCCTCATCCAGCCGTGTGGCCAGGGGCTTCTCGCAGAACACGGGCTTGGCGGCCTCCAGGCAGGCCAGGACGTAGCCCGCGTGGGTGGGGTCCGGGCTGGCCACCACCACCGCGTCCACCTCGGGATCCGCCACCAGCTCGCGGCCGTCCTCGTACGTCCGGGCCGCACCGCACTCCGCCGCCAGCGCCCGGGCGCGGGCCACGTCTGCGTCCGCCACCGCCACCACCCGGGCCCCGGGCACACGGGAAACGAGGTTGCGGGCGTGGCGGGAGCCCATGCCCCCGGCCCCCACCACGCCCACCCGCACTTCCTCCATCCTTTGCCTCACTTGGCGTACTGAGCCGCGTTCTGCTTGGTCACCAGGGTCGTCCCGGTGTCGATCCGCTTTGGGACCGACTGGCCCCGCAGCACTTTCACCGCACTCTCCACTCCCAACTTGCCCATGTTGTACGGGTTCTGGGCGACACTGGCCGCCAGCTCTCCCCGTAGGATGGCCTGTGCCGCCTCAGGAATCGCGTCGAACCCAACGATCAGGATCTGCCCGGTCTTTCCCCGAGCCTTCACCGCCTCTGCAGCCCCTAACGCCATCAGGTCGTTCGCTGCAAATACCCCTTTTACCCCGGGCTTGCTGGTCAGGATGTCCTCCATCACCTGTTGTCCCAATGCCCGGTCGCTGTTGGCCGGCAGCTCTGCCACCACCCGTAGACCGCAACGCCGTACGGTCTCCCGGGCGCCCTCCACGCGGGCGCGGATACTCTGCGTGGTCATGACTCCCGTGATGATGGCCACCTCGCCTTGACCTTTCAGCTGGTCGCACAGGAACTTCCCCGCCAGGGCACCTCCCGCGCGGTTGTCCGTGCCGATGAAGGTCACCTTGTGTGGCCAGGTCCCGTCCGTGTCCACGAACAGCACCGGGATCTTCCGCGCCCGCGCCTTGTCGAAGGTGCTGTTCAAGGCGCTCACGTCCGTGGGCGCCACCACGATGGCGTTCACCCGTTTCGCGATCTGATCCTCGATCTGGGCGATCTGCGCCTGCACGTCGGTCTCCGCCGGCGGCGCCAGCACCACGAGGTTCACCCCCAGGGCTTTCGCGGCATCCCGAGCGCCCCGTTCCACGGCGGCCCAGAACGGGTTGCCCGACCCAGGCCCCTTCATGCTCAACAGGATGGTGTAAGCCTGTGGACCCGCTTGACCCCATCCGGTCACGAGTGCCAGCGCCAGGCCAGCCACTCCAGCCAGCACCGCGTACCGCCTCTTCACCATAGCTTGCTCACCCCCTCACGGATCGAACTCGCGGCTTTCACAACGACCCGGATACCCCTCATTCCCACCCCCTCAGAGCTCCGCCTGCGCGGCACGCCGCCGCAGTACGTCCACGTAGACGGCCAGCAGTATGATCACGCCGATCAGCACCTGTTGCCAGAACACAGACACGTTCATCAGGTTGAGGCCGTTCCGCACCAGGCCCATGATGACGGCACCAAGGAACACGCCACCCGGCGTCCCCCGTCCGCCGAAAAAGCTAGCTCCCCCGATGATCACCGCGGCGATGCTGTCCAGCTCGGCTCCCAAACCCGCTGTGGGGTAGGCGGAGTTCACCCGGCCCGCCAGCAACACGCCTGCCACGCCGGCCAGCGTTCCGCAGAGGACATAGACCAGCACGAGCAGCCGCCCCACCGGGAGGCCCGCGTACTGTGCCGCGCGGGGGCTCCCCCCCACCGCGTAGATGTGCCGTCCGGTGCGCGTCCGTCGCATGAAGACCGTCCCGACCGCGTACAGAGCGACCACCACCAGGAACGAGACGGGAAGGGCAGTAGCGAACCGCGTGCCCTCCAGAAGGACTAGGTCTGCAGACCCCAGCCACCGAACCTCCGGCGTCAGGCCCGAGATGGGGACTCCCCCACTGAGCAGGTACGTGACCCCGCGCGCTACGTTCAGGGTGGCGAGGGTTGCGATGAAGGGGTGCGGGAGGTGGAGCCGCGTGAGAGCCAGACCGTTGGCGGCGCCTACCGCAGCTCCGAGCAGGATTGCAGCGGGCAGGCTCGCCCACGCCGGCCAGCCCGCCTTCACCAGCAGGGCCAGCACCGTCATGCACAGGCCCATCACCGACCCCACGCTCAGGTCGATCCCTGCCGTGGCCACGACCACGAACTGTCCGAGGGCCAGGATGGCGTTGCTGCTGATCTGTCGGGCCACGTTGGTGAGGTTCTCCCGGGTCAGGAAGAACTCGGGCTGCAGCGCCGTGAGGACTCCCATGATCAGGAGGACGACCAGCAACAGGTCCACCCGGCTGAGGACCCCGCGTAGGCGGTCCCACGGCACCCCTCGCTCCGCGGCTCGTGGGTACGCCTCCAGCCTCACGCCGCGCCTCCTACGATGAGCGCCACGACGTCCTCCATCCGCGCGCCCCGCCCGTCGAGGACCCCCGCCACCCGCCCCCGGTTCAACACCACAATCCGGTCCGCAACATCCAGCACATCTTGCAGGCGGTGGCTGATCAGCACGACGGCAACTCCTTGCTCCTTCAGCCGTCGGATGAGTTCCAGAACCTTGCCCGCTTCCGTAACCGCCAGGCTCGCCGTCGGCTCGTCCATGATGACCAGCTTCGCGGCGAAGGCCGTGGCTCGGGCGATGGCAACCGCCTGTCGCTGACCCCCTGACAGCTGCTCCACCGGGGTGCGCAGGGAAGGCAACTCCACTCGAAGACCCGCCAGGTGATCCCGGGCGTGGCGCTCCATGGTCCGCTCGTCCAGAAGCCGCCACGGTCCTACGCGTCGAGTGATCTCCCGTCCCAAAAAGAGATTGGCCACGGTGTCCAGATTCTCGGCCAGCCCTAGATCCTGGTAGACCATCTCGATCCCCAGGCGCCGCGAGTCCTGGGGCGAGTGGAACTGCACGCGCCTGCCGTCGAACCAGATTTCCCCAGCGTCCGGCCGGTATACCCCGGTGAGGACCTTCATGAGGGTGGACTTGCCGGCCCCGTTGTCTCCCACGAGCCCCACGACCTCGCCCCTCCGGACGGCGAAGTCCACCGACCGGAGCGCGCTCACGGGGCCGAAGCGCTTCTCGATGCCCCGCATCTCCACCAGCCACGGAGGCGCAGACATTATCCCGCCATCTCCCTGGGTTCCACGAGGGTCTTCCCCGCCGGCCGGTCAGTCTCCCCCAGGACGGCGGGCGCCTGCTCCAGAGGGACCACGCGCGTAATAAGCGCTCGCACGTCCAGATCCCCGCGCGCCATGTGCTCCACAATGGGAGGGAACGTCCGGTCCCCCGCGTGACCCAGCGACCCGATCACGCGTCCCGCGGCGGAGACGAGAGGGTCCAGGTCCACCGCCACCGGACCCGCCTGCCGCCCCAAAAGGAGCACCGTTCCCCTGGGGGCTAGAGCCTCTAGCATCTCCGGTACGGTCCTGAGTAGATCCCCGGACGCGTCCACCTGCAGCTCCGCCCCACGGTTGGAGGTGAGCTCCCGAACCACGTCCGCAGGACGTCGTCCCTGCCCCTCCAGCTCCTCCCACGAGTACACAGCGTCCGCTCCCACGGAGTGGGCTAGAGCTGCTCCGTTGCGCCTGCGCTTGAACACCACCACCCGGCCTGCTCCGGCGCTGCGCGCCAGGGCAGCGCAGCTGAGCCCCACCACGCCGGCGCCGTAGACGACCACCGTGGCGCCCGGCGGGATGCCACCGGCCTCCACGAACAGGCCCTGGTAAGCGACCGCAGCGGGTTCCACGAGGGCAGCGACCCGGTAACCGTAGGGGGATCCCATGCGTTCAACAAGGGCGTCTGCGGAGAAGCAGCAGCGCTCCGGCACCGTCACGTACTCCGCCAAGCCCCCGGGCTTGGTGAACCCGATCTCCTCCACGGCTTCACACTGGTTCGTGGCACCTATGCGGCAGGCGGAGCACTGGCCGCACCATTCGATGTTGTCACAGACCACGGCCTGCCCGGGCCGCACCCGCCGCACACCGGGCCCCACCTCCACCACCGTCCCCGAGAACTCGTGCCCCGGGATCAGGGGCAGCCGGACCCGGCCCGCGTATCGCATGTAGCCGTCCTCGTCCTGTGCGCACAGAGCCCGGTCCGATCCACACACTCCGCAGGCGGCCACCCGCACGAGGACTTCCCCGGGCCCTGGGCTTCGAATCGGCACCGTCTGGACAGATGCCCGCGGCCACCTCCACCCACGGTGGCCTGAGGTCACGTCATACGGATTCGTCGGCTGCCTGTCCCGTGGCGCCCACGTCCCTTCGATGACGACGGCCCGCACCGCTGTCCTCACGCTGAGGCGATAGGTGTCCCAACACCTTCGTTAGCGCAAGAGCTGGGAGGCGTCGCCCGCCCCGCAAGCTCACGTCCACCGCCACCGAGGTTCACGACTACCCAATTCCCCGGTTTTTACACCGGGCCGCGCTCCCTCGCCCGGTTCTTCTCGTACTCCTCCCGGGCCTTCTGCACCGAGGGCATCCCCGACACCTCCGCCACGGGCACGTCCCACCACGCTTCGTAGCTCGGGACCCGCGCGTCGCGGTCCACCTCCACCACGATCACGGTGGTGCGGTCCTGCGCCCGGGCCTCCTCCAGAGCCTTCCACAGCTCCTCCCGCGTGCGGGCCCGGATGGCGTGTGCGCCCAGGCTGGCGGCGTTGGCAGCTAGGTCGATGGGCAGCACATCCCCGTCCAGCTGTCCCGTAGCAGGGTTGCGGAACCGGTGCTGGGTCCCGAACCCCCCGAGCCCCAGCGACTCCGACAGCCCCCCGATGCTGGCGTACCCGTGGTTGTCCAACAGCACCACGGTGAGCTTGTAGCCCTCCTGGATGCTGGTGGTGATCTCGCTGGGCATCATGAGGTACGAGCCGTCGCCCACCAGCACGTAGACCTCCCGATTGGGGTCCGCCATCTTCACCCCCAGGCCGCCCGGGATCTCGTAGCCCATGCACGAGTACCCGTACTCCAGGTGGTAGGTGCCAGGCTGGCGGGCACGCCAGAGCTTGTGCAGGTCCCCCGGCAGGCTGCCGGCGGCGCACACCACTACGTCCTCGGGACTGGCGAAAGCGTTCACCAGCCCGATGACCTCCGCCTGCGCCATGGGGGGGCCGTGCCGCTGGCTGGTGAGGCGCTCCACCTCCGCGTCCCACGCCTCCCGGAGCTTCGCCACTTCCCCCGCGTACCCGGGATCCACCCGGTACCCCCGGAGCAGTTCTGCCAGCGCCTCCAGGGCCACGCGGGCGTCCGCCACCACGGGCAGGCTGCCGTGTTTGCGGGCGTCCCGGTCTGAGAGGTTCACGCTGACGAACCGGACCTGCGGGTTCTCGAACAGGGTGGTGGAGGCGGTGGTGAAGTCATCCCACGCCGTCCCCACCCCCACCACGAGGTCGGCAGTGCGGGCGAGGCGGTTGGCAGCCAGACTCCCGGTCACGCCCACCGCACCCACGTTCTGCGGGTGGTCCCAGGGCAGGCTGCTCTTGCCCGCCTGGGTCTCCGCCACGGGGATGCCCGTGGCGTCCGCCAGGGCACGTAGGGCACCCTCCGCCTCGCTGAACAGCACCCCGCCGCCGGCCACCAGGAGCGGGCGCCGGCTCTGCCGGATCCAACGCGCGGCTTCGGCCAGCACCTCGGGGTCCGGGGGCGGGCGCAGGATGCGCCAGGTGCGCGGCTCGAACAGCTCCGCGGGGTAGTTCCAGGCTTCCGTCTGGACGTCCTGGGGGAAGGCCAGGGTCACCGCACCCGTCTCCGTGGGAGAGGTCAGGACCCGCATGGCCTCCAGCAGGGCGAAGGGAAGCTGGTCCGGCCGGTTGATGCGATCCCAGTAGCGCGAGACCGGCTTGAAGCAGTCGTTGACGGAGACGTCCTGGGACCAGCCTGCTTCCAGCTGCTGCAGCACGGGAGCCACGTTCCGGCGAGCGAAGATGTCACCAGGCAGCAACAGTACGGGTACGCGGTTGATCGTGGCGCCCGCGGCACCCGTGACCATGTTGGTGGCACCGGGGCCGATAGACGACGTGCACGCGAACGCCCGCATCCGCCGGGTGGCCTTCGCGAACGCGGCCGCCGCGTGCACCATGGCCTGCTCGTTGCGGGCGAAGTAGAAGCGCAGCTGCGGGTACTCCTGCAGGGCCTGGCCGATCCCTGCCACGTTGCCGTGGCCGAAGATCCCCCACACCCCAGCGAAGAAGGGCACGCTCCGGCCGTCCCGTTCGACCCTCTGGGCGGCCAGGAACCTTACCAGGGCCTGTGCCGCCGTAAGACGCAGCGTCCTCACCACTTCCCCCGTGGTTCGGATTTGCGAACGGATTTCGCTGCACCGAAGCCGCGGGACAAAACAAGCACACCAGCCTTCCGCCTGTCAAGCCGCCCGTCTCACGGGTACGCGCCCAGCCGCTCCGACAGCCGCTGGGCCAGGCTGGTGACCTGCCGGGCCAGCTCCTCCAGGCGCGCGGGGGTCACCCGCGCCTTCACGGTACTGAACGCGACGCCGGCCCGCACGTCCCCTCGGCCCCGTACCGCCGCCCCCACGCAGCACATGCCTTCCACGGTCTCCTCGTCGTCCACCGAGTAGCCGCGCCGGCGGGTGGCTTCCAGCTCCCGGAGCAACTCCTCCAAGGAGCCCAGGCTGTGTCGGGTCGGGCGGGGCAGCGCCCCCGAGCCGAACAGCTGTCGCACCCGCTCTTCAGGCAGGGCGCTGAGGATCGCCTTCCCCGTCGCGGTGCAGTGGGCGGGGAGCCGCAGCCCGATCCGGTAGTTCACCGCGATGGGCTGCGTTCCGTTCCGGCACGCCACGTACACCACCTCGCGGCCGTCCAGGACGGACAGCACCAGGGTCTCCTCGTGCCGCGGCAGCAACTCGTCACACACCTCCGCGAACGCCGCCGACAGGTCCGACGCCGCGTCATAGGCCCGGTACAGCTCGAGCACCCGTACCCCGAGGCGGAACCGTCCCTCCGGGGAGCGTACGAGGAGCCGTTCCTGGACCAGGGTGGTGCACAGGTCGTGCGCCGTGCTCTTCGGGATCCCGAGCGTGCGGGCCAGCTCTCCGAGGGTCGGCGGACGCACCGCGTTGCCCACCGCTTCCAGGATTCGCACCGCCCGGACCACGGACGGCACGCCGTCGGGCCGTCCCTCCCCTCTGGCCACGTCAGAACCCTCCCCGTTCCTCCACGAACTGCAGCGCCTCCTCCTCGTAGGGCATGAAGTTGGCGCACCCGTGGCGGGTGACCACGATGGCGCCGCACGCGTTGCCCAGGCGCGCTGCCCGGTACCAGTCCCAGCCCCTCAGCCACCCGTAGAGGAACCCGCTGGCGAAGGCGTCTCCCGCGCCCAGCACGTTGTACACCTCCACGGGGAAGGGCGGCGCGTCCACGCGGCGGCCGTCCCGGGTGAACACCGCGGACCCCCGTGCCCCCAGCTTCGCCACCACCGCCTGTGGCCCCAGCGCCAGCACGACCCGCGCTGCTTCCTCCACAGCCTCTTCGCCCGTCGCCGCCTGCAGCTCCTCCTCGTTGCCCACCACCACTTCCGCCCACCGGACCAGGGCGCGCACGTTCACCCCGTAGGCCCGCACGTCCGGCCACAGGCTCGCCCGGTAGTCCAGGTCCACCACCACCCGCGTCCCCGCCGCCGCCGCCCGCTCCGCCGCGAACAGGGTGGCCGTGCGGCTGGGGTCCGCACACAGCCCCGTGCCGGTGAGAAACAGCACACGGCTACGCTCAACCGGCGCCCGCAGGACGTCGTCCACGTCGAGAGCTAGGTCCGCGGCGTTTTCCCGGTAGAACACCAGGGGGAAGCGGTCCGGCGGCTCGATCCCCAGCACCACCGCGCCCGTGCGCCGCCCGGGCTTGCGGGGGATGAAACTTGTCTCCACGCCTTCCTGGCGCAGGAAGTGCAGGACGAAGTCGCCCACGGGGTCGTCGCCGACCCCGGTAAGTAGGGCGCTGCGGAGCCCCAGGCGCCGGGTCCCCACGCTCACGTTGGTGGGGCATCCGCCCACGTACGCGGCGAAACTACGGATCTGCTCGAAGGGGACGCCCACGTCGTTGCTGTACAGGTCGATGCCGCAGCGGCCCATGGCCAGCACGTCGTACGCGCGATCATCCATCTGCCGTCTCCAGGGCGTGGGTGACCACCGGCACCCGCGGGTCCCGTTCCACCCACGTGGACCGCACCCACGCGTGCGCGGGGTCTTCGGAGTTCGCCAGGCTCTGCGCGGAACCTGCCAGCACGTTCAGGTAGTAGCAGGTGTACCCGTAGGCGGCGCTCACGGGGTGGTACCCGCACGGGACCAGCACCAGGTCGTCCTGCCGCGCCACCACCGCCACGTCGAAGGAACCGTCGTGGGCGTAGATCCGCTGCAGCGCGAAGCCCTCCGGCCGGTCGAACTTGTAAAAGTACACCTCCTCCAGGTCGGCCTCCACCAGCCGGCCGCCCTCGTCCACCCGGTGCTCGTCGTGCTTGTGCGGAGGGTAGCTGGACCAGTTCCCGCCCGGGGTGTACACCTCCACGCACACGAGACGCTCGCAGGGGAATCCCGGCGGCAGGATGCTGTTGATCTGGCGGGTGGCGTTCCCACCGCCGCGCAACTCGATCTCCACGTCCCCGGGCCTCACCAGGCGCGGGGGGAAGCGACCCTCCGCAGGTGCCCAGCCACAGGCCAGTTCCACCCCTCCCGCCTCCGCCACCACCTCGAACGCGGTGCCGGGCGGCAGGTACAGGGCGTACGGCATGCCGTCAAAGGGATTCCGCCTGCGGCCCACACCCTCCCAGTGGCCTCGGTCGGAACGCACGGTGGCCCGGCCGCCCAGCCAGACCAGGACCAGCTCGCACCCGCCCGTGTGGTGCTCCCACCGGCCCCCGGGGCCCAACCGCCGCACCTCGAACCCCAGAAGCTCCCAGCCCGCCTGATCCGGCGTCACCCGCACCACGACCCCTTCTTCCGGCGCCGGACGGACCGGTTCGATGCGCAGCTCCTGCGCGGTGCGGGGCATCGGCGCGCCGCCTCCCGGGACCCTGACGTTCCCGCTGCCGATTGTAGAGCACGAAGGGACCGCGAGGACTCCAGGCGAACACCCCCGGAGGAGGAAAACTCGGTGCACGGAGTCCGCGTGGCCGCAGCCCCCATCAGCTGGGGCGTGTGCGAGATCCCGGACTGGGGGCCTCAGCTGCCCTGGGAACGGGTGCTGGACGAGATGGCACAGGCCGGCTATGAAGGCACCGAGCTCGGTCCCTGGGGCTTTCTGCCCACCGAACCCGAGAGGCTGAGAGCCGCCCTTCAGGACAGAGGACTCCGGCTGGTGGCGGCTTTCGTCCCGCTGCCGCTCCGGGACCCAGCGCGCTATCCCCAGGCGGAGGCGGAAGTCCGCCGGACCGCGGAGCTGCTGGCTCGCTTCGGGGCGGGGTGTCTCGTGTTCGCGGACGCCGGCGACGAGCTGCGGGCCCGCGTGGCGGGCCGCCCTCAGCTGACCGCCTCACACGGGATCCGCCCCGCAGAATGGCCCAGCTACGGAGACCGGGTCACGCGTCTCGCACGCCTAGTACGGGACTCCTACGGGCTTCCGGTGGCCTTTCACCCGCACGGGGGCACGTACGTGGAGAACCCCGAGGAGGTGGACGCCCTGCTGGCCCACACGGACCCGGAGCTGGTGGGACTGTGCCTGGACACAGGCCACCTCCTGTTTGGGGGCGGAGACCCCCTGGACGTGGCCCGGCGCCACGCATCCCGCGTGAACCACGTCCACCTGAAGGACGTGGACGCCTCGCGCCTGCGGGGCCTGCTGGCCCAGGGGTTGACCTACGCACAGGCGGCCAGACAGGGGGTGTTCGTGGAGCTGGGCACAGGTTCGGTCGACCTCCCCGGCATAGCCGCCCGCCTGCGGGAGGCGGGCTACCGCGGCTGGCTGGTGGTGGAGCAGGACCGCGTGGTCACGGACGACACGGACACCCTGGCCTCCGCACGGCGCAACCGTGAGTTCGTCCGCAGGACCTTCGGCGTCTGACAGCGCACTCGCCCGTCCCGCCGCTTGTCAGGCGCCCCAGACGGCGATAGCATCAAGGCGACCGGCGAGCACGACCTTCGGGGCAGGGTGAGGGGGCCGCACGGCCCCCGATTCCCGACCGGCGGTAGGCACCGGAAAAGGCCCGGTGCGAGCCCGCGACCCGCGCACGGTCTGCGGCGCGGTGGACCCGGTCCAGCCGAGCTGGCGAAGCCGGGGCCGACGGTACAGTCCGGATGGGAGAGGGTCGGTGGCCGCAAGGCCGGCCGTGATCCCGCGGCGGCCGCAGCGCGTCATCCGGCGCCCCGGAGGCAACTCCGGGGCTTCTTGTTGGGGTCCGTGCTTCGCTGGAACCCAACCAGGAGGGTCGCGATGCGCGCGCGCCAGTTGGCGTCCCTGTCCATGCTGTCCGCGGTGGCGGCACTGCTCATGCGGTTCGTGCAGTTCCCCATCCTTCCGGGAGCTCCTTACCTGAAGTTCGACCCCAGCGAGGTGCCCACGCTCCTCGCCGGCACCCTGTACGGCCCTCCCGCAGCCGTCCTGGTGGCGTTCCTCAAGAACGCGCTGTACACGGCGCTGTTCGGCAGCCCCACGGGCTGGGTCGGGCCGTTCGCCAACTTCGCCGCGGTGAGCTTCTTCGCGGCTACCGCGGCCTGGGTGTACAGCCGGGAACCTAGCCTGGCGGGGCTGTTCAAGGGCGTGGCCGCGGGGGCGGTGGCGCGGGCGGCGCTCATGGTGCCGGTCCTGGCCTTCGTGGTGCTGCCGGTGTTCTTCGGCTACAGCCCCACGGACTGGGCCACCCTGCACCGACGGGTCGTCCCGCTCCTGGCCGGCACCTTCGTCCCGTTCAACCTGGTGACCAGCGTGATCAACGGCGCCCTGGCGCTGTGGCTGGTGGCCGCGGTGCGCGGGCGCGTGCCCGCATTGCAGGGACACGCCCCGCGCCGCAGCGCGTCCTAGACCTCGCCCCGCGGGGCCTGGAGCAGGGCCAAGAGCTGCGGGTGGAGTAGGCCGTTGGTGGCCAGGGGGCTCCGGGTGTCCGCGGTGTACGGCGAGCCGTCCATGCCCGTCACCACCCCTCCCGCCTCCAGCACCATGAGGGCACCCGCGGCCACGTCCCACGGGTTGAGGTCCGGCTCCCAGAAGGCGTCCAGGCGCCCGGCCGCCACGTAGCAAAGATTCAGGGCGGCCGAGCCCATCTGGCGGACGTCCTCCGCCAGCTTCAACAGGGTCACGATCTGCGGCAGGTTGTTGCCCGTGGTGCCGATGTCCGGGGGCGTCCCGGTAGCCACCAGAGCTTCCTGCAGGCGGGACGTGTCGGACACCCGCAGCCGCCGCGCGCGGCCGCCCGACCACAGCCACGCGCCCGCTCCGCGCTCGGCGACGAACAGCTCGTCCAGAACCGGGTGATAGACTACCCCCACCTGGACGGTCTCGCCCTGGGCCAGCGCCACCGACACGCCGAACCACGGCAGCCGGTGGGCAAAGTTGGTCGTCCCGTCCAGCGGATCCACGTACCAGCAGGGAGCCCCCTCGAACCGGGCACCCCGGCCCTCCTCGGCCACCACGCTGTGGTCGGGGAAGGCCTCCCGCAGCACGGACACGATGCACGCCTCGCTGGCGTGGTCCGCCTCCGTCACCGGGTTCACAGGGCCCTTGTAGCGGACCTCGCCGGGGGCAGGCGGGCGGGCGAAGTACTCCATCAGCACGTGGGCCGCCTCGCGCACCGCGCGCACGGCTACCTCCGCGTACGGTGACAACCGCAAGGGCTCCAACCTTCACACCTCCACGGCTAGACGCCCAGCGGCCGGCTGAGGGTCGCCAGCCGCACGGGGGAGACCACGCCTTCCTCCGTGATGTACGCGGTCACCAGGCGGTCCGGCGTGGGCTCGTACAGGATCGAGGACACCTCCACGCCCTCCGGCGGGGTCCAGTCCGCGGCCAGGTCCTCCGGCGCTCCCACCACCGTGGTGACCGAGTCCCCCCGGAGGGTGGGCGGCAGGATCTTGATGGTCTCCGTGGCCACGTAGCTCGGGACGCCGTGGGCGTGGGCGCAGGTCATCAGGGGCCGGGTCCCCACCTTGTTGACGAAGCTTCCGTCCAGGGACACCGCCTCCGCGCCCGTGAGGACCGCGGAGGCCACGTCCATGTAGTACCCCATGGCGGCGTCCACGGTGAGGGTGACGGAGATCCCCAGCTGCGCCAGCGCTTCCGCCATCCGGCGCCCCTCCAGGTACGGGCGGGCCTCGAACACCACCACGCTGAGGTCGGGGTTGTGCTGGTACAACTCCTCCAGCACCGCGTACACGGTGCGGCTGTACGAGAGAGTGAGGATGACCTCGTACTCCGCCAGGGCCTCTGCCCCGTGGTGGGCGATCCGCGCGTGGGACTCGGCCACGTGGGCGCGGTACCCCCGCAGCCAGTCCTGTAACTCCTCGCGCATCTGCGCCAGGGGCACGCCCTCCCGGAGCATCTCCGCGGCGAACTGCACCATCCGGTACCGGAGGTTGTGCAGGGGCGCGGTGGCGGGCTTGCGCTCGGCCAGCTGCCGGGTCGCCTCGTCCAGGGCGTGCACGAAGGCGCGCGGGTCTGGGTCCGGCTGCTCGGCCAGCCACAGCTCCAGCGCCTCCGCCGCGGCCAGCGCGATCTCCGTGGCGCTCTCCCGGGTCATCCCCTCGATGGCCCGCAACCGGTCCGGCCAGCCCACGCCCTCAGTATCCCACGGGTGCGGCCGTGATCCCACCCCGGAGGATTCCCGGACCGCCGCGTTCAAATCTGCGCGGTGTGGGGCGGTCTCCGGACGTGCGGATCCGTCCCGCGGAGCCGCGGGACGTCCCAGCCCTGGTGGAGCTGTGGGGCGAGCTGGCCCGCCTTCACGAGCGCCTGGACGGAGCGTTCGCCCTGAGCCGAGGCTGGCGTCGGGCCTACGCGGACTACCTGAGCCACCTGCTGGGTCGAGAGGACGTGCGGGTGGTGGTGGCGGAGAGCGGCGGCCAGCTGGTAGGACTCGCGGTGGGCCGGATCACCCTGCTGCCCGCCTTCTTCCGCCAGCGGCGTCGGGGCTACATCCAGGACGTGTACACCCGGGAGGGCTACCGGGGCCGGGGCATCGCGCGTGCCATGCTGGACCACATCGAGGCGTGGTTGCGGCGGCAGGGGGTACGCCGGGTGGAGCTCACCGTGGCGGCGGGCAACCCGGAGGCTGAGGCGTTCTGGGAGCGGGCAGGCTACCGGACGTACATGGTGTACCGGGCGAAGGAGCTGTAGAAGGGCGGGTTTCCCCAGTCCCGTAGCTCCAGACGGGAGGCAGCGTGGCGCACTGGGAGCGGGTTCGGGCGGCTTTGGCGGGCCAGGTAGCGGGCTTCCCGCCCGTGGCCCTGTGGCGGCACTTCCCGGGACAGGACCAGCGGGCGGAGACGCTGGCAGAGGCCCACGTGACGTGGTGGCGCCGGTTCGGCCTGGACCTTCTGAAAGTGACCCCGGCCAGCGGCTACTACGGGGACGACTGGGGCCTGCGCGCCGCCTACCGGCCCAACCGGGAGGGCGTGCGGACCTACCTCGACCGGCCCGTGAAGCGGCCGGAGGACTGGGCGCGCCTGCGCCGGCTGGACGTCACCGCCGGGGCGTACGGGCGAGAACTGCGGGCGCTGCGCCTGGTTCGCCAAGCGGTGCGGGCTGAGGTGCCGATCCTGGCCACGGTGTTCAGCCCCCTGACGGTAGCGAAGACTCTGGCCGGCGACCGGGCGGTGGTCCGGTACCTGCGAGAGCAGCCCGAGGCGCTCCACGCGGGCCTGGAGATCATCACCGAGGTGACCGCGCGTTTCGCCGCGGAGTGCCTGGCCGCGGGCGCGGACGGGCTGTTCTTCGCCACCCAGATGGCGTGCGAGGCCGCCCTCACCGAAGAGGAGTACGAGACCTTCGGCCGTCCCTACGACTTGAGGGTCCTGCAGGCGGCCTCCGGAGCGGAGATCGTGCTCCTGCACGCCCACGGCGAGCGGCCGTACTTCGACCTGCTGGCGGAGTACCCGGTGCACGGGCTCAACTGGCACGACCGACGCACCCCGCCTTCCCTCCAGGAGGCGCGGCGTCGGTACGCTGGCTGCCTGTGCGGCGGGATCGACGAGGTCCACTTTGCAGACCGAACCCCCGAACAGGTGGCAGAGGAGGCGCAGGACGCGCTGAAGCAGACGGGCGGTCGGGGGCACATGGTCACGCCGGGCTGCGTGATCCCCACGGACACCCCGGACGCCAACGTCCACGCGGTCGTCCGGGCCGTCCGGATGCGCTAACCGGCAGGACCTGTACCGGGCCCCTCCGGGTTCCCCTCGCCGGAGCGTGGGACGCCCTGGTCGAGCCTGGGGTTACGGGGCGCCGTTCTCCCCCGAGAGGATCCGGGTCAGGCACTCGGCCACGGGCGGGAGGGGCTTGTGGAAGAGCCACTCGACCTTCAGCCGGAAACCTGGAACTCCCTCGCTCCCCAGCCGGCCTCCTGTCACGACCCGCAACGCGTAATCACTCCCACGCAGCTCGTGGACTCTCACCTCGCTGCGCTCCGCATCCACCACCCAGTACTCTGGAATCCCCGCTCGCGCATAGTCCGGGGGCTTCTCCGTGAGGTCGATCGTCCGCGTCGAGGGGCTCGTCACTTCGATCACCAGCACGGGCCGGACCTGGAGGGGGCTCCCGTGAGCACGAGCGGAGTCTTCCGGCCTAACCACGAACAAGTCCGGCTCCCGCACAACCTCCGGCGACAGCCGGACCGCCGCCGGCCCCATCAGAACTTTTCCCCAACCCTTCGCCTCGCAGTACCCACGCAAAAGCGAGTACAGGAAGCCCACCTCATCCTGATGTTCCGCCGATGCTGGAGAGTACACGACCACCTCTCCGTAAGCGAACTCCCACCGGGCGTGCTCCGGCGCTTCCCGCAAATATCGCTCCAACGTCCAGCCCCCCAGCCGCACCACGTAAGGCTCCTGGATGAGTTCCTTGCGCTCGTCAACCACCATGACCTTCATGAAGACCCTCGCCACCCAAGCTCCTCTTCTTCATCCGGACAGCTCTAGCTAGCTAGGACCGCGAACCGGGCGGCAGGGGAACGGGGGGCGCAAACGGGTTACCTCGGGGCGTCGGGAAACCCGGTGCGGGTACGGAAGGTGCGGGCTGCAAAGGGATCAGCTCCTGCGGACCCGTGGGCCTACCGTCGGGCCCGATCCCAGGGCCGGGCCGCATCTCGTAGAAGCGCCCGTTGAAGAACAGGTACACCCGGGCCTCGCACTCCTCTCCCTGGCCCGGCTGCGGACGCACACCGGGGAACTGGCGGCCGGGCCCCGGGAGTGGGATCAGCTCCTGGAGCGGGGCCTGCACGGGGAGGGCCAGGGGCCCTCGGGCCCCCGCCGCCTTCGATCCAGCGGAGTAGCCCGCGGCCCACACCCCCGCAGCACCCGCCAGCGCGGTGAGGGTCACCAACACCCAGCGCCAGATCCCCATGGCACCCCTCCACCTCGGTCTGGGTCCACTGTACCACGGCTGGCTTTCGCAGTTGTGAAGGGGGAGGTTACCCGCCGTGCCGCTTGTCCAGGTTCGCAAACCGCGACGTCTCCTTGTGGAAGAACAGCTCCAGGTCGTCCGTGGGGCCGTTGCGGTGCTTGGCCACCCGGACGAGGGCCACGTTCTCCTTGCCCTCCCGACGCGCCCGCTCGGGGTCGTAGTAGTCCTCCCGGTACAGGAAGAGGACCACGTCCGCCACCTGCTCCAGCTCCCCGCTCTCCCTCAGGTGCGACAGCATGGGGATCTTGGACCCCCCCTGCTCTGCGGCCCGGGACAGCTGGGACACGGCCAGGATGGGGACCTCCAGCTCTTTGGCCAGCGACTTGATGGCGCGCGCGATCTCGCTGAGCTCCTGGGTCCGGTTCTCCGTCCGCCTGTAGGACTGGATGAGCTGGATGTAGTCCACCACGATGAGGCCGAGCCCGTGCTCGGCCTTGAGCTTGCGGGACTTGGCCCGCATCTCCACCACCGACAGGTTGGAGGAGTCGTCGATGAAGATCGGGGCCTCCACCAGGACGCCCATGGCGCGGGTCAGCCGGCGCCAGTCCGTCTCCGACAGGTAGCCCCGGCGCAGGCGCTGACCGTCCACCTGGGCCTGCGCACACAGCATCCGCTGGACCAGCTGCTCCGCGCTGGTCTCCAGGGAGAAGATGGCCACGGGGATGCGGTGCTCTGTGGCCGCGTGCTGCGCGATGTTCAGACAGAAGGTGGTGTTGTGAACGCACACGTCGTTGGCCACGAAGTTGTGGGTGTCGGGCACGGTGAGGTCGTAGACGGGGTGGTGGCCGGTGTACTCCACGGAGACGATGGGGTCCCACACCACCTCCGGCTCCGGCAGCAGCGGCTCGGGCGCGTAGCGGGCCCACTGCCGCAGCCGTTCCCAGCCCAGGACCCCGCAGGTCCGCAGCAGCTGCAGTGCGGCCGGCCCACGGGCCTCCAGGACGACACCGCCGTCCCAGGCGCTCAACACCCCCAGGCGCAGGAGGAGGTGCTGGACCTGCCGGGCCATGGTGGCGTTGGGCAGCTCCGCCCGGATGCTGAATTCATCGGACCGCTCCGCCTCCGGGCGCGCCCAGCGGTCGGGGTCTCCCTGCACGGAGGCCACGCACGCCAGCAGACAACGCAGCAGCAGGCACAGCTTCGCCCGGTTTAACTGGAAGGCCACCGGCGGCAGCCTCCGCCGCCCGTCCGGCTCCGCCAGCTCGGGGTAGTCCTGGAGGAACTCGGCCACCACCGCGGCGGCGTCCTGGGGCTGCACGTCCTGCGGGTCCGACCGGAGGCCCAGGGTCCCCACCAGCGCGGGCACCCGGGAGGCCCGCACCGCGGCCGCCGCGGAGGCGGCGTCCAGGAAGTCCCGGCTCACCTCCGGGTGGGCGGGCAACCGCCCCGCGGCCAGGTACGCCATCAGCCGCACCTCCGCGCCGGGGAGGTCCACGGTCCCGAACACGGGTATCCGAGCGGGAACCGCCACGAAGTGACCAGGCCGCAGAGACGCCAAGGGCTTCCAGCCCTCCGGGGTCAGGAAGGGATGGGTGGCCGTGACCTCTACTTCGCGGCCCAGGGCGGTCCGCACCCGGAACGTGGGCTTGACCCCGTCGTCCACGAAGTGCGACGGCCTGGCCTCCCGCAGCCGCCCGCCGTCCAGGGTCAGCACCGCCCCGTCGCCTGACCGCACCACCTCCTCGATGGTGCGCAGCAGGCCCGTGCGGGGGTCCACGACCAGCGTGTCGTGTTTCAGACACTTGCCCATGGAGGGCCGGGCGGCCACGATCACCAGGTCCCCCCGCTGCAGCCCGCCGGTGAGCTCGTCCAGGTCCACGAACCCGGTAGGCACGCCGGTGATCATCCCGCGCTCGTAGTGGGCGTCCAGCCGCTCCATGGTCTCGCGGATCAGCTCCCGGAGCGGCTGGAAGTCCTGACGCGTGCGGCGGTTGGCGATCTCGAACACCAGCCGCTCGGCCCGGTCCACGAGCACCTCCACGTCCTCGTCGCCCTCGAACCCCAGGTGCGCGATCTGGGTGCCCACACGGATGAGGGCGCGGAGCATGGACTTCTGCAGGACGATGCGGGCGTAGTACTCCGCGTTGGCCGCGGTGGGGACCGCGTTCAGGAGGCTGGACACGTACGCCGCCCCGCCGGCCTCCTCCAGCTTGCCCAGGTCCCGCAGCCGGTCGGTGACGGTGATGAGGTCCACCGGCTCCCCGCGTTCGAACAGGTCCACGATCGCCGAGTACACGAGGCGGTGGGCCTCCCGGTAGAAGTCCTCCGGCCGCAGCAGCTCCACGACCGCGGCGATGGCGTCCCGGTCCAGCAGCATGGACCCCAGGACGCCCATCTCCGCCTCCAGGCTCTGGGGCGGGACTCGGTCCACGGCGACGGCCATGTCTACCCCTCCATTGTATCAAACGTGGGTTCGCGAGCTTTTGTACGTCTCCCGGGCTCGCTGTCCGTGGACACCGGTCTACCACAGGCCGGGTGTGGAAAGCTGCCGGAAGAACCTGTGGATTGGGCTGGCCTGGGGACGAGGTGGGGGGGCCCGTAGACCTTCCTGGGGGGTGGCTGGGGAAAACCTGTGGGCGCTGTGGGCTGTGGATCGTGTGGACGGCGTGCGGCTTCTCAACGTCGGCGGGCCGGGACCAGCACGTGGGGAAGGGCTTCCTCCACGGTCTGGACCAGCACCACCTGCAGCCCGGAGACCTCCGCGGGCAGGTCGTTCTGGTTTTCCTGTGGGACGACCACTTTCTTCATGCCCGCCTGACGGGCGCCGTACAGCTTCTCGGGGATGCCCCCCACGCCCCGCACCCTCCCCTGGATGCTCACCTCTCCCGTGAGGGCCACGTTCTGGAAGGCCGGCCGGTTCTGCACCGCGCTGGCGAGCGCCGCGGTGATGGCGAGACCCAGGCTCGGTCCGTCCACCAGCCCACCGCCCACCACGTTCACGTGCACGTCGTAGTTCGCCAGGTCCACGCCCAACAACCGACGCAACACCGAAAGAGCGTTGAACACCGAGTCCTTGGCCATCGTCCCCGCGGTCTCGTTGAACCGCACCGTGCCTCTGCCCCGCTGGGCCGCAGGGAACACCGCCGCTTCCACCTCCACCACCGAGCCCAGGTAGTGGGACACGCCCAGTCCGAACACCTTGCCCACCTCCGGGGTGTCGGAGGCCCGGGCACTCGTAAAGGGACTCAGCCGGGAGACCCGGATCACCTCCAGCATGTCGTCCTCCGTGATGCGGACTCTCCCTCCTCGCCCCTTCCGCCGGTACAGGGCCATGCCGTAGGCGTCCGCCAGGAGGTTGACCGCCTTCCGGCCCTCCACGGTGTACGCGGCGATGAGCTCGGGGACCCTCGGATCCAGGCTCACCCGCAGCCGCTTGGCGGCCTGCACCACGATGCGCTCGATGTCCGACTGCGACAGGGGGTCGAAGAACACCTCCGCGCAGCGAGACCGCAGGGTGGGGCTGATCTCCTCCGGGTCGCGGGTGGTGGCGCCGATGAGGACGAAGTCCGCGGGCGCTCCCTGCTCGAACAGGCGGCGGACGTACGCGGGGACGTGCGGGTCGTCAGGGTCGTAGTAGCTGGACTCGAACGTCACCCGCTTGTCCTCCAGCACCTTCAACAGCTTGGCCTGCAGCAGGGGGTCCATCTCGCCGATCTCGTCGATGAACAGCACCCCCCCGTGCGCCCGGGTGACCAGCCCCAGCTTGGGCTCCGGGATCCCGCCCTCCGCGAAGTCACGCCGGGAGCCCTGGTAGATGGGGTCGTGGACGGAACCCAGCAGGGGGTTGGTGACGTCCCGCGGGTCCCACCGCAGGGTGCTGCCGTCCACCTCGACGAACGGGGCGTTGTCCGGGAACGGGGTGTACGGGAGCCGCCGGGCTTCCTCCAGCGCCAGGCGCGCCACCGTGGTCTTGCCCACCCCCGGGGGTCCGTACAGGATCACGTGCTGCGGGTACGGGGTGGCCAGCTTTGCCAGCAGGGCCCGGATGGCGCGGTCCTGACCCACCACCTCCTTCAGGCGCCTGGGCCGCAGGGCCTCCAGGGCCGACTGGGACAGCCGCACGCGCTCCAGGGCTTCCAGCTCCTCCAGCTTCTTGCGTGTGCTGGCGTTCTCCGGGCCCGCGGCCTCCCGCAGGACCTGGAGCCGGATTTCCTGCAGGTAGTCGTCCTGGCGTCGGTTCATGCGCTCGGCGACCTTGCGCTCCAGCTCCTCCTCCACCCGGCGCTGCGCCACCAGGTCCGCCAGCTCCTCCTCGATCTCCGACAGCACCCCGGGGATCTCCGCGTCGGAAGGAGCGCGCTGGATGGTGGGGTCGTCGTACACCAACCGCTGTAGCGCCACCACCCGGTCCGCCAGGCGCGGCGACCGCATGAGCGTGAGGGCCTCCAACTTTCCGGCCTTCACGATGAGCCGCTCGGGACCGTACACGTCGCTGAGCACGCTGAACAGAGCGCCCACCCGGCGTTTCAGCTCCGTGCGGTCCGGCGCTCCACGGCCCCGCGGCCGGATCCCCCTTGCCGTGCCCGCCCGCTCAGCCATCGCCGGTCACCTGCACCTCCACCTCCACGTGCTGCCCGTGCGGCAGCCGGATCCCGACCCGGTAGGTCCCCACGGCTTTGATGGGCTCCGGGAGCTCCACCTGCTTGCGATCCACCTCGAACCCCATCTGCCGCAAGGCCTCCGCCACCTGCTGTGCAGTTACCGCCCCGAACAGCCTTCCCGCGGCGCCGGCTTTGGCCCGGATCCGCACAGGTCGGCTGCGCAGGGCCTGCGCCATGTGGGCCACCCGTTCCCGCTCCCGTGCCAGCTTCCGATCCCGGGCCGCCCGCTCCTGCTCCAGGGCGCGCAGCTGCCCTTCCGTGGCCTCCCGGGCCAGGCCCCGGGGCAGCAGGTAGTTGCGGGCGTAGCCCTCCCGCACCTCCACTACGGAGCCGGCCTTGCCCAGGGAGGGCACGTCCTTCACCAGGATCACCTTCATGGGGAACGCTCCGCGCGTGGCCCGACCTTCCGCAGGTCCAGCCACAGGTCCACCAGGCCCAGGGCCACCATGGCGAAGGTGCCCAGGTCCCCCAGCATCAGCACGGCCACCACCGCCAGCGCACGGCCCGCCCTCGGAACGTCCCTCGACTGCAGGTAGTGCAGCATCGTCAGCACGCCGAAGAAGGCGAACACCAGGACGCTGGCCATGAACCCGTTGGCGGCCAGCACCCGGCCCAGCTCCGGAGCCCACGGCTGTACCGCCACCCCGGCCAGAACCGGCACCACCAGAGCCCCGGTCCCCGCAGGCGGGAGCCTCCAGGTGAGGATGGGCGCGAACCCCGGAAGCTCGGTACCCAGGCGCCGCATCACGTGCCGGGCCAGGGCGTAGGCGCCCCAGGCCCAAACCAGGACCCCGAGGATCACCGCCGCGGGCAGGATGGTCCGCACCAGGTTGGGCATCTGCTGCGCGAGCTGCTCCATCTGCTGGACCTGCTGCGGCGGCGCCCCCAAGCGCCGGCTCAGGTCCGCTGCCGCCTGAGCGCCCTTCACCTGCGCCTCCACCACCGCCTGAAGCGGATCCAGGCCCATGAGGTACCGGGTGACGACAAGGCTCAGGACGGTGACCCCGAGGCCCACTGCAGCACCCGCCAGCACGGCCCGACCCGCCGCCCTTTCCCCACCCTGTCGGGCTACCACCCCCTGCACCACACCCACCGGGGCAAACGCGGCCACGAACAGAAGTCCCTGGGGGAAGCCGAAGAACGGGGACAGCACGAGCCCCGCCACCACCGCGCTGAGGGCCGCGGTACGCAACCCCCGCCGGTAGGTGAGGACGAACAACGGAAGGGGGGCGGCCACAAGCCCCGGGGAGCCGAACACGGCTACCAGGAGGGCCACGAGGGCGGTCAGGGCCGCCAGCAGGGCCCCCTCGGTCAGGCTCGCGGTGCGCTCCCGCACCGCCACAGCACCTCCGTGTGCCCTGCCCATACTGCTCCGGCCCCCTACACGGGGCCCGTCACGCGCTCAGTCCGCGGTGTAGGGCAGAAGGGCGAGCTCGCGGGCCCGCTTGATGGCCACCGCCAGCATGCGCTGGTGCTTGGCGCAGGTTCCGGTCACCCGCCGGGGCAGGATCTTGCCGCGCTCGGAGATGAACCGGCGGAGCCGGTTGCTGTCCTTGTAGTCTACGAACCGGGCCCGCTCCGAGCAGAACACGCAGACCTTCTTGCGAGGCCTGCGTGGTCGCCACTCCCGCTTTTCCTTCTTGTCCTTCTCCGCCATCCTCGTCGTCCTCCGCGCCAGCGTTGCCGGCCCGTGTCCAGGGGGCTAGAACGGCACGTCCTCTTCCTCCTCCGGCTCCGGGGCGGGCTCGAACTCCTCCGCCGGCGCCTCCACAGGCTCCGGCGCCTTCCGGTCCAGGAACCGCACGTGGTCCGCCACCACCTCCACCGCTCTCCGGCGCTGGCCGTCCTGCGTCTCGTACTCCCGGATCTGCAGCCGGCCGTCCACCGCCACCAGCCGACCCTTGGCCAGGTGCTGGGACACCTGCTCCGCCAGCTTCCGCCACGCCACCACGGGGATGAAGTCCGCTTTGCGCTCGCCCTGCGGCCCTGCAAAGGGTCGATCCACCGCGAGGGTGAAGGTCGCCACGGGCTGCCCGCTGGGCAGGTATCGCAGCTCAGGGTCTCTGGTAAGCCGGCCGATCAGCACCACCCGGTTCAGCACCCCCCATCACCTCCCCCGGACGGCACGGCCTCCGCCAGCTGGGCCTGGGAAGCGGGCGCGGCCGCAGGCACTGCGGGCAGCGCCTCGCACACGAGGAAGCGGATGACTTCCTCCACCAGGGCCACCGCGTTCTTCAGGTCCTGGACCCGCTGTGCGTCCAGTTCGAACCGCATGAGGACGTACAAACCCTCGCGGTGTTTCTTGATGGGGTAGGCGAGACGCCGCTTGCCCCAGGGCTCGGTCGCCAGGAGGGTCCCGCCCCGCTCGGTGATGCGGCCCGCCACCCGGTCGATGGTCTCCCGGACCTGTTGGTCGTCCAGGTCCGGACGCAGGATGAAGACGATCTCGTACGCCTTCCGCACGTCCAACCTCCCTCGGTCAGGGATTGCGATCCCCGGTCTCCGCCCGGGCGGAGACGAGAGGCAAATACCTTGCGACGCAGTCAGTCCGCCGTCCTGCTCGCCACGCTCCGCGTGGGGTAGGCTACCAGCCGGTTGATTCTACCAGACGGGACGCAGGGTGTCCACGAAGGGCTCGGTCCGGCGGGCCGCAGCGGTCAGTCGTCCCGGAACAGGCCCGCGGGCGGGGTCGGGCCGGACCGGCGGCGTGGCCGTAGTGGCCGGTTCTCGTGGGCACGGCGGGCCAGCAGCTCCCGCTTGGTCCGGTACAGCTCCTCCAGCTCCGCCTCGATGGCCGCCAGCGCCCGTCGGCCCGTCTCGCCCGTCCCCGTGTGCGGGACGCTGCTCTGCCAGATCCGTTGCCGCTGCTCCGCGAGCTCCGCGATCCGGCGGTCGACCTCCTCCAGGGTGAGCTCGAAGGGGTCTACGAAATCGCTGGGCACTCCCATGCTAGCTCCTTCCTTGGGGTCTGTCCTGTCCATGACAACGTCCCAGGATACCAGACGGTTTCCACGGCCGTGAGCGGTGCAACTCTCGTGCCACCGGCCCTCGGGTCAAGCGAAAACCTGAGCGGCCGAGGCGGGGCTACACGTGGAAACGAAACGTGATGACGTCCCCTTCCCGCACCTGGTAGTCCCGGCCCTCCAGGCGGACCTTCCCTGCCTGCCACGCCGCCTCCCAGGACCCCGCCCGGACCAGGTCGTCGAACGCCACCACCTCCGCCCGCACGAAGCCCCGCTCCATGTCGCTGTGGATAGCTCCCGCCGCCTGTGGCGCCCGGGTGCCCCGGGGAACGGGCCACGCTCGGACCTCCCGGCTCTCCGTGGTGAAGAACGTCACCAGGTCCAGCAGCCGGTAGCCCGTCCGGACCACCTGGTCCAACACTCCCTCCCCCAGCCCCGCTACGTCCCGGTACGCCCGCGCCTCTTCCTCCGGCAGGTCCAGAAGCTCGTCCTCCACCTTCAGGCAGGCTACCACCACGGGCACGCCCCGCTCTTCCGCTAGCGCCCGCACCGCCTGCACCGCGCCGTCCGACTGGCCTTCGGCCACGTTCACCACGTAAGCGACGGGCTTGTCCGTCAGCAGCCGCAGGGGCCGGAGCGCCTCCCGGACTCCCGCCGGCAGCGTACGCGCCGGCCGTCCGGAGTCCAGGGCCCTGGCCGCCTCCTCCAGCGCCGCTCGCTCTGCCCGCGCCTGCGCGTCGCCCGTCCTGGCCCTGGGCTCCACGCGCTCCATACGGCGCTGCACGGTCTCCAGGTCCGCCAGCAGGAGTTCCGTCTCCACCACGCCGATGTCCCGCAGCGGGTCCGGGTGCCCTTCCACGTGCGCCACCTCCGGGTGGTGGAACGCGCGCACCACGTGCAGCAGGGCCGCCATCTCCCGCACGTGTGCCAGGAACCGGTTCCCCAGCCCCTCGCCCCGGTGGGCGCCCCGGACCAGGCCCGCGATGTCCACCACCCGCACGGTGGCGGGTACCACCCGCTCCGCGCCCGCGATCCGGGCCAGCACGTCGAGGCGGTCGTCGGGGACGACCGCGACCCCCGTGTTGGGATCCACGGTGGTGAACGGGTACGGCGCCACCGGCACCCGGGCCCGGGTCAGGGCCCGAAACAGGGTGCTCTTCCCCGCGTTGGGCAGGCCCACGATTCCCACGGACAGCACGATCCCGCTCCGGGCCTCACGCCCTCGCCCGCTTCACGATCCGGCGCCGGGGGCGTGGCTCGGGCGCGGGTGAGGCGGCCTTCCGCGGCCTGGGCGCGGGGGGCTCCTCCTTCGGCGGCTCCGGCTCCGCGGGCGGGGGTTCGTTGCCGCGCTGCAGGAACGCCCGGATCCGCCGCTCTAGCTTGATGCGGTCCATGAGGACGAAACGGCCGCACGTCCGGCACCGGATCCCCACATCCGCGCCCAGCCGCTCGATCACCCAGACGTCCCCCCCGCAGGGGTGCGCCTTCCGGGTCCGGATCACGTCGCCCACGTACAGCTTCACGTAAGGGGCGGGCAAGCCAACACCCCCTACCGCACGCTCAGCAGCGCGTCCGTGGGTGCGAAGTCGTCGGTGAGGGTGGGGACGTCCTCGGTCCGGATGGGCCGCAGGTACAGATCCGCCACCGCCGAGTCGAAACCCGGGACCTTCACCCGCCCGCGCAGTGCCCGCGCCCGGGCCTGCACCTCGCCGGGTGACCACCGGGTCTGCGCGCCCACCACGATGATGTTCCGCAGCGCCTCCGGCCACCCCGTGGGCCCGAAGTCCACGGGGAACACGTACACCGCCGGGTACACCTCCCGCAGGGTGCGGTACACCGCGCGGAACAGACGACTGTGCGGGCCTTCCAGGGCGCCGATCACGTTCACCACGAACACGCCTCCCGGACGGAGCCTAGCGCGCACCTCCTGGAAGAACTCCCGGGTGGCCAGGTGAAAGGGCAGGGTGTCCCGCAGGTACGCGTCCATGAGCACGTGGTCGTAGCGCTCCCGTGCCCGCCGCACGAACTGCCGGCCGTCCTGCGCGAACGCCCGCAGCCGGCCTCCCCGCGGAACCCCGAAGAAGCGGTGCGCGACCTCCACCACCTCAGGGTCGATGTCCACCACGTCCACCTGGACTTCGGGGTAGTCCTCCAGGTAACGCTTCGGGACCGTCCCGCCGCCCATGCCGATCACCAGGACCCTCCGAGGGTGGGGCTGGAAGAGCATCCCCACGTGCATGTAGTCCGCGTACCGGAACACGGTACGCCGCGGCTCCTCCAGGTCCAGGGCGCTCTGCCAGTAGTTGTCCAGCTTCAGGTACCGGACCGTTCCCTCGTCGCTCACCGTGATCCGGTGGTACACCGTGTCCCGGGCGTACACCACCTCCGGCGCCTCCGGCGGGAGGATCCGCGCGCTACCGGCTCCCGCGGCCACCAGGACCAGGGCTGCCACGGTGGCCGCCCCCGCTCGCCGCAGCCCCACCAAGCCCACCACCGCCAGGGCCATCTCCAGCAAGCCGAGGGCCAGGACGATGTCGCGAACCCCCAGCACCGAGATGAGCCAGAAAGCCGCCGCAAAGCACCCCGCAATGCTGCCCAGGGTCGACAGGGCGTACAGGCGTCCCGCGGTACCGCCCACGGTGGCTACCGAGCGCGTGCTCAGGCGCACCGCGTACGGGGAGATGGTCCCCATCACCACGCTGGCCGGGAAGAAGAGCACCAGGGCGCTCAGCAGGGGCCCCGCCCGGCTGTCCAGTTCCGCAGCGGCCAGGACCGACAGCAACGGCGGCGCAACGGCGGGAATGGGGACCGTCAGCAGCCCCGCCAGAAACACCAGGCCGCAGAAGGCACCGTGGCTCGGGTAGCGGTCTGCCAGACGGCCGCCGAGCCAGTAGCCCACACTGAGGGCGGTGAGGAACACGCCGATGAGGCTGCCCCACACGTAGATGGAGTTCCCGAAGGTGGGGGCCAGCACGCGGCTGGCCACGATCTCCAGGGCCAGCAGCACGCCCCCGCTCGCGAACACGATCAGCTCCAGCATGGCCTCACCCCTCAGGGTACCCTACCGGACGACCCGACGCTGGCCCCCGCGGGAGCCGGTGGCTCAGTCTCCGTGCAGCAGGCGCAGACGGGGCGACAGCCGAAGCAGCAGCTGTACCCGCTCCACCTCGTTCAACCACTCCTGCACCACCCGCCGCAGCAGGTCCTCGCCGGGAGGGACCACCCCCACCGGACAGGCGGGTCCCAGGCGGTCTGCGGCCATCTGCCGGTAGATGGACAGGGTCCGCTCCCCGTACCGCGCCACCTCCACGAAGTCCTCGCTGAGAAACACCACCATGGGGATACGGTAGCCGCGGTTGATGGACAGCAGCTCCCGCACGTCCGGGTGCTCGTCCCGGTCGAGGAAACGCAGCCCGATGCGCGGGGTGGCTTCCGCGAACCGCTGCAGGATGGGGCACTGGTTCACGCAGTCCCCGCACCACACGCCCGCCAACACCAGGAGGTACATGTCCCGCTGGAAGCCCTGCAAGAGCGCGCGCTGTTCGGGCGTCAGCGTCACGGCATCGTACACGCGCCGCCACCGTTCTCGGTGCGCCTCGCTGCCGTAGCGATCAAGGAACTCGTGGTAGCCTAGCGCCTGGTCGAACTTGACCTTCCAGTCCATCCCCGTTCACCTCCCTGCGGCATCTGGGAGGGGAGCCTCAGGGCAGCTGCGGCCACGCCGGCCAGCACCATGATCATGGCCGCGGAGGCGAAGGCCGCACCCTCTCCTGCAGCCCCCAGCAGCCCGTTGCCCCAAACCGGTCCCACCATGCGGCCTAGGCTCTCCAGGGTGCCCGCCACGCCCTGGACCGCGCCCTGCTCGTGGGACGCCGCCGCCCGGCTGATGAGGGAGACCAACGCCGGGTTGGAGATCCCCACACCCACCGCGGCCACCAGGGTGCTGCCCAGGAACCCCGGAAGGTCCGTGCTGACGGAAGCCCCCAGCAGCGACAGCCCCGCCACTGTCAGGCCCGCGGCCAGCGCCCGCCCCTCTCCCCACCGACCCACCACCGGCCCCACCAGTCCCACCTGCACCGCGGCGCCCACCAAGCCCCACAGGGCCAACAGGTAGCCGGTGTGGGTGGCATCCAGCCCAAACCGCCGGTGGACGAAGAGGGCGAAGGTGGTCTGGTATACCGCGGCGGTGGCCCAGTACACGAAGTCCACACCGAGCAGCCCCCGCAGCTGCGGCCGCCGCAGGGCCGCGGGCAGCTGCCGCCAGCCCGTCGGGCCGCCCGCACGCACCCGGTGGACGGTCTCGGGCAGCCACCACCACGCCAGCGCCATGGCCACTCCCGTCAGGCCCACGGCAGCCCACGCGGGGGTCGAGTATCCGAACCGGGCAAGCGCTCCCCCCAGAGCCGGGCCCAGCACGAACCCGATCCCGAAGGCAGCGCCGATCAACCCGAAGCTGCGGGCCCGCCGGTCGTCGGGGGTCACGTCCGCGATGTACGCCCGGGCGGTGGAGATGTTCCCGCCCGAAAGCCCGTCCACCACCCTGGCCGCGAACAGCATGGGGAGGTTGCGCGCCAGCGCCAGCAAAGCGAAGCTCACCGCGGTGCCCAGCAGGCTCAGCAGGAGCACCGGCCGGCGGCCCCAGCGATCCGACCAAGCGCCGAGGATGGGGGCCGCCACCAGCTGGCAGGCGGAGTACGCGGCGAACAGGAACCCGACCTCAAGGGGAGACGCGCCCAGGCTGCTCGCGTAGAAGGGCAACAGCGGGATCACGATCCCGAAACCGATCAGGTTCGCGAGCACCGTGAGGAAGATGGCCCACAGCGGCCGGCTCACTGGACCATTATGCCACCGCTTTCCCGCTCCCCCGGAAAGCCCGGTACAATGCGGCGCTGGAGGCCATGTCGAGCTTGCCGCGGCTGCGCCCCGTGGAGTTCGTGCCCGTGCGGGTGTCGGGACGCTCCGTGGTGGCCGTACGCGACCCGGAAGGTCTGGTGGAGGACACCCTCCTCCTGCCCGTGGAGGTGGCGGAGGTGGCGCTGCTCCTGGACGGAAGGCGGGACGCGGTGGACGTGCAGGTGGAGTACGCCCGCCGCCACCGCGGGGCGCTGCTGTTCACCTCCGACCTCACCCGGATCGTGGAAGAGCTCGACCGGTGGGGCCTGCTGGACACGGACCGCGCCCGCGCGCGCCGACAGGCCCTGGAGGAAGCGTTCCGCAGGGCGCCAGAGCGGCCCCCGTACTTCGCGGGAAAGTCCTACCCGGACGACCCCGCCCGGTTGCGGGCGCAGGTGGAGGACTGCCTGCACGCGGCGGACGCCAGCCGGATTCCCACTCGTCCACCCCGTGGTGTGGTGGCGCCGCACGTGGACTTCGAACGCGGTGGAACGGGCTACGGCTGGGCGTACACGGCGCTGGCCCGCTCCCCGGCCACCACCTTTCTCCTGCTGGGAGTGGCACACGGCGGAGCGCCGGTGCCCTTCGCCCTGTGCACCAAGCCGTACCGCACCCCTCTGGGGACGCTCCCGGTGGATCGGGCCTGGGTGGAGGAGCTGGTCCGGGCCGCACCCGAACTGACGGAGGGGGAGCTGGCCCACCGCGCGGAGCACTCCCTGGAGTTCCAGGCGGTCTTCCTCCAGGTGGCGTTAAAGGGCAGGCCGGTCTCCGTGGTCCCCATCCTCTGCTCGGCCTTCGAGCAGTGGGCCGGCCGTCGTTCGCCCCGGGAGGTACCGGAGGTGGAGCGGGTGGTCCAGCTGCTCCGCCGGACCTTCTGGGAGCGGGCGGACGGTGCCGCACTGGTGGCGGGGGTGGACTTCAGCCACGTCGGCCCTCGGTTCGGAGACCCCGAGCCCCCGGACTCCGCCCTGGCGCTGCGCACCTCCGCGGGCGACCACCGTGCCCTGGAGCACGTCCTGCGGGGTGACGCGGAGGCGTTCTGGAGCGAGGTGGCGTCGACAGGCAACCCGCAGCGCATCGACGCCCTCAGCGCCCTGTACGCAGCCCTCCGGATCCTGGAGCCCGTACACGGACAGCTCCTGCACTACGGACAGGCCCCTGACCCCGCGGGCGGGATCGTGAGCTTCGCAGCTCTCGCCCTGTACGACTTGCCCTGTGGGAATCCCCCACAACCTCCTGGACCTGAGAGGCGTTGACACATTCCCGCGACAGAGAACCAGCGTCGCTCTGGATGCCGCTCGTTGTTGAGTCCCTGAGCGATCCGAGGACCGGAGAAGAGGATCTGGCTGCGCGCGGCCAAAGAGGCCGCGAGGTGGTCAAGGCTCGTGGCCAGGTTGAGCGGGATGGCCTGCCGCAGCCCGTAGCCGAACAGGCTAACCAGGGCCGGCAGACGGAACTCCGCGCCCCCCAGCCCAAGGAGCCCTCCCAGGACACCTACGGAGAGTCCGACCCAGAAGGCCAGCCCGCGGTTTTTTAGCCGTGGGTGGGCCCGGGAGGCCTGAGGGAAGAGCGGACAGCCTGCAGGTTCAGAGCACCCCCTCCCCGAGCCTGCTGACGGCCACCAGCACCCCGACCGCCACCGCCCCCAGCAGGACCGCCAGCAGCCCCGCGGTCTCCCACCGGCCAGCCTGAACCGCATCGTACAGCGCGATGGGCAGGGTCTGGGTGCGGCCCGGGATGTTGCCGGCCACCATCAGCGTGGTCCCGAAGTCGCCCAGGGCACGGGCGAAGCCCAAGGACACGCCCGCCACGATCCCCCTGCGGCTGAGGGGCAGGAGGACGTAGGCAAGCTGGTGCAGCCAGCCCGCTCCGTCCATCCGCGCGGCCTCTAGGACCTCCGCGGGTACCTCCGCGAACGCGGCGCGCACGGTGCGCACCACCAGGGGAAGCGAGGGGACCGCGGCGGCCACCACCGCGCCCTGCCAGGTGAACACCAATGGCACCCCGAAGGTGGCCTCCACCCAGAGGCCCACTGGGCTGCGGCGGCCTAGCAGGACCAACAGGTAATAGCCGAGCACCGTGGGCGGAAGGGTGAGGGGCAGCGAGGTCAGCGCTTCCACCACGCCGCGGCCCGGGAACCGGCCTGCCGCCAGCACGTACGCCAGCCCCACCCCGGCCACGCCCGCCACCACGCTGGCCAGGGACGCCACCTTGACCGAGATCCACAGGGGTGCCGGGTCCAGCTACGGGCCCTCCCCCGGCAGCACGAAGCCGTACCGCCGCATCACCGGACGTCCCTCCGGCCCGTTCACGAAGGCGAGAAACGCGCGGGCTTGCGGCTGGCGAGGCGACCGGGCCACCACGCCTGCGGCCTGCCGGATGGGGTCGTGCAGCCCCTGCGGGACCAGCCAGAACCGGCCTTCACGGGACACCGGGGGTGCCAGGGCGAGCGACAAAGCCACCAACCCGATGTCCGCGTTCCCCGACTGCACCAGCTGCAGGGTCAGGCTGACGTTCTCCCCGTAGACGAGTTTCGGCCGCACCCGGTCGTACAGGCCGGAACGCACCAGCGCCTGACGGGCAGCTTCGCCGTAGGGTGCGTGGTCCGGGCTGGCGATGGCCAGGTACCGCACCCGGGGATCCAGGAGCACAGCCATCCCCCGGCCCGGGTCCAGCTCGCTGGCGCGGCGCACCCAAAGGACGATGCGTCCTATCGCGTAAAGCTGCACCGTGTGTGGCAGGATGTGTCCCTGCTCCGCAAGCCGCTGGACGAACGCCTCGTTCGCGGAGAAGAAGACGTCAAAAGGTGCGCCGTGCTCCACCTGCTGAGCGAGCTGGCCCGAGGATCCGAAGGAGAACGTCACGGGGATCGCCGTGCGGCCACGCCACACACCCGCGAGCTCCTCGAAGGCGTACCGGAGGTCTGCGGCAGCGGCCACCAGCAGCCCCTCCGGGGGCTGGGCCACAGCCGGAGGCCGGCTCACCGCCGCAAGGGCCAAGGTCACGAGGAGGGCCGGGACTCGCCTCACCCTGGGGAGCCCTCCAGCTTCCGTACGGCCCCCGCGCAGGTCACGTCGTAGCCCCCGATGGTCACCAGCTCCTGGCGGAACCGACGGCCCGCTATCACGTCCATCACGACCCGGACGGGCTCGGTGTCCACGAGGTCCTGAGGGATCACCAGGTCGTAGCGCTGCTCCACGAGCGGCAGGAAGTCCAGACCGTACAGCCGGGCCACCGGCAGGACCCCGGGGCCGGCGTCCGCGAGCCCGTTTGCAACCGCCTCCGCCACCGATAGGTGACTGGGCAGCTCGCGGCGGTAGCCCGCCACCCGGTCGGCGGGCACGCCCGCAGCCGCAAGCCAGCGGTCGAAAACCACACGGCTGCCCGAACCCCGCTCCCGGTTCACCACCCGTACACCCCGACGGAGCAAGTCCTCAGGGCCTCGGATCCGCACGCCCGGCCGCAGCATAAGGCCCTCGACCCACCGGGCCACGGACACCACCACGGCCGCCGTGGAGCCCAGGGCGGCACGGATGGTCTGGATGCCATCCGGGTCCTCAGGAGGGTGTAGGTGGGTACCCGCCACGTGCACGAGCCCCTCCCGGAGGGCCTCCAGGGCGCGGGCGCTTCCCGTGGGGATCCAGTGAACCCCAACCCGTCCCGTGGCCTCCGCCAGGGTCCCCGCGATGCGCAGGGCGGGATCGCAGCCAGCCAGGAACAGGGTACGTTCCGGGGTCACCCGCCCGGGGACAAGGGCCACGGTGGCTGCCTTTCCCCGGCGATGCGTCACGGTGCCGTCCGCGGGCAGCGGAGCTGCGGGACCCCACAGCGGCCAGGCTACCAGGTGCGACCGCACCCGGCCGAGCCGGACCCGGACCGCAGGGCTCTCCTCTGCCAGCCGCGCCCGAACCGTGGCGGAGCTGAGGAAAGCGAACAGCTCCTCAACGGCGCAGCCCAGGGCCTGCGCCAGCCGCAGGGCCACCGCGGTGTTGGGGAGGTAGCGGCCGGCCTCGATGGCTGAGAGCGCCTGCCGGGAAAGGCCCGCGCGCCGTGCCAGCTCGGCCTGAGAGAGCCCGCGGGCCTCCCGCGCCGCGCGAACCCGGCTTTCCACCTCCGCGGGCACCCGACGCCCCACGCGGACAGGGTAGGTAACGATAGAGAGCTAAGTCAAGGATTTGCGACAACCGCCCTACACGGCCCGGGCGCTGGGAAGCGCTGCAGTCTATCCCCACACCCGGCGGGCGGTTTCCACCACCAGCCTCAACTTGGCCCACTGGTCGTCTTCCGACAGGAGGTTGCCCTCCATCACGGAAGCGAACCCGCACTGGGGGCTGAGGGCCAGGCGGTCCAGCGGGACGTAGCGGCTTGCCTCCTCGATGCGGCGCAGCAGGGTTTCCTGCGACTCCACCTCCGGCCGCTTCGTGCTCACCAGACCCAGCACCACCGTCTTGTCCGGGGGGACGAACCGCAGGGGCTCGAAGGTCCCAGAGCGTTCGTCGTCGTACTCCAGGAGGAACCGGTCCACCTGCAGCTGGTTGAACAGCTTTTCCGCGATGGGGTCGTATCCCCCCTCCGCGTACCACTGGCTGCGGTTGTTCCCCCTGCACAGGTGGATGGCCAGCACCGTCCCGCGTCCCCGCAGCCCCTCCAGGCACGCGTTGTCCGCCCGGATGGCCTCGTCCAGGGCCGCCTCCGGCTCCACCCCCATCTCCTCGCGCACGTACTGGCGCCACCGGGGGTCGATGTAGTAGCTGTAGCGGGGCGCGTCGATCTGCACGTACGGCACGCCTTCCGCCACCAGGGCTTCGATCTCCCGTCGCACGATGGGGACGATGTCCCACAGCAGCTCCGAGTGGTCGCGGTAGACGCGGTCCGTCACGCCCTTCTTGAAGGCGATGGCGGGGAACTGGTTCGCGCTGGGCAGGGTGATCTTGAAGGGCCCCGGGCTGTGCGCCCGCAGGAAGCTCACCTCGTGCTCGGTCAGGCGTCGTACCTGGCGCAGCCGCGAGACCACCACCCCCGTGACGCTGGCCGGCGGTGCCTTCCCTTCCCCCTTCCAGCTCCGCGGGAGCGCTTCGCCGAAGTCAAACCCCTCCACGGAGTCCATGAGGTCGCTCATGAAGTTGCGCCGCCTCAGCTCGCCGTCGGTGAACACGTCCACGCCTAGCTCCCGCTGCCTGTCCAGCAGCCGGAGGATGTGCCGGTCCTCCAGCGACCGCAGCTCCTCCTGCGGAGCCCCTCGGTAGCGGGCCTCCAGCAGCTCCTGCGGCCGCAGGAAGCTACCCACCTGGTCTGCCCGGTACGCCGTCGTCATCCCGCACCTCCACTCCCGATCCTGCCCCGATGGTAAGCGCCCCCGCTGGGGCGTCGCCATCCCTCACTCCCCCGTGGACTCCGCGAGAACCTCCCGCGCTACCCGGAAGGCGTCCAGGGCCGCGGGCATGCCCGCGTACACCGCAGCCTGCAGCAGGGTCTCGCGGATCTCCTCCGCGGTGCACCCGTTCCGCAGGGCGCCGCGGAGATGGAGCCGCAACTCGTGGGGCCGGTTCAGCGCTGCCATCATGGCCACCGTGAGCAGGCTGCGGACCTTCCGCGGCAGCCCGGGCCGCGTCCACACGGCGCCCCACGCGTACTCTGTGACCAGCTCCTGGAACGGGCGGCTGAAGTCGTCCGCCTCCCGGAAGCTGCGCTCCACGTACTCCTCCCCCATGACCTCCCTGCGGACCCGAAGTCCCTCCTCGAACCGGCCCATGCTCCCCTCCACTCTCAGACCCGGCCTCAGGGGAGTCGCTCTTCCAGCAGCTCCACCACTGCCCGGGCGATCTCCTCCTTGCCCTCTGCCACCCGCAGCACCTGCCCGTCAGGGCCCACAAAGTAGCCCCGGTGCACGCCCCGGTCGATCTCCTCCAGGTCGTTCGCCACCATGACGTCCGCCCGGTTCCGCACCAGGGACTCGTGGGCGAGGCGCACCAGCTCCTCCCGGGCCTTGCCCACCTCCAGCTTGAAGCCCACCAGGAACGTGCGGGGGCTCAGCTCCTTCACCAGCTGGATGGCTTTGGGGGTAGGCACCAGGCGGACCACCCACGCCTCCTCCGAGCCCACCTTCTCCCGCCGGACCTCCTCGGGTGCGAAGTCCAGGACCGCCATGGGGTGGACGACTGCGTCGTAGCCCGTGGGAAGCTCCTCCCGGAACACGTTCACCAGGTCCTCCACCGTCTCGATGGGGATGAGGCGGAGGTGGTCGCGGCCGCGGGCGCGGATCTGCGGGAGCTGGGCCCCCCGACCGTACACGTAGGTGACGGAGGCCCCCGCCCGCAGGGCCAGCTCCGCCACCAGGGCGCCCGTGCGCCCGGAACCCTTGTTGCTGATGAACCGCACCGCGTCCAGAGGAGCCCGGGTGGGCCCCGAGGTGACCAGGATGCGCTTGCCCCGCAGCAAACCCGACCTCCTTGAGCCCGTGCGTCCCCTTTATGCTACCTCGGCCGAGGCCATCCGGGCGGAGCAAGACCGGGACCAGGGGGCCAGCGGAGGCGGCATCCCGTTTATCGCAGCGGACCGAACGTACCCGCGTTGACGGGCCTGGGGCCCGTCCCTACAATGCAAGCGGACTTCGGGAGCGGGGGTGTTGTAGGGTCGCATGAGCACGAACCCGCAGCAAGCGGTGGAGGCAGGACAGATCGTCGAAGGGGTCGTGGCCAAGATCACCACCTACGGCGCCTTCGTGGATCTCCCGGACGGCCGCAGCGGGCTGGTGCACATCTCCGAGATCGCGGACACGTTCGTGCGGGACATCCGCGAGTACCTGCGGGAGGGACAGACCGTCCGGGTCAAGATCCTGGGCCTCAACGAACGTGGGAAGCTGGATCTGTCGGTGAAGCAGGCGCTGACCCCGGAGGAGCGGGCCAACCGCCAGAAGCAGCGCACCACCTTCGAGGAGAAGCTCAAGGCGTTTCTGAGGCAGAGCGAGGAGCGCCTGCTGGACCTCAAGCGCAACACCGAGGCCAAGCGCGGCGGCGGGCGCCGGCGCCGCTGAGCCCGACCACACCACCGGGCTCCGGCCGTTCCGCACGCGGCAAGCGTTGCCGGACGGACGTGCGCCACGCTACTACGACCCCGTGGCGTGGGACCCGGTGGCCACCATCCCGGAAGCCGTGGTCCTGGCAGTGCTAGCCGGGACGCTAGCTGGGGCCCTGTATAACAACCGCCGGATCGACGACGTCCACCGGCGCATCGACGACCTGCGGTCCGACATGAACGCCCGCTTCGCACAGGTCGACGCACGCCTCGCGCAGGGGGAAGGCAGACCGGCAGAAGTCCGAGAAGACCTCCGGGAGATCCGCGGGCTGCTCCAGGAGGCCCTCCGCGCTAGCACCTCGTAGACCCCGATCCTACAGCACGCCCAACAGCGCCGCCACCCGCTCGAAGGTCTGCCACACGACCTCGTCCCGGGCCAGGGCACGGGACTCCGTTCGGAGTCCCTCCCGCGCCTCCAGGGCCTCCAGCTCCCGGTTCATGGCCCGCAGGGCCTCCGCCAGCTCCGGGAGGGGGGCCACCCTCACGTCCTCGGGCAGCCGCGAGGCTAAGCGCTCCAGGGCCCGGCGCTCAGTCTCCCGGGCCATGCGGTCCAGCTCGGCCCCCGAAAGCCGGGTGAACGCCACCAGCCCCCGCCGCTCCGCGATCGCCTCCCGCACCAGGGCGCGAAGCTCTTCGATCAGGCGTCCTTCGTCCCTCATCCTCCGCCTCCCGCTCCAGACCTCGTCCAGCGCCGCTGGCCCGTCTGCAGCCGGTACAGCTTCGCGTACACGCCGTCCCGGGCCATCAGCTCGCGGTGCGTCCCTTCTTCCACCAGACGACCCCGGTGCAGGACCAGGATCCGGTCCACGGCCTGCACCGTGGCCAGGCGGTGCGCCACCACGATGGTGGTCCGCCCTTGCAGCGCGCCCCGCAGGGCCTCTAGCACCTGCTGCTCGGTCTCTGCGTCCACGCTGCTGGTGGCCTCGTCCAGGATCACCAGGACCTGGGGGTCGTGCACGAGGGCCCGGGCCAAGGCGATGAGCTGCCGCTGGCCCGCGGAGAGCCTCACGCCCCGCTCGCCCACCTGGGTGTGGTAGCCCTGGGGCAAGCGCTCGATGAAACCCTCCGCGCCCGCGCGCCGCGCGGCCTCCCGGACCCGCTCCATGGGGATCTGGGGATCCCACAGGCGGAGGTTGTCCAGAATCGTACCCGAGAACAGGAACACGTCCTGCAGCACCAGCCCCACGTGCCGCCGGAGGTCCTGCTGGCGGAACGCGCGCACGTCCACACCGTCCAGCAGCACCCGGCCCCGCTGCGGGTCGTAGAACCGGCACAGCAGCTGCACCACGGAACTCTTCCCTGCGCCCGTGGGCCCCACCAGGGCGACCCGCTCGCCGGCCTCCACCCGGAAGGACACGCCCCGCAGCGCCCACCCGACGCCGTCCCGGTCTGCCCCCGCGGCGTCGTAGGCGAACCACACGTCCTGGAACTCCACCGTGCCCCGCACCCGCTGGAGGGGGAGCGGCTCGGCCGGGTCCTGCAGGGTCACGGGCTCGTCCAGCAGCCGGAAGATCCGCTCGCTGCTGGCCATGGCCTGCTGCAGGAGGTTGAACTTCTCTGCCAGCTCCCGGATGGGGTCGAACAGCCTCTCCGCGTACTGGATCATGGCCACGAGGACCCCCAGGGTCACCCAGCCCTGCACCGCACGGCCTCCGCCCACCCACAGGAGCAGGGCCACCGTCAGCGTCCCCATTACCTGCACTGCGGGGAAGAACCGGGCCATGTTGGACAAGGAGGCCAGGTTGGCGCGCAGGTGGTCCTCGTTCAGGTCCCGGAAGCGCGCCCGCGCCCGTTCCTCCTGGTTGAACACCTGTACCACCGACATCCCCGTGATCTGCTCGTTCAGGTACGCGTTCAGCCGTGCCAGGCGCACCCGGACCGCCCGGTACGCTTCCAGGGCCCGTACCCGGAACTGCTCGGTGACCCCGTACACCAGAGGCAGGACCGCCAGTACCACCAGCGCCAGCCGCCAGTCCAGCCACAGCATGGCCGCCACGATCCCGAACAGAGTCACCAGGTCCCCGAACACCGCCACCAGGCCGGAGGTGAGCAGCTCGTTCAGGCTGTCCACGTCGTGCGTGACCCGGGTCACCAACCGGCCCACGGGATTCCGGTGGAAGAAGGCCACGGGCAGGCGCTGCAGGTGCGCGAACAGGTCCGTGCGCAGGTCCGCCATGGCCTGCTGGCCGACGGCCTGCATCAGCACGTTCTGGGTCCAGCGGGCAGAAAACCCCAGCCCGAGCACCAGCAGGTACACCGCCGCCACCCAGGAAAGCCCCCACACGTCCGGAGAGCCCGCCCGGGGGGCGATGTACCGGTCGATGGCGATACGGTACAGCTGGGGACCGGCCAGTTCCGTGGCCGAGGCCGCCAGCAACAATCCCACCGCCGCCAGCACCCGGAGCCGGTAGGGGCGCACGTAAGCCAGCAGCCGGGCTGCCGTCCGGCGGTCGAGTGCGCCGACCGCCTCCTCCTCGTAGGGCTGGGTCGTCACGGCGCCTCTGCTTCGAGAGCCTCCCGCAGGCGTTGCTGCTCGTACAGCTCCGCGTACAGCCCGCCGTTTCGGAGGAGGTCCCGGTGTGTGCCCTCCTCCACCACCCGCCCGGCGTCCAGGACCACGATCCAGTCCACCTCCTCCAGGGCCGCCAGCCGGTGGGTGATCACGATGGCCGTTCGGGAGCGCAGCACCGAGCGGAGCTCGGCCAGGATCTCGGCCTCCGTCTGCGCGTCCACGCTGCTCAAGGCGTCGTCCAGGATCAGAATCCGCGGGTCCCGGGCCAAGGCCCGTGCCAGGGCTGCCCGCTGCCGCTGCCCGCCCGAAAGGGTGACCCCGCGCTCCCCCACGAGGGCGTGGTAGCCGCCCGGCAGCTGGTCCAGGTCCTTGGCCAGCCGTGCCATCCGGAACGCTTCCCGCACCCGGCGGTCGTCCTGACTCCCCAGGGCCACGTTGGCGTAAAGGGTGTCGCTGAACAGGAAGGGGTCCTGGGAGACGAAGCCCACCGCGCCGCGCACGGTGCGAAGCGGCAGCTCCCGCAGATCCACCCCGTCCAGCCGCACGCTCCCCTGGGTCGGGTCGAACAGCCGGGGCACCAAGCTCACCAGGGTCGTCTTACCCGCCCCTGTGGGGCCGACCAGGGCCACCGTCCGGCCCGCGGGGATGTGGAGGTCCACGCCGCGGAGCACGGCTCGGCCGTCGTACGCGAACCACACCCCCCGGAACTGCAGGTCCCCGCGGACCGCAGGCAGGACCACGGGCGCGGGCGGGTCCTGCACCCGCGGCTTCGCCCGGAACACCTCCTCCAGCCGGGCCATGGACGCTCGACCCTGCTGCCACAGGTTCAGCACCCAACCCGCGGCGACCATGGGGAAGCTCAACCGCGCCAGGTAGTACGAGAACTGCACCAGCTGCCCGAGGGTCAGCTCGCCGGAAGCCACCAAGCGCCCGCCCTCCCACAGCAGGGCCACCGCCGCGGTACCCAGCACGAGGCCCACTGCGGGCCACAGGGCCCCCTGGACCCGCGCCAGGCGCACCTGGGCCGCCGCTAGATCCTCCACCGCCGCGCGGAAGCGTTGGACCTCCGCGGCTTCCCGGGCGTAGGCCTTCACCACCCGGATCCCGCTGAAGTTCTCCTGGCTCAGCACCGACAGGTCGCTGAAGCGCTCCTGCACCACTTCGAAACGCCGGTGGATGCGCCGCCCCAGAGCCACGAACAGCACCGTGGCCGCGGGGAGGATGGCCATGGTGACCGCGGTGAGGCGCGGGCTGGTGGCCAGCATGAACGCCACCGAGCTGGCCACCATCACCACGGTGTGAAAGGAGCGCATCAGCCCCACGCCGGCGAACCGCTGCACTGCCCGCACGTCACTCACCGCGCGGGCCATGAGGTCACCGGTACGCCAGCGGTGGAAGAAGCTCGCGTCCAGCCCCTGCAGATGTGCGAACAGCGCGTCCCGGAGCTCCGCCTCGATGCGGAACGCCGCCCCCAGGATCTGCCACCGCATGGCGTAGCTGAAGGCGGCCTCCCCCAGGGCCAGCCCCAGCAGCGCCGCGGCGAAGACCTCTACCCCCGGAGCCCCCCGCTGCACGCGGTCCACCGCCGCCCTCAGGACCCACGGGGCGACCTGCGCCGCCGCCACCGCGCACAGTGCCGCCGCGTACCCCAGCAGGTACGCCCGGAGGTGGCGCCGGACGAAGCTCCAGAACCTGCGACTGCCCATGGCGGGACCTCCAGCAGGGTACACCCAGCCGGGTAGGGCTGTCCTCGATGGATCGGCCGGGTGCGGTCAGACCCCCGCCCGGGCTCGCTCCTCCTCCGCCAGGGCCCGCCGCAGCACCTTGCCGATGAGGGTCTTCGGGAGCTGCGGCCGCACCTCCACCGCGCGCGGGACCTTGTGGGGGGCGAGGTGCTGCCGGCAGAACTCCACCAGCTCGTGCTCGGTGACGTGCTGCCCTTCCTTGAGGGCCACGAAGGCCTTCACCACCTCGCCCCGGACGGGATCCGGGACTCCGATGGCGGCCGCCTCGCGCACCGCGGGGTGCCGGTACAGCACCTCCTCCACCTCCCGCGGGAAGACCTTCAGGCCGCCCACGTTGATCATCTCCTTCTTGCGGTCCACGATGTAGAAGAAACCGTCCTCGTCCATGCGGGCCATGTCGCCCGTACGGAGCCACCCGTCGTGCAGCACCTGGGCGGTCTCATCGGGCCGGTTCAGGTACCCGCGCATCACCTGCGGTCCCCGGACCTCCAGCTCCCCCACCTCCCCCGGCGGGAGCGGAGCTCCGGTCTCCGGGTCCACCACGCGGGCGTCGGTGTCCGGCACGGGAATGCCGATGCTGCCCTCCTTGCGTACCCCGTACAGGGGGTTGCAGTGGGTCACGGGGGAGGCCTCCGTGAGTCCGTACCCCTCCACCAGCCGTCCGCCCGTTACAGCTTCCCACTGCCGCTGGACCTCCCGCGGCAGCCCCATGGCACCGCTGATGCCTGCCCGCACGGACCGGAAGCTCACCCGTTTCAGGTCCGGCGTGTTCAGCAGCGCGATGTACATGGTGGGGACGCCGTGGAACAGGGTCGGCCGGTGACGCCGGACCGCGTCCAGCACCAGCTTGGGGTCGAAGCGGGGGACCAGGACCACCGTGGCCCCCAGCCACATGGAGAAGTTCAGCACCGACGTCATCCCGTAGCTGTGGAAGAACGGCAGCACCGCCAGCGCCACCTCCTGCCCCGGCCGCAGCTGCGGGTCCCAGCTGGCTGCCTGGAGGAGGTTGGCCACGAGGTTGCGGTGGGTAAGGACCGCAGCCTTGGGCACGCCCGTGGTCCCACCCGTGTACAGGTACGCGGCAGGGTCTTCCGGGCTCACCGGCACGGGCTTCGGGGCCCCTTCGCGCAGCAGCTCCCCGAAGGGCCGCACGCCCGGCTGCGGCCGGACGTCCACCCACTGCCCTTCCCACCTCGCCTTGAGCGGGTACACTAGGCGCGCAACCGGTCCCATGAACTCGTGCAGGGCGGTGAACACCACCTCCCGGACGCGCGCCTGGCGCGCCGCGGCGGCCACCCGCGGGTAGAACAGGGTCAGGGTGACGGCCACCTCCGCGCCGCTGTCCCGGAGCTGGTGGGCCACCTCGGGCTCCGTGTACAGGGGGTTGTGGGGGACGACCACCCCACCGGCCCGCAGGATCCCGTAGTAGGCCACTACGAACTGCGGGCAGTTGGGCAAGTGCAGGGACACGGCCGTGCCCCTGCCCACTCCGAGCCGCTGCAGGCCCGCGGCGAACCGATCCACGAGGCGGTCCAGCTCCGCGAAGGAGATCCTGCGCCCGAAGAACACCAGGGCGGCGCGGCTCCCGTAGGTGCGCGCCGCCCGCCGCACGATCTCGTCCACCCGGATGTCCGGGACCTCGAGGTGCGTGGGCACCCCGGGGTCGTAGTGACGCAGCCAGGGCCGCTCCACCCGGACCTCGCTCATCCTCCACCCCCCTTCCCCGCCGCGCTACACGGGGTAGCCTCCCACCTGCGTCACCGCGTCTGCCACCGCCCGCTGCAGGGCCACCAGGTTGGCCGGGGTGTAGCGCAAAAAGCGGCGCAGGCCCGCCAGCTCCGTGCGCAGGCTGTCCCCCTCGTCCACCGCCGCCAGCACGTGCCGTGCTGCGGACTCCACCCGGGGCAGGGCCTCGTACACGTAGGCCCGGGTGAGGGTCGCCAGCAGAGCGGCTTTCGGGTCCTGCCGTGCCGCCGCCTTCTGGGCCCGCAGGACGGCGCTCTCCGCGGCGAACACCTCGGTGGCGAGGTCCGCGATCCAACCCAGGACCTCCTGCAACTCCTCCAGGCGGTCCAGCTGCTTCTGCACCGCCACGCCCGCCACGAGGAGCGTCGCCTTGCGCATGCCCTCCACCAGGCGCGCCTCCTCCCCCAGCGGGCCCTCGGGGAGCTCCGTGTCCGGGGCCGCGGCGGTGAGTTCCCCGGCGACCCGCTGGATGGCGGCCATGAGGTCCAGCCGGCCCCGCAGGGCGCGCTTGGTCAGCATGTCCACGATCAGCAGCCGGTTGATCTCGTTGGTGCCCTCCCAGATGCGGTTGATCCGCGCGTCCCGGTACCCTCGGGCCGCGGGGTACTCTTCGATGTAGCCGTAGCCCCCGTAGATCTGCAGCACCTCGTCCACTACGAAGTCCAGCATCTCGGTGGCGAACACCTTGTTCATGGACGACTCGATGGCGTACTCCTCCAGGGCCCGCAGGACCTCCTGGCCCGTCCGGATGCCGCCCACGGCCGCCTCCACCAGGCCGCCGGTACGGTAGACCATGCTCTCCACCGCGTACAGCCCGGCGGCCATCCGGGCCAGCTTCTGCCGGATCAGGCCGAACTCCGCGATGGGCTTGCCGAACTGCCGGCGCTCCCGGGCGTAGGCCACTGCGTGCCGGAGGGCTTTCTTCCCCGCCCCCAGGCACGCGGCACCGATCTTGAACCGTCCCAGGTTCAGGATGTTGAAGGCGATGCGGTGACCCTTCCCCACCTCCCCCAGCAGGTTCTCCACCGGCACTTTGGCGTTCTCCAGGAACACGCTGCGGGTGGACGAGCCCTTCACCCCCAGCTTGTGCTCCTCGTCGCCGAGGCTGAGCCCCTCGGCGTCACGGTCCACGATGAAGGCGGTGAAGTGCTCCCCGTCCACCTTCGCGTACACGGTGAACACGTCCGCGAAGGCGGCGTTGGTGATGAACTGCTTCTGGCCCGACAGCAGGTAGAACCGGCCGTCGGGGCTCAGCGTGGCCCGGGTCCGGATGGACAGGGCGTCTGAGCCCGCGGTGGGCTCCGTCAGGGCGTACGCCCCGATCTTCTCCCCCCGGGCCATGGCGGGCAGGTACCGACGTTTCTGGTCCTCGTTGCCGAAGAACGCGATGGGCAGCGTGCCGATGCCCACGTGGCCGCCGTAGCTTACGGAGAACGACGAACCGGACAGCTCCTCCGCCAGCACCAGGGACGTGAGGCTGTCCATACCGCCGCCCCCGTATTCCTCCGGCAGGTCCGGGGCCAGAAACCCTAGCTCGCCCAGCTTGCGCAGCAGGGACCGGGTGAGTTCCCAGTCCTGCTTCTCCAGCTGGGCGTCGCGGGGCAGGACCTCCCGTTCCATGAAGTCCGCGGCCGCCTTGCGAACCATACGGTGAGACTCGTCCAGGTCCTCCGGCGTGAACACGTCCTCGGGGCTGGTGCGCGCCACCAAAAACCCCCCGCCAGGCAGGACCGCCCGCTCCTTGGTTTCCATCGCCTCCGACCTCCTCTCTGGTCGAAAACCCTCAGCCTACGGTCTCTCGAACACCCCCGCGGCTCCCATCCCGCCGCCCACGCACATGGTCACGACCCCGTACCGGGCGCTTCGCCGCCGCATCTCGTGCAGCAGGGTGGCGGTGAGCTTGGCCCCTGTGCAGCCCAGGGGGTGACCCAGGGCGATGGCACCGCCGTTGGGGTTGACCCGCTCCGGGTCCAGCTCCAGCCGCCGGATGACCGCCAGGGTCTGGCTGGCAAAGGCCTCGTTCAGTTCCACCAGGTCCACGTCCTGCAGACGTATTCCGGCCAGCCGCAGGGCCTTCGGCACCGCCTCCACGGGCCCGATCCCCATGATCTCCGGGGGCACCCCCGCCACGGCAAAGGACCGGAACAGCCCGAGGGGCTTCAGGCCGAGTTGGGCCGCCTTGCGGTCACTCATCACCACGCAGGCGGCAGCGCCGTCGCTGGTCTGCGAGGAGTTGCCCGCGGTAACCGTGCCGTCCTTGGCGAAGGCGGGCTTCAGCCGGCCCAGGGCTTCCAAGGAGGTGTCGAACCGCACCCCCTCGTCCACTTCGAAGACCAGCTCCCGCGCGCGGGGCACAGGGCCGTCCTCCTCCCAACGTCGGACGCGGACAGGCACGATCTCCTCACGGAAGCGTCCTTCCCGGATGGCCGCGGCGGCCCGCTGGTGGCTGCGCAAGCTCCACCGGTCCTGGTCCTCTCGCGACACCTCGAACCGACGGGCCACGATCTCCGCAGTGTTGCCCATGGACAGGTAGACGTCGGGCCACCGCTCCACCAAGTCCGGGTGGGGAGCGAACTTCCAGCCCGTCATGGGGATGAGGCTCATGCTCTCCACCCCTCCGGCCACCACCACGTCGGCCCAGCCCGCCAGGATCCGCTCCGCGGCCATGGCGATCGCCTGCAGGCCGGAGGCGCAGAACCGGTTCACCGTGACCCCGGGCACCGAGTCCGGCAGCCCCGCCCGCAGGGCCGCCACCCGGGCCACGTTCAGGCCCTGTTCGCCCTCGGGCATAGCGCAGCCGAGGATCACGTCGTCCACCTCCCGAGGGTCGAGGCCGGGAGTCCGCTCCAGGGCCTGCCGGATCACCTGGCTGGCCAGCTCGTCGGGCCGGGCGTCCTTGAGGGACCCCTTGGGCGCCTTACCTACCGCGGAGCGCACCGCGGTGACGATCACCGCCTCCCGCACCGCACACCTCCCCTACACGGACTCCACGCGCAGGCTCAAAAAGCCCCGTCCGACCTCCACCTGGAACCGGAAGTGCGGGCAGCACCGGCGCTCCAGCGTCAGCCACTCCGCCACCTTCATCACCCAGGCGTCCTCCGGTGGGAACCGGAACACCTCGGGGAACTGGGGGTCCGGGCGAGCCACCTCGAAAAGCTCCTGGACCAGCCGGTCGTGCCGCGCCCGCTCCGCGGGCGTGAACACGCTGGGATCGCACACGTGCGCTTCCACGGTGCCCTCCTAGTTGCGGAGCGGCCGACCCCGCTCCAGCATGTGGCGGATCCGTTCCTGCGTCCGCGGCTCGCCCAGCAGGCTCAAAAACGCCTCCCGTTCCAGGTCCAGAAGGTGCTGCTCGTCCACGCGGCTCCCCTCGGGGACGTCGCCCCCGGTGAGCACGTAGGCCAGCTTGCGGCCGATGTACTCGTCGTACTCCGTGATGTGCCCGGCCACCCGCAGGTTGTGCAGCCCCGCGTACAGGGCGGCCCGCACCCGCTCCCCGCCCACCCGGACCGGACGCCGCAGGGGCGGCCGGTAACCGGTGCGGACCAGGGAGAGGGCCACTTCCTTGGCGTCCGCCACCAGGCGGTCCGGGTTGAGGGTGATCCCGTCGCCGGGACGCAAGAAGCCGAACTTGCGGCACTCCTCCGCGGAGGTAGCCACCCGGGCGGTGGCCACCAGCTCGAAGGCCCACCGCAGCAGGGGGAACAGATCCCCAGCCACCTCTTCCGGGAAGCGCTCGGCCACCCGTGCGGCCATCTCTTTAACCCCGCCGCCGGCGGGGATCAGCCCCACAGCCGTCTCCACCAGCCCCATATAGGTCTCCATGGCCGCCTGCACCCGGCTCGCGTGCAGCACCAGCTCGCAGCCGCCTCCCAGGGTGCGCCCGTGGGGCGCCACCACCACGGGTTTGGGGAAGTACTTGATGGCCTGGTTGAGCTGCTGGAAGGTCCGCACCGCCAGGTCCAGCTCCTCCCAGTTCCCCTCCTGGGCCTCCATCAGGAGCAGCACCAGGTTGGCACCCGCGGAGAAGTCCGGGCCCTGGTTGGCCACCACCACCGCCTCGAACCCGCTGTCCGCCTCCCGGAGGGCCTGGTGGAGCATCCGGACGATGTCCTCGCCGATGGCGTTCATCTTGGTGTGGAACTCCACGCACAGGACCCCGTCCCCCAGGTCCACCAGGCTGGCGCCCGCGTTGTGGGCAACCACCGCTCCCTGGGCCTTGCGCTCCCGGAGCACGAGGACCCCTTCGGGCCACCGGACCGGGGCGTAGGTCCGGGCAGCGGGCTGGAACACCTCCAGGGCTCCGTCGGAGCGACGGTAGAAGGTCCCCCCGGAGTCCAGGACGTCCCGCACCAGGGGCGGCAAATCCACGCCGTCGGCCTCCAGCCGCTGCGCCACCTCCCGCACGCCCAGGGCGTCCCACGTCTCGAAGGGGCCCATCTCCCACCCGAAGCCCCAACGCAGGGCGCGGTCCACGTTCACCAGGTCGTCGGAGATCTCGGGGATGCGGCGGGCCGCGTACACCAGTACCCCGGACAGCACCCGCCACAGGAACCGGCCCGCCCGGTCGCCCGCGTTCAGGACCGCCTTGACCCGGCGCGTCCAGTCCTCCAGGTTGCGCACCGCCTCCACGCTGGCCAGCCGCGGCCGCTGGCGGGGCCGGTACTCCAGGGTCCGGTAGTCGAGGGTCAGGACCTCACCGTCCGTGCGGCGGTAGAAACCGCCACCGGACTTGTCTCCCAGCCACCCCCGTTCCAGCATGGCCTGCACGAACGGGGGCAGCCGGAAGACCTCCCGCTGCTCGTCCTCCGCCAGCCGCTCGTAGGAGTTGCGGGCCACGTGGGCCAGGACGTCCAACCCCACCAGGTCTGCGGTCCGGAAGGTCGCGGTCCGGGGACGGCCGAGGAAGGGACCCGTGAGCTCGTCCACCTCCTCGATGGTCAGCTCCTCCTCCACCATGACGCGCACCGTGTGGAGGAACCCGAAGGTGGCGATGCGGTTCGCGATGAAGTTGGGGGTGTCCTTGCAGAACACCACCCCCTTTCCCAGGACCCGGCCCGCCACGTCCTCCACCCACCGGACGACCCCCGGGTCGGTGTCGGGCAGGGGGATCAGCTCCAGCAGCCGCAGGTAGCGGGGTGGGTTGAAGAAGTGGGTGCCGAGGAAGTGACGGCGGAAAGCTTCGGACCGGCCGTGGGCGATCTCCCGCACAGGCAGACCCGAGGTGTTGGTGCTCACCACCACGCCGGGTCTCCAGAACCGCTCCAGCCGTTCCAGGAGTCCCTGTTTGACCTGGAGGTCCTCCACCACCGCCTCGATGACCCAGTCGCAGTCCGCGATCCGGTGCAGGTCGTCCTCCAGGTTCCCTACGGTGACCAGCTGGGCCCGCTCCGGGGCCGTGAACGCCGCGGGCCGCATCTGCAGAGCCCGTTCCAGGCCGGCCCGGCTGAGACGGTTCCGGACTTCCGGGTGGCTCAGGGTGAGCTCCCGGCGCCGCTCCTCGTCGGTCAGCTCCGTGGGCACGATGTCCAGGAGCAACACGGGGACGCCCGCGTTGGCCAGCAGCGCAGCCAGCTGGCACCCCATGGTCCCGGCTCCGAGGACCGCCGCGCGGCGGATGTTCCGGCTCGGCACCGCTAACCTCCCTGACGCTGGGGTGAACGCACCAACCCTTCCAGGAACAGGTCCGCGAACGCCCGGGCGAAGTCCGCGGCCGACAGGGGCCCCTCGGGGCGAAACCAGGTGGTGAACCAGTTGCACGCGCCCAGGATGGCCAGCCCCACGGTCTTCGGGTCCGCGGCTCTGAACTCGCCCGTCCGCACCCCTTCCTCCACCATCCGGCGGAACAGCCCTTCGTAGCGGTCCCGCAGGGCCAGCATGCGCTCGCGCCGGGCAGCCGAGAGGCTCTTCAGCTCCACATGCAGGACCACGAGTTCGTCCCGGTGCTCGGCGGCTACCGCCAGGTGGGCCTGCACGGCGCGCCGCAGCTTCTCCGACGCCGGAGCGGAGGAGGCTGCCACGGGCTCCACCGCGTCCAGCAGCCGCCGCATGGCGCGGTCCATGATGTCCCACAGGAGGTCTTCCTTGGCCTCGATGTAGTGGTACAGGCTGCCCCGCTGGATTCCCACCGCCTCCGCCAGGTCCTGCATGGAGGTGTCGTGGTACCCCTTCTGTCGGAACAGCCGCACCGCCGCGGCCAGCAGCTCTTCGTGCTTGGGACGGATCCCGGCTTCCGCCATGTGGCCTACCAAACGTTTGGTAGCCACAGCCTACCACGCGGTCCAGGGCCGGTCAAGGAACCCGGCCCGCGGGGCGCAGGAGCAAACGGCTACGCGCCTGCTGCTCTACGGCTGCGCGCGACCACAAAAGGGGGTGGTACCGCCCCGACGCCCACAGGGGAAGCAGGTCCGCCCGGTGGGGGTGGCCCGGCAGCCCCGACTGCCCCGTGGTGTGCACCGCCACGGAGCGGTCCCACTCGCCGACATCCAGCACCATTCGCATGGACGCCACCACGGTCTGCCGGAAGGGTTGCAGGAGGGAGTAAGCCGCCTGGTTGACGGTCCAGCCGTCTCCGGGCGTGGGGACGGGTCCCGCGCTGAGCCACCGGCCCAACACAGGGACGGGCAGCAGTGCGTGGGCGAGGTGCACCTGGTGCAGGGCCCCCCACGTCCACCGGGACCGGTCGCGGCCCAGGCGAGCTTCCAGGTACCGGACCGCCCTTCGCAGGATCTCGGAAGTGGCCCGGTCGCGGCCTCCCGGGCCCCACCAGGGGTCGGAAGGGCGTTCCCAAAGGCGCAGGAACGCGGCCATGACGAACGGCCGCGACGCGTAACGTTCCCACAGCCCGTCGCCGAGCCGGGACCGGAACAGGTACTCCGCGGCCTGGACCAGAAACGCCTCGTACACCGCCCCCGCGCGGCTGTCCACGGACAGGGTCCCGTCCCACCGACGCAGGTCCTCCTGCACGGCCCGCACCGTTTCGTCAGGCGCCTCCACGCGGCTCAGGACCGGAGCCACGCGCCGGCCGGCCAACGTCACGTGGTCGAACTGCAACCGCTGGAGATCCTCCAGGGTGTGCCGGCCGCGGGCGGTGAGCACCTGCGCGATCCGCTGGGCCCGTAGCCCCTCCGACCACTCGCTTCCCAGGAGGTAGCGAAAGCCCGCCGGTACGATGCGGTTGTTGGCGGTGGCAATCCAGCCCCTGGGCGGGTTGAATGCGCTCGGCAGGGCCTCGTACGGGACCCAGCCCACCCACTCGTACTCCCCGGTCCAGCCGGGCACCGGAACGGTGCCGTCGCCCTTGGCCCGGACGGGAATGCGGCCCGGCAGCTGGTAGCCGATGTTCCCCTCCCGGTCCGCGTACACGAAGTTCTGGCTGGGCACGTGGAAGTACCGGAGCGCTTCCCGGAACTCCCGCCAGTTCCGGGCGCGGTTGATCCGCAGCACACCCTCCGCCACCGTGGTGGGCAGCAGCGCGGTCCACCGCAGCGCCACCACGTCCCGCAACCCCACCACCACCCCGTTGAGGACGGGGCCGTGGTGAGTGCTGCGGACGACCCACTGCTCCGGGGCGCGGCCTCGGATCCGGATCTCCTCCCGCCGGATCCCTACCGGATGCCACCGGCCTCGGAACAGGTAGCGGGAAGGGTCCCGGGGGTGCAGACGCTCCACGAACAGGTCCTGCACGTCGGGGTTGGCGTTGGTGACTCCCCACGCGATCCACTCGTTGTGCCCGATCACGACCCCGGGCACACCGGGAAAGCTGAAACCCGCCACCCGGTACCGGCCGCTCTCCAGGTGGACGGTGTACCAGATGGAGGGGAAACCCGCCCGAAGGTGTGGGTCGTTGGCCAGATAGGGCCGGCCCGTGTCTGTGAGCTGCCCGCGCAGGACCCAGTTGTTGCTCCCCAACAGGGCCCCCGCGCCCGCTGCCGGCACTCGATGCTGGCCGGATCCCGCCTCCGGGACGATCACGGGAGAGTCCGGCAGCTCACCGGGCAGCAGCCGCGCCACGGCTTCCGGCCCCAGCCTCCGCAGCAGCTCCGCCCGCAGCAGCTCCGTCTGCCAGTTCCCGCCCAGTTCGTACGCCATGAGTTTGCCGAAGCTCAGGCTGTCCAGGGGCGTCCACGGCTCCGGGGCGGTGCGCAGGAGGACGAACTCCAGGGGCAGCCGGTGGCGGTTCTGCCGGAGGAAGGCGTTCACACCCGCCGCGTAGGCGCGCAGGGCCGCCCGCGTGTCCTCCGAGAGGAGCCCCCACTCCAGCGCCGCCGCCTGCCGCAACCCCAGGGTCCGGAGGAAGCGGTCGGTGCGCAGGGTGCGCTCGCCGAAAAGCTCGGACAGCCGCCCGCCGGCGGTACGGCGGTTCAGCTCCATCTGCCACAGCCGGTCCTGCGCGTGCACGTAGCCCTGGGCGAAGAACAGGTCGTGCTCGGTGAGGGCGTACACGTGCGGGACCCCCCAGGGGTCGCGGATCACCTCCACCGGCTGCTGCAGCCCCGCCACCGCCAGGGTACCCTCCACCTGCGGGAACGCCCTGCGGACCAGGTACACACCTGTCGCACCCGAGCCCACGGCCAGCAGTAGCGCCGCGGCCAGGATCGCTCGGAGGAACCGCCTCACAGCCAGCTTCCCATGGGCCGGACCCGCACGTGGGCCTCCTCCAGCGCCGCCCGCACCGCGGCGGCCAGCTCCGCCGCGCCGGGCGTGTCCCCGTGGATGCAAAGGGTCTCCGCCTCCACCACCACCTCACCGCCGTCCACGGTCTCGATGGGCTCCCCGTGGGCGATGCGCACCGCCCGGGACGCCACCTCGAAGGGCTCCGTGAGCACCGCCCCCGGTTGATCCCGGGGCACCAGGCTGCCGTCCCTGCGGTACCCGCGGTCGCAGAAGGCCTCCCGCGCCACCCGCACGCCCAGACCTCGTGCGACCCGCTCACTGGTCGACCCGCTCAGCACCACCAGGATGGCTTCCGGCCAGGCCCGGCGCACGGCCTCCGCCACGGCCGCGGCGGTGGCCTCGTCCCTGGCGGCCACGTTGTACAGCGCGCCGTGGGGCTTGACGTGCTGCAATCGCACGCCCTCGGCGCGCGCCACCGCCTCCAGGGCCCCCACCTGGGCCAGCAGGAAGGCGTACACCTCGTCCGGGGTCATGGGCAGGGCGCGGCGGCCGAACCCCCACAGGTCCGGATAGCCTGGGTGCGCCCCCACGGCCACGCCCCGCTCCCGGCACAGCTGCACCGTCTTCCGCATGACCACCGGGTCGCCCGCGTGCATCCCGCAGGCCACGTTCGCGGACGTCACGTACGCCAGCACCGCCTCGTCGTTGCCGAGCCGGTACGGGCCGAACGACTCGCCCAGGTCGCAGTTGAGGTCCACGTAGCGCACCGCTCCTCCAGCTTGCCAGGGCTCGGGGGCCTCCCGGAAGATACCCCTAAGATGCGTTCGCGCATCGGCCGCAGGATCCTGGCAGGGTACCTGGCGGTCTCCCTCCTCCTGGCGGCGTTGCTCGCCGCTTCCGCCTTCGCGGGCACGTGGATCGCGCAGGTAACCCGGCGCGTGGACCAGGCCGACCGGGCCAGCTTGCAGGTCCTCACCGCCCTGGGGTTGCTGGAGCGGCGGCTGTTCTACGTCCTTCGGCGCGCCCTGGACCCCTCCGCAAGCCCGGAGGAGAACCGGCTGCTGGCCCACCTGCTGAGCTCCCACCTGGAACGTCTGGCGGAGGACCGGCACCGTCTCCCGGGGGGAGCCGGTCCGGAGGCAGCGCGGGCGCGGGCCCTCGCTTTCACCTGTGACCGTGCCGCTCAGGCGTTGCTCGCAAACGACGCTCGGACGCCGGACCGGCTGGCGCCCCTCCTGCTCTGCCACGAGCAGCTCCGGCTGCTTTTGCAACGCCACCTGGACCAGGCACAGCGGCAGGCGGTGGGGGGCGCCTCCCGGCTGAAGGCGCTGGAAGGCGCCGCGTGGCTTCCGGGTTTCCTGCGAAACCTGGCCCGCAACAGCGAGCGGGCCCGACGGCTCAGCCAGGCCCTGCGGGTCACCCTGGAGTTCGAGTCACGCTTCTACAGGCGGCTGTCCTCCGCCCTGGCCCGTGCGGTGGACTTGCGGGTCCCGCAGGCGGCCCCGCCGGCCCAGCCCGACCTGCGCCTGCTGGAAGAGCTCGAGCACCTGACCGCCGTCCCCGAGGCACGGGCCATGGCCGCTGCCGTGCGCGAGGCGGCTGCCCGCGCGGAGGGCCACTTGAGCCGGCTGCACGGCCCGGCCGCGGTCCGCGCGGTAGCGTCGGAGGCACAGCAGGTCACCTCGCGTCTGGAAACCCTGCGGCCGCTGCTGCAGGTGGAGCAGGATCGGGCCCTCGCGGACGTCGGGCTGGTCAACGACTCCGTGGTGTCCTTCGTGCAGACCTTCTCCGCGGCCGCGGTGGTGGGGCTGCTGGGCGGTTTCCTCGTGCTGCTGGCCCTCACCCGGTCCATGACAGCGTCTCTGGAGTCCCTCCGGGAGGCCATGGAACGGGTGCGGGACGGACGCCTGGACGCGCGGGTGGAAGTGGGGCGGCGGCGGGACGAGACGGCGGAGATGGCCCGGGTGTTCAACCAGATGGCGGCGGAGCTGCAGGAGTCGCGCCAGCGGCTGCAGGCGTACCAAGCCGACCTGCAGCGGCTGGTGGCGGAACGGACGCAGGCCCTGGAGCAAGCGCAAGCGCAGCTGGTGCAGGCGGAGAAGCTCTCCGCGGTGGGCGAGCTGGTGGCGGGCGTGGCGCACGAGCTCAACAACCCCCTCACGTCCGTGCTGGGGTACGCCCAGCTGCTGGAGTCCGACCCCGCGCTCCCGGAGGACCTGCGCGGCTACGCGGGGATCGTGGTCCGGGAGGCGGACCGGGCCCGGCAGATCATCCACAGCTTGCTGACGTTCGCGCGCCCGCAGCCTGTGGAGCGGGAGGTCCTGGACGTGAACCCGGTGGTGCGCAGGGCGCTGGAGGCCTTCCGTTGGGATGTGGGCCAGGTGGTGCTGGTCCCCCGCTTCTACCCGGACCCCCTGTGGGTGCGGGCGAACGCGGTCCAACTCCAGCAGGTGTTCACCAACATCGTCCAGAACGCCCTGCAGGCCATGGGGTCGGGACCGGGCACCCTCCGGGTCAGTACCGACCGCGTCGGCGACTGCGCTGTGGTGGAGTTCGCGGACACCGGCCCGGGCATCCCCCCCGAGTACCTCGGCCGCGTGTTCGACCCGTTCTTCACCACCAAGAAACTGGGCGAGGGGACGGGCCTGGGTCTGTCCATCTCGTACGGCATCGTCCGGGACCACGGAGGAACCATCCGGGCCCACAACCGCCCGGAGGGCGGCGCGTGCTTCACCGTGGAACTCCCGTTGTGCGAGCCGCCCGCTCCGGCCCCGTAGTCCGGTCGCGGACCACCACCTCCACACCCGCGGGGTCCACCAACCGCACCTGCCCGTCGGCGTGCCGGTGCGGGACCCCCCGCTCGTGCAGGTCCTCTGCCAGGGACGCCGCGGTGCCGGGTGGGGTGGACCACACGTACCGCACCAGCCCCGTGCTCCCCTCGGGAGCCGGACGGCGCGTCCCCCACACGTTGGCCCCCACGTGGTGGTGGTAGTCGCCCGCGGCGAAGAACAGGGCTCCGGGGTAGCTGCGCTGCGTCACCCCAAGGCCCAGCACGCCCGCGTAGAAGGCTTCCGCCTGTTCCAGGTCCGCCACCGACAGGTGCACGTGCCCCAGGCGGGTGTCCGGGTGCAGGGGTGCGGGGGAGCGCGCCTCGCGCAGCAGCGCCCCCACGTCCAGGGCCTTGGTCACCATGCGCAGCTCACCGCCCCGCCACGGCCACAGCTCGCGAGGCCGATCGCGATACAGCTCCAGCCCGTTGCCCTCGGGATCGCTCAGGTAGAAAGCCTCCGACACCCCGTGGTCGCTCGCGCCCTCCAGAGGCCACTCCGCGTCTACCAGCCGCCGGACCACTTGCGCCAGAGCGGCACGGTCCGGGAGGAGGAGGGCGAAGTGGTAAAGGCCCACAGATCCCTGGGGCCGGGGGGACGCCTCCGACGCGTGTTCCAGCTCCAGCGCGAATCCCCGCCCCGCCGGTACAAGCCGCACTCCGGCGGCGTCCTGTCCTTCCGGCTGCAACCCCAGCAGGTCCCTGTAAAACTCCAGGGCCCTGCCGAGGTCCCTCACCCGCAGCCGCAGCTCTACCAGCTGCGCATCCTCTGGCATCCGGAACACGTCCTCACCCCCGCGCGGCCAGCTGCTTCAGGAACGTCCGGACGGTGTCGCGGAACAGCCGCCTGCGCTCCGCGAACACCATGTGCCCTGCTTGCGGAACAACGACCAGGGTGGAGCCCCGGATTCCGGCGTGCAACTCGGCGGAAAGGGCGGGCGGGGTCATCACATCCCGGTCCCCACACACCACCAGGGTCGGCAGGCGCACCTCCTCCAACCGGCCGGTCACGTCGAAGGCGTTGCAGGCTTCCAGGTCCTGCCGCAGCACCTCCGGGCCCAGGTGCCGGGCGGACTCGAGCACCTTCGCTTTCACCCGTTCGGGCGCGTGGGGTCCGAAGCACAGCTCCACGAACCGGTCCAGGGTCGCGTGCGGAGTGTGCACGAGCCCCTGTAGGAACCTGGGGTTCACCCGGAGCCTCGGGCCCGTCCCCACCAGCACCAGGCCCGAAAGCTGCTGGGGCGCCGCCAGGGCCGCGTGCAGCGCCACCGCGCCCCCCATGGAGTGGCCCACCAGCACCGGACGCGGGGAGCCGGAGGCACGCAGGTCGTCCAACAGCCACGTAGCGTACGCTTCTACACTCGCAAGGGGCCGACCGGTAGGGTGTCCCGGGAGGTCAGGGGCGCGGCTTTGGGGAAAGTCCAGCAGCTGGCTCTGCCACACCCGGCCGGTCGCCCCGGCGCCGTGCACGAACACCAGGACAGGGCTCACCCCCCGGTGTCCCCGAGTCCCACCAGGAACGGGTTGCTGAGCCGCTCCCGGCCTACGGTGGTGGCCGGTCCGTGGCCGGGGTACAGGACGGTGTCGTCGGGCAACGTGAGGATCTTCGTCTTCAGGGTGTGTTCCAGCGTCTTCCAGTCCCCACCCGGGAGGTCGGTGCGTCCCACGCTGCCCGCAAAGACCACGTCGCCCACAAACGCCAGCCCGTCGCCCACCAGGATGACGTGGCCCGGGGTGTGGCCTGGCGCGTGTACCACCCGCAGCTCGAGCGAGCCCACCCGCAGCACGTCGCCGTCCCGCAGGAGGCCGTCGGGCTCCGGCGGAGGGTCGATGTACACCCCCATGAGCTGCGCGCGGGTGGCGGCCGCACGAAGGTCCTCCACCTCGCCCTCCGGGACCAGGAACGGAGCCCCGGTGAGCTCCCGCAGGGCGCGGACCGCGCCCACGTGGTCCCAGTGCGCGTGGGTGATCACCAGGGCCTCCACGGTCAGCCCGTGGCTGCGGAGCACCTCGGCGATGACGCCGGGGTCCTCACCGGGGTCGATCACCCAGCCCCGGGCAGCCTGCGCGTCCCCGTACACGTAGCAGTTCGTCCCGATGGGGCCGGTGGGGATCTGCTCCAGCACCGGCAGGGCGGTCACGGCTTCAGCACCTGCTGGAACCGCCGCACCCCCCGCGCGGCCAGGTCCACCCGCTCCTGGATCGGCACGAACTGCTCCAGATAGCGGCGGGCTTTCGCCATGGGATCCCGCAGCTGGTCCTGCCACGCGTCCGACTCCACCCAGGCCGCGGGCATGTTGATCAGAGTGTGAGCCTGCTGCAGGCGCAGGACATACTCGTAGCACGGGAAGGGTCCGGGCCGGAACGTCACGGTACGCGGATCCAGGACCAACCCGGCTTCCTGAGCCGCACGCTGGAGGCGCCGCGCGGCTTCCGCGAGAGGGAAGGGCGAGCTCACGCCACCTTCACCCTGGCCAGCAGATCTAGCAGCGCCCGGCAGAAGGCGGGCAGGTCCGCGGGCATGCGGGACGACACCAGGTTCCCGTCCACCACCACCTCCTGGTCCACCCAGCGCGCGCCGGCGTTGACCAGGTCGTCGCGGATGGAGGGGAAGCTGGTCACCGTCCGGCCCCGCACGATCCCCGCGGAGGCGGGGACCCAACCCGCGTGGCAGATGAAGGCCACGGGCTTGCCCGCCTCGTGCAGGGCCCGGACGAACTCCACCATGGCCCGGTGGCGCCGCATGCGGTCCGGCGCGTACCCGCCCGGGATGACCACCGCGTCGAAGTCCTCCGGCCTCGCTTCCTCCATGCCCAGGTCCGCCTTGACGGGGTAGCCGTTCTTGCTCTTGTACACCTCGCCCGCCCGGGGGCCCACGACGCGCACGTCCGCGCCCGCTTCCCGCAGCCGCAGCAGCGGGTACCACAGCTCCAGGTCCTCGTACAGGTCCTCGGCCAGCACCGCTACGCGCACGCCCTGCAGCTCCACCGCCGCACCTCCCAGCTCTTGGGTCTGCTCCTCCAGTATACCGCCAGGGATCCGCGGGCCTCGGGCCGAACCCCAAGGGGCGTGCGGCAGCGCTTCTCCGGCTACGTCCTGGTCCTGGCCGCTGCGGTGCTGTGGGGCAGCCTGGGCATCGCGGTGCGCTTCACGACCGCCGCAGGCGTGGGCGCCTTCGAGGCCTCCGTGTGGCGCGCGGGCCTGGCGTTCGCGGGCGCCCTTGTGGCCGCGTCCGCCACCCACCGGGAGCACCTAGCGGTGCGACCCCGGGATCTCGTCCTGTTCGCAGGCTACGGATTCGTCAGCATCGCCCTGTTCTTCCTCGCGTACTTCACCGCCATCGAACGCACCACCGTGGCCACCGCGGCGGTGCTGCTGTACACGGCTCCCGCGTGGGTCACGGGCCTGAGCGCTGTCCTGTTCGGGGAGGAGCTGTCGCGGGCAAAGCTTCTCAGCCTCGGGCTCGCGTTCGGGGGCTGCGGCCTCGTGGTGAGGGCGTACGACCCGTCCGCGCTGCGCGCGGACCTGCCGGGGGTGCTGGCGGGCCTAGCTTCCGGCCTGACCTACGGCCTGTACAGCATCTTCGGCAAGGCGGCGCTCCGGCGGTACCCGCCCCTCGTGGTCCTGGTCTACGCGCTCGGCTTCGGCACGGTGTTCCTGGTGCTGCTGGGCACCGCCGCGGGCGTGTCCCCGCACCGCTTCCTGCCGTCCTCGGTGGCCGCGGCCCTGGTCCCCCTCCTGTACCTGGGGCTGGTGACCACGCTGCTCGCGCAGTGGCTTTACGTGGCCGGGCTGCGGACCGTGCAGGCCAGCCGGGCCAGCATCGTGGCCACGGTGGAGCCCGTGGTGGCGGGCCTGCTGGGCTACGCGGTGTTCCGGGAGACCCTGGAACCGCTGCAGCTGGTGGGGGCTGCCGCTGTGGTCGCTGGAGCCGTCCTGGCCCAGGTGAGGCGCTAGCGCCGTAGGCGGAGACCTGCGCGGGCCGCGGCGGCCGTGTGCGCGGCCTCCTCCCACCGGTCGTCCAAGGGCTGCAGCCGCACGTCCCCGTGTCGTCGCCGGAGCGCCAGGGTCAGGAGGTGGTCCGCGAGGCGGGGGTTCTTCGGCAACACCGGGCCGTGCAGGTAGGTGCCGAACACCGTGCCGCACCACGCGCCTTCCGTCCCATCCTCCCCGTTGTTGCCAAAGCCCACACGGACCCGGGCCAAAGGCTGCACCCCCGGGCCCAGACGCGTGCGGCCGCCGTGGTTCTCAAACCCCACCAGACTCCCCACGCCCGGTAGCGTGCAGCTCGCCACCACGTTTCCCACCAGCCGCCGGGCCCGGTGCCCCGGGTGCTGTGTGGTCACGTCCAGCAGCCCCAGACCCGGTAGCTGGTGGCCGTCTGCGGCGCGGTAGCCGTGCCCCAGCAGCTGGTAGCCCCCGCACACCGCCAGGACCACCGCTCCACCCGCCACCGCCGCCCGCAGGGTGCCCGCGTGCTGCTGCAATGCCCGCGCCACCAGGGCCTGCTGGCGATCCTCCCCGCCGCCCAGGAGGTACAGGTCCCCGTCGTCGGGCAGGTCGTCTTCCAGCCGCACTTCCTTCACCACCACGTGGATCCCGCGGCGCCGCGCCCGCTCCCGCAGCGCCACGAGGTTGCCGCGGTCGCCGTAGAGGTTCAGGAGGTCCGGGAACAGGTGCACCAGAACGAGGTCCACTCAGTCCTCCCAAAACGGGGCCACCACGCCCCACCGGGACAGCACCCGGCGCAGCTCCAGCATGGCGGTGTAGGTGGGCAAGCAGAACAGCACCCCGCCCGCGGGCGTGCGGTCCCGCGCGCGGCGGAGGCCGCGCGCCAGATCCCGCTCCACCGTGGTACGCTCCTCCGGCCAGCCCGCGTACTTCAGCCGCAGGGCCATGTCCTCCGCCCGCAGCCCGCTCACCGTCACGTGGGCCTCCAGCCCCTGCAGCCGTTCGAACTCCACGTCCCACAGCCACGACACGTCGCGGCCGTCCGCGGTGCGGTCGTTAATGGCCAGCAGCAGGGACCGGGGCCGCTCCCGCACCACCAGGCGCAGCACCTCGTTGAAGCCCGCCGGGTTTTTCACCAGCAGGATCCGCAGCTCGACCCCGTCCCAGGTGAGCCGCTCGCCCCGTCCGAAAGCGGGCCGCACCGACTCCGCGGCCCGGCGCCACACGTCAGCCGGCAGGCCCAGGGCCCGGCACGCGGCGGCGGCCGCCACCAGGTTGTAGACGTTGTACAGCCCGGGAAGCCCGCTGCGGACCACGAACCCCTCGCCGTCCCACCGGAGCAGTACCTCGGAACCCGAGGTCCCCACCAGCCTGACGCTCTCCGCGCGCACGGACGGCGCCGGCCGCGACCACCCGCACGCCGGACAGGCGTAGTGGCCCGCGTGGGACAAAAACACCACGGAGTACCGGTACGCGACGCCGCACCGGTAGCAGAAGCGGACGTCGGCCGCCTCCTCCAGAGCATCCCGGCCGGCAGACGCGTCCTCGATCCCGAAAGGCAGCCGCGCGGGCGCTAGCCGTGCCACGTCCGCCACCTGCGGGTCGTCCGCGTTGTAGCACACCACCGCGGTGGGCTCGAGGCTCGCGAGAGCCCCGCGCCAGCGCTCCGCCACCCGCTCCACCTCCGCGTACCGGTCCAGCTGGTCGCGGAACAGGTTCGTGAGGACCAGAACGCGCGGGCGCAGGACCGGCAGTACCGCCGGAAGGGTCGCCTCGTCCACCTCGAACACGGCTGCCTGCGCCCGGGGCCTCCCGCGAAGGTCGCTGGCCAGCGCCACGGAGGCCACCAGTCCCGCTTGAAGGTTCGCCCCGGCTCGGTTCGACACGGTCCGGAGCCCCGCAACCTCCAGCGCCCGGGCCACGAGGCGCGCGGTGGTGGTCTTCCCGTTCGTCCCGCTGACCACCACCACCGGATCTAGTGCCCCGGTCAGTTCCTCCAGCACCCGGGGGAACAGCCACCGGGCCACCCTGCCCGGGAGCACCGTTCCCCCGCCCAGGCGCAGCACACGGGTTGCGCCCGCTACAGCCTTCGCAGCGGCCACCGCACCGGCGAGCCTCAACGCGGACACAGCATGGATAATCCTACGCCCGACGCTGCCGCCGCGCGACGCGGGGCGTCCGGGGGCTCAGAAGTACCGCCGGGCTCCCAGGTAGCGGGCGCTGTAGTAAGGCTTGCTCAGGGGGTCGATGCGGACGCCTCCCCCTGCGGACGAGGCGTGGATGAACTGCCCTCCGCCCAGGTAGATCCCCGCGTGGGACGCGCCGGGCGCGTACGTGGTGAAGAACACCAAGTCACCGGGCTGTAGCTGGGCGCGGGCGACCGGTCGGCCCGACCGGAACATCTCGAAGGAGGTCCGTGGCAGCTGGATGCCCATCCGGCTGAACACCGTGTACAGGAAGCCGGAGCAGTCGAACCCTCCCGGGCCCGTGCCTCCCCACCGGTACGGGACACCCAGGAAGCGGCGCGCCAGGCTCACCAGGGCCAACCCCCGGGACGGAACCGTACCGACCTGCCGGAGGCGCAGGGGCTGCTCCGGACCCGGGACCCGCAGCTCCTGCCCGACCCGGAGAGTGTCCTCCTGTCCCATGCCGTTCGCGCGGGCCAGCTCCGCGGGGGTGGTCCCGTAACGTCGCGCCAGACTCCACAGGGTGTCGCCGGGCTGCACCACGTGGACGCGGGCGGAGGCGGCCCCGCCTTGCCCTGGCCCGGGGACGGTAAGCCGGCGGCCCGCCTGCAGCCGGTGCGGATCCGCAAGGCCGTTGAGCCGGACGAGCTCGTCCACCGTGGTCCCGAAGCGCCGCGCGATGGAGTACAACGTGTCCCCTGGCTGGACCGTGTACTCGCGGGTCTGGGCCCCCGCGGCTGCTGCAACCCCCAGCACCGTCACGAACGCCGCCATCCACGCGGCCACGCGCTGGCGGGCCATCCGGATCCCTCCGAAAAACGTCGTCGGAAGTCCGGGCCCCTGCCCGGCAGCGACAGGTATTTACCGCGGGATAGCCGGAATCCTGCCGGGATAGACTGCTGTTTTCGGCGAACATGTGCTCGTGTAGGAGACGCGCCCCGGCTCCCGAAAGAACTAGCCGTGGACTTCTCGGGCCGGACCGTCCTCGTCACCGGTGCCAGCAGCGGGATCGGGGAGGCGTGTGCCGTGGCATTCGGGCGCCGCAGGGCAGCCGTGGTGGTGCACTACCGGTCCAACAGCTCCGGCGCGGAGCGCGTGGCGGCGCGGGTCGAGGAGGCCGGAGGCCGGGCCGCCGTCCTACAGGCGGACCTGCGGGAGGCAGCGGCCTGCGAGCGGCTGGTGGCCGAAACCGTGAGGACCTTCGGCCGGCTCGACGTGCTGGTGAACAACGCAGGGCTGGTGGACCGGACCGGGCTGTGGGAGGTCACGGAGGCCCTGTGGGACGAGCAGATGGACCTGCACGTGAAGGCCCCGTTTTTCCTCAGCCGCGCCGCGGCCCGGGTGATGCCGGAGGGGGGCTCCATCGTCAACGTGGGCTCCATGCGGGGCGTGCTGCCCGGTCCCGGTGCTCCCCACTACGCGGTCAGCAAGGCGGCGGTGCTCATGGTCACGCGATGCCTCGCCCACGCCTTGGCACCCAGGATCCGCGTCAACGCGGTGGCTCCCGGCTACACCGACACCCGCGTCCACGCCACCCGCAGCCCGGAGGACCGGCGACGGATCGAGGAGGAGATCCCCGTGGGGAGGTTCGCCACCCCCGAGGAGGTCGCCGAGGCGGTGGTGTTCCTGGCCTCCGACGAGGCCGGCTACATCACCGGGCAGACCCTGGTGGTCACGGGCGGCCTGGCCCTGTGACCTAGTGCAGCGACTTCCGGAAGTCCGCGGGCTTCACGGTCTCGAGGAAGCGGCGCCACTCCTCCATCTCCTCGTCGTCCGTGCCCTTGAGGGGGATCGCGTGCGCCGCCACCTTCTCGTCCACGAAGATGGGCGCCTGCATCCGCAGCGCCAGCGCAATGGCGTCACTGGGCCGCGAGTCGATGGTGTGTTCCTTCCCCTCCCGCTTCAGGTGGATCTCCGCGTAGTAGGTCTGGTCCCGGACGTCACACACCACGATGCGGGTCAGGGACACCGACATCTCCTGCAGGATGGACCGCATCAGGTCATGGGTCATGGGCCGGGGCGGGGTGACCCCCTGCAGCTGCAGGGCGATGGCCTGGGCCTCCGCCGCCCCCACCCAGATGGGCAGGGCCATACGCTCGTCGGTGTCCGTGAGCAGCACCACAGGGTTCATGTGCTGGTCCATCGCCACGCCCTTCACCTTCATCCGGATCACGGCGATACCCCCTTCTGCGCTGCTCCCCACCCGGCGCCCGCAAGCCGCGCCGTGGCCTAGGACTTCGGCCCCATTATAGCACCCGACCCCCCGAAGCCCCCTCAAGCGGTGGACAGCCCGCGCCGGTCGAAGGTGTACAGCTTGCCGTTCGCCCGCAGCCGCACGGGGTGCTTCCACAGGCCGTGCACCGCCTTCAGGTACAGGGCGATGCGCCGGGGGTCCAGCTTGCGCCCCTCCTCCACGTGCACCAGGACCAGGTCCCGGGGGTGGTCGGGGTCCTCCACCTCCACCCGCGGTTCGCCCCGGTACAGCTTCTGTTCAATGAGCATCTCCTTCACCGCGTCCACCTGGGTGTTCCGGCTGCGGTCCCGCGGGTCGTACACGAACAGGTCCAGCCGGTCCACCAGGTCCTGAGTCAGGGTCTCGTCGATGAGCCGCACGTCCTCGTAGTACCGCCGGGCCGCCAGGGCCCCCTCGAAACCCCTTCGGCGGCGGATCGCCCCGAACAGGGCGTAGCCGAGGGTGTAGGGCGTGGGGCGCGCGCACAGGTGCACGCAGACCTCCGCCCACTCCCGCGCGGTGAGGAGCTCCCGGAGGAGGGTCGCCTCCACGAAGGTCGCCCAGCCCTCGTTGGTGATGTGGGTCCTCTGGATCAGGTCGAAGTACTCCGCCTCCTCCCGGATCGCCTGCAGCACCTCCCGCTCGTAGGGCTCCAGGGGCGCGTGCTCCTCCAGGAAGTAGACCAGCCGCTTACGCCGGCGGGCCGGATCCCGTTCGAACGCGTTCACGCTGGCGGCCACCGTCAGGCAGCTGTCCAACAGGGCCTCCACCGTCTCGCGCCCGTAGCGGGCCTCGTACGTCCGGAAGGTGCGGGCGTGGCGCTCCGCCTCGTTCAGCATGTTCTTGTTGGACTTCTGGAACCAGTGGTTGTTGGCAAAGAAGTCCGCGTGGCCGTACACGTGGGCGATCACCAACACGTTCTGCAGGTAGGTGTTGGACCGCCGCAGGAAGGCGTACGCGGGGCGGCTGTTCAGGACCAGCTCCAGGATGCTGAGCAGGGACTTGTCCTGCTGCAGCCGGATCTCCTTGTAGGCCCCACCCCAGTACCAGTGCACGAACCGGTTCGGCAGCCCCATGCTGGCCACCTCGGCGATCTCCTCGGCCTCGCTCATCCGGAAGACCACCGGGTCCCAGCGCAGCCCCAGCTGGCGGGCTAGTTCCTCCACCCGCGCGATGACCGCCTCGTACTCCCGCACCCTTTGCCTCCGCCGTCCACCCGGGTCAGGAACTCCCGGAGGGCCTCCCGCACCGAGTCCAGATCCACCAGGTTTGCGAAGGTGGCGTTGGGCCGCCGCCGCGCCACCTCCTGCACGTACTCGCTGAACCCACCGACCCCCCGGCTGCCCGGGTTCACGTGCCCGTAGCACACCAGGTCGAACCGGTCCAGGGCCTCCTCGTACTTCCGCTTGGCCAGCTCGAAGTCCCCGCTGCTGGTTTCGCCGTCCGTGAACAGGAACAGGTAGGTGTCGTACTCCGACACCCCCTCCAGCATCTCCATGGCCTTCTCGAACCCCGACGAGATGTGGGTCCCCCCGCTGCTCTCCACGGAGAAGAATTCCTCCCGGGTCTTCTCCTCCGCCACGTCCTGGAAGACCACGTAGCGCCGGAGGTTGGTGGGGTACCGCCGCTCCAGGGCGTACCACAGGAGGAAGATGGTCTTGCGGACCAGCGCCAGGTAGTCCCCCCGCATGGACCCGGAGATGTCCAGCACGTAGACCTCCAGGGAGCGGTGGTTGCGGGCCGCGCGGGGGTCTTCGACGAAGTACCACCCGTCCTGCCGCACGTCCACGTCGTAGTCCAAGACCCCCCGCTCCCGCACGTTGCGCATCAGGCTCGCCAGCAACGTCTCCTCCAGGTTCAGGTCCGCGGACAGGCCGATCCGGTCCAGGTCGTCCAGCTCCGGCAGGTCCTCCGTCTCCACCTCCCCGCCCCGCGGGACCCGCTGGAGGGCCGGCAGCTCCAGTTCCTCGAGCAACACCTCCTGCGCCAGCCGCACGAACTCGTCGAAGTCCAGCTCCACCCGCACCTCCGGCCCGTGGTGGTCGCCGCCCAGCAATCCCCCCACGGCCTGGGCCCCCTCGTCCCCGCCCCCGCCCCGGCCGGACCCGCCCGTCCCCTGAGCCAGGTACGCCTCGTCGTCCCCGTACCGCAGGGTCGGCAGGTCCAGGGTGGACAGCTGGGTCTTCACCTTGCCGTCCACCACCAGCTCCTTCTGCTGGATCAGCTCGTGGAGGTTCTGCTTCAGGTACGTCCGGAGAAGCTCGTCGTGCTTGTGCTGGGCGATGCGCCCCCGGTGGATCCGCATGACCCCCTCACACGCTCCGCCCGAGGATGCGGAACAGGCTGCGGGCGCACACCTCGCAGTACCCGTGCTCCGACACCGCGCTGCGGTACAACACCTCCAGCAGTTCCCGACTGGTGGGGTCCAGGTCGTCCGTCTTGTCGTACAGCCGGAGGCAGTTCTTGATCTTGTTGAACACCACCTCGTTGATCACGGGGCGGAGGTGCTCGTTCTCCGTGTAGGGCATCTCCCAGAGCTCCTCGTACCGCTCCGCCAGAACGTTCTGGAAGGCCACCCGCCCCTGCCGGCTGATCTGCCGCTTGTGGACCAGGATCCCCTCCACCTCGTCCACCAGCTCCTTCTCCCGCTCCGCCAGGGGCTCGCCCACCACGCTCCGGCGCACCGCGTCCAGGTAGTTCCGGTACAGGTTCTGGCCGTAGTCGAAGAAGTGCTCCGGTACGATCCGCTCCACGATCAGGGAGACCTTCTCGTGGACGAACTCCATCTTCGTCTCCTCGAACTGCCGGAGCAGTTCCTTCAGGTTCAGGTCCTTCAGGGACTGGTGCTCGAAGGTCCGCTCGATGGCCTCGCTCAGCACCTCCAGGTCCAGGCACCGGTCCGCCCGCACGTAGGCGGTGGAGAACGCGTCTTCGAAGAACCGCGGGCTCAGCCCCTTCATCCCGCCGGAGTCCGCGCGCGTCTTGAGGGCGTAGCGGGCTGCCAGCTCGTACACGTCCTGGGGCGCGTGCTTGCGTTCCCCCCGGACCCGGTTCGCCCGCTCCACCAGCTGCCGGTAGATCTCCATCTCCCCCGCCAGGTCCAGGTTGTACGGAAAGTCGATCTTGTGGATCCGGCCCCGGAGGGGCTCCATGATGTCCTCGGACAGGAACACGTTGTACTCCGGGTAGTTGGAGTGGCCGATGACCACGCAGTCCACGTGGACCGTGGGGAAGTTGGCGAGGTCGATCCGTTTGGACTGGATGAGCTCCAGCAGCAGGGACAGCAGCTGGCGGCGGCTCTTGAACACCTCCGTCCAGTCCAGGATCCCCCGGTTGGCCCAGATGATCTTACCCTCGAAGTCGTAGGCGTCGGGGTCGTAGGTGGACCCCCGCTCCTTCAGCATGGCGAAGTTGATGTTGCCCACGAAGTTGGTGATGTCCTCGCGGCGGAGGTCCGTGGGCGTGTGTTTGGCGATCCCCACCTTCTTCCGCGCGGACAGCTCGATCCGCTGCACCGGGACGTGCTCCCAGCCCCCATGGCGATGGATGAGCCGGTCGCACACGGGACACGGCACGGCCTCCTCGTGCCAGTGGAAGCCCCGGGCCCGCAGCACCTCCTGGGGGACCAGGTCGAAGGGGTGCTGGTGGAACGGGCAGCCCTCCACCGCGTAGATGCGGCCCGCCTCGGTACGGGAGTACTCCTCCAACGCCCGCTTGAGCTTGTCCACGGTCATGCTCTTCCCGGACCCCTGGGGCCCCACCAGGAGCAGCAGCCGGCGTTCCATGGCCATGGAGTGGGCCCGGAAGAAGTTCACGATGTCCTCCAGCTGGCGGCGCATCCCGTAGATCCCCTCGAACACCTTCTCCGGGCCGAAGTGCTCCAGCATGTCCGCGATGTAGTGGTGCGTGGTGCGGGTCAGGCGGTCGTCGTGCGCCGCCGCCTGCAGGTAGGCCCCCACGGTCCGGATCTCCATCGCCCTCGCGACTCCCCCCCAAACCCCAAGATCGGCGGGCCCTTGCGGTCCTTGAGCCGGCACGGGCCACGCGCTTTGCCGCAAGTATGGGCGAGGCCGGTGGGGGTGTCAAAACGTCCCCCCGGGGGCTTCCGCGCCGGCTGCGCCGTGGGAGCGCGCTACAGGTCGCCCCGAAGGGGAGATCGCCCACCACGCCAGATCCCGCGCGCCGTTGACCCGCCAGGCGTCTGGGCCGGGCCCGACAGCAGCGGTGGCTCCCATGGTGCACGGAATCGAAAGCGTGCGGTATCGTATTGGTGTTGCCTCGCCACAGGGAGGGGAGGCCGAGTTCAACGAGGCAGGAGGCTAGCGGTGTCGTCCATCCTGGAGATGACGGTGGAGATCGTGAAGGCGCAGGCGGCGCAGCGGAGGATGGGGCCTCGGGAGATCGAGGAAGCCATCCGGCGTACCGCCGCGGCCCTGCGGGCGGTGGCGGACACGGGACCTGCGCCGCAGCCCCCGGCTCCGGCCGCGGCCCCGGCCAACTGGATCCGCGCGGAGGAGGCCGCCCGGCGCCTCGGGGTGAGCCGCCTGACGGTGTACAAGTACATCCGGCAGGGTAAGCTGCCCGCCACGCGGCAGGGACGGTCCTACGCGGTCCGGATGGAGGACGTGGCGGCGCTCCGCAGGGGCCTGCGCCGCCGGGCGCGCCGCGTGGTGCGGGCCCGCCGCAGTCCCCGGCCTGCCGCATCCCGGCGGCGCCGGGCGGCGCGGCGTGCGTAGAACGCGGCATGCGTAGAACCGGTCCGTAGCGCCCAGGGGAGTCCATGGCCGAGCCCCGCGTGCACGGCTTCCTCTTCTACGAGGTGCCCCCCGGATACCGGACGTCCCAGCAGGCGGCCCGAGTGCGGGAGGCGGTGGAACGCGCCGCAGCGGTCTCCGGCGTGGCCGCCGTCTACACGTACGACCTGGTGGGGCTCCGCTCGGGCGCGGACCTCGGGCTGTGGGTCGCGGCCCAGGGGCTGGAGCCGTACCAGAGGGCGGCGGAGTCCCTTCTGGGTACCGACCTCCGCTGCGTGTGTGCCCTGTGGGGCTTCGTCCGCCCGTCCCAGTACACCGGACGCAGCGGCACCAGCGTCCAGGTGCCGGGGCCCCGCAAGCGCTACCTGGTGGTTTACCCCTTCAGCAAGACCCACGAGTGGTACCAGTTGCCCGCAGAGGACCGGCGGCAGATGATGCTGGAACACGCCCGGGTCGGGCACGGATTCGAAGGGATCGAACAGATCCTGCTGTACAGCACGGGACTGAGCGACTGGGAGTTCGTGGTGGGCTACGAGACGGACGACCCCGAGCGCTTCCTCGAACTCGTCACGAGCCTGCGGAGCACCGCGGCGCGGCCCTACACCCTGCGGGACACCCCGATCTTCACCGCGCGGCACGGGAGCCTGGAGGAGGTCGTTCGCCACGTCTTCCAGACGCCCTGAGGCGCCCGCGGACCTGCGGGCGGTGGACGTCTTCCGGCAGCTGCTGGAGGAGAACCGCGTCATGACCCTGGCCACGTGCTCGGCGGACGGGCCGTGGGCGGCTCCGGTGCTGTACGCCCTGCAACCCGGTCCCGAGCTGGTGTTCATGTCGCGGCTGAGTACGCGGCACGTAAGGGACCTTCTGGCCTGCCCGCGGGTGGCCGCGGCCATCCACCCGGACCAGACCCGGCCGCTGCGGGGGGTGCAGCTGGAGGGGACCGCGCGGCCGTTGGCAGGGCGCGAGGCGGTCCGCGCCGTCCGGGTGTACCTGCAGCGTTTCCCCTCTGCCCGAGGGAGGTTCCCCCTGTGGCCTGCGGTCCGGGGAACGGGCCAGATCCGGTTGTTCGCCCTGCGGCCGGAGCGCGCGTACGTCCTGTCCGAGGAGGACTTCGGCTGGGGCGTACGCCGCCAGGTCCCCCTGGACGCCCTCCCGCAGGCGCCCCCATGACTGCCTACCAGGTCGCCGTGTTCCTGCACCTGCTGGCCGCCGCGGTGTGGGTGGGTGGATACGTGCTGTTCGCGTGGGCGGCCCCGGCCCTGCGCCGCCGTGGCCCCGAGGGCGCCCAGGCCTTCCGCGTGCTAGGGCTCCGTTTCCGCGGCCTGTCCTGGCTGGCGGTGGTGGTGCTGGTGGCAACGGGCATGGTCTTCCTGTTCTCCGGCTGGGATCCGGCCCAGCCGGTGCTGCGGGACAAGCTGGGCCTCGTGGCGCTGGCGGTGGCCCTGAAGGCCGCGCACGACTTCTGGGCCGCGCCGGCGGCCGCGCGGGGCCGCCTGTCGCCCCGGTGGGCCACCGTCCTGGCGCGCGCGAACCTGGTGGTGCTGGTGTCGGTGCTGTACTTCGCCACGCTGCTGGGAGGCCATCGGTGAGGGACCGCGTGTTGCGCGCCGCCCTGGGGCAGCCTGTGGACACCACGCCGGTGTGGTTCCTGCGGCAGGCGGGGCGTTACCTCCCGGAGTACCGGAGGCTACGGGAGCGCTACTCCCTCGCGCAACTCTGCCGCGAGCCGGAGCTGGCTGCACAGGTCACCCTGCAGCCCCTGCGCCGCATGGACGTGGACGCCGCCATCCTGTTCACCGACCTGCTGGTGCCCCTGTGGGGGATGGGCCTGGAGTTCGAGCTCGCGGAGGGCCGCGGCCCGGTCCTCCCCACGCCGGTCCCCGTCGACCGGCTGGCGCAGCTTCCCGAGCTCGACCTGGAAGCCGTGGAGTTCGTGCCGCAGACCGTGCGTCTGGTGAGGGCCGCCCTGGATCGCCCCCTGGTGGGGTTTGCGGGGGCGCCGTTCACCGTGGCCGCCTACCTGGTGGAGGGGCGGCCGTCCCGAGACTGGCCGCGGACCCGGGCCCTACTGCACAGCCGTCCCGAGGTGTGGCACGCCCTGGCCGCGCGTCTGACCACCAACCTTGCCGCGTACCTCCGGGCCCAGGTGCAGGCGGGCGCGCAGCTGGTCCAGCTGTTCGACTCGTGGGTGGGGGTCCTGTCCGCGGAGGACTTCCGGTGGGCGGTGCGGCCCTACCTGGTGCAGCTGCTGCGGACCTTGGACGGGGTCCCGCGGATCTACTTCGCCACGGGGTGCGCGCACCTGCTGGCGGAGTTCCGGGATCTGCCCGCGGAGGTGGTCGGGGTGGACTGGCGGGTGCCGCTGTCCGAGGCCGCGGCCGTCCTGGGCGGGAAGGCCATACAAGGCAACCTCGACCCCGCACGGCTGCTGGGAGACCGACAGGCCCTGCGCGCGGAGGCGTCCCGCATCGTGGCCCAGGGCCGGGTATTGCGGGGTCATATCTTCAACCTGGGCCACGGGGTGATGCCGGAGACCGACCCCGACCGGCTGGCGGAGCTGGTGGAGTGGGTGCACGAAAGGGGGAGACGCGCGTGACCGTCGGCGTGCTGCTGATGGCGTACGGGACTCCCCGAAACCTGGAGGAGGTGGAGGCGTACCTCACCCACATCCGGCGTGGACGGGCGCCCTCGCCCGAGGAGGTGGCCGACCTTCGCGAGCGCTACCGGCGGATCGGCGGCGCCTCGCCGCTTCGGGAGATCACCGAGGCACAGGCCCGCGGGCTCCAGGCGGTCCTGGACCGGCAGTCTCCCGGAACCTTCCGGGTCTACCTGGCGATGAAGCACAGCCCGCCGTTTGTCGGGGACGTGGCCGCACGGATGGTGCAGGACGGGCTGCGCGAAGTGGTGACCCTGGTGCTGGCGCCGCACGAGTCCCGCATGATCGTGGACGAGTACCTGGAGTACGCGCAGCCCGCCTTTCGGTCCGTCCCTGACCTGCGGGTGCGGGTCATCCGCTCCTGGCACTTGAACCCCGGTTACCTCGCCGCGGTGGAGCGCCGCATACGTGCCGGGCTGGCGCGCTTCCCCGACCCGGACCCCGCGGCCACAGAGGTGCTGTTCACGGCCCACAGCCTGCCCGAGCGCATCCTGGAGTGGAACGACCCATACCCCCGCACGTTGCAGGAGACGGTGCAGGCCCTGGTGGACCGACTGCAGATTCCCCGCTGGAGGCTGTGCTACCAGAGCGCGGGACATACCCCCTTCCGCTGGCTGGGGCCGGACATCCTGGAGGTGCTGGACGAGCTGGCCCAAGCCGGCCGCCGGCAGGTGCTGGCGGTACCCGTCGGGTTCGTGGCGGACCACCTGGAGATCCTGTACGACCTGGACGTGGAGGCCGCCGAACGCGCGGCCAGCCTCGGCTTGGTCTTCCGGCGCACGGACTCCCTGAACACCGACCCAGAGTTCCTGGAAGGGCTGGGGCAGGAGGTGCTAGCCGCGGCCCGGGGGCTGTAGTTCAGTCCGCCGCCTCTCCCACCGGCCCGCCTGCGGATTCTGAAACCGGCCCTGCGGGGAACGCGCGGAGGGAAAGCAACGCCAACCCGCTCAGGACCAGGGACGCGGTAAAGACCACCTCCAGCCCCGCCGCCAGGTGAACCCGCAGGGGCTCTAGCACCTCGGGTCCTAGCGCCAGCCGTTCCACGGGGTCCAGCAACCCCCGCAGCTGGCCCACCTCGACGCCTGCAGCCCACAACCGTCTCACCATCAGGCTGCCCAGCACGCTCACGCCCACCGCGCCGCCGATGCTGCGGAAGAACAGGGTCAGGGAGGTGGCCAGGCCGCGCTCCGTGTAGGGGACGGAGCTCTGTACCGCCAGCACCGTGACCAGGACCACCAGGCCCATGCCGGTCCCCAGGAGCGCCGTGGCCCACCGCACCGGGGCCGCGGACGCAGACGGCGGCATTCCGACCAGCACCGCGAACCCCGCCACCAGCAGCACCGCGCCCGCCACGGCCACCCGCCGGAACCCGAACCGCAGGGCCAGCCGCCCACCCAGGCTGCTGGCCGCGGTCCACGCCAGCATGAGCGGGGTCAGGACCGCGCCCGCTTCCGTGGGCCCCCTGCCCTGGACCCCCTGCACGAACAGCGGCACGTAGTACAGACTCCCGAACAACGCCGCGCCCACCAGAAAGCCGGTCACGGAAGCCGCGCTCACCAGCCGGTTCCGGAACAGACGCAAGGGAACGACCGGGTGGGGCGAGCGGGACTCCCACGCCACGAAGGCGGCAGCCAGCAGCCCGGAGAGAACCAGACCCGGAGCGGAGGACGCGCGCTCCAGGCTCCACAGGCCCACCACCACGCACGCCACCAGCAGCGCTGCCCCCACCACGTCCACAGGGCCCTCGGCCCGCACCGGCGGCTCCCGGTACTTCCGCGCCACCACCCACAGGGTCACCAGCCCCAGCGGCAGGTTGGCGTAGAAGATCCACCGCCACGACCCCCGGTCCACCAGGAACCCGCCCAGCAACGGTCCCACCACGCTCGCCACACCCCAGACGCCGCTGAACAGGCCCTGAACGCGGGCCCGCTCCTCCAGGCTGAACAGGTCGCCCACGATGGTGATGGCTACGGGCAGCAGCGCTCCGCCCCCGACACCCTGCACCGCGCGGAACACCACCAGCTCCGGCATGGACCGCGCGGCCCCGCACAGGGCTGAACCCGCGAGAAAAGTCGCCACCCCCAACAGGTACACCGGCCGCCGGCCGTAGCGGTCTGCCAGACCGCCAAATAGCGGAGTGGCCGCGGTCAGCGCCAGCGAGTAGCTGGCGACCACCCACGCGTACAGCTCCAACCCGCCCAGCACCCGGGCGATGGTCGGCAGGGCCGTGGCCACGATGGTGGTGTCCAGGGCCGCCAGGAACATGCCCAGCATCACCGCCACCGTGACCACGCGCCGCTGTTCCACCCGCGACCTCCCCGCACGCCGTACAATCGGACCGAAGCTCTTGTGCCATTGTCTCAGACCGGCCCGTGGAGGTGGCCATGGACGAGCGGTGGGAGCGCTCCATCCTGGCAGTACCCGCCTCGGAGCCCCGCAAGGTGGAGAAAGCGGTGGCATCGCAGGCGGACGCGGTCTTCCTGGACCTGGAGGACGCGGTCCCGCCGGACCTGAAGGACGCCGCGCGAGCGCACGCGGTGCGGGCGTTGCGGGAACTGGACTGGGGCGACAAGACCCGTATGGTCCGCATCAACGGTCTGGACACGCCGTGGGCGTACCGGGATCTGGTAGAGGTGTGCGAGGGGGCGGGCGACCACCTGGACTGCGTCATCGTGCCGAAGGTGAGCCGTCCCGAGGAAGTGACCTTCGTGGACATCCTCATGGGGCAGATCGAGGCACGGGTGGGTCTGCGAAAGCGCATCGGGATCCACGCCCTGGTGGAGACGGCCTCCGGCCTCGCCCGGGTGGAGCAGCTGGCCACCGCGAGCCCGCGCCTGCAGGCCCTGAGCTTTGGGCCGGGCGACTTCGCCGCGTCCGCAGGGATGCCGAGCTCTGCCATCGGAACCGAGGACCAGTGGGACGCGCTCTACCCAGGGCACCGCTGGCACTACCCCATGATGCGGGTGGTGGTGGCGGCCCGCGCAGCGGGGCTGCGCGCCTTCGACGGTCCTGCGGCGGAGTTCCGCGACCTGGAAGCCTTCCGCAGGCTGTGCCGGGTCGCCCGCAGTCTGGGGTTCGACGGAAAGTGGTGCATCCACCCCGCCCAGATCCCGGTCGTGCACGAGGTGTTCGCGCCCACGGAGGAGGAGGTGGAGTGGGCAAGGAAGGTGGTGACGGCGTACGAGCAGGCTCAGGCCGCCGGCCGAGGGGCCATCACCGTGGACGGCAAGATGGTGGACGCGGCCTCCCTGCGCATGGCCCAGGCGACCCTGGCCCGCGCGCGGCCGTAAGCTTCGGTTCACGCCAGTCGCGGGAGGCCCTGCCCGCGGTAAGCCAGGTCCAGCACCTGGACCGTGTGGAGCACGGGGACCGGACGTCCCGCGGCCCGCAGGTGCGCGCGGATCTGCACCATGCAGCCCACGTTCCCGGTGACGACCACGTCCGGGTCCGTTTCCAGCAGACCCCGCACCTTGCGCCGCCCCAGCTCCGCGGCCACGTCCGGGTGTTCCAGGCTGTACGTGCCCGCCGACCCGCAGCACAGCTCGGCCTCTGCGGGTTCCACCACCTCCAGGTTGCCCACCGCACCCAGCAGCCGCCGCGGCGCGTCCCGCACGCCCTGCGCGTGCAGGAGGTGACAGGCGTCCTGGTACACGGCCCGCACAGGGGCGGGCAAGGGCGGAGGGGTTTCGATCCCGAGCCCGTTCAGGAACTCGCTCACGTCCCGCACCCGGGCCGCCAGCTTCCGAGCCTGTTCCTCCTCCGGCTGTCCGGCAAACAGCAGGCCGTACTCCTTCATGGCCGAGCCGCAGCCCGCAGCGTCGGTGATGATGGCGTCCACGTCCCCGGGGAACGCCAGTAGGTTCCGCCGCGCGAGCCGGCGTGCCCGCGCCCCTTCCCCCACGTGCAGGGCCAGCGCCCCGCAGCAGCCCTGCTGGTCCGGAACCACCACCTCCACGCCGTTGCGCGCCAGTACCCGCACCGTGGCCTCGTGGATCTCCGGGTGCAGGACCCGCTGCACGCAGCCCACCAGCACGGCGACCCGGGCCCGGCGTGCCCCCGCTGCGGCGACGGTGGACGCAGGGCGGCGGGGGCGCGACAGGCGATCCGGGACGAGGCTCACCATGGCCCGCAACCGGGCCGGGAGGTAGGGCGCGGCGGGCCGGACCAGCCGCGCGAGTCCCAAGGCCGCCCGCAGGCGCGCGGGGTGCGGCAGCGTCTCCATCGCCAGCCAGCGGAGCAGCCGGTCCGGCCAGGGCCGGCGGACCTTTGCGGACGCGTACTCACGGTACGGAGTGAGAAGCTCCCCGTACGCCACCCCGGACGGACACGCGGTGACGCACCCAAGGCATCCCAGGCACCGGTCTACGAACGGCGCAGCTTCCTGGGGCTGCAGGTGGCCTTCCAGGACCTCCTTCATGAGGAAGATGCGACCCCGCGGAGAGTCCATCTCCTCTCCCAGGACCCGGTACGTCGGGCACGCCGCCAGACAGAAGCCGCAGTGCACGCACGCCTCTACGGCCCCGGCCATCCAGCGGCCTACCGCGCCGTAGCGGTCGACGGGGATCTCGTGCAGCACCTCACACCTCCGGTCGCACGGTAGCCACCGACCGCTACGGGTAGGGTCCGAACCGGCCCACGGGGTCCAGAGCCTGTTTGACGCGGCTAGAAAAGCCGTCGGAGTCCGCCCGCCCCAAAAAGGGCGGTCCCGGCGGCCCCAGCACCCGCAGGGCCCGCAGGCCCAGGCGGTCCAGCAAATCCGACAGCGCCGTGGGTTCTTCTGACCATGCCACCCAGGCCACGTTTCCTCCCGCGGAGTACCGACGCAGGCTCGCGGTGGGCACCAGCTCCCGCTCCAGGTCCAGCACGCGGCGTGGCGTGACCGGAACTTTCACAAGCGTCCAGCCCGACGGCACCCAGCGGAACTCCCGGACCTCTTCCCAGATCCGGGAGTCGTCCTCCACCACCTCCCCGCCCTGGAGGAACGCCCGCAGGCGCTGCAACCGCGTCGGGAGAGACTCCGGCCGGCCCGCCACCCGCACCCACACCGTGCCCGGGGGCACCAGGTCCACTGCCTCCAGGTCGAAGGAGCTGGTGTACAGCGCCCGGAGCAGTCCCCACGCAGCCTCGAAGTCGGCCCGGTCCACGCGCAGGCTGGCACGCGCCCTGGGAGCGGGGAACACCTTGAAGGACACCTCCACCAGCACGCCCAGCCGGCCCAGGCTGCCCGTCATGAGCTTGGCCAGGTCGAACCCCGCGGCGTTCTTCACCACCTTGCCGCCGGCCCGCACCAGCTCGCCCTGTCCGTCTACGAACCGCACGCCCAGCACGAAGTCCCGGACGCCGCCGTACCGGTACCGGCCGGGCCCGCTCAGCCCGCTGGCCAGCGTGCCTCCCAGGGTGGCGCCGGCGGCAGAAAGGGGCGGGTCGAAGGGCAGGTACTGGCCGTGTCGGGCCAGCAGCTGTTCCACTTCCCGCACGGGGGTGCCCGCCAGGGCCGTGAAGGTGAACTCCGCGGGGTCGTAGTCGAGAACACCGCGGAGCTGCGACACGTCCACCACCACCGCACCCTCCGGAGGGGCGAGGGCGGTCTTGGTCCCGGCTCCCTTGGGCCACACGCGGGGCTGTTGGCGTACCGCCTCCCGCAGGGAATCCACGTCGGAGGGCCTCAGGACGGCGTCCGTGCGCACGTGCCTAGCTCGCCACGGCGGCTTCCAGCTTCTGCGGTACAGGGAACATCTTGCCCCGGTTGGCGATCTCCCCGGGGTCCATGGCCCGGCGGAGCCTGCGCATCACTTCCAGATCCGGCTCGGAGAACATCTCGGCGAGGTACTGCCGCTTCTCCATCCCCACCCCGTGTTCGCCCGTGATCGATCCCCCCAGCCGGATGCACAGCCGCAGGATCTCCCCCGCCAGCTCCTCCGCCCGCTGCAGCTGGCCCGGCTGGCGGCCGTCGTAGAGGATGAGGGGGTGGAGGTTGCCGTCCCCTGCGTGGAAGACGTTGGCCACCCGGAGCCCGTACCGCCGGCTCAGCCGCTCGATCTCCGCCAGCGCCGTGCCCAACTGTGTCCTCGGCACCACCCCGTCCTGCACCAGGTAGTCCGGGCTCAGGCGTCCCACCGCGGAGAAGGCGCCCTTCCGGCCCTTCCAGATCCTCTGGCGGTCGGCCTCGTCCCGGGCCAGCCGGACCTCGTAGGCCCCGGACGCGCGCACCACCTCCAACAGCTCCGCCAGCTCCGCCTCCACCTCGGGCTCCTCTCCCTCCAACTCCACGATGAGCAGGGCGGCCGCGTCCTCAGGGTAGCCCGCGTGTACCGCGGCCTCCGCGGCCTCGATGCTGAGCCGGTCCATGATCTCCACCGCGCCCGGCAACAGGCCTGAAGCCACCACCTGCGCCACGGCGTCCCCCGCGGCCTCCAGGCTGCGGTACGCGGCCAGCACCGTGCGGTACGCTTCCGGCTTGGGCACCAGCCGGAGCGTCACCTCGAGCGCGATCCCGAACAGCCCCTCGGAGCCCACGAACAGGCCCACCAGGTCCGGCCCCACCCCCTCCAGGCTCTCGCCGCCGAAGCGCACCACCTCCCCGTCAGCCAGCACCACCTCCAGGGCCAGGACGTGGTTGCTGGTCATGCCGTACTTCAGGCAGTGGGCGCCTCCGGAGTTGAAGGCCACGTTGCCGCCGATGGTGCACACGGGCTGGCTGCTGGGGTCCGGGGCGTAGTACAGCCCGAAGGGCGCGGCCGCGCGGGAGACGTCCAGGTTCACCACGCCGGGCTCCACCACCGCGATGCGCTCCTCGGGGTCGAGCCGGAGGATCCGGTTCAGCCGGTTGAGGGCGATGACGATCCCCTCGGGGACGGGCAGGGAGCCGCCCGACAGGCTGGTGCCGCTCCCCCGCGCCACAAACGGGACCCCGTGGCGGTGGCACCAGCGGACCGTTGCCACCACCTCCTCTCGCGTCTCCGGCAGCACCACCGCGAGCGGCCGCGCACGGAAGGCGGTGAGGGCGTCGGACTCGTAGGCCGCCAGCTCCGCGGGCCGGGCCAGGATCCGGCTCTCCGGGTACAGGGTCCGCAGCCCTTGGAGGACGCGCGCGCGATCCACGGCGCTACTCGAGTCGGTCGTAGGCCACCAGCGTGAGGAAGTCCACGAACTCCTCCCGGAGGACCAGCTGGTCCAGGATCTCCGCGGCCTCCCTCAGCCGCGACCCAGGCTGCCCGCCCAGCCGCTGGAGCTCCTGGTCCCGCACCCGCCGGTACAGGTCCGCGTCCACCGGCCTCCCATCCTCCATCTTCGCACCGTGGTGGATCCACTGCCACAGCTGCGCCCGACAGATCTCCGCGGTGGCGGTGTCCTCCATGAGGTTGTAGATGGCGGCCGCCCCCGTCCCCTGCAGCCAGGAGTCCAGGTACTGGAGCGCCACGCTGACGTTGTTCACCACCCCCGCCTCCGTGATGGTCCCGCCCGGCACCCGGACGTCCAGCAGGTGGCTGGCCAGGACCTGCACGTCCTCCCGGAGACGGTGCTTCTGGTGCGGCCGCCCCGCCAGGACCCGGGTGAAGGGTTCCAGCGCCACCGGCACCAGGTCGGGGTGTGCCACCCAGGTCCCGTCGAAACCGTCGGCGGACTCCCGCTCCTTGTCCTCCCGCACCTTGGCCAGGGCCCGCTCGTTTACCTCGGGGTCCTTGCGGCTGGGGATGAACGCGGCCATGCCCCCGATGGCGTGTGCGCCCCGGCGGTGGCAGGTCTTCACCAGCAGCTCCGTGTACGCCCGCATGAAGGGCACGGTCATGGTGACCTGGGCCCGGTCCGGCAGTACGAAGTCCCGGCGGTGGCGGAACTTCTTGATGACGCTGAAGATGTAGTCCCACCGTCCCGCGTTCAGCCCGGAGGCGTGGTCCCGCAGCTCGTACAGGATCTCGTCCATCTCGAAAGCCGCCAGGATGGTCTCGATGAGTACGGTGGCGCGGATGGTGCCCCTCGGGATCCCCAGGGCGTCCTGCGCGTACTGGAACACGTGGTTCCACAGCCGCGCCTCCAGGTGGCTCTCCAGCTTCGGCAGGTAGAAATACGGCCCCGTCCCGCGCTCCAAGAGCTCGCGGGCGTTGTGGAAGAAGTACAGCCCGAAGTCGAACAGGGCGCCCGAGATGGGCTGGCCGTCCACCCGGACGTGCCGCTCCACCAGGTGCCAGCCCCGTGGCCGGACCAGCAGGGTCGCCACCTGCTCCCCGAGCCGGTAGTGCTTCCCCTCCGGGCTCGTGTACTCGATCGTGCGCCGGACGGCGTCCATGAGGTTCTTCTGCCCCACCACCACGTTGCTCCACGTGGGGGACAGGGCGTCCTCGAAGTCCGCCATGAACACCTGGGCGCCGGAATTGAGGGCGTTGATCATCATCTTGCGGTCCACCGGGCCCGTGATCTCCACCCTGCGGTCCTGCAGGTCCGCTGGGGCAGGGGCCACCTTCCACTCCGACTCCCGCACCCACCGGGTCTCCGGCAGAAAGTCGGGCATGGCACCCGCGAGCAGCTCCACCTGCCGCTGCGCCCGCCTGTCCAGCAGGCTGCGCCGGGTGCTCTCGAACTCCCGGTGCAGCCCCGCCACAAACTCCAGGGCCTCCGGGGTGAGTACCTCAGCCTGCACCGGACCCGCGTCCGCCAGCACTTCCACCCCGCGTGCTGCAACTTCCATGGCCGTCACCTCCACTGAGCTGTCCTCGCGGGACCCGAGAAGGCCCCGGATGTCGTGGTCAGCGTCCTCGCCGCCAACGTAGCCGCCCGGCGAGGTGGTGTCAACGCACGGAAGGATTTTCTACAATGTGGAAAGATGCCGAGCGGAAGGAAGGCCCACAGCTCCCACCGGAGGGGGGACGTCCACGTGCGGGCCCTGCTCCGGGGCCTTGCCGTCCTCGAGGTCCTGGCCCAGGGCCAGGACCTTAACCTGTCCGAAGTCGCCCGCAGGGCGCGCCTGCCCGTGAGCACCGCCCACCGCCTCCTGGAGACCCTGCACCGCCGCGGCTTCGTGCAGCCCGTGGAGGACGGCCGCTACCGCGTGGGCCTGCGGGCGTTCGAGGTGGGCATGGGATTCCTCCGGGCCCAGCGCCTGCCCGAGGTGGCGCGTCCGGTGATGGTGGAGTTGGTGGACCGGGTGGAGGAGACCGCCAACCTCGCGGTGCGGGACGGCGGGGAGGCCGTGTACGTCCTCCAGGTGGAGAGCCACCGCATGTTGCGGCTGTTCGCACAGCCCGGGGCGCGACACCCCCTGTACTGCACCGGCGTGGGGAAGGTCCTCCTGGCCTGGGAACCGGAGGAGGAGGTCCGGAGGCTCCTGGGCCCGGGCCCTCTGCCCCGCTTCACTCCGCGTACTCTGACCGACCCCGACGCCGTGGTCCGGGAGCTGAGGGCGGTCCGGGCCCGCGGCTACGCGGTGGACCGGGAAGAGCGGGAGTCCGGTGTGCGCTGCGTCGCCGCCCCTGTGCGCGACGCCTCCGGACGCGTGGTAGCGGCCCTGTCCGTGTCCGCGCCCGCCAGCCGCCTGCCCCACCACCGGATCCCGCCCGTGGCGGCCACGGTGGTATCTGCGGCGGAGGAGATCAGCCGCCGCCTGGGGTTTTCCACTGCGCGGATAAGCCCACCGCCGGCAGGGAACATCTAGGTTCCCTCCGAATCGTAGACACTGCCCCGTGGGGGCACCGGATTCTCGCCGACGGAAAGGGGGGATGGCAGAACCTGTCGGCGCCGGTTCCAAGTACCTCGAGCCCGAACGAAGGGGGGTTGGTATGGGCACCCGAACGAGGAAGGCCAGGAACGGGCAGAAGCCACGCCGGATTTCGCGGCGTACGTTCCTGAAGTCTGCGGTGGCAGCCGGCGCGTTCGCCGCCACGGCCACCCTCCCCCGGGTGAACGTGGCCCGCGCGCAGGCACCCATCGTGTGGAAGGTCCAGTCCACCTGGCCCACACGAGACATCTTCCACGAGGTCATCGTCAGCCTCGCCCAGCGCGTCAACGAGATGTCCGGGGGACGGTTGCGCTTCGACGTGCTGCCCGCGGGAGCCGTGGTCCCCGCCTTCGAGGTCCTCGATGCGGTGAACCGCGGGGTGCTGGACGGCGGTCATGGGGTCCCCGCGTACTGGTTCGGAAAACACGTGGCCGCCAGCCTGTTCGGAACCGGGCCCTCCTTCGGCATGGACGCCATTGACCTGCTGGCCTGGTTCTACTACGGCGGCGGGTTCGACATGTACCAGAACCTGCTGCAGAACGAGCTCAAGATGAACGTCGTTTCCTTCCTGCACGGCCCCATCCCCACGCAACCCCTGGGGTGGTTCCGCAACCCCATCCTCCGGCCGGAGCAGCTTCAGCGCACCAAGTACCGGACGGTGGGCCTGTCTGCGGAGCTGTTCAAAGAGCTGGGGGCCAGCGTCGTGATCCTGCCGGGCGGGGAGATCGTGCCCGCCCTGGAACGGGGCGTCATCGACGGTGCCGAGTTCAACAACCCCACCTCCGACAAGCTCCTGGGGTTCCCCGACGTTCGGAAGGTGTACATGCTGCAGAGCTACCACCAGCCCGTGGAGTGCCTGGAGGTCCTGTTCAACAAGAGCAAGTGGGACGCGCTCCCCGCGGACCTGAAGGCCATCGTCCGCAACGCGATCCTGGCCGAGAGCGCGGACTTCCAGCACAAGATGATCGACCGCAACAGCAAGGACCTGGAGGAGCTGGAAACCCAGCGCAAGGTCCGGGTGTTCGTGACCCCGCGGCCCGTGTTGGAGGCGCAGCTCAAGGCGTGGGACGTCCTCATCGACCGCCACAGCAAGGCGAACCCCACCTTCGCCCGCATCATCCAGAGCCAGCGGGCGTGGGCGCGCCGGGTGGTGTCGTGGAAGTTGCGGACCTACGTGGACAACCGCCCGGCCTTCGAGCACTGGTTCCGCCGGCGCTAGGGCGTTCCCCGGCGGGTGGCCCCCGGCCGGGGGCCACCCGCCGCCTGCCAGAGGAGGGCGACCATGGAAACTTGGATCCAGAGGCTATCGGCTCTCTCCAACCTCGTGGGGGTCGTCGCTGCCTGGATGATCCTCCCCCTCACCTTCTCGCTGGGCTATGAGGTCTTCGCCCGGTACTTCTTCAGTGCCCCCACCACGTGGGCGTTCGACACCACCGTCATGCTGTACGGCGCCTACTTCATGCTGGGAGCCGCTTACACCCTCGCGCGGGACGCCCACGTCCGGGGCGACGTGTTCTACCGCCGGTTCTCGCCCCGAACGCAGGCCCTCATCGACCTGGTCCTGTACCTGGCGGTCTTCTTCCCCGCCATGTACGCTCTGACCTACGCGGGCTGGTCGTACTTCTGGCAGTCCTTCCTGGTCCGGGAAACCTCTCCGTTCAGTCCGTACGGCCGGCCCATCTACCCGTTGAAGTTCGTGATCCCGCTCACCGCGGTGCTGCTGGCCCTGCAGGGGGTGGCGCAGGTCCTCCGCTGCGTCGTTGCCATCCGCACCAACCGCTGGCCCGGTGAACCCCTGGAGCACGAGGTGGTTGCGTGAACCCCGAGACCCTGGGCGTCATCCAGCTGCTGGTCCTCACCCTGGCCATCTTCATCGGGTTCCCCACCGCCTTCACCCTCCTGGGCCTGGGGCTCGTCTTCGGGACGCTCGGGATCGGGTGGGGGCCGGAGCTGTTCAACCTCATGGCCATCCGGACGTTCCAGGTGATGACCAACGACGTGCTGATCTCCATCGTTCTGTTTGTCTTCATGGGCTACGTGCTGGAGCGGTCCGGGGTCATGGACCGCCTGTTCCACGCCATCCTGGTGGCGTCGGGCCCGCTTCCCGGGTCCCTGGCCCTGGCGACGGTGATCACCTGCACCATCTTCGCCATGGCCACGGGCATCATCGGCGCGTCCGTGACCATCATGGGCCTGCTGGCCCTGCCGCCGATGCTCCGGCTCCGCTACGACAAGCGCCTCGCCACCGGCTCCGTGGCGGCGGGCGGCACCCTGGGCATCCTCATCCCCCCCAGCGTCCTCCTGATCCTCTACGCAGCCAACGCGGGGATCTCCATCGTGAAGCTGTACCTGGCGGCGTTCATTCCGGGGTTCCTCCTGGCGGGGCTGTACGTGCTCTACATCCTGGTCCGCGCCTTGCTGCGGCCGGACCTCAGCCCGCCCCTGCCCAAGGAGGAGCGCAACTACACCGTGCCCCAGATCCTCGGCATGCTGGCCACAGGGGTCCTACCCATCTCCCTGTTGATCCTGGCGGTCCTCGGGTCCATCGTTGCGGGCCTCGCCGCCCCCACGGAGGCTGCGGCCATGGGCGCCCTGGGGGCACTCGCCCTCAGCGCCGCCTACCGCCGCCTGACCTGGCAGGCCCTCCGGGAGTCGGTGTACCACTCCCTGCGGACCTCCAGCACCGTGCTGTTCCTCTTCGTGGGCAGCAACATCTTCTCCGCCGTGTTCGCCCGGCTCGGGGGTTCGCGGGTCATCGAACAGTTCATTACCGGCCTCGGACTCACAGGGCCCCAGTTCCTGTGGCTGATGCTGATCGTAGTGTTCCTCCTGGGCTGGCCCCTGGAGTGGACGGAGATCATCATCATCTTCATGCCGCTCTTCTGGCCGCTGGCCCAGGGGTACGGGATCGACCCCATCTGGCTGGGCGTACTGGTGGCGGTGAACCTCCAGACCGCCTTTCTGAGCCCGCCGGTGGCCATGGCCGCCTTCTACATCAAGGGGGTGGCCCCGCCGGGCGTCCTCCTGTCCGACATCTGGTGGGGGATGATGCCCTTCCTGGGTCTGCAGCTGGTGGCGTTGCTGCTCGTGTACTTCTTCCCGCAACTGGCCCTGTGGCTGCCCAGCGTCCTGATCCAGTAGCCGTCGGCTACTGCCCGCCCACTTCCCCGTGCACCTCCACCGGCTCCCGGACGGGTACCGGGCCCTGTGCGGCGGGTCGCGCGGGGGCGTCCCGCAGGAACACCGCGGCCTGCTCCGGGGGGACCACGTTGATGTAGAACCCTGTACCCCACTCGAAGCCCGCCACCGACGTCAGCCTGGGCATGATCTCGATGTGCCAGTGGTACAGGTGTTCGGGCAGCGGGTTGTAGGGGGCACTGTGTACGATGAAGTTGTACGGGGGGTTGTCCAGGGCCGCGTGCAGCTTGTGCAGCGTGGCCCGTAACGCGTCCGCCAGTTCCACGAGCTCCTCGTCCTCCAGGTGCCCGAAGGAGGCCTGGTGGAACTTGGGGATCACCCAGGTCTCGAAGGGGAACCGCGAAGCGTAGGGCTCGTAGGCCAGAAACGCGTCGCTCTCGTACACCACCCGTTCCCGCCGGTCCAGCTCCGCGGACACCACGTCACAGTACACGCACCGGGCGTGGTCCGCGAAGTACCGCCGCGCCACCTCCAGCTCCTCCTCCGCCCGGCGGGGGATGACGGGCAACGCGATGAGCTGCGAGTGGGGGTGCGAAAGGCTGGCGCCCGCGGTCCGTCCGTGGTTGCGGAACAGCAACGCGTACTGGAATCGCGGGTCCCGGTCCAGGTCCACGTACCGCTCCCGGTACGTGCGGAGGACGTCCGCCACGTGGTCGTCCGGCAGCAGGCCCAGGTGGGTGTCGTGCTCCGGAGTCTCCACGATCACCTCGTGGGCCCCCACGGCGTCCATCCGCTCGAACAGGGGCGCCCCCTCCGCGTGCAGCTCCCCCTCGATGCGGAGGGCCGGGTACTTGTTCGGCACTACCCGGACCCGCCACCCCGACCCGTCCCGCGGGCCCTCGGGCCGCACGGCGTAGATCTCGGGCGGCGTCTCGTGCTCCCGTCCGGGGCAGAACGGGCACCGGTCCCGGTCCGAGGGTGCCCACTCCCGGCCCTTCACGAAGTCCGTGGGCCGGGACGCCCTCTCGGTGGCGATGATCACCCACCGCCCGGAGACCACGTCCCGCCGCAGCTCAGGCACCTCGCTCCTCCCCGCGACCTGTCCGCACGCTCACGAGGGTACCGCACCCCGCTTGCGCCTGGCCAGTCGGTACAGGTCCAGGTAGCGGCCTGCTGTCCGTTCCCAGGAGAAGTCCGCCGCCATACCCGCGCGGAGGAGCCTGTCCCAGGTGGCCGGGTCCCGGTATGCCGCCAGGGCACGCTGCACCGCACCCCAGAACGCCTCGGGGGAGTAGTCGTCAAACACGAAGCCGTTCGCCTGGCCGCGGGCCAGTGCCTCCGGCGTGGCGTCCACCACGCTGTCGGCCAAGCCGCCGGTCCTGCGCACCACGGGCACCGTGCCGTACCGCAGGCTGTACAGCTGGTTCAGGCCGGAGGGCTCGTAGCGGGACGGCATCAGGAAGGCGTCACACCCCGCCTCGATCCAGTGGGCCAGGCGCTCGTCGAACCCGATCCGCACCCCGACCCACCCCAGGTGGCGCTCGCCCGCCTGCTGAAGGACCTCCTCATACGCGGGATCGCCGGTCCCGAGGATCACTAGCTGCGCCCCCGCGGCCGGGAACCGGTCGACGCAGGCGGCCACCAAGTCGACCCCCTTCTGCTCGACGAGTCGGGAAACCATACCGAACAGGGGGACACCCGGGTCGATTCGCAGCCTCATCTCCTGCTGCAGGGCTGCCTTGCAGACCCTCTTCCCCGAGAGGTCCTCCGGGCCGTAGCGAGCCGGAAGGTACTGGTCGTTTCGGGGGTCCCAGACGGAGTAGTCCACGCCGTTCAGAATCCCGTACAGGTCCGCTGCCCTCTCGCGGAGCACCCCGTCGAGTCCGCAGCCCAGCTCCGGGGTCTGGATCTCCCGGGCGTACGTTTCGCTCACCGTACTGAGGACATCGGCGAACACCAGTCCACCCTTGAGCAGGTTCACGCGGCCCCAGAATTCCAGGTAGCGCGGGCTGTACAGCTCCGGCGGGAGCCCGAGGTGAGGGTACTTCTCGGCCGGGAACAAGCCCTGGTAGGCGAGATTGTGGATCGTCAACAGGCAACCCACCGGGGCCCAGCGTGGGTCCGGCCAGGTCCTCAGATACACGGGGATCAAAGCGGTCTGCCAGTCGTTGCAGTGGACCACGTCCGCCTGCCATCCGGAGACCTGGACCCACGACAGCGCGGCGTGGCAGAACAGCGCAAACCGCTCCAGATTGTCGGGGTAGTCCCGGCCCGACTCTCCGTACAGCCCCGGCCGGTCGAAGCTCCCCGGGTGGTCGACGAACCACACGGCGACGTTGTCGCCCGGCAAAGCACCTTCCCACACCGCCACCCGTTCCGCGGCGGACGCCCCTAGGGCCACCTGCACCTCCCCTGCCGGACGTAGCTGCCACGGCGCCTGCCGGACGCACCGGTACAGGGGCGTCACGACCCGCACGCTCACCCCCGCCCGCCCCAGAGCCGCAGGCAGCGCACCGCTCACGTCAGCTAGCCCACCGGTTTTCGAAAACGGGGCGACCTCCGATGACACAAACAGGACGCGCACCGCCCGACCTCCGTGTTTTGTCCGTGCGGGTGGTCCGAAAACGTGCGGGAAAATAAAACTTACTTGACAAAAACCCGCCGGTACTGCGAACATCCCGCGCGAAGGCTTTTCCGCCGCGGTTGTCGCGCAGCCCGGTAAGCCACCGCCTGGCGAGAGTTGCCTCGCCGGCATCTCGGTTGTCGTTGCACGGACACCCGTGCAACTGCGTATGTACCCGGAACGTAGTTCCGGTAGACCTGCAGCCACGGTGGGCTGCGGTCGCGGGTAATGTTAGAGCAACATTCGTGCCAGGTCAAGGGACCGGAGGTTTTTCCGTGAACAAGTGGGGCTAACATCCGGGCTTCTGGCCCGAAAAACCAGAGAGGGAGGGGATCCAGATGAACAAGTGGGGCAAGCTGGTTCTGCTGCTGTCGACTCTGGCTTCGCTGCTGGTTTCTGCCGGCGCGTTCGGCAAGTGGGGGTAGCATCCTAGCCTTAATTCGTACCTGACCCCAAGGGTTCGTAACGCACGGGTGGCACGCTGATTGCTCCGCAGCCCTCGCTGGATAGACGGGTGCGAGGACGCGGGCACATGCGGCCGTCCGTGCTGTCTTTTTTGGTTGCTCTCGCGGCGACTCTTCTCGTCGTCGCGGTCGGGCACGCGACTCTTGCTCTCGGGACCGCGCCTTACCCCATCTCACCCGTCCGAGCCCTCGGGCTGATGGGCGCCACGTTTCTCGCGGTGCTGCTTGAGCTAAAGCCCACCCGCCTTACGCTCGGCCGTGAGACCTCGGAAGTCGTCTTAAGCTCAGCTGTACACCTTCCGGTGTTGTTTCTCGCTGGCTGGCCTTTCGCGGTGTTCCTGGCAGCCCTGGCAGCAGCAGCATCCGACATTCAACTGAACAAGCCATGGTACAAGGCGCTATACAATGCCTCCAACGGCGCATTCTCGCTTTGGCTTGCCGGCAATTTCTACCACCTTTACCTCGGCAGCACCGCCTGGCAGCCAGGATTAGTCATCACATCTCCACGCACTCTAGGTGCCGCGCTCTCCGCGGGGTTTCTGTACACGCTGAGCAACGCGATGCTATTGTCGCTGCCTCTCGCTCTCGTTCAAAACATCCGCTACCGCGCCCTGTTGGCGTCCTACCTGAGGGGCGTAGCACCCTTCTTCGCTGGAGTGACATCTGTATCCGTGGCCATCGCTGCGCTGTGGCAAATCCACCCCCTAGCGCCAAGCCTACTCTTGCCCGCCCTTTTCACAGCCAAGCTCGCCTACGACAACTACGTCCGGCTCCGCGTGGAGACCGACAACTTCCTCCACGCCCTGGCGGACGCCGTGGACCTGCGAGATCCCTATACCGCCAGGCACTCCGTCCGGGTGGCGGACCTGGCCCGGGCCCTCGGGGAACGCCTGGGCCTTCAGGGAGAAGTCCTGTGGGGCCTGCACGCGGTGGCCCGGGTCCACGACGTGGGCAAGGTCACCATCCCCGACTCCGTCCTCCTCAAGGCAGGGCCCCTGAGCCCCGAGGAATACGCCGAGATGAAGGGGCACGTGGAGGCCGGGGTCCGGATCCTCCAGAACATCAGCCTCTACCGCGACTCCCTAGACATCCTCGCCCAGCATCACGAACGCCTGGACGGGTCCGGCTACCCCCTGGGGCTGAAGGGCGACGAGATCATCTTCCCGGCCCGGGTGCTGGCGGTGGCGGACGCGTACGACGCCATGACCACCGACCGTCCGTACCGGCGCGCCAAGACTCCCGAGGAGGCCGTGCGGGAGCTCTACCGGGTCGCGGGCAAGGAGTATGATCTGAACGTGGTCCGGGCCCTGGAGGACGAGCTCATCGCGCGCGGCGTCCTGAAGGGTCCCGTGGTCCCTGCAGCCCTGGAGGCTGCCAGTTCAGGGGCGCAGGCCGAAGAAGCCGATGCTGCTGCTCGTACCGCTCGCGTTGTCCCTCTGCCTCGGGTGGGCTCGGGGCGGAAGCCTTCGTAACCTCCTGTCCGCAGACCTGCGCTTTCCGTGGATCCCCCTGCTGGCCCTGGGCCTGCAGCTGGCTATCTTCGAACCCACAGGCCCGCTCCCGTTCCTCCGCGGCCGCGAGCTGGCCGTCCACGCCCTCTCGTACGGCGTCCTGGGCTCGTTCCTGTGGCTCAACCGGCACCTGCCGGGCATGTGGCTGGTCGCGCTGGGCTTCGCCTCCAACGCAGCCGCCATCCTGGCCAACGGGGGCCTGATGCCCGCCTCTGAGGAGGCACTCCGGACTGCCGGCCGCTGGGCCCTGGTGGAGGAAGCCGGGGCCTACAACAACTCCACGGTGATCGGCCCGAGCACAAAGCTGTGGTTCCTGGGCGACGTGTTCGCGATTCCGGCGGGCCTGCCGCTGGCCAACGTGTTCAGCTTCGGCGACGTTCTCCTGGCCCTCGGGGCTCTGGCGCTGGTCCCCGCGTTGATGGGGGCGAGGCCCGCCCGGCCTCCCCTAAGAGCGATGGGGCTGGCTCTGGCCGTCCTCCTCCTGGTGGCGCTGGTGGGCAGCCTGAGGGTTCCCGCCGCCCTGCGGACGGGCAGCACACCCAGCGGTGCCGGGGCCCCGCCGCTCACCGTGCCAGGATCAGAACCACGTCGTTGACGTTGGTCCCCGTGGGCCCCGTGCGGATGAGGTCGCCCAGGGTTTCGAAGAAGGCGTACGAGTCGTTGGCGGCCAGGTACCGGCGCGCGTCCAGGCCGCGGCTCCCACCGCGGGCCACACTGCTGCCGTCCGCGAAAGCTCCCGCGGCCTCCGTGGGCCCGTCCGTGCCGTCGGTGGCGAAGCTGGCCACCAGCACGCCCTCGAGGCCCTCCAGACCAAGGGCCGCGGCCAGCGCCAGCTCCTGGTTCCGGCCCCCCCGTCCGGAGCCGCGCACCGTAACCGTAGTCTCCCCACCCAGTACCAGACACGCGGGCTTCGGGACCGGCCGGTCCTGCAGGGCTTCCTCCCTGGCCAGAGCGGCCACCACCCGCCCGACTTCCCGCGCCTCCCCTTCGAGCGAGGTGGTGAGCACCGACGTGTGGTAGCCCAGCCGCTCCGCCTCCGCCCGCGCCGCTTCCACCGCGTCCACTACGCTGGCCACCACCCGCAGACTCACCCTCTGGAACACCGGGTCGCCCGGTTTGGGAGTTTCCGGGACCTCCCCCGCGGCTCCCCGTTCGAGGCGCCGCCGCACTGTCACCGGCACCTTTTCAACGAGCCCGTAACGTTCCAACACAGCGAGGGCATCCGCGTAGGTGGTCGGGTCCGGGCTGAACGGGCCTGACGCGATGGCGTCCAGCCGGTTCCCCAGGACGTCGCTGACCACCAGCCCCACCACGCGGGCCGGATGGGCCACTCGGGCCAGCCAGCCGCCCTTCACCGCGGACAGGTGTTTCCGGACCGCGTTCACTTCTGCGATGGTGGCACCGCTGCGCAGCAGCAGGTCTGTCACCGCCACCTTGTCCTGCAGGGTCAGGCCCTCCGCGGGCAGGGGAAGGAGCGCCGACCCGCCCCCGGAGATGAGGCACAGTACCAGGTCGTGCTCGCCCGCCGCCTGAAGCAGCTCCACCACCCGCCGGGCCGCGGCTTCTCCCTCAGGGCCGGGCAGAGGGTGAGGAGCCTCCAAAACCTGAACGCGGCGGAGCGGGACCCCGTGGCCGTGCTTCGTGACCACCACCCCACCGTCCACCCGCTCGCCCAGCACCTCCTCCACCGCGAGGGCCATCTGCGCGGACGCCTTCCCGAAGCCCACCACCCACACGCGGGCGAACTCCGACAGGGCCACGCGCAGGTCGCCCACCTCCAGGTGATCACCGTCCCGCCGCAGGGCTCGCCGCACGGACTCCACCGCGTTTGCAGCCCGCAGGCCGGCCCCAAGGATCTGGAGGGCGTGTTGCCTCAGCTGGCCTCCGTCTCGCACTAGAGGCGTTCCCAGGCGGCCACCAGCCTGGTCTTCTCCTCCTCGAAGACCGCGGCCTGACGCTCCACCACGAGTTCCGCAGCTGCCGTGTCCAGCTCTCGGGTTTCCTCCGCGAACGCCGCCACCCGCCCGAAGTACACGGGCACCAGGGCCGCCACCACCGCATCCGGGTCCAGGTCGTCCCGGTGAAAGGCCACCGCGAAGTCGTACACCAGCCGGGCCCACCAGCGCTCGGTGAGGTACCCTGCCGGGCCCAGCTCAGCCGCGCGCTCCAGCTGCTCCCGCACGTCCGCGCCCAGCGCCCGGCCCCACACCCCACCGTGCACCCGCTGACCTTCCCGGAACCGGTCCACCAGGGCAGAAACTGTGACAGGGACAGGCTCAGGCTCCGCTTCCACCGGGTCTCCCACTGTCGGCACCGGGTGGCTTCCCCGCACCTGCCGCCAGCGGAATGGGTACACCGCCAGCAGGGAGAACATCGTGCCGACGACTTGCTGGAACATCGGCCCCAGCCCCGCCGGATCCCTGGGGTCGTGCACCTTGACACCCAGCCGTGCCTGCACGACGCGGGCCCCCTCGCAGAGAGCCGTGGTAGTCATCCAGATGTCTACCCCGAACCGCGCCACGTCGCTCTCCCACACGGGCTTTGCCAGAAGCCGGCCCGCCAGGGCTCCTGAAAGGCCGAACTCGCCGCCGATGGGTTGCCGGACCCTGGCGCCGTACAGGGCGCGGGTCATCGGGTAAGCCAGGTTGTTGGTGATGGTGCCGTCGTACTTGTGCCGCACGTACAGCGGGACCACGTAGTCCGCCTGTCCGGCCAGCACCGGGCCCGCCAGGCGCTGCACCCACCAGGGTTCGACCGACCGGAGATCTGCGTCCACCAACACACAGCAGCGCGCGCCCAGCAGCTGCGCGGCTTCCAGCACCGCCCGGACGGCGCTGCCCTTTCCGCGGATGCCCTCGTAGCCCGTGCACACCACCCGCACCGGGTCGGGCACCCGTGCCGCTGCAGCAGCTTCGGGTGTGCCGTCCGCGGACCCCCCGTCCGCGTTCACCACCACCCCCCGCTGCCCCGGGAAGTGGCGAGAGACGCCCTCGGCCACCGTCTGCACCACGTGGCCCACGGTGTCGGCGTTGTTGAAGCTGGGGATGCCCACCAACAGGTCTGCCCTCCCCAGCCGTCGGAGCTCCCTGCGGACCTCGCCGGGCAGCGCGTGCACTACCGCCTCCCCGCCAGCGGCACCTCGGAGCCCTGGTTGGGCCGAACCACCTGCACCTCCGCTGCGACCCCGTGCCGCTCCAGGGCGCCGACCACCACATCCCGGGCGAGGGGTGCCAGGTTGTTCACCTCGCTCACGTGCAGGAGGACGAAGCGCTGCGGCCGGCCCGCGTGCAGCCGGACTGCCGCGGCCGCCGCGCCGTCGTTGCTGAGGTGCCCGTACCGGCCCAGGATGCGGTTCTTCACGAACCACGGGTACGGGCTGACGCCCAGCAGCCGCAGGTCGTAGTTGGCCTCCAGGAGCACCACGTCGCAGCCGAACGCCCGCTCCACGAGGGCCTCGCCTACGTCCCCGAGGTCCGTGGCGACCGCCACCCGCGTCCCGGCCGCCTCCAGCACAAAGGCCACGGGGTCGGCGGCGTCGTGGGGGACCGGAACCGCCTCCACCGTCCACGGGCCTACCTGGAAGGGCTGCAGGTTGGTGATCCGCTCGGAGGGGACGCCCCCGTCTAGCCCGCACGCGCGCAGCGTCGCCTCGTTGGCCAGCACGGGTGCACCCAGCGCCCGCGCGAGAGCGGCCGCCCCCCGCGCGTGGTCATCGTGTTCGTGGGTCAGCAGGACCGCCGCCAGGGCGTGGGGGGAGCAACCGGCCCCCGCCATCCGGCGCAACAGAGCCTCTGCGGACAGCCCGGCGTCCACCAGCACCGCGGTGCCTCCTGCCTCCAGCCACACCGCGTTGCCGGCGCTCCCCGAAGCCAGGACCACGATCCGCGGGCCAGCCACGCCCCCATTGTAGGCATCCCGGCCCGGACACAGCCGACAGGTCGTCCCCACGGTTCCTCTCACCCACGGACGGCCGACGCGCAAAGCCGCGCCACCAGCGGGACCAGGCCCTCCCGGGCCACCTGCTCCCAACCGAACTCCTCCACCACCCGGCGGCGCAGCCGGGCGGCCCGGTCCGAGGCCAGCTCCCGCGCGATCCGCCGCGCCACCGACTCTGGCGGTTCTTCCACGTCGAAAAAGTGGGCGAGTTCTCCCGCTACCTCGGTGGCTGCGGCGATACGGGTGCAGAACACGGGGACACGCAGCAGCCCCGCCTCCGCCACCGGCAGCCCGAACCCCTCCAGGACGCTCGGGACCAGCACCGCGTCGCACAGCAGGTACAGTTCGCCCACCGTGCGCGGCGAGCACCGGATCCCCCGCTCCGTCAGGAACACCACGTGGTCCTCCACCGCGAGTTCCCGACGCAGCCCCCGCAGCTCGTCGAGGTAGCGCGCGTTCGCAGCCGTGTGCGCTCCGAGAGGCCCGGTAACGACCACCAGGGGATGCAGGTCCTGGTCCCGCAGGCACGCGGCCACACGCACCGCCAGCTCCAGGTTCTTGCGTCGCGTGATCCGAACCGGAACCAGGAGGACGGGGTACCGATCCAGCCACGGCAGCTCGTGGAGGATCCTGCGGGTCTGCGGCCCCACCAGCCTCAAGCCCTCCAGGGAAACCCCGGGCGGTATGACCTCCACCCGGGACTCTTCCAGGCCCAGATGTCGCGCCAGGGAAGTCCGCACGGCCTGGCTGATGGCCACGTACGTCACCTCCGGTCTGGGCCGGCGGAGAAGTTCCCGCAACGGCCCGTCGGGCACCCGGCTGACCTCGGCGGGGTTGTCCCAAGCCACGTCGTGCGTCCACGCCACCCATTGGCAGTCGACCCCGGCGTCCAGGAGTTGGTGCAGCGCTCCCAGAAGGGGAAGGTTTTTGGCGAGGGTGAACACGTTGTGAACGATGCACACACGGCCGGCCACGCGCGGAGCCAGTTCGGATGCGATCCGGTCCCGCACCCGCTCCAGAGGTCGTGTATCGCCCCGCAGGGCAGCTGCCTGCGCCCGCCGGACCTCCGGGTGACGGCCGTACAGGAGGGGCAGGACCTCCACGTCCGGACCCGCGCCCTTGCCGGTCACGACACGGACCCGGTACCCGGCCCGCCTCAGCCACCGGGCCTGCTGGGCCAGGACGGACTCCACGCCGCCCACCACGGGGGGCGCGGAGTAGTGGAGCAGCACGACTTCGTCCGGCACGGGTTGCCTACTTCGCCCTGGGCCGCCAGGGACCCTGGCGGTCGGGGACCTGACGGGACCGTGGTAAAACCGTGGTAAAATACTAGCGAGCGGGCGGGTGTAGCTCAGGGGTAGAGCATCGGCTTCCCAAGCCGAGGGCCGCGGGTTCGAATCCCGTCGCCCGCTCCAGTCCCCGACCTCGCAGACGAACCAGGAAGCTTCGTGGCCTGTGGCGGCAACCGGGGGTCGGTGCCTGCCAAGAGGCAAGAGGCCGACCCCCGGCGCCGGCGGGGTGCTACTGGAGGCGCTCCGCGAACTGCTTCGCAATAGCCTCCGCGAGGGCGTCCGCGATGGTGAGGATGTGCTTGCGCATGTCGTGCCACACCCGGGCTTCCCCGGCCCAGTCTCGCTTGGCGGCGGACTCGATCTGGGCCACGTGGTGCGCCCAGTGACTGCCGAGCAGGTTCAGCACCGCACCCTGGGGCAGGTTCGGGTTCGCGCCGCTCAGGAACACGTCGATCTCCCGGGCGTTCTTCACCGCGCGGTCCGAGGCAGCCTTTTTCGCTGCCGCACGCCCTGAGAAGGTCGCCTGCATGTAGTCCTTTACCGCTCGGTTGTGAGCAGTGAACAGCTCCGCGAACTTCTGGCCGGCGTCCTTCCCGTAGAAGGATCCCACCGCATCGCCGATTGCCCGCGCGTTGGCCAGGGCCTGAGTCTCCGCCACCTGGGCCTGCGCCAGTTGCCCGGCACGGGTCGCCAGGACCAGCGTGCGGGACCAGTGGATGTGCTCTACCAGCAGGTCCCGCAGGGCCATCCGGAGCTCCGCCACCTTCTCCGGCTTCGGTGCCGTCTGCGCCGACGCCAGGCCGGCGAAGGCCACGAGCAGTACACCCAACACCACTACTGCCGTCCGCATGGTTCGGCCTCCTCCCCTCAAACTCCCCGCCGGCGGCCGCCGCGGTGTCCTCCAGGCTCCCACCCCCTCAAACCCATTCCCCCCGCAGGACGTGGACGAGGTGCCGAAGCCAGGCCGGCGCACGCCTGCGGGCCCTGAGCCGTCCCAGGATCCTGTCCGGCCAAGCCATCCGGTCCCGCGCCACCCCGGCTTGCTCCAGCGCCCGTGCCAACGCGATGCTGTAGCGCATGTACCACGTCACCAGCTGGACGAACAGACGGTTCTGGGTCCGCACGCCCTCCGCTTGTCCGTCCGGGTCGATCTCGGCTGCGAGCAGCTCTACGTCGTCCCGGACCACCACCAACCAGCGACCCTCTCGCTCGGGTGGTACCCGGTAGCGGTACACAACTCCCCGGCAACCCCCGCACTCCTGCGGACACCCGTCCAAACACAGGGTTTCGACCCGGACCCCACGGTCCTGTGCCGTCTGGACGCTGTGAGCGAGCTCGGTCGCTTCCGCAGGCGAGTTCGCGATCCACAGAGTTCGTCGGCCGGCCTGGATCTGCTGGTGTGCGTGTTCCAGCACCGCAGCCCGCCCTTCGAGGTTCCACAGAAAGGAGTCCTGCCGTGCGGAGCCCAGCCGCTCGAGGGCCACCCGGGCCGACTCTAGCTGCTGCAACAGATGGGAGGACAGGCGGGCCACAACCTGCTCGGGCGGGACTGCTGCGTACCGCTGGCCCTCCGGTGTACTCGCCCGGACCACGACGCCCCGCTCCTCCAGCCGGCTCAAGACCCCGTACACGTTTGCCCTGGGCAGCCGCGTGCGCTTGGCCAGCTCGTAGCCGGTCATGGGGCCGTAACGGGCTAGGCCCACGTAGGCGCGGGCCTCGTACTCGGAAAACCCCAAAGCTATCAGGTGCTGTTCCGACATAGTAGCTGCTTAAACAACTACTACAGCTGGCGCTTCCTGTCAACCGAAGTGGAACCGGGCAGGTACCCTGGGACCGGATCGGTCCCAGAGGAGCAGGAGGTGCGCGATGCCCCTCGAGTTCGACGACCTGCAGGAGGGAGCGGAGTTCGAAACTGCCGGGCGCACGGTCACGGAAGCAGACGTGGTGAACTTCGCCGGCGTGTCCGGTGACTTCAACCCGCTCCACGTGGACGCCACCTACGCAGCTGTCACCCCGTTCGGGCAGCGCGTGGCGCACGGGCTGTTGGTCCTCTCCATGGTCAGCGGGCTTCGCCAGCGCGCCGCTTCCGACGTTGCAGTGCTCGCCCTGCTGGAAGTCCGTTCCTGGCGCTTTCTGAAGCCCGTATTCCTGGGCGACACCATCCGGGCGCGGACCCGGGTGGCGGAGAAGCGCGCCACCAAGGACCCGGGGCGTGGGGTGGTGGTCCACCGGGTCGAGGTCCTCAACCAGCGGGACGAGGTGGTCCAGTCCGGCGAGCTGGTCCTCCTGGTCCGCAGATCCTCGCCCACCCGCGAGGGAGCGGGATGAGGGCGGAGTGCAGCCGCGCCGCGTATGATGGATGCGAAGCTCAGCCGGAACGGAGGTCACTGTCCGTGGAGCTAGTGTCGCGACTTACACACGTGCTGGGGACAGACCGGGTGTCCACGGTGGAGTCTGTCCTGGACAGCCATGGTCGGGACGAGGGCTATCCGGAGTCCCGTCGGCCCCTCGCGGTAGTCTTCGCCCAGACTGTGGAGGACGTCCGCGCGGTCCTGGCCGTGGCCCGGGAGTGCCGCGTCCCGGTGATCCCCTACGGCGCAGGGAGCAGCCTCGAGGGAGCTTTGGTACCCCTGGGCCCTGCCATCAGCCTCGACCTGTCCCGCATGGACCGGATCCTGGAGGTGCGGCCCGAGGACTTCCTCGCCACCGTGGAGCCGGGGGTGACCCACGGCGCGTTGAACCGGGCGGTGCGCCACCACGGGCTGTTCTTCCCCGTGGACCCGGGCGCTGACGCTTCCCTGGGAGGCATGGCGGCCACCAACGCGTCCGGCACCACCACGGTCCGCTACGGCGGGATGCGGCACAACGTCCTGGGCCTCCAGGTGGTGCTGGCGGACGGCCAGGTGCTGGAGCTGGGCCGCCCTGTGCGCAAGACCAGCTCCGGGTACGACCTGAAGGACCTGTTCATCGGCTCGGAAGGCACCCTGGGTGTGATCACGCGGCTGACGGTCCGCCTGCACCCGCTCCCCGCGCACGTGCACGCGGCCCGCGCCTTCTTCCCCTCTGTGGAGGCGGCGTCGGAGGCCGCTTACGAGATCATGGCCACAGGCCTGCCGGTGGCGCGCCTGGAGCTGGTGGACGACCTCAGCATGCGGGTAGTCAACGCCTTCCTGGATCGCCGGGACCCCGAACAGCCGGCCCTCTTCCTCGAGTTCCACTCGTCCACCCAGGAGGCCCTGCGGGCCGAGACGGAGGCGGTTCTCGGCGTCTGCCGGGACCACGGGGCCGGACTCGTCCAGATCGCCCACACCCCCGAGGAGCGCAGCGCCGTGTGGGAGGCCCGCCACAAGGTGTACTGGGCGGCGACCCACGCTTACCCCGGGCACGCGTTTTTGACCACGGACGTGGCGGTGCCGCTGTCGCGGCTGCCCGAGCTGGTAGCCTTCGCCCACCGGCTCCTCGAGGAGATAGACCTCGTGGGCGGCATCGTGGGGCACGTGGGGGACGGCAACTTCCACGTGTTCGTGGCCACCCCGCCCGACCAGTACTCCCGCGCGGAGGCGTACAGCGAGCGGCTCGTACACCGGGCCCTGGAGGTGGGCGGCACCGCTACCGGAGAGCACGGGGTGGGGCTGCGCAAGCGCAAGTTCCTGGCCGCCGAACACGGCCCCGCTCTGGAGTGGATGCGGCGGATCAAGGCCCTGCTGGACCCCGAGGGCATCCTGAACCCCGGCAAGGGCCCCGCCTAGCCCGCCCGGTTGCCCCCCGCCGTCCCCCGCGGTACCTTCTGGGTTGCGAATCCCAGGGGGAGGTGAGTCGGATGAGGAAGCTGCTGGCGGCGGTCTGCGCGGTCGCGCTGGTCAGCGGGGTGGCCTTCGCCGCGGGCACCCTGGACGTGGTTCGCCAGCGGGGCGTTCTGGTGGTGGGCGTGAAGGCGGACTTCCCGCCCTTCGGCTTCGTGGACGAGCGCGGCCAGCTCCAGGGCTTCGACATCGACCTGAGCCGGGAGATCGCCCGCATCGTGCTGGGCAGCCCCGACCGCGTCCGGCTGGTGACGGTGACCTCCGCGAACCGCATCCCCATGTTGCAAACCGAGCAGATCGACGCGGTGGTGGCCACCATGACCATCACCCGTGCCCGCAAGCAGGTGGTAGACTTCAGTGTGCCGTACTTCTGCTCCGGCCACCTGATCCTGGTGCGCCGCGACAACACCACCATCACGAAGTTCACGGACCTGAACGGCAAACGGGTGGCCACCGTCCAGGGCTCCACCGGCGACCGCGTGGTGGCGACCTTGGCCCCGCAAGCCCAGCGCATCACCTTCGGCCAGAACTCCGAGGCCCTGCTGGCCCTCAAGGACGGCCGCGCCGAGGCCTTCGTGCAGGACGACGTGCTGCTCCTGGCCTTCGCCAAGCAGGACAGCACCCTGAAGGTGGTAGGCTGGCCACCGCAGATGCCCGGCCCGTACGGGATCGGAGTCCGCAAGGGCGATACGGACCTGCTGGCCGCCATCAACGTAGCCCTGGCCCGCCTGCGCGCCCAGGGCGTCCACGCCAAGCTGGTGAGCAAGTGGTTCGGGGAAGTCGCCGGGCAGCTGCTGCCGGCGAACAAGTGCCCGCTGGAGCTCCAGCTGTAGCCTCGCTTCGATGCCGGGCCCCGCGCAGTTCTGGGTCGACGCGTTACCCGCCCTCCTGCGCGGGGCCCTGCTGACCCTCCAGGTCTCCGCCCTCGCCATCACCCTGGCGGCTGCCGTGGGAGTCGGCGTAGCCGCCGCCCGCACGGCCCCCTTGGCCCCGCTGCGCTGGCTGGGGGCCGCCTACGTGGAGGTCTTTCGCAACACGCCCTTGCTGGTGCAGATCTTCTTCGTGTTCTTCGGCCTGCCCCGGGTGGGGCTGCGGCTGTCGCCCTTCCAGTCCGGCCTGCTGGCGCTTTCCCTGTACACCGCCGCCTACAACGCGGAGGTCTTCCGCGCGGGACTGGAGGCGGTCCCCCGGGGACTCCGGGAGGCTGCCGCGGCTCTGGGTCTCTCCGGCTGGCAGCGCTTCCGCCACGTGGTGCTCCCCGTGGCGGTGCGCATCAGTCTCCCCGCCCTCGGCAACAACTTCGTGGCCCTGGTAAAGAACTCGTCCCTGGTGTCCGCCATCGGCATGGTGGAGCTCACGTTCGTGGCCCGCGACCTGGAAGCGTGGACGTTCCGCAGCTTCGAGGTCTACGGGATGGCCACCCTCCTGTACCTGGCCCTCGTCCTCCTGCTCGTCTGGGCCCTGCGGAACGTGGAGTCCCGGGCCCTCGCGTACCTGCGGGTCCGGGAGCGCTGATCGGCGATGCGCTGGACCGTCGTGGTCGCCAACCTGCCGTACCTCCTGGAGGGCCTGCAGGGTACCGTGCTGCTGGGCCTGCTGGTGATGGCCCTGGGTACAGTCCTGGGGTTTGCCGTGGGGCTCGCGCGTCTAGGCCGGGGCGTGGTGTACGCGGCGGCCACCGCCTTCGTGGAGCTGTTCCGGGACACCCCGCTGATCATGCAGATCTTCTTCATCTTCTTCGGTCTGCCGGCGGTGGGGATCCGGCTGAACGCCTTTGTCGCCGCCAGCGTGGCCATGACCTTCTTCGCCGCCGCCAACACCGCGGAGATTGTCCGGGGGGCCATCCAGTCCCTGCCCCGGGGCCAGTGGGAAGCGGCTCGGTCCTTAGGGCTGAGCTCCGCCCAGACGCTCCGCTGGGTCATCCTGCCGCAGGCCCTGCGGCGCACCCTGCCGCCCCTCATGGGGCTGTTCACCACCCTGCTGAAGGACACTTCCCTGGCCGCCATCGTGAACGTGTTCGAGCTGACCACCGCGGGGCGGCGCGTCGTGGAACGCACCCTCGCGTCTTTTGAGATCTGGCTCGTGGTGGCGGCGTTGTACTTCCTCTTGTGCTACCCGCTGTCCGTGGCCACCCAACGCCTGGAACGCCGGCTGGTAGCGGAGGTCCCGTGAGCCGCACAGACCCCATCATCCTTCTGCAGGGCGTGCACAAGTGGTTCGGGCGGCTGCACGTGCTCCGGGGCATCGACCTCGAGGTGTGGCCGGGGGAGGTCGTGGTGATCTGCGGGCCGTCGGGGTCCGGGAAGTCCACCCTCATCCGGTGCATCAACCGGCTGGAGCGGCACGACCGTGGGCGCATCGTGGTGGACGGGATCGAGCTCACCGACGACCTCCGCCACGTGGACGCGGTCCGCCGGGAGGTCGGCATGGTCTTCCAGCAGTTCAACCTGTTCCCGCACCTGACGGTGCTGCAGAACATCACCCTCGCGCCGGTGCTGGTGCGCAAGTGGCCCCGGGAGCAGGCGGAGCGGGTGGCCCGGGAGCTTCTGGAACGCGTGGGGATCCCGGAGAAGGCGGACAGCTACCCGTCCCAGCTGTCGGGCGGTCAGCAGCAGCGCGTGGCCATCGCCCGAGCGCTGGCCATGCAGCCCAAGATCATGCTGTTCGACGAACCCACCTCCGCCCTGGACCCGGAGATGATCCAGGAGGTCCTGGACGTGATGCGGGACCTGGCCCGCCGGGGGATGACCATGGTGGTGGTGACCCACGAGATGGGATTTGCGCGGGAGGTGGCGGACCGCATCGTCTTCATGGACGAGGGCGCCATCGTGGAGGTGGCACCGCCTGATACCTTCTTCACCCGGCCCCGCCACGAGCGCACCCGGGCCTTCCTGTCGAAGATCCTCCGTTGAGGACTCGCCCGCCGCCGGTCCCCTACAGGCCCCGGCGCTCAGACGTCCCGTCGTCCGTCTTGGGCGCTGCCTCCGCGTGCGTGTACACGGCCGCCGCCAGGTGCGCGTCCAGCCACACTTCCTGCCCGTCGCACCGCACCCGTAGGCCGCCGGGAGCCCGTTCCACCACCTCAAGACGGACGCCCGGCCGCACCCCGCGCGCCTCCAGGGCCCGCAGGACCTCCGGGTCCTCGTCCTCCACCTCCCGGACCTCCACCCGGTCGCCGGGCGCGCGGTCCAGCAGTCGCACAGAGGGTACCGCCCCTGCGACCTCCGGGGGGATCGGTGACCCGTGGGGATCCCGCCGGGGATGGCCGAGGGCCTCGTCCAACCGCGCGGCCAGCTCCGTCGGGCTCAGGTGCTCGAGCCGCTCCGCCTCCGCGTGCACCTCCGCCCATGACAGGCCCGCCTGTTCCACCAGGTAGCGCTCCCACAGGCGGTGCGAACGGACCAGCTCCACCGCCCTCGCCCGCCCGGCCTCGGTCAGGCTCACCCGTGACCCGTCCCAGCGCACCAGCCCCGCCCTCTGTAGCCTCCGCAGGAGCTGCCGCGCCTGGCGCGCCGGAAGGCCCACACGCTCCGCCACCCGTTCCAGTGCCAAGCCATCCGGGCCGAGCACGTAGGCCTGTTTGAGGAAGTCCTCCGCCACCCGTTCCTCCGCCAGGCGCCTGCGCCGGGTCCACTCCCACACCAGCCCCTCCCGGGGCCCCAGGAGCACCGCCAAGCAGAACAACACGCTCGCCACGAGGACCATGGTGGCACCGGAGGCCACGTTCAGGTAGTAGGAGAGGTACAGGCCCGTGACGGCGGACACCACCCCGACCGCCACCGCCAGGCCGAGCATCCGCGACATCCGGTCCGTCAGGAGGAAAGCCACCCCGCCGGGGGTGATCAACATGGCCACCACCAGCACGATCCCGACGGTTTGCAGGGACGCCACGATGGTCAGCGACAGCAGGAACATGAGCGTGTAGTGCAGCACCCCTGTGGGCAGCCCCATGGCCGCGGCGGCGACCGGGTCGAACGTCCACAGGACCAGCTCCTTGTACAGCAGCAGCACCACGCCCAACACCACCGCGCCCGTGACCGCGGTGAGCACGAGGTCGGAGTCCGAAACCCCCAGCACGTTCCCGAACAGGATGTGAAACAGGTCCACCGCCTTGCTGCGGATGCGGCTCACGAGGACGAAGCCCAGGGCAAACGCGCCCGTGAACACGATGCCCATGGCGGAGTCCTCTTTGATCCGGGTGTGCCGCTCCACCGCGGAGATCCCCAGGGCCGTCAGAATCCCCGTGGTCACCGCCCCCACGAAGAAGGGCAGACCCAGCAGGTACGCGAGCGCGACCCCTGGCAGCACCGCGTGCGAGATGGCGTCGCCCAACAGCGCCCACCGCTTGACCAGCAAGAAGCAGCTGAGCACCGCGCAGATGCTACCCACCAGCAGGGCGGCCATCAGGGCCCGCTGCATGAAGGTGTACTGCAGGGGTTCGAATACCAGCTCCCACAGGCTCATGGCCGGATCGCCATCCGCTGGTCCGCCACCTCCAGGAGGGTGAGCCGGCCCCCATAGGTGCGCTGGAGGAGCGCGGGCTGGAACACCTCCGCGGGCGGGCCGTAGGCCACCACGTGCTGGTTCAGCAAGAGCAGGCGGTCGAATGCGGTCTGGGCGCGGCTCAGGTCGTGGGTGGCCACCACCACCGTCCGCCCCTCCTCCCGCAACCGGTCCAGCAGGCCGTAGATGGCCTCCTCGGTGGCCGCGTCCACCCCCACGAAGGGCTCGTCCAGCAGGAGCAGCCGGGCTTCCTGGGCCAGAGCCCTGGCCAGGAAAACCCGCTGCTGCTGGCCCCCGGACAGCTGCCCGATCTGGCGGTGCGCCAGGGCTTCCATCCCCACCTGCCGCAGGCACTCCCAGGCCACGCGCCGGTCCTCCGCCCGCGGCCGGCGCACCCAGCCCACGTGGGGGAAACGCCCCATGAGGACCACTTCCTCCGCCACCACGGGGTAGTCCCAGTCCACCTCGCTGCGCTGCGGGACGTACGCCACCAGCTTGCGCGCCTCCCGGACGGGCAGGCCGAACAGCTCCACCCGCCCGGTGTCCGGTACCAAAAGCCCCACCAGGGCCCGCAGCAGGGTGGACTTGCCCGCGCCGTTGGGGCCGATGAGTCCGACCCGCAGCCCTTGCGCCACGACAACGCTCACGTTCCGGATGGCCGGCTTGCCCCGGTAGGACACCGTCAGGTTCTCCACCCGGATGGCCGGAACGTCCCTCACCGCAGCGCCTCCACGATGGCCCGGACGTTGTGCCGCATCATCCCCACGTAGGTGTCCGCGCCGCTGCCCGGAGGCCCCAGGGAGTCCCCGTACAGCTTCTGGCCGATGCGGACCCCTGCTTCCCGCGCCACCCGCTCCATCAGCTTGGGGTTGATGGTGGTCTCCACGAACACCGCGGGGACTCCCTCTGCACGGATGCGGTCCACCAGGCGGGCGATCTCCTGCGCGGAGGGCTCGTCCTCGGTGCTGATCCCCCAGATGGTGCCCACCACCCGGAACCCGTACCGCTGGCCGAAGTAGCGGAACGCGTCGTGGGTGGTGACCAGCTTGCGGCGGTGAGCCGGGATACGGGTCACCTGTTCCTGGATCCAGGCGTGCAGGGCGTCCAGCTCCCGCAACGCGCGGGCCGCGTTGGCCTCGTAGGTGGACGCGCCGGCAGGGTCGAAGGACCGGAGCGCGTCCCGCGCGTTCAGGACGTACTGCTTGGCGAACACGGGGTCCATCCACAGGTGCGGGTCAGGGTCTCCCCGGTACCGCCCCTCCGTCTGCAGGGCGGGGCGCAGCCCCCGGGTGAGCTCCACCGACAGCCGGCGGCCGCCCGCGTTCTCGATGAGCTCCTCCAGCCACTTCTCCAGCCCCAGCCCGTTGTAGAAGACGATCTGCGCTTCCGCCACCTTCTGCACGTCCCGGGGTACCGGCTCGTACGTGTGGGGGTCGCCGCCCACCGGGATCAGGCTCACCACCTCCACCCGGTCGCCCGCCACCTGCGAGACGAAGTCCGCGAGGATGTTGATGGTGGCCACCGCCTTGGGCCGGGTGGCCGAGGGAGCCGGGGCCGGCGCGCAGCCTGCAAGGACCAGGGCCACGACCGACGCGAGCACCCCGGCGCCCCTCATTCCTGCACCTCCCGGACGAACACGCCCTCCGCGGCCTGCACCGGCAGCCGGTGGGTGGCTTCTGCCGTCTGCACGGTCAGCGACCCGCCCGACTTCCGCAGCACCCGCAGCTGTGCGCCGGGCAGCAGGGCGAGGGACGCAAGACGGCGGAGCCGGTCCGGGTCGCTGTCGCTGACCCGTTCCACACGGAAAGTGCTGCCCGCCGGGGCCTCGGAAAGCCGGGGGTGCTGCTCTTCCTGCAGCTCCCCGGCCCGGCTGGGGATGGGGTCCCCGTGAGGATCTGAGGTGGGATCGCCCAGCGCCCGCGCGATACGCTCTTCCAGGTCCTCCGACAGGGCGTGCTCCAGCCGCTCCGCCTCCGCGTGAGCCTGCTCGATGGGCAGCCCCAACTTGACCGTCAGGTACAGCTCCAGCAGCCGGTGGTGTCGGATCACCTCCAGAGCCGCCCGCTGTCCCGCCGCCGTCAGGCGCACACCGTGGTACGGCGTGTGCGTCACCAGGCCCTGCGCGCTCATCCGCTTCAGCATCTTGGTGACGGAGGCGGGTGCCACCCGCAGGTGAGCCGCGATGGCGTTGGTGGCCACCGGCACGCCCGACCGCCCCAGCTTGTAGATCGCCTTCAGGTAGTCCTCTACCGCGGCCGAGGTCACGCTCTTTACCTCCGGCTAAATTGGCCTGGGCTAAATTTAGGCTGCCTGCCGGGCTCTGTCAACAGCTGTGTCGCCGGGCTCGCGGCCGCTGCACAATGGACCTGACAGCAAAAACAGAGGGGGTGCGCCATGGCGGACGTGGTGCGGCGCGTGGAGTACCAGTACGTGGTGGTGCCGGACCGGCCTGGCGAGGGGCTCCGGATACTGGCCGCCCTGCAGCGGGCGGGGGTGAACCTGCTGGCGTACCTCGGGTTCCCCGTGGAGGGCGGGCGCGCCCAGCTGGACCTGGTGGCGGAGAATCCCGACGCACTGCGGCGGGTGGCCGCGCAGGAGGGCTGGCAGCTGAGCGCGCCCAAGCAGGCGTTCCTGGTACAGGGCGACGACCGGGTCGGGGCGGCCGCTGAACACATCCGCAAGCTGAGCGAGGCGGGCATCAACATCACCGCGGCTGCCGCTACCACCGCAGGGGCCGGCCGCTACGGCATGATCCTCTGGGTGAAAGCGGAGGACTACGAGCGGGCGGCCCAGATCCTGGGCGCCTAGGAGCTTGCCAGGTACCTCGCGAACCAGTCCGCGGCCAGGTCGGCCACGCGGTCCAGGGCGCCCGGCTCTTCGAAAAGGTGGCCTGCTCCCGGGACCACCTCCAGGCGTTTCTCGCACGTCAGCAGCCGGAAGGCTTCCCGATTGAGCTGCAGGACCGGCTCGTCCGCCCCCCCGACGATCAACAGGGTGGGCGCCCTGACCAGAGGCAGGACTTCCCGTGCCAGGTCGGGCCTGCCGCCGCGGGACACCACCGCGGCTACCCCTTCGGGATCTGCCGCCGCTGCCCGCAGGGCCGCGGCCGCGCCCGTACTGGCTCCGAACAGACCCACCCGGAGCCCCCGGAGGTCGTCGTGGTTGGCCGTCCAGGCAACCGCCCGCAGCAGCCGGTCCGCCAGCAGGGTGACGTCGAACCGGTACCGGCCGGTCCCCGTATCCTCCTGTTCCTCCTGGGCAGTGAGGAGGTCCAGCAGCAGGGTGGCCAGCCCCCGCTCCTGGAGCCTCCGCGCCACGAACCGGTTGCGGGGGCTGAAGCGGCTGCTCCCGCTGCCGTGAGCGAACAGCACCAGCCCTTTTGCTCCCCGCGGGACCGAGAGGTCTCCGAACACCCCGGCCCCGTCCAGGGGTATCCGCACCGCCTGCTCCTCCACGGGACGTTTCCCCTCCCCTGCTATCATGGACCCGGAGGGAGCAGGACGCCATGCCGGTCTACGAGTACGTCTGCACCGAGTGCGGGGACCGCTTCGAACGCCTGGTAGGGTACGCGGACGCCGACGGTGTCTTCTGCGAGCGCTGTGGGTCCCGCAACGTCCGTCGTCTGGTGTCCCTGATCGCGGCCCCACGGCCGGCGCGCTCGTCCGCGGGTTGCGGCTGCGGTGGGGCCTGCAGCTGCGGGACCCACTAGGTCGCGCTCGCCTCCTCCGCAAGTCTGCAGCCCGCCCGTCCGAATTGCCCGGAGCGACCGGGTCCCTTGTGAGATAGGACACGAAACCCGCCCGTCCCGGATACCCAGTCCGGCGACGGGCCCGCTGTCCGTCCGTACGTTGTGGGCCTGCGCGAACTCCTTTAAGCCTTCGAGGGCATGGGGATGGGCGTCGTCATCCGACGCGACGACGGTGAACGCGGGCTGGAGCCCGCTGACCGCGAAGAGCCTGTGCCGACGGCTCCGGGCCCGCCCTCGACCAGCGGTGACGCGGTCTACCGGTAGGTCGCCAGGACCGGCTCCAGGTCCACCCCGGACAGCTCGTCCTCCCACAGGGGCAACCGGCGCTGCGGCCGCTTGGGCCGCGGGTTCCGGTACACCACGCCCAGGGGGATCTTGCCCCGGCGCGCGAACTCCCGCACCAGCCTCCACGCCGCGTCCCGGTCGGAGGGGTCGTGGTCCTCGGGCACGTGCTCCACCCGCTCCCGGAACCAGTCGTAGGTGTTGAAGCGGTTGTACGTGACGCAGGGGGAGAAGTCGTTGATGAACGCGAAGCCGGGGTGCTGGATGGCCTCCACGATCATCCGCGCTGTGTGCTTGACGTCCCCGCTGAAGGACTGCGCCACGAAGGTGGCCTCGCTGGCCAACGCCAGCAGGAGGGCGTCCACCATGGGCGGGTGCTCCTCCCGGCTGCCCCGTTCGTCCGGCTGCCCCAGGCCTGCGGTGGGCGAGTCCTGTCCCTTGGTAAGCCCGTACACCCCGTTGTTCATCACTAGCAGCACCATGTCAGGGTCCCGCCGGCACACGTGCACGAAGTTCTCCACCCCGATGGCGAAGGTGTCGCCGTCCCCGGCCAGGCAGATGACCTTCAGGTCCGGGTTCGCCATCTTCGCGCCCAGACCGTAAGCGAGGGCGCCCCCGTGGGTCCCGTGGAACGCGTTGCCGTTCAGGTAGTTGCGGATCTGGCCCGAGCAACCGATCCCGCCCACCAGGAGCAGCTCGTGCGGCATGACCTCAAGTTCCGTCAGGGCCTGCTTGAGGGCTGCCAGCACCCCGAAGTCCCCGCAGCCCGGGCACCACTGGATGCGGTGCTTGGGGACCGCGTTCTCCTCCCAGAGCTTAATCCCCTTCGTGTTCATTGCGGCCCACCTCCACGGGGACGGGCTGGCTGTCGCCCCCGATCCGTACCACCGCGCCCTCCCGCTGCAGGGCCTGCAGCACCGCCTCCGCCACCTCGGTGGGGTAGAGGGGCACACCGTTGTACTTGTTCACCCGACGGGTGGCGATCCGAAGCTCCCGCTGCAGCAGGTCCGCAAACTGACCGCTGAAGTTCTGCTCCACCACCACCACGGGGCCCGCGTCCGCGAACAGCGCCTCGAGCTTCCTGCGGTGCAACGGGAAGACGTGGGTGAAGTGCACCAGGGCCACCGGCACCCCGCGGCGCTGCAGGAGCAACCGCGCCTCCTCCAGCACGGGCCGGGTGTTCCCCCAGCCCACCATCACCGGGTTCCCCTGCACGGAGCCGAACACCTGCGGCGGTTTCCAGTCCTCCTGCAAGTAGGTGTCCAGCTTCCGCATGCGCTTTTCCACCATGGCCGCCCGCTTGCGCGGGTCGATGGACACGAACCCGAACTCGTCGTGCTCCGCCCCGCTCGCCTTGAAGATCGCACCCGGGGTGCCGGGCACGCTGCGAGGAGAGATCCCGGAAGGGGTGATTTCGAACCGCCGGTACGGCTTCGTGCGGACGTCCTCCTCCCGCACGATCCCGTGCCGCACCACCTGGGGCGGCCGGAACACCTCTTCCAGAACGGTCTTCTTGCCCTCCGAGAGGTTCAGGTCTGTCAGGAAGAACACCGGGCACTGGTACTTGTCGGAAAGCTCACACGCTTCCAGCATCAGCGTGTAGCACTCCTCCACGGTGCCCGGTGCCAGGACGATCCGCGGGAAGTCCCCGTGGCCCCCCCCGATCACTAGGTTCAGGTCGCCCTGTTCCGGACGCGTGGGCATGCCCGTGGAGGGCCCAGCCCGCTGCGCGTCCACCACGATCACGGGGGTCTCCGTGGCGCCGCTGACCCCGAACTCCTCCACCTTGAGGGAGATCCCCGGCCCGGAGCTGCCCACCATGGACCGCACCCCAGCCAGGGCGGCTCCCAGAGCGGCCCGGATGCTTTCCCGTTCGTTCTGGCCCTGCAGGGCGCGCCCGCCGTACTTGGGCAGCCACTGCTCCATGAACTCGAGGATGCTGCTGGCCGGCGTGATGGGGTAGCCCGCGTAGAAGCGCACCCCACCCGCGATAGCACCCAGGCCGAGGCACTCGTTCCCAGAGATGTACACAGCCCGGTGCCGGCCCGGCCGCGGCTCCAGCCGCACAGGAAGCTGGTAGCCGTTCGCCTCCAGCACCCGCTCCACTTCCTGACGGCCCCGCCGCGCTGCCTGCAGGTTCAGGTCCACCACCTCGCGGCCCTTCCGCAGGAACCGTTCCTCCAGCAGCTGCCGCAGGTACGCCTCGTCGGAGTCGAACTGCAGCAGGCGGAACAAGGCCCCGGTCATCACCACGTTCTTCACGATCTCCCGCTTCAGCTCCGACTGCGCGATCCTCCGCGCAGGGATCGGGAAGACCTGGATGCCCCGGGCCTCCAGGGCTCCGGTGGGGATCTCGCCGGTGGAGGAGTCGTACACCAGGACCCCGCCGTCCCGCAGCTTGCCGCCGTGCCGCAGGACCGTGTCGCGGTTGGGCTGCTCCGGGGCGTCCGGGTTACTGTCGTAGTCCAGGGCTACCAGCACGTCCACCTCGGGATCCCCGTAGGACACCGGAGGTTCCTCGGTCACCAGCATCGGGTCGAACTGGTGCGCCCCGTAGATGGTGGACGCGTAGCCCTTTTCCATGGCGACCGCGAACAGCCCCGCGCGGGTGAAGATCTTCCCGAGGATGTCGGTGACCGTGGTCACGCCGTCGCGGAGCTGAACCCCCCCGACCAGGAGCTTCACGTGGTTCACGCGCACGGCCTCTCCCTCCGGACCCATCCGGGTTCCGCCTCCGGGCGGTCCCCGCACGCCCAACCTAGCACGCCCCGTGATCGCCTTCCAATCGATGCGCGCTATGCCACGGATAGCCGTCGTCTATGTCCGTGAGGTGAAGGCGCTCCCGCAGGAACCGCGGCGGCCTTCGCGAAGCCCACGGGGGAGGGCATGCGCCGTTGGCTGGCGGGGGTACTGGGAGCGGCGGTGGCGGTGGCCGCCGCCCACGGGGCGGCTCCGCCTACCTCGGCCGCGGTGCGGAACCTCATCGAGTCCTTCATCGGCGCGGGCACCGTGGCCTCCGTCTACCTGGACGCCTCGGGCCGGGAGGTGGACGTGCACGTGCGCATGGACGGCGTCCGGGCCCTGCCCGCCGACCGCGGGGACTGGGGGTGGTTCTTCCGGGACGTGTCGGAGATCGCCACCAGTCGGGTGTTCTACCCGCCCCTGGCACACGAGGGGCTGCGCCGCCTGGTGCGCATCCGGCTGTGGTACCGCCTGGGCGGTCGGCTGGTGGCCCGTGCCGCCCGGGACCGCGGGCAGGCGCTGCCCTGGGTGGTCCTGGTCCCCTGAGGGCCGGCCCACCCGTGCTATCCTAGGTTGTAGGCCATGGGTCTTGCCGAAACGCGCTGCGTGCCCTGCCGGGGAGGCGAGCCCCCCCTCACGGAGGCGGAGGTCGCCGAGCTGCGCCGCGAGGTCCCGGAGTGGACGGTGGTGGAGCGGGACGGTATCCCGCGTCTGGAGCGCACCTTCCCCTTCCCCAACTTCGCCGAGGCCCTGCGTTTCACCAACCGGGTCGGGGAGCTGGCAGAGGAGCAGGGACACCACCCGGCCCTGCTCACGGAGTGGGGCAGGGTCACCGTCAGCTGGTGGACGCACAAGATCCGGGGCCTGCACCGCAACGACTTCGTCATGGCGGCCAAGACCGACCGGGTGTACGAGGAGTTCCGGCGGGGCTAGCCCATGGCCGACGTACGGCGGCTCGCGTGGATCCGCGTCCCGGAGGAGGCCGAAGTCCCCCAAGCGGTCCGGGACCTGGCGCGGGCGTCCGTGGACAAGCTGGGGATCTTCCCCAACGTCTTCCGCATCTTCGCGGCCCGGCCCGAGCACTGCGTCCGCTGGTGGCAGTACTACGACTACCTGATGCGGGGCCCCTCGAACCTCACGAAGGTGCAGCGGGAGATGATCGCAGTGGTGGTTTCCTCCCTCAACCGGTGCCACTACTGCTCCACCAGCCACGGGGCAGCCCTGCGGTTGCTCACCGAGGATCCCGTGCTGGCCGACACCCTCGCCACCGACTACCGGCACGCCCCTCTGGACCGCAAGGACCGGGCGATGCTGGACTTCGCCGCCAAGCTCACCACGGAGCCGCACCGCATGACGGAGACGGACGTACAGGCCCTGCGGGAGGCCGGCTGGGCCGACGAGGACATCTTCGACATCGCCCAGGTGGCGGCGATGTTCAACTTCACCAACCGCCTGGCGAACGCTCTGGGCTGGCACCCGAATCCGGAGTACCACCGGGTGGGCCGCTAACACGGAACTCGCCCAGCTCCAGCTCCCACACCTCCTCCCACGGGTCCGCGGCGGAGCGCTCGAAGCCCGCGCGGCGGTAGAGGGCCTGTGCCCGCCCGTTCCACGGCTCCACGGTGAGCCACACGTGGCGGACGCCTCGGGCGCGTCCGAGTTCCAGCAGTGCCTGCAAGAGGCGGTTGCCGATCCCCGCGCCCTGGTAGTCCTGGTGCACGAAAATGGCCAGCTCATGAGACCCCGCCCGGTCGGGGACCAGCACCGCGTGACCCACCACCCGGCCCTCGCACCTCGCCACCACGTTCACCCCCTCCTCCGTGAGGACCTCGACCCACTCCGCCAGCCGCAGGGGGTGGAGGGGCGGGATCCCCTGCGCCCGCTGATCGGGGTCGAAGGAGCGGTACATGGCCACAAGCAGTCCGCGGTCCTCCGGCCGGTACTCGCCCACCTGCACCGGCCGGCCCATCCGGTCCCGGAAAGCTCCAGCCGGCCCGCTCAACTCACGGCTCCTTGGGGGACCGGTACACCACCACGGGGCCGGGGGCGTTGGTGAGCAGCCACACCAGCCCGGCTCCGAACACCACCTTGCGGGTCGCGGTCCGCCTCGGAGCCACCACCACCTCCGCTCCCTCCTCCCCGCCTGCCCGCCACACCTCCCACTCGGTGCGGCTTCCCGGTGGCGGGACGCGGACCTCCACGTCCACGCCCCACGCCGCGCCCGCGGCCACCGCCCGGTCCCGGTCCTGTGGCGACACGCTGGGCTCGCACACCGCCACCAACCCCACCCGTCGGGCCCGGGCCAACCGAAGGGCGTAGCCCAGAGCCTCCCAGCTCCACGGGCTGTTGTCCAGCCACACCACAGGCCTCACGGGCGGCCCCCCAGGATCTCCAGGACCCGGCGCGCGACCCGACGGGCGGTTTCCAAGTTCTGCGCCCGTACCACCGGCGGCGCGTCGGACGAGGGGTCCTCCCGCATCCGGCGCGGCAGGTCCACCGGTGCCCACGGCCGCCATCGCTGGCGCCACGCGTCCGGCACCTCGTCGGGTACGTCCTGGTGCGACACCACCCCGTAGACCAGGGTCCACGCTCGCGGCACGGTGAGCCAGATGTCGTACCCCCCGCCGCCTGTGGCCAGCCACCGGCCCTCGCACAGCTCGTGGCTCAGCTCGTGCATCCGCCGGGCGAAGTACTCCGCGGTGTACACGGTGCACCCGAGGTCGGTGAGCGGGTCGCGGCGGTGCGTGTCGCACCCGTGCTGGGTCACCACCACGTCCGGACGGAACGCGCGGGCCACTGCGGGCACCACGCACTCGAAGCACTCCACCCACGAGGCGTCGTCCGTGAGCGGCAGCAGCGGCACGTTCACGCTGAAACCGTACCCGCGTCCCTCGCCCAGCTCCTCGGGCTCCCCGGTGCCGGGGAATAAGTACCGGCCCGTCTCATGTAGGGAGACGGTCAAGACCTCGTCCGTGTCGTAGAAGATGGCCTGGGTCCCGTCGCCGTGGTGGGCGTCCGCGTCCACGTACAGCACCCGCCACCCGCGACGCCGGAAGAACTCGCAGGCTACCGCCACGTCGTTGTACACGCAGAAACCGCTCGCCTGAGCCCGCTGCGCGTGGTGCAGCCCCCCGGAGATGTGGAAGGCGTGCAGGAACGCCCCGGACGCGATCCCCTCCGCAGCCACCAGGGCCCCTCCCACGATGGTGGCGGCGGCCTCGTGCATGCCCCGGAACGGCGGGTTGTCCCCGGGGCCGAACCCGTACAGGCGGCTCAACAGGGGGTGGTCCGGCCGCTCGCTCAGAGCGCGGACGGCAGCCACATACTCCGCGCTGTGCACCCAGCCCAGCTCTTCGTCCGACGCCACGCGGGGCGGCACCACCCCGTGGCGTTCCAGCAGCCCCAGCTCCCGCATGAGGTCGGTGGCAAGCTCCAGGCGCGTGGAGTTCAGGGGGTGCCCGCCGCCGAAGTCGTAGCGACGGCACTCGGGGCCGTACACCAAGGGGCACGTCATCCGATGTTGCTTTCTCCCTGTGCGGTGGCGTTCCTTGCCGGCCCGTTGACAAAGCCGGGGGGCTGGCCGATGATGGGCCTGTCCCGCGTTGCGCGGGCAGAACGGCACGGAGGCGTAGGATGCCCAGGGGAACCGTGAAGTGGTTCAGCCCGGAGAAGGGGTACGGGTTTATCACCCCCGACGACGGCAGCAAGGACGTGTTCGTACACTACACCGCCATCGTGGGGGAGGGGTACCGGAACCTCCAGGAAGGCCAGAAGGTGGAGTTCGAGGTCACGCAGGGTCAGAAGGGCCCCCAGGCCTCCAACGTCCGCGTCATCGGCTAACCCACCTGGCTTCGAGCTCGGACCGGCGCCGCCCGCGCGGCCGCGGCGGGAGGAGCTCGTGTCAGCGTGTGCCGCGTCGGGCGATAACCTGGAGCCAGTTGCGCGGAACTGCCGCCAGGGCCAGCTCCTGGAAGGCCTGACGGACACCTAGCTTCAGCGCTTCGCACGCCTCGTGGAGGGGCACACCAGGGAGGGCGCCCTCGATGAACAGGGAGAACTCGCTGATGTCCTCCAGGCTCTGGCAGGACAGCTCCTGCCGCTGCAGGTAGACGCGAACGTCCCCGAACCCGTTCGCCCGCAGGAGCTCCTCGTACTCCTCCGGGGATAGCCACCGCATGGCGGTAGCCTTCACGCCCCGAGCGACGTCCAGGCCGCGTTCCTTCAGGTGCCGGACCGCCCGCAGCATCCACAGCTTGTAGAACCGGAGGGTCTCCGGGGGATAGGCGCCCTCGAAGAAGGTGGTGTTGAAGCCGAACACGCCGCCCGGGCGCAGGACCGCAAGGGCTTCCCGCACCACCTGGACTTTGTCCTGCACCAGGTGGATGGCGTTGCAGAACAGGACCACGTCCGCGGCGGGCACCAGCTGACTGAGGCGCTCCGCGGTGCCCTCCAGGAATCGCACCACGGCGGACCGGATGCGTTGGCGCGCGGTGTCCAGCGCGGAGGGTGAGGGGTCGATGGCGTAGACCACCGCGCCGGACTGGGGACTCACGTGCTCCAGGATGAGCTCCGTGACGGCACCAGGCCCGCAGCCCAGGTCCACCACCGTGTCCCCCGGCCGGATGCCGACGTGCTCCACCAACCAGCGGTTGACCTCACGGAAGAACCCGTGGCTGCTGAACTTCTCGAATCCGAACGTCCGCTCGTCCCCGGCCTGCCTCATGGTCGGGAGGAATTTCGAGGACCGACCCGGCGGTTCCTGTGAGCCACATCGCCCCGGTGGATAAAAAAGTTGGGCCCGACCTCGACCCCGGCCGCGCTATCCTGGTAACGCAGGAGACGGCTGGCATGCCACGAGTCGTGGACGGGTTCCACCGGGCCCTGCTGGTCCCCACCGTACAGAAGCTGGTGGAGGTCAGCCGGCAGGCCCGAGACGTCTTCCGTCGCGGCCTCACCCGAGAGGCCGCGGCGGAGGTCGCCCGCATGCTGCGCGAGGCCGTGGGCGCGGACGCCGTGGCCCTGGTGGGCCGGGCTCAGGTCCTGGCTTTCGTCGGCGCGGGGGAGGACCACCACGTACCGGGCCAGTCCGTCACCACGGAGTTCACCAAACGCGTCCTGCGCACCGGCCAGGTTCAGGTGGCGCACACCCGCGAGGAGATCGGATGCCCGGAGCCCCGCTGCCCCCTCACGGCAGCCCTGGTGGTCCCCCTGCGGGTCCGGGGGATGGTCCCGGCGGCCCTCAAGTTCTACCGCACCGACGGCCGTCTCTTCCCACAGGAAGTGGTGGAGGGGGCAGCCCTGGTGGGTGACCTGCTGGGCGCCCAGCTGGAGCTGGCACTCCTGGACGCGGAGGTGGAGCGGCTGACCCGGGAAGAGCTGCGGGCGCTGCGGGCGGAGATCTCGCCGCACTTCGTGTTCAACACCCTGCACTCGGTTGCCGCGGTGGTGGGCCGGGATCCCGAGCGGGCCCGCAGGCTGCTCACGGACTTCGCGGAGTTCCTGCGCCACGCCCTGCGCTCCCACGGGGAGTTCTGCACCCTGGAGGAAGAGCTCTGGTACGTGGAACAGTACCTGGCCATCGAGCGGGCCCGCCTGGGGCCACGTCTGCGGGTGCAGGTGGACGTGCCCGGGGACCTGCTGGGCGAGCTGGTCCCCGTCCTGACCGTGCAGCCGCTGGTCGAAAACGCCGTGGTGCACGGGGTGGAGCCCAAGACGGGTTCCGGGATGGTCCGGGTCCAGGCCGGAGTGCGCGGGGAACACCTAGTCCTCGTGGTGGAGGACGACGGGGTGGGTATCCCGGAAGGCCGCTTGCAGGTGGTCACCGAGCGGGGAGTCGGCTCCGGGTTGGGGATCGGGCTGTTCAACGTGCAGCGCAGGCTGCGGGCCATCTACGGGGAGGCCGCGGGCCTGCGTGTGGAGAGCGAGGAGGGCCGCGGTACCCGGGTGACGGTATGGCTGCCGCGGCGCGTGGAGGGAGGGCCTTGACCCGCCGGCTGCGCCTGCTGGTGGCCGACGACGACCCCGAAGCCCGCCGGTACCTGGAGGAGCTGCTCCGGGCAGAGGGGCAGGAGGACGTGGAGTCCGTGGACTCCGCGGAGGCGGCCCTGGAACGCCTGCGCCAGGGCCCCGTGGACGCCCTGTTCCTCGACATCCGGATGCCAGGGCTTTCCGGCCTCGACCTCCTCCGCAGCCTGGCCGCGTTGCCCCGTAAACCCCGGGTGGTGCTGGTCTCCGGGTTCGAGGACCACGCCCTGGAGGCCTTTGAGGCCGCTGCCTTCGACTACCTGCTCAAGCCCGTGGACCGCGCCCGGCTGCGCAAGACCCTGGAACGGCTCCTCCAGGAAGAGCCGGCCCAGGCTTCGCGCGTGGCGGTCCCCACTGCCGACCACGTGGTGCTCCTGGACCCCTCCGACATCCTGTACGTGCAGGCGCAGGGGGACGCCTGTCGGGTCGTCACGCGAAACGGGACTGTGGAGGCCAGCTGCAACGTGGGCCAGCTGCAGCGCCGGCTGCCCCCTGCCCAGTTCGTCCGGGTGCACCGTAGCTACGTAGTGAACCTGGACTCCGTGCGGGAGGTCCACCCCTACTTTTCCGGGACCCTCCTGCTCAAGCTGGACGACGAGCGCGGGACCGAGATCCCCGTAAGCCGGTCGGCTGCCCGAACCCTCCGCCTGCTGCTCCACCTCTAGGGCCCAGATCGATCAACAGTGTTTATCTGAGGCCCTTACGGAGCAGCCCGCTCATCACCGTTTTTGAACCATTCACCCCACGCCAGGGGGAGTTGGTCGCGGGGCCGTGGAGGGCCCCCGGGCCGGGCGCGCACAGTAGAAGCGAGGTGACTGCCATGGCGACGTGCTGGTGTGGAAGGACGGTGCGCTGGTTCGAGGCGTGGACCTGCCAGAGCTGTGGCGCTCCCTGCTGCCCGAGCTGTGCGTACACCCCCGAGGGGACCGCGTACTGCGCGGCGTGCGCGGCGCTCGGGGAGCTGGAAGCGGAGCTGGCGGCCCTGCCGGAAGCGTCCTAACCGTCCCCTTTCCCGGCCGAAAACGAGTCCCAGACCAGGAGGGCGAGATGGAGAGTGCCCTGGAGCGGGAGGCGCGTGAGCTGGAGCACCGCTGGCAGACGGAGCCACGGTGGAGGGGGGTCCGGCGTCTGTACTCCGCGGCAGACGTGCTGCGGCTGCGCGGCTCGGTTCGCGTGGAGTACAGCCTGGCCCGCCGGGGCGCCGAACGCCTGTGGAGGGCGCTGCACCAGGAACCGTTCGTGGCGGCCCTGGGCGCCCTTTCCGGGATGCAGGCGGTGCAGATGGTCCGGGCAGGGCTACAGGCCATCTACCTCAGCGGGTGGCAGGTGGCTGCGGACAGCAACCTGGCGGAGACCACTTACCCGGACCTCGGGCTTTACCCCTGGACCAGCGGGCCGGCCCTGGTCCGCAGGATCAACAACGCCCTGCGCCGGGCGGACCAGATCGAGTGGGCAGAAGGACGGGTACACCGGGACTGGCTCGTTCCCATCGTGGCCGACGCGGAGGCAGGATTCGGTGGCCCCCTCAGCGCCTTTGAGGTGACCCGCGCCTTCATCGAGGCGGGCGCCGCTGCGGTGCACTTTGAGGACCAGCTCGCCTCCGAAAAGAAGTGCGGGCACCTGGGCGGCAAGGTCCTGGTCCCCACCTCGCAGTTCGTGCGGGTCCTGCAGGCAGCCCGGCTGGCCGCGGACGTGTGCGACGTGCCCACGGTTCTCGTGGCCCGGACCGACGCCCGGGACGCCCGCCTGCTGACTAGCGACGCGGACCCCTACGACGCGCCCTTCCTCACCGGCGAGCGTACCCCTGAGGGCTACCACGTGGTCCGGTCGGGCTTGGAGGCCGCCATTCACCGGGCTCTGGCCTACGCCCCGTACGCGGACCTTCTGTGGTTTGAGACCTCCCGGCCGGACCTGGAAGAGGCCGCGCGTTTCGCGGACGCCGTGCACGCCCGCTTCCCGGGCAAGCTGCTGGCCTACAACTGTTCCCCCAGCTTCCACTGGCGCCGTCACCTGGACCCGCAGTCCATCGCGGACTTCCAGCGGCAGCTGGCCGCTCTGGGCTACCGCTTCCAGTTCGTGACCCTGGCGGGCTTCCACTCGCTGTGCGCCTCCACCTTCGAGCTGGCCCGCGACTACGCGCGGCGTGGGATGGCCGCCTACGTGGAGCTGCAGGAGCGGGAGTTCCAGCTGGAGCGGGAGGGGTACACCGCCACCCGGCACCAGAGGGAGGCGGGCACCGGCTACTTCGACACAGTGCTTCAGATCCTGGGGGTCAGCTCCACCGTGGCCCTGGCGGGCTCCACGGAGACCGAACAGTTCACGCCGGCAGGGCAGCTCCAGGCCGCGGGGAGCCCTTAGGCCCACCGCCTTTCGAGGCGTCTAGAGCACGGGGGGCCGCAGGAGACGGTCCCGGGCCTGTGCCGCGGCCCGGGAGACCTCCGCGTGAGGCAGCTCCGCCAGCTGGTTGCAGACCTCCGCCGCCTGCAGGAGGATGCGCTGCAGGTCTCCCTCGGCTACGTCCAGCTCCCGGCAGAGGACCGAGAAGTCCGCTCCCGCACACCACGCCTGAGCCGCCCACGCCCGGCGGTCCGCGCTGGAGGGCAGCATCCTCCGCAGGGCTCGGTCCCACTGCTGGCGGAACTCCTCCACCAAGCCCTCCGGAGGCAGCCCCTCCTGGGCCTCCATCTCCGCCAGCGCCGTCACCAGGCGGGCCAGTACGCCCAGACCGGCCTCCTGGCCGAGCCGGGGAGCTCGCTCCGTGCTCAGGGCTGCGGCGTACCCGCACAGCCGGTACGGGTCCGTGGGAAGCAGGCCCCTGCGCACCAGCTCCGCCAGCACCAGACACCTGGGGTGCCGCAGCCGAGCGGCCCAGTTGCCTTCCGGGGTAGGCCGGTAGTTGGCGTCCAGGTATCCCAGGCGCTGGAGGACGCGGGCGCGCGCGCGAAACACGTCCTCCAGTTCCCCCTCGAGCTGCAGCAACTCCCGGCGCAGCCGGGACCGCTGCTGCTCCAGCCGCCGTAGCGCGTCCAGGGACTCCACGCACCGTCCTTCCACGGGGCACGTGCGGCACGGCCAGGCCGCCAGATCTGCCGCGTGAACTTCCGGCCGGTCTAGCATGCGCTCGTACCGTACCCGCGTGTACAGCCGGTCCCCACAGGGCCGCTCCGCCAGAGGGTCCGGTGGGATCGACTCCAGGCGCCGGCGCAAGTTCTCCACCTGCCGCCTCCGCTGGTAAGCGGCCAGGGAACGGCCCAGCTCTGCGACCGCGGCCTCCATGGGTCTCGTCCGCAGCAGGTTCAACACCAGCGGGTAGGTGGGGGCGAACGCGGACCGGATGGGTTCAGGGCTCGCGCCCATCAGGGCCTCGGCCTGCGCGAGTTCGTCCGGGTCCAGAGCTGGCAGGACCACGAAGCCGACGGTGTCCTTGCCCCGGCGGCCGGCCCGTCCGGTCATCTGGTGGAACTCGGTGGCCGACAGGTAGACCATCCCCTCTGGGCTGTTCCGCACCAGGGTGGTCAGCACCACGGTCCGGGCTGGTACGTCCAGCCCCGCGGCCAGGGTGGTGGTGGCGCAGACCGCCCGCAACAGCCCCTTTTCCAGGAGGTCCTCCACCACCAGCCGCCAGGCGGTGGTGTGGCCCGCGTGGTGCGGCGCCACCCCTGCCCGCAGGAGGGGCGCACGGAACGGGTGCCCGCGCAGGTGCGGGAACTCCTGCTCCCACTGGCGCCACGCCTCCCGCCGCTCCCCTTCGCCCCGAGCAGCGCGCCTGCCCAGCAGTTGCACCGCCTCGTCGCACAGCCGGCGCGCGGGAAAGAAGAAAATGGCGGGCAGCAGCCCCGCCTCCTCCAGCGCCGCCATCACATCCGCCACCCACTCCCGGGGCCGGCGGCCTTGCGCCGTGGCCCGGTCCAGGGGCACCAGGCGGCCTTCAGCATCCGCGGCTAGGAACTCTAGGGGTACGGGCCGCACGCGCTCGGTGACCACCACGGGCCGGCGGCCGCGGACCTCTGCCATCCAGTCCGCGAGCTCGGTGGCGTTGGGCAGGGTAGCGGAGAGCAACAGCAGTCGGGTGGTGGGGGGCGCGTACAGGATCACCTCCTCCCACGCAGTCCCGCGCTCGGGGTCGCTGAGGTAGTGGGCCTCGTCCAAGACCACCAGGTCCGGCGCCTCCTGCGGGTCGTACAGGGTGTTGCGCAGCACCTCGGTGGTAGCCACCACCACCGGGGCTTCCGGCCGCACCCGCCGTTCCCCGGTTAGCAGCCCCACGCGCTCTTCCCCGTACAGCCCGCAGAACCGACGGTGCTTCTGGTTCGACAGGGCCTTGAGGGGCGTGGTGTACCAGGACCTGCGACCTGAGCCCAGCGCCTCGCGGATCGCCTGCTCCGCGATCCACGTCTTCCCGCTCCCCGTGGGCGCCTCCACGAGGACGTCGGCCTCCCGCAGCGCCTCCAGCGCCTGCAGCTGAAACGGGGAAGGCTCGAAGGGCCCCGCCGTCGGTACCCCCGAGGCCCGCAGGAGCGGCCGCAGGGCCGGGTGTACCCGGGTCGTCCGAGGTGGAGAAGCCCGTGCCATCTCACCCATCATAGCCGGCCCGGCGGCCACGGGCCGCCCGTTACGATGAAGGGGAGGGAGCCCCGATGCCGGCGAACCTGACACCCGAGTTCCTGAGCGCGGAGCAGCGCTACCGCCAGGCAGCCTCCCCGCAGGAGCGGCTGGAGGCTCTCGAGGAGATGCTCCGCACCGTGCCCAAACACAAGGGCACGGAAAAGCTCCAGGCGGACATCAAGCGAAAGATCGCCCGGCTGCGCCAGGAGATGCAGACCCGCCGGGGAGGCGCCCGGGCCCAACCGTTCTTCCACATCCCCAGGGAAGGCGCCGGCCAGGTGGTCCTGGTGGGCCCGCCCAACTCCGGGAAGTCCAGCCTGCTGGCCGCCCTCACCAACGCCGAGCCGGAAGTCGCACCCTACCCCCTGACCACGCGGGTGCCCCAACCGGGCATGATGCACTTCGAGAACGTGCAGGTACAGCTGGTGGACACCCCGCCGGTGTGCCGGGAGTTCGACGAGGGCTGGCTGTACGGCCTGATCCGGGGTGCCGACGCCGCGGTGCTGGTGCTGGACTGCAGCGACGACGGGATCCTGTACCTGGAGGACAGCCTGCGGCTGCTGCCGGACAACCGCGTGTTCCTGGTGGGCCAGGAAGCGGTTGTCCCAGACGACCCCTCCCTGCCTCGGGGAGCCTACAAGCGCACCGTGGTGGTGGCCAACAAGTGGGACCTGCCGGGAGCCCGGGAGAACCTGGCCGTGCTGGTGGAGCTACTGGGCGAGCGCCTGCCGGGCGAGCCCCTGCCGGTGTCCGCGGTGCGCGGGGACGGCCTGGAACAGCTGCGGAGCCGGATCTTCAGCGCCCTCCACAAGATCCGCGTATACAGCAAGCCCCCTGGCCAGAAGCCTGACCTGCAGGCCCCCTTCGTCCTGCCTCGGGGGTCCACGGTCCGCGACGCCGCGGAGGTCATCCACAAGGAGCTGGCGGAGAAGCTGAAGTATGCCCGTCTGTGGGGCCGGGGCTACAACGGCCAGATGGTGGGGCGCGACCACGTGCTGGAGGACGGGGACATCCTGGAGCTGCACGCGTAAGTCCCCAGCCGGCACGCCAGTTGCTCCGGGGGGGCGGGGGATGTTCTGGCGGCGGAAAACCCACGTTGACGACCCCAGGGCGGCGGAAGCCTCCGAGCGCCTGGCGGCGGTGCTGCGGGCCGTCTCGGACGCGGTGCTGGAGGTGGACGAGCACGGCGTGGTGGTCGCCGCCAACCGCGCCGCGGCCGACCTGGTAGGTCTCGAGCCAGGATCCGTGGTGGGTCTGCCGTTCCGGGCGCTCACGGACGGCTCTGCAGAGGCCCTCCACGTGCTAGAGGAGGCGCGGCGGCGCAAGCGGTGGAGCGGGGAGTTGAGCCTCCGCCGCGCCGACGGGACCGTCGTCCAAGCGTCCGCCCGCGCCGAAGCCGCCGGCCGGTCCGTACTATGGTCCATCACGCCGCCGGGGGCGGTGGGAGGGAGGGAACTGGCTTCCCACGTCCGACAGGCCCTGCACGACTTCCCCCTGCCCGCACAGGCGCTCGACCTGGACGGCCGGGTCATCGCCACCAACCGCGCGTGGGTAGACCTTTTCGGCCAAGGACCGCCCCCGTCGGGGGAGCCGCCCAACGCCCTCCGGGGTGGCTCGGTGTTCGGCCCCCAGCACCGCAGCGCCCTGCAAGACGCGCTGCGGGGGCAGGCGGTCAGGCTGCAGAACTTCCCGTGGCCGCCGCCCGACGCCCGCCGCCCAGGCCCCCCTTCCAGGATCCTGGAGGTGCTGCTGGCACCCATACACGACCCCCAGGGACACCTCCAGTTCGTGCTGGCCACCGCCCTGGACATCACCGAGCAGCGGCGCCTGGAAGAGGAGCTGCGGGAGTCGGAAGCCCGCTACCGCACCCTCATCGAGGAGTCACCCGACGGGGTGTTCCTCCTGGAGGACGGGCTGTTCCGGTTCGTCAACCGCCGGTTCCTGCAGATGTTCCGGACCACGTCCGCGGAGTGCGTGGACCGGCTCGGCCCCCTGGCGTTGTGCGCGCCCGAGGACCGCCCCAAACTGGCCAACTACCTGCGGGAACGGCTCGCTTCCCCTTCCCCGGGGGAGGCAGTGGGCTTCGTGGGCCTCCGCCCCGACGGAAGCCGCCTGGAGTGCGAGCTACAGGCCAACCGGGTGGTCCTCCGGGGCAAACCCATGTTGCTGGGGACCGTGCGGGATCTTACAGAGCACCGGCGCGTGGCGGAGATGCTGCACTTCCAGGCCAGCCTGCTGGAACAGGTGCAGGACGCCATCGTGGCCACGGACTGGGACGGGCGGGTGGTGTACTGGAACCGTGCCGCGGAGGCTCTGTACGGGTGGCTGGCCAGCGACGCCCTGGGCCGCGACTTCGACTCCCTGGTGCAGCCGGAGGCGCGGGACAGCCTCGCGCGCCTGCGCCAGCACCTCCTGCGGGACGGCACCTGGCGCGGGGAGCTGCGGCACCGCACCGCGGACGGCCAGGTCAGCTGGCTGTCCGCCTCCCTCTCGGTCCAGCGGGACGCTCAGGGAAGGCCGGTGGGCGTGCTCGGTGTGTACCGCGACATCACCGCCAACAAGCGCCTGGAAGAGGAACTCCTGCAGGCGCAGAAGATGGAGAGTATCGGCACCCTCGCGGGGGGGATCGCCCACGACTTCAACAACATCCTCGGGACCATCGTGGGCTACCTGGGGTTGCTGAAGGAGGAACTGCCCAGCACCCCGGAGTTGCAGCGCTACTTTGATGTCCTGGAGCGGTCAGCTCTGCGTGCCTCCGAGCTGACCCGCCAGCTGCTGGGGTTCGCCCGCAAGGGCAAGTTCGAGGTCCGTCCCCTGGACCTGGCCCGCCTGTGCTCCGAGGTCACGGAGCTGTTCCGCAGCACCCTGGACCCCCGCATCGAGCTGCGCACGCGCTTCCCCTCCGACCTGCCCATGGTGGAAGGGGACGCCAGCCAGCTGCACCAGGCGGTCCTCAACCTGTGCATGAACGCCCGCGACGCGATGCCCGAGGGCGGGGTCCTCGAGCTGGTCCTGCAACCGGTCATCGCACCGGACCCCACCTCCGGGGAACCGCCCGTCCTGCGGCCGTACGTGTGCCTGACCGTGCGGGACACGGGTGTGGGGATGGACGAGCACGTCAAGGCCCGCATGTTCGAACCCTTCTTCACCACGAAGGGACCCGGAAAGGGGACCGGGCTCGGGCTGGCGATGGTGTACGGGATCGTCCGCAACCACGGGGGGTTTCTGGAGGTGGACAGCGAAGTGGGGAAGGGCACCGCGGTGCGGATGTACCTGCCGGTGGCAAGCGGCGCGGCGGAACCCGAGGAGGCGGGGGAGGCGGAGGTGGACGGAGGAGCGGGGGAGACCATCCTGGTGGTGGACGACGAGGAGCCTCTGTGCAACCTGCTTCGGGACGTGCTGACCCGCCGCGGCTACCGGGTGCTGGTGGCGACGGACGGGCAGGAAGCGCTGCGCCTGTACCAGGAGCACGCGGGCCGGATCGACCTGGTGATCCTGGACATGACCATGCCCGGCCTTTCCGGGACCCAGACCTTCGACGCCCTGCGGGCCCTGGACCCGCGGGTCCGGATCCTGCTCACCAGCGGGTACACGCAGGAGCGCGCCGCCCGCGACGCCGTGGCCCGGGGAGCGAAGGGCTTCCTGCAGAAGCCGTTCCTGATCAGCGAACTCGCGGCCCGGGTGCGGGAAGCCCTGCAGGACGACTGACGGCGGTATGGGCCTGAGCCTGGTCGTCCTGGAAGGCGACCTCACGGGTCAGGAGCTCCTGGAGCAAGCCCTGCGGCTGCTGGACCCCAGTGTGTGCGGCTTCCCCCTGCACCTGGTACGGTTCGACCTCAGTCTCGCGCACCGCCGGGCGACCGGGAACCGCGTGGTCCACGAGGCCGCGGAAGCCCTGCGCCGGTACCGGGTCGGGCTCAAGGCGGCCACCACGACCCCGGAGAGGCCGGGCGACGTCGGCAGCCCCAACGCCCTGCTGCGGGAACTCATCGGCGCCCAGGTGATCCTCCGCACCGGCCGTCGGATCCCCGGGGTGCGCCCCCTGGCGGGGGTGGTGGCGCCCATCGCGGTGGTGCGGATGGCCGTGGAGGACGCCTACGGCGCGCGCGAGTGGAGAGAGGGCGAGGGCCTGGACGAGGTGGCGTACCGCACGACCCGGGTGAGCCGCCGGATCTGTCGCGTGGTGGCGGAGTTCAGCTTCCGGCACGCCCGCCGTATGGGGGCGAAGGTGTTCGGAGGGCCCAAGTACACCGTCAGCCCCACCTACGAAGGCCTGCTGAAGGAGGAGCTGGACGCTGCGGCCCGGCGTCACCCCGACGTCCCGTACGAGCCACAGCTGATCGACGCGGTCTACGCGCTGCTGTTACAGACCACGGGGGAAGCGCTGGTCATCCCGGCCTTGAACCGGGACGGGGACACCCTGTCGGACCTCGTGCTGCAGATGTTCGGCAGCATCGCGGGCGCGGAGTCGGTGGTCCTGGCCCTGGACGACGACCTGCAGGTCCGGGTGGCGCTGGCGGAAGCGCCCCACGGGACAGCCCCGCGACTGTACGGTAAGAACTTAGCCAACCCCATGGCCATGATCCTGGCCACCGCGGCCGCCCTGTCGTACCTCGGGGACCCCGCGGCGTCCCGGGCCTCCCGCGCCATCTACGAAGCCACCTTCGAGGCCGTGCAGGACGGCGTCCGCACCCCGGACCTCGGTGGCGCCGCCACCACCACGGAGTTCACCGACGAGGTGATCCGGCGGGCACAGAGCAAGCTGGAGGCGTGGCGTGCCTTCGGCCTGCTGGAACCTCCGAGCTAGGTCCGGCCCGCGCTTCTCTCCTGGCCGGCCTCCGTCTCGCCCGCAAGAGGGCCGGGGTCCGCGGCGTCCTCCAGCACGTGGGCCTCGGACCGTGTGTACGGGAGCACCACCCGGACCACCTCCGTGGCCACCACCTGCAGCGCCGCGGCCACCGGGATCGACAGCAGCACACCCACCGGGCCCATCAGCGCCCCTCCCGCCAACAGGGCGAAGATGGCGAGGATGGGGGAAAGGCCCACCGCCCGGCTCATGATCCGCGGCACCAGCACGTTCTGCTCGATCTGCTGCGCCAGCACGAACAGCACCACCACCCCCACCAGCTTCCACGTGGGCTGGAACAGCGCCACCAGCACCGCGGGTACCGCGCCCAAAAACGGCCCCACCACCGGGATGAGCTCCGCGACGCCTGCTGCAAGCCCCAGGACGAAGGGATACGGCATGCCCAGGAGGATGAGCCCCACCGTGTCCATGACGAAGATGGAAAAGCCCATGAGGAAAGTGCCCCGCACCCAGCCGCTGAACTTGCCCGCGACCCCGTCCAGCACCTGGACCACCAGCGGCCGCTGGGAGGGTGGGAAGAGCCGCACGAACCCCTGCTTCAGCCGCGGCCCCTCGATGAGCATGTAGACCACCAGCACCAGGACCGTGGTGGCGGTGAACAGCCCGCCCACGAACCGCCCGAACACGCCCGCGGCGGGACCGAAGTACTGCGCGAAGTTCTGCACTTCCTCCGGCAGCCGAGCCACCCAACGGCTGGCGTCGGGGACCCACGGGTACCGGACCCGCAGCTGCCGCAGCCACTCCTCCGCCTCCCGTACGTACTCCGGCAGGCGGTCGAAGAACGCCCCCGCCTGCTGGACCAACGGGGTCACCAGCACGCTCACCATCAGCCCCACCGCCGCCAGGACTCCCACCACCGTCAACCCGATGGCCCACGCGCGGCCCAGGCTGCGGCGACCCACCCGCGTGCGTTCCAGGCGGGTGACGGTGGGCGCCAGTCCAGAGGCGAGGATAGCCGAGATGAGCACCAGGACCAGGATGTCGGTGATCCGGACCAGCAACCACAGGACGCCGTAGGTGGCCGCCACCACAAGGCTCGCCACCAGGGCGTTCGCCGCCACCTCCGACCGGCTCACGCACCTCACCTCCGTTCCCCGTTTGACACCGCACCGCGCCCCGCGTAAGATGATGGCCGCGTTACCCGCGCGTTCCGGCGTAGCTCAATGGTAGAGCACCTGGCTGTTAACCAGGGGGTTGTAGGTTCGAGTCCTACCGCCGGAGCCAACCCCTGGAGCTCCCTTACCGGCACAAGCGCTGCGTCTGCGCCGTCCGGCTAGAACCCTACCGGCCGCCCGGGTGGCAAGGAACTTGCTACACCCCACGTGGGCGAGCGACGTGGAGGTCCGACCCGTGGTACCCACCGGACACCGGCCCCTGGGGGAGATCCTCCTCCAGGCCCGTGTGATCAGTCCTCAGCAGCTGGAGCAGGCGGTGGAGTTCCAGCTGCAGCACGGCATCCGCCTTGGCGAGGCCCTGGTCCGCCTCGGCTTCGCCACAGAGGACGACGTGGCGTGGGCCCTCAGCACCCAGCTGGGGTTGCCCTACGTACACCTGCGGCCCGACATGGTGGATCCGGAGGCCTTGCAGCTGCTGCCGGTGGACACCCAGCGCCGGCTCGGGGTCCTACCGCTCCTCGCAGGGCAGGGTGAGCTGGCGGTGGCCCTAGCGGACCCCACGGACCACCGGGTGCTGGCGGAGGTCCAGCGCCTCACGGGGATGCGGCCCTGTCCCGTGGTGGCCCTGGCCTCCAACATCCGGGAGGTCGTGGATGCACTGGCGGGGGCGCCACCTCCCGAACAGAACGGCGACCTGGCCTTGCGCCTCGTGCTCAGCAACGCGGCCCAGAAGGGAGCTACCCACGTGTACGTGGAGCCGCTCCCCGGCAGGGCGGTGCGGGTTCGCTACCGCACCCCCGCGGGCGTGTTCCCCGCCGACGGTCCGCAGGTCCCCTGGGAGTCCCTCGCTGCGCTCGCGGATCGCGCAGACTCTCAGGGCGTGGTCGCGTTTGAGGTGGTCCTCGCCGACAGGTCGGTGGAGGCAGCGCTGCGACTCGTGCGGACGCGCTGGGGAGCAGGGCTGGCGGGCCCCCTCAGCCCGGTTCCCGCCGACCCGCTCCAGGACGAGGTGGGCCTGCCGGCGGAGGTCTGGGACTCCGCCCTCCAGGGTCTGCACGCGGGCGGGCTGCTGGTGGTAGCCTGCCCGGAGGCGGGGCTGCGGGCCCGCCTGCTGCGGTCCCTGGCCGCGCGGGTGGCCTTCCGATGGGGCGGGATCGTGGTCCTGGCCGGGGCCGGTGGGGTTCGCCCGGTCCCGGGCGTGGTGGAAAGCCCCGAAGCCGACGCGCCCCTGTGGCAGCAGGCGCGTCCGGACGCCCTGGTGGCGGACGGCACCTCGCCCAGCGTCCCGCGACAGCTACTCCTCGCGTGGTGGCCGGGCCAGAGGCTCGTCCTGGGCCTGCCGGGTTACCGGGCCCGTCACGTCCACGCCGCTCTGGGTGCGGAAGTGGCGGTGCCCGTTCGCGGGGTCCTGGCCGCCGTGCCCGTGCCGGCCCTGTGCCGGTGCGCCACGGTGCACCACACCCCACCGGCGTGGCCGACCCCGAAGGCCCCCGCGCGGTGGGCTTCTCCCGGGGGCTGCGAGAGCTGCCGGTACACGGGCTTCTCCGACCAGGCGGTGGCGTACGAGTGGGACCCCGCCCAGGGGCAGGGGGTGCCCCTGGAGGCCTCCGCCCGCCGCCTCGTGGAGCAGCTGCGCGCGGCCCCTGAGTTCCTTCTACCGGTCCTGGAGGGATGACCTTGGACATCACGGAGCTGCTGATCCTGGCAAAGCAGAAGGGTGCGTCCGACCTTCACCTCACCGTAGGAGTACCGCCCAAGCTCCGCGTGAACGGCGAGCTGGTGGACGTGGAGGGCTGGCCCGCCCTCTCCCGGGAAGACGTTCACGCCATGGTGTACGACATCCTCACGGACGCCCAGAAGGCCCGCTTTGAGGAACACCTGGACCTGGACTTCTCGGTGGAGCTCGCGAACCTCGGGCGGTTCCGGGTCAACGTGTTCCTCCAGCGGCTGGGCGAGGGGGCGGTGTTCCGCCTCATCCCCTCGCGCATCAAGACCATCCGGGAGCTCGGCCTGCCGCCGGTGCTGGAGGACCTAGCCCTGCGGGACCGGGGCCTCATCGTGGTCACCGGCCCGACGGGCTCCGGGAAATCCACCACCCTGGCGGCCATGGTGGACCTCATCAACGAGCGCCGTACGGCCCACATCATCACCCTGGAGGACCCCATCGAGTTCGTGCACGCGCACAAGCGCAGCGTCGTCAACCAGCGGGAGGTGGGCGTGCACGCCCGGTCCTTCGCCGCGGCCCTGCGGGCCGCCCTGCGGGAGGACCCGGACGTGATCCTGGTGGGAGAGATGCGGGACCTGGAGACCATTGCCCTGGCGCTGACCGCGGCGGAGACGGGCCACCTGGTGCTGAGTACCCTGCACACCAGCAGCGCCGCGCAGACCGTCAACCGCATCATCGACGTGTTCCCCAGCCACCAGCAGGAGCAGGTACGGGTGCAGCTGGCCGAGTCCCTGGTGGGTGTGGTCGCGCAGCTCCTGCTGCCCACCGCGGACGGCACTGGCCGGGTGCCCGCGGTGGAGGTCATGGTGGCCACCCCCGCCATCCGCAACCTGATCCGCGAGAACAAGGTCCACCAGATCCCCTCCGCCATCCAGACGGGGCTGAAGGACGGGATGCAGAGCCTGGACCAGAGCCTGCGGCACCTGCTGAAGACGGGCCGGATCACCGCGGAGGTGGCCTACCGCTGGGCGGTGGACAAGCACGCCTTCGCCCGGGAAGCACCCACCGCGGCTTTGGCCTCCGCGTGGGGCACGCCGTGAGCGCGGCGGCCCCTACCGAACTCCGGGCCGCGGACCTGCTGCGGGGCATGGCCGAGCGGGACGCCAGCGACCTTTACGTGAAGGTGGGGTCCCCGCCCGCGTACCGGGTCCACGGTCGGCTGCAGCTCCTGGAGGTCCCGAAGGTCAGCCCCGCGGCGGTCGAAGCCCTGGTACGGGAGATCCTGGACGCAGAGCAGCAGGAGCAGCTGCGCCGGGAGCACAGCGTCGACTTGGCGTACAGCCTGCCCGGCGTGGGGCGGTTCCGGGTCAACGTGTACCGGCAGCGGGGGACCTTAGCCTTCGTGGCGCGAAGGGTCCGCACGGACATCCCGTCCTTCGAAGACCTAGGGCTTCCGGAGGTCCTGAAGGACCTGGTCCTGCGCAGGCGGGGGCTGGTACTGGTCACAGGCCCCACGGGGTCTGGAAAGTCCACCACCCTGGCGGCCATGATCGACCACCGGAACACCCACGAGGACGGCCACATCGTGACCATCGAGGACCCCATCGAGTTCCTGCACCCCGACAAGCGCAGCCTCGTCAGCCAGCGGGAAGTGGCCACGGACACCCCTTCCTTCCACCACGCCCTGCGCGCCGCGCTCCGGCAGGCGCCGGACGTCCTGCTCATCGGGGAGATGCGGGATCGGGAGTCCGCGGACGCGGCCCTGTACTTTGCGGAGACCGGTCACCTGGTGCTCAGCACCCTGCACACCATGAACGCGGCCCAGGCGCTGGAACGGCTGCTGGCCTTCTTCCCCCCCGACCACACGCAGGAGATCCTGCACAGGCTGTCCATCACCCTGGAGGGCATCGTCTCCCAGCGGCTGGTCCCCCGGGCTGACGGGAACGGTCGGGTAGCCGCGCTGGAGGTCCTGGTGGCCACCCCCAGGATCCGGGAGCTGGTGCGGAGGGGCGACGTGGGCGCCATCAAGCAGGCCATCCAGGCAGGCGCCCAGGAAGGGATGCAAACCTTCGACCAAGCTCTGTACGACCTGGTCCAGCGCGGGCTCGTGACCGTCGAGGAGGCGCTGCGGCACGCGGACTCGCCCAACGACCTGAGGCTGCGGATCCGAGGCCTGGCCTAGTTCCGGCAAGCCGCCCCGACCCTCCCTTGGTCGACCGTCTCTTTCGGGCGGCCATCCAGGCCAGCGACCCGGACCCTGGACGGTTCCTCCTGAAACCCGGGTGGGTACCGACGGGGCCCGCTGCGGGGCGGCAGGGACCGCCTCGTAGGTCTGCGCACGGCCACGGGTTCCCGGCCGCTAGCGGGTCTGGCCCCGCACCTACCTGGACGGCTTCGCTTTCAGGACGGCCCTCTAGCCGTGTGCCCTCCCCTGCTGGCGGCGGAGGCGGCTGGCGCCTCGGGGCCGGCTCGACTGTCGCGCTAGGAAAGCGAACCACAGCGCGTCCGCAAACCACCTCCGCCAAGTCCCGATAGCTCGCGGGCGTCGCGGGTACTAGAATCGTGCCGAAAGAGCTTCGCGGGGGAGGCGCGTGGCCATGGAGGAACGCCGCCTAGGAGGATTCCACGAGGAACTTGCGGAAGAAGAGTTCGACGAACAGGGCGACCTGTCGTTGACGACGGACGAGGAGGCGGAGGACATGTACGGCGAGATGGAAGCGCCCGTGACGCCGGCGCCTGCGGAGCCTACACCCGCGGCGCCCGCGCCGGCGGCACCCAAGCGCCGGCCAGCGGCCCGCAAGCCCGCGAAGAAAGCCGCCCGGCCGGCCCGGAAGGCTGCCGCCAAAAAGCCTGCCCGCAAGCCCGCGCGCAAGACCGCGGCGAAAAAGGCCGCGCCTCGCCGGGCTGCGCGGAAGGCGGCCACGGCCCGTAAGACGGCTCCGCGGCGTACGGCCCGCCGCCCGGCGACGAAGCGCGGGGCCACGCGGCGCGGTTCCCGTCGGGGGGGCCGCCGGTAAGACCTTTTCCGGCACAGGCGTGACCCGCCCGGACAGGTCCGTGGTCTAGGCGGCACGCCCGGACCGGTGTCCAGGCGACCGACGCAGGAGGCCGCCCGGAGGGCGGTCTTCTGCCTTTTGACCGTGACGTACTTCGACTGCGTGGGGTTCCAGCTCCAGCGAGGCTCAGACCTCGAGGCCCTCGCCGAGCAAGCGGCGCGGCTCGGCCAACCCCTCCTCACGGAGCCGGGATTCGGCCTGCGGCGGTGGCAGGTGGGGGACGGGGTGGAGCTCTGGGCGGAGCTGGGGCCCGCCGGGCAGCCCCTAGGGCTGCTCCCCTTTTTTGAGACCGGCGTCCGTCACCGGGCTGCGGTTGTCGCTGTCGGCCACGACCCTGAAAACCCCGAGGAGGGGTGGGGGGAGGTGTGGCTGGATCCCACGGACCCCGCAGAGCCGTACAGCGGCCGGTTCCCCCTGGTTTGCGACCTCGTGGACTTCCTGTGCGTGGTGCAACACCTGGCTCCCCTGCCGGCCCTCGTGGACCTGGAGCTGGTGTGCTTCGCGGACGCGGTGGTGGGCTTCCGGGACATCCTGGACTGGGGCGCGAGCCAGCACGCCACGGGGTTCCGCCTGCCGCCCCGCACCTTCGCCAGCACCTGGCACACCAGCCTGGACGAGGGCGCCGATCGGGACAGACCCGAGGCCACCGCGTGGATCGCGGGCACCGTAGAGCACGTGGAGCGCCGCACCAACCCGCTGACCCACCGGCGTTTCGTCAGCCTACAGGTAGACGTGGGAGGCGTCGTGGTGGACCTTGTGGCGCCAGAGGACCTCGCCGGCGGACTCGAGCCGGGGTGGCTGGTCCAGGCCGGAGCGTGGGTCCTCGCCCGCATTCCCGGCCTGGAGCGGCCGGGGTAGGCTACGACCTGCGGGGTCGGGCCTTTTCAGCTGCCGAACAGGGCAGCCTCGTCAGCCCTGCGGTAGGCGTGGATCTCGTCCTCCCGGAACCAGAGCCGGACCTCGTACTCCGCCTCTTCCAGGGTTCCCGACGCGTGGACCAGGTTACGTACCGGCCGCTGCTCGAGATTGGCGAGGGTGGGGGAGTCGGTGCTCCAGTCTCCGCGGATGGTGCCCGGGTCCGCGAACACGGGTAGGGTCTGCCCCACCAGCTTCCGAACCGCACTCACCGCGTGGACACCCTCCACCACCGCCGCCACCACGGGGCCGGACGCCATGAAGTCCACCAACCACTCCCGCACCCGGCGGCCCACCTCCACGGGGTCCTCGGTGCCCATCCGCTGCCGGACGTCCAGCCCGTACGCCTCGAAGGCCTCCTTGGTCTTGCCTCCGATGGTGCGGAGGAACGTTTCATCCGCGGGGTAGTGGCGCTCCAGAAGCTCCCGAGGCGCCCGCACCATCTTCAGGGCCACCAGTTTCAGCCCCGCCCGCTCGAACCGCGCCAGGATCTCCCCAACCAGACCCCGCTGCACCCCGTCGGGTTTGACCAACACCAGGGTCCGCTCCCTCCTCGGGTCGCGCAACTCACTCACCTCCGCCGAAGAAAGCCCGGTCGATTCTACGGTCACGGGCCGTGGGCCGCCTACCGGGTCCTGCGGCCCCGTCGCGCACCGCCCCTGGCCGGGGACGCCATCCAGGGCGGGAAGCCTCCGTAGGGCGCGGACGGACACAGCTGCCGCAGGGGGCAGGCCGCGCAGCGGGGATCCCGGGCCGTACAGACCTCACGGCCGAAGTAAATGAGCCGCAGGGAAAAACGGGACCACTCGTCCGGGGGGACCAGCCGCACCAGGTCCCGCTCGATGGCCTCCGGGTCCACCTCCGCAGTCAGGCCGAGCCGCCGGCTCAACCGGGTCACGTGGGTGTCCACCACGATCCCGGTTCCGTCCGGACGGCTGCGGGTGTGGGGCCACCCAGGCCAGCGCTCGATCTCTGCGGCTGCGAACAGCACGTTGGCGGTCTTGCGGCCCACCCCCGGGAGCCGCACCAGGGCCTCCATGTCCGGGGGGACCTCGCCTCCGTGCTCGGCCAGCAGCCTGCGGCTGCACTCCACGATGGCCCGGGCCTTCTGTCGAAAGAACCCGGTGGGCCGGATGAGCTCCTCCACCGCCGCCAGTTCCGCCTTGGCGAGGGCCTGGGGACCGGGGAACCGGCGGAACAGCTCCGGGGTCACGCGGTTGACGGTCTCGTCGGTGCACTGAGCCGAAAGGATGGTGGCGACCAAAAGTTCGAAGGGAGCCCGGTGCGCCAGCGGGATCTGGGGGTCCGGGTAGCGTGCCTTGAGGGCTTTCAGGATCTCCTGGACCCGGCGTCGCCGCCGCGCTTCCGACTCCTGGGGGGCAGCCGTCCGTACAGGCATGGACGTGAGGAGAGTTCGACCGCCATCCCCCGGTCCCTGCGGGACGGTGCAGGAGAAGGGCCCGCCACAGCGCGTAATAAAATCGAGCAGAACACGCGGTCGGACGCACGCGTTTGTGACCTACCGCTGTTCGACCCGGGAGGTGAGGCGGTGCGATTCGGACTCGCGCAGATCCGCTACCGGTGGGGCGAGAGCCGGTCCTGGGAGGAGGGGACCACCGACAACCTGGAGAAGGCGGTGGAGTTCATCCGCCGGGCGGGGCGGGAGGGTGCCGCGGTGGTGGCCTTCTCCGAGTACTTCCTGGGCAACGTCAAACCCATGCCCATCCCGTGCCCCATCACCGACCGTCTGAGCCAGGCGGCCCGGGAAGCCAACGTGTACGTGATCTGCGGGGCCACCCGGGAGCTGATTCCGAAGCCCAAGGGGTCCCGGAAAGCTCCCAAACCCCGCATCTGCTCGTTCGTCATCGCGCCCAACGGCAAGATCATCAGCAAGCACTACAAGCAGGTCTTCTACCCCACCGAGCGCGGCCTGTACGACCCGGGCCCCAACCGGCCCACCACCATCCACGGGGTGAAGGTGGGGATCCTGGGCGGCTACGAGCTATTGGTCCCGGAGATCGCCCGGAAGCTGGCCAACGCGGGGGCAGAGATCCTCGTGGTCCAGATGGTGGCGTCGTCCGACATGCCCTACATGCTGGAGACCATGCAGTCCGCGGTGCGGGCGCGGACCATGGAGCTGCTGATGCCGGTCCTGGCCGTGGGCCAGTACGGGGAGTTCTACGGCGGCATCATGATGCAGGGCGGCAGCATCGCGTACGTGCCGGAGCTGGGGAAGTTCCAGGGCAAGTGGGCACCCAACGGCGCCCGCCTGGTCACGCGGATGGGCGAGTACGAGAACCTGCTGCCCGTGGACATCGCGCCGGAGACCGCCCGGGAGGTCCGCAAGAAGTTCTCGTGGTGGTAGGTGCCGAGCCTGCAGCCCGCACGCCTTGAGCGCCTCCGGGGTCGGATGGCCGGCGCAGGCTGCGGCCTGGTGGCCCTGGGACCGGGGGACGACTTCCGCTACCTGTGCGGCTGGTCGCCGCTAGCGGACGAACGGCTGTGCCTGCTGCTGGTAACCGCAGACCGCCACGCGGTGGTCGCTCCCCGGCTCAACCTGGAAGCCCTCCAGCAGACCGTAGACGCACCTGTGTTCGCGTACGGCGACGCGGATGACCCCGCCTCGGCCCTACTGGACGCTCTGGCCTTCCTGGGAGGACCGGGGGAGTTCGTGGCCGTTTCGGACGACCTCAGAGCCGACCACCTGCTGCTGCTCCAGAAACACCTGCCGCACGCCCGGTGGCGTGCGGCCTCCACCCTCCTGGCTCCCCTCCGGGCACGCAAGGACCCTTCCGAGGTGGAGGCCCTGCGCCGGGCCGCTCGGGTTGCGGACGAAGGGGTACAGGCGGCCTTCCGTGCGTGCCGGGTGGGAGCTTCGGAGGTGGAGGTCGCGGAAGCCGCCCGAGCCGCCATGGCGGCCTCCGGCGCCGAACACGTACCGTTCGTGCTGGTGGCCTCCGGTCCGAACACCGCCCTGCCGCACCACACGCCCGGAGGCAGGCGGCTCCAGCCGGCAGAGCCGGTCCTCGTGGACCTGGGGGCGAGGGTGGACGGCTACTGCTCCGACGTCACCCGGGTCGGGTTCTTGGGAGAGCCCACCCGGCGGTTCTGGGAGGTGTGGGAGGTAGTGGACCGCGCGCTGCGGGCCGCGCTGGCGGCCGCGCGGCCGGGTGTACCGGCTTCCGAGGTGGATCGAGCGGCCCGGCAAGTCATCGAAGCTGCGGGCTACGGCGCCCGGTTCGTGCACCGGACCGGCCACGGGCTGGGGCTTTCGGTACACGAGCCGCCGTCCCTCCACACCACGAACCCGGAAGTCCTCGAAGTGGGGATGGCCTTCACCGTGGAGCCAGGGATCTACCTGCCCGGCGAGTTCGGCATCCGGCTGGAAGAGGCGGTCGTCCTGGGCCCTTCGGGGCCAGAGGTGCTGAGCCACCTGCCCAGGGACGTGGCGATCCTCGGAGGGACCTGAACTTACCCCAGGGCCCTCGTGAACTTACCCCAGAGCCCTTGCCCGGGAGCTCCCGCGGTCATCGGGGGCGGTACACCATGACGAGCTCCACCCGCTGCCGGTCCTTGGGGATGGCGAAGGAGATACCCAGGGCAGGGTACGCCAGGATGAGGACAGTGCGGTCCTCCTGGGCGTGGGAGGTGGGCCCGAACGCCGCCAGGACCTCCTCCCGCGTACTCCCCACACCCACACCTTCCGCGGTCCGGTACTCCGGGCTCTCCACGAACACCGCGTCCACCCGTCCGTCCTGGTCCAGCCGCACGGTGAGCCCCCGACCGGGCCAGGACAGCTTGGCTCCTGCCTGAGCGCGGGCAGCGCCCGCGGGAGATCCGAGCTGCCGCACCACCTGCTGCGCGGTCATCCCAAGAACCACCGGGCCCACCGCCCGACCCGGGAGGATGAGGTTCCCCCGACGCGGTGCGGCGCGCGCCGCACCCACGGCCAGCAGCACCGCCAGCGCCGTGGACACCAGAGGAAGGGCTCTGCTAGAATTCATCCGGTCCCGCGCCCGTAGCTCAACTGGACAGAGCATCTGACTACGGATCAGAAGGTTGGGGGTTCGAGTCCCTCCGGGCGCGCCACAAACCCCTCCTACGAAGGTTTCAGCCTCCGAGAGGCCCCGGGAAGCGCCCGGGAGTCAGACGCTCGCCCCCTGCATGATACGGCCGAAACCGTGGAGGCGTTCCTCCTGACCAAGCGACCAGGAGGCTGCGCGGCGGTGCCGACCCCAGACGTCGTGGGGGTGCGGAAGTTCTGGCCGCGCCCGACCGCCCAGGCACCGGTGGCTGCAGTCTCAGTAGCGCCCCTACCGATGGACCCCTCGTGCTGCACGCCCACCCGCGCCGTTACGGGTGCAGGGCCCACGGCTCGACGGTGCCGACCACGTAGCGGGGCTCATCGGCATCTATGGCGTGCAGCACGCCGGCGGAAATCTCGGCGTTGGTGAGCCACCGGGAGCGCCCGCCCTCCACCACAAAACCCAGGATGATCTCCCGGTAGAGAAGGTTGTCCAGTCTGGCAAGAGCCGCACGCAACGAACCGTTGATATGGGCCGGGTTCGCGGACGCGCTACCGAGAACGTAGAAGTAGCGTCCGGGTGCGCCCACATCGCCCACCATCTTCGCCACTTCCATGGGTGCCTGTGGCGCCGTGCCGTGGATCCAGACCACCGCCAGCTCGATGGGGCCGAAGCGCACCCGGGTCTCTGCCAGTGCCGCGACCATACGATCGGTGTCCCGGTAGTCCACGGGAACGGGGTGAACGGTGCCGGCCAGTCCCCTCACTGCCTGGGCCAGGCGGTACAAGCGGTCGCGGTTCCGGGCCACCACGGACACGTGGAAGCCCCGCTCCGCCAAGCCCAACGATGCTCCGTACAGCATCCCCGTACCGCCCACGATCAGCGCGTGCCGTCGGGTTTGTGCCGGTGGCATCAGTCCGCCTCCCCCACCGCTTCGCCTGGGCAGCAGACGCAGCCGCTCTTCGTTTCGCCTGCGCCCGGGGCCTAGCGCGGCGCGCCGTGGAGCCCACCTACAACGCCGGCCCAAAGGCCAACCCCGTACACAGAATAAGAGGTGCTGCCAGCGGTGGCCCGCACGCTGGTCCCCCCAAGGCCGGTACCGACCATCCGCAGGCTCACGGCCGCAGGCAGCCGCGCACCGCCGCCCACGTGCGCCGGTTGGATTCCCAGTACAGCTCGGCCTCCACCCCCGAGATGGGCACCCACTTCCAGTCGTCGTGCTCGCGCGGGGCGATCTGAATGGTCTGTTCAGAAGTCTCCACCCAATACAGATCCTTGCGAATGACCTCGTGCGGAAGTTCGACCTCCCACTGGCCGGCGACCTCGTGGACGTCCTCAGCCCCCACCTTCAGGGAGGTCTCTTCGTAGATCTCCCGGACGCAAGCCTCCCGCGAGGTCTCGCCCTCCTCGATTCCGCCTGTGACGGGCTGCCAGAAACCGGTGGGAACTTCCGGGCTCGCCGCCACGTGCAAGAGCAGCACGGCGTCCTCCGCATCCACCACGCGGCGGACGATCCAGCATTCGACGCTGTTCTTGACGGGTTTTTCGGCCAACTGACGCGCGCCTCCGCCCTCCGGTTCACAGCCTCAGCGGGGGACCAACTCCAACGCGCCCGAGGGCACCGGGCCACCTTGTCCAGCGGCCTGGCGCGCGAGTTCAACCTCCGCGGAACCCGCGGGGAGGAACTCCACCTGCCTGTAGGTGTGGCTGAGGGCCCTCACCTGCACGAAATACCCGAGGTGCTGAGGGGGGACAGGCGCCCGCCGGCCCAGCCACGAGGCTACCTCCGGTGGGTGGACGCACACCCGTACCCTGCGGCCGAACGAGCGGGCCACCCACAGGCCCTCCAGGACGGCTCGGATCGCCGCGGCCGGTGCGTCCCCTTCCGTTTGCCAGCCGCCCCAGTTGCGGACGGTGGCACCGTCTGAGGCCACCACCGCGACCCCGTAGCGGCTACCCCGGGAGTGGGGGAACGCCCCGACAACCAAGCGCAACCACTTAGCCGCCACGGCCCACCGCCGCCGCGCACAGGTACAGGATCCCCACCAGGGCAAGCTTCAGGCGCACGAACCGACGGTCGTCCCCGAAGGCCCGCCACAGCCTGCGGGTGTCGCCCTTCCTCCAGGCTCCGTTGACCGCGTACGCACGCGCGACCAACTCGGCACCCCCGAAGTTTCCCTGCACCCATTGTGGCGAACATGTATTCGCCAGTCAAGGGGTCTGCCCCACCCACCGGACCAGCAACCCGGGGTCCAGGTTGCCGCCGCTTACCACCGCCAGCATTCCCTCCGAGGGTTCCCGGAGGCAGAAGGCCACAGCGGCCGCCCCCGAGGGCTCGGCCACCACCTTCGCCTCCTCGAACAGGCGCACCACCGCCAGCTGGATCTCCCCGTCGGTCACGGTCACGAAGCGGTCCACGTACTGCGAAGCGCAGCTCCAGGTCAGCTCCCCCGGCTCCACCGCCCTGAGCCCGTCCGCCACGGTCTGTACCCGCTCCAGGCGCACCCGTCTTCCCGCCCTCCACGACGCGAAAAAGCACGCGGCCCCCTCCGGCTCCACCGCCAAAACCTGGACGTCCGGCCGCAAGCTCTTCACCGCCAGGGCCACGCCTGAAAGCAGTCCGCCACCGCCGCAGGGCACCGCCACGGTACGCACCGCGGGGAACTGGTTGAGGACTTCCAACCCCACCGTGCCCTGTCCGGCGATGACGTCCGGGTCGTCGAAGGGGGGCACGTAGTGCAGCCCCCGGGCTTGCGCCAGCTCCATGGCCGCGGCGATGCGGTCCGCGGTCGTGTGACCACACCGCACCACCTCAGCTCCCCACGCCCGGATGCTCCGCTCCTTCACCGCCACCACGTCCTCGGGCACCACCACCACCGCGGGCAGGCCCAGACAGCGGGCCGCGTAGGCCACGGCCTGGCCGTGGTTTCCGGAGGAGGCGGTCACAACCCCCTGCCCGCACCGGTCGCGGTGACGCAGAATGTGGTTGAACGCCCCCCGGGGCTTGAAGGACCCGGTGACCTGCAGGGACTCGAGTTTCAGGCAAATGCCCAGCGCCCAGGCGGACACCACGGGGGTCCGCAGTACCCAAGGCTGGATGCGCCGCTGCGCGTCCAGGACGTCCTGCAGGGTCGGTGGGGTCAACTCAGCTCCCCCCCAGCAGGTCCAGCAACATCTGTGCGTTCACCGCGGCCTGGCCCCGCTCGCAGTTGTTCATCATGAGGAACAGCCGGTCCACGTCCGCGGCCAGCCGCCGCGCCCTAAGTGCCCAGGGACGCAGCTCCTCCTCGGTGTACAGGTAGTCGAAGCGCTCCTTCACGTCCGCGCCGCGGGCGGACCAAGCCTCCGCGTTGCGGCCGTGGAAGCGCACCACCGACCAGTCCGAGGTCACCGCCACCTCCGGTGGGACGGTCCACTCCAGCTGCGGCTCGTCCGGCACCACGTACACGATGCCCCGCTCCCGCAGGGCGCCCCAAACCCGATCCCGTACCGAGGGCTCCACCCACGACCTGTGACGGAACTCCACCGCCAGCCGGTAGCCGGGGGTCATGCGGACGAGGTAATCCACCCTGCGGAAGAACCGCTCCGAGTAGGTGACCCACCGGGGGAACTGGAACAGCAGGTAGCCGAGCCTGCCCGCCTCCCGGAGCGGCCGGCAGAAGTCCAGGAACAGTTCCCAGCACAGCGTCTCCACCTCTTCTGGGAGGTCGCGGTCCACCACGCGCCGGCGGGTCCGCAGAGCACCCGGCAGGAGCGCCCGGACCACCTCCGGCAGCCGCGCGACCTCTGCGCCCTGGCCTGTAAACAACCCGAAGGCCTTCACGTTCAGCAAAAACCCTGGCGGCGTCCACGCCACGTACTTCCGCGCGGTGTCCGCGGGGAGCAGGGCGTAGTACGTGGCATCCACCTCCACCGTCGGGAACACCGTGGCGTAGTACCGCAGGCGCGCCTCCGGCCGACTGCGGAAGCCCCGGGGGTAGAAGGCCTCAAAGCCACGCGTCCACGAGCACGTACCCACGTACACCTCCGCCCGGCCCAGCCGCAGCGGCCGCGCCGGTGCCCGTTCGAACAGACCCGCCTGGGGATTCCGCACCGAACCCTCCTGCGGTTGCTTCGCGGAGCCGGCTCGCAGCTCCTGGCGGTGCTATACTCGGGGCGCGGCCGTGCTAGGCGGGGAGCTGGCGGTTCCCTGTACCCCCGATCCGCCACAGGGGGGCTGAACCCCCGCCCGAGGCGGCGCGGCTACGGGTCCGGTCCGCGGTCCCCGGCGAGGACGGCTGGGTCCTGCGCGACGGGAACCTGCGAACCCCGCCAGGTCCGGAAGGAAGCAACGGTAAGCAGAGCCTCCCGGGCGCCGCAGGGGCACCTGGCCGGAGCCGGTACGCGGGGGCCGCCGCGGTCGCGGCGTCGACGGCGGGTGCACGGCCGCTCGGACCCGCAGAGCCCGGCGCGCTAGCGCTGCGTGTAGGCCACCACGAGGGCCACCAGGTTGTTGACCGCGTGCATCGCCACCGCGGGGACGAGGCTGCCCGTGCGCTCCACCGCCACCGCGAACGCCCACCCCAGTACCGCGATGGGCAGGAAGTTCACCACCTGCAGGTGCACCGCGGCGAAGGCTAACGCCACCAGCCCCGCAGCCCACCCGGGATGGAGCCTCCGCCGGGCCGCCCGGTAAGCCAGCCCGCGGAAGAACACCTCCTCCGCCAGCGGCACGAGCCCGCACACCAGGGCCGCGAACAGGGCCACCGCGGGCCAGTCGCTGAGGGGGGGCATCGCCTGTACGAGGGGATTGGACCACTGCTCCAGCTCCGCCAGGGTCCGAGCGCGCTCCTGCCCCATCACCAGTCCCAGCAGGTACACCGCGGCGGGCTGCACCGCGTAGTGCACCGCCGCCACGAGAGGAATCCCCGCCGCGACCCCCACCGCGACCCCTCTCGGAGCGTGAGCCCGACTCAGACCCAGCCCGGACCACGTCCGGCGGTACCTCCGCAGCACCTGCCAGCAGCCTGCCAGCAGCGCCGCGCTCTGCGCCACCACCGCGGCGGCCACGGCCCCCAAGCCTTCCCACGGGTCCACCAGCACGCTGGCGGCCAGGGGGACGGTGAGCAATCCGAAGCTCGCCACCGCGAGGACCTCTGCGGCACCCCACTCCCCGTCCGGCGGCCGGAACAGCAGCACGTACGCCGGGAAGGTCACCGGCCCGCCTGCGGCCACCAGCAAACCCCACCACCACGCCGCCCTGGACCACCGCTTGGCGTCCTGGTACACCCACAGGGCGGCAGTCACCTGCAGGGCCAGCAGGCTTACCCGTGTTGCCAGATGCAAGCTCTCCGGTCCCACTTCAGGTAGAATACCAGTGTCGGCAGGCCCGCTCCGGACCCATGGCGCACCTCTCTCTGTACCGCAAGTGGAGGCCCCAGACCTTCGGCGACGTGGTGGGGCAGGAGCCGGTGACCCGTACCCTGCGGGGTGCCCTCGCCACCGGCCGGATCAGCCACGCGTACCTGTTCAGCGGCCACCGCGGGACCGGGAAGACCACCACCGCCCGGATCCTCGCCAAGGCCCTCAACTGCGAGCAGGGGCCCACGCCGGACCCTTGCAACCGCTGCGCGGCGTGTCGGGCCATCGCGGAGGGCAGCTCCCTGGACGTCATCGAGCTGGACGCCGCCAGCAACCGGGGGATCGACGAGATCCGGGAGATCCGAGAGCGGGTGCGCCTGGCGCCCGCGGCCAGCCGGTACAAGGTGTACATCCTCGACGAGGCCCACATGCTCACCACGGAGGCGGAGAACGCCCTGCTGAAGACCCTGGAGGAGCCGCCTCCGCACGTGGTGTTCGTGTTGGTGACCACCGAACCCCACCGGTTGCCCACCACGATCCTTTCCCGGTGCCAGCGGTTCGAGTTCCGGCGGATCCCCACCCCCCTGGTGGTGGAACGGCTGTCCCGCATCGCGCAGGAGGAGGGACTGCAGATCACTCCAGGTGCCCTGCACCTGATCGCGCGGTCCGCGGACGGAGCGCTGCGGGACGCCGAAAGCGTTCTCGACCAGCTCGCGAGCAGCGTGGAAGGGCCCATCCAGGAAGCGGACGTGGTCCGCCTGTTGGGCCTGCTGGAGGACGACCTGGTGGACGCGGTCACCGACGCATTTCAGAACTCCGACGCCGCGGCCGCGCTGCGGCTGGCCGCGCGGGTGGCGGAAAGTGGCCGGGACCCACGCGCGGTGCTGCGGCGTCTGGTGTCCCACTTCCGGGACCTGTTGCTCCTGCGCACGGCCCCGGACCTCCGGGACCTGGTGGATGCGCCCCCGGACCGGGTCGCCCGGCTGCTCCAGCAGGCCCAGAGCTTCCCTCCAGAGGAGCTGCTGCGCGCGATCTCCCTCCTGGCGGCCGCGGAGAACGAGGCCCGGTGGAGTACCCAGCCCCGGCTCAGCCTGGAGCTGGCCCTGCTGCGCCTCGCGCGGCCCGATGTGGACCCGACCCTGGAAGGCCTGCGTGGCCGCGTGCTCAGGCTGGAGCGGATGCTCCAGGCGACGGAACCCGACCAACCTGCCGCGCCGACGCGCACGGAGGTACCGTCCCGCCGGCCCGCGGAGGCGGACGGACCTGTGGTCCAGTCCGCCCTGCCCGTAGAACCCGAGCTGGACTGGGAGTCTGTGGTGGCGCGCTGGCCGCGCGTCCTGGAGGAGGTCAAGGCCAAGCGCGCCTACACCTTCGCCCTGCTGGCGGACGCCAGACCCGCCGCGTTGGACGCGGACGAGCTTGTGGTGGAGTTCCCCGCGGGCGGGGAGTTTGCGGCCAGCACCCTGCAGGACCCGCGGCACCGGGGTCTAGTCGAACAGGCTCTGCAGCAGGCCCTCGGCCGGCGTCTGCGGCTGCGCGTCGTGGTGGCGGACACCACACCCCCTCCACCGCGGGACCCGCCCAGGGACCCGCTGGTGGACCAAGCCACACACCTCCTGGGGCCTGCGGTGGCCTTCCGGCCGCTCGAGGCACCGGAGGAGTAGCTCAAAGAGGTGAGCCGTGCGGGACATGAGCAAGGTGCTCCGGCAGGTCCAGAAGGTTCAGGAGGAGTTCGCCCGCGTGCAGGAGGAGCTGGCGCAGGAACGCGTGGAGGCCAGCGCGGGTGGCGGCACCGTCCGGGTGGTGGTGGACGGGCATGGCCGCGTGCTGGAGGTCCACATCGCGCCGGAAGTGGTGGACCCCGCGGACGTGGAGACCCTGGAGGACCTGGTGCTGGCGGCCCTTCACCACGCCCAGGAGCAGGCCCGCGCACAAGCGGAGCAGCGCCTGAAGGGGATCGCGGGCGGCCTCGGCCTGCCGGGTCTGGCGTAAGGGGATGCTGCCCGAGGCTCTGGCCCGCTTGGTCGAGCACCTGTCGCGGCTGCCCACGGTGGGGCCCAAAACCGCCCAGCGCCTGGCGCTGCACGTCCTCCGGATGTCCGAGGACGAGGTCCGGCAGCTGGCCGAGGCTCTGCTGGAAGCCAAGGCGCGGGTGAAGCCGTGCTCGGTCTGCTTCCACCTCACGGAGGTGGACCCGTGCGCCATCTGCACCAGCCCCACCCGCGACCCTTCCGTCCTGTGCGTGGTGGAGGACTTCCGGGACGTGCTGGCCATCGAGCGGGCCCGGGAGTTCCGGGGCCGCTACCACGTGCTCGGGGGCGCGATCTCGCCCCTGGACGGGGTCGGCCCGGAGGACCTGCGGATCCGCGAGCTGCTGGACCGCCTGCGCAGTGGCGAGGTGCGTGAGGTCATCGTGGCCACCAACCCTCGCGTGGAGGGAGACGCCACCGCCCTCTACCTCGCCCGGCTCATCCGTCCCCTGGGGATCCGGGTGACGCGGCTGGCGCACGGCCTGCCCGTGGGCGGGGACCTGGAGTACGCAGACGAGGTGACCCTCGCCAGGGCCCTGGAGGGCCGGCGCGAGCTGTAGGCCGGCCCGTGGAAGGAACCCGTGGGCCGGCCTATACTGGCCTGGGAGTCCGCCATGGAGTACGTAAGCCCCACCCTGGGGCGCATGACGTTTGACGAGATGTTCCGCCACGTGGTGGCGTTCGTGGAGGAACAGCCCGAGCGGCCTTACCACCTGATCGTGGGGACAGACTCTCTCGTCTCGGACCACACCTGCTTCGTGACCGCCATCGTCATCCACCGGGTCGGGCAGGGCGGCCGGTACTTTTACCGGAAGCACTACACCCGCAAGATGGACAGCCTCCGCCAGCGGATCCTGTACGAGGTCTCCCTGAGCCTGGAGGTGGCCTCCCGCCTCTCCGCGGGGCTGGCCCGCAACGGCCACTCTCAGCTACCGGTGGAGATCCACGTGGACGTGGGCGACCGGGGCGAGACCAAGTCCATCATCCGAGAGGTGGTGGGCATGGTCACGGGTTCCGGGTACGCGGCCAAGACCAAGCCGGAAGCGTACGGGGCCACGAAGGTGGCCGACAAGCACTCCAAGTGAGCCGCTAGCCCGCCTCTGCTTCTCGCCCGTCCAGCAGCCGCAAAAACGCGGCCACCACTTCTGGGTCGAACTGGCGTCCGGCCTGCTCCTGCAGGTAGGCTCGGACTTTGTCCTGCGGCCAGGCGGGCCGGTAAGGCCGAGGGTTGGAAAGAGCGTCCCAGACGTCCACCACCGCGAAGATCCGGGCCGCCAGGGGGATCTCCTCTCCCCGCAGGCCGCGGGGGTAGCCGCTCCCGTCCCACCGCTCGTGGTGGCAGTAGGGGATGTCCAGGGCCGGTCGCAGGTAGCGGATGGGCCACAGGAGCTCGTACGCGTACTGGGGGTGGCGCCGCATCACCGCCATCTCCTCCGGTGTGAGGGGCCCCGGCTTGTGGAGGATTTCGTCGGGTATGGCCATCTTGCCGATGTCGTGCAGCAGAGCCCCCCGCCGCACGTGCACCACCTGATCCTCTGGCACGCCCATGGCGCGGGCCAGTTCCACCGCCAGGGCTGCCACGCGCAGGGTGTGTCCCCGGGTCTCGCGGTCCCTGAGGTCCAGGGCTCTGGACCACCCCTCCAGGGTAGTGTCGTAGGCCGCGGCCAGCTCCGCCTCCCGAGCCCGGAGGGCGTCCACCATCTCGTCGAAGGCGGAGGCCAGGGAGCCCAGCTCGGTGCCGTCGTACGCCAGCCCCGTACGCGCCCCGAGATCCCCGCTGCGGACCCGCTCCGCCGCCCGCACGAGAGCCTCGACGGGCCGCAGCACCAGCCACCGGCTCGCCGCCCACACCACCACCGCGGCGCAGACCGCCGCAAACCCCAGCGCCAGCCAGCTGTTCCGGGCGGCGGCCCGCAGGTCCGCGAACGCCACGTCTTCGGACACCGCCCACACCGCCACCACCGCACCGTCCGCCACGGCCACGTGGGCCACCGCGTGGCCCCTAGTCCGCCGGAAGGCCGCTGCGGAAGTCCAGCCGGCTAGTGCTACTCCGTCCGACGTGCCGTCGCGCCAGTCCCAGACCGCCCACGGTCTTCCCCGAACGGCAGCGCCTTCCGGCCAGGCAGCCAGCACCCGCCCACGCGGGTCCAGCACAGCCCAGGTCTCCCCCATCACGGCCGGCCGGCCGCGCACGAGGCCCTGCAGGCGGTCTGGGTGCACCGCGGCCAGCAGGGTGCCTAGCGTCGTCCGGTACCTGGCGTCCGGCACCGGCACGGCCACCGCGAGGCCCAACGTGGTGCCTCCATCCACGAGCGCACCCACCGAGAACCTTGCGGTCCGCGCGAGCGCGCGGCTGGTGGGCTGTCGCGCCCAGCCCATGGCGGCCATCGGATGGGAGGCGCAGACCGGCCGACCCCCGCGGTCGACCCTCAGGATCCCTGCGAACAGCTGGCCGTCCGCCACCGTGCGGGCGAGGCGCTGGTTGCAGCCCTCCCGCTCGCCGTCGCGGACCGCCCCTACCAGACTCAGGCGCACCAGTTCCCGCCGGACGTCCTCCAGCAGACGGCCCGTGTCCGCGGCGAGCAGCTCCGCGGACCGCCGCGCCCGGTCCTCCACGAGGACCAGCTGTCTTGCCCGCTCCCGGCGGTACGCGTAGCCCAGGCTCAGGGCCACGGGGACCACGGCCACGAGGGTGACCACGACGAGCCGGCTCGAAAGGGTCACGACGACCTCCCCCGCCTGCCGTAGGAGCAATCCCGCGGCCAGCCGCGGCTACATCATGCGGCGGGGACGGGGCGGGGCGTGCCGCTTGATCCCCGCCTGTTCGCCGCTGGGGCGTCTCACGCAGGCTTCCAGCGGAGGTCAGGCTGGCGGGCCGCCCGCACCTCGTCCAGCCGGCCTACCGCGGTGGTGTGGGGGGCGGTGCGCACCTTCTCCGGATCCTCCTGGCACTCCCGGTCGATGGCCACCATGGCGTCCACAAACGCGTCCAGCGTCTGCAGGCTCTCCGTTTCCGTGGGCTCGATCATGATGGCCTCTTCCACGATCAGGGGGAAGTACACGGTGGGGGCGTGAAACCCGTAGTCCAGGAGACGCTTGGCGATATCCCGGGTGGTGACCCCGTCCCTCCGCTTCTGCCGTATGCCCGACGCCACGAACTCGTGTTTGCAGATCCGGTCGTAGGGGATCTCGTAGTACGGTGCCAGCCGGACGCGCAGGTAGTTGGCGTGCAGGACCGCGTGTTCTGCTACGGCCCGCAGCCCCTGGGCTCCCAGGGTCCGGAGGTACGCGTAGGCCCGTACCAGGTTCGCGAAGTTCCCGTAGAAGGCCCGCACCCGGCCCACGGACTGCGGCCGGTCGAAGTCCAGCCGGTAGCGATCCCCTTCCCGGACCACCACGGGGACGGGCAGGAAGGGTTCCAGGTGGGACTTCACCGCCACCACCCCGGCTCCAGGACCGCCGCCGCCGTGAGGGGTGGAGAAGGTCTTGTGCAGGTTCATGTGCATCACGTCGAACCCCTGGTCACCGGGCCGCGTGATGCCCACCATGGCGTTGAAGTTGGCGCCGTCCAGGTACATCTGCGCACCCACGGCGTGCACGCGCTCCGCGATCCGGTCCACCTGCTCTTCAAACAGCCCGAGGGTGTTGGGGTTGGTCAGCATCACCGCCGCGGTGCGCTCGTCCAGGTGCTCCTCCAGGGCCGCCAGGTCCAGATTGCCCCGGGCGTCGGACCGCACGGTGACCACCTCGTAGCCCACCATGGCCGCGGTGGCCGGGTTGGTGCCGTGCGCGGAGTCCGGAACGATGACCCGGGTGCGCTTCTCGCCCCGGGAAGCGAAGTAGGCACGGATCACCAGCAGGCCCACCAGCTCGCCGTGGGCCCCGGCTGCGGGCTGGAAGGTCACCGCGTCCATCCCCGCCAGCTCCCGCAGCTCCTCCCCGAGTTCCCACAGCAGCTGCAGCGCGCCCTGGGCCAGCTCCTCGGGCGTGTAGGGATGGAGGCGGGCAAAGCCCGGAAGCCGCGCCACCTCCTCGTGCAGCTTGGGGTTGTACTTCATGGTGCAGGAGCCCAGCGGGTAGAACCCCTCGTCGATGGAGAAGTTGCGGTGGCTGAGCCGGGTGTAGTGGCGGACCACGTCCAGCTCGCTCACCTCCGGGAGCGCGGGCGGGCGCGTCCGCAAGGCCTGCTGCGGGACCAGCTCCTCCAGGGGTCGGGCGGGCACGTCCGGATCCGGCAACCCGAACCCGCGACGGCCCGACACGCTCTGCTCGAAGATCAAGGGGAAGTCCCTCACAGCACCCGACCTCCCACCACCTGCCGCCCGCGCCGGCAGGCGCGCTCCAGGGCCTCCACGAACCGGTCCATCTCCTCCCGGGTCCGGGTCTCCGTGACGGCCACCAGCAGGCAGTCCCGCATGCCCCGGTAAAACCTGCCTAGCGGCAGGCCGGCCAGGAAGCCCTCGCGGCTCAGGGCCCGGACGAGAGCCTCCGCGGGCCTGGGTGTCCGTACCACGAACTCGTGGAACGTGGGCGCGCGGAACGGCAGCTGGAAGCCTGGCAGCTCCGCCACCCGGGACTTCAAGTAGTCCGCCTTGCGCAGGCACAGCTCCGCCACCTGCCGGACCCCCTGAGGGCCCAGCAGGCTCAGGTACACCGCCGCCGCCAGCGCGTTGAGGGCCTCGTTGGTGCAGATGTTGCTGGTGGCTTTTTCCCGGCGGATGTGCTGCTCGCGGGTCTGCAGGGTCAGCACGAAGCCCCGGCGGCCGTGACGGTCCACGGTGGCGCCCACCAGACGCCCCGGCATGCGCCGCACGAACTCCTGCCGGGTGGCAATGATCCCCAGGTACGGACCGCCGAAGTTCAACGGGTTCCCCAGCGGCTGGCCCTCCGCGGCGATGATGTCGGCCCCGAGAGATCCCGGCGGCTCCAGGAGGCCAAACGCCAGGGGGTCTGAGCAGGCCACCACCAGGAGAGCGCCCGCCCCGTGCGCGGCCTCCGCCCAGCCGCGCACGTCCTCCAGGCAGCCGAAGAAGTTGGGGTGCTGGACCACCACGGCCGCGGTACGCCCGTCCAGCGCCCGCGGGTCCGGCGGCGTGGCGCCTTCCTCGTGCGGCAGCTCCACCACCCGGATCCCCAGCGGCTCGGTGTACGTGCGCAACACCTGCCGGTACTCCGGGTGGACTGCCCGGCTCACCACCACCCGGTCCCGTTTCGTGAGGTCCCGCGCCATCACCGCGGCTTCCCCGAGGGCGGAGGCCCCGTCGTACATGGAGGCGTTCGCGACCTCCATCCCCAGCAGCTCGCACACCATGGTCTGGTACTCGTAGGTCGCCTGCAGCTCGCCCTGCATGATCTCGGCCTGGTAGGGGGTGTAAGCGGTCAGGAACTCGCCCCGGCCGACCAGCTGCCACACCGCGGGCGGCACGAAGTGGTCGTAGGCCCCCGCGCCCACAAAGCAGGTCAGGCGGTCCGCGTGCGCGTTCCGGTCCGCCAGGGCACTCAGGTACCGGAGCACCTCCGGGTCGCTGAGGGCGGGCCGCAGGCGCAGGGGCCGGCGCAGCCGAACGCTGTCGGGGACGTCCGCGAACAGGTCCTCCACGGAGCGGACGCCGATCACCCGCAGCATGTACTCGCGCTCTTCCGGGGTCGTGGGAATGTAGCGCACCTAGGCCTCCCCGATGTGCTGGCGGTACGCCTGGGCGTCCATGAGCCGGTCCAGCTCGGAGGGGTCCGTAGCTTCCACCACGATCATCCACCCCTCGCCGTGGGGGTCCTGGTTCACCAGCTCGGGGTGGTCCCGCAGCCGCTCGTTGACCTCCACCACCCGCCCGGACACCGGCGCGTACAGCTCGCTGGCCGCCTTCACAGACTCCACCACCCCGAAGGGCTGCATGAAACGCACCTCCGAGCCCACCTGGGGCAGCTCCACGTACACCACGTCCGTGAGACGGTCTGCGGCAAACCGGGTGATCCCCACCCGCACCCTACCGTTTTCTCGCTTCGCCCACTCGTGCTCGGTGCTGTAGCGGTAGTCCTCCGGATACACGTCCGCCTCCCTTCCCGCAAGTTCCGCCCGACAGCCCCACTATATCCCACCGCCCGAAGCCCTCCGGTAAAAGGGCAGGCTCGCCACCTCCGCGCCGACCCGCTGCCCCCTCACCTCCACCTCCACCCGCGTGCCGGGCGCAGCCAGCTCCGCGGGGAGGTAGGCGAGGGCGATGCTGCGCTGCACCCACGGGCCGAACGTGCCGCTGGTCACCCGCCCGACCACCTCCCCGTCGCGCAGGACCGCGCAACCCGACCGCGCGATGGTCCTCCCGTCCAGCACGAGCCCACACAGACGCCGCCGCACTCCCTCGGCCTTCTGCCGGCGCAGGGCGTCGGCACCCACGAACTCGCGGCCCTCCAGCTTCACGGTCCAGCCCAGCCCGGCCTCCAGCGGCGTGGTGGACTCATCCATGTCCTGGCCGTACAGCAGGTAGCCCGCCTCCAGCCGGAGGGTGTCGCGGGCGCCCAGCCCGCAGGGAGTTGCCCCCAGCTCCACCAGGGCGTCCCATACCGGAAGCGCGTCGAGCCAGTCCGTGAAGATTTCGAAACCGTCCTCGCCCGTATAGCCCGTCCGCGACACCACAGCCCGGACCCCGGCCACGCCGATCGGCGGCGTCAGGCGGAAGCGCGGCAGGCTGGACAGGTCGAACTCGGTGAGGCGCTGCAGCAACTCCTGGGCCCTCGGGCCCTGCAGCGCCACCAGCGAGGTGAAGAACGAGACGTCCCGGACGCGGCAGTCCCGCGCGTGGTCCCGTACCCACTGGCTGTCCTGCTCCCGCCGGCTGGCGTTCACCACCAGCAGGTACCGGTCCTCGCCCAGCCGACAGACCACCAGGTCGTCCAGCACCCCGCCGTTCGGGCCGCACATGGGCGTGTACAGGGCCTGGCCCACTGCAAGCCGCCGGGGATCGTTGCACAACAGGCGGTCGAGGGTCGCAAGCGCGCCGGGCCCCCCGATGCGCACCTCGCCCATGTGGGAGACGTCGAACAGCCCTGCCGCGGTCCGGACTGCGCGGTGTTCCGCCACGATCCCGCCGTACTGCACAGGCATCTCCCAGCCCGCGAACGGCACCATGCGCGCCCCGAGCTGCACGTGCCGTCGGTACAGGGCCGTACGGAGCAGCCGCTGCCGCGGAACCTCGACCCCGCGCCGCGCCGCCCACGCCCGCAACCGCTCCGTGTGCGAGACGTAGTCCTGCGCCAGCGCGCCAGCAGTCCACAGCACGGTCACGGGCCGGTCCCGGTGTCGGACCCCGAAGTCCCGGTTCCACAGTTCCGGGGCTAGCGAGGTCAAAAACGCCAGCAGCTCCGCCAGAGAGGCCCGCAGCTCCGCCAGAAGGGCGGACCGGTCCAGTCCGCCCCACCGCGCCACCGACTCCGCGTTCAGATGCGCGTAGTCCTCCTGCGCCTCGGGGAGGTAGAAGGGTGCCTGCCCATGGACCAACTGTTGGACGCCACGCGCCACGTGGCGGTTCCAGCCCACGAGGTGCGCGGCCACGTCCAGCGGGGTCCACCGCTCCAGGGGCTCCCGCAGCAGCCCGTCCGGCAGGGCCTCGAGCAGCCTTTCCAGCTCGGCCGCGGCCTCGCTCAGGCGGTCCAGCACATCCTCACGGTCCACCGCCCGCCTCCTTCTTCTGCCAGAACTCCTGCAGCAGGGCCTGGACCTGCTCGTCAGAGACCTGCGTGAAGTCCTCGTAAAACTGGCCCACCGCCACGAACAGGGGTTCCTCCCGGACGCAGAGCACCTCGCACCCCTCGGCCCGCAGGCGTCTTACGGCCTCCGGAGGAGCCACGGGGACCGCCACCACCACCCGGGCCGCGCCCCTGCGGCGGACGGAGCGCACCGCCGCCACCATGGTGGAACCGGTGGCGATGCCGTCGTCCACCAGCACCACCGTGCGCCCCGAAACCTGCGGGGCCGGCCGGTCCTGGCGGTAGGCCTGCAGCCGCCGGCGGATCTCCTCCAGCTGGAAGGCCACCTCCTGCTGCAGGTACTCGGGCGGCACCCGAAGGGAACTGGTGACCCGCTCGTCCACGTACACGCTGCCGTCCTCCGCCACCGCGCCCACCGCGAGCTCGGGGTTGTACGGCGCCCGCAGCTTCCGGGGCACTGCCAGGTCCAGCTCCGCGCCCAAGGCCCTCGCCACCTCTGAGGCCACCACTACGCCTCCCCGCGGGATGCCGAGGACCAGGGCGGTGGCACCGTCCGCGGACAGGTGCCGCCGCACCAGGTCCCCGAGGATTAGACCCGCGTGACGGCGATCCCGGAACAGCGAAGCCACCTCCTGTCCCTACCCGCGGCGACTCAGCCTCCCATGGCCTGCGCCACCGCCTGGCGTTCTTCTTCCGAGAGGGGGTGGGAGGGCTTGCCGTCCCGGAGGGCCTTGGCGTACGCGTACGAGCCGTCCCGGCCGTGCAGCACGCTCAGGACCACCCCGTCACCCCGCCCGTCCAGCAACGCCAGGCTGAACGACAGCCGGCCCCCGGACTCCCGGAAGGCGTCGTAGCGGACCATGCCCACCCGCTGCACGCACCGCGCCAGCTGCTCCGCCAGATGCGCCTGCTCCGCCCGGGCCGCGTCCAAGTCCGCCCGGAGCCTCTGCAGGGCACGGGCCTGATCCTCCGAGGACTGGTCCCTGTCCGCCCCGCGCGCCAGGTGTCCGGTCCGGCGGCCCAGCACGGCCACCGCGGCTGCCAGCACCCCAACCGCGCACACCAGCGCCCAGTCCAACACCCGAAGCCCTTCCACGGTCTACCCCTCCCGCGGAACCGGTCTACCGCAGGCCCTGCAGCTTCCGCGCCTGTTCCTGGAGCAGCTCCCAGCACCGGCGCACGTGCCGGAGCTGCGTGCGCAGGTTTCCGACCGCCAGCCGGAGGACGTACCGGCCCCGCAGGACCGTGTGCGACAGGTACGCCTCGCCGGTCGCGTTGACCGCCTCCAACAGCCGCTCGTTGAACCGGTTCGCCTCCTCCGGGGTCAATCCGGGAGCCCGGTGCCGGAAGCACACGGTGGAAAAGGGGACCGGTGCCACCCGCTCGAACTCCTCGGAGGCGTCCACCCAGTCCGCGAACTGGCGGGCCAGCTCCAGGTGGCCGCGCAACGCCTCCTGCAGCCCCCGCACCCCGAACATGCGGATGACCATCCACAGCTTCAGAGCGCGGAACCGGCGTCCCAGCTGGATCCCGTAGTCCATGAAGTTCACCGCGTCCGCCACGGGCGTCTGCAGGTAAGCGGGCACCAGGCTGAACGCACCGCGCAGGACGTCCGGGCGCCGGGTGTAGAAGGCGGTGCAGTCGATGGGGGTGAACAGCCACTTGTGGGGGTTCACGAGGAAGGAGTCGGCCCGCTCGCAGCCCCGCAGCACCCACCGCATCTCCGGCAGGATGGCCGCCGCGCCGCCGTAGGCCGCGTCCACGTGCAACCACACCCCGTACCGCTCGCACACCGCGGCGATCTCGTCCACCGGGTCCACGCTGGTGGTGGAGGTGGTGCCCACCGTGGCCACCACGCACACCGGCCGCCACCCGGCGCGCACATCCTCCCGGATGGCGTCCTCCAGGGCGTCCGGCCGCATGCGGTAGTCCTCATCCGTGGGGACCTTGCGGACGCCTTCCTGGCCCAGACCCAGCACGATGGCTGCCTTCTCCACGCTGGAGTGCGCCTGCTCGGAGGTGTACAGGCGCAGCCGCGGGAGGTCCGGCCGCCCCGCCATTCCGCGCGTGCGGATGTCGAGGCCCAGGGCTTCCCGCGCCGCGGCCACCGCGCACAGGGTGGCCACCGAGGCGGTGTCCATGATCACCCCGAACTGTTCGGGCAGGCCCAGCATCTGCCGGAGCCAGTCCAGCGCCACCTGCTCCAGCTCGGTGGCCGCCGGGCAGGTCCTCCAGAGCATCCCGTTCACGTTCAGGGCCGCGGACAGCATCTCGCCCAGCACACCTGGCGCGGAACCGGTGATGGCGAAGTACGCGAAGAAGGCGGGGTGGTTCCAGTGGGTCACGGCGGGCAGCACCACGCGCTGGAAGTCCTCCCACACCGCCTCGAAGGGCTCGGGTTCGAAGGGGGGTGAAGCTGGCAGCGCGGAGCGCAGCTGTCCGGGCTGCGCCCGGGACAGCACCGGGTAGCGCTCCGCGTCCTCGAAGTACCCCTGGATCCAGTCCACCACTCGCGCTGCAGAGGATGCGAACTGACGTTCGACCTCCAAGGGTGTTCTCATGGATGGCTCCTCGCTTGCTCCATCTCGGTGGGGGACGCCTGCGGGCGAACCCCACACAGGAGGTTTGCCGTTGGCCACGACCGTGGTCCCTCGGTCTAACGTTGCGCGGCCCGGCGCGTATCGAGTGTACACCCTCGCGTGGGCCGCAGCGGGGGTGGTGTTGGTTTTGCTGTCCGCGCCCGCACTTCCGCGCTTCCCTCCCGAGTACCTGCTGTTTGCCGCCCTCTCCCTGGCCGGACACGTGTTCTTCGTCCTGGACCTGCCCGGCGGCCTGCGCTTGAGCCTTCAGGCCATCCTCGCACCGGTGTGGCTGTACGGCTGGAAAGCCGCACCGCCCATGTTCCTGCTCACCCTGCCCCTCGTGCTGCGGAACAGCCGCGGGGATCCGCTCCGTGCGTTCCTGTACTTCGGAAACGGCTGCGTGTGGGCCGCTGGCGCGGGCAACCTTTTCACGCTCCTCCGGCCCGGCCCTTCCCCGCAGCCCACCTGGACCGAGCTAGCCTCCGTGCTGGTCTCCGGCGCGGTGTTCACCGTCGGCAACTTCCTCGTCGCCGCTTTCGGCCGGTACCTGGCCACAGGCGACGCCCGGCTCCTGCAGCCCCGTCAGGCCCTCGAGGGGCTCACCTTGGTCTTCTCCGGGTACGTGCTGCTCGCCTACCTTCTGCTCCTTGCCCTACAGACCGGACCTGCAGCCGCGTTTCTGGCGGTGGGCGTGTGGCTGCTGACCGCGGTCGCGATGAAGGGGCTGGCCGAAACCCGCCGGGCCAACGAGCGCCTGCAGGAGGCCTTGCGGGAACTGGAGCGTCTCACCGTCACAGACCCCCTCACGGGGCTGTGGAACCGCAGACACTTCGTGCAGGTCCTCCCGAAGGAGCTGCAGAGGCACGCCCGAACCGGCCGGCCCCTCAGCCTTCTGGTGGTGGACCTCCGCAGCCTCAAGCACGTCAACGACACCTGCGGGCACGAAGCGGGCGACCGGGCCCTGCAGCACGCCGCCGAGGTCTTCCGGGATCGGCTGCGCGGCTCCGACCTCCCGTTCCGCATCGGCGGGGACGAGTTCGCCCTGCTGCTTCCGGACACCGACACCCAGGGGGCCGTGACCGTGGCAAGGGCCATCACGGACCTCCTGGCCGGAACCCGGCTGGAGTGCGCGCCCGATGCACGCCTGGAGGCCACCGTGGGGGTGGCCACCTTCCCTTACCACGGCCGGGACCCTGACGCCCTGGTGGCCGCCGCGGACGCCGCCCTGTACCGAGCCAGGGAAAAGGGGCTCCCGGTGGCCGCAGCTGCGGAGTGACTACGCAAGTTCCAGGGCCTCCCCCACACCCCGCATGGCCTCCAGCACGGTGCTCACGTGGTCCTCGAAGGGGACCCCCAGCTCCTCCGCGCCCCGCACCAGGTCTTCCCGACTGACCGCCCGCGCGAACGCTTTGTCCTTCATCTTGCGCTTGACAGACTCCACGTCCACGTTCCGGAGGGACCTGCCCTTCACCAGGGCCACTGCCACCACGAACCCCGTGATCTCGTCGCACGCGAACAGCGCCTTCTCCATGGGGGTCTGGCGCGGCACCCCGCTGTAGTCCGCGTGGGAGAGGATCGCCCTGCACCAGTGCTCGGGCACCCCGCGCCGGCGCAGCTCCTCCACGCCCACGAAGGGGTGTCCGCCCGGGCCCGCGTAGGGGTACCGCTCGTAGTCGAGGTCGTGCAGCAGGCCCACGGTCCCCCACTCGTCCTCGTCAGCCCCGAACCGGCGCGCGTACGCCCGCATGCAGGCCTCCACGGCCAGAAGGTGCTTGCGCAGGTTCGGGTTCCGGATCCACTCACACACCAGGGCGTAAGCCTCTTCCCGCTTCACCAAGCTCCCTCCCGAGTTTTGTCCGTATCCTGGCACTGAAGTTGCCTGGTGATCCACCGGAGGACACGAATGGAAAGCACCCTGCCTCCGACCCGTGCCGGGCCCTCCCGGGCGTACCTGGCCTACGCCCTTAGTTGGCTGGCGGTGGGCCTGGTCCTGCTGGGCGCCGCCCTCCCGCACCTGGCCCGGATCCCAGACCCGCGGACGTTCCTCGTCTTCGCCAGCCTCACGGCTGTGGGCAACGCCGTGGCGATCCGATTCCCCTCGGGGGTGATCCTCGGCATGCAGGCCCCCTTCGTCTTCGGCGCCGTGTGGCTGCTGGGCTGGCAGGCCGCGCCGCCCCTGTACGCCCTCTGCGCGCTGGTGCTGCCGCTGATCCACCGGGTCAGCCCCCAGCGAGCGGCGGTGTTCTTCGGAAACACGTCCCTTGCGATGTTCCTGGCCGGTGGCGTCCTCTGGCGGCTGTGGGGTGGCCCCCTGCCCGAGCTACCCGCCCCTCGTGACGTTGCCGCTCTGCTGGCCGCAGGGCTGGTGCACGGCCTCATCAACACCCCTGCCGCCGCCGTGGCGCGGTTTTTCGAGTCCAGGGACCCGGCCACCCTGCGGCCGGGCATTCTGGGCCCGATGCTTGGCGTCAGCGTCGCTGTGTACGCGCCCATGTCGGCGCTGCTGGTTGTGGCGTACCGGAGTGGGGTGCCCGTTTTCGCCCTCACCGTCTCCGTGTGGCTGCTGGTGGGCCTGACCCTCCAGGCCTACCGGGCCAGCCGGGACCTGCACGCGCGCCTGGAGCAGGCCACGCGGGAGCTGGAACGCTTGAGCACCACCGACCCCCTCACGGACCTCCTGAACCGCCGCATGTTCGTAGAAATCGGGCAGCGGGAGCTGGCCCGGCACCGCCGCTACGGGGACCCCGTGAGCGTGGTGCTGCTGGATTTGCGCCACTTCAAACGCGTCAACGACACCCTCGGCCACCAAGCCGGGGACGCGGTGCTGCAGTGGGTGGCCCACGTCCTGCGACGGCGCATGCGCCGGACCGACTACGCGTTCCGGCTCGGGGGGGACGAGTTCGCTCTCCTGCTGCCGGGTACGGGGTTCTCCGGGGCCCTGGCGCTGGCCGAGTCCCTGTACCGGGGCCTGCGGTCCGGCGACGGGCTCCGGGGCGCGGACGTCACCGTGGGGGTAGCCAGCTGCCCCGAGCACGGGGCCACGGTGGACGACTTGCTGCGGGCGGCCGACCGCGCCCTCTACAAGGCGCGGGAGGAGGAGAAGTGGCTGGGCGCTGCACAGACTTAAGACCTAAGCACTAGGTCCAAGGGGTAACCGCCCAAATTCACCGCCCCGTCCTCCGTGATCGCCCACACGTCCTCCAGCCTGACCCCTATACCCCGATCCGGATAGTACAGGCCCGGCTCCACGGTCACCACCATACCAGGCCGCAAAACTGCCTCGTTGCCGGGGTGGTCCGAAAGCCGGGGCTCCTCGTGCACGTCCAGCCCCAGGCCGTGCCCGAGGCTGTGCACGTAGCCCACCTGGGTGGTAGGGTCTGAACAGACCGTGGGGTGTCCCCGCGACTCGAAGAACTCACACGCCATCCTCTGCAGGTCCGCACAGCGGACCCCCGGACGGAGGGCCTCGGTCACCCGCGCGTAGCACTCGTACACGTCCCGGTACACCCGCTGCGCTTCCGAGGAGGGATTTCCCACACACCAGGTGCGGGTCATGTCGAAGTGGTACCCGCCGCCTGAGGGCCTGGGGAAGATGTCGAACACCACGGGCACCCCCGCCGCCACCGGAGCCCGGTCGTCGCCTCTGGAGTGGGGGAGCCCAGCGTCCCGACCCTGAGAGAAGATGGTGCCGGAGTCCTCCAGTCCTTCTTCAGCCAGCCAGACCCGGACCCTGGCCTTCACGTCCCCGACGGTGAGCACGCTACCGTCCGGTTTGCGCAGGAGGCCGTCCCTGGGGGGGCAGGAGCGCAGGAACTGCTCGGTTTTCTGCACCACCCGCTGGGTGGCGACCCCCACTTCCCGAATCTTCTCCAGCTCGTCTGGGTCCTTGGTCTCCCGGGCCACGGCCAGCACGCTGCGGCCGTACTCCCCCACAACCTCGATACCTTCCAGGCAGGCGGCGAGCCTACCGAGGAACCGGTACGCGACCCCTTGGTCCATCTCTCCGTAAAAAGCCACCCTCCCACGGACTCCCTCGTCCAAGAACAGGCGCTGGAAGAGCAGCACCCTGGCCTCCAGGGGGTCGCCTCCCGCCTTCTGCAACAGCTCCTTCCAGTCGTACAGCCCTAGGTTGCGGGTCCGCAGCCCAGTCCTTTCGGCCTCCCCCCGCTCCATAGTCCCGTGGCACAGCACCCCGGGCTGGCCGCGCTTTTTCACGTAGATCGCCCCCGGGATGGCGACCCCGCGCAGGACATACAGCATGTTCGCCTCGTCCGCCCTGCCCGCCACCACCAGGGCGTCCAGGCCCCTTTCCTCCATCAGCCTGTCCAGGTCGGACCTCACGGCTATTTCTCGAGAAATACAGCTCAGGGCAGGGGGCCGCCGAGCACTAGCTCGCAGATCCTGGAGAGGTCGTCGTCGGAGTAGAACTCGATCTCCACCACCCCGCGTCCGCGGCCGGTCCGCACCCGTACCCGGGTCCCGAGGCGCTGGCTGAGAGCCTCCTCCAGAGCCACAAGGTCAGGGCTGGACGGCCCTGCGCGCGCGCGGCGCGCACGGCCGCTCTTCGGCCGCACCAGCCGTCCCAGCTCCCTGGTGGTGAGCTGGCGCGCCACCGCAAGGCGCGCCAGCTCCACCCGGCGCCCCGGGTCCTCCACCTCCAGGAGCAGGCGGGCGTGGGCCTCGGAAAGCTCACCCTTTTCCACCGCCTGCAGAACCTCCTGAGGCAGCGACAGCAACCGCAGGGTGTTGGCCACCGCGGGCTGGCTGCGGCCCACGAGGCGCGCGATCTCCTGCTGGGAAAGGCCGAACTCGTGCGACAGCCTCCGGTAGGCCCTTGCCCGCTCCACGGGGTTGAGATCCTGTCGCTGCAGGTTCTCCACCAGGGCCAGGGCCAGGCTTTCCAGCTCGCCCACCTGACGGACCACCGCGGGCACAGTGGCCAGGCCGGCCAGCACCGCGGCGCGCCACCTGCGCTCACCCGCCACGATCTCGTAGCCGTCCCCGGAAGGCCTCACCACGATCGGTTGCAGGATCCCGTGCACCCGAACGGACGCTGCAAGCTCCTCCAGCTCTTCCACGGGGAGCGAACTCCTGGGCTGGTTTTTGCCCGGCCTTACCCGGTCTAGTGGGAGGTACTCGATCCGTTCCTCGCGCGGCAGGCCTTCAACCCCTGGGATCAGGGCTGCAAGTCCCCTGCCCAGGCCACGCGGCCGGTGCGGCCTCACCGCAACCCCCCCGCGACCCCTGCTGCGGGACGCAGCTTGGTCCCCAGCTCCTCCGCCAGGGCCTCATACGCCCGGGCGCCCTTTGAGTGGGGGTCGTAAAGCATCACGGGCTTTCCGTGGCTCGGTGCCTCGGCCAGCCGCACGCTCCGGGGAATGACCGTCCTGGCCACGCAGCTCCCGAAGTAGCGCCGGACCTCCCCGGCGACCTGCTCGCTCAGGTTCGTCCGAGGGTCGTACATGGTGAGGACCACCGCGGCCACGTGCAGTCGGGGGTTGAGGGTCCTTTTGACCAGTTCCACGGTGTGTACCAGCTGCGCCAGCCCCTCCAGGGCGTAGAACTCACACTGGATGGGCACAAGGACCCCGTCCGCGGCGGCCAGGGCGTTCACGGTCAAAAGACCCAGGGAGGGCGGGCAGTCCACGAGGATCCAATCGTAGCGCCCCTTCACGGGTTCCAGGGCGTCCCTGACGCGTGTCTCCCTGGACGGCGCGTCCACCAGCTCGACCTCCGCGCCGGCCAGGTCTACGCTGCTGGGGAGTAGGTCCAACCCCTCAAGCTCGGTAGGGAGGGCGGCCTGCTTGACGGACGCGCCTCGGAGCAGGCAGTCGTAGGTGGACAGCCTCACGTAGTCCCGGTGCACTCCCAGTCCGCTTGTGGCGTTACCCTGCGGGTCCAGGTCCACGAGGAGTACCCTCCAGCGCCCCCTGGCCAGGTAGGCGCCCAGGTTCACCGCGGTGGTGGTCTTGCCGACCCCGCCCTTCTGGTTGGCTAGCGCCAAGATCACGAGTTGGTTTTTCTGTTCCCGCGTCCCTGGGTCCTCTAAAGAGGGTTCCTCACCGGTGTTTATTTCTCGGGAAATGCGCGGTCAGGCCATCAGGCCACGGTCACCGCCACCCTGCGCGTCCTCCCGGGCTCCCACGGCACGGGCCGACGCACCTCCCGAAACGGAGGCACGATCTCCGTGTCCGGCCCCACAGGCACTGCCACCACCCCTCCCGGCCTGACCAACCCGCCCGCCAGACGCAGAAACCTCTGAGGCCCGGCCACCGCCCGCGCCACCACCACGTGGAACCGCCGCGCGTACTGTGGGTTTGCGGCCGCCTGCTCCGCCCGGACTGGCTCCACCTGCACGTTTGCTAGTTTCAACTCGAGCGCCACCCGCTCCAGGAAGGCCGCCCGCTTCCGCCTGGGCTCCAGCAGCAAGACCTGTAGGTCCGGCCTGGCCACCGCCCACACCAGTCCAGGCAGTCCCGCACCGCTACCCACGTCCGCCACGGCCCCCCCTTCCGGGGGTTGGATCATCGCCAGGAGCAGAAGGCTGTCCAGCACGTGCGCCCTGAGCAGCTCGTCCGGAGCCGCAGGGGCCACCAAATCGAGCTTGCGGTTCCACTGCACGAGGAGGTCCAGGTAACGCCCCAGGAGGGCCAGCTGACTTTCGGAAAGCTGAAGGCCTAAAGCCCGACAGGCCTCCTCAAGGTCCACGGCGCTGCTGCCAGGCGCGCCCGACCGGCTTCCTCTGGGGCCTTCTGGCGTGCTGCTGGCCCGTCGCGGGCTCCACCACCACGTGCCGGCTGTCGCCTGTGCCCTCGCTGCGGGTGGTCACCTTGGGGTCGGCGGCCAGCTCGGAGTGGACCACGCGCCTTTCACGGGAGTCCATGGGCGGCAGGTGCACCGGCTTGCCCTGCGCCACGGCCCTCCGGGCCGCCCGTCGGGCCAGCTCCGCCACGTGCTGCCGCCGCCGGGCGCGGTAACCCCCGATATCCACCTCCACTTCCGCGCGAGATCCCGTGGCCTGGTGCACCATCGCCGTCAGGACCGTCTCCACGGCCTCGATGCCCTGACCCCTGCGGCCGATCAGAAGGCCCAGGTCCTCCCCCTGGACGTCCACGAACAGCCCCCGTTCGGTGGCATGGGCCAGCACCGACGCGGAAAACCCCATCTTGCTGACCAGGGTGCGGGCGATCTCCGTGGCCGCCGCCAGGGTCTGGGCGTCCGCTGGTTCCTCACGCAACTGCGAGCGGGGAACCACCCGCACCCGGGCTTCCCGCGCTCCTAGCCCGAACACCCCCCGGGATCCCTCGTCCAGCACGTGGATCTCCGCCTCCTCGCGGGTCAGCCCCGCCCGCTCCAGCGCCGCGGCGATGGCCTCCTCCACCGTACGTCCCGACGCCACCACCTCTCTCACGCCCTCTCCACCTCCGCCGCCTTCGCCCCACTCCGCCGCCTGCCCCTCGCAGGGGAGTCCACCGGCTGGCGCCTGGGCAGCCCCACCACGCTCAGGTACTCCGCCACGTAGGCCAGGGTGGACGCAAACCAGTACAGGGACAGCCCCACCGCGAAGTTCAGGCTGAACCAGGCGATCAAGAACGGCATGAACACGAACATCCGCGCCTGCTGGGGATCCGTCACGGAGACCCTCTGCTGCAGGTACGTGGAGGCCCCGATCAGCACCGGCACCAGCGCGTATGCCACCGCGGCTCCCCAGCCGTACCTGGCCGGGTCGCTCAGCACCGCGACGGGGTGCACGAGAAGGTCCCAGGGCCCGAACGGAACGGTCTTGAGGACCTCACCGCTGCGGGACACGAAGTGCGAGGGATCGCTGAGGACCCGGTACAGGGCGAACAGCACCGGCATCTGCAGCAGCATCGGGAGGCAACCGCCGAAGGGGTTCACGCCGTGCGCCCGGTACAGGTCCATGATCTCCTTGTTCAGCCGCTGGGGGTCGTCCTTGTACTTGCGCTGCAGCGCCTGCAGGTGCGGCTGCAGCTTCTGCATCTCCTTCATGGACCGCAGCTGGCGCCGCGTGAGAGGGTGGAGGACCAGCTTGACCACCACCGTGAGCGCGATGATGGCCCACCCGTAGGAGCCCGTCACCTCGTACAGGAAACGCAGCAGGGCCGCCAGCTGCGCCACAAGCCATGCGAACAAGCTGTCGCCTCCGATTCCTGCCTTACGGCACCGGGTCGTAGCCCCCTGCCGCGAACGGGTGGCAGCGGGCCAGCCGCCGCAGAGCCAGCCAGGTGCCCCGCAGCGCTCCGTACCGGGCGATGGCCTGCGCCGCGTACTCCGAGCACGTCGGCCAGTACCGGCACACCCGCGGAGTCCAGCGGGAGACCCGCTGGTACACCCGGATCGTCCCTACCAGGACCCGTGCGGCTACCCCGCGCCCTCGCCCCGCAGCGCCCCCAGCTCCTGCAGTAGGCCCCACAGCTCCTCCCGCAGCTCCCAGAACGAAGCGCCCGCCGCCTGCGCGCGCGCGGTCACCACCAGGTCCTGAGCCCCGGCCAGGGGGAGCTGGCGCAGAATCTCCCGCAACCGCCTGCGGACCCGGTTGCGCGCCACCGCCTTGCCGACCCTGCGGCCCACCACCACCCCCACCCGCAGCGCGCCCTCTGCCGGGCACCGGTACACCACCAGCAGCTTGCCCGCCTTCCGTGCACCCTCCGCGTACACCCGCTGGAAGTCCCGGGCCGAGCGCAGACGGTGTGGCTTCAAGGACTGTGGGGACAGCGGCTCTCAAACCGTCAGCCGTTTCCGTCCCGCCTGCCGCCGCCTACGGAGCACGTTCCTCCCGCCCGCGGTCCGCATGCGGGCCCGGAAGCCGTGCGTCCGCTTCCTGTGGCGCCGCTTCGGCTGGTAGGTCCTCTTCACGCTCCCTCCTCCGGCCGGCCGCTAGTATACCAGCCCCTCCCCGGTCTCGCCACCCTGCGGCTGTGGACAACCTGTACGTAACTCCCCCTCCTGTCCACAAATCCGCCCGACCACCGGCTCACTGCTCAGGTAACCTGTCGAACCATCTCCTCCTCGGCCCACCGGCATCCACAGGTTTTTCAGCTCCTGTGGATAACCGTGTCCCTTCTCCCGCGCCGCCCGAGCTGTCACCCCAGGGTGCGTGTACCCAGTTCCTCCCCTCAATCGGGATGCTGGACCCGGTTTTCACTGCTTGCCACGGCCGCGGCAACTTTCCGAAGAAATCGGTGAAAAACCGCCGCCCCGCCCGCCTCCAGCAGGAGTATGCTGGTCCTTGGACCAACAGCTCGCCAGCGGGGGCGGGGAATGTCGCTGCGCGACCTCCTGACCCAGATCCTGGAGGAGCGGGAGGGCCGGCGAGAGCCCGAAGGCCCGCCTGAGGTGCGACTCGCTGTGTACGACTCGCCGCTGGCGGAACCCCGTGTGATCTCGCTGTCCAGCGACGACTTCCACGACCTCGTGGGCAAGCTGGCCGCTGCCACCTTCGACCACGCCCAGCGGCGTGGAGGCCGCATCCCGTACGTGGTGATCCGGGAGATCGTGGAGAACCTGATCCACGCCTACTTCCGCAGCGCCGTCATCAGCATCAGCGACGACGGCAACACCATCCGCATCTCCGACCAGGGCCCCGGCATCCCGGACAAGGAACGCGCCCTGCAACCCGGGTTCACCACCGCCACCCCCACCATGCGGCGGCTCATCCGCGGCGTCGGCTCCGGGCTACCGGTGGCGCGGGAGCAGCTGAGCTTCCTGGGCGGGGCCATTACCATCGAGGACAACCTCAGCGGCGGCACCGTGGTGACCCTTCGACTCCAGCCCGAGCGCGCCGCGGCACCCGCGGCCGCCCGGGCCACCCGGCCCGGCGTCACCGAACGCCAGCGCCGGGTCCTGCTTCTGGTCGCGGAGATGGGCTCCGCGGGACCCACCGCGGTGGCACGGGAGCTCAGCATCAGCCTGTCCACCGCGTACCGGGAGCTCGCGGCGCTGGAGAGTCTGGGTCTGGTCCGCGCGCAGCCGCGCGGCCAACGCACGCTCACCGAGCAGGGCGTCCGGTTCGTGGACGAACTGTTCCGTCCCCCGAAACCGTGATCGCTTCCCCTCGACGGATCACTGGTGTACTGTAGGGGCCGTCCAGCCAGGAGGAGTCACCCATGGAGCGTCTGTCCCCCGCGACACCGTCGTCGGCGCAGGACGTCTGGCACCAGGCTCTGCTCCGCCTGCAGGAGCGCCTGGGCCGGCCCGGGCTGGGAGTCGAGATGTTCCTCAAGAGCGCCCGGGCCGTGAACCTGGATCACAACGGCCTGCTGTTGGCGGTACCGAACCTCATGGCGAAACAGTGGGTGGAGGAGCGCTACCTCGCGGCTCTCCGGGAGGAGCTGTACCGCGTCCTCGGCCGCCCCCTGGAAGTCCGGGTGGTGGTCGCTGACGACCCGGCCCCGGAGGAACGCCCCGCGCCCTCGCGGCCGGTGCCGACGGTGGACGGCATGCACCTCTCTCCCCGCTACACCTTCGACACCTTCGTGGTGGGCTCGGGCAACCGTTTCGCGCACGCTGCGGCGGTGGCCGTGGCGGAGGCGCCCGCCCGCGCGTACAATCCCCTCTTCATCTACGGCGGCGTGGGCCTGGGGAAAACCCACCTCCTGCAGGCCATCGCCCACCGCCTCCTGGCCCACCCCGTACCCGTCCGCATCTTCTACTGCACCGGTGAGCGCTTCACCAACGAGGTCATCAGCGCCATCCAGAGCGGGCGCACCGAGGACCTCCGCCGGAAGTACCGCACCGTGGACGTCCTCCTCATCGACGACATCCAGTTCATCGCGGGCAAGCCCAGCACCCAAGAGGAGTTCTTCCACACCTTCAACGCCCTGCACGAAGCCGGCAAGCAGATCATCCTGGCGTCCGACCGTCCCCCCAAGGAGATCCCCACCCTCGAGGACCGGCTGAGGTCCCGTTTCGAGTGGGGACTCATCGCGGACGTCCAGCCGCCGGACTACGAGACCCGGGTCGCCATCCTCCGCAAGAAGGCAGAGCTCGACCGCATGAACGTGCCCTCCGAGGTGGCGGAGTTCATCGCGCAGCACTTCCAGTCCAACATCCGGGAGCTGGAAGGGGCCCTGGTGCGGGTCGTGGCCTACGCCACCCTGACCCGTGTCCCCCTCTCCGCGGACCTCGCCCGCGAGGTCCTGCGGGACATCCTGCCCCAGCACCGGCCCCAGCCCATCACCATCCAGGCCATCCAGAAGGCCGTGGCAGAACACTTCGGCCTGCGGGTCGAAGACATGAAGGCCAAGCGGAGGACCAAGGGCGTGGCCTTCCCCCGACAGGTGGCCATGTACCTGGCCCGCGAACTCACGGACTCCTCCCTACCGCGTATCGGCGAGGAATTCGGCGGCCGCGACCACACCACAGTGATCCACGCCTGCGAGCGGGTGCGCGCGGAGATGCAGCGGGACCCCCACCTCGCGGCTACCCTCCACGCCCTCGTCCAGCAGCTCCGTAGGAGCAGTTCGTAACCTGCGGACGCCTGTGGGCTGCGCGGTGATCCCCCAACCGCTTCCTGCCGCAACCCCCCGATCCCCACACTCCATCCCCTCGCCGTCCACGGCGTTCTCCCCAACCGGCCTTCCCGTCGTACAATGGCCGAGGGGATTTTCCCCGTTGTACACACTCCCTATGGCGGCTCCGACGGACTGCTTTGACTCCCAAAAAGACCGGAGCCGTCGGGGGCGCAAGGTGGGAGGCTGTGGATGAGGATCCGGTGCGCGCAGGAGGACCTGAGTCGGGCGATGAGCGCGGTGGGGAGGGCCACGTCCGCGCGCACCACCATGCCCATCCTGGCCAACGTGCTGCTGGAGACCGCCGCGGACAGCTTGCGAGTGACGGCCACGGACCTGGAGGTCACGGTGCGGGTGCAGATCCCCGCCCAGGTGGAGCGGGGGGGACTGGTGACCCTTCCCGCCCGGCTGCTGGCGGAGATCACCTCGCACCTGCCGCCGGCTCCGGTGGAGCTGCGGGTGGAGGAGGGGACCTCGGTCGCGGAGATCACCTGCGAGCGGTCCAGCTTCGAGGTGGTGGGCCTGCCGGCCTCGGACTTCCCCCGAGTGCCGGAGGGAGAGGTGGAGCGGGTCTGCGCGCTTCCGGGCCCGCTCCTCCGTACCATGATCCGGCAGACCCTGTTTGCGGCCAGCACGGACGACACCCGGCCTTTCCTGACGGGGGTGTTCGTGACCGGCGAGGGGGACGTTTTGCGGTTTGTGGCCACCGACGGGGGCAGGCTGGCGTTGCGCAGCGCCCGGGTGGCCCTGGACCGTCCGGTGAGCGCCATCGTGCCCAGCAAGACCATGCACGAGCTCGTGCGGCTGTGCGGGGCGGTGGAAGGGGACGTGGAGGTCGGGCTGGTGGACAACCAGATGGTGTTCTCTGCGGGTGACGTGCGGGTCTTCAGTCGCCTGGTGGGGGGCCAGTTCCCGAACTACCAGCAGGTCATCCCGAAAGAGTTCAAGCAGCGGGTGCGGGTGGGGACGGAGCGGCTGTACGCGGCGCTGCGGAGGGTGGCCATCACCGCGCGCGACTCGGCCACGGTGGTGCGTCTGGCGGCGCAGGAGGGTACCCTGCGCCTGAGTTCCAGCACGCCGGAAGTGGGGCGGGCATGGGAGGAGCTGGAGGTGGACGCCTCCGGGGAGCCCATGGAGGTGGCCTTCAACGCTCGGTTCCTTCTGGACGCGCTGGCGGTGGTGGAGACCGACGAGGTGGCCTTGGAGCTGACGGGGCCGCTGTCGCCGGGTGCCCTGAGGCCCGTGGGCAGCGAGGAGTACGTGTACGTGGTGGCGCCGGTGCGGGTCTACGGGTGAGTGAGGCGCGGATACCCATCCGTGGGGAGTGGATCGAGCTGGGGAAGTTCCTGAAGCTGGTGCGCGCGGTGCCTTCCGGAGGTGCCGCCAAGCGGGTGGTCCAGGCGGGACTTGTGAGGGTGAACGGGCGGGTGGAGACCCGGCGGGCAGCGAAGCTGCGTCCCGGCGACGTGGTGGAGCTGGAGGGCCGGCGGTGGGTGGTGGGGGCTGAAGGGTGAGGGCGCTCTGGCTGCTGCTGGTACAGTTCCGGAACCACGGCCGGCTGGAGGCCCGCTTCGAAGCGGGCGTCAACGCGGTGGTGGGGCCCAACGGCGCGGGCAAGACCAACCTCCTGGAGGCGCTGGACATGGCCGTCACGGGCCGTAGCCACAGGGCCCGCAGGGAAGCAGAGGTGGTCCAGTTCGGAGCCGAGTGGGCGCTTGTGAGGGCCGCGCTGCAGGGAGCGGGGCGGGAGCACCGGTTGGAAGTGCGGGTGGACCGGACCGGGCTCAAGCACCTGCGCGCGGACGGGGTGCCCACCTCGCGTACCGGTTTTCTCGGCCGGGCGGTGACCCTGTGGAGCGGCCCGGAGGACACCCAGGTGGTCGCAGGCCCCGCGGCCGAGCGGAGGCACCTGCTGGACGGGCTTCTGTGCCAGCTCAGCCCCTCGTACTATGACACCCTGCTCCGGTACCACCGGGTGGTCCGGCACCGCAATCGCCTGCTGCGTGCCCAGGCTCCGCCGCAGGTGTTGGAGGTTTGGGACGAGCAGCTGGTGGACCTCGGAACCCGGGTGGTGGAGCGGCGGGCGGGCCTAGTGGATCGCATAGGACGGCCCGCGGCGCAGTGGGCCGAGCGGCTGGGCTGCGGGGCCGTGGAGGTGCGGTACGTTCCGGGATGTCCGCCGGACCCCCAGCTGGCTCGGGAGCGCCTGGTGAGGCTGCGGCGGGAGGAGTACCGTCGTGGCGTCACGCTGGTGGGGCCGCACCGGGACGAGCTGGAGATCCGGCTGGACGGCTCAGACGCGAGGACGTTCGCCTCTCGGGGCCAGCAGAGGGGAGTCGTCCTGGCCCTGCGCCTGGCGGAGCGGGAGGTGGTCCGGGAGGAGCTGGGCGAAGACCCGGTGCTGTTGCTGGACGACGTGATGGCAGACCTGGACCGGGAGCGCGCCCGCAGCCTGATGCGGGCGCTGGAGGGGGGACCCCAGGTGGTGGCCACCGCCACCGACCGGTTGGAATTTCCGTGCGACCACGTGGTGGCCCTGGCGAGCGGGGTGGCCAGTTGAGATCCCTGCGGGAGCTACTGGAGCGTGCGGCACCGCCCGGCGTCCTTGAGGCGGCTCGGGTGCTGCAGGCGTGGGAAAAGGTGGCGGGCGAGGATGGCCTCCGGGCCGACGCGGAGTACCGGTCAGGCCGTCTGGTGCTGTCCGCCGCCACCAGCGCGGACGCGCAGGAGCTCGCGTTGCGCAGCGAAAGCCTCAGGCGACGCGTGAACCAGCACCTGGGGGCGGAGGTGGTCCGCGAGCTGCGCGTTCGGTCCGGCACCGCGAGGTGAGGGGCGTGTACCTGCACCTGGGGGATGACCGGGTGGTGAGGATGGCAGAGGTCGTGGCCATCCTGGACGCGCGGCTGCTACGAGCTTCGGAGGTAAACCAGCGGTTCTTCGAGCGGGCGGCGGCGGCCGGGCAGGTGCTGGGTCACAACCTGGCCGGGGCCCGCTCCGTGGTGGTGACCGTCCGCGGGCTGTATCCCTCGCCCATCTCGGCGGCGACCCTGGCGCGGAGGGCCCGAGCTGGGCTGAAGCCGATCCCCCGGTAGCCCTGAGAGGCCTTCACGCCGAGGCTCAGGGCGTTGACCGCCTGCGGACCCACTGATATCCTTTCATCTGTTATAGTCCGGTCTGGAGGCTCCGAGGCATGGACGAACGCGAATACGGCGCACACCAGATCCAGGTGCTCGAAGGACTGGAGGCGGTCCGGCGCAGGCCCGGTATGTACGTGGGCAGCACGGGGTCTGCCGGGCTGCACCACCTCCTCTACGAGGTGGTGGACAACAGCGTGGACGAGGCTCTGGCCGGCCGGGCCACCCGCATCGAGGTGGTGCTGCACCGGGACGGCAGCGCCACCGTGGTGGACGACGGGGGCGGGATCCCCGTGGAGGTCCATCCCCAGACCGGCAGGTCCACCGTAGAGACGGTGCTCACCATCCTGCACGCGGGCGGGAAGTTCGGCGGTGGTGCGTACAAGGTCTCCGGGGGACTGCACGGGGTGGGCGTGTCCGTGGTGAACGCCCTTTCGGAGTGGCTCGAGGTGGAGGTCCGCCGGGGTGGCCGGCGCTGGCGCCAGCGGTACAGTCGCGGGAAGCCCACCACCGAGCTGGAGTGCGTGGGGGAGGCGCAGGGAACCGGCACCCGCGTCAGCTTCCTGCCCGACCGCGAGATCTTCGTCGAGCGGGAGTTCCACTACGACACGGTGCGGCAGCGGCTGGAGGAGCTGGCGTACCTGGTGGCGGGGCTGCGCATCACCCTGGTGGACGAGCGGACCGGCCAGCGGGAGGAATTCCGGTTCGAGGGGGGCGTGCGGGAGCTGGTGCGGGCCGCGAACCGCCACCGCAAGGTCCTGAACGACCCTCCGTTCCACGCGCGCCGGGAGCGGGACGGTGTGGACGTGGAGGTGGCCATCCAGTACAACGAGGGCTACGTGGAGCACATGCTCTCCTTCGTCAACACCATCCCCACCACGGAGGGCGGCATGCACGTGGTGGGCTTCCGATCCGCGCTGACCCGGGTGGTGAACGACTACGCGCGCCGGCAGGGGCTGCTGAAGGATCAGGACGGCCCGCTGGCGGGGGAGGACGTGCGGGAGGGGTTGACGGCGGTCGTCAGCCTCAAGATGACGGACCCCCAGTTCGAGGGGCAGACCAAGACGAAGCTGGGCAACACCGAGGTCAAGGGCATCGTGGAGTCCGTGGTGGGCGAGACCTTCGGGGACTACCTGGAGACCCACCCCACGGAGGCCCGGCGGATCGTGGCCAAGGCCATCCAGGCCATGCGGGCCCGGGAGGCGGCCAAGCAGGCCCGAGACCTGGTCCGGCGGAAGAGCGCCCTGGAGGTCAGCACGCTGCCGGGAAAGCTGGCCGACTGCGCGGAGCGGGACCCCCTGCGCAGCGAGCTGTTCATCGTGGAGGGGGACTCCGCGGGTGGGTCTGCCAAGCAGGGGCGGGACCGCCGGTTCCAGGCCATCCTCCCCATTCAGGGCAAGATCCTGAACGTGGAGAAGGCCCGGATGGACCGCATGCTCCACCACGAGGAGATCCGGGCCATCATCACCGCCCTGGGCACGGGCATCGGGCCGGAGTTCGACCTGAGCAAGCGCCGGTACGACAAGGTGATCCTGATGACGGACGCGGACGTGGACGGCGCTCACATCCGAACCCTGCTGCTGACCTTCTTCTACCGGTACATGCGGGAGCTCATCGAGCACGGGAAGGTGTACGTGGCGGTCCCGCCCCTGTACCTGGTCCGCAACGGCAAGCGCAAGCGGTACGCGTACTCCGACGAGGAACTGGCCGCGGCGCTCAAGGAGTTCGGGGAGGGCAGCGAGGTCCAGCGGTACAAGGGGCTGGGGGAGATGAACCCCGAGCAGCTCTGGGAGACCACCATGGACCCCGCGCGGCGGACCCTCATCCGCGTGGAGCTGGAGGACGCGGAGGAGGCGGACCGCATCTTCCGAACGCTGATGGGCGAGGAGGTAGAGCCGCGCCGGCAGTTCATCGTCCGGTACGCCCGCGAGGTGCGCAACCTGGACATCTGAAAGCCTGAGGGGGCGTCATGGAGGAACGGGTCGTCCCGAAGCCCGTGGAGCGCGAGATGCAGGAGGCGTACCTGGACTACGCCATGTCGGTGATCGTGTCCAGGGCGCTGCCCGACGTGCGGGACGGCCTCAAGCCCGTCCAGCGGCGGGTCCTGGTGGCGATGAACGACCTGGGCCTGGCGCCGAACCGGCCGTACCGCAAGTGCGCCAAGATCTGCGGCGACACCTCGGGCAACTACCACCCGCACGGGGAGGCGGTGATCTACCCGACCCTGGTGCGGCTGGCCCAGCCGTGGGTGATGCGCTACCCCCTGGTGGACGGGCAGGGGAACTTCGGCAGCGTGGACGACGACCCCCCGGCCGCCATGCGCTACTGCGTCGTCGGCGACACGCTGGTGGTGACCGACAGGGGTTTGCTGCGCATCGACCAGCTCTCCTCGGAGGGCGGCGAAGACATCGCGATCCGCGTGCTCTCCAGGGGGGGTGTTGTGAACCGTGCCAGCAAGTGGTTCGACTGCGGCGTTTTCCCGACCCGTCGGGTGGTGACGCGGCGCGGCTACGAGGTGACCGGGACGACAAACCACCCCCTCCTGGTGTGCGTTCCGGACGAACAGGGTCGGCCGGCGTTCACCTGGAAGACCATACAGGAGATCGCCCCCGGCGACTGGCTCGTTCTGGACCGTAGCGACGCCCTTTGGCCCGGCGAGCTGGTGGACCTCCGTCCGTACCATCCGGACCTGCCAGCAGGATCGCGGGCCGACAGGCACGTCCTGCCGGAACGGCTCACGGAGGGGCTGGCATTCCTCCTGGGCGCGCTGGCGGCGGAGGGCACGTTCCGTGAGAACATGGTCGAATTCACGAACACCGACGGTGAGTTCGCCAACGCGTTTCGAGAAGTGTGGTGCCGGGAATTCCCCACCTGCCGGCTGCACAGCTTCCTGCGGAAACCGGCGGGTTTCGGAAGGAAGCCTTTCTGGCAGATGCAGGTCGCTAGCCAGCAGGTGGTCGCATTTCTGAAGAACATCGGCTTGTGTGGCAAGTCGGCCGAGCGGGGCATTCCCGCCGTCGTGTTGCAGTCGCCCCAGAAGGTCGTGGCGGCCTTCCTCCGCGGGCTCTACGAGGGCGACGGGGCCGTAGAGCGATCGGGGCGCAGCCTGCTCCGAGTGGGGCTGGCCGCCAAAAACCGCGTGTTCCTCCGCCAAGTGCAGACGGTGCTCTTGCGTTTCGGCATCGTATCCACGTTGTACCACGACTCGCGGGAGAAGTACCGGCTCATCGTCGCAGGTCGGACCAACCTGGAGCGGTTCGCCCGCCACATCGGTTTCGTTTCGGCGGCGAAACGCCGCAAGCTGCTGGCGGCGCTCGCTGTTCATTCGGGTCGGGCCCTCTCGCGCACCGACTTCGTTCCGTTTCTGGCCGAGTATGTCCGGCGGAACGCCGCCCGGGGCCAGCGGGAATGGCTGGCCAAGCACAACTTCGACCGACCCGAACGGCTCGCGGCGGCGCTGCCGAGGTTAGCGCAGGTCCTGCCGGCAGAGGACGCGACCGATCTAGCGAGCGTCGCTCGCAACAACTACTTTTTCGACCAGGTGGTGAGGGTCGAAGACGCCGGTGACCAACGGGTCTACTCCATCCGGGTGGACAGCCCCTGCCACTCGTTTGTGGCCAACGGGTTCGTCAACCACAACACGGAGGCGCGGCTGACCCCCGTGGCCATGGAGATGCTGGCGGACCTGGACAAGGACACCGTGGACTTCGTGCCCAACTTCGACCAGACGCGGCGGGAGCCGGTGGTCCTGCCCGCCCGGATCCCGAACCTGCTGGTGAACGGGGCCTCGGGGATCGCGGTGGGGATGGCCACCAACATCCCGCCCCACAACCTGGGCGAGGTGGTGGACGCCCTGGTGGCCCTCATCGACGACCCGGACCTGCCCACGGAGGAGCTCCTGCGGATCGTCAAGGGGCCGGACTTCCCCACGGGGGGCCTGATCCTGGGACGCGACGGGATCCGGGAAGCCTACACCACGGGCCGGGGCTCCATCCTCATGAGGGCCAAGGCCACGGTGGAGGAGCTGCGGGGCGGGCGCACCGCCATCGTGGTGACGGAGCTGCCCTACATGGTCAACAAGGCAGCCCTCATCGCGCGGATCGCGGAGCTGGTCCGGGACAAGAAGGTGCAGGGGATCGCCGACCTACGGGACGAGAGCGACCGGGAGGGCATGCGGGTGGTGATCGAGCTGCGGCGGGAGGCCAACCCGCAGGTGGTCCTCAACCAGCTGTACAAGCACACCCAGATGCAGACCAGCTTCGGAGCCATCCTCCTGGCCCTGGTGGGGGGGGTGCCCCGGCAGCTCACCCTGCGGGATCTGCTGACCCACTATCTGGACCACCGGCGGGAGATCGTCACCCGCAGGACGCGGTTCGAGCTGGCGCGGGCGGAGGAGCGGGCGCACGTGCTGGAGGGCCTCAAGGTGGCGCTGGACCACCTGGACGCGGTGATCCAGCTGATCCGGTCGTCCAGGGACGTGGCCGCCGCCCGGGACGGCCTCGTGCAGAGGTTCGGGCTGTCCGAGCGTCAGGCGGACGCCATCCTCGAGATGCGCTTGGCCCGGCTCACGGCCCTGGAGCGCAGCAAGGTGGAGGAGGAGTACCGCGAGCTTCTGAAAGCCATCGCCTACTACCAGGACGTGCTGCGCGACCCCAGGAAGGTGGCCGCCATCGTGCGCGAGGAGCTCCTGGAGATCAAGGCCAAGTACGCCGACCCCCGCCGCACCCGCATCACGTCGGGCAAGGAGGCGGTGCTGGAGGAGGAGGACCTGGTCCCCGACACCGAGGTGGTGATCACCCTCACCCGCCACGGGTACGTGAAGAGGGTCCCCCTGGAGACCTACCGGGCCCAGCGCAGGGGAGGCAAGGGGATCGTGGGCGCTACCGCCCGGGAGGAGGACTTCGTTGAGCACGTGGTGGTGACCCACAACCACGCGTACCTGCTGTTCTTCACCAACCGGGGCAGGGTGTACCGGGTGCGGGCCTTCGAGGTACCGGAGTCCGGCCGTACGGCCCGCGGCACCGGCCTCATGAACCTGGTCGGGATGGCCGTGAACGAGCGGGTCAACGCCGTGATCCCCATCCGGTCCTTCGAGGACGCGGGCTACCTGTTCATGGCCACGCGGCGGGGGATGGTGAAGCGCACGGGGCTCATGGAGTTCGTGAACGCCAGGCGGGCGGGGATTGTGGCCCTGCACTTGCAGGAGGGCGACGAGCTGGTTGGGGTACGCCTCACCGACGGCCGGCAGGAGGTCATCCTGGCTACCCGGCAGGGCCAGAGCATCCGGTTCAAGGAATCAGGAGTCCGGGAGATGGGCCGCACCGCGGCTGGGGTCGTGGGCATCCGGCTGCGGCCAGGAGATGAGGTGGTAGGCCTCGCGGTGGCCAGCGAAAAACCGGAGTTGCTCACGGTGACCGACCTGGGCTACGGGAAGCGGACGCCCGTCTCGCAGTACCGGCTGCAGGCCCGGGGCGGCTACGGGGTCCGGAACATCCGCCTGTCCCCCAAGAACGGCAGGGTGGTGGCGGTCCGCGCGGTGGCGGAGGACGACGAGGTGCTGCTGGCCACGGAGTCCGGCCAGATCCTGCGGACCCTGGTCCGGGAGATCAGCACGGTCGGCCGCTCCGCCCAGGGCGTGCGGGTCATGCGCCTGGAGCCGGGAGACCGGGTGTCGGCCGTGGCGGTGGTGGAGGGGGAGCGGTAGCAGGGGCCCGGAACCCTCCGCTGGTGCGGGTTTCCGCTCTCGGGCAAGAGGAGTTGGCCCCGGGGCCGTAGAATCCGATGGCCCGGACCACACACCGGACGGAGGGGAGGAGCCCATGAACAAGGAGCAGCTGATCGAGCGGGTGGCCAGCAAGACGGGCCTCAGCAAGAAGGACGCCAACGCGGCCCTGGACGCCATCCTGGACGGGATCACCAGCGCCCTCAAGAAGGGCGAAAAGGTGACCCTGGTGGGGTTCGGGACTTTCACCGTCCGGCGCCGGAAGGCGCGGGAGGGCCGGAACCCCCAGACGGGCGAGAAGATCAAGATCCCGGCCAGGAAGGTGCCGGCGTTCACCGCGGGCAAGGAGCTGAAGGCCCAGGTTAAGTAAGACCCCACAGGAGGGGAGGCGAGGGGCGCCCAGGGGTGAGTTTCCCCGGGGCGCTTTTTTTCGTGGACGTCCGCGAGCCCACCCACGAAGAGATGGCGCAGCTGGCCGGCTGGCCTGACCTCACGCTGCCGCCCGAGTGGCTGGCGTGGGCCGACGAGCCCCACCGGGTGCTGGCGGCATTCGAGGGCGGCCGGGTGGTAGGGGCGGTCAACCTGGCCGTGGTGGGGCAGGGGGAAGGCTGGATCGAGGGGGTGAGGGCCGAGCCGGACGAGGTCGAGGCGGTGGCAGACCGCCTTGTGGCCGCGGCCGTGGAGGTGTTGCATGGATACGGGGCGGTCGTAGTGCGGACGGCTTCGCCCCGGGGCGCCCGGCCGGGCTGGATGGACCGGGCGGGTTTCGCAGAGAAGGCGCAGTTCAAGGTCCGGCTGGCTCCGCCGGGCCCTCCTCCTGCAGCGGGCACGGTGCGGCCGGCTACGCCGCGGGAAGCGGGACAGGTGGCCGGACGGCTCGGCGGACGGCTCCGCGAGCGGGCCGCGGGCTTGGTGCCCTTGGGTTGGCGGTGGCGGTCTTTCCGGACGGAGATGGCTGCGGCCGCGGCAAGGGAGGGAAGGCTGCTGGTGGACGGGAAAGGAGGCGCAGCCCTCGTCCTCCGTCGGGGTGGCGACCGGCTGCTGGCGGCCCTGGCGGCGGAGTCGCCCGAAGGGCTGGTCGGCGCGGTGCGGGCCGAGCTCGTGGAGGGCGGCAGGCTCGCCTGCTTCCTGCCGGCCTCCTCGCCGGAGGCGGCGGCGTTGGAGGGCTGGCCTGCCCACCCCTGGTGTCCGGAGGGCGTTGTGGTGTACGAGTTGACCGGAGGTCACGGTTAGGAGGGGAATCCATGGGACAGGGCGCGCGGCTGGCCCGGCACCTAGACGACCTGAGGCGTGCGGTGGTCGAGATCGTACAGTCCCTGGACCACGACCGGCTGAACGCCAAGCCCGCAGGGCTGTCCAACACCCCGGGGATCCTGGTCCGGCACCTGTTGGGGTCGGAACGGTACTGGATCCACCAGGTGGTGGGCGGGGAGGAGGTCCACAGGGATCGTCAGGCAGAGTTCGACCCCACAGTGCCTGTGCGGCGGGAGGAGCTCCTGCAGCGGGTGGAGGAGGTGGCGCGGAGGACCCACGAGATCCTCGATAGCCTGCCGGACGAGCGGCTGGGCGACCCTGTGGAGGCGCGGGTGGGCGATCGGACGCTGCGCTTGGAGCGCGGCGATGCAGTGTTGCGGGCGCTGGCGCACTGGGCGTACCACCACGGACAGCTCCAGCTCATGCGCAGGCTGCTGGGCGGGGGATGAGGGCGGCCGTCGCCTTCTTCTGGATCGTGGCCGCGGCCGTGGAGGTGTACCGGAGGCTGGGCGGAGCCGTGCCGGGACCCCTGGCGTTTCTGGGACCGTACCTGACGCTGCTGGCCACCCTGGGGCCCGCGGTGGAAGCGGTCCGGGAGTTCCGGGCGGGTGACCTGGTGGAGGGTATCAAGTCCGTGCTGTGGGCCGGGCCGGGCGTCATCACCCTTCTGGCCGGGCCGCCGTGGTTGAGGTTCGGGGGCGGGTAGGGCGCGCGGAAGGGTATGCGGTGGGAGCCGGCTCCAGACCTGCACGCCCGGATGGCCCGGATCGTGAAGGCTCTGGCGTTTTCGCACGTGGATCCTGCGCGGGTCCACTGCCTACGGGTGTACGGCGCCCGGGCCAACGCCTGGGCCCGCATCTGGGGCCTGCCCCGCGTGTTCCAGCAGGCGCTGCGGGTGCCGGCCTCGTACGTGGTGGAGTTCCTGTGTCCGGGATTTGACCGCTTGCCACAGGACGAGCAGGACCGCGTCATCATCCACGAGCTGCTCCACATCCCCACCACCTTCAGCGGTGGCGTGCGGCCAGAGCGGTCCCGCGGGCTGCGGATCGACCGGCGGACCGTGGAACGGTACTACCGCCGGTACCGGCAGGTGGCCGCCTCCGCTGCCGAGGCTCCTTGAAGCCGCCCAGGGTGGTATGACCGCGCCGTCTCGCGCCCTGGAGGGTGTCGTGACGCGGGCTGTCGGAGCGTTCGCGTTCGTGTACTGCGGGGGTCGGACCTACCGGTGTGTAATGCGGGGTCGGTTGCGGAGGGCGGGTGGGGCCCGGGTGGTTCCGGGCGACCGGGTGGTGTTCGTGTCCACGGGCCCGGAGGAAGGGGTCGTGGAGTCCGTGCTGCCCAGGAAGTCAGAGCTCACCAAACCCTCGGCACGGGACCCCGGACGTCTCCAGGTCCTGGCCGCCAACGTGGACCAGGCCTGCGTGGTGTTCGCGACCGCTAGCCCCGACCCGGACCCGCTGGCGGTGGACCGCTTTCTGGCGCTGGCGGAAGTTTCCGGGCTGGTACCCCTGTTGTGTTTCAACAAGGCAGACCTGGGGGATCCGCGCGAGCTGCGGGCCCTGTACGAGAGAGCCGGGTACCGGGTCCTGTGGGTGAGCGCGCGCACGGGGCAGGGGCTGGAAGAGCTCCGCCGCAGCCTGGCGGGCCGCCTGACGGTGCTGGTGGGGCCCTCGGGCGTGGGCAAAAGTACCCTCATCAACGCCCTCAATCCCCAGGCCCGCCGACGGGTCGGGGAGGTGGGCCGCAGGGGCCGCGGCCGGCACACCACCACGGACGCTCAGCTGATCCCGGTGGACGGAGAGGGCTTCGTGGTGGACACCCCGGGCGTACAGGTCCTGGACTTCGTGCACCTGGAGCCGGACGCGGTGAGGGCGGCCTTCCCGGAGATCGCGAGGATCGCCGCGGAATGCCAGTTCCCGGACTGCTCTCACCGGCAGGAGCCGGGCTGCGCGGTGCGGCAGGCGGTGGCCCGAGGCGAGGTGGCGGCCTCGCGCATGCGGAGCTACCTGGCGCTATTGGAGGAGGCGGAGGAGGCCTGGCGCAGCCGATACCGGTCGCGGAGGGACGGATGACGCGGGTGTACCTGATCCGGCACGGTCAGACCACCTGGAACGCCGAGCGGCGGTACCAGGGGCGCAAGGATGCGCCCCTCACGGAGCTGGGGCGCAGCCAGATGCGCCGGCTGGCCGCAGCCCTGGCCTCCGAGCCGGTGCGGGCGGTGTACACCAGCCCCCTCGGCCGCTGCCGGTGGGGCGCGGAGCGGATCGCGGCCCAGCACGGCCTGGAGCCCGTCGTGGAGCCCGACCTGGTGGAGCTGGACCACGGGATCCTGGACGGTCTGCGGGTGGACGAGATGGAGGAGCACGTCGGCCGGCTGGTCCGGAGGTGGTGGGAGGACCCCGCCGGGGTGCACCTCCCGGGCGGTGAGACGCTGGAGCAGGCCCGAACGAGGGCGTACGGGGCGTTCCGCCGGATCGTGCAGCGGCACCCGGGCGAGACCGTGGTGGTGGTGGCGCACGGGGGAGTGAACAAGCTCATCCTCCTGACGCTCCTGCAGGCTCCCCTGGACAGCTACTTCCGCATCCAGCAGCACAACGGAGCGGTAAACCTGGTGGAAGTACCCCCCGAGGGTAGCCCTCGGATCGTGGCCATCAACGACACCTGCTACCTCCGGTTGCCCTCGCAGGACCCCGGGGTGGTGGGTCAGGAGTAGCGCAACCTGCGGAAGGCCCACAGGCCCGAGAGCACCAGAACAGCGGCGCACGCGGGGATCAGGCGAAGCCCCAGGTCCGCTCCCGGTGCGTACCCCAAGCGCAGCAGCATCCCCACGGCGAAGGCCGCGGCGGCGTTCGCCAGGTTCAGCACGAGCCCCTGGACCCCAAAGTGCAAGGCGGGCAAGCCCTGGCGCGCCGCCAGGTGGGCCAGCACGGCGTTGGGCAGCGCGTACAGCGCTGCCAGGGGTAGCCCGCTGAGGGCCACCAGTCCGTAACCCAGCACCTGCGGGCTAACTGGCAGCCGGCCGACGAGGGACACAGCGGGGAGGAAGGCTGCGGCCACCCACAGGCACGCTTCCAGGGTCCGTTGGGCGCCGGCCCGCTGGGCCCACGCCGCCACCACGGGCAGGCACGCCGCGGTGGACAGGAGCGCCGCCGCCAACACGCCGGGTACCGCGGAGGTCGGCAGCTCCATGAGCACCGTCACCAGGAACACCAGCACCAAACTCACCATGCTGAGGCCCACCCAGGCCAGGGCGAGGCCGGCCAGGTAGGCGCGCAGGCCGCCGCTGTGAGCCAGGGAAGCCAGCGCGGTGGCGAGCGGCGTTCCAGCAGGGCGGGTGGCGCCTTCCCGGACGGCGGCCGCGCACGCCCACAGGCAGGCCAGAGAAGCGGTGGCAAACACCGTGGCCATGGAGGGGAAGCCCCAGCGCATGTGCAAGGGGCCGGACAGGACGTAGGCCAGGGCGGTCCCCATGAGGTTGCCGGCGGCCTGCCAGGCCGCGGCGGTCACCCGCCTCGGGCCGGAGAGCTCCAGGTCCGCCAGGAGGGCCAGGTAGGGGTTGACCACCGTGGCGAACAGGGCGAAAAAAGCCGCGAGCACCGCGGCCAGGTACACATCGGCCCCCTGCCGCGGCGGCACCCACACAAGGACGAAGCACACCGCCAGCAGGGGGCTTGCAGCCACGAGGAAAGGCCTGCGGCGGCCCCAGGGGGAGGTCAGGACGTCGCTCCACCGGGCCACCAGGATATCGCCCACGGAGTTGGAAAGCCTGCCTGCGGCCAACGCTAGGCCCACCTGTTGGGGCGGCAGGTGAGGGCCGGAGGGGCCCGTGTAGAACGGGAAAAGCCACAGGGTAAGGGTCTGAACCAGCAGGGAGGCGCCAACAGCGCCGAGCGCGTAAAGGGGCCCCGACACCCTAGCGGGTGAACACCGGCAGGGTGGCGAGGTGGATGAGTTCGGGGTCGTGGTACGCGTCGCCCTGGAGGATCACCGCGGCTTTGGCGGCGATGCGGGCCTCCAGGCGCTGCATCAGCAGGCTGGCAGCTCGCAGGGTGCCGCCGGTGCTCACCACGTCGTCCACCACCGCGACCCGGCGGCCGCGGATCCGATCCGCGTCCTCACCGTTGAGGACGAGAGGGTGGACGGAGGCGTCCGTGATGGACTGGACGTCCACCACCACCGGGTCCCGCATGTACTTCTTGACCGCCCTGCGGCACGCGACGTACGGGAAGAACTGGCCGTGGCGGGGCTCGGAGAGGTAGGTGGCGATCATGTGCACGAGGGGGACCGACTTGGCGGTCAGGGACACCAAGGCGTCGAACTCCCGGAGCCGCAGCTCGCTGGCCAGGGCGCGGGCGCAGGCGTTGGTGAGCTCCACGTCGCCCCAGAGCCGGAAGAAGGGGATCCACACCCCCTCCTGGACCTGTTCCACGGGCAGGGAGCGCCGGACCCCCGCCACGCGGATCTCGTACCAGGTCTGTCCCTCGTACCGCATGGTGGGTCCCTTGAGAAACCCTGTTTTTACCGGCTACTGTAGCACAGCGCGGGGAGCCTGCGTAGCCTCTTTTAGCGCAAGGTAGAATGGCGTCAAAACCCCGGAGGCGCGAATTGGAGATCCCTCCACACACCCGGCTGGTAGCCCTGTTGGGCGACCCGGTCTCGCACAGCCTCTCGCCCCGCATGCACGCGGCGGCCTTCCGGGAGCGGGGGCTACGGTGGGCGTACGTGGCCTTCCGGGTCCGGCCGGAGGACCTGGGCGCCGCGGTGGCCGGGCTGCGGGCCCTGGGTTTCGCGGGCGCCAACGTGACCCTGCCCCACAAGGTAGCCGTCTGCCAGCTGGCCGACGAGCTGGACGGGTCTGCCGCGCGGTGCGGGGCGGCAAACACCCTGGTCTTCTCGGAGGGGCGGGTGTTGGCCTTCAACACCGACGTGGCGGGAGTGCGCAGGGCCCTGGACGAGGAGGGTGTGACGGCCCGGGGGCTCCGAGTGGCGGTCCTGGGCGCCGGGGGAGCGGCCCGGGCGGCGTGTGTGGCGTTAGGGGAGGCTGGTGCGGGGCTCGTGACGGTGGTGGCCCGCAGGCCGCCCGCGGGACAGGCCCTGTGCGACCGCATGCGGGAGGAGTTCCCCGAAACGCGCTTTGAAGTACGTCCCTTTGAGGACGCAGCCCTCCGGGGAGTGCTGCGGGAGGCGGACATGGTGGTGAACGCGACTCCCGTGGGCATGCACCCGCGGGAGGACGAAAGTCCGGTGCGCGAAGCCGCCTGGTTGCGGCAGGGGCAGGTGGTGTTCGACATGGTGTACAACCCCCCTGAGACGCGTCTAGTGCGGCTGGCGCAGCAGGCGGGGGCGAGGACCGTGGGCGGGCTTTCCATGCTCGTGCACCAGGGAGCTGCGTCCTTCGAGCTGTGGACCGGGAGTCCGGCTCCCATAGACGCCATGAAGAGGGCCGTCGGTCTGCTCCCGGCGGGGGTGTGAGGTGGCGCTGCGGCTGGTGACCGCGGGGGAGTCGCACGGCCGGGGGCTGGTGGCGGTGGTGGAGGGCCTGCCGGCAGGCCTCCGGGTGGACGAGGAGTACATCGACCGGCAGCTGTGGCGGCGCCAGCTGGGCTACGGCCGTGGCGGCCGCATGCAGATCGAGCGGGACCGGGCGGAGATCTTGTCCGGTATCGTGGACGGCGCCACCATCGGGGCCCCGGTGGCGGTGCTGGTCTGGAACCGCGACTGGAGGACGGAGGAAGCACCCATCACGCGGCCCAGGCCCGGCCATGCGGACCTAGTGGGGGTGCAGAAGTACGGGTTCGACGACGTCCGGTACGCCCTGGAGCGCGCCAGCGCCCGGGAGACCGCGGCGAGGGTGGCGGGCGGGAGCCTCGCGCGGCGGCTGCTGGAGGAGTTCGGGATCGAGGTCTTCAGCCACGTGGTGGAGCTGGGCGGGGTACGGGTAGAGCAGCTCCCGGAGCGGTGGGAGGAGGTCCGGGAGCGGGCGGAGGCTTCGGACGTGCGGTGCGCGGACCCAGCCGCCGCGCGGCGCATGCGGGAGGCGGTGGACGCGGCCAGGGAGCGCGGGGACACCCTGGGCGGCGTGGTGGAGGTGGTAGCTCTGGGCGTGCCACCTGGCCTGGGCTCGTACGTGCACTGGGACCGCAAGCTGGACGGACGGCTGGCGCAGGCGGTGATGAGCGTACACGCCATCAAGGGCGTGGCTATCGGCGACGCGTTCGCCATCGCCGCCGCCCCAGGCCACCGAGCCCACGACGAGATCTTCTACGAGCCGGAGCGGGGGTTCTACCGACTCACCAACCGGGCGGGCGGCCTGGAGGGGGGAGTCACGAACGGCATGCCGGTGGTGCTGCGGGCCGCAATGAAGCCACTTTCTACCCTCCGGCAGCCCCTCATGTCCGCGGACATCCGCACCGGCGAGCCGGCACCAGGAGCGGTGGTGCGTTCCGACGTGACCGCGGTCCCCGCCGCCGGGGTTGTCTGCGAAGCCATGGTGGCCCTGGTGCTGGCGGACGCCCTGTGCGAGAAGCTGGGGGCCGACTCCCTGGAGGACATGCGGCAGGCGTACCGCCGGTACGTGGAGCGTGCCCGGTGGACCCCCTCCCCGCCGGTGAGGAGCGGGCCGTGAAGAACGTGGTCCTGTACGGATTCATGGGTGCGGGCAAGACCGCAGTCGGCGAGGAGTTGAGCCGACGCCTGGGCTGGCCGTTCTTTGACACCGACCGCATGGTGGAGAGCCGGACGGGTAAGTCGGTAGCGCGCATCTTCGACGAGGACGGGGAAGCTGCCTTCCGGGCTCTGGAGCGCGAGGCGGTGGCGGAGGCGGCCCGGGTACGGCCCGCAGTGGTGGCCTGCGGGGGAGGTGCGGTTCTGGACCCGGAGAACGCACGCGCGCTGAGAGCGTCCGGCCACATGGTGTGGCTGCGGGCCGAGCTGGAGTCGGTGCTGAGCCGGGCCCGGGAAGGCGAACGGCCTCTCCTCAGGGGCGACGCCAGGGGCAGGGCCGCGGTGCTGCTGGAGGAGCGCACCCCGCGCTACCGGGAGCTGGCGGACGTGGTGGTGGACACCGACGGGCTTTCCGTCCGAGAGGTAGCAGAGCGCGTGCTGACGGAGCTGTTGGCCCGGGAAGCGCACACCCTGACGGTGGCCTTACCCGAAGGGGCCTATCCGGTGCGCGTGGGGGACGGCGTGCTGCCCCTGGTCGGCGTGGAGTTGGCGCGACTGAGGGTGCGGCGGGTCGCGGTGGTGACCCACCCGCGGCTGTGGCGCCTTTACGGGGCGGGCCTGGCGGAAGCCCTGCGGGCGGGCGGCGTGGAGGTCGTGCCCGTGCTGGTCCCACCGGGGGAGCGCAGCAAGTCTCTAGGGGCTGCCCAGAAGGTGTACGCGCAGATGGCCGCCGCAGAGCTGGACCGGGCCTGTGCGGTTCTCGGGCTGGGCGGCGGCGTGGTGGGGGACCTAGCCGGGTTCGTGGCAGGGACCTATATGCGGGGCGTGCGGCTGCTGCAGCTGCCCACCACCCTGCTGGCGCAGGTGGACGCCAGCGTGGGCGGCAAGGCCGCGGTGAACGTGTCCGCGGGAAGGGCCAGGGCAGCGGTGAGGAACCTGGTAGGGGTGTTCTGGCAGCCGCAGGCGGTGGTGGCGGACGTGGCCACCCTGTGTACCCTCCCCCTCCGGGAGCTGCGCGCGGGCCTCGCGGAGTGCGTCAAGCACGGCGCGGTGAAGGACGCAGGCCTGCTGGAGTGGGTGGACCGCGAGCTAGGCAACCTGCTCCGCCGCAAGACGGACCGGCTCGCGGAGCTGGTGGCGCGCAACGTGGCAGTGAAGGCCGAGGTGGTGCGGCAGGACGAGCGGGAAACTCTCGGCCTGCGCGAGGTGCTGAACTTCGGCCACACGGTGGCGCACGCCCTGGAGGCGGCCACAGGTTACCGCGTGTACCTGCACGGGGAGGCGGTGGCGGTGGGCATGGTGGTGGAGGCGGAGCTGGGGCGGCGGGAGGGCATCACGGAGGGATCCGTGGCGGAAGCCCTGCGCTCGGTGCTGCAGCGCGCGGGCCTGCCGATCCGGCTTCCGACCGTCTCTGCGGAGGACCTGGTGGGGTTCATGCGGCTGGACAAGAAAAACCGCGGCGGGAGGTTACGCTTCGCCCTCGTGGAACGGCTCGGGCAAGCCCGCACCGGCGTGGAGATCCCGGAGGAAGCCGTGGCCTCCGTCCTGCGGGAGATGGGGGCGAGTCCGTGAGGATCCTGGTGCTGTCGGGTCCGAACCTGAACCTGCTGGGCGAGCGGGAGCCGGAGGTGTACGGCCACCACACCCTGGCGGACGTGGAGCGCATGGTGCGGGCAAAGGCGGAGGAGCTGGGCGTGGAGGTACGGTTCGTCCAGTCCAACCACGAGGGGGTGATGCTGGACGAGCTGCACCGGGCGCGGTTGGACTGTGACGCGGTGGTCCTGAACCCCGGAGCGTTCACCCACACCTCCATCGCCCTGCGGGACGCCATCGCGGCCATCCGCATCCCCGTGGTGGAGGTCCACCTGTCCAACGTGCACGCCCGCGAGGCCTTCCGGCGGCGCATGGTGCTGGCACCCGTGGTACGGGGCCAGGTCCTGGGCTTCGGCCCGTACAGTTACGTGCTGGGCCTGGAGGCTGCAGTTCACCTGGCACGGGGAGGGTCCCGGTGAAGGTCCGGGGCATCCGTGGGGCCGTGCAGGTGGAGGCCAACACCCCCGAGGCCATTCTGGACGCGGCCCGCCGGTTGATCACGGAGATGGTCCGGGCCAACGGCGTGGAGCCGGACGACGTGGCGGCGGTGATCTTCACGTGCACTTCCGACCTGGACGCCACCTTCCCCGCGGAGGCTGCTCGGGCCCTGGGCTGGGACCGTGTGCCGCTGCTGTGCTCCCGGGAGATGGACGTGCCCGGTTCCATGCCGCGGGTGCTCCGCGTGCTGATGCTGGTGAACACCACCCTGACGCAGGACGAGGTGATCCACGTGTACCTGGGGGAGGCCGAGCGGCTGCGGCCGGACCTGCGCAGTGCCCAGTAGGATGGCGACCCTCCAGGTTCAGCCTGCACGCCTCCGGGGGCGCTTCCGGCCGCCCGGCGACAAGTCCGTCAGCCACCGCGCGGTGTTGTTGGGGGCGCTCGCGTCCGGGGTCACGGTGGCCCGCAACTTCCTGGAGGCCGAGGACACGCTGCGAAGCGTGGGCTGCGTGCGTGCTCTGGGAGTGCCCGTGGAGCAGGAGGGCGACGCGCTGCGGGTTCACGGGCGCCGCCGGTGGTCGGAGCCCGGTCACGTGCTGGACGTCGGCAACTCCGGGACCACCATCCGCCTGCTGTGCGGGCTTGTAAGTGGTCAGCCTGTGGAGGCCGTTCTGGACGGTGACGAATCCTTGCGCCGCCGGCCCATGGACCGGGTGGTGGAGCCTCTCCGCCGCATGGGCGCAGAGATTGAGGCTCGGGACGGGCGGTTCGCTCCGGTACGGGTACACGGGGGCACGTTGCGGCCTGCCCGTCACGAGCTCCCCGTGGCAAGCGCTCAAGTCAAGAGCGCGCTGCTGCTGGCAGGGCTGTACGCGGAGGGCAGGACCGTGGTGGTGGAGCCTGCGGCCAGCCGGGACCACACGGAGCGCCTGTTGAAGGCCATGGGGGTCCCGGTGCGGAGCCGGGCGCTGGAGGGCGGGGCTGTGGAGGCGGTGGTGGAAGGACCCGCGCGTCCGGAGGCGGTGGAGCTGGAAGTACCCGGCGACTTTTCGTCCGCGGCGTTTTTCATAGCGGCGGCTGCAGCACAGCCGGGTGCGGAGCTGGTGGTGGAGCACGTGGGCTTGAACCCCACCCGCACGGGGCTGCTGGAGGTACTCCGGGAGATGGGTGCGGAGGCGCGGGTAGAAGACCTGCGGGAGGTGGCCGGCGAACCCGTGGGCACCCTTCTGGTCCGGGGCAGCCAGCTCCGAGGAGTACGGGTGGCCGGGGCTTTGATCCCTCGCCTCATCGACGAAATCCCGGCTCTCGCGGTGGCCGCGGCAGTGGCGGAGGGGGAGACGGTGGTGCGGGACGCCGCGGAGCTGCGCGTGAAAGAGTCGGACCGGATTCGGACAGTGGTTCGCGCCCTTCAGGCGGTGGGGGTGGACGCCGAGGAGCTCCCCGACGGGATGGTGATACGGGGTGGCAGGATCCGTGGGGGCGAGGTGGATCCCGAGGGCGACCACCGGATCGCCATGGCCTTTGCGGTGGCGGGCCTGCTTTCCCGAGAGGGGGTCAGGGTGGTGGGCTCCGAGTGCGCAGCGGTGTCCTTCCCGGGGTTCGAAGACTGGCTTCAGGCGCTGGCTGCACGTTGAAGTCTTCTCCACGCTCCACCGTGGTGTTGTTGCACGGCGCGGGGGCGGACTTTGCCGGGCTGAGCTGGAAGCACGTGGCCCCCCGGCTGGCGCGGAGCTTCCAGGTCCTAACTCCGAACCTGCCGGGCCACGGCGGGACCCCGGAGCTGCCCCAACCCACCACCGAGGCGTACCTGGACTGGCTGTGCCGTTGGATGGACGGGACAGGGGTCGAGCGGGGGAGCCTGGTGGGCCTGTCTCTAGGAGGGGCCCTGGCCCTGGGCTACGCCCTGCGCAGGCCGGAACGTGTGGACCGCTTGGTCCTGGTCGCCAGCTACGGGCTTTCGCCCCGGTTGCCCTACCACGGACTCCTGTGGCTGTTACTCCGGTCGCCGTTGCTGCGGCTGCTGCAAGCTCCCAGCCTGCGCCGGCGCCCCGGCCTGTGGTTGGGGGTGCGCTTTCTCGTGGGCGAGGCCCGGACCGTGGACGCCGAACTTTTGGACGACGTCCGCGCCGCGGTGCGCGGCACCAGCCCCGGACTGTTCTGGCGGTGGTTACAGACCGAGATCGCGAGGGGCCGCGTGCGTACTTACTACGGCGACCGCCTCCACGACCTGCGCTGCCCCGTGCTGCTCATCCACGGGGACCGCGACCGGCTGGTGCCGCTCGCCCACGCGGAGCAGGCCGCACGCAGGATCCCGGAGGCCCAGCTGGTCGTCCTGCGGGGCTGCGGCCACTGGCCGCCGCGGGAGCGGCCGGAAGAGTTCTGGTCGGCCCTGGAGGCCTTCCTGGGGTAGAAGGGAGAACGCGAACCAGGCCCTGGCGGACCGGGGCCGTGGCGGTCAGTCCAGGAGCGTGAGGAGTTCGGATAGGGTGTCCACCGTGTGGTGGGGCCGCGCGGCTGCGTCGCCCGGGTGGTGTCGGCGCCGCACCCACACCGCGGTCATGCCCGCCGCGAGGGCCCCGGCCACGTCCGCGTGCAGCAAGTCGCCCACCATCCAGCACCGATGGGGCTCTGCGCCCGCGCGGCGGGCGGCCTCTACGAACACCGCGGGGTCGGGCTTACTGCGGCCCAGCTCCTGGCTGGTCACCACCGGGTCCAGGAGTTCGCTCAGTCCCGTGGCGTCCAGTTTCCACCGCTGGAGGGCGGTCTCGCCGTTCGTGATGAGGCCCGTCCGGTAGCCGCGTCGGCGCAGCTCCAGCAGAACAGGCTTCGCGTCCGGGAAGGTCCGCACCTGGCCGTCCCGGAGAGCCGTGTAGCGCTGCAGGAAGGGCTCTACGGGCCCGCGGAAACCCAGGCGGCGCAGCGCCTCCTCCCACGTCCACCGTCGCATGAGGGGAATGGTGACCCCGGGTTGGGCCGGGGTCACACGCTTCCACAGCTCCAGGGACGCTTCCAGGTAGGTGCGGACCATCAGGTCCGGGGGCAGGAAGGGGTAGACCTCCTGCAGCTCCTGCGCGACCCGGCGGACGCAGTCCGACATCAGTCCGGTCTCGTCCACCAGGGTGTCGTCCAGGTCGAAGAAGACGGCTTGTGGTCGCACGGTGCCTCGAGTGTTGTGGCGGAGGGGGTGGGATTTGAACCCACGAGGCGGGTTTTAGCCCGCCTACGCGCTCTCCAGGCGCGCCGGATCAGCCGGACTCCCGCACCCCTCCGGCCGCAACCTTTAGGATACCAGGGCCGGCCGCGGTTGAGGGCCAGGCCGGGATGGCCTATTTTGGCGGGGGTGCGGGTCGTCATCACGGGGGCCACAGGACTGCTCGGGCGGTCGCTTGCCCAACGCCTGAGGGAAGCGGGCCACGCGGTGCTGCCCGTCAGCCGCAAACCGGGTCCGGGTGTCGTGCGCTGGGATCCGGCCCGCGGGCAGCTCGCGGCCGAGGCGCTCGAAGGCTGCGACGCTGTGGTGAACCTGGCCGGCGCCCGCATCGCGCCCGCCCGCTGGACCGAAGCATACAAACGGGAGCTGCGCACCAGCCGCGTGGACGCCACCCGGCTGCTGAGCGACGCCCTAAGCCGGCTCGCGGAACCGCCCAGGGTGTTCCTTTCGGCCTCGGCCACGGGGTACTACGGTCACCGGACCTTCGAGGAGGCGGTCGACGAAAGCGCGCCGCCGGGGCGGGGTTTCCTCGCGTCGCTGTGCGTGGACTGGGAGGCGGCCACGGAGCCGGCACGGCGGTCGGGGATCCGCACCGTGCTACTGCGCACGGGCCCTGTTCTGAGCGGCCGGGGCGGCTTCCTGGCGCCTCTTTTGCCCGTGTTCCGTCTGGGTCTGGGCGGGCCGGTGGGCGACGGGCGCCAGGGCGTAAGCTGGATCGCCCTGGAGGACTGGCTGCGCGCGGTGGAGTTCCTGATGAACACGCCGTCTGTTGAAGGCCCGGTCAACCTGACCGCGCCCGGCGCGGTGACGTTCGCGGAGTTCGCACGCACCCTGGCAGGGGTGCTCCGCCGGCCGGCGTTCTTGCGGGTGCCGGCCTTCGCGGTGCGCTGGGTCCTGGGGCGCGAGATGGCGGACGAGGTGTTGCTGTCCGGTCAGCGGGCTATCCCCAGGCGCCTGCTGGAGGCGGGCTTCCGGTTCCGCTATCCGGACCTGGAGGCGGGGCTGCGTGCGGTCCTCGGCTCCACTGGGCGCCACCCCGAGGCCGACTAGGCGCGCACCTGCCCCTCTCCCAGGGCCACGAACTTCGTGGTGGTGAGCTCGCGGACGCCCATGGGCCCGTACGCGTGCAGCTTGGTGGTGCTGATGCCGATCTCCGCACCCAGTCCGAGCTGGAAGCCGTCGTTGAACCGCGTGCTGGCGTTCACTAGCACGAGCGAGGCGTCCACCTCCCGCAGGAAACGCAGCGCCCGGGCGTGGTCCCGGGTGACGATGGCTTCCGTGTGGTTAGAGCCGTACCGGGCGATGTGGGCCAGCGCTTCGTCCATGGAGTCCACCACCTTCACCGCCAGGATCAGGTCCAGGTACTCGGCTTCCCAGTCCGCCTCCGTAGCCGGCCGGATCTGGGGCAGGTGCTCCAGGGTGCGGGCGCACCCGCGCAGTTCCACACCGGCCTCTGCCATGGCCCGCGCCAGCAGGGGCAGGAAGTCGGGCGCGACGGATTGGTGGACGAGCACCTTCTCCAGCGCGTTGCAGGTGGCCGGCCGCTGGGCCTTGGCGTTCACCGCGATGCGGACCGCCATCTGCAGGTCCGCGCCTTCGTCCACGTACAGGTGGTTGACACCCCGGGCGTGCGCCAGGACGGGCATCCGCGCGTGCTCCTGGACGAAGCGGATGAGCTCCTCCCCGCCGCGCGGGATGAGGACGTCCAGGTAGCCCGCGAGGCGGCACATCTCCACGACCGCCTGGCGGTCCGTGTGGGGGACGAGTTGCACCGCGTCCTCCGGAAGGCCGGCTTCCTTCAGCGACCGGCGGAACAGCGCCACCAGGGTCCGGTTGCTGCGCAGGGCCTCCTTCCCGCCCCGCAGGAGGATGGCGTTGCCGGCCTTCACGGCGAGGCTGCTGGCTTCCACAGTGGCGCCGGGCCGTGCCTCATACACCATCCCGATGACGCCCAGGGGCACCCGCATCCGCCCCACGCGCAGGCCGTTGGGCCGGACGGACAGAGACTCGATCTCGCCCACCGGGTCCGGCATGTGCGCCACCTGCCGCAGACCTTCCACCAGGTCGTCCCGGACCCTCTGGTCCAGCCGCAGCCGGTCCAGCTTCGCCCGGGACAGCCCCGCAGCTGCTGCCTCCTCCAGGTCCGCGCGATTGGCCTCCGCCACCTCCGGCCAGGAGTCCACCAGCAACTGTGCCAGCCGCAGCAACGCGTCCTGTTTGGCCGCGGGAGGCGCCGACGCCATAGCTCGGGCTGCCTGCCGGGCGCGGACTGCCATCTCACGGATCTGGCTCGTGACGTCGATCATACCGACCCCCGTACCGCGTGCTCTTCCGCCTCCAGCTCACTGGCCAGGGCGAAGTGGTCCCGGTGGATGACCTCGTCGGAGTGCTTGTACCCCAGACGCGATTCGATGTCGCGGGTGTGCAGTCCCTTGATGAGGTCGATCTCCGCCGCGCTGTAGTTCACCAGCCCCACGCCCACCAGGCGGCCGTCGGGGTCCAGGCACCGGACCGGGTCTCCCACCCCGAACTGTCCCCGGACCCCCCGGACCCCTGCCGGCAACAGGGAGGCTCCACCCTTCCGCAGAGCCCGTGCGGCGCCGTGATCCAGGAGTAGCTCTCCCGCGGGTTTGGGCAGCTGGTACAGCCACAGCTTGCGGCCCCCGTACCGCCGGCTGCCACCCCAGAACAGCGTGCCGACGGGCTCGCCAGAGAGCGCGGTGCGCAGGGCCCCCGCCCGGCGGCCGGGCAGCAGCAGCAGGGGCATCCCCGCGGCCAGGGCCTTTTCCGCGGCCAGCAGCTTGCTGCGCATGCCGCCGCTGCCGACCTCGTTGGGGGCCTCTCCGGCGGACTCCAGCAGGGTCCGGTCGACCCGCTCCACCCACGGAATAGGGCGGGCCTGGGGGTGGGTGCGCGGGTCCCGGTCGAACAACGCCTCCACGTCCGACAGCAGCACCAGGAGGTCCGCGCCCACCAGGGTGGCGATGAGGACGGACAGCCGGTCGTTGTCCCCGAACTGGACCTCCTCCACCACCACGGTGTCGTTCTCGTTCACCACGGGCACCACGCCCCACCTCAGCAGCGTCTGCAGGGTGTGGCGGGCGTGCAGGAAGCGGGAGCGATCCGCGAGGTCCGGGGCGGTGAGGAGCACCTGGGCCACCGACACCCCGTGACGGCGGAACGCCTGCTCCCACGCGCGCACCACTAGCGGCTGGCCCACCGCGGCGGCCGCCTGCTTGGCGGGGATGGTGGCGGGCCGGTCCACAAGCCCCAGGTGGGCGACGCCGGCGGCCACCGCTCCGGAGGACACCACCACCACCTCCCGTCCCTCCGCCCGGAGCTCCGCCAGTTCGTCCGCCAGCCGGTCCAGCACGGGCTGGTCCAGGCCGTGCGGGCCGGCCAGCACCGCGCTGCCCACCTTGACCACCAGGCGTCGGTAGGTCTGCGGGTCCGCGAACGAAGGCCGCTCCCGCGCCGCGTGCGTCATACTTAGCATGATACGGCGGTGGCGGGCCTCCGGACGACCGAGGAGCGCTCCGCAGAACCGTCGAAGCCCAGGGTGGGAGTCCGGTCTGAGGAGGTCACCCATGGCAAGGGAACCGGTGTTCGCAGACCCCGACGAGGAGCGTCGGTACCTGGAGCAGGTCAAGCAGGAGCTCGACGCGGCGCGGACCAAGGAGGAGGTGGTGGAGGTGTGGCGCCGCCACTACCTGAAAATCGGCCACCGCAAGCTAGGACGGCTGCTGCTGGGGCGTCCGGTGGCTGAGCTCTTGCGATCCAGAGAGTAGGAGCCGGTCCGATGCAGTACACGCGCCTGGCGCAGGCGTACCAGAGGCTCGAGGAGACCTCTGCCCGGCTGAAGCTCATCGAGGTCCTGGCGGAGCTGTTCGGGGAAACGCCTAAGCCCCTGCTGCGCAAGGTGGTGTACCTGTGTCAGGGCAAGATCGCGCCGGACTTCGCGGGGGTGGAGATCGGGCTGGCGGAGAAGCTGGCCGCTCGGTCGGTGGCCGAGGCCGCGGGTGTGGCGGAGGACCGGGTGCAGTCGCTGCTGCGGCGGCGAGGCGACCTGGGCACGGTGGCGGAGGAGCTGCTGGCCGAAAGAGGGGCCCGCCGGTCCCACCTGACCGTGCAGGAGGTGTTCGACCATCTCGAGGCCATCGCCCAGGCGGCTGGGAAGGGAGCCCAGACCCAGAAGATCTCCTCCCTGGCCGACCTCCTGCGCCGCGCCACGCCGCTGGAGGCCCGCTACCTGGTCCGCACGGTCACGGGCAAGTTGCGGTTGGGCGTCGGGGACGCCTCCATCCTGGACGCCCTGGCGGAGGTGTACGCGGGAGGCCGGGCCAACCGGGCGCCTTTGGAGCGAGCGTACAACATCTGCTCGGACCTGGGGCTGGTGGCCGAGACCCTGGTGCGCGGCGGGGTGGGGGCGGTGGAGGCCATGGAGGTCCGTCCCGGCCACCCGGTGCGGCCCATGCTGGCCCAGCGGCTCACCACCAGCGAGGAGATCCTGGCAAAGCTGGGCGGGGTGTGCGCCGCGGAGTACAAGTACGACGGCGAGCGGGTGCAGGCCCACCGCCTGGACGGGAAGGTGGTGCTGTTCTCGCGACGCCTGGAGAACATCACGGAGCAGTTCCCGGACGCGGTGGAGTTGCTGCAGCGCGGGCTGCGGCCCAGACGGGCCATCCTGGAGGCGGAGATCGTGGCCGTGGACCCTGAGTCCGGAGAGCTGCGGCCGTTCCAGGAACTCATGCAGCGGCGCCGCAAGTACGGGATCGAAGAGGCGGCCCGGCGAATCCCGGTGGGCCTGTTCTGCTTCGACCTGCTGTACGGGGAGGAGGGGGACCTGACCCGTCGGCCGTACCTGGAGCGGCGGCGGGCCCTGGAGCGGGCGATCAATCCCGGGGACCGGCTGCAGCTGGCCACCTGGAAGCTGGTGCGCAGCGTGGAGGAGCTGGACGCGTTCTTCGAGCAGGCCGTGGCGGACGGCTGCGAGGGGGTTCTGTGCAAGTCGGTGGCCGAGGACGCCGTCTACCAGGCCGGCGCCCGCGGGTGGCTGTGGATCAAGCACAAGAGGGAGTACCGCACCGAGCTTCAGGACACCCTGGACCTGGTGGTGGTGGGGGCCTTCTACGGACGCGGCCGCCGGAGCGGGACGTACGGGGCCCTGCTGGTGGCGGCCTACGACCCGTCCGAGGACACCTTCCGGACTTTCTGCAAGGTGGGTAGCGGCTTTTCCGACGAGGACCTGGCGCAGCTGCCCCAGCGGCTCCGCCCTTACCAGGTCGACCGCAGGCCGCCAAGGGTGGACTCCAAGCTGGAGCCGGACGTGTGGTTCCACCCGGCCCTGGTGCTCGAGGTGGTGGGGGCGGAGATCACCCTGTCCCCCACCCACACCGTGGCATGGAGCCGGGTGAAGGAAGGCGCTGGGCTGGCGTTGCGCTTCCCCCGTTTCACCGGACGGTACCGGGACGACAAGCGGCCCGAGGACGCCACCACAGTGGACGAGATCTGGGAGCTGTACCAGCGTGCCCGCCGCCGGGCCGTCCGGGTGGGGGAGGGGGAAGGGTAGCCACCGCTCCCTGGCGGGAGAACTGCGAAACGGGTAGTGGCCACAGGCGTCGGGACGTTGGCTACACGCCAGGCAAGCTTCGGGGGGGCACTTCGCCGTGGAACGGCAATCCCGGAGCAGCTCCCGGCACAACGCGGCCAGCCGGCGACGATCCTCGAGGAAAGAACTAGCGGACCACCACGATGACGCGTCGCTCGCGGGGCCCGTCGAACTCCGCCAGCATCACCGCCTGCCACCGGCCCAGGGCCAGCCGCCCCTGGTGGACCGGGATCACCTGTCCGGGGCCGGTGAGGGCTGCCTTCAGGTGCGCGCTGGCGTTGTTGTCGACCCGGTCGTGCCGCCACACGCCGTCCGGGAACAGCTTGGCCAGCGCGTCCAGCAGGTCCTCGCACACCTGCGGGTCGGCGTTCTCGTTCACCACGACACCCGCGGTCGCGTGGGGTACGTACACGCAACAGATGCCTTCCTGGGCCCCGGAGGCGCGCACCGCCTGCTCCACCCGGTCGGTGATGTCCACCAGTTCGCGCTTCCGGCGGGTGCGGACCGTGAACTCCGTCATGGCCTGCGACCTCCCTCCCCAAGGGTAGCGCGGAGGGCGAGAACGTGTCGGGGGACCTCCTACGGCGCGCCTGGGCGGTGACCGGCTACGCGGTGGCCATGGGGTACGCGGAGGCCGCGGTGGTGGCGTACCTGCGCCGGCTGTACGGGATCACGGACCTCCTGCGGGACGTGCCCACGAAGCCGGACCCCCTGGGGTGGGTGGAGCTGGGCCGGGAAGCGGCGACCCTGGCGATGCTCTTCGCACTGGGGCAGGCAGCCGGGCGCAGCCGCCCCGCCCGATGGGGAGCGTTCCTCTACGCGTGGGGAGTGTGGGACCTGGCGTACTACGTGTGGCTGAACCTTCTGGTGGGCTTCCCGCGGTCCCTCGAGGACTGGGACCTCCTGTTCCTGATCCCCCTGCCGTGGTGGGCGCCCGTGTGGGCCCCGGTTCTGGCAGCGATCTTGCTCGCGGCGTTCGGTGCGACCGTGGCGGTCCGCGGCGAGGCGGGGGCTGCCGTACGAGTGGACCCGCTCAGCGTGGTGCTGGCGTGCGCGGGGTCCGCTGCGGCCCTGGGGGCGGTGATGGCTCCGGCCCTGAGCCGGCTGGGCGACGGATGGCAGGCGGCGGTGGCCGCCCGGCCACAGACCTTTCCGTGGCTGGTGTACCTGGCGGGCTGGGCCGGGGTCGCGTGGGCAGCGTGGAGGGTGGCCTCCGGGCGGGCAGGCAGAGCCGATCGCTTGCGGGTCGCTCGCCGGCGCGGGACGCTATAGGCAAGCACGGAGGAGGAGGGTGGTATGACTCGCGTGAGCTGGGTGGCGGTGGTAGTGGTAGTGGCCCTGGCAGGACCCCTTGCGGCGCAGACGGGCCTCGGGGAGATCGTGCCCGGGGAGGCCATCGGCGCGGCCCGCATCGGGATGGCCATGGACGAAGCGGCGCAGGTGGCGGCGGGGTTCGGGCAGACCCGGGACCAGGCCCGGGACGCCGGCCGCGAGGTGTGCAACGTGGACGACGGGGTGGGGATCTGCGCGTACGACTACTACTTCTACGAGGACGAGCGGGAGCCCACCAAGACGCCCGGCCTGGTCATCGCGGTGGTCACCGACGACCCTCGGTTCCGGCTCAAGGGCGGCGTGGGCGTGGGCAGCACGCTGCTGGAGTTCCTGGGCGCGTACGGAACGAACCCGGAGTGGCTGGGCGGCGGCTACCTGGAGTGGACGAGCAAGGGTCTCCTGGTGGGACTGCGCCGGGGCTCCCGGGGTGCCGAGGTTGCCATCGTGGGGGTGTTCAAGCCCCGTCCGTCCGGCACCCGCGCGGAGGGCAGAACCCTGCGGCGCCGCGCCGCGTACCTCTAGACAAGACGCACCTCGACACCCCACGGGAGGGAGCCCATGCGGCGGATTCGGGTGGCAGCTCTGACCCTGGCGGCCCTGGTGGCGCTGGCCGGGGTCGCGCACGCGCAGGACATCCTGCAGCTGGTGAAGGTGTTCGGGATCGGCTACGCGGTGCGCACCTTCGGGCCGCAGATCAACGACTTCATCAACTCCCTGCTGCTGTCCCGCGACGCCGCGACCCGGCAGACCACCAAGGTGGTGCCCATCCTCAGCGTGTCCATCGGCCTGAGTGCACCGGGGCGGGCGGCCATCGGGGCCGCCCAGGTGGCGGGGCCCAGGGCCGCCGTGCAGCGGGTGGAGGCGGTGGCGGCCCTGGACGCCAACTACCAGGGGGTGTTCCAGATCCGCGCCCTCATCCCCGTGGACAGCCTGGAGCCGTGGAAGGGGCTGCGGCGGGTGGTGGGGGTCGGGGTCTCGGCCATCATCGACCTGAAGATCTGACCCGTCAGCGCCGGGGAGCCACCAGCAGGGTCCCGGTGTAGTGCACGCTCATCGGGTGCAGGTGGCAGTAGATGGTGTGGGCGCCCCGGCGCACGCCGCGGATCCGGATCGTCTTGGTCTCCTTGGGCTGGAGGACTTCCTTGACCCCGAAGGCGTCGATGGCGAACCCTTCCGGGATCGGGCTCTCGTTGCGGACCACGAACTCCACGGTTTCCCCCTCGTAGGCAAACGCGTCCGCGGGGAGGTTCGTGACTGCGATGGTGGGCACGCCCGCCACCGCGGCCTTCCAGAATTTCATCGTCACCTGGTAGCGGCGCACGGGGGCGGACTCCGCCGGGGCAGGCGCGGGGAAGGTGGCCACCGCCATGGCGAGGAGGGCAGTAGCCGCGAGCAGGGCGACAGGACGGACCGTCATCGTGCACCTCCTATTTGATTTGGAGTGCTAACTATGTAACATGGAGGGCAGCAGGCGTCAAGGGAGGTGACGGTGGCGAACGCAGGGAGAAGCGGCGGGCCGTTCGGCGACCGAGAGCGGACCGCGGAACGGGTGGCGCAGGCCCTGGTGCGGATCGGCACGGCGCTGCGCAGCGAGGCGTGGGAGGGAGCTCTGGCGCGGGGCCTCACGCCCACGCAGGCGCAGATCCTGAGCTACCTGCGGTTCCGCGGGAGGCAGGGCGCCCGCGTCTCCGAGGTGGCAGAAGCCCTGGCGGTAACCCCTGCCACCGCCAGCGAGTCCACGGACGCCCTGGTCCGCAAAGGGCTGGTGCGGAAGGTCCGGGCCGCGGAGGACGGTCGAGCCCGACAGGTGGTGCTCACCGCCGCGGGCCGGCGGGAGGCCGATCGGGTGGCCGGCTGGTCCGACTTCCTCCTGCGGGCGGTACGGTCCCTCCCCGAGGCGGAGCAGGCGACCCTGCTCCGGGTGCTGTTGAAGACCATCCGGGAGCTGCAGCGCGCCGGCCGCATCCCGGTCTCGCGCATGTGCGTGACGTGCCGCTACTTCCGGCCGTACGCCCACCCGGACCCCGCGGCTCCCCACCACTGCGACTTCGTGGACGCCCCCTTCGGGGACGGCCTCCTGCGGGTGGACTGCCCCGACCACGTACCTGCAGAACCCGGAATGCAGGAGGAGAACTGGCGCCGGTTCGCGGGGGCCTGAAGCCGGGTTAGAGCTGGCCGGGAGGCGAACCGAGCACCGGTCGTCGTATTGTTTCACGGTGTGGAAAAATTTGTTTCACGCCGTGAACGAATCTGTCCTGCCCCGTCACCTGCAGGCCAGGCTACTGCTACACGTTCGCGACGACGCCGCGGTGGTGGTACACCTGCGGACACCGGAGGAGCGGGCGGTCTGGTTCGAGGGCTACGTGCCGACCTACCTCGAGCGCGACCTCCTGCAGCGGAGAGGGCCAGCTCGAGGCCGCGGCCGTCGCACGCGGAAGGGCTGCGCGCGTTCCGGAGGGAGTACGGCCGGCGCTGCCGTGCCGGGCTGCTCCTGCACGCGGGGGAGGAGGTGACCTGGCTCGTGGAGGACGTGCTTGCGGCTCCGTGGTGGATGGTGTGCTGAAAAGCCCGCGCTCCGGGAGCCACCCGCTGACGGCCTTCCTGGCGGAGGGGGTGGGACTCGAACCCACAAGGCCCGCAAGGGCCACCGGTTTTCGAGACCGGCCCCTTAGCCAGTTCGGTGCACCCCTCCGGCCGACTGTCATTGTACCGCACGGGGACCCCGGCGGCGGGTACACTGGCGCTGGAAGGCGCACATGCCACTGAAAGATGTCCTGCGGGAGAACTGGCGACGGGCTATGCCCCTACGGGCAGCCCGGCCGCGCGGCGTCCGCGCCAGGCCGCGGGAGGAAGAGGAGCGGCTGGCCCTGCGCTGGGTGGCGTACCGGCAGGCCCGGCGCGCGTTCTCCACGTGGATCCGCAAGGAGGGTCCCCGGGCCTACCGCCTCGTGGTGGGGAGCCTACGTTGAGTCCCCAGGAGCTACACGAGGCCCGCAGCAGGCTCCAGTCCCTGCGGGACGTGGCGAACCCCCTGGAGCTGCAACTGCGGGTGGCGGCCGTGCTGTCCGCGCTGCTCCGGGAGTACGGGCAGCCGGTGGTGGTGGGCGGTAGCGCGGTTTCGTTTTATACGGGAGGCGCGTACCTGTCCCGGGACGTGGATCTCGTCACGGAAGCCGACCGCCGTGTCCTGCGTGAGCTCCTCCAAGCCGTGGGCTTCCAGCGCCGGGGAGCGACCTGGGTACACGGGGAGCTGGACGTGGTGGTGGACTTTCCGGCGCCGCCCCTCGCAGGGGATCCCTCCCGGGTGGTCCAAGTGCAGACCCAGGACGGGCCGGTTACGGTCATCGGGCTGGAGGACCTCTTGGTGGATCGCCTGAACGCGGCGGTGTACTGGAGAGACACGGAGGCCCGGGAGTGGTGTGTGACTATGCTGGCAGCCCACCCGGAAGCGGACACGGAATACCTCAGCCGCCGGGCGGAGGAAGAAGGGGTTCAGGAAGCCCTCGAGGAGGTGCGGCGCGAGGCGGAGGCACTGCGCGCGGAGGCGGAAAGGGATGCCGATTAGGCTTCCGCCTCCCGCAGCCCCCGGAAGAACCGCTGCAGGAGGGCCTGCGCTTCCGCCTCCAGCACCCCCGCGGTGACCTCCACGCGGTGGTTCAGCCGCGGGTCGTCCGCGATGCGGTAGAGGGTCCGGACCGCGCCGCTTTTGGGGCTTGGGGCTCCGTACACCAGCCTGTGGACCCGTGCCAGAACCAGAGCGCCCGCGCACATGGGGCAGGGTTCTGTGGTCACGTACACCGTGCAGCCTTCCAGGCGCCAGCTCCCCACCACGCGTGCGGCCTCCCGCAGGGCCAGGATCTCCGCGTGGGCGGTGGGGTCGCGCAGGGACTCGCGCCGGTCGTGGGCCCTGGCCAGCAGCCGGTCGCCCAGCACCACCACGCAGCCCACGGGGACCTCGCCGTAGCCGGCTCCCCGCTCGGCCTCTTCCAGGGCTACCCTCATCCACGCCTCGTCGTTCACAGGTCCTCCGCCAGCCGCCTGGCCTTCCGGAACACCGCCTCCAGCATGCGTGCGGTGAGCTTGCCCGTCTGCGTGTTCTGACGGCTGGGGTGGTACGTGCAGAGGACGGGCGGCACCGGCCGTCCGGCCACGGTCCCTGCGAACCGGTACACCGCTCCGTGCGCGAACGGCGGCCTGGGGCGCGGCAGCTGCACCCCCAGGTGGGCGAAGGTCTTGAGGACTGCCTGGAACGCCACGGCCCCCAGCGCCACCACCACCCGCACCCGTGGCAGGGTTACGAACTCCCGCACGAGAAACGGCAGGCAGTTTTCCAGCTCCGCCGGCGTGGGGCGGTTCTGCGGAGGCGCGCACCGCACCGCGGCGGTGAGGTACGCGTCGTGCAGGCGCAGCCCGTCGTCCCGGTGCAGACTGGTGGGCTGGTTGGCGAAGCCCGTCCGGTACAGGGCGCGGACCAGCCACACGGACGCTCCGTTGGGCAGGTCCCCGGTGAACATGCGGCCGGTGCGGTTGGCCCCGTGGGCCGCGGGCGCGAGGCCCACCAGCAGCACCCGGGCCTGCGGGTCTCCGAAGCCCGGCACCGGCCTGCCCCAGTACGCCCAGTCCCGGTACTCCCGCTTCTTCTCCCGGGCCACCTGCTCACGGTAGGCCACCAGGCGGGGGCAGCGGCGGCAGGCTACCACCTCGGCTTCCAGCACCGCGAGGGCTCGCTCCACTGCGGCAGGGATCGTACGCTCCACGCGGCGAGCATAGCGCTCGCCCGGGCTGCGGGGTCAAGGGCGGAGGAAGGGGAGCCCGCGGCAGCAAAACCTGGGATCGGGGGTGTTGCGCATGGAGACGACGGTGCTGGGCGGCGAGGTGGTATGGCGTCCGAGCCCGGAGGTGGTGGAGCGCAGCCGGATCTTCCGGTTCATGAGGCGGCACCGCCTGGCTTCCTACGACGAACTGTACCGGAAGTCGGTGGAGGAACCGGACTGGTTCTGGCCGGCGGCGCTGGAGGAGATGGACGTCCGGTGGTACCGGCCCTATGAGCGGGTGTACGACGACCGCCGGGGGATTGAGTGGACGGAGTGGTTCTGCGGGGGCGAGCTGAATCTGGTCCACAACGCGGTGGAGAAGTACCGGGGTACGCCGGTAGCGTCCCGGGTGGCGCTGTGGTGGGAGGGGGAGGACGGGGCGCAGCGGCACCTCACGTACGCGGAGCTGGACGCGGAGGTGTCCCGGGCCGCTTCCGCGCTGGGGCGGCTTGGGGTGGGACGGGGCGACCGCGTGGCCCTCTACCTCCCGATGGTCCCCGAGGTGGCAGTAGCGCTGCTGGCGTGCGCGAAGGTGGGCGCGGTAGTGACGCCGGTGTTTTCCGGCTTCGCCCCGGAGGCGGTGGCCACGCGGGTGCGGGACTGCGAGGCGAAGGTCATCATCACCGCGGACGGGTTCTACCGCCGGGGTCAGGTGGTCCCCCTGTGGCGGCAGGCGGACGAGGCGGCGCGTGAGTCGCCGAGTGTGGAGCACCTCCTGGTGGTCCGCCGGGTGGGCCGGACGGACGGGTGGCAACCCGGACGGGACGTGTGGTGGCACGAGGTCACCGCCGGGCAGCCCCCCGAGGCCCCCACGGAGCCCATGGGTTCTATGGACCCCTTCATGATCATCTACACGTCGGGGACCACCGGGCGGCCGAAGGGGACGGTGCACGTGCACGCGGGGTTCCCCATTAAGGGCAGCTGCGACATGGCCTTCCACTTCGACGTGCAGCCCGGAGACGTGGTGTTCTGGCTCACCGACATGGGCTGGATGATGGGGCCGTGGCTGGTCCTGGGCGTGCTCAGCCTGGGTGCCAGCATGGTGCTGTACGAGGGCGTGCCGGACCACCCCCACCCCGGGCGTCTGTGGGAGCTGGTGGACCGATACGGGATCACGGTGTTCGGGATCGCGCCCACCGCGGTCCGTGCCCTCATGCGGCACGGGGAGGACTGGCCCGCCCGCTACCGGCTGGACAGCCTGCGGGTGCTGGGTTCCACAGGCGAGCCCTGGAACCCGGACCCCTACCTCTGGTACTTCCGGCACGTGGGCCGGGGGCGGTGCCCCATCGTGAACTACTCGGGAGGCACGGAGGTCTCGGGCGGGATCGTGTGCGGGACCGTGGTCCACCCGTGCAAGCCGTGCTCGTTCGCGGGGCCGTGCCTGGGGATGGCCGCGGACGTGTACGACGTGGAGGGCAGGCCCGCCCGGCCGGGCGAGGTGGGCGAGCTGGTGGTCACCAGACCCTGGCCCGGTATGACCAAGGGGTTCTGGAAGGACCCCCACCGCTACCTGGAGACCTACTGGTCCCGGTGGCCGGGAGTGTGGGTGCACGGTGACTGGGCGGCACGGGATGAGGAAGGCTTCTGGTACATCCTGGGCCGTTCGGACGACACCCTCAAGGTGGCGGGCAAACGCGTGGGGCCCGCGGAGGTGGAGTCCGCGCTGGTCACACACCCCGCGGTGAGCGAGGCCGCGGCGGTGGGCATCCCCCACGAGGTCAAGGGGGAGGCGGTGGCTTGCTTCGTGGTGCTCAAGCCGGGCCACCAGCCCAGCGAGCTGCTGGCGCAGGAGCTTCAGGACCTAGTGGTGCAGCGGTTGGGCAGGGCTTTGCGGCCCGAGGTGGTGGAGTTCGTCCCCGACCTGCCGAAGACCCGCAACGCCAAGATCATGCGGCGGGTGATCCGGGCCGCCTACCTCGGCCAGGACCCGGGGGACCTGAGCGCCCTGGAGAACCCGGGGGCGGTGGCGGCCATCAGCCGCCGGCGCTAGGCGCTGGGCCTGGCTCAGACGCCGCGGACAGGGTGCGGGTGGCGTGCGCGAGGGCGTCCGCGCCGTCCTCCAGGGTGGCGTGGGCGGTCCGCAGCCGGAGCTGCAGACCGGGGTAGCGGACGGGCCGGTAGCGCTGTGCCTCGGCGTGGATGCGGTCGGTGATGGACTGCACGCGCTGCCGGTCCCCGTTGTCCAGCAGCGCCGCCAGGATTCCGTGGCCCAGGTGGGCCACCGCGTCCGTGCTGCGGACCGCTCCGCGCAGCGCGCCCGCCGCGTGCTGCAGCATCCCCTCCAGCGCCTCAGCACCGTACGCCGCCTGCACCCGGGGGACGTCCAGCACCTGCACCACCAGCACCGTGAACCGCTCTCCGAACAGACGGCTGCGGGCCCTGCGTTCCTCGTACAGCCTCCGGAAAGCCGCGGGGCTGAGGAGGCCGGTCGTGGGGTCCACATCGGTCTCTGCCAGCTCGCGCAGGCTCCGGCGCAGTAGTGCGTGCTCCACCGCGTGACGCACCAGCTCCCGACTCGGCGGGCCGTCGTTGAAGAGGAACTCGTCGGCCCCCGCGTCCAGGGCGAGGGCCACCGTCTCCCGCAGGGCGCGGGGTGCCAGCAGCAGGATGGGGGTCTGGCGGTACGCCCGGAGCGCGCGGACCGCGTCGGGCGCGGGGCGGCCGCAGGACTCCGTGTCGAGAACGATCAGGTCGTAGTGGTCCGTGCGGAGCAGCTCCAGGGCGTCGGCAAGCGGTGCCGCTTCTGCGCGGCAGCCTGCGCCGAGGCCGTCCGCAAGCCACGGGGGCACGGAGTTGCCCACCACGAGGGCGCTCGGCACGGCCGGTCCCTCAGCGGACGTACCGGGGTCTGGGCTGGCCGCGGGTGGAAGGGACTGCTGGAGGGCCTGACGCCACTGCTCCAGACGTTTCCACCACGAGGGCCTGCTGCTCACGGCCACCAGTGTAGCGCGGCGGCGGATCTCAGCGGCACGACCTTCACCGGCGGGTGAGGGAGAACGGGACGCCGCTTCCGTGCAGGGTCCGGGCCAAGGCGAGGGCGGCCCGCTCGTCCAACGGTCCCACGACCACCGCGTAGGAAGGGGTCCGCACAGGGTGCACCACGGCGCTGTAGCCGCGGGCCCGCACCGCCCGTGCGGTCCGCTGCGCAGCCGCTCCGTCCCGGAACTCGCCGAAGTCGAGGAGGTAGCTGCCGTCCGGCTGCTCCCGCACGTCGCACGGAAGCCCTACCGCCGCCAGCAGCCTGCAGCGTTCCTCCGCGGCTCTGCGAGCCCGAAGGGCGGCGGAGGTGACGCGGAACGCCCGCACGGTCCACTCCGTCTGCACGCGCCCGACGACCCCGTGGCGTTCCAGCACGCGGTCCACCAGGTTACCCAGTTGCTGCAGGTCCGCGACGGGGCCGAACCGGACCCAGTAGCCCCGTGCGAGAGCGGGCGCCGTGAGGGCGGGTGGCGCGACGGTGGGCCGGGGCTGAGCGGGCACGCGCTGGCGCAGGGCCACGGGCGGCTTCGTAGGGGTACCGGGCCTGGCGGAGGCCCAAAGCCCCGCGACCAGCACCAGGGCTGCGGTGGCCCACAGCGCCACGCCGAGCCGGGCTCCAGAGGTAGACCGGTCCCCCCGTGCGACCACAGTTCGGACTCCGAAGGTCCCTTTTCCCGGACTGACCGTCACCGTCGCTCCGCAATCCTGTTTACCCCCGAAGCCGGTAGAATAGACTTCGAACGCCTGTTGGAGGTCGCGCATGACTGAGGGCACGCAGTGGATGGGACGACGGCTCCGCCGCGTGGAGGACCCCAAGCTGCTTCAGGGGCGTGGCGCGTTCGTGGAAGACGTGGCGTTGGACGGGACGCTGCACGTGGCGCTGGTCCGGAGCCCCCACGCCCACGCGCGGGTGGTCGCCGTCGACACGCGAAGTGCGGCACAGCTCGCCGGGGTGGTGGAAGTCCTCACCGGGGAAGACCTGGACCTACCGGGGGTTCCCGCCGAGGGCCTGCGGGGCGCCAAGCTGGCCCTGCACCCGGTCCTGGCCCGCGGGACCGTGCGGTACGTGGGGGAACCGGTGGCCGCGGTGGTGGCTACCACCCGCGCTCAGGCGGAGGACGCCGCGGCGGCTGTGGAGGTGAGCTACGAGCCGCTGGAGGCGGTCACGGACCCCGCGCAGGCGCTGGAGGGTCGGGTCCTGGTGCACCCTGAGTTGCAGACGAACGTGGCCTACCGTCGCCAGGTGCGGGCCGGTGACCCGGACGGGGCTTTCGCGCGGGCCCACCGGGTGGTGCAGGCGACCATCCGCCAGCAGCGGGTGGCCGCCATCCCCCTGGAGCCTCGCGCGGTGCTGGCCTCGTGGGACGGCGCGCGGGGGCTGCTGACCGTGTGGTCGTCCACACAGGTCCCCCACGACCTGAGGGATGCGCTGGCCGACATCCTGGGCCTGCGGGTCAACCAGATCCGCGTGGTGGCACCGGACGTGGGCGGAGGGTTCGGCGCGAAGCTGAACACGTATCCCGAGGAGGTGTTGGTGGCGTACCTGAGCCGGCGGCTCCGCCGGCCTGTGAAGTGGGTGGAGACCCGCAGGGAGAACCTGGTGGCCACGGCCCAGGGCCGGTCCCAGACCGGCCGCTTCGAGGTGGCGTGCGACGCTCAGGGGAGGGTGCTGGCCCTCCGGGCGCACCTGTTGGCGGACATCGGTGCCTACACGCTGTCGACCACCGTGGACATCCCCGCCCTGACGGTGCGGGTGCTCACCGGCCCGTACGCCATCGAGCACGTGCAGGCGGAGGTCGTGGAGGTCTACACGCACAAGACGCCCACGGGCGCGTACCGGGGTGCCGGGCGGCCTGAGGCCACCTTCTACCTCGAACGGCTGATGGACTTGGTCGCCGCGGAGCTGGGACTGGACCCGGCCGTGGTGCGGCGCCGGAACCTGCTGCCCAAAGGCGCGTTCCCGTACAAGGCCCCCACCGGCGCGCGGTACGACAGCGGTGACTACCGGAGGGCGTTGCGGGTGCTGCTGGAGCGCGCGGGGTACGCCGAGCTGCGCCGCCAGCAGGCGGAGGAACGGGCGCGGGGCCGCTATTTGGGGATCGGGTTGTCCTGCTACGTGGAGGTGTGCACCTACGGGTGGGAGACGGCCCGCGTGCGCGTGGCACCGGACGGAAGCGCGGTGGTGCTGACCGGGACCTCGCCCCACGGACAAGGGGGAGCTACGGGGTTCGCGCAGATCGTGGCGGACCGGCTGGGGATCCCGCCGGACCGCGTCCACGTGATCTCAGGGGACACCCTGGCGATCCCCTCCGGCATGGGGACCGCGGGGAGCCGGACCTTGGTGGTGGGCGGATCCGCGGTACTTCGGGCCGCAGAGAAGGTGCGGCGGAAGATGCTGCGGGTGGCAGCCCACCTGCTGGAGGCTTCCCCGAGGGACGTGGAGCTGCGGGACGGCAAGGTGGCGGTGCGCGGCTCGGACCGCGCGGTCACCGTGGAGGAGGTGGCGGAGGCCGCCTACCAGGCCAACCGGCTGCCCAGCGGGCTGAGCCCCGGCCTGGACGAGGAGGGCAGCTTCGTGGTCGAGCAGGCCACGGCTCCCTTCGGCGCGCACCTGTGCGTGGTGGAGGTGGATCCGGAGACCGGACAGGTGCGGGTGTTGCGGTACGTGAGCGTGGACGACTGCGGGGTGGTCGTCAACCCGCTGCTGGTGGAAGGCCAGATCCAGGGCGGGATCGTGCAGGCTATGGGCCAGGCCCTGATGGAGGAAGTGGTGTACGACGCGGCAGGCCAGCCCCTGACGGTGACCCTGGCGGACTATCCGGTGCCGCGGGCGGTGCACGCCCCCGCGGTCGAGATGCACCGGACGGTGACGCCGTCTCCCACCAACCCGCTGGGGGCCAAGGGCGTGGGCGAGGCGGGGACCATCGGCGCCACGCCGGCGTTCGCGAACGCGGTGCTGGACGCCTTGCGGCCCTTCGGGGTCCGGCACCTGGACACCCCCCTTCGGGCCGAGCGGATCTGGCGGGCCATCCGGGAGAGCCAAGCCGTGACACGTCCGTGAAGTGGCCCTCCCACCATGGACGGGTAGCGAAGCGGTGGGAGGTCATCATGGGACGGATCTCAGTCTGGGTAGCGGTGCTGGCGGCGCTGCTGGGGAGCGCGGCCGCGGCCAGGGCGCAAGGCGCCAACGTGTTCGTGGCGCACCTGTGGGGCAGGGAGCAGGTCCCCGCGGTGGCGACCCGGGCGCTGGGAGTGGCCACGTTCGAGGTGGCGGCAGACGGGAACAGCATCCGCTACCGACTCGAAGTGTCGCGGGCGGTGAACGTGCAGATGGCACACATCCACGTGGCTCCGCCCGGGCAGAACGGGCCCGTGGTGGTGTGGCTGTACCCGTCCGCGCCGCCGCCGCAGCTCAGGCCCGGCCGGTTCGACGGCGAGCTGGCCTCTGGCGTCATCACCGCCGCCAGCCTGGTCGGGCCCCTGGCCCGGCAACCGCTTTCGGCGCTGTTGGAACGCGTGCGCGTGGGCGAGGCGTACGTGAACGTGCACACCCTCGCCTACCCGGGCGGCGAGATCCGGGGCCAGATCCTCCCACGCTGACGCGGCGGCCTAGGCGGAGGACGCCTGCTGCGGGGCTCGCATGGCCCGCAGGGCAGCCAGCAGCACCTCCAGCGCCTGGGCCACCTCCGGGCTGCGGAGCACCTGCCACGCCTCTCCCAGGCTCAGGGGCCGGGTGCGCGGCCGGGCCAGCTTCTCGTTGGCGGCCTGAGCCGCGTACAGGGCCAGCCGGAACAGCGGCTCGTACCGCACCTGACCCAGGGCGCCCAGGAGCATCATGAGGTTGGCGAGCAGGGTCATGAGCTCCGGACGGGTAGCGGCGCTGAACTGCTCGTCGAACTCCGCCAGCACGCCGTCCAGGGCGGCCAGCAGGCCGCTGCGCTGCAGCCGTCCGACTACGTCCAGGAGCTGCTCCACCGCGTCCGCGTGCTCGGCCAGCTTGGCCAGCAGCCGGTCCATGGCCTCCCAGTCCGGTTGACGTGCGCTCACCTCGGTCACGGCGTCCCTCCTCACCGTCCGAACAGGCTCGCAAACCACAGGCGCTCGAACCCCACCTTCACGGACCGGAACAGCCGCATGCCGCCCAGGAGGCGGCAGTCCGGGTAGGGGGCGCGCCCGTAGAGTTTGTCTGTGAAGTCGCACCACACCGCGGCGCCCATGTAGCCCGTGTCCATCACGCACACGCCCACCATGTTGTACAGCTCGCCCAGGTAAGCCCCCCGGACCCGGTCCAGGATCTGGGTGACCACGTGGTCCGCCTGGAAGTGGGCAAAGACGCCTGCCATGCCGAGCCCGATGGTGGGCGCCACCACGTCGCCGATCCCGTACACCTCCGGGTACCTCGGGGAGGCCATGCTGGGGAGGACGACGTCCATGTAACCGCCCGCAGCGGCCAGGGGCGAGTTGCGGACGGGCTCTGGGGGCGCGTGGGGCGGGATCAGGATGGCCAGGTCGTACTCCAGGGCGCGGCCGTCCACAGAACGCAGCCCGCGCGCGTCGCGGTCGTGGGAGGCCAGCTGGAAGCCGCCCTGGAACTCCACCCGGAACTGCTGCAAAAACGCCCGGAACCCTTCCACCATGAGGGGGCCGAAGGTCTCCATGGGCTGCTGCCACGGGTGGAAGACGGTGATGCGGGTGCGGTCGGAGGTGTGACGCTGGTCCGCCAGGTAGCGCATCATGAAGGCCACCTCGAAGGGCGCGGGCGGGCAGCGGTAGGGCCACTCCACGGGGCCCACCACCACGTGTCCGCCGCGGAAGGCCCTGAGCGCTTCCCGTAGCCGCACCGCGTGCTCCAGCTCCCACGGCCCCTCGAAGCCCTCCGTGCGGGCGTCGGGCCGCAGCAGGGCGCCCAAAGCGACGATCAGGAAGTCGTAGTCCAGTGAGCCCGCATCCGTGTCCACCCGCCGGGCCTCCGGGTCGATGCGGGTGACGGTGGCCTGCACCACCCTCGTGCCGTACCGCGCCTCCAGAAGCTTCAACGGACGCCGGACCTCGTCAGGCTCGCGCTTGCCCGTCATCACCCACAGGTAGCTGGGCCGGTACTCGTGCCAGGGGCTCCGGTCCACCAGGACCACCTCCACCTCGCCGGGCCGGGACCACTCCCCCAGCCGCTTGGCCGCCACCACGCCGCCACTCCCTCCTCCCAGGATCACCACGCGGTGCATCGCCCTCGCCTCCTTTCCTCCTGGGAGCGTAGCGGACCGCGGGGCGGCGGAACATCCGACGGCGGCCCGAGGGCCGTCATCGGTCGTTTACCCTACCCTGTAGGGTATCAGCGCCCAGCCACACCTCCGCGGGCCACGGGGGCGGCTTGTGCCCCCGGCCGCCGGGGTGGTAGACGGCCCGCAGGCCCCACAGGAAGAACCGCACCAGGCGCCACCAGGGGGTGCGGGGGAGGGGCCGGACCTCGAACCCCAGCCGGCGGGCGGCTTCCCCGAAGAGGGTCACGCCGTGGGCGGCCACCGCGCCGTCCCGGATCAGGAGCTGGCGGAGGGAGGCGAGGTCTTCCCGCAGCGTGGCCAGATGCGGCCAGGGGGAGTCCGTGGCACGCTCGGGGAAAGCGGAGTTGCGCAGGTGCAGCTCGAGGACCCGGTCCCCGCGGCGCACCACGGTCCCGTCGCGCAGCCGGACGGTGGGGCCCTTCCACCGCTGCACCGAGTACAGGAGGAGGCCCCCCGTCCGGACGGGCCGCAGGCGCCACCACCACGTGGTGAGCCGCTCCCACCACAGCCACACCCGCAGGGGCCCTGCCGCGCGTCCCCGCCCGCTGCGGTGGAACCCCAGAAGGCGCTGCCAGGCCCGCACGGCACCTCAGTAGGGCCACCGGCGGCCGATCCCCACGTGGGCCAGGGCCCAGCGGCAGAAGGTGTGCAGCATGCCCAGGCGCAGCGGCAGGGCCCGCAGCCGGCGGCACGAGGTGGCGATGTGCGCTTCGGTCACGTGGCAGGTCGATACGCCCGCGGCCTGCACCCGACGCAGGAACTCCAGGTCCTCCGCGATCTCCAGGTCCTCACGGAAGCCTCCGAGCCGCTCGAAGAGATCCCGGCGACAGTAGAACATCTGGGCGCGGATGCCGAAACGCTGCTTGCCGAACTCCAGAAGGGCGAAGAAGCCCCGGTCCAGCGGGTCCTGGGAGTCCGCTACCACCCGGATGCTGCCCGCGGGGAAGCCTGCCTGCGCACGACGGAGCACCGCGCGGACGAGGCCGGGGCTTGCGGCGGAGTCCGCGTCCAGGAACACCAGCCACAAGCCCCGGGCCGCCCGGACCCCGGCGTTCTTGGCCCGGCCGCGCCCCCGTACGGGTTCCGTGACCAGCCGCACCGCCAGCTCCGGGTGTCGGGCCGCGAAGGCCTCCACCACCTGGGCCGTGCCGTCCCGGGAACCGTTGTCCACCACCACGGCCTCCAGCTCCGCCACGGGCCAGTCCTGGGCAGCCACGGAGGCCAGGGCGCGGGCCACGTAGCGCGCTTCATCGCGGGCCGGGATCACGAAGGAGACCACAGGGTCACGCATCCAGCAACCCGGCATAGGTGACGCACCGCCGGCCCCGCAGCGCGCGGCGCAGGCGGGCCAGCTGAGGACCCCAGGTCTCCGGCCGTTGAGGGTGGAAGAAGGCCTTCACCACCGGGTAGCCGGTCCGGCTCAGCCAGGCGCCTGCAAACCCACCCAGGTGAACCAGCAGCTCGTGCACCCCGCCGGCACCCACCGCGCCGAACCAGGGCGTGGGCACGCGCCGGTCTGTGGCGAGGTCGTGCACGGAGCCCATGGTGACGTGGTACCGGAAGCCCAGGCGGCGCAGGAGGTCCACGGTCCACGGCGGTGCGAGCCAGGCGGGTGCGCAGAAGCCCGCCGCTTTCAGTCCGCAGGCCGCGAGCTCTTCCAGGCCCGCCCGCAGCCGGCTCTCCGCCTCCTCCGGGGAGAGGCTCAGGAACTCCGCGTCCTGGGGCGCAAACCACCGGGCGCGCACGCGGGCAGCCGGGCCGCCGGAAAAGGGGCCCGCGGTGCGGTGGGTGTAGCCGTGGAGCACCAGCTCGGAGCCCGCCGCCACCTCCACGCGCAACAGCTGCACGAGTTCTGGGCTTTCCCGCAAACGCCTGCTGCCCGCGTAGTTCGGGACGACCTTCAGCACCCGGGGGAACGCGCCGAGCCCGTCCAGGGCGCGGAGGAGGGCTCGCAGCCCGTCCAGGTGGGGCGGTGCGCAGTCGTGCAGCGAGACCACCACGGAGGGCACGGGATGAACATTCGCCAGGCCAGGCCGGTCCCCTACGCAGCGCGTGCTAAACTGGTCGTGTTGACGGCCTCGGTCGCACCCCACCTCGGGCCCACCGTCCGGCGGCACATGCGCCTGCTGGCCGCATCGCAGGCGTTGTCCACCGCCACCTTCCAGCTGGTCCCGGCCCTCGGCGGGGTGATGTTCCTCCACCTGACGGGCGACGTGGCGCTCACGGGCCTGGCGTTGAGCCTGAGCGGTCTGGGCCAGCTCCTCACGGCCTACCCCGGAGGCCGGCTGATGGACCGACTGGGCCGCGGGCCGGTGTTCGCCGGCAGCGCGGCCCTGGCGGCCGTGGCGGCGGCCCTGGTGGCCTGGGCCTTCCGCCTACACGTCACCTGGGGCGTTGCCGCGGCGATCCTGCTCCTCAGCGCGGTGGCGGCTCCCCTGAGGCAGCTGTCCGTGGCCGCTGCGGACATGCACCCCCCGGAACAGCGGGGCCGCGCGGTCGGGCTCCTGTTCTTCGCCAGCGCCCTGGGGGCTCTGATCTCGCCGGTGGTGTCGTCGGTGAGCGCCCGACTGTCCGGCGGTGACGTGGCGGCCATCACGTGGACGTGGCTGGTGGCGGCCTTGCTGCAGGTGGCGATCGTGCCGCTGATGCGGGCGCTGCGGCCGGACCCCATGGAGCTGGGGAGGCTCGTGCGGGCCGACCCGGACAGCCGTGCCGGCAAGGCCGAACCCGCGAGCGTCTCGCTGCTTCCGGCGGCGATAGCCACGTACGCGGCCAACTGGGGCGTGATGACCCTGTCCATGGCGGTGGCACCGGTGGCCATGCGGGCACACGGCCACGCGGTGTCGGACATCGTCTGGGCCATCGCGGTCCACAGCATCGGGATGTTCGCGTTCTCCGTCCCCCTGGGCTCGCTGGCGGACCGGGTGGGGCGCCTGCCCGTAATGTTCGGGTCGCTGGTGGCCTCAGGGCTCTCCGCGTATGGTTCCGTGGCCTTTCCCGCCTTCTGGAGCGCCACCGCCTTCCTGTTCCTGGTCGGCGTGGGTTGGTCCGCGGGCGTGGTGGCGTCCACCGCGCTGCTGTCGGACCTGTCGTCGGTGGCGGACCGGGGCCGGAGGTTCGGCGTGGCGGAGTTCGTAGCCCGGGGCGCGGTGCTGGGCTACCCGGTTCTGGGCAGTGTGCTGGCAGGCCGCCTGGGGCTGGCGGGGGTGGCGGCGGTACTCCTGGCCAGCGTGGCGGTCCCTGCGTGGCTGATCGTGCGAGGCGCGGCCAGGGCACGACAGACGTGGAGTCCTGCGGCGGCGGAGCCGGGTTCGTAGGGCGGTGCGAGGTCGCCCTTGCGGCGGTGGTAAAATCCTGCCGGACGCGCCCGTAGCTCAGTGGATAGAGCAGGGGACTCCTAAGCCTCTGGTCGGGGGTTCGATTCCCTCCGGGCGCGCCACGCTCCTGGCTTCCGCGGGTGCGCCGTGCCCGGCTGCCCGGCGCCGCGTACAATAGACCGGGAACGCGCTCGGCGGTCCACACTTGGCGTGAGGTGATGCCCCTTGAGCCAGCACGACCCCTTCGGCGCACGCGCGGTTCTGCCCCGCACGGGGATCGCGTACTACCGCTTGGCCGCTCTGGACGGGCAGCTGGCCCTGCCCCTGGACCGCGTCCCCTTCACCGTGAAGGTCCTCCTGGAAAACGTGCTGCGGCACGCGGGGACTGAGCCCTTCCGCGAGGAGGACGTGCAAAGGCTGGCACGCTGGAGGCCCGGGGAGGCGGGTTGGGAAGTGCCGTTCCTCCCCGCGAGGGTGCTGCTGCAGGACTTCACGGGTGTGCCCGCGGTGGTGGACCTCGCGGCCATGCGGTCCGCCATGGCCCGCCTGGGTGGCGACCCGAAGCGCATCAACCCGTTGGTACCCGTGGATCTGGTGATCGACCACTCGGTGCAGGTGGACGCCTTCGGGTCGGCTGTGGCCTTCCGGTTCAACGTGGAGAAGGAGTACGAGCGGAACCGGGAGCGCTACGCGTTGCTCCGTTGGGCGCAGAAGGCGTTCCGCAACTTCCGGGTGGTACCGCCGGGCACCGGGATCGTCCACCAGGTGAACCTGGAATACCTGGCCACCGTGGTGGCCACCCGGGAGCAGGACGGTCAACAGGTGGCGTTCCCCGACAGCCTGGTAGGCACCGACTCCCACACCACCATGGTCAACGGGCTCGGGGTCCTGGGCTGGGGCGTGGGCGGCATCGAGGCGGAGGCGGTGATGCTGGGCCAGCCCATCTACCTGGCAGCCCCGGAGGTGGTGGGTTTCCGGCTGCACGGCACCCCTCCCGAAGGGGTGACCGCCACGGACCTGGTGCTGACGGTGACCCAGATCCTCCGCAGGGTAGGGGTCGTAGACAAGTTCGTGGAGTTCTTCGGGCCCAGCCTGCACCACCTGCCCCTTCCGGACCGCGCCACCATCGCCAACATGGCGCCCGAGTACGGCGCCACCGCGGCCTTGTTCCCCATCGACGACGAGACCCTGCGCTACCTGCGGCTGACGGGCCGCGACCCGGACCACGTGGCGCTGGTGGAGCGCTACGCGAAAGAGCAGGGCCTGTTCTGGGAGGCGGACGCGACCCCCGCTTACAACCAGGTGGTGGAACTGGACCTCGGGACCCTGGAGCCCAGCGTCGCAGGGCCCCGCCGGCCTCAGGACCGGGTGCCCCTGCGGGAAGTCGGGCGGAGCTTCTACGCCGCCTTCGCGGATCGGATGGGCACCTCCGCCGACAACCAGGTGGCCACGGGCCGGCTGGAGTCGGAGGGCGGCCGGCCCGCGAGCGGAGGGGGCGTGGCTGTGGCGGCCAGGCCCAAAACGGTGGACGTCCGCCTGGACGGCGTGCACGCGGAGCTGCGACACGGGTCCGTGGTGATCGCGGCCATCACCAGCTGCACCAACACCAGCAACCCGTCGGTGATGCTGGCTGCCGGGCTCGTGGCCAAGAAGGCGGTGGAGCGCGGGCTGGGGGTGAGCCCCGCGGTGAAGACGAGCCTCGCGCCCGGGTCCGCGGTGGTCACGGAGTACCTCCGGCGGGCCGGCCTGATGCCGTACCTGGAGGCGCTGCGGTTTCACCTGGTGGGCTACGGCTGCACCACCTGCATCGGGAACAGCGGGCCGCTGCCCGAGCCCGTGGCCCGGGCGGTCCAGGAGCACGACCTGGTGGTGGCGGCGGTGCTGAGCGGCAACCGCAACTTCGAGGGCCGGATCCACCCGCTGGTGCGGGCCGCGTACCTGGCGAGCCCGCCCCTGGTGGTGGCCTTCGCCCTCGCGGGGACCGTGGACACAGACCTCACCACCGACCCCGTGGGCTACGACCCCAACGGGAACCCGGTGTACCTGCGGGACATCTGGCCCACCACCCAGGAGGTCCAGGAGCTGATCGAGCGCCACGTCACTCCCGAACTGTTCCGCGAGCGCTACCGGGACGTGTTCACCGGGGACGAGACGTGGCGGACCCTGCCGGTCCCGGAGGGTGACCTGTACGCGTGGGACCCCGAGTCCACCTACGTGCAGGAACCGCCCTTCTTCCGCGACCTGCCCCCGGAGCCCGGACCCCTGCAGGACATCCACGGCGCGCGGGTCCTGGCGGTGCTGGGCGACTCCGTCACCACCGACCACATCTCGCCCGCAGGCAGCATCCCCAAGGACAGCCCCGCGGGCCGCTACCTGATCGAGCGTGGGGTGCCTCCCGCGGAGTTCAACAGCTACGGGGCCCGCCGGGGCAACCACGAGGTGATGATGCGGGGGACGTTCGCCAACATCCGGCTGCGCAACGCCCTCGCGGGCGGCCGCGAGGGCGGGTGGACCGTGCACCTGCCCAGCGGAGAGCTTCTTCCCATCTACGAGGCGGCCGTGCGCTACCGGGAGGAAGGGGTGCCGCTGCTGGTGCTGGCGGGCAAGGAGTACGGTGCAGGCAGCTCCCGTGACTGGGCGGCCAAGGGGCCCATGCTGCTGGGTGTGCGGGCCGTGATCGCGGAGAGCTACGAGCGGATCCACCGATCCAACCTGGTGGGGATGGGGGTGCTGCCCCTGCAGTTCGTGGACGGCCAGAACGCGCAGCGGTTGGGCCTGGACGGGCGGGAAGTGTACGACGTGGAGGGCGTGCGGAACTTGACCCCGCAGGCCCGGGTGCGTGTGCGGGCGCGCCGGGAGGACGGGAGCGAGGTGACCTTCGAGGCCCTGGCCCGCGTGGACACCCCCACCGAGCTGGAGTACTACCGGCACGGCGGCATCCTGCCCATGGTTCTGCGCCGGCTGCTTGCGGGCGCGTAGGCGCGGAGAAAACAGCGGGGAGGGCGCGCCGCCCTCCCCGCCGGCGACCTGCGGACGGGTCAGCGACGCGCCAGCTCCTCCGCGCCCGGGCGGTAGACGCGCAGCCGGGCCCGCATGTACGGGTGGACGGCGCAGATGTACTCGTACTCCCCTGTCCGGCTGACCTGGAAGGTGAACCGGTCCGCGTGCTTGAGCAGCGGTGAGGTCAGCCGGGTGGGGCCCCGCAGAGCCGTCACGTTGTGCATGCCCGTGCGCTCGCCCTCCAGCAGGTCGAACACGTCCTCGTTCACCCACGTGACCCGGGCGCCCACCGGCACCTCCAGGACCTTGGGCCAGTAGCTGTTGCCCACCATGCGGACGAACGCCGCTTCACCCGGCCGCGTGCGCACGGGCACGTCCAGGTCAGAGGAGCCCACGCCGAAGGGGTCCACCACCCGCTTGGGCTTGGCCGGGACCGGCAGGTTCGGACCCTCCGGACGCACCACGCCCACCCTGGGCGCGTCCTTCTTGGCGCTGAGCACGCCCACGGCGCCCTTCATGGCCTGGGTGCCGAAGGCGTGGGTGACCAGCAGGAACGGCCCCTCCGCGGGCACGCGCCACTCGATGACCCACGAGTCCGTGGGTGCGGCGATGGTCGTCTGCACGCCGCGGGTGACGTTGGCGGGGTTGCCGCCCGCGTACGCGTATTCCCAGATCCCTCCCACCGCGTGGAAGCTAGCTACGAGGTTGGGGCCCACGTTCAGGTAGTAGAAGCGCACGTAGTCCCCGGGGCGCGCGGGGATGGGCTGGTTCACGTACCGGAAGTTGTAGCCGTTGAACATCACGTACAGGGCCCGGCCGTCCGAGAAGTCTTTGCCGCTCGCGTACACCTCGTGCTGCACCACGTAGACCCGCAGGTCGGGCGGCCGGCCCAGCTCCTCCTCCAACCGGTACTTGGTGCGCTTGGGTTCCACCACCACCATGCCGAACATCCCGCCCATGGTGTGGGCCAGGATCCCGTGGCCCCCGGGCGCGCAGTGGTACATGTACACTCCCGGGAAGTCCGCGCGGAAGCGCAGGGTGCGGCTCCCTCCCGCGGGGATGTTGCCCACCACCAGGGACGTCTGGGTGTTGGCGGCGTGGATGGAGAGCCCGTGGGTGATGGTGTCCGGGTTGCGCACCGTGATCTCCACCTCGTCGCCCTCCTCCACCACCAGGAGCGGCCCCGGCACCCGGCCGTTAAACGTGAACGCCCGCCAGACCACCCCCTCGTCCACCACGAGGGACTTGCGGGTGGCCACCAGCTCGAACTTCTTGGTCTGCGCGGCGGCCGGAGGCCCCACGAACAGCACCCCGGCCGCCACGACCCCCACCAGAGCCAGAAGCGCCAGCCGCCGCACGGATCTCACCCCCTTCACTCCACCACCAGGGTCCCGATCATACCTGCCTCCTTGTGCCCGGGCACGCTGCAGTAGATGGCGTAGCGCCCCTTCGCCTTGGGGGTGAAGGTGAGCTCCGCGGTCTTGCCGGGCTGGATGGTGGCGGTCTTCACCCCGAGCTTGTCGAACACGATGTCGTGCTCGATGACGCCCTTGTTTTCCAGCACCAGCTTCACGGACTGACCGGCTTTCACCTTGATCTCCTTGGGCTCGAAGGCGAACTCCTTGGCGGTCACCTTGACCACCGTGGGTGCGGCTCCCGCGAGTCCTACACCCACCGCCACGGCCACCGCCAGCGCAGTCAGGGCCAGGCTTGTCCACGTCCTCATCCCGCTCACCTCCTGCTGGTTTTTAGGACTTTTTCCGTCCGTCTCCCACACACGTGAAAAATTGGCCCGGCCGCCCACCCCTCCGTGAGCGCCGGGCTTTTCGGACCCGACGGGTCCGCTGACATCGTAACCGGGGTGTGAAGCCCGCGCGCCATCGGGTGGGCGACCGATTTTGGCGGTCGGCCGCCCGCCCGACTGGTCGGGACTGCGGCACCGTCTGTGCAAGCACCTCCGGCTGAAAAAAGTCGGAACGCGGGAGGTCAGCATGCTCAGGGCTTTGCGGGCCGCAGCTTCCGCCATGTCTGCGGAGCAGGTGCGGGCGGAGCTGGTGGCCCACAACCTGGCCAACTCCGAAACCGACGGTTTCCACAGGCTGCTGGTGGCGGTTCGGCCGGGTGAGCCCCAGGCGCTGTTCCGGCGGGACAACGCCGCACCGCTGGGCTGGCTGGCTTCAGGGCCGGGCCCCGCTCAGGCCGCGGTGGACGTGCGCTCGGGAGCTCTGGTCCCCACCGGGGACCCGCGCGACCTGGCTGTGGAGGGCCGCGGCTTCGTGTTGCTGGAAGGCGGGCGACTGGCCAGTTCCGGCCGGCTCGAGGTGGACGCCCAGGGCTACCTCACCCTCCGGGGAGTACGGGTGCAGGGCGCTGACGGTCCGATCCGGGTAGGCGGGCAGGAGTTCCGGGTCCGGCCGGACGGAGCGGTGGAAATCAAGGGACAGGTGGCAGGCCGGCTCCGGGTGGTGGACGTGCCGGTGCAGGCGGTTTCCGTGGTCGGGCCAGGCGTTTACGCGGCGCCGGAAAGGGAGCTGCGGGAAGTGCGGGCGGCGCTGCGGCCGGGCTTCCGGCAGCGCGGCTCGGTGAACCCCGTGGAGGAGCTGGTGCAGCTCGTCGCGGGCCTGCGGGCGTACGAGGCCGCGGCGCGCTGCGTGCAGGTGGCGGACGAGACCGCGGCGCGTCTCGCGGACGTGGCGCGCGTGTAGGGAGGTGCACACGTGATTCGGGCTCTTTGGACCGCAGCCACCGGGATGGTGGCCAAGCAGACGGAGATCGACGTCATCGCGCACAACCTGGCGAACGTGAACACCACCGGGTTCAAGAAGGCCCGGGCGGAGTTCCAGGACCTGATGTCCCTGGGCTTCCGCGCCGCGGGCGCCCCCTCGGACAACACGGGCGTGGTGCCCACCTCGGGCCAGGTGGGCCTGGGGACCCGTGTCGCGGCCGTGCAGCGGCTGTTCAGCCAGGGTGACTTCCAGTACACGGGGAACCCCTTGGACCTGGCCATCGAGGGAGACGGCTTCTTCCAGGTGCGGCTGCCGGACGGGACCGTGGCGTACACACGGGACGGCACCTTCAAGCTGGACGCCGAAGGCCGGCTGGTGACCAGCGACGGGCTCCTTTTGGAGCCCAACGTCACCATCCCGCCGGGCGCTTCGAAGATCACCGTCAGCGCCAACGGGATCGTGTCCGCGGTCCTGCCCGGCGAGTCCGCGCCCACGGAACTGGGCCGCATCGAGCTGGCCCGGTTCAGCAACCCCGCAGGCCTGGAGGCCATCGGCCGCAACCTGTTCGTCCCCACACCCGCTTCGGGCGAGCCGGTCACCGGGCAACCGGGGTCCGAGGGGATGGGGACCCTGGCCCAGGGTTTCCTGGAGTCCTCCAACGTGCAGGTGGTGGAGGAGATGGTCCGCATGATCGCGGCCCAGCGGGCCTACGAGGCGGTGAGCAAAGTGGTGAGCACCGCGGACGAGATGATGGCCCAGGCCAACAACATGCGGAGGTAGCCGTGCGAGCCCTGACGGCGCTGCTCGTGGTGGCAGTCCTCGCGGCAGCCGCGTCAGCAGGGGGCGTGGTGATCCGGCTGCGGTCCGCGGCACGGGTGGAAGCCGCGGAGGTGACCCTCGGACAGGTGGCTTCGGTGTCAGGCCCGGACCGGGCGGTGCGCGCCCTGCAGGCGGTGGTGCTGGCGGAGGGCCTCCGGCCGGGCGGGGTCGTGCGGATCACCTCGGAAGACGTCCGGGCGGCCCTGCGGGAAGCCGGGTTCGACCCCAGGGCGGTGGTCGTCACCGGGGCACGGGAAGTGGTGGTGCGCCGGGCAGAGGGCAGCGCTGCGGTCCGCCGTGGAGCCTCGGTGCGGGTGGTAGCCGCGGTGGGCGCGGTGCGGGTGAGCGCGGGCGGCGTGGCGCTGGAAGCCGGAGACGCGGGCGATGTGGTCCGGGTCCGGGTGCTCGCGACCCGGAAGGAGGTGCTGGCCCGGGTCATCCAGCCCGGGCTGGTGGCGGTGGTTTTCTGACGGAGGCCGTGCGGTGTGGAGGTGGCTGGCGGGTCTTGCGGCGGCGGTTCTGCTGGGACTGCCCGGGGCGGCGCAGTCCCTGTGGCCCCGGGACGGGCGTTCCCTGTTCACCGACCACAAGGCGTCCGCGGTGGGCGACCTGGTCACCGTGGTGGTGAACGAGGCTGTCTCCGCCCAGACGCAGAGCCGGACCAGCCAGGCGCGGTCGATCCAGCTGGACCTGGGCGGCGGGAGCGGCTTTCTGAGCCTGCTCCCGGGCGGGGGGTTCGAGTCGGGGCAGGACGCCAGCTCCAGCCGCGCGATAGGCAGCACCGTCCTGGTTCAGGCCCGGGTCACCCTGCGGGTTGCGGAGGTGCTCCCGAACGGCGTCCTGCGGCTGGAGGGGGATCGGACGCTGCTGCTGCGGGACGAGCCGTACCGGCTGCGGGTGAGCGGCCTGGTGCGCCAGCTGGACGTGCAGGCGGACAACACCGTCAGCTCCGACCGGCTGGCGGACGTGCGCATCGTGCTGGAGGGGCCGCGTCGCCCGTTCACGGGTAACAACCCTCTGCAGTGGGTGCTGGACGGCTTCGGCGCCCTCCTGCGCTTTCTGTTCTCGTGGCTGGAGTGAGGAGGTGGTGCGGTGAGGCCCTGGGCAAGGTGGCTGGGACTGGCGGCGCTGGTGGCCGCGGTGGCCCTTCCAGGCGGCGCGCAGGTGCCTGAGGTGCGGGTGAAGGACATCGCGCGGATCTCCGGCGTGCGCGCCAACCAGTTGTTCGGCTACGGGCTGGTGGTGGGGCTGGCGGGTACCGGGGACAGTTCCGGCGCGTTCTTCACCGTGCAGTCCGTGGCCAACATGCTGGCGCGGCTCGGCGTCACGGTCCCGGCCGGCCGGCTTCGGGTACGCAACGTGGCCGCGGTCATGGCTACCGCGGAGCTGGGCACCTTCGCCAGAGAAGGCGACCGGCTGGACGTGACCCTCTCCTCCCTGGGCGACGCCCGCAGCCTCGTGGGGGGCGTGCTGCTGCAGACGCCCCTCCAGGCGGCGGACGGGAAGGTGTACGCGGTCGCTCAGGGGCCCGTGGTGGTGGGGGGCGCGGGAGAGCAGGCCGGCGGCAGCAAGGCGCAGATCAACCACCTGACCGTGGGACGGGTCCCCGGAGGGGCCATTGTGGAACGGGGCGTCCCCACCCCTGCGGGCGAGGCGTCGGTGGTGAGCCTGGTGCTGCTGCAACCGGACTACTCCACCGCCACCCGCGTGGCCGAGGCCGTAAACCGTGCGCTGGGAGGCTCCCTGGCCACCGCGGTGGACGCCGCGCGCGTGGACGTCGCCGTGCCGCCCGACTACCCGGGGGGGCTCGCGGCGTTCGTGGCCCGCGTGGAGGCGGTGACCCTCCGCCCCGACGCACCCGCCCGCGTGGTGGTGAACGAGCGGACCGGGACCGTGGTGATCGGCGGGGCGGTGCGGATTTTGCCTGTGGTCATCGCCCACGGCAACCTGCGCATCGAGGTCCGCAGCGAGCCGCAGGTCTCCCAACCCCCGCCGTTTTCCCCGGGCCAGACCCAGGTGGTCCCGCGCACTCAGGTCACCGTCACACCGGAGCCCGGCGCTCTGGTCCCGATTCCCGGGACCAACTCGGTGCAGGACCTGGCGCGGGCCCTGAACGCCCTGGGGGTGAGCCCCAGGGACCTGGTGGCGATCCTGCAGGCCCTCAAGGCCGCCGGTGCCCTGCAGGGCGAGCTGGTGGTGCAGTGACGGGCGTCCCGCGGGTGCCGCTCGGGGAATCCGTCGGGCGTCCCCAGGACGCCCGGGAGGCCCTGCGGCTGCGGAGGGCTGCACAGGAGTTCGAGTCGCTGCTGCTGGCTCAGATGCTGAAGTCCATGCGCCGGGCCACGCAGGCCTGGGATACCGGGCAGTCCTTCGCAGGGCGCACCGTGTGGCGGGAGTTGCTGGACGAGCAGCTGGCCCTGGCGGTGGCGCGCGGTGGCGGTCTGGGGCTCGCCCGGTTCCTTGAACAGGCGTTGCTGGGGCGCAGGCCACGCTAGAGGGGAAGGACGCGCATGCAGCCCACACGGGACAGATCCGGCAGGCCCTGCGGTCGCAGCAGCAGGGTCTGGGATGCGGTGGTCAACTGCCCCCTCTGTGGCCGGCTGGCCACGGTGCTGGTGCGTGGGCAGTGCGCGCAGTGCCTGCGAGAAGAGCACGCCCAGCTGCGGCGGGTGCAGGAGTTCATCAGAGAGCACGGGTCTGCTAACGCGGAGGAGATCGCCTCGCAGACGGGGGTGCCCGTGGAACGGGTGCTCCGGTGGCTGCGGGAGGGAAGGCTGGTGGTGGCCGGAGAGGCTGTCCGGTGCCGGCGGTGCGGCCGGCCGGTGCGGCTCGGCGTGCTGTGCGCGGTGTGCCGGGTGGAGCTGGCGGTGGCCATCCGCCGGCTGCAGGAGGCGCTCCGCTCCGGACCCCAGCCCGCACGGAAGCCGAAGCGGCGGCGGGTCCGGAGGGAGCCGGTACCCAGCCGGTTCGACCTGTGGTAGGAGGGCTCAAGTGAGGACCTCCCGAGCCGATAACGGGGATGTGAATCGACTTAGCAGGAGGGTGCCGTGAGGATCGACCCCCTGGGGCCTCCGGGTGTACCGCCGGATCGGCCCTCCGGTGCCTCCGCGCCGCGCGGTGCGCCCGCGCCGCCTGCGGGGGACCGTGTCGAGCTTTCCAGCTCCGACCCGCACCGGAACGTGGACGAGCGCAAACTGCGGCTGGAGGCCCTGCGGGAGGCCATCCTGCAGGGCCGGTACCACGTCACGGAAGACGCCCTGGCGCGGGCCATCCTGCGGGCGGCGGGGGCACGCCATGACCGACGTGTTTGAGAGCGTGGTGGGGCTGCTGCAGGAAGAGAAGGAGGCGCACCGCCGGCTGCTGGACCTGGCCCGGGAAGAGCAGCGGGCCCTGGTGCGCGGTGACGTGCAGACCCTGCAGCGCTTGGTGGCGGAGCAGGAACAGGTGGTGAGCGAGGTGCGCGGCCTGGAACGGGCGCGGCTGCAGCTGCTGGAGCTGGTGGCCGAGCGCCTGGGGAGGTCCGTGCAGGAGCTGAGCCTGCGGGAGCTGGTGGCCGCCAGCCCGCCGGACGTGGGCAGCCGGCTGGAAGCGCAGAGGAACGAGCTGACCGGAGTCCTGCGCGAGCTGGCCGACGTCAACAAGGCCAACGCCCTGCTGGTCCGGGCGCACATGGAGTACGTCCACCACCTCGTCGGCATCCTGACCCGGAGTGCTGACGGCCCCACCAGCCTCGTGGTGGACCGGTGGACCTGAGGAGGCAGCGTGTCCACCTTCTCCGCCATCGAGCTGCTGCGCCGGGCCCTGGCCTCCCACCAGAGGTCCATGGACGTCGTCGGTCACAACATCGCCAACGTGAACACGCCCGGCTACACGCGGCAGGAGGCAGTGCTCGCCTCCCTCCCCCCGCCCGGCAGCCTGTCGCGGTTCGGAGCCCCCCTGCTGGCGGGCGGGGGCGTTCGGGTGGCGTCCCTCCGTCAGGCCCGTGACGAGTTTCTGGACCGGCAGCTGCGCCAGGCCCGCCAGAGCTCCGCGGAGTGGAGAGCGCGGGCGGACTTCTGGTCGCAGGTGGAGGCGGTGCTCCCCGAACCCTCCGACGTGGGGCTGGGGGAGCTGCTGGCGCGGTTCTGGAACGCCTGGCAGGAAGTCAGCCTTAACCCCGAGTCCCTGGCCGCCCGCGCCTCCCTGGTCCAGCAGGCGCAGGTCCTCACGGACGCCGTCCGCCAAGCCGCGGGCCGGCTGGACCAGGTGCGCCAGCACCTGGACGCGGTGGCCACCGGCCACGTCCACCGCATCAACCAGATCGCCCAGGAGCTCGGCAGCGTGAACACCCAGATCGCCCGCCTGGAGGTGTCCGGCCAGCGGGCCCTGGACCTGCGGGACCACCGGGAGCAGCTACTGGCGGAGCTGGAGGAGCTGGCCGACGTCACGTACACGGAGACGGAGTCCGGGGAGCTATTGGTGTACCTGCAGGGGCGGGAGCTGGTGGGGCCCGGAGCCCGGACCACGGCCGTCCAGATCGAAACTCCCACGCCGGGTGGGGTACACGGGTTCAGGTGGCCGGACGGGGAGACTCTGGCGGTCCGGCGGGGGTCCCTCGCCGCCGTGCTGCGGGCCAGGGACGCGGACGTGCAGGCCCTTCAGGATCGCCTGGACACCCTGGCCCGCAACCTGGTGCAGCTCGTGAACGACCTGCACGACGACGGCTACGACCTCGACGGAAACCCGGGAGGCCCGTTCTTCGAGGGGACCGACGCGCGCACGCTCCGCGTGGCGGGCGCGGTCCTGGGCGACCCCAGGAAGATCGCGGCGGCGGGCAGCTGGGCTGGAGACGGGGAACCCGGAAACGGAGAAGTGGCCCTGCGGATCGCGCAGCTGCGCGGCACGGAGCAGGTCGACGGTGCGTACCGGTCCCTGGTGGCGGAGGTGGGCGTGCGGGCCCAGGAGGCCAGCCGGCAGGTGGCTTACCAGGACCTGCTGCGGGACCAGGTCCGCCTGCGGCGGGAGGCCACCAGCGGCGTCTCCCTGGACGAGGAGATGACCGACATGATCCGGTTCCAGCACGCCTACGACGCAGCAGCCCGGATGGTCCGGACGGTGGACGACATGCTCCGCACCCTGCTGGACATGGTGGGACGCTGATGCGGGTCACCCTCGGCAGCCTCACGTTGAACTTCCTCCGGAACCTCAACGCGGGGCTGGAGCGCCTGAGCCGGCTGCAGGAGCAGCTGGCCACGGGCAAACGCATGCACCGGCCGTCTGACGACCCGCCGAACCTCTCGCCTGTGCTGGTGATGCGGGACGCGGTGAACGCCGTCCAGCAGTACGGCCGGAACCTGCAGGACACCAAGACCCTCCTGGACGCGGGCCAGCGGGCCCTGCAGGACGCGGTGCAGGTGCTGCAGAGGCTGCGGGAGCTGGCGGTCCAGGGCGCCAACGGCACGCTTTCGGCCTCCGACATGCAGGCCCTGGCCAGGGAGGTGGAAGCGCTGCAGGGGGAGTTAGTGGCCCTCGGCAACACCCAGGTGGCGGGCAAGTACATCTTCGGAGGGACCCGGACCACGGCAGCGCCCTTTGCGTCGGACGGGACGTACCTGGGCAACGCGGGCCGGGTGACGCGGGAGGTGGACCGGGGGATCGTGCTGGAGGCCACGGTGCCGGGGGACGTGGCGTTCTCCGGGGCGATCTCCGCGGCGCAGGCACTAGAGGCGGCCCTGGAGTCGGCCGACCACGACGGGGTGCGGGCCAGCCTCGCGCAGCTGGACGCGGCCCTAGACGGCCTGCTGACAGCCCAGGCGGAGCTGGGAGCCCGCGCCAGCCGGGCGGAGACGGTGCAGGCCCGCCTGGGCGAGTTCGAGGTGCAGCTGCGGGAGCTGCTGAGCGTCCGCGAGGACGCGGACATCGCGGAGGTGGTGATGAACCTGCGGCTGCAGGAGAACGCCTACCAGGCGGCCCTGGCCGCAGGCGCGCGCCTCATCCAGCCGTCCCTGGTGGACTTTTTGAGGTGAGCTATGGAGGTCCGGACCCGGTACTGGGGCGTGGTGGAGGTGGAGGAGGACCGGGTGATCCACTTCCCCGAGGGGATCCCCGGATTCCCGGAGGCCCGACGGTTCGCGCTTCTGGGCGAGCCGGGAGGGGTGTTCCTGTGGCTGCAGTCCGTGGACTGCCCCGAGGTGGCGCTGCCCGTGGCCGACCCCTTCACCCTGTTCGACAACTACGAGGTGCCCCTCGATCCAGCCGACGTGGAGCTGCTCTCGGTCACAAGCCCCCAGGAGGTGGCGGTCCTGGTGGTGGTGACGGTCCGGTCGGACCCCCTGCAGGCCACCGCGAACCTGGCGGCACCGATCCTGGTGAACACCGACCGCCGACTGGGCCGGCAGAAGGTGCTGGCGGACTCCTCCTACTCCGTCCGCCACCCGCTGTTCAGCACGGCGTAGGAGGGCGCGGGGTGCTGGTGTTGACCCGCAAGCCCAACCAGGCGGTCCGCATCGGGCCGGACGTGGAGGTCCGGGTCCTGGAGATCTCCGACGGGCAGGTGCGGCTGGGCATCACCGCGCCCCGCTGGGTCCCCGTGCACCGGGACGAGGTGTACCGGGAGATCCAGGAAGCCAACCGCCAAGCGGCCTGCACGGCCCCGGACGACGTGGCGGCCGCCCGGCGCGCGCTTTCCAGAGACGGCGCAGGCCGCGTGCTCCGCGAAGAACCCCACACAAAGCCTCAAGGGTAGCCGCCTGCCTGCCGATACCCGGGGTCGGAAACAGACTCCGAGGAAAGGCAGGTGGGGCGTAGCGGAAAGTTGCGACGGAAACCCTCAAGGCGGCGCCGGCCCGCCTGCAGAAAGCCGGCGAATCCACACCGGGCACGGAGGCCCGGAAAACCAGTTCAAGGAGGAACGAAGCCATGGGACTGAGGATCAACCAGAACATCGCGGCCCTGAACGCCCACCGCAACCTGGTGGCGACCGACAACGCCCTGAGCAAGTCGCTGGAGCGCCTCTCGAGCGGCTTCCGCATCAACCGCGCGGCGGACGACGCGGCAGGGCTCGCCATCAGCGAGAAGCTGCGGGCCCAGGTGCGGGGGCTCGCGCAGGCCATCCGCAACGCCCAGGACGGCATCTCCATGATCCAGACGGCGGAGGGTGCCCTCAACGAAGTGCACGCCATGCTGCAGCGGATGCGGGAGCTGGCCCTGCAGGCCGCCAACGACACCCTTTCCGCCGAGGACCGCGCGGCTATCAACCAGGAGATCCAGCAGCTGCGGGCGGAGATCGACAACGTGAGCGGCCGCACCACCTTCAACGGCAAGAAGCTGCTGGACGGCTCCTTGGTCACCTCTCTGGCCGCCACCAGCGAGCTTCGGGACAACCTGGCGGTCACCGGCGGTACGGAGTCGGCATTTGTCACCAAGGTGGACGTGAGTGCAGCGAGGCCCGGGACCACCTACACGCTCACGGGCAGCGGCACCTCGCTGACCCTGACGCGGGCTGATGGGGTCGCGCAGACGATTACCGTGAGCGCGATTTCGGCGGGCGGAAGTCAGGTACTGGACTTCAGCCAGCTGGGGGTCCGGATCACGGTGGCGTCCAGCGGGGGGATCTCCGCGGCCAACCTGGTCACCGCTCTGACTGCCGCCGCGAACGACACCATCACGACAGCTTCGGGGTCCGGCAGTGCGAACTTCCAGGTGGGCCCGGCGGCGGGAGACTCCATCAGCGTGTCGTTCGCGAAGGTGGATGTGGCAGCCCTGGGGCTCACGACGGCTCTGGACAACTTCAACACCACCCAGAGCGTGGCGAACGCGCAGGCTCTGGTAACGGCTGTGGACTCGGCGGTGAACACGGTATCCACGCAGCGGGGGAAGTACGGGGCTGCCCAGAACCGTCTCGAGCACACCGTGGCAAGCCTGGGCGTGGCGCAGGAGAACATGAGCGCCGCGGAGTCCCGGATCCGGGACGTGGACATGGCCCAGGAGATGGTGCAGTTCACGCGCAACCAGATCCTGCTGCAGGCCGGTACCGCCATGCTGGCTCAGGCCAACGCCGCGCCGCAGGTGGTGCTGCAGCTACTGCGGTAAGGCGGAGGCGTCGGGGGCGGGGCCCGTCCGGGCCCCGCCCCCAGGCGGGGAGGTGGTGGAGATGCAGGTGCCTCCGCCCGGGTCAGGCAGTCCGAAGAAGCCCGAGGCAGCCGAGCCGCGGCCGTCACGGGAGAAGGGGGTGCGGGGAAACGGCCCGGGTCCGAGGGTGGACCGGCCTCAGCCCGCTCCTTCCGCCCTGGACGTGGCGGCTCAGTTCATCGTGGACGAGCGGACAGGCCGGGTTCTCGTGCGGATCTACGACACCCGCACGGGCGAGACCATCCGAACCATCCCGCCCAACCAGGTGGTGGAGTTCCTGCTGGGAGCCGGCGGGGTGGACGTGCGGGTGTAGCGGCACGGAGTTTGCGTGTCATTCGTGAGAAGGCCCGGACCCCGCGAGGGAGGGGCCGGAGGAGGGCAGGGTGTCCACCTTCAGCATCGACGGACTGATCTCGGGGCTCAATACCACGGACGTCATCAACAGGCTCCTGGAGGTCGAGCGGGCACCGATCCGCAAGCTCGAAGCCCGCAAGAGTGAAGCCAATTTACGCCTTGCGGCCTGGCGGACCCTCAACACCAAGTTGAGCAACCTGGAGGACCGGGCCGCGGCCCTGGCCCGCTCCGTCACCTACCAGGCGGCGAAGGCCACCAGCAGCGACACGCGGGTCCTGGTGGCCTCCGCTTCCCCGGGCGCCCCCTCGGGGACCTACACGCTCACCGTGAACCGCCTGGCATCTGTCCACCAGATCAGCACCGGCACCTACGCGGACAAGGACGCCCAGGTGTTCGGCACCGGGACGGTCACCATCACCGTGAACGGGCAGGCTACGGACGTAGCCGTCACAAGCGGCCAGAACTCCCTGGCAGGGATCGCCGCGGCCATCAACGCCGCCGGCGCAGGCGTTTACGCGGCGGTCGTGCAGGTGGACGGGGGCTGGCGGCTTTTGCTGACCTCCCGGACCTCCGGGGCCGCGGGGGCCATCGCGGTGGACACCAGCGGGCTGGTGGGCGGCACGGAGACCCTGAGCTTCCCCTACGAGTTGAGCCCGGCCCAGGACGCGGAGGTAGTGCTGGGGAGCGGGGCCGGCGCGGTGACCGTGCACCGGCCGTCCAACGTGGTCACCGACCTGTTGCCCGGGGTGACCCTGGCCCTGGCCGGCACGGGCACCGTGACCGTGACCGTGGAACAGGACGTGGAGGCGGTCAAGAAGGCGGTGCGGGAGTTCGTGGCCGCGTACAACGACGTGGTAGACAGCCTGAGCCAGTACGGGCGGTACGACCCGGACACCCGGCAACGCGGGGCCCTGCAGGGCGACGGGACCCTCCAGCGGATCCAAGCGCAGCTTCCCGACGCGGTCCTGCGCACCGAGGTCACAGGTCAGACCCTCAAGCGCCTGAGTGACCTGGGGGTGCGCGTGGGCCGGGACGGCAGGCTGACCCTGGACGAGTCGAAGCTCGCCGACGCCCTGCAGGGCCGCTTCGACGAGGCGCGACGGGTGCTGGAGGCCTCCGGCGCGAAGGTCCGGGACGTGGCGGACGGACTTGTGAAGACCGGCGGGCCGGTCTGGCTCGCGGTGGACGCCCTCAACAACCGCATCCGCACCTTCGACCAGCAGATCGGTCGGTGGGAGGACCGGGTGGAGCGCAAGCGGGACCAGCTCGTGCGGATGTTCACGGAGCTGGAGAAGAGCCTCGGGCAGCTCCGGAGCCAGGGGGACTGGCTCGCCATGCAGATCCGGAGGCTCGGGGGGGACAATCCGTGAGCCAGGCCGCGCTCGCGTACCGGTCCTTCCACGCGTCCACCGCTTCCGCGGGTCAGCTGGTGGTGATGCTGTACGACGGTGCGGTGCGCTTCCTGGAAGAGGCGGCCCGCGCCTACCGGTCCGGGGACGCGCAAGCCGGGGGGCGCTGCGTCACCCGGGCCGAGCGGGTGCTGCTGGAACTCATGGGTTCGCTGGACCTGCGGTACGACGTGGCCCGCAACCTCCTGGCCCTCTACCGGTTCATGTTCGAGCGGCTGGCGGACGCCCGACGGCGCCAGGACCCTGCGGAGCTGGAGCGGGTGCGGGGCTGGCTGGTGGAGTTGCGGGACGCCTGGCAGGAGGCGGAGCGGCAGCTCCGGGCTGGAGGGAAGGTCTCGTGAGCCAGGTGGAGCGGTACGTGGAGGCCTGCCGGGAGGTGCTGCGGTGCACGCGCGAGGTGGCCCGCGCCGCGGACCGCGGACAGTGGGAGGCGGTGCTGGCTCACCTTTTGGCCCGGCAGCGGGCCATGGACGTTGCGGACCGGCTGCCTCCTCCCGCGGCCCAAGACCTGGCCACGCTGCGGGCCCGGGCGCTCCCCCTGCTTGAAGAGGCCGAGGAGGTGAACCGACGGGTGACCGACCGGGTGCGTCGGCTACGCGATCTGCTGCGTCCCGTGGTCGGCTCCGGAGAGTCGCAATTCCTGGACACCTACCGGTAGGCCTCAGGGGCGTTTGGGTACAGAGGTTGCAAGCTCCGCCGGCGAGCGTGCTTGCGGAGGTGAGAACGGTGAGGCGCTGGATGCGGGTTGCTGACTGGTCTCTTCGCTGGAAGCTGCTGGTGACGCTGGCTCTTCTGGGGGCGGTGGCGCTTGTGGCTGGCTGGATGGGGGTCCGGGCGGTGGACCGGCTGCGGGTGGAGCTGGAAGCGGTGCGGCGGGAGATGACGGCTCTGGACCACGTGCTGCAGGCGGACCGAGACGCTTACCAGGCCCTGTCGGCCTTCTACGCCCTTCTGGGCACGGACCCCAACAATCGTACCCGGTACCAGGAGCTGAGCCAGTTCATGGAGGAGAACCTCAAGCAGGCGGTGGAACGGGCCACCAAGGCGCAGGAGTTCCTGCAGGAGGAACGGGACCGGCTGCTGGCCGCGGGGTTCGCCAGCGGCGTGCGCACCTGGGGCGACGAGATCCGCGCCCTGCGGTCCCAGTACGAGCAGGGAGTCCTGACCTCCGCGGACGCACTGGAGCAGGGGCGGGGGAAGGTCCGGGGAACTTTCGACCCGGCCCGGGAGCAGCTGGGCCAGCTGGAGGACCAGCTGGAGGGGGCGGCCAGGGCACGTGACCAGAGGGCAGCGGCGCTCGGGGGAGAGCTGCGGCGGAACATCGTGGGCATGCTGCTGCTCGGCCTGGTGATCGCGGGCACCTTCGGGTGGGCCACCACGCGGCGGCTCGCCGCCCAGGTGCGGGCGGTGGAGGAGGCCGTGGCTGCACTCAGCCGGGGGGACCTGACGCACCGGGTGGCGGTCTACGGCCAGGACGAGCTGGGACGCATGGCCGCGGGCCTTCAGGCGGCCACCGACGCGCTGCGGGAGATGGTCCAGCAGCTGCGGGACAGCGCCGGTGAGGTGGCGGCCGCCTCGCGGCAGGTGGCGGCCACCAGCGACCAGGTGGCCCGCAGCGCCGGGGAGATCGCCCGGGCGGTGCAGGAGGTCGCGGGCGGCGCGGAGCTGCAGGCCCGTAGCGTGCACGAGACCACCCAGACGGTCCAGCAGGTCAGCCAGGGGCTGGAAGAGGTGGCGGGCAACACCAGCCAGACCGCACAGGCCGCCCAGCAGGCCAACGAGGCAGCCTCCGAGGGCGCGGCGCGGGTGGAGCGGGTCGTACAGGCCATGGGGGAGATCCGCCGCGCCGCGGAGGAGATGGCCCAGGTGGTGTCGGTGCTGGGAGAGAAGGGCAAGAACATCGGCCGCATCGTGGGACTCATCACGGAGATCGCGTCCCAGACCAACCTGCTGGCCCTGAACGCGGCCATCGAGGCGGCCCGGGCCGGAGACCAGGGAAGGGGCTTCGCGGTGGTGGCGGAGGAGGTCCGCAAGCTGGCCCAGGAGTCCGCGCAGGCCGCGGAGCAGATCGCGGACATCGTGCGGGAGATCCAGGAGGAGACCCAGCGGGCGGTGCGCGCCATGGAGCGCGGAAGCCAGGAGGTGCAGACGGGGGTGCGGCTGGCGGACGAAGCGGGTGAGGCGTTCCAGCGCATCCGCCGGAGCGTGGCAGACGTCACCGGCCGGACGGAGGGTGTGTCGGCGGCCACCCAGCAGCTGTCCGCCAGCGCGCAGCAGATCGAGGCCACGGTGCGCAAGCTGCTCGAGACCGCCCAGCAGAACTCCGCGTCCGCGGAGGAGGTGGGCGCCGCGGTGGAGGAGATCTCCGCCAGCACCCAGGAGATGTCTGGCGGCGCCCAGCGGCTGGCGCGGGTGGCGGAGGACCTGGAGCGGGTGGTGGCCCGGTTCCAGGTGTAGCCGTCGTGGCACGGATCTTGCAATAGCGCGTCGCGGGTCCCGAAGGGACCCATCGGGGGGAGCCGAGGACGGCGGACTGAGTCCGGTCGTCCCGACTCCCCAATTTTCTTCGGATCCGGGGAGCCATGGGGACGACAGTTCAGCTACGCCCGGAACGTCTGGCAGAAGCTCGGCCCGGTACGGTCCTCTTCCTCGAACCCCTGGACAGTCTCGCGAACCAGCTCGCCCACGAGGTGAGCCGTGCAGGCGTGCGGGTGCTGGTGGTGCCGGAAGGCGCACCTCTCCCCCGCCCGGAGGACCTCGCCGCGGCGGTGGTGGGCAGTACCGAGGGTGTGGCTGCCGTACGGGCCAGGGCACCCGAGCTGCCCGTGGTGGTGGCCCTGCCGTCGCCCACGGTCTCGGAGGTGGTGGCCGCGGTGCGCGCGGGTGCTACGGACGTGGTGGCCGGCTCCGAGGGCCTGGAGGTGGCGGCCGAGCGGATCCGCCAGCTCGTGAGGCTGCGCGGCGAGCGGGACGAACGGGCGCGGTGGCAGGCGGACCTGGCGCGGGCCTACCGCTTCGACGGAGTCGTGGGGAGCTCGCCCGCCCTGCTCGAGGTGCTGCGGGTGGCCTCCATCGTCGCCCCCACGGACGCGACGGTGCTGCTCACGGGGGAGTCAGGGACCGGGAAGGAGCTCGTGGCCCGCTCCATCCACCTGCAGAGCCGCCGCGCCTCCGGACCGCTGGTGGTGCTGCACTGTGGGGCGGTGCCGGAGACCCTGCTGGAGACGGAGCTGTTCGGTCACGAGAAGGGCGCGTACACCCACGCGGTGGGGTCCCGCCCCGGCAAGTTCGAGCAGGCCCAGGGCGGCACGCTGTTCCTGGACGAGGTGGGCGACATGTCGCCCCGCATGCAGGTCAAGCTGCTGCGGGTGCTCCAGGAACGCGTCGTCGAGCGGGTGGGCGGGAGTCGGCCGGTGCGGGTGGACTGCCGCATCGTGGCGGCCACCAACCGGGACCTGCGGCAGATGGTCCGGGAGGGCACCTTCCGGGAGGACCTGTACTACCGGTTGAACGTGGTGTCGCTGCACCTGCCGCCCCTGCGGGAGCGGCTGGAGGACCTCCCGTTGCTCGTGGAGTTCTTCGTGCAGAAGTACCGCCGGCAGACCGGCAGACCCGTGCGGGGGTTCACGGAAGCCGCGCTGCACAAGCTCCGCCAGTACGCCTGGCCAGGGAACGTACGGGAGCTGGAGGCGGTGGTGCACCGCGCGGTGATCCTGGCGCAGGGGGAGTGGGTGGACGCGGGTGACGTCGTGGTGGACGGCTGGCTGGGCGCCCGTGGCGCGTGACGGCACGGAGTTTGCAACGCGCCCGCGAGGGAGCGCGCTGGTCGTGGAACCGCTTCGGTGCGTGGTGGTGGGCAACGTGGCGTTGGGGGGAAGCCACGCGGGCGTTCAGTTCCGTCATGTTCCCTCGGTGTGCGGGTTGGAGGCGGCGGCGCTGATCTGGGAGGCGGACGCGGTGGTGGTGGACGTGGACGAGGTGCCCGCAGAGGACGTGGGCCAGCTGGTGACCCGTTACCCCCACGTCCCCGTGGTGGCGGTGGCGCCTCCGGAACGCGTACCCGAAGCCGTCCGGTGGGGTGCTGCCGGCGTGGTGGCCAGGCCTGCGGAAGCGGAGGCCCTGACCTGCGAAGTGCGCCGGGCGGTGGCGCACCTCCGCCGCCTCCGCGAGGCCGCCCGGAGGGAGGTACTGCAGCCGCTGGTGCGCCTGCGGGAGCTGGTGCCCTCGGACGGTAGCCCGGAGGCGGTCCTGCGCAGGCTGGCGGAGATCGCACGGGTGACGGTGGGTGCGGACCGCGCGGCTGCGGTCACCCTGTGGCCCGAAGCGGCCGACCTGGCCGTGGCGATGGCGGAGCGACGGGGCTCCCAGACTGCAGAGGGGTTCTGGACCGTCGTCCCGGTGACCCTGGCGCAGGCACCCGCCGGCGCAGAGGCGGAGGACTCCCACGTGGCCAGCGTACCCCTGGCCACCGCGGACCGCACCCTGGGAGCCCTCACGGTGGTGCGGGAGGCGCACCGGCAGCCCTTCGGTCCGGAAGAGCGGGAGCTGCTGGACGTGCTGGGGATCGTGGGGGCTCTTCCCCTGGTTCAGGTGGACCTGCTGCGCAGGCTGCAGCACGGCCACCGGCGGCTGGTGGAGGCTCTGGCCTACGCGTGCGAGCTGCACGAGGCTTCGCTGCGGGGGCACAGCGAGCGGTTGGCCTCCTACGCGGTGGCCGTAGGGCGCCGGCTGGGGTTCTCGGAGCGCGACCTGGAAGATCTGTGGGTGGCGGGGATGCTGCACGACGTGGGCAAGATCGGCATCAGCGACACGATCCTGCTCAAGCCGGGCCCGCTGACCCCGGAGGAGTACCAGATGGTCCAGCGCCACACCGTCATGGGGGCGGAGATCCTGTCCGCGGCGGGTTTCGGAGAGAACGTGGTGCGATGGGTGCTGCACCACCACGAGCGGTGGGACGGCCGCGGGTACCCCATGGGCCTGGCTTGTACGGACATCCCCGCGGGCGCCCGGATCCTGGCGGTGGCGGACGCCTACGAGGTGATGACCACGGGCCGGGTGTACCGGGGCCCGGTTCTGCCGGGCCAGGCGCTGGAGGAGTTGCACCGGCAGAGCGGCGCGCAGTTCGACCCGGAAGTGGTGTCGGCTTTCGCGGACAGTCTGGCCTCCGGGGAGCTGGGCCGGGAAGCCGAGCGGTGGCAGGCACGACAGCCGTGGAGGTGAGGGATGGACGCGCAGCGCGGGGAGACCAAGGAACAGCAGCTGGTGGTGGTGCGCCTGGACCGGGAACGGTACGGGGTGCCCATCGAGCACGTGCACGAGATCATCCGCATGCAGGAGGTGACCCGGATCCCCCGGGCGCCCAGCTTCGTGGAGGGGGTCATCAACCTGCGGGGCCAGGTGATCCCCGTAATCGACCTGCGGCGCCGGTTCGGGCTGGCGGCGGGCGAGCGGAACGGGGCCTCGCGCATCGTGGTGGTGGAGATGAACGGCAGCCGGGTGGGGATGGTGGTGGACGCGGTCCTGGAGGTCATGCGGCTGCCAGACAGCGCGGTGGTACCGCCGGAGGAGCTGCTGGCGGCCTCGGAGGTGGCCTTCCTGCGGGGTGTGGCGAAGCAGGGGGACGATCTGATCCTGCTGCTGGACCTGCAGCGGGTGCTGGAGGTCCATGAGCAGCGCGCGCTGGCGGAGCTGCAGACCGCGTAGGGGACCATGCAGCTGCAGCGCCTGCTACCGGTCTTCCTCTCCGAGGCGGACGAGCACCTGCAGGCCCTGGAGGAAGGAGCCCTCCAGCTCGAGCGGCACGGCCCGACCCCCGAGCTGGTGGCCGGCCTGTTCCGCAGCGCCCACACCCTCAAGGGCTCCGCGGGCGCCCTGGGCTTCCAGCGGATCGCGAAGCTGGCCCACGCCGTGGAGGAGGTGCTGGAGGCCCTACGGGCGGGCCGCACTGCGGACGGGCTCGCGGACCTCCTGCTGGAGTGTGTGGACACCCTGCGGGCGCTCCGTCGGGAAGTGTCGGACGGCGGCGAACACACGGACGTGGACGAGGTGGTGCAGCGCCTCCAGGCCTGGAAGGAGGGCGGCACGCAGGACGGGCTGCACCCGGTGGACGTGCGGGTGCGGCTGCGGGAGGACTGCCCCATGCGCGCAGCCCGTGCCCTGGCACTGCTGCGGATGCTCCGGGAGCACGCGCAGGTGGAGCAGGTGGCCCCACCGGAGGATGCCATCGCCCAGGGCCAGCTGGAGTTGGAGTTTACCGCCCGCGTGCGGGCCCGGCAGCCAGAGGCGCTGCAGGAGCTGCTGGCCGGACCCGAGGTGGAGTCCGTGCGGGTGATGCCCGCGTGGGAGGCGCGGGACGAGCGGTGGCTGGACCTGGGCCCTCAGGCCCGGGGAAAGCTGCCCGACGACCCCGAACTCACCCGCCGGGCGTCCCTGCGCACCGTGCGGGTGGACGTGGAGCGCCTGGACCGGTTGATGAACCTCGTGGGCGAGCTGGTGGTGGACCGCATCCGGTTCCAACAGATCGCGGAGCGGCTACGGAGGCTGGATGGCGCCAACGGGCTGGCGCAGGAGCTGGCGGAAGCTGCAGGTCATCTGGGCCGAGTGGCGAGCGACCTGCAGGCGCAGGTCCTCAAAGCCCGCATGCTCCCCATCGAGCACCTTTTCAGCCGGTTCCCGCGCTACGTGCGCGACCTGGCCCAGCGGGCTGGAAAGAAGGTGGAGGTGGTCCTGGAGGGACAGGACACCGAGCTGGACCGGTCGGTGATCGAGCAGATCGGCGGTCCGCTGATGCACCTGGTGCGAAACGCGGTGGACCACGGCATCGAGCCGCCGGAGGAACGCCTGCGGCTGGGCAAGCCAGCCGCAGGCCGTCTGCGTCTGGCCGCGGTGCAGGAAGAGGAAGGGATCCTGGTGGTGGTGGAGGACGACGGCCGGGGGATCGACACCGACCGGGTGCGGGAGAAGGCGGTGCGTCTGGGGTTGTTGACCGCGGAGGAGGCAGCCCGGCTGTCGGAGGAGGAGGCGGTGGAGCTGATCTTCCACCCGGGCCTCAGTACCGCCAGCCAGGTGACGGACGTTTCCGGACGCGGGGTGGGCATGGACGCCGTGCGGGCCGGGGTGCAGGCCCTGGGCGGATCCGTGGAGGTGGAAACCCAGCGCGGCCGCGGCACCCGCTTCGTCCTCCGCCTGCCCCTGACCCTGGCCATCGTGCGGGCGCTCCTGGTGTCGTGCGGGGGCGAGCCGTACGCCATCCCGCTGGCCGGGGTGCAGGAGATCGTGGAGGTACCCGCGGAGCGCTTGCACCGGGTGGGCTCGTACCGCGCCACCGTCCTGCGGGGGAACGCGTTGCCCCTGGTGTCGGTTCACGAGGCGCTGGGCCTTCCCGCCCCGGAAAATCCCGGGCGGTTGCTGTGCGTGGTCACGGGCGGCCGGCGGCGGGTGGGGCTTTGGGTGGACCGGGTTCTGGGTGAAGGCGAGATCGTGGTCAAGCCCCTGGGCAGCTACCTGGGCCAGGTGGACGGCGTTTCAGGCGCCACCATCCTGGGGGACGGGCGGGTGGCCTTGATCCTGGACCCCTCGGCTCTGGTGCGGCTGGCCCTGCGGGAGGAGGAGCTGGCGCATGTCGGCTAGGGTGCTGGTGGTGGACGACGCCCTGTTCATGCGGGCCATGATCCGGGAGGCCCTCACCAACAGCGGCTTCCAGGTGGTGGCGGAGGCCAGCAACGGCGAAGAGGCCGTCGCCCGCTACGAGGAGTCAAAACCCGACGTGGTCACCATGGACATCACCATGCCGCAGATGGACGGGGTGCAGGCGGTGCGGGAGATCCTGCGCCGCGACCCGTCCGCGCGGATCGTGATGGTCAGCGCCATGGGGCAGCAGGCGCTGGTGGTGGAGGCCATCCAGGCTGGCGCGCGGGACTTCGTGGTCAAGCCCTTCGACCAGACGCGGCTCGTGGAGGCGATCCGGCGGGCCCTGCGCTAGCAGGTCCGGCGGCACCGCACCGGCGCCGAGGGGGGCGGGCCGGCGCAGGCGGAAACCGGCGCGCGGAGGGGTGACATGGTCGGAGCAGAGGTGCGTGCAGTCTGCGTCCCCGCGGTGGAGGCAAGGACCCTGCAGACCATCCTCGCGGTGAACGCGATCCTTCCCCTGACGGTGACGGAGCTGCTGGCCCGGGTGGAGCAGGAGCTGGAGGAGAACCCCGTGCTGGAGCGGCTGCCGGTGCCCTGCCCTCACTGCGGGCATTTGGTGGAAGGGGTGACCTGCACCCGGTGCGGGGAGTTGGCCTTCGGCGGGTGGCGGGGTTGGGCGAGCGGGCGGCATGGCGCCGAATGGCCCGAGGAGCGGCCCTCTGCTCTGGACCGGGCGGTGGCCCCCGCCAACCTGCTGGACTCCCTGGAAGCGCAGCTGCGGGTGAACGTGAGCGACCCCGCAGTCCTGCGGGTGGCCCTGCACCTGGTGGGCTACGTGGACGGCCGCGGCTACCTGGACGCGGACCTGGCGTACGTGGCCGCGGAGCTGCGGGTACCGCTGGACCTGGTGGAGCGCGCCCTGCAGGCCCTGCAGGCGTGCGAGCCCGCGGGAGTGGGTGCGCGGGACGTGCGGGAGTGTCTGCTGCTCCAGCTGGAACGGGTGCCGGACAGTCCAACACGTCGTGTGGCGCAGGCAGCGGTGGCCGGTCACCTCGAGGCCCTGGGAAGGGGCCAGTATGGCGCCGTGGCCGCGGCTCTGGGTGTCCGGGTGGAAGACGTGCACGCCGCGGTGAGGTACATCCGGCGCCGCCTGGTCGCCTACCCCGCGGAGGCGTTCTACCTGGAGCACGGCGGAGACCGGGTCCGCCCGGAGGAGCTCGCCGTGCCGGACGTGGCCATCCGCCGGACCGAGAACGGCTACCGGGTGGAACTGGTGGGTGCCGCCGCCACGCAGCTGCGGGTCCACCCCATGGTGCGCCAGGCGTTCCTGCAGGGTCACCTGACGCCTGAGGAGCGGGAGCGGCTGCGGGCCCAGGTCCGCAGGGGCCGCCTGTTCATCGAGGCCCTGCGGCGTCGGAACGCGATGCTGCAGCGGTGCGCGGAGTACCTGGTCTGCTACCAGCGGGAGTTCCTCGACCACGGGCCTGCGCACCTGAAGCCGCTGACCCTGAGCCGGCTGGCGGAGGCTTTGGGGGTCTGGGAGTCCACGGTGAGCCGGGCCCTGAGCGGGAAGTTCGTGCAGATGCCCGACGGCCGGGTGGCGCCCTTCGAGGTGTTCTTCGACAGCAGCCTGCCCGTGCGGGAGCGGATCCGGCAGCTGGTGGCGGGCGAGGACCCGCTGGCGCCCCTCACGGACGAGGAGCTGGCCGCCCGGCTGAGGGCGGAGGGGTTCGCGGTGGCCCGGCGGACGGTGACCAAGTACCGGGAGATGGCGCGGATCCCCTCCGCCCGGGCGAGGCGCCGCGCCGCGGCGTTGTCGGAGGCCGCGGTGTAAAGGAGCCGCGCCGCGGCACCGATTGTGCAACGCCGTCCGGTGGCATGGCCAACGTCCTGGACTCTACCGGCCAGTACCTGCTGGCTTCGTTAAGGGCCCTGGCCCGACGGCACGCGGTGCTGGCGGGCAACCTGGCCAACGCCCACACCCCCGGCTACGCACGGGTCGACGTGGACTTCGGGGCGACCCTCCGGGCGCTGTACGAGGAGGCCGCAGGCGAAGGGATCCCTGCCCCGGGGGTGGCGTTCCTGCGGTCGGACGGCACCGAGCCGGACCCCGAGCTGGAGGCCGCGGAGCTGAGCCGCACCGCGCTGCAGGCCATGGCCCTCACCAACCTGCTGGCAGCCAAGCTGGAGTTGCTGCGCTCCGCCATCCTGGAGGGGCGCCGCTAGAGGGAGGAGGACGGTGTCGCTGTTCCGCGCCCTGGACGCCAGCGCTTCGGCCCTCACCGCGGAGCGGGTGCGGATGGAGGTGGCCACTTCCAACCTGGCCAACGCCCACACCACCCGGACCCCGGAGGGCGGGCCGTACCGGCGCCGCGTGGTGTTCTTCGCGCCCCTCGTGGAACGGCTGGCCGCGTCGCTGGGAGGGGCCGCGCTTTCCGACAGCCGCGGCGTGGTGGTGGCGGGCATCGTGGAGGATCCCTCGCCGCCGCGGCGGGTGTACGACCCCGGACACCCCGACGCGGACCGCGAGGGGTTCGTGGCCCTGCCCAACGTGGACCCCATCATGGAGATGGCCGACCTGATGGCCTCGGCCCGGAACTACGAGCTGAACGCGGTGGCCTTCAACACCATCAAGCAGGTCATCCTGAAAGCCCTGGAGCTGGGGAGGAGGTGAACGCGTGGAGGTGCGCGGTGTCGCCCCCCTACGCCCGCCGCAGACGTCGCCCCTGCAGCAGACGCTGTCCGCGTTCGCGGAGGCCCTGGAGCGGGCGGTGCGCAGCGCGGACGAGCTGCAGCGCCGCGCGGACGCCGCCGCGGCCGCCCTGGCGGACGGTCGGACCGACGACGTGCACGCGGTGATGGTGGCCATGGAAGAGGCCGGCCTAGCCCTCCAGCTGGCCATCCAGGTGCGCAACCGGCTGCTGGAGTCGTACCAGGAGCTGGCGCGCATGCAGGTGTAGCGCGCGGGGGGCTTGCGGGTGCTGCAGGCGTGGTCAGGTTGGTCTCCTGCACGGAAGCGCGTGGTGGCGCTGGTGGCCGCGGGGGCGGCGGTGGCACTGGCCGCGTGGAGCTGGCTTGCGCGCCCGCAGTTCGTGCCCCTCTACAGCCGGCTGGACGTGGAGGAGGCGGCGCGCGTGGTGGAAGCCCTGCAGCAGATGGGCGTGCCCTACCGCCTCACCGGTGCGGGTACCACCGTGGAGGTCCCGCGGGAGCGCGTGTACGCCGCGCGCCTGCAGCTGGCCGCGCAGGGACTTCCCCGCTCCGGTGGGGTGGGGTTCGAGCTGTTCGACCGCAGCAGCTTCGGGGCCAGTGAACTGGTGCAGCGGGTGAACCTGCAGCGGGCCCTGGCGGGCGAGCTGGTGCGCAGTATCGAGACCCTGGACGCAGTGGAGTCCGCCCGGGTGCACCTGGCGATCCCCCAGGATCGGCTGTTCCGCGACGAGGCCAGTTCTCCCAGCGCCTCGGTGGTGGTGACCCTGCGGCCCGGCGCGGGCTTGAGCGCCGGCCAGGTGCGGGCCATCCGGCACCTCGTGGCCAGCAGCGTGGAGGGGCTTTCTCCCGAGCGGGTGACGGTGGTGGACACCCGCGGCCGGCTCCTCTCCGCAGGCCAGGAGGACCCGTCCGGTGTGAACACCGTGCAGCTGGGAGAGCGGGAGCAGGTGGAGGCGGCCCTCCAGCAGCGGGTGCAGAGCATGCTGGACCAGGTGCTGGGACCGGGGAAGGCCCTGGCCCGGGTGAGTGCAGAGGTGGACTTGAGCCGCCGGCAGGTGGAGCAGGAGAGCTTCCTGCCGGACCAGCGCGCTCCCACCTCCGAGGTCACGGTGGAGGAGTCGTACGCAGGGAGAGGCGGGCTGCCGCCGGGCGGCCCCGCGACGGTGTCCGTGCCTTCGTACGCGCAGGCACCTGCACCAGCGTCCGGTTCCGAGTACCGGCGCAGGGAGTCGCGCACCACCTACCAGGTCACGCGGCGGGTGGAGCGGGCGGTCTCCACGGGCGGCATCCGGCGGCTGTCGGTGGCCGTCCTGGTGGACCGCCGCGTCCCGCAGGCGGCGGTGCGGGCGCTGGAGGCCGCGGTGGCTGCGAGTCTCGGCCTGGACCGACGCAGGGGCGACGTGCTGGTGGTGCAGGCGGTGGACTTCCTCGCCGCCGCTGAGTCCCCCGCCCCGCAGGCGGAGCCGCCGGCGGCAACCGCGCGGCCGGCCGTGCCCGTGTGGCTGCTGGCCGCAGCCGGAGGTACGGGGTTGCTGACCCTGCTGGCGGTGGTGGTGGTGCTCCTGCGCCGGCGCCGGACCGCGCCGGTGAAGGTGGAGACCCTGCAGCCGGTCCCGGTCGTGCCTGCGGTCCCGCCGGGCGAGGAGGACGAGGAGGAGCGCGTCCTGCGGGCCCTGCGGGAACGGGAGGAGAGCCAGCAGGCCGTGGTGCGGCGTGAGCTGCAGCGCATGGCGCAGGATCGACCCGCGGACATCGCCGCGGTGATCAAGAGCTGGATGCAGGAGAAGTAGCCGTGGCGACCCGGCAGGCCATCAGCGGGCGTCAGAAGGCGGCCATGCTCCTGGTGTCTTTGGGGCCCGACCTGGCGGCGTCGGTGCTCCGCCACCTGGGGGAGGAGGAGATCGAGGCCCTCACCTTCGAGATTGCGAACCTCCCCCAGGTCACCGCGCAGGAGCGAGAGGAAGTGATACAGGAGTGCTACCAGATCGCCCTGGCCCGGGAGTACGTGTCTGTGGGCGGGCTGCAGTACGCCCGGGAGCTCCTGGAGCGGTCCGTCGGGCCGCAGAGGGCCGCGGAGATCCTCGAGCGGCTGACCAGCTCGCTGCAGGTGAGCCCCTTTGACGCTTTCCGCCGGATGGACCCCGCGCAGCTGGCGAGCCTGCTGCAGCAGGAGCACCCGCAGACCATCGCCCTGGTGGTGGCGTACCTGAAGCCCGCGCAGGCCGCGGCCGTGCTGGCGAGCCTGCCCCGGGAGCTGCAGGTGGAGGTGGCCATGCGGGTGGCGGTGATGGACCGCACCACCCCTGAGACCATCCGAGAGGTGGAGGCGGCGCTCGAGAGCAAGCTGGTCAACCTGCCCACCCAGGAGTTCACCGCCGTGGGCGGCGTCCAGGCCCTGGTGTCCATCATCAACGAGTCCGACCGCGCCACCGAGCGGGTGATCCTGGAAGCGCTGGAGGAGAAGGACCCCGAGCTGGCGGCCCAGGTGAAGAAGCTGATGTTCGTGTTCGAAGACCTGTTGAGCCTGGACGACCGCTCGGTCCAGATCGTACTGCGCAACGTGGACAGCAAGGACCTAGCCCTGGCCCTGAAGGGCGCCAGCGAGGAGCTGCGGGAGAAGATCTTCCGGAACATGAGCCAGCGGGCGGCGGAGGCGCTGCGGGAGGACCTGCAGCTGATGGGCCCCGTGCGGCGGCGGGACGTGGAGGAGGCCCAGGGCCGCATCGTCAGCGCGGTGCGCCAACTGGAGGATTCGGGGCAGATCGTCATCGCCCGCGGCGGCCAGGAGGAAGTGCTGCTGTAGGGGGAGCGGTGTCCGGCGACGCGCGCGCGGTCATCAAGGGGGCGCCCCGGGACGAGGTGATCGCCCGGATCACCACCACCATGGCGCCCGCCCCGCGACCGGAGGCGGGCCAGGCCGCGGAGGTCCTGCGGTCTGCGTACGAAGCCGCGCGGCGGCTGCAGGAGGCGGCGCAGGTGGAGGCAGCCCGGGCGGTGGCCGAGGCCCAGGCGCGGGCGCGCGCGGAGCTGGAGGCGGCGTGGGCGGAACGGCTGCGGCGGCTGGACCGGCTGCTGGACGAGCTCAGCCGACAGGCCCCCGCGTTGCTGGCGGAGCAGTTCGCGCCCGCGGTGGTGACCCTGGCACTGGAGGTGGCCCGCAAGGTCATCCGGCGTGAGGTGGAGTGCGACCCTGCGCTGTTGCTGGGGTGGGTGCGGGACGCCGCGGAGCGGCTTCACGCCTCCGGCGCGCTGGTGGTGCGGGTGAACCCGGAGGACCTGGAGCGGCTCCGGTCGTCCGGCGTGGACCTGGAGCGCGCCGGCGTGCAGCTGCGCTGGGTCGCGGACCCCTCAGTGGACGGCGGGTGCGTAGTGGAGTCCGGCGCCGGGGTGGTGGACGCCACCGTGGCAACCCAGCTGCGGACCCTGCAGGAGCGGCTGGAGGAGGCCTCCGGTGCGTGAGCCCGCGCCCCTGCCCCTGGAGGCGTGGCTGGAGGCGGTGCGCCGCACGGACCCGGTAAAGGTCACGGGCCGTGTGGTGCAGGTGGTGGGGCTGGTGGCGGAAGCCCGCGGCCCCCGCGTGCACGTGGGCGAGTGGTGCACGGTGCAGACCCCGGACGGCGAACTCCCCGCGGAGGTGGTGGGCTTCCGCGACGACCGTTTCCTCATGATGCCGCTCGGACCTTTGAGCGGGCTCAGTCCGGGCAGCGAGGTGGTCCCTTCCGGCCGGGCCATGCGGGTGCCCGCAGGTCCTGCCCTCCTGGGGCGCGTGGTGGACGGCCTGGGCTGCCCGCTGGACGGCCAGCCCCTGGAGGTGCGGGAGTGGCGGCCGCTACACGCGGACCCGCCCAACCCCCTGCACCGCCCTCGGATCACGGAGCCGCTGCCCACGGGCGTCCGGGTCATCGACGGGCTGTTGACCCTAGGCCGCGGCCAGCGGGTGGGTATCTTCGCAGGCAGCGGCGTGGGCAAGAGCACCCTGCTGGGGATGATCGCCCGTCACAGCAGCGCGGACGCCAACGTGATCGCTCTCGTGGGGGAGCGCGGACGCGAGGTGCTGGACTTCATCGAGAACGACCTGGGGGAAGGCCTGGAACGGTCCGTGGTGGTGGTGGCCACCTCGGACCAGCCGCCCCTGGTGCGGGCGCGGGCGCCGTTCGTCGCCACGGCCATCGCGGAAGCGTTCCGCGACCACGGCATGAACGTGATGCTCATGATGGACTCCGTAACGCGCTTCTGCATGGCCCAGCGGGAGATCGGCCTAGCGGTGGGCGAACCGCCCACCACCCGCGGCTACACGCCTTCCGTGTTCGCCCTGCTGCCGCAGCTGATGGAGCGTGCGGGCACCGCCCGCCGGGGTTCCATCACCGCCCTGTACACGGTGCTGGTGGAGGGCGACGACCTCACGGAGCCGGTGGCCGACCACGCTCGCAGCATCCTGGACGGCCACATCGTGCTGTCGAGGGGTCTCGCCTCACAGGGCCACTACCCGCCGGTGGAGGTGCTGGAGTCCACCAGCCGCCTGATGCCATCCGTGGTGAGCCCGGACCACCTGCGGTGGGCACAGGCCGTGCGGGCGCACCTGGCCACCTACCGCGAGGTGGAGGACCTGGTGAACCTCGGCGCGTACACGCGGGGCACCAACCCGCGGGTGGACGCCGCCCTGGACCGCATCGAAGCCATCCGCGCCTTCCTCCGCCAGCTGCCGGCCGAACGCAGCAGCTTCCAGGAGACCCTCACGCGGCTGGCGCACCTGGCGGAAGGGCCGTGAAGCGCTTCCGCTTCCGGCTGGAGGGGCTGCTTCGGCTGCGCCGGTTGCGGGAGCGGCAGGCGCGGCGGCAGCTGGCCGACGCGCTGCGCGCCCTCCGGCAGGCGGAGGCCCGGTACCACCTGGCCAGCCGCGCCGTCCGGGAGGCTGAAGGGCGGGTGCTGCACGCCCAGGACGCGCGGGAGCTGCGGGGGTGGGCCGAGGCGATGGAACGGCGGCGGGAGGAACTGGCGGCGGCGGAACGGGCCCGTGCAGAGGCTTCGCGGCACGCGGAGGAGCTGTGGGCACGCTTTTTGCAGCTCCGCCGTGACCGGAAGGTGGTGGAGCAGGTGCGGGAGCGGCGCTGGCGGCTGCACCAGAGGGAACAGGCGAGGCGGGAGCAGGCGCAGCTGGACGAGCTGGCGCTGCTCCGCCGGAGGAGGCGGGTATGAGCCCGGGGATGCTCGCCGCCCTGGCGCGGATCCGTTGGATCGAAGCACAGCTGGACTCGGCGACCGGAGTCCCACGCACCCCGAGGGAGGGCGCGGGGCAGTTCCGCGACCTGGTAGAGCAGGCCGCGCGGCGGTACGGGTTGGACCCCGCCCTGGTGGACGCGGTGGTGCGGGCGGAGTCCGGCTACGATCCGCAGGCGACCTCCCCCGCGGGCGCCGTGGGCCTGATGCAGCTCATGCCGGCCACGGCCCGCGCGCTGGGGGTCGCAGACCCGTACGACCCCGCCCAGAACGTTGAGGGCGGCGTGCGGTACCTGCGGGGGTTGCTGGACCGGTTCGGAGACGTGGCGCTGGCCCTGGCCGCCTACAACGCGGGGCCCGGCGCGGTGGTCCAGTTCGGCGGCATTCCTCCGTACCGCGAGACGCGGGCGTATGTGGAGCGCGTGTTGAGCACCTGGCAGAGGCTGCGGTCGGGAGGTGACCGGTGAACCTACCGGCTGTCTGGCCGTACGGATCCCGCGATGCGGTGGAAGTCGGTGCCCAACTGGGCCCGGCGGACGCGCAGTTCGCGGCGCTGCTGACCCTGGTGGTGCCTCAGGCGACGTCTCCTGAGCCGGCCGGGAGAGGAGAGCCCGCGGGACCTCCAGAACGCGCCGATGGCTCGATCCAGCGAGAGGAAGAGCAGGCCCCGGTGCCCGAAAGCGAAAAAGGCGAGAGCTGCAGGGCGAGTGTACAGGGAGTTGCCCTACCTGGTCCGGGAGGGTTGACGGCGCAGGCCGCGCGTGTGCATGCACCAGTTCTGGACGCCCGGATCTCCCAGCTGCTCGAAGCCCCTGCCACCGACGACCCCAGACCCGCTCGCGGTGCCGAGCTGTCCGCCGGTCCGCGCAAGCAGCTCGGGACCGCCGGGTCCGCCCGACCCACGCGTCCGGGGCTCCCCCTGGCGATGCAGGTCGTTGCGGCCGATGCAAGCCCCGAGGCTCGCGCACGAGGCGAGTCCCCGGCGCCGGCTGCCTCGCCCGGGCCGGCCACCCGCGGGCGGCGGTCGGAGGTGGAGCCCGAAGGAGCTGACCCCGTGCCCCTTCAACCACAGTTTCAAGGGGACGAGCTCGAGCTGCTCCGACTGGCTGCACGGAGAACGCGCGCGGCGGGGCTGGCAGTGCTCCCTGGAACCAGGCAGGAGCACCACTCCGAACTCGTGACGGCGGCCCCGTCTCCCGAGCCCCCCGTTTCGCCCGGTCAGCCAGGGTTCACGGAGGTCGCCTCGTCCGACACGCCGTGTGGTGCCGGTCAGGGCCGAGAGGGGAAGCCGCGAAGTGGGTCCGGTGCTGCGGCCTCGGTGGATGGACTCAGGGAGCTGCGGGCGTCGGGACCCGAGCGTGGGCCTGCTTCCACGCCCGGGATCGAGTCGCTCTCGGACGCCGGGGCTGTAAACCTCCCCAGGCCGGAGGTGTCAGCCGGCCCGGCCAGCTCGCGGGAGGGACTCGAACCGCGCACCGCGAGCGGGCCGAGGGTCGAGGCTGCCGTTACCGTGGCCGAGACGCATCCGCCGACGGCGGCCGAAGGCAGGCTGCGGGAACCGGGGATGCAGGCCGCGCCGGGCGGCGATTCAGCGGGCACCGCTCCGGAGCCGTCACGCGACGAGGAGGCGGCGACGCGGGAGCCAGGTGTCGGGCGATTCGAGGAGCGCGACCAAGGAACGGTCGAGGTGGCACAACGGACGGGTCGTGCTGCGTGGACGGCTCCAGAAGCGCAGCGAGCCCGTGAGGAGGGAGCTTCCCTAAAGCCCGGTGCCAACCATCCGGCGCCGGCAGAGAAGCCGCTGGCGACCTCCGCGCCGCACCGGCTGCGGCTGGAGCTTCGGGACACACGGGGAGAGCCGGTCCGGGTCGAGGTGAGGGCACGGTCGGACAAGGTGTGGGCTCGGGTGGAGGCCAGCCCGGAGCTGGCGCAGGCGGTCCGCGGCGAGGCGGCCGGCCTGTACCAGGCGCTGGAAGGGCGGGGTCTCTCCCTCGCGGGCCTTGAGGTGGACATCCTGCCGCGGGGTCGCGGTAGGGGACCAGAAGAACCGGTCCCCGTTGGGCCGTCCGGCCGGGCCCGGACACAGCGCCGCGTGGAGCAAGTCCGTCTGGCCGCGGGCTCGGTGGACTACGTGGTGTGAGGAGGTGGTGGCGGTGCAGGTGCAGCAGGTGCAGGCAGGCGGGCAGGCAGCCACAGGGCCTCGGGTGCTCGGCAAGGACGACTTCCTGAGGCTGCTGGTCGCGCAGCTGCGCCACCAGGACCCCCTGCAACCGGTGAACGACCGCGAGTTCATAGCGCAGCTGGCGCAGTTCAGCGCCCTCGAGCAGATGACCAACGTCTCCCAGGCGGTGCTGGAGCTGGCCCGTCGGCAGGAGGCGGCGGCGGCCTTCGGCCTCGTGGGCCGCCGCGTGAGGGTGCAGGCGGAGGACGGTTCCACGGTGGAGGGGATGGTCTCCGCGGTGCGGCGGCAGGACGGGACGTTCGTGCTCGTGGTGGAGGACCGAGCGTACACCCTGGACCAGCTGGTGGAGGTGGTGGCTTGATCCGCAGGGTGACCGGGCCGGAGGCCGCGGGGCAGGCGCCTGCGGGGCCGCAGGCGCCGGGTGCGGGCTTCCAGCGGGCGTTGGCGGAGGCGCTACGGCTCTCGCACCACGCCCAGCAGCGCTTCCAGAGCCGCGCGGTGGCCGTGAGCCCGGAGCAGGTGGAGCGCCTGACTGCGGCGGTGGAGGCGGCGCGGCAGAAAGGGTGCCGCAACGCGGTGGTGCTGGTGGACGGCCACGCGTTCGTCGTGAGCGTCCCCGCCAGCACCGTGGTGACGGTGATGCCCGCGGACCGCCTGCGGGTCTTCACCAACATCGACGGCGCGGTGATCGCGTAGAGCACACTCGGGGCCGGTCCTCTTGCGAGGGGGCCCCCAAACCGGAGGGAGGAGATGCTGAGGTCCCTGTTTGCCGGTGTGTCCGGCCTGCGAAACCACCAGGTCCGCATGGACGTGATCGGCAACAACATCGCCAACGTGAACACGGTGGGCTTCAAGGCCAGCCGGGTCAACTTCGCGGAGGCCCTGAGCCAGACCATCCGGGGCGCCCAGGCGCCCTCGGAGGCGCGGGGCGGGATGAACGCCATGCAGGTGGGGCTGGGCGTCCAGGTGGGCAGCATCGACACCCTGTTCACCCAGGGGAACCTGCAGTACACGGGCAACCTCACCGACCTGGCGATCCAGGGGGACGGCTTCCTCGTGGTGGGGGACGGGCTGCGGCGGTTCTACACCCGCGACGGGGCCATCGTCATGGACGCGGACGGCAACCTGGTCCACGCCAGCAGCGGTCTGCGGCTCATGGGCTGGCAGGCGGACGCCGCAGGGTCCGTGGACACCGCAGGGCCGCTGTCCCCCCTGAGGATCCCCGTGGGCACCCACATTCCGCCCCGCGCCACGGGCAACGTGACCTTCGGCGGTAACCTGGATGCGGCTGCGGACGCGGGCGCCACCTGGACCACCACCGTCACGGTGTTCGACTCCCTGGGCAACCCCGTGGAGCTTGTGGTGGAGTTCGAGAGGACGGGGACGAACGAGTGGACGTGGGCCGCGCGCTACGACGGCACCGACGTGGGGACGGGCACCGTGACGTTCGGCACCGACGGAACGGTCGCTGGCGGTGGGACCGCGACGCTGACCTTCGACCCCGGGACCGGGGCGGATCCCCTGAGCCTGACCCTGGACTTCAGCGGGTTGACGCAGTACGGTGGTGCCTCCGCCGTCTCCCTTCAGCACCAAGACGGCTACGCCACGGGCAGCCTGGAGTCCTTCGCCATCGACGGCAACGGGGTGATCACGGGCCTGTACTCTAACGGCCGGACGCAGGTCATCGGCCAGGTGGCGCTGGCGCTGTTCGCCAACCCCGGGGGGTTGCTGAAGGCGGGAAGCAACCTGTACGCGGAGTCGTCGAACTCCGGCCCCGTTGCGGTGGGTGAGGCGGGGACCGGGGGACGGGGGACCCTGACCGCGGGGGCCCTGGAGATGTCCAACGTGGACCTGGCCCAGGAGTTCACCAACATGATCACGGCCCAGCGGGGCTTCCAGGCCAACGCCCGGGTCATCACCACCTCCGACGAGCTGCTTCAAGAGTTGATCTCCCTCCGCCGATAACCAGCTCGGGAGCGGCGGGGCCCGTGCTTCCGCGGGCCCCGCCGGCCGGAGCCGATGATCAAGGTGACACGCCTCAACGGAACCGAGACGGTCATCAACGCGGACCTCATCGAGTCCGTGGAGGCGACCCCCGACACCGTCATCTCGCTCACCACCGGACACAAGTACGTGGTGCACGAGTCGGTGGACGAGGTGGTGGCCCGGGTGCTGGCGTACCGGCTGGCGTGCCGCCGCGGCCCAGAACAGGGCGAATCCGAAGAAAGCCGGTGAGCGATGGACCTAGCAACCCTCCTCGGCCTCGTGGTCGGGTGGGCCAGCGTGGGCGTGGGCGCCATCCTGAAGGGAGGCAAGCCCGAGTACTACGTCAGCGTGCCCGCCTTCCTCCTGGTGTTCGGGGGCACTGTGGGAGCTACCATGGTGTCCTACTCCCTCAAGCAGATGCTGGACCTCCCGCGGGTCACCCTGCACGCCTTCCTCCACCGGCCCGTGGACATCCCCGGGACCATGAACCGGCTCATCCGATTCGCGGACCGCGCCCGGCGGGAGGGGCTGTTGAGTCTGGAGGGGGAGATCCAGGACCGGGACGACCCCTTCCTGGCCAAGGGCGTCCGGCTGGTGGTGGACGGCACCGACTCCGCGGTGGTGCGGGAGATCCTGGACACGGAGATCGAGCTGATGGAGGAGCGCCACCGGGTGGGCGAGAGCATCTACACCACCATGGCGGGGTTCTCGCCGACGCTGGGCATCATCGGGACCGTCATCAGCCTGATCAACATGATGCAGCAGCTGGACGACCCTTCGAAGCTGGGCCACATGCTGGCCGCGGCCTTCATCGCCACCCTGTACGGGGTGGCTCTGGCCAACCTGATGTTCCTGCCGCTGGCGAACAAGCTGCGGGCGCGGTCGCAGGAGGAGGTGTTGCTCCGACAGGTGGTGGTGGAGGGCGTGCTGGCGATCCAGGCGGGGGAGAACCCGCGGGTCATCGAGGAGAAACTGCGCGCGTTCCTGCCCCCGGCTTTGCGGTCCAAGGTGAGCCGTGAGGCGGCCGCGGGTGCGGGCGGGGCGGGCGCTGCGGCGGGAGCCGCGGCGGTGAGCACCCGGTGAGCCGGCGCAGGCGCCACGAGGCGTCCGGGGGCGGCGGGGGCCACGGCGGGGGTGGCATGGAACGCTGGCTGGTGACCTACGCGGACATGATCACCCTGATGATGGCCTACTTCATCATGGTGTACTCCCTCTCCCAGCTCGACCTGGCAAAGTTCAGGAAGGTGGTGGCCGGATTCCGGGCGGCCACGGCCACAATGGGACTGATGGACGGGGCGTCCGGTGTGCTGCCCGGCGGCAGCGGGGTCCTCGAACTCGAGGGCCCCCCACCTTCCCCCAGCGCTTCCTCGGACCCTATGGCGGAGAGCCTGCAGGCCCTGGCAGGAGGGATCACCCAGCAGGTCGTCGCGGCTGGGCTCGGGGGCCTGGTTGAGGTCCGGGTGACCCCCGAGGGCATACGGGTGTCCATGGCCGGGCCGCTCCTGTTCGACACCGCCAGCGCGGACCTGCGGCCGGAAGCGGACCCCGTGCTCCGGGCGGTGGCGCAGGCTCTCCGGTCCCGCAGGGAGCTGCAGGCGCGGGTGGAAGGGCACGCGGACGCCCGCCCCATCCAGACCTACCGGTTCCCGTCCAACTGGGAGCTCAGCAGTGCCCGCGCGGCTGCGGTGGTCCGCCGTTTGGCGGCCCTCTCGGGCGCGGACGGCACCCGGTTCACCATCGTGGGCTACGGGGACTCCCGACCGGCTCGGCCCGGTGACGACCCCGAGGCCCTGGCCCGGAACCGCAGGGTGGAGATCGTCCTGTTACGGCCCTGACCGCGCTCCCGGCACGGAAGTTGCAGGGCCCGCAGGCCGGAGGCCAGCGATGCGCACAACACCTGCGGAGCGGGGCGCGGTGAAGCTCGGGCTGGCGGCGGCCGCGGTGGGCCTGCTGGTGGCCGCGGCAGCCGCGGGAGCGCTTCTGGCCAGGCCCCGCAGCACCGAACCCAAGCTCCACCACGTGGTGGTCCCCCTGGGGACTCTGGTGGTGAACCTGGAACCGTCCGACGGGTTCCGCTACCTGAAGGTGACCCTGGCGTTACGGGTCCGGACCCCGCTGGCGGGCGAACGGCTGAAGGAGGCGGCCAGCGAGGAGAAGTTCCGGTGGCAGGACACCGTGGTCCGCCACCTCACGGGCCAGCGGTACTCGGAGATCCGCACCCCGCAGGGCCGCAGGCGGCTGGAGCGCGAGCTGGTGGAGCGCCTGAACGGGGAGGAGAGCCGGGAGTTCCACGTGGAGGGCGTGTACTTCTCGGAGTTCGTGGCGCAATGACGGGCGAGCTGCTTTCGCAGGCGGAGATCGACCAGCTGGTGGCGGCCATCCAGTCCGGCCAGGTACCGGTGGAGGCCACCGTTCCTTCTCCGGAGCACTCGGTGCGGCCCTACGACTTCCGGCGGCCGGACCGGTTCTCCAAGGACCAGCTCCGTACCGTGTCCATCCTGCACGGCGCCTTTGCCCGCATGGCCGGGATGGCCCTGTCGGTGCACCTGAGATTCCCCGTCAACGTGGCGGTCCGGTCCGTGGAGCAGCTCAGCTACGAGGAGTTCGTCCGATCGATCCCCACCCCTACGGTCATCGTCCTGTTCCGGCTGGAGCCCCTGGAGGGCCGGGCCCTGCTCGAGCTGGGAGGGACCTTCGCCCTGGCGGTGGTGGACCGCCTGTTGGGAGGCCCGGGGAAGGCCGACGGGCTCGCGCGGCCCCTGACGGAGCTGGAGCGGGGTCTGGTGGAGCGGTTGATGCAGCGGCTGCTGCCGCTGCTGCACGACGCCTGGCAGTCCGTGGCGGACGTGAAGCCCGTGCTGGTGGGCATGGAGACCAACCCCCAGTTCGCCCACATCGCGGGACCCACGGACGTGGTCCTGCTGGTGCACTTCCAGGTGGAGACCCCGCAGCAGGCGTACCGGATGAATCTGTGCCTGCCCTACCTGCTCCTCCAGCCCATCCTCAGCCTGTTGAGCGCCACCACCCTGTTCCGGGCGCCGTCGCGGGCCAGTCAGGCGGAGGCCCTGCGGCACGCGGTGGAGGAGGTCACCGTGCCCGTTCAGGTGCGCCTGGGGAAGGCCCGGGTCACCCTGGGTGATCTGGTGGCGCTGGCGCCCCACGACGTGATCCGGCTGGACCGGCCCGCCCACGCGCCCCTGGACGTCCTTGTCGAGGGCGCCGTGGTATTCAGCGGCCGTCCGGGCCGTGTGGGTCGGCGGCTGGCGGTGGAGATCCTGAGCCGGGAGGACACCGCCCGCCATGCCTAGCACGCACGTCGTGGACGCCCTGGACCTGCTGGCGGAGCTGTCCAACATCGCCATGGGCTCCGCCGCCACGGCGCTGTCGCAGCTGGTCCGCCGGCAGGTCCGCATCACGTCCCCGCAGGCGGAGGTGCTGGAGTGGTCGTCGGTGGATCGCGCGGGCCTCGTGGGCTACTTGGGCGTCCGCGTCGAGACCTCCGGCGCGGTGCGCAGTCACAGCTACCTGCTCATGCGGGAGCAGGACGTGCAGGTGCTGGTGGATCTGATGCTGGGCGGCGACGGGTCGGGTTCCCGCGTGCTGGAGCGGGAGATGCTCCTCAGCGGCGCCGGCGAGGCCATGAACCAGATGATGGGCTCCGCCACCACCGCCCTGGCGGAGTTCCTGGGGGCGGCGGTGACCATCTCGCCGCCGGAGGTCCTGGTCCTGGACAGCGAACAGGCCGCGGATCGCCTGCGCCCGTCGGGGGGCCAGCTCGTGCGGGTGACGTTCCACCTGCACGTGGAAGGGCTGATCGAGAGCGTGTTCTACCAGCTCTACGACGCGGAGGTCCTACCGGAGCTGGTGGAACTCGGCACGAGGGCCGCGCAGCGGGTGGCGGGTGTGCAGCCCACCTCCGCGTCTCCCACGCCACCCCCTCCCACGCCTCCGGAGCCCCTCCGAACCGCCCCCGCGGCGCGGCCCGTGGAGTTCGTGCCCCTGGAGCCGCGGCCCGTCCCTGCTGCTGGCCGCAACATCGAGCTGCTCCTGGACGTGCCCCTGCAGGTGACGGTGGAGCTGGGCCGGACCCGCATGAAGATCCGGGACGTGCTGTCCCTGGGGCTCGGCGCGGTGATCGAGCTGGAGCGGGCGGCGGGCGAGCCCGTGGATCTGTACGTGAACGACCGGCTGTTCGCCCGCGGAGAGGTGGTGGTGATCGAAGAGAACTTCGGGGTCCGGGTCACGGAGATCCTGAGCCCGGAGCAACGGGTCCGGCACCTGGCCCGAGGGCAGGAGGACGGGGCGTGAAGCGGGCTAGCCTGCTCGCCCTGCTGCTTGCGGCGCCGGCGCAAGCCGCCGGCGCCGCGGAGGCTTCGGGGTCCGACTTCGGGACGGCGCAGATGGTGCTGCAGGCCGTGGCGGGCCTTGCGCTGGTGGTGGGCCTGGTGGTCCTCACCCGCTACGCGCTGGTGCGCCTAGGCGCCGGGGGGAGGTCGGGGTCCGTGCGCCTGCGGGAGGTGGTGCGGCTTTCTTCCCAGCAGGCCCTGTACGTGGTGGAGGTGGAAGGGCGCCGGCTGCTGCTGGGCCAGCACGTGCACCTGGTGGCTGAGCTCGGGCCGGCTCCCGCGGGGGACACGGAAGTGGCCTTCGCCCAGCGCCTGCGGGACGTCACCCGCAGGCTGCGAGGGGTTCGGGAGGAGGGGCGGTAGTGCGGGCGTGCCTGGTGGTGTGCTGCGTGCTGCTCGTGGCCGCTCCCGCCCTGTCCGCCCCGCTGCCCGTGGTGGAGCTGCGGGTGACGGGGTCAGAGTCCCCTCAGCAGCTGTCCGCGTCTCTGCAGGTGTTGCTGCTGCTGACGGTCCTCGCCACCGCCCCCGCCCTGCTGATCCTCATGACGTCCTTCACCCGTATCGTGATCGTGCTGTCCCTGGTCCGCAGTGCGGTGGGGGTTCCCACCGTCCCGCCCAACCAGGTGGTGGTGGGCCTCGCCCTGTTCCTGACCCTGTTCACCATGGCCCCCACCCTGGACCGCGCGAACCGCGAGGGGTTGCAGCCGTACCTGCGGGGGGAGCTGTCGCAGCGGGCGGCGTTGGACCGGACCCTGCGCCCGCTGCGGGAGTTCATGCTGAGACAGACGCGCCAGCAGGACTTGGCCCTGTTCGTGTCGCTGGCGCGGCTGCCGCGTCCCCGGACCCCCGAGGACGTCCCCACCTACGTGGTGATCCCCGCCTTCGTTACCAGCGAGCTGCGGACCGCGTTCCTGCTGGGCTCGTTGCTTTTCATTCCATTCCTGGTGGTGGATATGGTGGTCAGCAGCGTGTTGCTGTCCCTGGGGATGCTCATGCTGCCCCCAGTGCTGATCTCGTTGCCCTTCAAGCTGCTCCTGTTCGTGTTCGTCGACGGCTGGCACCTGGTGGCCCGGGCGCTGCTGCTGAGCTTCCGATGAGCCTGGACGGGTTACTGGCCCTGGGACGCGAGGCCATGACGGTGGCCGGCTTCGTGGCTCTGCCTGTGCTGGCCACCGCCCTGACGGTGGGCGTGGTGGTGGGGCTGTTCCAGGTCCTCACCCAGGTGCAGGAGGCCACCCTGTCCTTCGTCCCCAAGATGCTGGCCGTGGTTGCGGTGACCGTGCTGCTGGGTCCCTGGATGGCGCAGCGGATGGTGGGTTTCACCGCGGGGTTGCTGCGGGCGCTTCCGGAGCTGGTGCGGTGACGCCGGAAGGGTTCCTGGTGCCGTGGCTGCTCGCTGCCTGCCGGGTGGCGGGGTTCCTGTTCCCCCTGCCCGCCCTCGGGGGGCCGCGGGTGCCGATGCCCGCCAGCGTGGGGCTGGGTCTGTTCGTGGCGGCGAGCAGCGCAACCCACACGCCGCCCGTCCGGGACCTCGTGGCCTTCGGGGCCTTGGCGCTCAAGGAGACGGCAGTGGGGCTGCTTTTGGGGTGGGGCGTGGCGCTGGCGTTCACCGCGATCCATGTCGGCGCGCAGGTGGCGGAGCTCAACCTCGGGCTGGGGACCGGTCAGCTGGTCGACCCTGTCCACGGGCACGAGTCCACGGCTCTCGCGCAGCTGTGGTCCACCCTGGCGCTGGTGGTGTACCTGATCACGGACGCGCACCACCACGCCCTGCGGCTGGTGGGGACGAGCTTCGCCCTCCTTCCCCCCGACAGGCTCCCGTCAGCGGGTTCGGTGGCGGAGCTAGGGGCGGAGCTTTTTGTCCGCAGCTTCCTGGCGGGTGTTCAGCTGGCGGCCCCCCTGGTGGTGGCTTCGGTGGCGGTGGAGGCGGGGATCGCGCTGATGGCCCGCGCGGCTCCGCAGGTGAACGTCTTCCTGGTCGCGCTGCCCCTCAAGGTGGGGGTGGCGCTGATGCTGGTGGGGATCTTCCTCCCCCACACGCTGGCGGGGGTGACGGCCGCGTGGGAGCAGGGTATGCAACTTCTGGCGGCGTGGATCCGGAGGGGCCCGTGAGCGGCGTGCCGGACCGGGTCCTGATGGCCTTTGACCTGCTGGAGCCGTTCCCCGGCCACGTGCTCGACGCCATGCACCTGCTGGACGACCTTTCCAGTTCCGCCGAGCAGGTGGCCCAGGCCATCGGCAGGGACCCCGTGCTGGCGGCGAGAGTGTTGCGGCTGGCCAACTCCGCCCTGTACATGCGGACCCGGCGGGTGGCCACCCTGCGGGAGGCGATAGTGCTGGTGGGGTTCGGGGCCGTCCGCAGCATCCTGGTGACCGCGGTGGCGTACGACGCCTTCGCCCGCGGCGCGCCCGGCTACGGGCTGGATCGGGCTCAGATGTGGCAGCACGCTCTGGCGGTGGCCGTGGTGGCCCGGCACTTGGCGCAGGCGCGGGGGCTGGCTGCCGAAGCGGCATTCGTGGCCGGGCTGCTGCACGACATCGGCAAGATGGCCCTCAGCCACAGCCTTCAGGAGCAGTACCAGGCGGTCCTGGAGGCGGTGCAGGCTGGCGCGGACTTCGTGGAGGCAGAGCGGGCGGTGTTGGGGTGGGACCACGCCCAGGTGGGCGCGGAGGCCGCGCGGCGCTGGAACCTGCCCGAGGCGTTGGTGCAGGCCATCCAGTACCACCACCGGCCGGACGAGGCCGAAGACCCGGGCCTGGCGGACGCGGTGCACGTGGCGGACGCCCTCAGCGTGATGCTGGGCTTCGGGGTCGGCACCGACCAGCTGATGCACCGTTGCAGCCAGAACTCCCTGGACCGGCTGGGCCTTTCCGAAGAAGAGATCCCGCTGCTGCTGGTGGTGCTGGCCGACCTGCTGGCGGAGGTCGCCGCGTTGTCGGCGCTCGAGCTGGCGTAGACCGGCACGGGCTGTGCATAGCCCGTGGTTCCGGAAGCGGCCACGGGCATGAGCAGCCAGCGCACCGAACCCGCAACTCCCCGGAGGCGGCAGGAAGCCCGCCGGCGCGGCCAGATCGCGCGCAGCGGAGACCTTTCCCAGGGCGCGGCCCTCCTGGCGGCGGTGGCGGTGGGTTCCCTGGTGGTGCCTTCAGGCTTCCACCGGCTGGCGACGTATACCCAGGGCGTGCTCGCCCACCCTGACCCCGGCCGGATCGCACAGCTCGCGGCCGACGGGGTGGTGGCTGGACTGGCGGTGGCGGGACCCGTGCTGGGCGCGGCCCTGGTGGCCGGCGTGGCGGTGGGCTTCGCGCAGACCGGAGGGCTATTCACCGCCAAGCCGCTGGAGCCTCAACTGGACCGGCTCAACCCCATCCGTGCGCTGGAGCGGCTGTTTTCCCTGCGGTCGGTGGCGGAGCTGGTGAAGGCCCTGCTGAAGCTCACGGCCGTGGCCGTGGCGGTGTGGGCACCGCTGAAAGCAGCCGCGGCAGAAGCGAGGACGGTGGCGCCGTCCCCGGCGGAGCTGGCGGGGTGGCTCGGCGGCACGGTCCAGGCGGTGGCCCTGCGGGGCGCGGTTGCCCTGTTCGTAGTGGGTGCCTTCGACTACCTGTACCAGCGGTTGGAGTACGAGCGCAGCCTCCGCATGACCCGCCAGGAGGTGCGGGAGGACCTGCGGGAGACCGAGGGAGACCCGCTGGTCAGGTCCCGGCAGCGTTCCCGCCAGCGGGAGCTGGCGCGCCGGCGCATGCTGCGGGACGTGGCACGAGCCACCGTGGTGGTCACCAACCCGGTCCACCTGGCGGTCGCCCTGCGGTACGCACCGAAGGAGGCGCCCGCGCCCGTGGTGGTGGCCAAGGGTGCGGGCGTAGTCGCGGACCGGATCCGGGAGGTAGCCCGGCGGCACGGGGTCCCTGTGGTTTCCAACCCGCCGCTGGCTCGCAGCCTTTACCGCAGCGTGCCCCTGGGCCGCATGATCCCGCCGGCCCTGTACCACGCGGTGGCGGAGATCCTGGCGGTCCTGTACCGCGTGGGCCGCCTGCGGGAGGTGCCCTGGTGACTCTGGGGCGCCGGCTGCTGCAAAGCAGCGACCTGGCCCTGGCGGCCTGCCTGCTGCTGGTGACCGCCACCCTAGTGGTGCCTCTGCCCACCGCCCTCGTGGACGTCCTGCTGGTGGCCAACCTGGCGCTGTCGGTGGTGGTGCTACTGGCCACCGCGTACGTGACCGACCCCCTGCAGCTGTCGGTGTTCCCGTCCCTGTTGCTCACCGCGGCCCTGGGACGCCTGGGACTCAACGTGGCCATGGCGCGGCTGATCCTCACGCAGGGGTCCGCAGGCAGTGTGGTGGCCGCCTTCGGGGGACTCGTGGTGGGCGGCAACCTCGTGGTGGGCCTGGTCCTGTTCGTGATCCTGCTGGTGGTGCAGTTCCTGGTGGTGACCAACGGGACCAGCCGCATGGCGGAGGTGGCGGCCCGCTTCGCCCTGGACGCCATGCCCGGCAAGCAGATGAGTATCGACGCGGAGCTCAACGCAGGGGCGCTCACCGAGGAGGCCGCGCGGGAGCGGCGGCGCCAGGTAGAGCGGCAGTCGGACTTCTTCGGGGCCATGGACGGCGCCAGCAAGTTCGTGCGCGGGGACGCCATCGCGGGCCTGCTGATCACGGCGGTGAACCTGCTCGGCGGGTTCGGCGTGGGAGTGAGCCGGGGCATGAGCCCCGCAGAAGCCGCCGGTGCCTTCGCCCTGCAGGCCGTAGGGGCGGGACTGGCGCTGCAGATCCCCTCCCTGCTCATGTCCGCCGCCAGCGGCCTGATCCTGACCCGCACCGCGGGGGCCGACCACCTGGGTGCGGATCTCGTCGCGCAGCTCACCGCGCGGTGGCGCCCCCTGGTGGCCGCGGGCGCCATCGTGGCGGTTCTGGGGCTGTTCCCGGGGCTACCCAAGGTGGCCTTCCTGCTGGTGGGCGGCCTTCTGGCCGCCGCGGGCTGGGGCCTGCGGACGCCCCCCGCACCGCCGGAGCCCGCGGCGCCCGCTCCGCCCGCGCAGGACGCTCTGCAGGCTGCAGGCGAGGTGGACCCGATCAGCCTGGAGATCGGGTACGGGCTGGTAGCCCTAGTGGAGCCCACCCAGGGCGGAGACCTCCTCAACCGCATCGTGGCGCTCCGCAAGCAGCTGGCCACCTCCCTGGGCCTAGTGGTGCCGCCGGTGCGGGTGCGGGACGACCCGGGCCTGGGCGCCCGGGAGTACTGCATCCGGATCCGCGGGGTGGAGGTGGCGCGGGGTGAAGTGGTGCCCAGCGGGCTGCTGGCAGTCCGCGCTTCTCCCGAGGCACCTGAACTGCCCGGCATGCGGACCACCGACCCGGCCTTCGGCACCCCTGCGGTGTGGATCTCCCAGGCAGAGCGGGCGGTGGCGGAGGCCAGCGGCTACACCGTGGTGGAGCCGCCGGTGGTGGTGGCCACGCACCTGCACGAGGTCGTCCGACGGTACGGCTGGCGTCTTCTGTCCCGGCAGGACGTCCAGGAGATGCTGGATCGGCTGCGGGAGCGGCAGAAGGCGCTGGTGGACGAGCTGGTCCCCAACGTGCTGTCGGTGGGGGACGTGCAGCGGGTCCTTCAGCTCCTCCTGCAGGAGGGTGTTCCCATCCGCGATCTGGTGACCATCCTGGAGATCCTGTCGGACGCGGGCCGCACCGTGAAGGAGCCGGACCGGCTGGTGGAGCTCGTCCGCCGCGGGCTCGGCAGAGGGCTGTACCAGCACCTGCTGGACGAAGAGCGACGGCTGAACGTGCTGGTCCTGGACCCGCAGGCGGAGCGACTGCTGCTGGACGGCGCCCAGGGGCGGGCCGACGTGGAGGTCCTGCAGCGCCTGCCGCAAGCGGCGCAGAAGGCCTGGGAGGCCGCCTGCCGGGATGCGGCCCATCCCGTTTTGCTGTGCTCGGGCAGCGTGCGCCTGGCGGTGCGGCGGTTGCTGGAACCCGTGGTCCCGCAGCTGCCCGTGCTGGCCTTCGAGGAGCTCGAGCCCAACCTGGCCATCAACCGCCTGGGGACGGTGAGCGTGGATGCTAGCCCGTCGGTATGAGGCCGCCACCTTGGAGCAGGCCCTGGCCCAGGTCCGAGAGGACCTGGGGCCGGAGGCGGTGGTGCTGTACGCGAGGGAGCGCAAGCCGCCGCGCTGGTGGCGCTGGCTGCACCCCGGCCGCGCGGAGGTGATCGCTGTGCCTGCCATGGAGGTGCAGGTCCCACGGCCCGCGGAGGAGCCGGCGGCGTGGAGGCCAGCCCCGCCCATCCGCCCGTCTCGCGGCCGCTGCCGGCGCGTGGCCTTCGTGGGACCCACGGGGGCGGGCAAGACCACCGCCGTGGCGAAGCTGGCGTGCGACTTCCGGCTGCGGGGCTGGGACGTGCACGTGGTCTCCGCGGATACCTGGAGGCCTGCCGCGCAACGCCAGCTGGCGGACTCCGTGAGGGCGGCGGGCGTTCCCGTCCACCCGCCCTCCGGGCTCGACCGCAGCAGCCGGGCGGACCTGGTGCTGATGGACCTTCCGGGGGTGCACCCACACCTGGCAGACCGATGGGAGGCCATCCGGGAGTTCCTGGAGGGCGCCCGGCCTCACGAGGTGCACTTGGTCCTGTCCGCATCGTACGCGCCCGCGTTCCTGCGGCGGGCGCAGGAGGACCTGCGGGATCTCGGCGCCACGCGCTGCGTCCTCACGCACCTGGACGAGGTGGGCCCTGAGGAGGTGCGGTCGGCGCTGGCGGCGGTGTCGCTCCCGGTGAGCTACGTCACGTACAGCCCGCGGGTCCCGGGCGAGGTGGCCAGCGCGCGGTCCCGCGCGGGAGCCCGCTGGCTGGAGGGCTGAAGCCGTGCAGCTCCGGGTCAACCAGCGGGTGGAGTTGTGGCTGGGAGGTCGGACGTTCCCCGTGCGCGTGGAGGAGGTGGGGCCAGGTCACGTGCTGCTCAGCGCGCCCATGGAGGGGCCACGGCCGGTGCTGCCGGCGCCCGGCACCCGGGTGCGCGGGCGGCTGTACCAGGACGGTGCGTGGGAATTCGAGGGGGTGGTGGAACGATGCCTTCGGGGCCCGGTGGAGACGGTGTGTGTCCGGCTGGAAGGGGTCCCTCACCCGGTGGACCGGCGGTCCCTGCCGCGCCGGCGCGCCTCCATGCGGGTGTACGTGGCGCGGGTGGATCACACCCCACCCAAGCTGGTGGCTGCGCAACTCGTGGACCTGTCGGAGGGCGGCTGCCGGTTGGAGCTGGTTAACCCCTGGCCCGAACCCGTGGCCGGCGAGCGGCTGGTGGTCACGCTGTCCGGCCGGTCGCCTGCGGCCCTGACAGGCCGGGTGGTCTGGGTGAAGCCGCACTTCGACCGCGGGAGGAATTTCGCGGTGGGCGTGGCGTGGTCTGCAGACAGCGGTAGGGCGGTGCGGAGGTTGCTGGACTCATGAGGCGCATCCGGGTGCTGGTGGCGGACGACTCCGCGGTATTCCGGCAGCTGCTGGCCGCGGCGTTGGAGCAGGACCCGGAGGTGGAGGTGGTGGGGGTAGCCAGCAACGGGCTGCAGGCCGTGGACCTTGCCGGCCGTCTGCACCCCGACGTGGTGACCCTGGACGTGGAGATGCCGGTGCTCGACGGGCTCGGTGCGCTGCAGGCCCTGGTGCGTCACCACGGCCTGCCCGTGGTGGTGCTCAGCGCCCACACCGCCCAGGGCGCGGACGCGGCGCTGCGCGCTTTGGAGCTGGGGGCGGTGGAGGTGGAAGCCAAGCCCAGCGGTCCTTGGACCGGTGCGGGCCTGTGGCAGCTGGTGCAGAAGATCAAGGCCGCGGCGCGTTCGCGGCAGAAGCTGCCGCGGCGGTGCGAGCCCGTGCGGATGGTGGCGGTGGCGGCCTCCACGGGCGGTCCCGGGGCCCTCGCGGAGCTGTTCTCGAGGCTGCCGGCCCTGCGGGTCCCCCTGGTGGTGGTGCAGCACATGCCGGCCGGCTTCACCCGCAGCCTGGCGCGGCGCCTGTCGGAGGTGGGCGCCATGCGGGTAGAGGAGGCGGAGGACGGGGCATGGCCGGAACCCGGCGTGGCGTACGTAGCGCCGGGCGGCAGGCAGCTGGACGTCCGCGAAGGCCGGTGGGCCGTGCGTGAGGCGCTGCCCGGCGACGTCCTGAAGCCGTCCGCGGACGTCACCTTCAGCGCGGTGGCGGAGGCCTTCTCTCCGGTGCTGGCGGTGGTGCTCACGGGGATGGGCCGAGACGCCCTGGAGGGTTGCCGCCGTATCAAGCGCGGCGGCGGGCAGGTGATCGCGCAGAACGAGGCCACGTGCGTGGTCTACGGGATGCCGCGGGCCGTGGTGGAAGCGGGGCTGGCGGACTTCGTGCTGCCGCTGGACCGCATCGCGGACGAGGTGGCGCGCCTGGTGGGCGGCATTGGTGAGGCGCGGCGTGCGTGACCGGTGCCTGGAGGCCCTGCGCGTCCTGGGGACGGCGGTACCGTTCCAGATGGCCACGGTCTGGGCCTGCAGGGACGGCCGGCTGGTCCCCGCGGCATCCGTCGGCCGTCCGTTGGACCTCCTGGAATCCGTGCCCTTGGCGGGCGGGGAAGGCCTGCGGGCGTGGGTGTTCCACCACGGTCGGGCCGTCCGGATCCCCTCCAGGGGGCGCGGCTTCCGCGACTCGACCCTGCGCGGGTTCCTGGCGGTTCCGCTCGAGCATGGGAACCGCAGGCTCGGTGTGCTGGCCCTGGCCCGCACCGACGGGGAGTTCACGGACGAGGACGTCCGGCGGGTACAGGAGGCCGCGGGCCGGCTCGCGCGAGCCCTGATGAGGGGGCCGGACGGTGAGTGAGTACGCGGCCCTGGCGCACCTGCTGAAGCGGCGGGTCGGGCTGGACCTGAGCGCTTACCGGCCGGAGCAGATGGAGCGCCGCCTAGCGGGGGCGCTCCAGCGGATGGGGCTGCGCAGCGTGGAAGAGCTGGTGGCACGGGCCCGGCAGGACCCCGCGGTCCTGGAGGAGCTCGTGGACCGTCTCACCATCAACGTCTCCGAGTTCTTCCGCAACCCCGAGCTGTTCCAGATCCTGCAGGGCCGGGTCCTGCCCGAGCTGCACCAGCGGTTCGGGAGCCTGCGGGTGTGGAGCGCGGGTTGTTCCAACGGGGCGGAGGCCTACAGTGTGGCGATGCTGCTGGCAGAGTTGGACCCGCACGGAACGTGGTCGGTGCTGGGGACGGACATCGACCGACAGGTGCTGGCGCAGGCGGAGGCGGCCCGCTATCGGGAGGAGGACGTGAGGCACGTGAGCCCCGCGCGGCGTGCTCGGTTCCTCCTGCGGGAGGGAGACTTCTGGCGGGTGCAGCCCTCCCTGAGGAACCGTGTGCGGTTGCGGAGACACGACCTTCTGCGCGACCCGTTCGGAGGCCCCTGGCACCTGATCCTGTGCCGCAACGTGGTCATCTACTTCACTGAGGACGCGAAGCGCACCCTCTACCGTCGGTTCGCGGAGAGCCTGCAGCCCGGTGGCTACCTGTTCGTGGGCGCTGCCGAGCAGGTGACCGGCGCCCGGGAGGTCGGGTTGGAACCCGTGTACCCGTTCTTCTACCGGAAGGTGGAGGCCAAGGCTTGGAGCGCTGCGCAGAGGAACTGGTGATCCGCGTGGGGATGGGCGAGGGCGCCGTGAGCCGGCGGCCGGAGGCGGTCCTGGTGGCGCCGGGGTTGGGGTCGTGTGTGGCGGTGGTCCTGCACAGCCCACGTCCCCTGCTGGGAGGCATGGCCCACGTGATGCTGCCCCGGGCTTTCGGGGGCAGCTTCGGCCCCTTCAAGTTCGCGGACACCGCGATCCCCGCCCTCCTGCGGGCCTTCGAGAACGCGGGCGCCGATCCGGAGGGCATCGCGGTGCGGCTGGTGGGCGGAGCCGCCATGTTCGGGCTTCCCCCGGACAGCCCCCTGAACGTGGGCGAGCGGAACCTGCGGGCGGTGCGGGACCAGCTGCGGGCGCGGGGGCTGCGGGTACGGGCGGAGGCGGTGGGGGGCAGCGTGAGCCGCACGGTTTGCCTGTACGTGGGCTCCGGCCGCGTGGTGGTGCGCACCGCGGGCGGGGAGGAGGCAGAGCTGTAACCGTGGCCGGGCCCGAGCTGCAAGACTCAAGGCTTGGCGACGAGCGGGTCCTGCGGTACATGGGCCTCGTGCGGGCGGTGGTGCAGCGCCTGGCGGCCTCCCTGCCCGCGCACGTGCCGCGGGAGGACCTGGAGAGCTACGGGGTGATGGGGCTGCTGGAGGCGTTCCAACGTTACGACCCTTCCCAGGGCGTCCGGTTCGAGACCTTCGCGTGGCACCGGATCCGCGGGGCCATCCTGGATCACCTGCGCAGCCTCGACTTGGCCGCCCGCTCTGACCGCCAGACCGCCCGCCGCATCGAGCGCGCCCACGAACGCCTGACCTCGCGGCTGGGCCGCGAACCGAGCCGGGAGGAGCTGGCCGCGGAGGTGGGTCTGGAGCCCGACGCGCTGGACGCGGAGCTGGTTCGGCTCCACGGGCTGGTGGTGACCTCCTTTGAGGAGCTGGTTTCCCGGGGGGCGGGTGTGGAGCCCGCCAGCGACCGCGACGGCCCGGAGGACGCCGCGGAGCGCCGGGAGCTGCTGAACGCCCTGTGCCGGGGCCTGGCAAGGCTGAGCGAGCGGGAGCGCCTGGTGTTGGGCCTGTACTACTACGAGGGCCTCACCCTGGCGGAGATCGGCGCCGTCCTGGATCTGACGGAGTCGCGGATCTGTCAGATTCAGGCCGCGGCGCTGCTGCGCCTGCGTACCTTCCTGGTGCAGGAAGGGTTCGGCGGCTAGCCGCCCGGGCTGTTCCGGCACGCGCTTTGCAAGCAGCCCCGTGGGGGTCACCCGGTAAATCTGGGACGGAGGTGGAACGGTGTTCTCGAACCTTCGGGTGTCCGTGAAGCTGGCGGTTTTCGGGGTCGTAGCCGTGGCCCTGAGCGTAGTGCTGGCGGCTGCGCGCGTGGCGAGCGACCGGGCCGCGGTGGAGGCCGCCCGGCAGGAGCTGCGCGGGGCGGAGTACCTGGAAGCGCTGAGCCAGCTGTTCCAGCGGGTGGCGGAGCACCGGGGGCTGGCCAGCCAGCTGCTGAGCGGGGCGGACGTCCGGTCGCAGGTGGTTCAGAAGCAGCAGGAGGTACGGTCGGCCCTGGATGCGGTAGCGGAGGTGGACCGGCGCCACGGGAGGTGGCTGGACACTTCCGCCTCGCTCGAGCGGGTCCGGGGCGCGTGGGACCGGATCGTGGCGAGGCTGGACTCCCTCAAGCCCCACGAAAGCTTCCGGGATCACAGCCAGTTGGTGGCGGACGTGCTGGATCTGATCTGGCACGTGGGCGTCACGTCCGGGATCACCCTGGACCCGTATGCCGATGGCCTGTACCTGGGCAACGTGGTCCTCGGGGCGCTACCGCGGGCCATCGAGGCCATGGGGCAGCTCCGGGCCCTGGGCTCGGGTGTCCTGACCCGCAGGGCGGCCACGGTGTCCGAGCGCGCGGCGGTGCAGGAGCGGATCGGCGCCGTGCGCCTGCTGCACGAGGAGGTCGTACGTCAGTTGGCCGAGGCGTTCGAGGCCGACCCGGCGGCGCGGGCGGCCCTGGAGGCCAAGCTGAAGGAAGGCGACGGCCTGGTGGAGGAGTACCTGCGGACTGCAGAGGAGCAGGTGGCGGGGGCGGAGCGGCTGACGGCCTCGCCGCAGCAGTACTTCGCGCTGGCGACCCGCGCCATCGACAGCCGGTTCGAGCTGTACCGGGAGGCCACCCGGGTATTGCGCGACGTCCTGAGCCGGCGTACCGCGCGGGTCCAGAAAGGGATGTGGGGCGTGGCCGGGGCCTCCCTGATCCTGGTGGCGCTGGTGGCGGCGCTGGGAGTGGCCACCACCCGCAGCGTGACGGGCCCGCTGGGCCGGCTGGTCCAGGCGCTGGAGCGGGTCGGACAGGGCGACCTGCGGGTGGAGCTGGGGCTGCGCGGGCGGGACGAGGTGGTGCAGGTGGCGCAGGCTTTCGACCGGCTGGTGGCGTGGCTGCGGCAGACTGTGGGCAGGGTGAACGAGGTTTCGCAGACCCTGACGGCGTCCGCGGAGGAGATGGCGGCCACCAGCGAGCAGACGAACCGCAGCGTGGGCGAGATCGCCGCCGCGGTGCAGGGGGTGAGCCAGGGCGCGGAGACCCAGGCGCGCAAGGTGACCGAGGTGGCGGAGGTGGTGCGCCGTGTGGCTGCGGGGCTGCAGGAGGCTGCCCGGGACGCGCTGGGCACCGCCTCTGCGGCTTCCGCGGCGGACCAGACCGCCACCCGCGGGCGGACGTACGTCGAGCAGGCGCAGGCCGCCATGGGCAGCATCCGCGAGGCCACGCAGGCAGCCTCCGAGGTGATCGCCTCCCTGGGCCGGCGCAGCCGGGACATCGGGCGCATCGTGCAGCTCATCACCGACATCGCCTCCCAGACGAACCTGCTGGCCCTGAACGCGGCCATCGAGGCGGCGCGGGCCGGGGATCAGGGCCGGGGCTTCGCGGTGGTGGCCGAGGAGGTCCGCAAGCTGGCGCAGGAGTCCGCGCAGGCCGCGGAGCAGATTGCGGAGCTGGTGCAGGAGATCCAGCGGGAGGCCGAGCGGTCCGTGCAGGCCATGGAGCGGGCCGGCGGCGAGGTGGAGCGGGGCGTCCAGGTGATGGGAGAAGCGGGGGAGGCGTTCGTGGACATCCTGCGGTCGGTGCAGGCGGTGGCGGAGCAGGCGGAGCGGATCCGGAGTTCCAGTGAGGACCTGGCGTCCTCCGCTCAGCGGGTGGAAAGCTCGGTGGGTGAGCTGGCCAGCGTCAGCGAGCAGAACTCGGCCTCCGCGGAGCAGGTCAGCGCGGCCACCCAGCAGATCTCCGCGGGCAGCCACGAGCTGGCCACCCACGCGCAGTCCCTGGCCCGGCTGGCCACGGACCTGCAGGGCCTGGTGGCGCAGTTCCAGGTGTAGGTCGCTTTAGGCTGTGGCAGCAGTGGGGATCGGCGCCTGCAATTCGGCGAGGCGGCGCAGTTGCGTGGTCGGTGAAGCTCATCGCGCGCCACTGTAACCTGGGAAGTCAGGCCCCGTCCTTCCGTGGCGGTCGGGATGGCCTACCGGCCGCCCAGGGTTCGCAGGAGGTGGTCCAGCCCGGCCCGCAACAGCCCCAGGGCACCCCGGAGCGCCTCTTGCACCAGGCCGACCAGCCGGTCCCACAGGGAGGGCTGACGCGCCGGAGGCGCGGCGCGGGCCGCCCGCGGGCTGAAGGGCCCTTCCGGGGTCGGCGGTGCCTGGCTGTTCAGAGCGACCGAGCGGGCCGCAGGAGCCGGCGTGAGGGCCCGGGCCTGCCGGAGGGCGTGCACGAAGCCCGCACCCCAGGCCTCCAGAGGAGCCGGATTGGGCCTGTCGTTCACACCCGACACGCGCATCCTGCGTGGGGAGTTGCACAGTGCGTGCCGGAAGCGGGCGCTTACCGGACCGGGCGGCTGAGGGCTTCGGCGAAGCTCCGGACGAAATCCGCCGCGGTGACCACGGGGTCTTGGGATTCCTCGAGGATGCGGTACAGGGCGCTGCCGACGATGACGCCGTCCGCTAGGTCCGCCACGGTGACGGCGTGTTCGGGGCGGGCGATCCCGAAGCCCAGCACCGCAGGGCGGTCCGTGAGCTCCCGCACCCTGCGCAGCAGCGCCCGCGCGTCCGCGCTGAGGTGGTCCCGGGGGCCGGTGGTGCCGGTGAGGGAGACGCAGTACAAAAAGCCCGTGGACGCCGCCGCAGCCAGGCGCAGCCGCGTGTCGGTGCTGGTGGGCGCCACCAAGAAGACCGTGTCCAGACCACAGGCGCGGGACGCGTCCACCAGGGGCCCGGCCTCGTCGGCGGGCAGGTCCGCGGGGATCACCGCGTCCACGCCCGCCGCCACTGCGTCCCGGCAGAACCGCTCCCAGCCGTAACGGAACAGCGGGTTGGCGTAGGAGAGCAGGGCCACGGGGACGTCCACGCTGCGCCGGAGCCGGCTGACGAACTCCAGCACGTCCGCCAGCCGTGCGCCGCGCTGCAGCGCGCGCTGACTGGCCCGCTGCAACACGGGGCCGTCCGCTATGGGGTCGGAGAAGGGCACCCCCAGCTCCAGCGCTTCGGCACCGGCCTCCACCAGGGCCGGGATGAGGCGCTCGAGCACCGGGAAGTCCGGGTCCCCGGCCTGCAGGAACGGCATCAGTGCGGGCCGGCCCCGCACGCGCACCCGGGCGAACAGCTCGTGAAGCCTGCTCAAGGTGTGGCCTCCAGCTTCCTCACGGTGTCCACGTCTTTGTCCCCTCGGCCGGACAGCCCCACGACCACGACGGCGTCGGGGCGCAGCTGGCGCGCCAGGGTGGGTAGGTACGCCACCGCGTGGGCGGGCTCCAGGGCGGGGAGGATTCCCTCCAGCTCCGCCAGCAGGTGGAACGCCTCCAGGGCCTCCGCGTCCGTCACCGCCACGTACTCGGCGCGCCCGGTGGCCTTCAGGTACGCGTGCTCTGGACCGACGCCCGGGTAGTCCAGCCCCGCGGACACGGAGTGAGTGCCGAGCACCTGACCCGCGTCGTCCTGCAGCAGGTACGTGTAGGCGCCGTGCAGGATGCCTGGGCTCCCCGCGGTGAGGCTGGCCGCGTGCTGGCCGGTGTGGAGGCCCAGGCCCCCGGCCTCCACCCCCACCAGGCGCACGGACGGGTCCTGGACGAACGCGGAGAACAGCCCCATGGCGTTGCTACCACCGCCCACGCACGCCACCACCGCATCCGGGAGCCTGCCCTCCCGCTCCAGGACCTGCTGTCGGGCCTCCCGGCCGATGACGGACTGGAAGTCCCGCACCATCTGCGGGTACGGGTGGGGACCCACCACGGACCCGATGACGTAGAAGGTGTCCCGCACGTGGGTCACCCAGTCCCGCAGGGCCTCGTTGATGGCGTCCTTGAGGGTCCGGGTGCCGCTGTCCACAGGGATCACCCGGGCACCGAGGAGCTGCATCCGGTACACGTTCAGGGCCTGGCGCTCGGTGTCCTCACGCCCCATGTACACCTCGCAGGGAAGCCCCAGCATGGCCGCCGCGGTGGCGGTGGCCACCCCGTGCTGGCCCGCTCCGGTCTCCGCGATGACCCGCCGCTTGCCCATGCGCTTGGCCAGCAGCACCTGGCCCAGGGCGTTGTTGATCTTGTGGGCGCCCGTGTGCAGCAGGTCCTCCCGCTTGAGGTACACGCGTACGCCCAGCCGGTCCGAGAGCCTCCGGGCGAAGTACAGGGGGGTGGGCCGGCCGGCGTAGTCCCGCAGCAGGCCCGCCAGCTCTGCCTGGAAGTCCGGGTCGCGGGAGAAGCGGGTGTAGGCCTCACCCAGCTCCTCGAGGGCGGGCACCAGGGTTTCGGGAACGTACCGACCGCCGAAGGGGCCGAACCGGCCTCTTGCGTCAGGGAGGGTCGTGGGGGTCACCTGCGCACCTCCTGAAGTTCCCGGTCTACCTCCCGCACCGCGCGGACGAACGCCTCGATCCTGCGCGGGTCCTTCTCGCCGTCGGTCTCCACGCCGCTGCTTACGTCCACCGCGTACGGACGGACCCTGCGCACGGCTTCGGCGACGTTCTCCGGCGTCAGGCCCCCCGAGAGGATGACCGGACGGTCTATCGGGCGGACCAGGGACCAGTCGAAGGGGCGTCCGGTGCCGCCGTAGAGGCCCGGAACGTGGGCGTCCAGCAGCACCGCGCACGCGGGGTACTCCGCGGCCCGGCGCAGCGCTTCAGGCCCCTCCACCCGGACCGCCTTGATCACCCGACGCGGCGCTCGGGCGCACACCTCCGGAGGCTCGTCCCCGTGCAGCTGCACCAGGTCCAACCCCACCTGGTCGGAGATACGCTCCACCACGGCCACCGGTGCGTTCACGAACACCCCCACGCGCACGACGAAGGGCGGCAGCAGACGAGAGAGCTGGGCCGCGCGCTCCGGTGACACGTACCGGGAGCTGCGGGGGTAGAACACGAAGCCCACCGCGTCCGCCCCGGCCTGTGCGGCGGCCAGCGCGGCAGCCTCGGTGCGGATCCCGCAGATCTTGACCCGCGTCATGCCCCGCGCAGCCCCATACGGCGCCGCACCTCTTCCATGGTGGCCTGCGCTACCGGTCGCGCGCGGCTGGCGCCGTAGCGCAGGATCTCCCACACCTCCCCCGGGTTCGACACCAACCGCTGGTAGCGCTCGCGGATGGGCGTCAGGGCTTCCACCAGAGCTTCCGCCAGGACCTGCTTCAGCTCGCTGTACCGGATGGTGCCTTCGGTGTACGCTTCCGCGAAGCGCGGGTAGGCCTCCGGGGCAAACACCTCCAGGAGGGTGAACAGGTTGGCCACCCCCGGGCTGGCCTCCTCCAGCCGCGCCCCCCGGGCAGGCGGGCCCGGGTCGGTGACCGCGGCCCGGACCTTCCGGCGGATCTCGTCGGGGTCCTCCGTGAGGGCGATGTAGCTACCGGGCACGCTCTTGCTCATCTTCTTGGTGGGGTCGTTGAGGGCCATGATGCGGGCCCCCTTGGACAGCCTGGCCTCCGGCAACGGGAAGGTCTCCCCGAAAGTCTTGTTGAAGCGCTCCGCGATGTCCCGCATGAGCTCGATGTGCTGGAGCTGGTCCTCCCCCACGGGGACCAGGGTCGCCTTGTACAGGAGCACGTCCGCCGCCTGCAGCACCGGATAGTTCAGCAGCCCGGCCATCACCCCGTGCCTGCTGCGGCGGGCCTTCTCCTTGTACTGGGTCATCCGCTCCAGCTGGCCTACCGGGGTCACGGTGTTGAGCAGCCACATGAGCTCGGTGTGCTCCGGCACGTGGGACTGCACGAACAGCACCGACCGTTCTGGATCGATGCCTGCGGCCAGGTTCGCGGCCGCGGCTTCCAGGATCCGCTGCTGCAGCTCCGCGGGCTCGTAGGGCACGGTGATGGCGTGCAGGTCCACAATGCAGAAGTACGACTCGTACTGCCGCTGCAGCTCCACCCACTGCCGCAGGGCGCCCACGTAGTTGCCCAGGTGGATGAGCCCGGTGGGTTGGATCCCCGAGAACACCCGGGGCACGGTGGGGACGGTGGTCTGCCGTTCCGGTTGCGTCAGCACGCGTTCCACGGTACCCTCCCTCCTTCCGGGGTCACGGCGCGGACAAGCTCCCGCAGCTTGGCGGCGGGGTCCGGGCTGCGGACCAGGGCAGAACCCACCAGGATCGCCCGGACGCCCGCTGCCCACACCCGCCGCACGTCGTCGGCGGTTTCGATCCCGCTTTCGCTCACCACCAGCACCGAGTCGGGAATCCTCCGCCGCAGCCGCACGGTGGTGTCGAGGTCCACCCGGAAGCTCCGGAGGTCCCGGTTGTTGATGCCCACCAGGCGGGCCCCGGCCGCCAGCGCCCGGTCCACTTCCTCCTCCGTGTGGACCTCCACCAGGGCGGCCATCCCGAGCCGCTCCGACAGCTCCAACAGCTCCGCCAGCCGGGCGTCGTCCAGCACCGCGGCGATCAAAAGCACCGCGTCCGCGCCCAGGGCCCGGGCCTCATGGACGTGGTAGCTGTCCAGGGTGAAGTCCTTGCGCAGGACCGGCAGGGCCGCCGCTTCGCGGGCAGCCGGCAGGTGCTCGGGTGCGCCCCGGAAGAACCGCCGGTCGGTGAGCACCGAGAGAGCGCACGCCCCGCCCTGCGCGTACCGCCGCGCCAGCTGGCGCGGGTCCAGGTCCGCCCGCAGGATCCCCGCAGAAGGCGAGGCGGCCTTGACCTCCGCCACCACCCGGAGGCCCGGCCCGGACAGCGCGGCGGCAAACGGACGCGGCGGGGGTGCGGAGGCCGCGCGGGCGGCCAGCTCCTCCTCTGGCACGGCGCGGCGGAGGTCTGCCAGCTCCGCGCGTTTGTAAGCCACGATGTCGTCCAGCACGCTCACGCGTCCGCTCCCAGAAAATGCCGAAGCTGCTCCAGCTTGCCCAGCGCCGCGCCGCGGTCGATGCTCTCGGCAGCCCGCTCGGCCCCCTCGCGGAGGTCCGAGCAGGTCCCCGCGGCCACCAGGGCTGCGGCGGCGTTGAGCAGCACCACGTCCCGGTGGGCGCCACGCTCGCCCCGCAGCACCGACAGCGCCAGCCGCGCGTTCTGGGAGGCCTCTCCGCCCCGGACCGCCTGGGCCGGGTGGCGCGGCAGCCCCGCGTCCTCTGGCTGCAGCTCGAAGGTGCGGACCTGTCCCTCGCGCACCTCCGCCACGTACGAGGGCCCGCTGGGCGCCAGCTCGTCCATCCCGTCCCCGTGGACCACGAAGGCGTGGCGGGTCCCCAGCTGCTGGAGCACCCGGGCGATGGGCTCCACCAGGGAGGCGTGGTAGACGCCCACCACCTGGTGCCGGGCGCCCGCGGGGTTGGTGAGGGGACCCAGCACGTTGAACACCGTGCGGATGCCGACCTCCCGACGCGGTCCCGCCGCGTGCCGCATGGCGGGGTGGAAACGGGGCGCGAACAGGAACCCGATCCCCACTTCTTCGATGGCCCGGCGGGCGCGCTCCGGCTCCACGTCCGCGGGTACGCCCAGGGCCTCCAGGAGGTCCGCGCTACCGCAGCGGCTGCTCACCGCCCGGTTGTTGTGCTTGGCCACGGGCACCCCCGCGCCCGCCACCACGAAGGCCGCCACGGTGGAGATGTTGAAGGTCCCGGACCGGTCGCCTCCGGTTCCCACCACGTCCACGAACGTGGGCACCTGCGGCTCGATGCGGTGGGCCCTCTGCCGCATGGCCACCGCGAACCCGGCGATCTCCTCCGGCGTCTCGCCCTTCATGCGCAGGGCGGTGATCAACGCCCCGATCTGCGCGGGGGTGGCCTGGCCGTCCATGATCTCCCCCATGACCGCGGCGGCCTCCTCCGCGGTCAGGGACGCGCCGTCCACGATCCTTGCGATAGCCTCCCGGATCACCGGAGCACCTCCTGACCTTCGGCTTCTCCCCACCGCCCCGTGGCGTGCCAGGTCCGCGCCAGCTTCAGGAAGTTCCCCAACAGCTCCCTGCCGCAGTCCGTCAGCACGGATTCGGGGTGGAACTGCACGCCCTCCACGGGCCGCCAGCGGTGGCGCAATCCCATCACCAGGCCGTCCGGGCTGCGGGCGGACACCTCCAACTCCGGCGGTAGGCTGCGGGGATCCACCACCAGGGAGTGGTAGCGCGTGGCCCGGAAGGGGTTGGGCAGCCCGGCGAACAGGGTGCGGCCGTCGTGCCAGACCTCCGAGGTCTTCCCGTGGACCTCCCGGGGCGCCAGCACCACCTGTCCGCCGAAGGCCTGACCGATGCACTGGTGGCCGAGGCAGACGCCCAGGACGGGTACGCGGTGGCTCAGTTCCCGCAGCACGTCGTTGCACACGCCCGCCTGGTCGGGCGTGCAGGGGCCGGGGGAGAGGACCAGCGCCTCCGGATCGCGGGCAGCGATCTGTGCCGCGGTGACCGCGTCGTTCCGGTATACCTCCACCTCCGCGCCCAGCTCCCCCAGGAGCTGCACGAGGTTGTAAGTGAAGGAGTCGTAGTTGTCCACCACCACGACCACGGTCATCCCTCCCTCACACCAGGCCCTCGGAGGCGGCGAGCTCCAGGGCCCGCAGCAACGCCTGCGCCTTGTTCACCGTCTCCTGGTACTCGGCCGCAGGATCGGAGTCCGCCACGATGCCGGCTCCCGCCTGCACGTAGGCCACGCCCTCGTGGATCACGAGGGTGCGGATCACGATGCAGGTGTCCATGGTGCCGTCGAACCCCACGTACCCCACCGCCCCCGCGTACGGGCCACGGGCGACGGGCTCCAGCTCGTTGATGATCTCCATGGCGCGTACCTTGGGGGCACCCGTCACGGTGCCGTGGGGGAACGTGGCCTCCAGCACGTGGAAGGCGTCCCGTCCGGGCGCCAGCTCGCCCCGCACGGTGCTCACCATGTGCATCACGTGGGAGTAGCGCTCCACCACCATGAGGTCCGTGACGCGCACCGTCCCGTAGCGGGAGACGCGCCCGACGTCGTTGCGGGCCAGGTCCACGAGCATCACGTGCTCCGCCCGCTCCTTTTCGCTGGTGCGCAGCTCCGCCTCCAGGGCCGCGTCCTCCTCGGGCGTGCGGCCGCGGGGCCGGGTGCCCGCGATGGGCCGCATCCACACCTGACCGTCCTCCAGCCGGACCAGCAGCTCCGGCGAGGATCCGGCCAGCTGGGCCCCTCGGAAGTCTAAGTAGAAGAGGAAGGGAGAGGGGTTGATCACCCGGGCGGCCCGGTACAGGCGGAAGGCGTCCAGGTCGCCAACGGGTGCCGCGAACCGCTGGGACAGGATCACCTGGAAGATGTCCCCCGCACGGATGTAACGCTTGCACCGCACGACCTTCTCTAGGAAGGCCTCGCGGGTCATGTTGGACTCCACGGCCGGGCGCAGCCGGCCGGAGGCCCGGGGCGGCAGCTCCAGGGGCCGCTGGAGGCGGTCCAGGACGCCCTCGATGCGCTCCCGCGCCCGGCGGTAGGCGGCCTCCGCCCCTTCCTCCGCGAAGGCGCAAGCTATCACCCGCATCCTGCGGCGTACGTGGTCGAAGCACACCACGGTGTCGTACAGACCCAGCTCCGCGGTGGGGAGGCCGAGGTCGTCGGGCGGCCGGTGCGGCAGGCGCTCCCAGTCCCGGACCAGGTCGTAACCCAGGTAACCCACCAGCCCGCCGAAGAAACGCGGTAGCTGGGGATCCCGCACGGGCCGGTAGGGCCGCAGCAGCTCCCGCAGACGCGGCAGCAGAGGCCCTTCCTGTACCCGGTCACCCACGTGTACCCGGCCGTCGCGGTAGGTGACCACCAGCCGCGGAGCGGCGCCGAGGAAGGAGTAGCGGGCGAGCCTTTCCCCGCCCTCCACGCTCTCCAGGAGGAAGGCGTGGGGCAGGTCCCGCAGCTTGAGAAAGGCAGTGATGGGGGTTTCCAGGTCCGCCACCACCTCGCACGAGACGGGGATCAGGTTGCCCGCCCGCAGCAGGGATTCGTAGGAGCGGGGGCCAGGCTCGAGGGCCAGCACCGAGGCGGAACTCACGGGGACTTCTCCTTGGGGCGCTGTGCCGCCTGGAACGCCCGTTCCAAAAGGGGCCGCAGCTGACCAGCCCGCAGGGCCGCTTCCAGGCCCTCCAGCTCCCTGCGGAACAGCTCGAGGGCGCGCAGGATCTCGTCCTGGTTCAGGCGCGCGATCTGCTCCCACAGGCAGATGGGGTTGCGGGCGAGCCGACTGAGCTCGCGGAAGGTGGGCCCTCCCACCTCCAGGGACTCCGGCTCGGAGGACGCCGCCAGCACCGCCGCGCACGCCACCAGGTACGGCAGGTGGCTCACCAGAGCGACCAGGCGGTCGTGTACCTCCGGCTGCATGACCACCGGCACCATTCCGATCTCGCGCACCAGCTGGGCGAGGGCGGCCACCGCCTCCCGGTCGGTGGCCCCCGTGGGCGTCAGGAGGTAGGGCCGGCCGGTGAGGAAGGCGGGATCCGCGTCTTCGATGCCCTGCCCTTCGGTGCCCGCCATGGGATGGCCACCCACGAAACGCAGGGGGTACGCGGACTGTTCCACGGCCCGCACCACCGGCGCCTTCACGCTCCCGGTGTCGGTCACGATGGCATCCGGCGCTAGGTGCGGCCGCAGGGTGAGGCACGTGGGGACGATCTGGTCGAGGGGCGTGCTGACGATCACCAGTTGCGCGGCCCGCAGGGCCCGCGGGTCGTGTACCGCCACATCCGCGGCGCCCCGTTCCACAGCGCGGCGCGCCACCTGGGGGTCCACGTCCGACGCGAGCACCTGGCGCGCCGCCCCGGCCTGCCGGAGGGCCATCCCCAGGGCGCCGCCGATGAGCCCGGTGCCCACGATGGCCACCACGTCGAATCGCACCTGCCTCACCGTGCCGCCACCGGGTGGGTCGCTACGCTGCGGCCCACGGCCTGCGCCACCCGGCGCAGCTCGTGCATGAGTTGGGCGAACTGGTCGGGCCGCAGCTGCTGGGGGCCGTCGCTGAGGGCGCGCTCGGGGTCGGGGTGGACTTCTACCAGGAGG